>Ga0255341_1000010_pt1 | contig 494565 bp, 376 predicted proteins | sample wastewater_treat_8_FD_192418 | JGI IMG/M metagenome (GOLD analysis project Ga0255341, IMG submission 192418) | Wastewater microbial communities from Lulu Island WWTP, Vancouver, Canada - plant12 | ecosystem: Engineered > WWTP > Wastewater > Unclassified | place: Canada: Vancouver, British... | reverse complement strand
AGCAAACGAGAGTTCAACCGCTTTCTGCTTGAAATCCCGATCATACTTTTGTCTCTCTTTAATCATCATGGCAAGTTACTTCTTTTTTGTAGCTTAACTTGCCGTCCAATTTATTGGGGTATATTCAGTAGGTTTTTAATTGATGAAGGAACAGACGTCGTTATTTGTCAACACTCCCATTGTGCAGGCTCTTATGAGATTTATAAAACTAAACCAATCATCTACGGGCAAGGTAACTTGATTTTTGAAAGACCAGGTAAGAAAATTGCCTCTCAGTTTGAAGGGGTTCTATTATCATTAGAATTCTCTAATATAGGAATTGACGTTAAATTTATTCCATATATACAGTCTAAGGATATTATTGGTGCAAGAAAAATGAGTGAGGACGATGAGAGGAATTTTATATTAGCCTTAAACAACCGCTCACTCAATATATTGTCATCTGAATTTGTGGAAAAAGAATGGTTAGAACTATGCCGCAATGAAAAATACCTTTATGCAAGTCGAGTTCGTGGTCATAATCGTTGGTTACGCTTCCTGAATAGAAAACTGCACTTTACTGACTGGCTTTGTTCTGAAGAATCCCATATGCAAATTCGAAACGTCGTAGAGTGTGAAGTACATAGGGAGGGGTTAGAAACACTTTGGAGATATAATATTTAAACAGTTTTGAAAAAGTGCCTAGATGAAGATTATATTCGATGTTTATTCAAGACTCCTTAATGTCATAAAATCATGGCAATCAAGAGAGAAAATTATAATTATTGAGAGCGACGACTGGGGCTCAATTCGAACATCATCTAGATCAGCATACTCTAAACTGTTAAAAAAAGGTTACAACATGAATGCATCCAAATATTCTTTGGATGCTCTAGAATCTAATATTGATTTGCAAGAGTTATTTAATGTTTTGAGTAATCATAGAGATAGTGAGGGAAACTCTGCCTGTTTCACTGCCAATATGGTTATGACTAATCCAGATTTCAAGAAAATAAAAGATGCAGATTTTCAAGAATATTTGATCGAGCCAGTTAGTAAGACTTTAATAAAGCAAAAAGATCGAGACAGGGTTGAAGATCTTTGGAATGAAGGGTTTGCTGAAAGAATCTTTTGCCCACAACTTCATGCCAGAGAGCATATTCGCTTTTGGGAATGGATGAAAGACTTGAAATCAGCAAAGCAAGAAGCTTTACAAACATTTAACCTAGAAATGTGTGGAGTTCCTCTTAGATGTTCAAAAGTATCAACAAGTTATTTCCTGCCTTTATTCGTTGATGATTCAGTTTTGTATAAAGAGAATATAAATCAAGAAACACTGATTAAGGAGGGAGCAAATCTCTTTAAGAATGTATTTAAATTTGAATCTAAGTCAACTATTGCTCCTGGATGTGGATGGACATCAAAGACAGAAGAGATTTGGGCATTGAATGGGGTTAAATATATTCAGGGAGGATTGTTACAAGAACATCATTATGCTAATTCTGTAAAATACATACCACATTATCTTGGAGAAAAGTCCCAAATAGGGGGTTTACTATATTTGGTCAGGAATTGTTTGTTTGAGCCCTCTGATTCAAAAGATGAGGAGTATTGGAAAATTACTTTTAAGCAGATAGAGCAGGCCTTTAGCATTAAAACACCAGCCATAATTTCCAGTCATCGTGTCAATTACATAGGATCAATTTGTCGCAACAACAGAGAACACAGTTTGCGTCAACTTGATTTACTTCTCAAAGCAATTGTAAAAAGATGGCCGGAAGTTAAATTCTTAAACAGTACTCAGCTTGGTGACAAAATAGTGAAAACTACAAATTAAGTTAGTTCATCACTAAGTAAAAATGAGATCTATGAGGGAGAGACAGTATCCTTATATAATAGGAATTTTGCCATATCTTATACCATTAATTGTCTTTTTTGATTGGTTGTTTAGTTTTGAAGTAACGAAGGTTCAGATAGGAGTATATTTAAAAGGATTTGCCACTCTCCTGTTTATTTATGTCTTTTTACATCATCGATTCAGTGCCTACTATTTCAAGAACATTTTATTATATTTCCTTGGGATTTATCTAATATATTCAATTTTTTCTGATAGTACATTTGAGTATTTATATCTTACTGTTCGGGTTGCCTTTTGGGTGTTAGGCTCACTTGCTTTCTATTACTTTTTTTTAAATGACCTTATTAGCCAGAGGCAGTTAAGATTAATGTTTCTTTTAATCACATTTATTGCTTGTCTTTTTACCTTCATTTTAATGAGTCGTTCTGATACATATCAAAATGCTAACGCCTATTTATTGTTATGGTGTTTACCGTTACTATTTCTTTTTAAACAGTCAAAGCTGGTTCAGTTAGCAATAATAATTTCAATTGTAGCCATTGTACTAACCATAAAGCGTGGAGCGATCCTGGCGTTGATTATGTCATTATTCCTTTATTTTATTGCAATGAATCATATATCTGAGAAGAAAATCAGCAAGATCAAAATAACATTAACAAGTTTGTTTATTGCTGGTGTAATTTCTCTTGTACTTTACCTGAATTGGGAAATTGTTACTGAAAGGATGGCTGATAGGACTGGATCAGGCCGAGTGAATTTATATACGGCAATAATTAAAAATTATATAAGAGGGGATATTATAGATATATTGTTTGGTCATGGAATAAATTCAGTGCAGAAGCTAACAACGATTGTATTAGCTAAAAAGCCGGGTGGAATTGGAGTTGCAGCCCATAGTGACTGGTTACAATACATGAGTGACTTTGGATTTTTCGGATTACTATTTATGTTTTTATTCCACTTTAAATTTATTAAGCTTATACGCTTTCACTTGCATCATAAGACCTCGTGGTTACCACCCTTGTTATTGACCTATACAATTTTCACATTAACAACTGTTTATTCTTTTATTCTAAATTCCCCGAATGCTATATTCTTAGGTATTTTCATTGCATTATTATCAGTTGAGACAAACCGTATAAAGTACGAAATAAATGATGTTAGAATCATCTAGGCATTTATACCAGGCGCCCTTATATAAAAGCATAAATAATTTATGGACCAACTCTTATTCAAAAGTCATTGAGGAATGTGATACTTTAACCATTGATAATGTTTCTATTGCTTCAATAATCTCATTTGGACAAACATCACAAAATCGAACCTTATTTAAAGAAATTAAAAGGCTTCCATGGCTTGCGCAGGCCTTGGAAGATGGCAGTTACCTGCTTGAGAAGCCACCCAAGCATGATTTTTTATTTGCTAGCACTAATACATTAGCCAATCTGCTCTTTCAAAAATTATGCGCAGAAGCGCGCGAGGTAATCAAGTTGTATCGTAAAATATATATATTAACGACTGGAGGGCTCGATAGCAGGATTATTGTAGGTATTTTTAGGCATTTGCATAAAGAAGGTGAAACCTTTGAGAAACCCATTTGCCTAACTTGGGGGCTGGAGAACTCAAGAGATGTTTATTACGGGAAGCAAGTTGCAAAAGTATCTGATCTTGAATGGTATCATATGTCCCTTGACCCTCAGTCGGTAATAAAAAACATAGAGAACTGTGGACATACTTTAGGTCTTATCCATAGTCCTGAAATGTTACATAGCATGTTGTCTCTTAGTGATCTGCCGAAAGATAGTATTGTCATTGCCGGGTCTTTTGGTGATTCTATAGGAAGAGGAGAGTTTTCGAACGTGCACTTGTTACAATTAATTCAAAAAACTCCGACTAATACTTATAATCTTATAGAAAATAGAGCATTTGATATTGCAAAAATTGGACTCGATAAAGATCTTCAGGAAATCCATATGAGAGAAGGCCCTAATCTGCAGTACGTTCAATGTGAATATTGGATGCAGGGATATAGAATGAGAAATGGATTGTGTCATGCTTTGTCTGTAATAAACTCATATAGCCGCGTTTATCAAATGTTTACAGCACCAGAAGTTTATTCTTTTATGTGGAGTTTGCATCCTTCAATAAGAGGCAATGAAACATATTTTCAACTATTAAAGGAATATTTCCCAAGTTTAGCCTCAATTCCCTGGGCCAGAACTAATAAGCCACTTGTGGGTAAAACTTCGGTAAACGGATTAAAAGAGCATTATCATGATTATACTATTTGGTCAGGTGCAGACCTAAATTCTTATTTAGATACCTTAGTTGACCCGGAGTGGTTTCATTCCACTGGCGTTTTTGATGCAAATAGTATAAGAAAATTATCAACCTTAGTTCGTGTTAGTAAAATTCGGGTTGGTAGACTAAATGATATTTGGTTATGGCTTGCTGGGTTTAGGTACTATATAGACAGTTTGGAGCGAAAAGGGAAGAGAGTTATTTTTAATAATGAATCACAGTCTGAGATAAAAATCTCGAGCCGCAAGTTTTTTTATATTAATCCTTTCGTTTTGTTGGCAAGTATGTCTAGCATCATAAATAGAAGCGGTAAGGCTTTAAGGACCTCTAATCGTAATAAAAGTTTGGTTAAAGCCAAAAAAGAGATGTTAGAGACTTGTCCCCCAAGACTATTGAAGTGAGCACAGTAGTTCTAATAATAACAAATCAATTAACACATGAAGGAGGTGTTGTTTCTTACTATAATCTATTTTTCAAATATTTCCATTATGACGACCTAAAGGTGAAACATTTTACCATCGGTTCACGGACGAGATGGTTCTATTACCCTTTTATAAAAAGGGTTTTATATCCGATTGTTTATTTTTTTGACCTGATCCGCTTTATTAGAATATTAAATAAGCAGAAGGATATCAAAATTATTCAGTTGAATCCATCATTAATTCCAGTTCCTCTAATTAGAGATGCATTATTAATCTTAATTTCAAAGTTATTCAACAGAAATATTATTGTTTTTTTTAGGGGTTGGAGAACTCAAACATACAGATCTTTAATTAATTGTAATGTTCTGAGATTCTTATTCAGAAAAATTTACTTGGGTGCCAATATTACTGTATTTGTTTTGGCTAAGTCATTTAAAACTGCACTTATTAATTTAGGCGGATTATCTGATAAAATAAAAGTAACAACAACTGCCATAGACAAAAATGATGTTATTCTTATGGGCGGAAACATTGGTCTACCAATAAGAGTATTGTTTCTGGGTAGAATCCAACCTGAAAAAGGAATTGAAGCGTTAATTGAGTCAGTTACAGTTATCTATAATTCTTCTGTGGCAGATAGTTTTAAATTCAGTATAGCAGGCCATGAATATAAAACGGGTTATATCAATAGTTTAATGCAGATTCTAGAAATTAAGGATATTCCTGAAGACTACTTTAGTTTTCTGGGACGAAAAGAGGGACATGATAAGTATATGTTATACTCAAATAATGATATATTTATCCTACCTTCTCAATCTGAGGGATGTCCTAATAGTGTGATTGAAGCATTATCAAGTGGGATGTATTGCATAACAACGAATGTTGGGGCACTCAATGATATTATCATACCGGGGTTTAATGGTAAACATATACCAATTGATGACCCAGAATCAATACAAAAAGAATTGATCAGCTTAGTTCCTATAATTGAGGAGATACGATCGTTGCGTAACAAAATATCGCTGAATAGTCTGGCCAAATTCGATATCCGAATTATTACGGAGTTATTTAAACATACATATGATGAGATCCTCGGGAAGAATCATTCTGATAGGTCCTACTGAATCAATCCTTACGAAAAGAGGAAACAGATTTCCAGACTTCGCGAATTATTTAGTTACTAACAAGCTGGAAGTTTTGTATTACACATCAGACTTTTATCATGCGGAAAAGAGACGTTTTACCAGAAAAGAAATCAATAAAGCGAAAGCCGAATGCCCTTATGTACTTCATGTGAATTTTGTAATAGGTTATACTAAAAACATTTCATTTCGACGGCTCATTTCAAATCTGGTTTATTCGATTAAGGTTTTTGTTAATCTTTTATTTTACGTTCGCAAAACAGATAAAATCTTAATACCTTCGAGACCGGTAGAGTTAATTTATGTTGTTTCCCTGTTACGAAGGCTAAGGGGATGTGAAATTTATTTGGATATTCAGGATATCTGGCCAGATGCTCTGAATATTAAGAGTAAAATTAAATCAAAAGCTTTTATCTGGTATTGTAATTTATTTCTTAGATCATCTCTTAAATATTATACAAATACAATACATGTAGCACCTTCTTTCGAAAACTGGCTTCGTAGGTATGCGAATAGTACCCCTTCCACATTTATTCCACTTGGATGGGAGAACGAGAGATGGGCACATCTACCCGAAGTTGATAAAGTTGATCAATATAGAGTACGATTAGTGTGCGTTGCTCAATTAACCTATCAGTTTGATATTATGCCCCTACTTGAATTCATAAAAGATTCGCCGGATATTTTCCTTACTGTAATAGGAGAAGATGGTAGCGGCGAAAGGTATAAAGCGGTCAAAGATTTTATTGAATCTAATAGTATAAAGAATACTGCTATAATAGGAGTTGTACCTCGTAAAAAAGTGGCACTATACTTGGCTAATGAAGACATTGGAATAGTACCGATGATTACTACATCTATTCCTAATAAGGTCTTTGACTATATTGGAGCCAGACTGCCGATAATCGTATTAGGTAGAAATGATAGTGCCGAATTTGTAAAACAACATGGCATTGGTTGGTCATGCGATTTTAATTCAGAGAGTTTTGGTGCGCTAATGAGAACAATTAATAATGATGATTTACTTCAAAAGAAAACAAATCTAGAAAATATCAGAATGAAGTTTTCCAGGAATCATCTTCATGCTGAGTTACTCGAGATAATAACAAAATAGTGACTCTGTCAGTACAAGCGTTAGTTAGCTCTCATAGCGTCATAATATGGTAAGAATACTTTACTTTATTCAGCTTCCTCCACCAATCAATGGCGTAACTATTATAAATGATTTTGTTTACAGAAATGAGCGGCTGAATTCCGGGATTGAAACAGAAGTAGTAAAGATTAACTATTCAAAATCTATTAACGAAATTGGCAAATTCTCTATGTCAAAAATCTTGAAACATGTGAGAATTACCTTTTTGTTATTAACCAAAATAGTAAAGTTTAAACCAACACACATTTATTTCACAATTATTCCGTCTGGTATTGGTTTTGCCCGGGATCTTTTTTTTGTACTGATTATAAGGTTATTTGACATTAAAACAATTTATCATTTGCATGGGCAAGGAATAGGCAAGGCTACTTCATCAAAACTTATGAGATTTATTTATGAGTGGGTCTTTAAAGACAGTATTATTATTCATTTATCCCCAGGTTTAGCAAATAAGGAATTCGAAAACCTGAACATTTCATCTGCACAACTTTATATAGTAGAAAACGGAATAAAACTATTTGATACTCACCTCACCAGACAATGTCCCGGAGATGAAATCATAATTCTATTCTTGTCAAAATTGAACCGATCAAAAGGCTTATTTTTCTTACTGAATACCTACGTTCATTTACAAGCTCCAGGAAATATGAAGCTTAAACTTCTTCTTGTAGGTGATATAGCTGATCGTAACGTAATAAAGAGGATTAATAAATACAGAGCCATAAGCTGTAACGCCATAGAAATAATAGGAGGTAAGTATGGTGAAGAAAAGCATTCGATTCTGCAGAATGCAGACATCTTTGTCCATCCAACTCTTAATGATGCATTCCCTCTAGCTATATTAGAAGCTATGCAAGCTAAATTGCCAATAGTTTCGACTTATGAAGGCGCAATACCTGAAATTATTATTAATGGAGAGTCTGGGTTTGGAACTGCTACATTTATCCGGACAGTAAGTTAAGCTAAAATCGCTTAATTTAACGGACATGAAAAAAAGAAGAAAGTATGATCGGGAGTTCAAACAAATGGTTGTTGAGCTTTCACACGCCAGAGATGATCTGAGTGTTCTGGCAAAGGAGCTGGATATTCGAGCTGAACTGATCTATCGTTGGAGACGGGAAGCTTTGGCAAATTTGGGTGCCAGCTTCCCTGGCCAGGGAAATAAAGTAATGACAGAGGAACAAAAGGAGATAGCCCGGTTAAAGAAAGAACTTCGGGATGCACAGCTAGAGCGTGATATCTTAAAAAAAGCTGTAAGCATTTTCTCCAGGAGCGATGGCAAATATTCCAATTCATAAGGACACATACCTGTATATTTCCCATTGAGAAGATGTGTAAAGTTTTAAGAGTAAGCAGGAGTTCATATTACAGCTGGTTGACACGTGGCCCGGGTAATCGGTCCATTGATAACCAAAGACTGTCAGATCGCGTGAAAGAGATTTACGACCAGAGTAAAAAGACCTATGGCAGCCCCCGGATTACCATAAAGCTTCAGGAAGAGGGATATCATGTATCAAGGCAGAGAGTAGCACGGCTGATGAAAAAGCAGAATATCAAGAGTATTATCCGTAAGAAATGGGTTATTACTACTGATTCCCGGCATAATTACCCGGTTGTGGAAAATAAGCTCAACAGGGGCTTCAAGGTTAGCAGACCATCACAGGTGTGGGTATCAGATATCACTTATATCAGAACATATCAGGAATGGCTCTATTTGACAGTAATTATTGACCTGTATGACAGGAAAGTAATCGGCTGGTCTTTCAGCAGATCTTTAAAAGCAGTTCATACAACCATACCAGCCTGGATGATGGCAATCAGGAACCGTCATATTACTCAGAGACTGATTTTCCATTCTGATCGTGGCATCCAATACGCGTGCAATGAATTCAAAAATTTGCTGGCTTCCTATAAACTGGTAGAAAGAAGCATGAGCCGCAAAGGAGATTGCCGGGATAATGCAGTGGCCGAAAGCTTTTTTAAAACGCTCAAGGTCGAACACGTATATCATCAGGTATACAAAACTTACAGAGAAGCCGAACTCTCAGTATTTGAATATATTGAGACATGGTATAATGTAAACAGAATACACTCGGCAATAAAAACATCAATTAGAAATAAAAAAGAAGAAATTTTGAATCAACTAGTAGCTTAATAAACTGTCCAATTAATTGTTGCAAGTTCAGTTATTAGTTAAGAAAAACGACTCTATTAATCTTACAAAAAAAATACAGTCATTAATCGATAATGAAAATTTGCGATTATTACTTGGCAAAAACGCTTATACTAGATTCATTAAGAATTATACTTTAGAAATTTTTGAAAAAAAGCTGCTTGGAATATTCAATGCATTATGATGCTTCAACTTACCCAGAAACTAACTAAAGGTGATATTCTTGTACAAGAAGTGCCTTCTCCTGCTGCAGGCAGCGGTAAGATCGTTGTCAAAAACTATTTTTCCCTTATCAGCGCCGGTACCGAGGGCAGTACTGTAAGCGCCGCCCGTAAGACACTTATAGGTAAAGCAAGGGAAAAACCTCAGCAGGTAAAGCAGGTTATTGATGTTATCGTTCAGCAAGGACCAGTACAGGCGTACAGAGCTGTTACAAAAAAGCTGGAAGCTTATTCACCCCTAGGCTACTCGTCAGCCGGCGAAGTTGTTGGTGTTGGCGATGGAGTAACTGAATTTAAGACCGGTGATCTGGTTGCATGTGCCGGGGTAGGCTATGCCAACCATGCAGAGATTGTAGCGGTTCCGGTTAATCTATGTGTTAAACTCCCCTGTGAAGCAAATCTCAAACATGCCGCATATAATACACTCGGGGCTATTGCAATGCAATCAGTCAGACAGGCTGACCTAAGGATAGGCGAGAGCTGTGCCGTAATCGGACTCGGACTCCTCGGGCAGCTGGCCTGCCTGATCCTGAAAGCCTCAGGAGTGAGGGTAATTGGTATAGATGTCAGCCAAGCTGTAGTGGATATTGCAGAAAAGCATTCCGCTGATCTAGCAATGACTAGAACTGCTCCCGGAATTGAAGAGAGAATATCAGAGTTGACCGGTGGACTAGGGGTAGATGCTGTTATAATTGCAGCTGCAACCGAGAGCAATGATCCGATTAATTTCGCGGGCGCAATAGCACGGAAAAAAGGGAAGGTGGTTATGCTTGGGGCTGTATCACCGGCATTTGACCGCGAACCGCACTGGTACCGCAAGGAGCTTGAATTAAGGATGTCCTGCTCATACGGCCCGGGCAGGTATGATATCAACTATGAGGAAAAGGGAACTGACTACCCGCCTGCTTATGTGCGGTGGACTGAAAAGCGGAACATGGAGGCCTTTCAGCAACTGCTGGCTGATGGCAGAATTGATGTTGACTACCTCACCACACATGAATTTGACCTTGTTGATGCCCCCAAGGCATATGACATGATCGTCAATAAAACTGAACCTTATCTCGGCGTAATCATCCGCTATGATACAGATAAACCCCTGGAACTTGAGAAAAAGATCATTGTAAATAGTCCTAAACCTGCGGCAGAGATAAACATAGCCTTCATTGGTGCCGGAAGTTACGCCCAGGGGAACCTTCTGCCAAACCTGCCCAAATGGGGAGAAATTACCCGGAAAGGTGTCCTTACCAATACAGGTACGACCTCTAAAAGGGTTGCTGAACGGTTTGCGTTTGACTTCTGTACCTCAAATGAGGATGATATTCTAAAGGCTGATTCGGTTAACACCGTCTTCATTGCAACCCGGCACGATTCTCATGCAGACTATGTTATCAAAGCGCTATCATCGGGAAAACATGCCTTCGTTGAAAAGCCCCTATGCCTTACTCATCAGGAGCTTGAAAAAATCATTGAGATAAAGTACAGCCAGCCCGACAGGCAACTGTGTGTAGGATATAACCGCCGGTTTAGTCCGCTCTCTGAGCTTATCAAAAAGAATCTGGGCTCTGGGCCGATGACGATGATCTACAGGGTTAATGCAGGTAAAATTCCGGCTGACACATGGATACAGGATATGGAGCTTGGTGGTGGCCGAATAATAGGTGAAGCATGCCACTTCATTGACTACCTCACCTGGCTTAACGGGAGTCTGCCTGAAAGCGTCTATGCCACTTCGCTTCCTGATCCTCAAAGCAAGAATGATACTGTCAATATTAATATTGTATTTGGAAACGGATCAACCGGATTAGTGGCTTACTATGCCAATGGGCCAAAGTCGTTACCTAAGGAGTACATAGAAGTTTACAGATCGGGAGCTGCCGCTATTTTTAATAACTTCAAATCTGTTAAGGTCTATGGAGGTAAACGGGCCAGGAAACGACTATTTAACCAGGATAAAGGACAGAAACAGATGGTGGAAGGCTTTTTAAAAAGCATTATTGAAGGAAAACCTCTTATTCCGTTTGAGGAGATAGTGGCGGTCAGCAAGGCGACATTTGCGGTTCTTGAGTCGTTGAGGACAGGCTTGCCTGTGAAGTTATGATACTCCCGGAGCCATGAATTGGCATAGGACACAACTAAAATCAGAGTATCTGTGTTGGAGCAGATAATGAAGCTATATCGGCTTATATACCGATAAACATCAATTACATGCTTTTTTACCGATAATTGTCCTATATTTGGACTGAATAATTCTAAAATGTTAGCAGCTGTAATCTCTGGTGATATAATTGCATCTACCAGCCTGGGTGATAGTGACAGGACCTCTATAGAAAATGCCCTGACAGTTCTCATAGGAGATTTAAAGAGGCTGTATAGTATTTACGGAAGAGTAATTAAAGGCGACTACATTGAATTTGTAGTTCCTGAACCAAAAGATGCTTTACGTATAGCGTTGGCAATAAAGGCATTTGTAAAATCCACTCCTGTCAGATCAATTCCTGCAAATTCCAAAGACAGCCGGCTGAAGTTGTTTAAAACACATGGTATAAGACTGGCTATTGGCTATGGTGACTTAAGCCGGTATGACCCGGAAAAGGGTATAATAGACGGTGAAGCAATTTATTATTCAGGAAGAACCATAAATGATAATGTAACCTATAATAAGCAGAAGGTTATTATAAAGAACACCCTGTTTTTCAAATCAAACAACGCAGAATTAAACAGTGAATTCGATGTGATTTTTTCATTGCTTGACACTCTTCTTAGCAAAGCCACATCAAGGCAATGCAAAGTTTTGTATTTAAAGCTTATCGGATTTAATGAAGAGGCAATATCGAAAGAATTGCAGATTTATCAGTCCACTGTAAATCAACACTCCCGGAGTATCGGGTGGAATGCGATTGAAAAGGCAGTTCTTTATTTTGAGAGCAGACTAATTCAACCCTGATATGGACTTAGCCCGGTTATTAACTCTGCAGCTGATTGCGCATCTGTTATCAGATTTTATACTTCAGCCGGATGCGAAATCAAAAGAAAAAAACATCTCCGGTTTCAGGAGCAATTATCTGAAATGGCATATTCTGTTTACATTCTTATGCTCATTTATACTCTCATTTCAGCTCTCCTTCTTTTTTGCAGCTGCTCTGATCTCCATTTTACACTGGGTCATTGACGGCTTGAAAAGGAAAATTGATAAAATCTCTATTTTAGGGGATTACACATTTTTTACAGACCAGGCTTTACACGTAACCAGTATCATAATTATTACCTTGTTCTTCTCCCGGATTTTTGAAATCAGGCCGGCTTTTCCTGTTGAAATCTCATTCCGTTTCCTGATGATAATTTGCGGTTATCTGGTGTGTGCAAAGCCCTCAAATGTTATTATTAAAGAAATCATCAAAGTTTTTAATATCAGCATTGAAAAGAATAACCCGGATGCGCAGAATCTTCCTAATGCAGGCAGATTAATAGGAACAATAGAAAGATGGCTTGTATTTACTTTTATATTATTAAGTCAGTATGAACTTATTGGATTTCTGATAGCTGCCAAATCCATCCTTCGCTTCAGGGATGATGATACAATTAAATCTGAATATGTTGTGGTTGGTACGATGTTGAGTTTTGGCCTTGCTATCGCGACAGGAATTTTGACGACTATTATTCCCGGGAATATTTCATAATCATTATTTTTGGATTGCTTTGACAAATATGCCGGCGATATCTGCCATCTTTGCCAGACTGGAGGGCTACTGCAGGGAGGCAGGCTACAAAGGCTGGGACCCCTATGACGGACTGAATTCAAGAGTATTCAAAATCCTTCCGGTAATCAAGGATCTTGATGTCGCGAGGCTGGCATGGATACAGCTGTTTAAAAGAAATCCTGTCAACCTGCGGAAACTCTTCCTGGTTCCAAAAGGATATAACCCAAAAGGTGTTGCCCTGATGCTTTCGGGGTACTGTAACCTGTTCGAGTACGTGAGACAATCAGGAGAACGCATATATGGTAATCCGGATGAACTCCCGGATCGAATCAGATCTCTTGCAGACCTTCTTGTCTCCTTACGATCTCCTTCGGTTAACAATAGCTCTGCATGGGGCTATAACTTCGACTGGCAGGCTCGCCGGCTCTTTTTTTTTCCCGCAGGAACACCCACAGTGGTTGTTACATCCTTTTGTGCTTCAGCCCTATTCAGTGCATACGAGATTACAAAAAATGAGGAATATCTTTCTGTGGCATTATCATCTGCTGATTTTGTACTTAATGATCTTCACCGGACACCGAAAGAAAAGGGCTTCCTCTTCTCCTACTCGCCACTAGAGGGTAACAATACCGTTTATAACGCTTCGCTGCTCGGCACCAGGCTGCTGAGTCAGTGTTATCACTATACGCTGGACAGGGCACATCTTGAGGCTGCCAGGGAGAGCGCCGCAGCCTGCACGGAAGCACAGAACAGCGACGGGTCGTGGTATTACGGGGAGCTACCGGTACAACAATGGATAGACAGCTTTCATACGGGATATAATCTGGAGGCACTTGTAACATGCCAGGAGATGACCGGTGACAATTCATTCTCTGACGCTATTGAAAAGGGGTTTCAGTTTTATCTCCAAAACTTTTTTCTGGCTGACGGCACACCTAAGTATTATCATGATCGCATTTATCCGGTTGATATCCACTCCCCAGCCCAGCTGATAGTAACCCTTTGCCGTGCCGGGCGGCTCAATCAGCATCGCGCCCTGGCGGAGAAGGTGCTTGAATGGACCATCAGAAATATGCAGGACCGTTCCGGCTATTTTTACTACCAGAAGCACCGGTTCTATACCAACAGGATTTCATATATGCGCTGGAGCAATGCTTTCATGTTCAATGCACTTACATTATATATTTTACACTCGGCCGGTAAATGAATTCAGTTGAAATCAATGGTGTTCTGGCATACTGTTTTTCAACCCGAAGCGAGTTGATTGATTATGCTTTAAGCGAAAAAAAAAGCCTTATTGCCCTCAATGCCGAGAAGATACTTCACGCTAACGGCGAGACAAGGGAATTCATTAATGCCAATATCGCGTTCAGCGATGGCATAGGTGCCGTCTGGGCCCTTCGGAAAAAGGGATTCAGGAATGCTGTCAAGATTCCGGGTTGTGAACTGTGGCTGGATATTATCGAGTCTGCACGTAGTGACAAAACCTTCTACCTGGTGGGGGCACAGCAGGAAGTGATTGAAAAGACTGTCGCTACCCTGCAGTCTGAGTTTCCCGGCATACGGATAGTCAACTACCGTAACGGATATCTGCGCAATGGTCTGGAGTATCAGGACCTGATAAATGATATTGTTTTACGGAAACCTGATGTGGTGTTTGTTGCCATGGGTTCACCCCGGCAGGAGGAACTTATAGCACAGATGCAAGAGGCGCACACTGCCGTATATATGGGACTGGGCGGCAGCTTTGATGTATATGCGGGGGCGGTGAAACGCGCTCCTGACTGGTGGGTGAGGAATAATCTCGAATGGGCATATAGGCTTATGAAACAACCATCACGCATTACCCGGCAGATACACCTGGTGAAATTCGCATGGATGCTCATGACAGGGAGGTATTAGTCTTAGTGTCTTGAAGTCTTTAGGTCTTTTAAGTCTTGTAATCTTATAAGTCATTAGATCGAATGGGGCTGGGCAGGGAGGAAAGATGGGATCAATATGCAAAGCCAGCCTGTCCGGCCTGTTCAAACGATTTTCCATTTGTTCTGAACTGTTAGCTTCATCAGAAAATATTTTCATCATCACCTGGCGTTTCCCCTGCAGCAGCCCGGCTGATCCTGGAGTCAGGTACCGGATACCAGGCAAATGGTCTCGTTTCGATCAGTGGGTCAATGGATTATGTTTTGCCTCTAAGCATTGTTAATTTTTCGTTTTTTCGGGGATTTTTTGACCTTTTTCCTTTTATTTTTAATTCTTTGCTTTTACCTTTCGCCCGTTATCTTCATTTCATGCCTGAAGAATGACCCCTGTTGAATTAAATGACTGGCAGGCCCTTCTGCTGGCCTTTAGCGGTTCGGCCTTCGTTTCCCTGTATTCTCTTCCGAAGATCGTCAGGGTTGCAAGGCAGAGGAGGCTCAGTGATCCCCTGGGGAGGCACAAGATCCACCGGCGCGAGATCCCTGCCCTGGGCGGCGTTGCCATTTTCGCGGGCTTCGCGGTGGGCCTGCTGCTGACGGGCAGCGGATTTATGACAGGCCTTCCCTTCCTGACCGCATCCGTAATAATGCTTTTCTTCACCGGCCTGAAGGATGACATGGTCACCGTCACCCCGTGGAAGAAGATCGTGTTCCAGGTAGCTGCAGGAACCATACTGTTCCTTTTCACCGACCTGAAATTCACCGATCTGCACGGCTTCCTCGGCATACATCACATCCCCGCGTGGGTGTCATTCGCACTGACCGTTTTCCTGATCGTGATAATCATCAACTCGTTCAACCTTATCGACGGCATCGACGGACTTGCCGCATCGGTGGGAATAATTGCCTCCGCTGCATTCGGCACCTGGTTCTGGCTGTCGGGCGACAGGGGCTTCGCGATCGCATCAGCCGCACTTGCGGGCTCACTGGCAGTGTTCCTGGTCTTCAACCTTTCAAACGGCAGGTACAAGATATTCATGGGCGACACGGGCTCGCTCATCACCGGGTTCATCCTCACCGTCATGGCAATACGGTTCAACGAGATCAATGCCGGCCCCTCCCCTTTCATCAAACTCCACTCATCCCCGTCGGTTTCGATAGCCATACTGATCGTCCCGCTTTTCGACTCGCTGAGAGTGATAATCATCAGGCTCATACGCCACCAGCCGCCCATGAAGGCCGACAACAGGCACATCCACCACCTCCTGCTCAGGGCGGGATTTAACCACAGGCAGGCCACCCTGCTGATCGCAGCCGCCAATATCCTCATCATTGCAATGGCCTTCCTTCTGGACAGCCTGGGTATCTTCCGGCTGGGGTTTGTCATCCTGCTGATCTGCACATCACTTACCGTCCCGGTATATGTAATGGTCGCAAAAAGGGAAAACTGGCGCATCCTCAACAATAGGCTGTGGAAGCTGATCCTTAGCGACCCAAAGGAGCTGGATGTGTACCGGAACCTGGTAGTCTTCATCGATGAGCACAGGGCAAAACCCGCCAGGCCCGAACCCGAGGCCGAAGCCGCCGTGACTCATCTTGGGGCCGGGGAGGAGGAGAAGGCGAAATGAAAATCACCATCGTTGCCGGCGCCCGGCCCAACTTCATGAAGATAGCCCCGATCATCCACCGGATCGAAAAGGCAGCCGGCATGGGTCATGACCTGATCTACAGGCTGGTCCACACCGGTCAGCACTATGACACCAGCCTCAGCGGCACCTTCTTCCGCGAACTGGATATTCCCGATCCACATGTCAACCTCGGGGCTGGCAGCGGTTCACAGGCAGAACAGACGGCATCGGTGATGATACGGTTTGAGAAGGAACTTATCGCCAACCCCGCCGACCTGGTTATAGTGGTTGGTGACGTGACCTCAACCATGGCCTGCGCCATAACCGCAAAAAAACTGAATATGAGGGTTGCCCATGTCGAGGCGGGCATCCGCTCTTACGATCTCTCAATGCCGGAGGAAATTAACCGGATGGTAACCGACAGCATCACCGATTATTTTTTCACCACATCGGAATATGCCAACCGGAACCTCCGCAGGTCGGGAGTGCCGGACGACAGGATCTTCTTCACCGGCAATGTCATGATCGACACCCTCCTTGCTAACAGGCACAAGTTTAAAAAACCTCAGCTATGGGATCAGCTGGGACTGAAGGAAAAGGAATTCATCATCGTAACTCTTCACCGCCCGGCCAATGTCGACAACGGCAAAAACCTGTCCGGGCTCCTGGAGGCAATAACCGCTTCAGCAAAGGGACTGAAGGTGATATTCCCGGTGCACCCGAGAACCATGAAGGTGATCAGTACCCTCAATCCCGGTACCCTCTCTTTCCCTATAACTCACACCCACTCTCACACACACACTCACACTTCTCACTCTCACTCTCACACCCACTCTCACTCTCACACTCTCTACCTCACTCCTCCCCTTGCTTACCTCGAATTCAACTATCTCGTTGAGAGGGCCCTTGCCGTCATAACCGATTCGGGAGGCATCACCGAGGAGACTACCGTGCTGGGTGTCCCGTGCATGACACTGCGCAGCAGCACAGAAAGGCCCGAGACGTGCACGGTCGGCACAAACGAGATCCTTGGAACGGATCCCGCCGCAATCGGTCCGGCAATGGACAAACTGAGGGCCGGCAGGTGGAAGAAGGGAAGCATTCCCGAAAAATGGGATGGAAAGGCGGCGGAGAGAATAGTGGAAATCATTGTTCGAATTCTGGACAAAAGCAAAAATTCTTAGTACATTTGCGCCAAACAATAAAAAGCGCAGATATCCCGGTTTTCAGGCAGAGCCGGCACCTGCGTCAGTGGGAATGGTACTGCCGAAAAACTGACTGCCGGTATTTCAGCGGTTAAGGCGGACGGGAGAGGCAAAAACCGAAAACAGGAAAAAGATGTTTAACGCGTATGGAACATACATCAGACAGATTTTTAGATATCCTGCGTGAGAAAGGACTTGCCATTTCGCGGAAATATTCTCTTCCCCGCGGTATCATCTTCCTCCTCGACCTGGCGGTGGTGTTCCTCGCTTTCCTTGCTGCAGGGGCCCTCCGGTTCAATTTTGACCTGGAGGAAATCAGAATTGCCGAATACACCAATCAGGCCTTTGTATCCGTTGCAATATATGCCTTGTTCTTGATTGTCTTCAAATCGTACCGCGACCTGATAAGGCACACCACTCTCAATGACATAACAAATATTCTCAAGGCCAACACCTTTGCATTTGTAGTACTGCTCCTGATTTCCGGCTTTGGCAGGAGTTCAGGCTGGAGGCCTGCATTAATCATTCCCTATTCGATTCTCATAATACATTATGTACTGGCCACGGCGGTGCATGCAGTGGAGAGGATCATGGTGAAGCTGACTTTTGAATATGTCAATGCTCCCGGGGACGACAAGAAGAATGTTATCATTTTCGGGGCAGGCATCCTGGGCTTGGCTGTGAAACAGATAATCGAAAGCGATCACTTCAGCGTGTACAGGATTGCCGGCTACATTGACGATGACAGGAAGCTCAGGGGAAAGACCATCAGTCACCATCCGATCTGGTCGTTCGGAGTGCTTGACAAGAGGTTCGTGAAGGATGAAAAGATCAGCACCATCATACTGGCTGTAAATAAGTTTCCCCAGGAAAGGAAGGCCATGGTGATCCGGAAGGCACTGAGCCTCGATCTTGAGGTTCTCGAGGTTCCCTCGGCAGATTCATGGCTCCAGGGCAAGTTCAGTATGAACCAGCTTCACAGGGTCCGTCCGGAGGACCTGCTCGGAAGTCCGCCGATACAGATGAACACCGAAAGAATCTTCCAGGGTCTCATCGGCAAAACGATCCTCGTCACCGGGGCAGCCGGCTCCATAGGTTCAGAGCTTGTACGGCAGATACTCCGGTTCGGCACAGTAAGGCTTATCCTGGTTGACCAGGCAGAAACCCCTTTGTTCTTCCTGGGGGCTGAGTTAAAAAAGAATCCTGCAGGCACCTTCTTCAAAACGCTCATTGCCGATATCACCAACGGTGAGCTGATGGAAAGGATCTTCGTTACCTGGCGGCCTGATATTGTTTTCCACGCAGCTGCCTACAAGCATGTTCCGATGATGGAGGAAAACCCGCATGAGGCGCTGAGGGTCAACTGCGGAGGGACCAAGGTTGTTGCCGACCTTGCCGGGCGGTACGGAGTGGAAAAATTCATAATGATTTCAACCGACAAGGCAGTCAATCCCACGAACGTGATGGGGGCCTCAAAACGGCTGTGCGAGCTTTATGTACAGACGCTCTGTAAAAACAGGCAGTGTACCACTTCTTTCGTAACAACCCGTTTCGGCAACGTCCTGGGATCTAACGGCTCGGTGATACCAATATTCAGGAAGCAGATTGAGAATGGCGGTCCCGTGACAATCACCCATCGCGATATCAAACGGTACTTCATGACCATCCCCGAGGCCTGCCAGCTTGTCCTGGAAGCCGCCTTCATGGGGAACGGCGGCGAGATCTTCGTATTCGACATGGGCAGCCTTGTGAGCATTTACGATCTTGCCGAACAGATGATCAAGCTTTCGGGACTGATACCCGGCAAGGATATCAAGATAGAAATAACCGGGTTGCGCCCCGGTGAAAAATTGTACGAGGAGCTTCTCACCGATAATGAAAAGACATCGGAAACCTACCATTCCAAGATAATGATCGCCTATAACGGCCACAAAATACCATCCGACCTTGGGGATCAGATAAATGAACTGCTTGCAGGTCTCTACAGTAAGTCAAATGAAGAGATTGTTGCCCGGCTGCAGGAGCTTTTACCGGAATACAGGCAGGAACCGCAGGTTTAACCCGGCCTGAACCAGTCCCATTGAACCTTTGCAGGATACAGCAGGCTGACTGCAAATTCTCCCCTTACCGCCTGTGAATAATGCAGATTATTTTGTTGATAATTACCGTGCAACCAAACCGGGGATTTTCATAGATTAGCAATCTGCAATATCACTTTTTGTGTAAGTCAAAACAATAGTTCTTCAAATCAATGAAAAGACATTTTATAAACATCATTTTACGTGCGATCCTTTTGGGTATGGCTGCTGTCACGATGTTGCTTTCGCCGTCGTGCAAAAGCAATGAGCTTAAAGATCAGATCTTGGTGCTTACCCAGCAGCGTGTGCTGATGGCAAATGAAAGGGACTCGCTTTTCAGGCTCCTCGAGGCCAGGCAGGTTGAGTATGATACCCTCACTGCAAGCTACAATGCCCTGAGCGAATCGAACAGGGAACTCCTGCAGAGGATCAGGAACCTGCAGGCAGGTTACAGCGCCCGCGGCGCGCAGATAAAAAAAGCCGAATCCGAAAAGGTTGAACTGAACGGCATCATCGCTTCCCAGGCCAGGAAAAATGATTCCCTTGTCAGTGAGATAAGTGACAGGGAAGACAGGATCGCCGTCCTGAACCAGGTCATTGAATCGAAGAAAGCTGAAAATTCAGACCTTGCCGAAGTGATCAGAAAAAAGGACAGCAGGATCGAAGCTGACTCCCTTAAGGAAGTCGCAAGGCTGAGGCAGCCGAAGGAAAACGGGTTCGTTAATATTTTCGGGTTCAGCGGGGGCTTCGGGCTGGGCGCAAGGGTGCCGGAATACAACGCGAGGGTAATCGGTTTCGACAATATTTTCGGGTACCAGGTGGACAGGCACTTCCTGGGAGGGGTCGGCATTGGCCTGAGGGCATATAATGGCGGACTTGGGATCCCGCTTTTTCTCGGCTTCAGGTATTCACCGGTACCCCGGTCAACAGGGCTCAATCCCTTCATTGCGGCTGACGGCGGACTGGAATTCTTTCCCGAAAGCATGAAAAACACAAGCATATTCATCCAACCCGCACTGGGTCTGCAGAAGGCACTGGGTCCGAAAACGTCTCTCAAGATAAGTGTCGGATCACTGACAGTAGGTAAAATGCCAAACTCGAATAAAAGCAGAGCGACTTTCCTCACCGTCAAGGGTGCGGTCTCTTTCTCCGGGAAGAACGGCCCGTTATTCAGGCAGTGATCCTGCGGGTTCCCCGGGGGGAACGGCGGATCTTCAGGTTTCTCTTATCTGCAGCTGATAAGACAGGTCACAGGCTTAATTCCGATATTTCTCCTGTTTTCCTGTTTTTCAGTATCTTCTTAACCCGGCCGTCAGGCAGGGTTTCTTCTTTTACGAGAATATGCTCATCGTCGTAATCGTGGACGATGCTGATCCTTTCCGTCTTTTCGCGGCCGCGCCACACTTTCAGCTCCACCGGTTCCCACTTTCCCGACCGGGCCGACCTGTAGCAGGCATCTGTTATTTCATTAACAATATATCCGTCATAAAAAGTCTCTGCTGGCAGAACGCCCCTTTCAAGTGAGCCGAACATGTCGGCAAACATGTCAATGTAGCCCAGTTCGGCCGCTTCGTCGCCCACCGGAAAGAGCCATCCCTTTTCCGACTCGGCTTTTTCCGCCACATAACCGCCCTTACCGCCCGCGGAAAACATCTCGAAGCCGGTGCGCAGGAAATTGTTTATCCACACCGTACCTTCGGTTCCCATCACCTCATCGCGCAGATCCATTCCTCCCCTGAACGTCCAGCTCACCTCAAACTGTCCGATGGCGCCGTTCTCGTACTTCACCCATCCCAGTGCATTATCTTCGGCATCAATGGGTTTTACAAGCGTATCGGCCCAGCACATCACCGCCGCGGGTTTAATATCCTTTCCGATATAGTTCCTGGCAATCTCAATGCAGTGGCAGCCCATATCGAGAAGCACTCCTCCGCCCGACACTTCTTTTGTCCAGAACCAGGCACTGTGCGGCCCCGGATGGGTTTCGCGCGAACGTGTCCAGGTCACCTGTCCGATTGCGCCTGATCTGACCGCCTGCAGTGCCTTCATGGTTTTAGGAGGGTAAACAAGGTCCTCGAGGTAGCCGTGAATGACACCTGCCTTTTCCACGAGCCTCAGCATCTCGAAAGCTTCAGCCGCATTGCGTCCAAGAGGCTTGGTGCAGAAAACATTCTTGCCTTCCGAAGCTGCAATCCTTACAGCTTCAAGGTGCATATTGTTCGGCAGGCCGATGATGACAACGTCCACATCGGGGTCGCTTATCGCATCATGCATCGAGGTGGTCCAGCGGGGGATGCCGTGTTTTGCGGCGAAGGCTTCGGCGCGTTCGGCGCTGCGCGACCAGATCACACCGACTGAATCGCGCCCGCGGCGCCCGTTGATCGAATATGCATAGAAATCGCCGATGAACCCGGCGCCAAGGATTGCTGCTCTGGCCATAACTGCAGATTTTCAGGTTTTAAACAAATATAGGAAAAAATCAACTCCCAGGGGTCCGGCGCATCATGATTTTTACCTCCCGAAATCACTCAGGCAGGACCTCCTGAATACCCTTCGTTCCGGTCCGGTCCGGCTGCACCGCAGCAACGCGTTCCGTAAGTTTTTTCTTTTCACGGTTACATAAAAATGCTTTACCATGTCACCGGATTTTAAGTATCTTTACGACGGAACATTTCACATAAACGATTGTTAAAAAAACAGCAAGACTGATATTAACCCGTTAAACGAATTAATCATGGCAGATCTGAAAACAAACTACATGGGGCTGGAGCTGAAAAACCCCGTTATTGTCGGCGCAAGCAATCTTGTTACGAATCCGCAGAATCTGAAAAAACTGGAAGAAGCCGGCGCAGCCGCAGTAGTTTACAAATCGCTTTTTGAAGAGCAGATACAGCTTGAGAACCTGGAACTGTATGAAAGGACGACCGAGTATGAAGACAGGCACGCGGAAATGGTCACTCTTTTTCCCAGGATTGAAAGGGAAAACAAGGGACCCATTGATTACCTGATGAACATCAAAAAGGCAAAAAACTCTGTCTCGATCCCGGTTTTTGCAAGTATAAATGCGATCAACGACGCCACATGGGTTGATTATGCAGTCAGGGCAGCAGAAACGGGAGTCGACGGTCTGGAGCTGAATTTCTACAGTGTGCCTGAAAAGCCCGACGGGAAGCATGCCGACATTGAAACGAGGCAGCTTGAGACGTTCAGAAAGGTCAGATCAGCCGTCAGTATCCCCATTGCCGTAAAGCTTAGCTCATTCTATACCAATCCGCTTAAAATAATATACGAACTCGATAAGGCAGGGGCCAACGGGGTTGTCCTGTTCAATCGTCTTTTCCAGCCTGACATTGACATAGAAAACGAGCAGCACAGGTATCCCTTTAACCTGAGCAACGCCGAAGACAACCGCCTGCCGCTCAGATTTTCAGGATTGCTTTACGGAAACACAAAGGCCTCGGTATGTGCAAACACGGGGATATTCAACGGCCATGATGTTGTTAAGATGCTGCTGGCCGGAGCCGATGCAGTGGAAGTAGTGAGCACCCTGTACCTGAACCAGATAAGTGTTATCGGAACAATACTGAATGACCTGTCGAAATGGATGGATTCAAAAGGGTATGAAACCATCGGTCAGTTCAGGGGGAAACTCTCAAGCAAGGCAACCACCGATCCGAATGCCTACTACCGCGCCCAGTATTTTGATTTCCAGATGAGCACCTCTGCCATCCTGAAAAAATACAAGGCTATAAACTGAATACCTGTTTCAGATTTTTGTGTTCCTTCCGGTATGTTTTAATGCACCCGGGACATGTTTTCCATTCAGTCCGGGGTGATGCGGACCCAACTTCAGCAATGAAAAATGTAACATAAAATCATTTTTCCCGTTTAATTGCAGAGGTGAAAGTAACGGGAAACGGGTTTTATGAGAATTTTCATTATAACCTTAACAATATTTCTGGCTTCGTTCAACACTTTCGGACAGAACTGTTCGATCAAATCCAAGGCCAACGACATAACTCCTGACAAGCTGTGTTCGCCGGTGACTGCCTCGTGGGATGTCCGCTACAACGGGGTAAACAATGCAGGGAGGCCGGTGAGTATCAGGTATGACTGGGACAACGGGGTGGTGGTTGACGTGCCTGCAACGGAGATCGGTCCAGGGGTGTTTGAAGCCAATGCGGTCAACACTTACACGTCGATGGGGCGGCGCTGCAACTATCATCCCCGGGCGACCCTTATCGTGAACGGCCAGGTGTGCACCTCATCCACCCAGGAGCAAATAGTCACTGTCTGGGACGATGATGATCACAACGGCGGCGACATGCATATCAACCCGGTGGTATGGCCCATCTGCGTGGGAAATTCCGATAACGCTCGCTTCCGCGATCTCACCCAGTTCAACTGTGTTCCGCCGCAGGAGAGGGATAATCCGAATATCCATACCAGGTGGATCCAGTGGGTTTACGGAACCGCGAATACAATGACGGGCGTTCCCGTCACCGTCGACGGTGTGGTCAGGCCGCCCTCATGGCACGATGCGGTCATCACCCTGACCGGTCCGGTGACCGGCTCGGGGGTGTGGTCGAGAGTGATCAGCGTGGCCAACGATAAGCCGGTCGGCCAGTACTACGAGGTTACACTGCGCAACTGGAACTACTGCAATCCCTACGATGATCCGAATATTCCGGGTCCGCCGGCCGATCCGGTGAATGGTGACCATCCTCCGGTTGAAACGACCGCAAGGATCCTGATAGTTCCCTATCCCGATGCAACGATCAACCCCGTGGCACCAATGTGTGCAAATGCACCTGCGGTCACCCTCACGGCCCATGATCCGGGAGGACGGTGGTCTGGTCCCGGTATCGTCGGCAACAGGTTCTACCCGTCTGTTGCGGGACCCGGTGTGCACACAATAACCTACAACATCACCAGCGACAGCGGATGCAGCAATTCCGACACAGAAACAATAACCGTACTGCCGATACCCGATGCCACGATAAATCCCGTCGGGATCCTGTGCAACACCGATCCGCCGTTCAGGCTTACAGCCGCAACACCGGGCGGCACCTGGTCAGGCCCGGCGCCGCCGGTGCTGATCGGGGATATTTTTGACCCCTCCATCGCCGGACCGGGAAATTACACGGTCAGGTACGACATTTCAAAAGACGGGTGCAGCAATACCAGCTCCGTCGTCATCACGGTGGCCACACCCGACGCTACAATTGATCCGGTTGACACCCTGTGCGTGAACAGCCCGCCGGTGACAATGACGGCCCATGACCTCGGCGGCATCTGGATCGGCAACGGGATGTCCGGCAATATATTCTATCCGGCAATAGCAGGGCCGGGCGACCATGTTATTATTTACGATCTCAACAATCCCGACTGCACCGATGCAGATACCATAACCGTTACCGTCATGCCCATACCCGATGTGACCATCAGACGGGTGGGAACGTTTTACATCCACACCCCGCCGGTCCTGCTGGCTGCATTACCGACGGGAGGAACCTTTTCAGGCACCGGAGTCAACGGCCTGTACTTCGACGCAAAAACGGCAGGCATCGGCACCCATGTGATAACCTATACCACACTTACCGACAAGTTCGGCTGCAAAAACCAGGATACCATTCATATCCATGTTACCATGCCGCCCTTCCCGACTGCCCGCTTCGAACCCGACACCTCGGGGTGCAATCCCTTCACCGTGCAGTTCAGGAACCGCAGTATCGGCGGAGAATCGTACCTGTGGGATTTCGACGACAAAACCTTTTCCATGGAAGAAAACCCGGTCCACACCTGGTATGTGCCGGGAACCTACAACGTGAAGCTCACCGTAACAAACCTGCTGGGATCGGCCACTCATGAGAAACAGGTCACGGTATTCCGGAGTCCCGTCGCTTCGTTCGGAGCCTACCCCACACATGTGATCAACAACCAGCAGGTGGTGGTGTTCTATAACTATTCATACTACGACAGCACTTACCTCTGGGATTTCGGCGACAATACCACCTCCACGGAAAAGAATCCATGGCACAAGTATGAGGATCCCGGAACCTACAATGTGACGCTGTGGGTTACATCGAAAGACGGCTGCGTTGATTCCACGATAATGAACACACCTGTCATCGTAGAATTCAGGACCGGTTTCATCGGTTTCCCCAACGTATTCAAATGGAACGGGACCGGTCCCACGGGCGGAGCCTGGAGAGAAGGGGTCTACCCGGAGATGGACAATGTTTTCAGGCCCTTCTTCGAGAATGTAATTGAATACAAGCTGCAGATATTCAACAGGTGGGGTGTACTTATATATGAGAGCAATGATCTGTACAAGGGATGGGACGGTTATTTCGGCGACGGGAACCTTGCCATCCAGGGAGTGTATGTATGGAGGGCCAGCGGCCAGTTTGCCGACGGAGTATATTTCAACCGGGTCGGCGACGTCACCTTTCTACACTGAGAACTTTAATCCGCCGATGCCTTCAATGGAATTCCACGCGAACGGAACGGTGCTCACAGAGATGCATGGGACCGGGCAACCGCCACGGCGGGGTTCCGGTATCAGTCAACCTTCACCTTGATCACAACCTTCTTCACGGGTGAATTTTCGCCGTCCTTCAGTCCGGGGCAATGCAGCTCGCCGGGGAAGAAAAAGAACAGCCGGCCGGGAACGGCATTAAGCATGGCCGGATTACGGACCGTCATGAATTCTATATCCTTTTCCGGATCGTACTCTTCAAGGAGCTCATCAAGTTCCGATGCCGGAGCGAGCCCGATCAGCTCCTTCCCGCTCAGAACATACTGAATATCTATGTACTTACGGTGGGCCTCATATTGCGCCTCTTCCGGATCCTTTGAAATATACTCGCTGACCGAGGCATAAAGATTGTCCCCGTCAATGTCATGCCGCCCGGGTTCCAGGTCATCCGGCGAAATGTTTTTTAGGTAAACGAAAGCCTTGTCCCATCTATCCTTGTTCCTGAAATATGAGACTGCAAACGTTTTCCTGCTGACAGACTGATCGGGAACGGCTTTCAGACCGTTCAGCCATTCGCCTTTTTCGAACCATCTGTCAAGCTTTTGACCGCTCCAGGCAGAGGGGTCGTTGTTTCCCGAGCAGCCTGCAAAAAGCGCGGCGGCAGAGAACAGGGCGATCTGAAGAATTGTGCTTTTCATGGGCGGAATGAATGACGTGGTTATTATTGAATGATTGAGAGAATAAATATAAAAATCATTTGTATACTGTAAAAAAATATTTTGCCGGAAGAATTATCACGGGGACGGATGAAGGCCGTCATGCCGGTTTCATGAAGTTTTGGCTAAAAGCCGTGATTCACTGTGAAACGGTTAACACCAGATAAGGCAGCTCCGGCCCTGTTGCGGAACTGATCTGCAATGTCAGCCGGCGTCCAGGAAAGGTTCAATTAAACCGTAACACTCTAGCCAGAATCGTTTTTCAGCCGTTTTGTCCGTTTCCGGGGCAGGGTCCGTCCCGTTCCTGTAATTACATACCGAACCGTTCACGAGTTCTTCCCGCCCGATGATCCCTGCAAGTTTTCCAGCCACTCCTGCAGGTGTCCGCATGAACGGTGCGGCAACGGAATACAGTGTGCCGAACCATTTTTTCTGCATCCTGTATATACCCGACCTGAAAACCCCGGGATTGAAACTGATGAATCTCAGCCACGGATCGGAATACCGTTCGTGCAGATGCCTGCTCATAATGGTAAGGTAAAGCTTTGAGTCGGAATAGGCTTTGAAAGGCCTGTATTTTTCCGGATCAGACGGGAGGATCAGATCCCTCGTGCCGTTCCTGTAGGCCACTGAAGTGATTGCAACGGTTGTCAGCGGATGCCCCCGGGGATTCCTGCGCAGGATAATTTCGTTGATCAGAAGGTGTGCAAGGAAATTGACCTGGAAGGTATATTCAAGGCCGTTTTTACTGTATAAATGCCGCGCAGGGCTAAGTATCCCGGCATTGTTTATGACTATATCGGGCATCCCGGCCTCACAGACGATCCTGGCTGCCCGGGATGTACGTTCCAGGTCGCTGAAATCGGCAGGATAGTATTCCAGGTTCCTGCGGGGGGCAAGGGGATGGACAGGACGCCTTCCCGTATTTATGACCCGGCAGCCCCTGTCCAGGTACAGCCGCGTCAGTTCAATTCCAAGTCCGGAGGTCCCCCCGGTGATGAAAACTGTGGGTTGTTCTGTTTCAGACACCTGCATTGAAGATCGGGTTGGTGAAAAGTTATATTTTTTCCTTCAGCAGGTATTGTCTGAGTTCGTTTGTGGTGACATGCTCCTTTACGACCCCTGATTCGACCACGGTCACTGTTCCTGATTCTTCTGAAACAACAACCACGAGCGAGTCGGTTTGTTCCGATATGCCGATAGCGGCCCTGTGCCGCATTCCGAACCTAGATGGCAGGACGACCCGGTCGGTTATCGGCAGCGGGCAGCGGGCGGAGTGGATCCTGCCGTTCTCGATGAGAACGGCTCCGTCGTGAAGCGGTGAATTCTTGAAAAAGATCGTTTCAAGCAGTTCGGCGCTGATCACCGCATCGAGGCGTTCGCCGCCCCCTGAGTAGATGTCGAGGGCTGACCTGCGGCCGATCACGATCAGGGCCCCGATCTTTTTTGACGACATTGACTCTGCAGCCCTGACAATCTCACCGGCTTCCCTGGGGCTTTCAGATTCGGTGTCGACGGGAGAGAATATTTTTCCCAGTGAAAATTTCTGCCTGTTCATGTACCTGTTGCCTATGATCAGGAGAAAGCGCCTCACTTCCTGCTGGAACAGGATGATCAGGGCTATGACCCCCACCCCTATCACCTGCCCTACCAGTGCGGAGATAAGTTCCATGTTCAGGGCACGGGCAATGAGCCAGAAAAGATAGATCAGGAATATGCCGATGAATATGCTTAAAGCTGCGGTTCCCCGGATCAGCCTGTAGAGCTGGAACAGGATCACCGCCACCAGCAGGATGTCCACCGCATCGATGATAGTGAATTTGAATATCATTGTTTGTCGTTGCTTTTCTTTATCTTTTCCACAAGCCTGACAGCCTGGACCGCCTCTTTTACATCGTGAACCCTGAGAATATCGGCCCCGTTGAGAAGAGCAACAGTGTTCAGCACGGTGGTCCCGTTAAGCGCCTCTTCCGTTGAAATATCCAGTGTTTTGTAGATCATCGATTTCCTCGATAATCCGACCATGAGGGGCAGCCCGGTGATGCAGAAGTCGCCCAGCTTCTGAAGTAATTTGAAGTTCTGGCTTATCGTTTTGCCAAATCCGAATCCCGGATCGACGATTATATCGCGGATACCGGCAGCCCTGGCCCTGTAGGTCCTGTCACCGAACCACCTGAGGATATCAGCAACAACATCGTCGTACACAGGGTTGACCTGCATTGTCCGCGGGTTCCCCTGCATGTGCATCATCACATAGGGAACGTTAAGGCTTTCAATCACACTGTACATCCTGGGGTCGGCCTCTCCCGCAGTTATATCATTTATCATCCCTGCCCCGCAGTCGTAAACCGCCTCCTTTGCCACTTCCGATCTGAAAGTGTCGACGGAAATAATGGCCTCGGGCATTTCGCGGCTGATCAGTTTTACCGCATTGAGCACCCTTTTCTTCTCTTCCTCTTCCGAAATATCCTCCGCTCCCGGACGTGATGAGTATCCCCCGACATCAATTATGTCGGCACCTTCCACGATCATGTCGAAAGCTGTCCTGACAATCTCGGCTTCGGTCATGAAACGGCTCCCGCTGTAGAACGAATCGGGGGTAATGTTGATGATTCCCGATACCCTGGGAACAGAGATGTCGAGCAGATTCCCCCTGACATTTATGAATTTTGGTTTTTCAGGCAAGGCTGTAATTTTTTTACGAATTTAATGATTTTTACAAATGCGAGGTCATTACGGCGAATCATTACCCCTGTACGGCACATTTAACGGGCATACACTTTCATCTTTGGGATTGCGTTATTACTTTTGTGCAACACTTCAAAAAGGGAGTATGAAGCTTTTTGTGATCGAGGGCCTTGACGGATCAGGTAAATCGACCCAGCTCAGCCTGCTGAGGGAATTTTTCACGCGGAAAGGCTATGCCTCTGAATACCTGCACTTCCCGAGAACGGACTCACCATTCTTCGGGGAACTCATTTCACGGTTCCTGCGCGGCGAATTCGGCTCCCTGGCACAGGTCGATCCCTATCTCGTTGCAATGCTCTTTGCAGGCGACCGCATGGATGCATCGGGAAAAATCAAGGCCTGGCTCGGCAGCGGAAAAGCAGTGTTTCTCGACAGGTACACATACTCAAACATAGCCTACCAGTGCGCCAAGCTCGACGATGAAAACGATCGTGAGAAGCTGATGAACTGGATTTTATCCCTGGAGTTCGGCCATTTTGCAATTCCCCGCCCCGGTCTCAACATCTTCCTCGATGTGCCGGGTTCATTCACCAAACAAAATCTTTTGCCGGGCAGGCCCGGACACGGCAGGAAATATCTCAACGGCGGCAATGACATCCATGAAGGCAGCCTCCGGTTCCAGGAAAAAGTAAGGGACATTTATATAAAAATAGCTGAACGCGACGAAACGATGATTGTTCTGAACTGCTCGGACAACAACGGGGAAATACTGTCTCCGGGAATTATCTCAGAACGGATAATCAAACTGATAACTGACAGAAAACTGATATGAAACCAGCCGGATTGCCCGGAAATCCAAACCGGCATGAATTTAACTGCATTCAGTCATTTGTGTTTCCCTGCCCGGAGGGGCAGGCAGGCATCCGACCTTTGGAAAATTAATTATATATGAAATGAGAGTGTTGATAATTATAAGCAGGATCATTATCGGAATTGTTTTTATGTTCTCGGGGATAGTCAAGGCGATCGATCCTTTGGGTTCGGCATACAAGTTCCATGACTATTTCCAGGCTTTCGGGATGGAGTTTTTTTATCCCCTGGCACTGCCTCTTTCAGTACTTCTGAGCACTTCCGAATTTATTTCCGGCTTTGCGGTTCTTTCGGGTTACAGGCAGAAAACCGGCATCATACTGGTAATGATCCTGATGCTTGTTTTCACCCCTCTCACCCTGGTACTGGCGCTTACAAACCCGGTTTCGGATTGCGGCTGTTTCGGCGACGCAATACACCTTACCAACTGGGAGACTTTCGGCAAAAACGTTATCCTGATGGTATTTGCGGTCATTCTCCTTGCAGGCATGAAACGGGTGAGGAGCGTTTTCTCCCCGGTGAAGGAATGGATGCTCCTGGGAATTATGACATTGCTTGTTGTGGTGTTTGCGCTGCTGAACCTCAGATATCTTCCCCTGGTCGACTTCCTGCCGTACAGGCCCGGCGTCAACATTGAGGAAGGAATGAAGATTCCCGAAGGAATGGCTGCCGACCAGTACGAAACAACATTCATCTATGAAAAGGACGGGGTCAATAAAGAGTTCAGCCTTGACAATTATCCTGCCGACGACACATCCTGGGTATTTGTTGATGCAAAATCGGTCCTGGTGAAGAAAGGCTACCAGCCTCCGATTCACGATTTCAGCCTTACAACCAGGGATGGCTATGACATTACCGACCAGGTCCTGGCCAGCGAAGGGTACACCCTTCTCCTTATTTCAACGAAACTTGAGGAAGCTGACCAGGGGAGGCTCAGGGACGGATTCAGCCTCGGGAACTACGTGGGAGCGAACGGGATGGATTTTTATGTGGTTACCTCCTCCGGTGCCGATGTGCTTATGGATTACAACAATGGCCTGACTTTCTGCACGGCTGATGAAATCACGCTGAAGACCATTGTGAGGTCGAATCCCGGGTATCTCCTGCTGCGCGACGGCAACATTGCGGGAAAATGGTCATGGGCTACGGTCCCGGCGCGCGAGGACTTCATTGCCGATGCTCCTGCCGGATATTACAGGGATCTTGATATTAAAGCATACCGGATTGCCGTTATACTTACCGGATTGTCAGTGATCATCCTGATGCTGCTTCCCGCTGTGGTGGGGAAGAAAGACACGCGGCTGCACGGAGATCAGGGGATTGCATAGGACTATTGCTGCAGGCTATACAGGTAAGGAGGTATGTTCCCATCTTATGTGTGAAACAGATAACAGTATGGATCCGGGTGACTGCATGGAAATGTCACACGGTTGAATAACAGAATAAATCAAAACAAAAATTAAAGATCTATGAGAAAAAAAATTGTTGCCGGCAACTGGAAAATGAACATGGAGCTGGCTGAAGGACTGAAATTTGCCAGTGAACTGGATGCGTACTTCAAAGAAAAGCCGGCAGCGGCCGGGGTTGTGCTGTGCACCCCTTTCATTCATCTTGCCGGGGCGGCTGATATTTTAAAGGGCGGGAATGTGGCGCTGGGTGCCCAGAATTGTGCATCGGAGCCGTCAGGCGCATACACCGGCGAGGTATCCCCGGCTATGATACGCAGCGCCGGTGCAGCTTACGTCATTATAGGTCATTCGGAAAGAAGGACCTATTACCACGAAGACAACGCCATCCTGCACAGGAAGACATGGCTTGCAATTGAAAACGGCCTCAGTGTGATTTTCTGCTGCGGCGAGGTTCAGCATGAAAGGGAAGCCGGCACTCATTTTGATGTGGTCAGAACACAGCTTGAGGAGGGATTGTTCAGCCTGCCGGAAGATGCCTTCAGGAAAGTGGTCATTGCATATGAACCCGTATGGGCAATTGGGACGGGGCTCACGGCCACGCCCGAACAGGCGCAGGAGATGCACCTGCATATAAGGACACTGGTTGCGGGCAGATATGGCAGGGAATGCGCCGACGATATGACCATACTCTACGGCGGCAGCTGCAAGCCTTCAAATGCTCGCGAGATCTTCTCAAAACCGGATGTGGACGGAGGACTGATTGGAGGCGCTTCACTGAAAAAAGAAGATTTCACTGCAATTGTTGAATCGATATAAAATGAACAAGAAGCTTCTTACCCTGATACTGGCATCGTTAATGCTGCCGGCCGCTCTGATGCCGCAGGTTAAGCCTGCATTCAGCGGCGACCCGGCACGATTCAGGGAAGAGCTTGTCCAATTCATGGGCGAAAACCTGTCCCCTGAACACAATGCCATCCTCAGCACTTTTCTTGCCAAATGGGACAGCGCAGCTTTCAGCAAGGAAAACATGACGCGCATACTTGACCTCTCCACCCAGCTCACCGGGCGCCAGATAAGGGCTGTGCCGCAGTTCAGCCAGTTCCTGAAAACCCTTACCGACTTTACCAACCGAAACAGGGATGATGCATTCCTTGGCTACTGGCTTACAGGCTTCAGTGAACTTCTTTTCAATCCCCGGTTCTCGAATGAGAGTATTACCAGGTATATAAAAAATACAAGCTCACTGCTCGAGGAGAACCTTATCTTCTCATCAGGCTCGGTAAAATGGAAAGTGAAGGGAGCGGAACTCAGATTCATCCACGATACCATATTCCATATAGATATCCGGAACGCCACCCTGACCTGCTACTCCCAGCGCGACAGCACCGAGATATACAATGCCAGCGGAACCTATTATCCCGACCTGCAGGTCTTCCGCGGATCGAAAGGTACGGTGACATGGGAGAAAGCCGGATTTGCCGCAGAAGATGTCTTTGCAGAGATACATAACTATACAATAAACACAACACGCAATTCCTTTACCTGCGATTCGGCACGGCTCACTCACAAAACCTATTTCAGGGAGCCGGTATACGGTATCCTCACCGACCAGGCAGCCAGTGTCTCAAACAAGGAAAGATCGATATTCCCGCAGTTTGAAACCTATACAAGCCAGTTCGTCCTGGACAACATATATGAAGGGGTTAGTTACGAGGGCGGCCTGGCATTCGAGGGAGCACAAACCAGGGGCAAGGGAAACAGGTCGAGCCCTGCAAAAATCACGCTGTCAAGGAATGACACCCTTTTTATAAAGATCACTGCCAACGAGTTCACCTTCACAAGGGTCGGTCTCACCTCGGCAGGTACCGAATCGACCCTGTACCTGGGAAAAGATTCCATTTATCATTCAAACCTGGGCTTTTCCTACAATGCCAATGACAGGCAGGTGAGCCTCTTCCGGACCAATAATCCGGTTTCGGCAAGCCCTTACTACGATACCTATCATAATCTAGATATGTATTTCGAGAACCTGTCGTGGGACATGAACACTTCGCGGGTACTGATAACCAGGGCTAAAGGAGCTTCAATAGGACAGGCATTGTTCGAATCGGCAACATTCTTCAATGCCGCCTACTTCATGAGCCTACTGGGCCTTGACAACTACCATCCCCTGACCAGGCTCAAGAAATTCAGCGAATGGTATTATTCCGACAGGTTCCCGGTGAGCGAATTTGCCAAATGGCTGAATATCTCGCCCGATGCAGTGACGGGATTATGCATCGACATGGCGGCAAAGGGGTTTGTATTCTACGACAGGGATAATGATGAAGTGGTGATCAAGAAGAAAGTAAGGGACTTCCTCGATTCATATGCCGGAAAAAAAGACTATGATGTGCTGACGGTGAGAAGCGAAGTAAGGGCCCCGATGGACAATGCCGTCCTCGACCTTAAAACATTCGACATGAGGGTGATGGGAGTACGGAGCGTATTCCTGAGCGATTCGCAGCGCGTTGCAATTTACCCGTACAACCGCGAACTTGTTATTACAAGAAACCGGGGACTTACATTCGACGGGGTGGTGCAGGCAGGTTTGTTTACAATTTACGGGCATGATTTCAGATTCAGCTACGACACTTTTAAAATACGCCTTGCAAGCATCGACTCAATACGCATCGCAGTTGAAACGGGAAAAACGGATCCATTCGGCAACATTATCGTCAGGGATGTGGGAAACATTCTGCAGCTCACCAAGGGAGAGCTGTATATTGACGATCCGGCAAACAAGTCGGGACGAAAGCGGCTCACACAGTATCCGATAATCAACGCGATGGTGCCCTCATACATATATTATGACAAGATCCCGGGACTGGAAGATGTTTACCGTAAAGAAGACTTTTATTTCAGGATTGATCCGTTCACGTTCGAGAACATCGATCATTTCAGAAATGAAGACATAAGCCTGAGCGGGGAGTTCGTAGCGGGTAACATACTGAAGCCCATGCGTCAGCAGATGACGGTGCAGGAAAACAACTCCCTGGGCTTTGAAATGAATATACCACCTGAAGGTGTTGAGGTATACGACGGCAGGGGAAAGATCTTTGATCACATCAGCATGAGCAACAGCGGGCTCATAGGCAGGGGGACACTGAGGCACCTGACCTCGGTCACACGGTCGGATGAGTACAGGTTCTTTCCCGACTCAATGCTGGCCAGGGCCACGGTCTTCAATATTGAAAATGACGGATCGGGGCTGTTTCCCGAACTGAACAGTGAGGATGTGAAGATAAAATGGCTTCCGGGCAGGGATGAATGGCTTGCTGAGAATGCAAAGGACAAGCAGTTCAACATGTTTGCCAACGGAACAATTCTCGACGGTAAGCTGAAACTGATGCCCTCGGGGCTCAGCGGCTCCGGTGAAATAAACATGACCGATTCGAAAATCGTGTCAAACGGGTTTTCCTTCACATCATCGCAGATAAGGGCCGACACCGCCGATTACAGTTTCAAGTCGCCATCAACGAGCGGATATGCGTTCATCGCGGAGAATGCAAACACCGAGATCGATTTCAGCCAGCAGAAGGCAGCGTTCCATCTCAATACAGGTTCGTCCTTTGTGAGGTTCCCCGAAATAGAATACATCTGTACCATGACCGACTTCAGCTACGATATGGGAACGAAGATCCTGGCCATGGAGCAGAGAGGAAAATCAGGATCGGAGCCGGGACTGATTCCTCCCGAGAAGCTGCTGGCACTTGACATGCGAACCCTGGAAAAACCAACCTTTATTGCCGTCAACAGCCTGAGGGACACTATATCATTCGCAGCCCGCAAGGCCAGCTACAATGTTGAAAAGGAATATATTGAGGCCGGAGATATCAATTACATCCATATAGCAGATGCCCTCATCCAGCCCGAGAACGGAAGCATCACAATCAACAGGAAAGCAAATATAAGCAAGCTGAGCAACGCCTTCATTGCTGTAAACAACAGGCACCTCCTGCATTCTGCCAACATAACTATCGAATCGGCCAGGAAATATTCAGGCAGTGCGATTTATAATTATGTGGATGACAGCAGGAAAATCCATCCAATTACTTTCGGTGAAATAACCGTCGACACGCTTACAACCTCCGGAAAGGGATTCATTCCCGAAAACCAGAACTTCATGCTCAGCCAGGCCTTTACCTTTTCCGGCGACGTGAGCCTGTCGGCACGGAGGAACAACCTTTTCTTCACCGGTTCGGCGGGAATAGTCAACAGCTGTGAAAAAATCAGGAGTTATACCATAAAATTCAGATCTGAAATTGATCCGGGGAATGTTATGATTCCCATCGGTGAAAAGCCGCGGGACAAGAATGACAATCTTGTCTTTTCGGGATCATTCCTTAATATTGATTCCACACATATCTACCCTGCGTTCCTTTCGATGCAGAAATCTTGGTCCGATGTCGGACTGGTTACAGCCTCAGGCGTCCTGTATTACAATAAATCGCTCGGAAGATACCAGATAGCATCCGTGGAAAAGATTGCTGATCCGGGCAGGTACGGCAACCTTGTTTCGCTCGACAGGAATTCATGCATCCTGTCGGGGGAAGGCAGGCTTAATTTTGGTGCCAGCCTCGATCTCGTAAAAATGAACACGGCAGGAACCATCAGACATAACACCGATTCGGGCAAAGTCAACATACGGACCATCATGGCGCTCAGCTTCTATTTCTCCCCTGCCGCCCTGAAAATGATGGCCGATGACATTAAGCTCGTGCCATCACTGAAAACAGTCAACCTCAATTCAGAATTCAACAACAAGGGCATGAAGGACCTTTATGGCGAAAGCCTGGCCAACCAGCTCAGGGATGAGGTCAGCCTGTTCGGGACATTCCGCAACATGCCAAGGGAATTCGATGTCCAGCTGCTTCTGAATGATGTCAGTCTCTACTGGAACGAATCTTCATCATCATTCAGGTCGACGGGCAGGATAGGCATCGGATTTATCGGCGATCAGGCCCTGAATGTGTATGTCGACGGTTTCATTGAGATACAGAGAAGGCGGTCCGGCGATCTGATCGATATTTATCTCAAGGCAAACCCGTCGACATGGTATTATTTTTCCTATTTCAGGGGAGTGATGATGGCTCAGGCCGGAAATCTTGATTTCAACAGGCTCCTTAGTTCGATAAAGCTGAAGGACAGAAGGCATCCCCAGGCAACCAACAGGGTTCCGTATACCTACATGATAGCTGTTGAGGACCGCCTCAGCCGCTTCCTGAGAAGAATGTCGGACGAGCCCGATGAAGGGTCGTCACCGCCCGAAGGACAGATCTGGTGACAAACCTGAACCCAGTACAGAATGCAGATCTTCTACGCACCCGGGATTAAAGGCGATATGCACTACCTTGACGAAGGCGAATCACGGCATTGCCTGAGGGTACTGCGCATGCGGAAGGGTGACATGGTAAGGCTGGTCGACGGGAAAGGAACCCTTTACGGGGGCTGCATCAGCGATACTGTTCAGGGTCGCTGCGGGATAAGGATAACCAGCATGACCGCCGGATATGAAAAAAGGGATTACAGGCTCCATATTGCCATCTCCCCTCTCAAGAACCAGGATCGGTTCGAGTGGTTCGTTGAGAAAAGCGTTGAAGCCGGAATAGACGTGATAACCCCGATTATCTGCAAAAACACCGAAAAACGAGGAATAAAGGAAGACAGGATCAACAATATCATCATTTCAGCAATGAAGCAGTCGGTTAAGGCCTTCAGGCCCCTGCTCGGCAAACCGGTGCCGTTCGGGGAATTCATACGGCGGGATCATGATGGCACAGGAATGATTGCGCATTGCTCCGGCGAATTTGAAAGAAATGCCATCGGCAAATGCATCCGCAGGGGGGAGAATGCATTGATCCTGATAGGTCCGGAAGGTGATTTCAGCCGGGAAGAGATATCTGCAGCCCTTGCAAACGGCTTCAGGTCCGTTGAACTGGGAAAAAGCAGGTTCAGAACTGAAACAGCCGGTGTGGCTGCCTGCCTTGCAGTTTATTTCATAAACCAGTAGCACCCGTGCTGCCCGCAACAGGGAAGCCTGGCCAGCAGGAAATATTTCGCGGTTTTCAGCAAAGGAACAGGATAATCCCAGATCCCGGACGGACAAAATAATCCGGCGGTCGCGCGGACATTATGTTCTGATTAGTAAAGTTTTGCCGGTTTCCGATGCAAACCCGCCACTGTTAAGGCAGGGTATAATATAAAAGCCGTCGCGTTTAATTTGCGCGACGGCTTTCGGTTTCTCACTGTTGCTCCCTGACTTTAGCAATCAGCTTTCGTGTCAGACGCTTCCCCGCAACAGGTTTCTTGACCTGTTTTAGAAGTTTGATCACATCATTAAATTCCGGGTAAAATCCCCATGCATCATCGTAGATGTCAGTTTTTTGTACTAAAATTTCCTGATATGAAAGAAGTCGGGTAGAATTTAATCCCATAGGCCGTTTATTTTGGTTTTCATGGAAAACGGCCCATGGGATTTATTATTGTTTAAAAATTGTTAATTATAGGTAAGTGATATTTTTTTCTCTTCCATCATCTTTCTCATGTTGATGAGTGCATATCTCATCCTTCCGAGCGCAGTATTGATGCTAACGTCGGTAATGTCAGCTATTTCCTTGAAGCTGAGGCCCGAATAGTGCCGCAGGATAACAACCTCACGCTGGTCGTCGGGCAGCTGGCTGATCAGTTTCCGGATATCTTTCTGGATCTGCTTTTTAATCAGATGATCCTCAACATTGGCCTCAGCCAGTTTTTTGGAGTTGAACAGGTCGGATTCATAATCGTCGTTCGACACGGTATTAAGCTGCTTTACGCGCCTGAAATGATCGATTATAAGGTTATGGGCGATGCGCATAACCCAGGAAATAAATTTCCCGTTGTCGTAATATTTGCCTGATTTAACCGACTGGATCACTTTCAGGAATGTGTCCTGGAAAAGATCCTCGGCCAATGCCTGATCGCGGATATAAAGACTTATATACGCAAATACTTTGTTCTTGTGACGGTGGATTAGGTGTTCGAAGCAGGACTGCTCACCTTTTATGAACCTTTCGATCAGTTCATAATCGGACATGTTTTTTTTCATAGCTCTCTCTGATTTTAAAAAAAATTAGAGTAGAGTTGTCCTATAGGCAGTCGATTTAGTTGGTTAACGGTACAAAGAAAATGATTTTTTTTAAATTCCAAATGTTTTTTGGGATTTTTTTGCTGAAAAAACAAAAAAAATGTCCGTTCATGTAAAATTTAGATCCTTTCGTCAAAGAAATTCCGGTTTTTGTCAAAGAAAATATGAAGGTTTCACTTAACGGCGGATGTTATCCGGGGAATTTGCCCCGGACGGCAGCAATGATAATAAAAGAAGTCAGTAAGTACCGCAGAAATTATTTTTGAAACCCTTACCTTTGTGGCCTTGATTAAAGCAAGTGGTCAGCAATGGACGGGAAGATTGAGATAAAGGGTGCTAGGGTTCACAATCTGAAAAGTATAAATGTATCAATACCACGCAACCAGCTGGTTGTGATCACGGGTGTGTCGGGATCCGGAAAATCCTCCCTGGCCTTCGACACTATCTATGCTGAAGGGCAGCGAAGATATGTTGAGAGCCTGTCGTCGTATGCAAGGCAGTTCCTGGGAAGGATGAACAAGCCGGAGGTGGATTTTATAAATGGTATTCCTCCGGCCATCGCCATAGAACAGAAGGTAAACACGCGCAATCCCCGCTCCACCGTCGGAACCTCAACCGAGATCTATGACTACATAAGGCTTCTCTTTGCCAGGATCGGCCGCACATATTCCCCCATATCGGGCAGGGAGGTAAAACGTCACAGCGCCGATGATCTTGTGAAATTCATCGGGACACTTGAGGAGGGATCCAGGGTGATCCTGACATCTCCCGCCGTTATCCCCGAAAACATAAGGGTTGCGGAATACCTCTCCTTTCTTGTCAAACAGGGATTCAGCCGGATTGAGGAGAACGGAGAACTGACAAGGATCGACGATCCCGGGGCTGAAAAGAGATTCCATCCCGGACAGTCACTGAATATCGTTATCGACAGGATAGTGGTGAACAATGATCCTGACAACCTCAGCCGCACAGCCGACTCCGCACAGACCGCCTTCCAGACCGGGAAAGGTTACTGCCAGGCAATCATCCAGTCGGACAATGGATTCACCAGGGCGGGTTTCTCGACGAAATTTGAAGAAGACGGTATTGAGTTCGAGGAACCGTCGGAGTTTCTATTCAGTTTCAACAATCCTGTCGGCGCCTGTCCGCTGTGCGAGGGCTATGGCAAGGTAATCGGAATAGATGAGAACCTGGTGATACCCGATCCGAATCTTTCGGTGTACCAGGACGCGATTGTATGCTGGAAGGGTGAAAGCATGAAGAAATGGAAGGAGCGGCTGATAAGCAATGCACCCCTTTTCGGTTTTCCCGTGCACAAGCCGTATTACCAGCTGTCGCAGGAGCAGAAAGACCTGCTGTGGAACGGCAACAGGTATTTCTATGGTATAAACAGGTTCTTTGAACATCTTGAAGAGAAGAAGTACAAGATACAGTACCGGGTTCTTCTGGCCCGTTACCGCGGCAAGACCGTATGTCCGGAATGCAGGGGAACGAGGCTCAGAAAGGAGGCATCATATGTCAGGGTTGCAGGCATCACCGTACAGGAACTGGTTTCAATGCCCGTGGGCAGGCTTTATGATTTTTTCCTGAACATCATTCTCGATGAGCAGGAGGCAAAGATCACTGAAAGGCTTCTCAGGGAGATACGCCAGCGCCTGAAGTTCCTCATTGACACCGGGCTCTCCTATCTCACCCTCAACAGGCTGTCATCAACCCTGTCGGGCGGTGAATCGCAGAGGATAAATCTCGCCACTTCGCTTGGAAGCAACCTGACTGGATCGATGTATATCCTGGATGAACCGAGTATCGGGCTACATCCCCGCGACACGGGTCTTCTTGTCAGTGTACTGAAGGAGCTGAGGGACCTGGGCAATTCGGTGCTCGTGGTGGAACATGAAGAAGAGATCATAAGAGCGGCAGATGAGATCATCGACCTGGGTCCGGAAGCCGGAAGGCTGGGCGGCGAGATTGTCTACCAGGGAAAGCCTGACATCTCCCCGTCGAACAAGTCGCTCACTGCAGATTATCTGAGCGGCAGGCTTGCGGTGGAGGTTCCTCCTGCAAGAAGGAAATGGAACAGTTATATAGAGGTGCAGGGCGCCCGTGAAAACAATCTGAAGGATATTGACGTAAAGTTTCCCCTTCATACAATAACTGCAGTGACAGGAGTCAGCGGTTCAGGCAAATCGAGCCTGGTTTCCGATATACTTTACAATGTCCTGTCGGGCAGGATTGCCGGGAACAATGTGAAACCCGGACGGTTCCGCGGACTGGCCGGCGACGTTGGCAGTCTCACGGGTATTGAGCTTGTCGACCAGAATCCGATCGGCAGGTCGAGCCGGTCAAACCCTGTCACCTATCTTAAGGCCTATGATGAGATCCGCAAGCTTTATGCCGGACAACAGGCGTCGGTGATAAACAATTTCAAGGCTTCCCATTTCTCATTCAATATCGACGGTGGAAGGTGCGAGGAGTGCCAGGGTGAAGGAATCATCAGGGTTGAAATGCAGTTCATGGCCGATGTGGAGCTGACCTGTGAAAGCTGCAAGGGAATGAGGTTCAGGAAAGAGATACTTGAAGTAAGGTATCATGGCCGGAACATACATGATATGCTCGAAATGACAATAGACGATGCCATAGCCTTTTTCGGCAGCCATCCGGGGAAGCTTGAGAAAAAGATCATCGAAAAACTGAAGCCCCTGTCAGATGTGGGCCTGGGATATATAAAAATGGGACAGTCGTCCAGTACATTGTCGGGCGGGGAGAGCCAGAGGGTTAAGCTTGCCTACTACCTTGCCCAGGAAAGGGAGACCGGGCACATACTCTTTATATTCGATGAACCCACCACCGGACTGCATTTCCACGATATCGGCAAGCTTCTCAGATCAATAAATGCACTGGTTGATCATGGTCATTCGGTAATACTTGTGGAGCATAACCTGGATGTGATAAAGTGTGCCGACTGGGTGATCGACCTTGGACCGGAAGGAGGAGAAGAGGGCGGATATATCGTTTTCGAGGGTACTCCGGAGGCCCTGGCGAAATGCAAAAAATCCTATACCGGCAGATACCTCGCCCGGAAACTGGGTAAGCAGGGGTAAAAAGTCACTGTTTCAGTTTAAACCCGAACATTATTGCCACACATCCCGACGGAGGTGTTGTGGTCTGGGGCCCTGCAGTGGTGACTCTGACCATTATTTTCAGCTGCTGGCTCGATTCAAGCTTGAAATCCCAGATCCTGGCATAATCCGACTCCTTGTTCGAATAGATCACGTTACGGTTGGCATCAAGCACCCTGAACTCGACGGGAGGAAGATTATCGTCACCGCATACCGCAAGCCTGTATTCCATTCCTGAATAGAAGGTCTTATATAATTCAGCTTCCTCGCCCGCAACAAGGGTGGTTGCATGATAGTTGCCATCGTGGGTGAATGCTTCCAGCGCCGGGATGCAGGTCTGCCTTGCAAAGGCCTTGCACTGGGCGTTCGCGTCAGAAGATGATAAAATAAGCAGAACAGCAAGTATAGGAATGAATCTGAAGATTTTCATAGCTGAGGTATTTATTTTACGAATGAATTCCTTATTTCCGTAACAACTGATGAAAGTTCCCTGAATACTTCCACCGTCAGGTTGGACTTTGCCTGTGACCTGAGCAGAGTAAGTCTCTCTGCTTCACTGTATTCAGGTTTAATATCGGTTGTTGTTATGGTTATCTTGTCAAACACTGCCTTCACCCTTTCCATCTGAACCAGAATGTCGTCGATAGCCGGATTGCCCTTGTTGCCGGTGAGCATGCTCATAAGGTTGTCAATGGAAAGTTTCTGATCCACTATCCTGCCTGCCAGCTTGTTGGTGGCAATATCCTTCGGACTCACGAGCTTTGTTGAAAGGTACAGTCCTTCGATCCAGCCTCCCGTGAGTACCATGGCAGCTATTGCAGGCTGACCGTTATCTTCGAGGTATGAGTTTGAATTGAGATAAGTCTGCGAAATAATCTCCATTATCACTTCCTGATTATGTATGTTTTCCTCCAGCTTGCTGATATCTTCCTCCGAAATGGCATCAAGAATGCCAAGACCGTCGGCCATTTTCTTGGCCGCATTCATATAATCGATTATCATCTGTGTCTGGTCGTACAGACTCACGAAACTGAGGTCGCAGGTAAATATGCCGAGGTTAAGTGCCATACTTCTGTTTGTACTGTAATTTTTTGCATTGTCGACCGGGTTCAGGATCGTGTTGTCGAACAGGGCGCCGGCCGACTTTATCAGCATTGCCGATTCGAGTGGTGACGGCAGGGTATAGAATATTTTTTCCGCTTTCTTCAAATCGTCATACAGGGCAGCATTATCGCGGGTTGCCCTGAACGTGGCTCCTTCACTCTTAACGCTCTTCCCTCCCGAGTTGCATGCGGAAAGCAATATCGCAAACAAGATTACCAGTGCCGGCACACCATTATCCATTTTAAAAAACTTATTCATGATTGGCAATTTTATATTTTCAGGCTAAACTAAGCTAAATTAGTACTTTATTTTTATTATATCAAAACGGTTAAAACTGTAAAATGGTATGGTAACTTTGCAGAAAATATTCAAAAATGACATTAAATGAGAAGAAATTAAAGGAGCTTGGTGCGGTTCTGGACAAAAACAACAGCCTCAGGATTACGCAGGCAATCAGGGTAATGAGAAATGAGCCGCCGTTTTCCGGGGCAATTGCCCTGCTGGTTGCGCATTATAACAAAAGCACAAGTTACCAGATAAGGCAGCTTATAAGGGAATTCATGAATGATATGAAGGATCAGGCTTCATGCGGGGAAGTTGTTGCGGAAATAAAAGGGAGTCACAGCAGCGACACCCTGCAAATGATTGCGTCGTCGTGCTGGCAGTCGGGTCTGGATTATTCAGGTTACTGCCATGAGTTCGCGGATCTTTTCCTGGCGGGCGACTATATGACGGCCCTTGAGTGTTTCACCGTGATTGACGCCTCGGCACACAGGCTTAGCGGTGATGTGAAAAAATCGCTGATCGAGAAGATAAAGAAAGGTGCCTGCAGCATCACTGGTGAAAAGAACGCACTGTGCAATGAACTGATCTCTGTTCTCCAGTAAGGGTGGCGCACTATTCGTATGTTGAGAAATGCTTCATGAACTGCGTCCGTTCATATACCGCCGGCATATCATAATTCATATAGTTCAGCATGCCTCTGAAAACATCAACACTGTCAAACTCCTTCGTTTTCATCCATTTCAGTATCTGCTCGTTCATTGTCCGGATGTAGCTGATTCCCTTTTCATACAGTACAGAGCAGACCTGTACGGTATTCGCTCCCGCAAGCAGGTATTTCACGGCATCCTGTCCTGATTTGACACCCGTCGAGGCAGAGATGTCGATCTTTACATCCTGGGCACTTGCCATGGCGATCCATCTCAGAACGTACCTTCTTTCGAATTCCTTGCTGAAAACAGAAGCCGGAATGATCTCCATTTTGTTTATGTCAATATCCGGCTCAAAGAACCTGTTGAACATAACAACCCCGGCAACACCCCTCATGTAGAACTGATCGATCATGTAAAGGATGTTGGAAAACCTGAATCCGATTTTCAGGGAAATGGGGATTGTTATGCTGCGCCTGAGCTTCTCAATTAGATCGAGATACAACTTTTCCGATTCAGCAGATGTTTTTTTCCTGTCGACCGGAAGAAAAAACACATTTACCTCGAGTGCATCGGCACCGGCATCTTCCATCTTCCTTGCAAACCCGGTCCAGCCTTCGGCTGTGTAGCAATTGACACTCGGGATAACCGGGATCTTCAGGTTTTTCTTGGCTTTTCTTATCAGGTCGAGGTAATTGTCGACAGAGTTTGATCTCACATAATTGGCTATATAGTCAGCTGCTTCGGGGTATTCATGCGCTGATGACAATGAATGGACCTGCGAAGTGATTTGTTCTTCAAAGAGGGATTTCAGGACAACGGCGCCTGCACCGCTGTCTTCAGCTTCCTTAAGCTGCCCTGCTGTTGATGTGAGAAGGCTGCTGCTGACAATCAGGGGACTGCTTAAAGTCAGCCCCAGGTATTTTGTCTGAAGTTTTTCCATGATCAGGTATGTTGTTTGTTGTTTTTTACAGGGGCTCCGAATATAAGACTCCCGATCCGCACAATTGTACTCCCCTCCTCCACCGCAATCTCATAATCGCCCGACATTCCCATTGATATCTCTTTAAAATTCTCATTATCCCGGAAATAAGTGTTCCTGACATCATTGAAACATTTTGAGAGATATCTGAACTCGTTTCTTATCTGTTCCCTGTTGCCGGTAAACGTGGCCATTCCCATCACGCCGCAGATATTGACATTTCTGAGCTTATAAAGGTCAGCGTTTTCCAGCATGGCATACAGTTCATCCATAGTGAACCCGAATTTGGTCTCTTCTTCTGCTATATGGATCTGAAGGAGACAGCTGATCACCATGTTCACTTTGGAGGCTTCATTGTCAATTATCTTTAGAAGCCGGAAAGAGTCAACCGACTCTATCATGCTGATGAACGGAACCAGGTATTTAACCTTGTTTGTCTGAAGGTGTCCTATCAGGTGCCATTCAATATCAGGGGGAAGAACATCCTTCTTCCCTGCAAGTTCCATTACCCTGTTCTCCCCAAAGCATCTTTGGCCGGCATTGTAGGCTTCAAGTATCTCGGCTGGGGATTTGGCCTTCGACACCGCCACAAGCTTAACCCCGGGGGGTAATGCCGTTTTTACCGATCTGATATTTGAAGCGATGTCAGTCACGCAGATAATCTTTACAGTCCTCCTTAAACAAGTTCTTTTCCCGGCCGGCCGGTTCAGGTTCCGGGATCATCAGCCGTTATTAGCCGGAGCACCCGGCCGGTTGCAGGAGCAGGCAGGCAGTTAGTCCAGCAGATGGATTACGAGTCCGCTGCGCAATTTGGGTTCAAACCAGGTGGTCTTGGGAGGCATTATGTTACCCGAATCGGCAATTGCCATAAGCTGTTTCATTGAAACGGGATAGAGTGCGAATGCAACTTTCATTTCACCCTGGCTGACCCTCTTCGCAAGTTCGTTCAGTCCTCTGATGCCGCCCACGAAATCAATCCTTTTTGAGCGCCTGAGGTCCTGGATATCGAGGATCGGCTTCAATACCTGCTCGGTCAGTATTGTTACGTCAAGAACACCGAGAGGATCATTGTCATCATAGGTACCTTCCCTGGCGGTAAGGCTGTACCACATCCCTCCGAGGTACATTGAAAAGTTGTGGAGCCTGGCGGGCCGGTAGGCTCTTGTACCTTTCGGAGTCACGATGAATCCGTCATTCAGCTTTTGAAGGAACTCTTCCTCAGTCAGGCCGTTAAGGTCTTTTACGGTCCGGTTATAGTCCATTATCCCGAGCTGGTTGTCGGGGAAATGTACGGCCAGGAAAAAATTGAATTCCTCGGTACCGTCATATCCGGGATTCTGTTCTCTCTTTTCCTTGCCCACGAGGGCAGCCGCAGCTGTCCTGTGGTGTCCGTCGGCCACATAGGTATATGGCACCTTCTGAGCAAAAAGCTCTTCTATGCGCCTGATGACACCAGGCTTATTCACCACCCAGAAATGATGTCCGATGCCGTCGTCAGAGATAAAATCATATTCCGGCGTACTCTTCTCCACAATTGAACTGACTATTTCATCGATCTCGCTGACTGAAGGATAGGCAATAAATACCGGTTCCATATTGGCATTGTTAACCCTTATATGAACCATTCTGTCCTGTTCCTTATCAGGCCTGGTGAGTTCATGTTTCCTAATGGTTCCGTCGAGGTAATCATCGACCGAAGCGCAACCTGCAATTCCGTACTGGGTTCTGCCCTTCATTGTCTGGGCATAAATGTAATAGCATGGCTGGTCGTCCTGAATCAGCCATCCCTTTTTTTGCCAGAGGGCAAAGTTTTGCCTGGATCTTTCATATACTTCTTCCGAATGGATGTCGGTTTCAGGAGGAAATTCTATTTCGGCGCGTGTGATGTGAAGCAGGGAGCATTCTTTGCCCTCTGCCATTTTTCTTGCTTCACCTGTGTTCATTACATCATAGGGCAGGCACGCCAGATCGCTGACAATGCCTGAAGGGGGTCTGAGGCCCCTGAATGGTTTGACTATAGCCATTTCTTATATGATCGTTGAATCATTAATATTTAATTATATCAAAAACCTGGTGATGTTCCGGCGCTGCTGGTCACGATCCTTTTACTTGTTAAGCCTGAACTTCTGATTCCCGGTTTTGAAATAATCGACTATCTGGTTTATTGCGGCAATACCGGCATTGCTGTTTGCCTCCTCTGTCTGAGCTCCCATTTTCTTTGCAGTAAAAAGGAATCTTCCGCTGTACTTCTCCTCGATAAGAGCCTTGCAGTCGGGTGCAACATCGGAAAGATACCTGAAATCGGGGCGTTCCGCGAACATTTTCAGCAGGGATTCCTCGTCGATGATTTCTTTCCGTGCGGTGTTGACGAGTACCGCCGGTACAGGCATCCCTGAAAGAAGGCTGTAGTTGACGGAAGAGCCTGTTTCCTTGTTAAACGGAATATTGAGCGATATGTACTGGCATTCAGAATAAAGTTCCTTTGCGGATTTACAGGCCCTGATGCCATACCCTGTAATAACATCCTCTGCAATATAGGGATCGAATGCACTGACAGTCATACCGAAACCTCCGGATATTTCTGCAACATACCGGCCAACATTTCCAAAACCATGGATGCCGATCGTCTTTCCCCGCAATTCGGTTCCCGATTTACCTGAGAATCCGCTCCTGGCCATATAAAGCATCATTTCAAACGCAAGTTCTGCAACGGCATTTGAATTCTGTCCCGGAGTGTTCATTGCCACAACGTTATGACGCGTACAGGCTTCAAGGTCGAGATTGTCATATCCGGCACCGGCCCTGACCACTATTTTAAGGCGTTTTGCCGCATCAAGCAGTTCAGCCGATACAATATCGCTGCGAACGATCAGGGCATCGGCATCGGAAACTGCGGATGCAAATTCCGAGGCTGATTTGTAATTCTCCAGGAATACGGCTTCATAACCGGCTGCATCTATGAGTTCCTTTATTTTCCTGGCGGCAATTTCTGCAAAAGGTTTTTCAGTAGCTACAAGTACTTTCATTGTATTGGATTTTAATTACCGGAATTATGTATACAAACAGGTAACAATGTTTCCCGGAATCAGTTTTTACTTTCAAATTCTTTCATGGCATCAATGAGGGCAGTTATGCTTTCAACAGGGAGGGCATTGTATGTTGAAGCCCTGAATCCTCCGACAGAACGGTGTCCTTCAATCCCCACGATTCCGCGTGATTTGGCAAATTCCGAGAAAGGTTTCTCAAGTTCCTTGTATCCGTCGGCCATAACGAAGCAGATGTTCATAATCGACCGGTCCTCCTCATCCTTAATTGTGGGAACAAACAGTTTGTTCCGGTCTATCTCGTCATAAAGCATCCTGGCCTTTTCGGTATTCTTTTTGTGCATGGCTTTCACTCCTCCCAATCCCTTGAGCCATACCAGTGTCTGCTGGGCAGCATATACTGCAAATACCGGAGGGGTATTGAACATCGATTCGGCCTTGATATGGGTGCGGTAGTCAAGCATTGTCGGTATGGCACGGTTAACCCTGCCGAGAACGGATTCCTTGATTATAACCACGGTAACCCCTGCCGGGCCAAGGTTTTTCTGGGCCCCCGCATAGATCAGCGAATATTTTGACACATCAACCGGGCGGCTGAAAATATCCGACGACATATCGGCAACGAGCGGCACCGGAACGTCGGGGTCGGATTTAAGGCTGGTCCCGAATATCGTGTTATTCGTGGTGACATGGAAATAGTCGGCATCAGAAGGCACCACATAATTCTTTGGAATGTAATTGTAGTTGCTTTCTTTCGACGATGCCACCTCTGTCACTTCGCCATACAACTTTGCCTCCTTAAGTGCCTTGTTTGCCCACTCACCGGTATTGAGATACGCCGATTTGCTGTTCATCAGGTTCATGGGGACCATTGCAAACTGAAGGCTGGCCCCTCCGCCGAGGAATATTACCTGGTAACCTGAAGGAACATCCAGCAACTCCTTAACAAGTGCAATGGTCTCATTCATGCAGGCAATGAATTCCTTGCTGCGATGTGATATTTCAAGTACCGAGAGTCCGGATCCTGCAAAATCCCTGATGCCTTCAATGGTCTTGTCGATTGTGTATTGGGAAAGGATTGACGGGCCCGCGTAAAAGTTGTGTTTTTTCATGGTCTGAATAATTTGATTTTATTAAATTTTTGTGGTTCGTCTGTATACAAAATTAATTAAATAATATGTTTGTTCGGTGATCCGGGGAAAATATCATGCCTGGTCACTCAAATCAACAGTTTCAAGTACCCCGTTACGCAAGACGGGTATCACATCCGTGAAGTCGCATGAAAGGCAGAACTCAAGGCAGTCGTCGAGGCCCTTTTCTCTCAGCCGCGACCGCTGGGCAGCCTTCTCTATATATCCCATGACATCATTCCTTGCAAGCAGCCAGAGGTCGATGGCTGCGTGAGTTGAATCGCAGATGGTGGAATAGAGCGAAGTAGACATCAGCCTCTCTGCTATTGCCCCGGCGCAGATCGTGTCTTCAAGGTTGAACCTGTTCTTCCAGCCGGCACAGAATATCAGTACATTCTTATCCTTTGCTGTTAACCATTTAACAAGAGAACTTAAATTAAGAAAGGAACCTATAACAATACAGCTGGCCGATGAGGCCAGTTTGATTATTCCGGTACCGTTTGTGGTACTGTATACAATGGTCCGGCCTTCGACCATTTCCTTTGTGAAATTATAAGGTGAGTTGCCAAAATCAGCAAAATCAAGCACATAGCCATCACGTTCGGCTGCCACCATGAAGCCGTTCTCCTTATGGGCCCTGGCTTCGCCGACTGTCCCGACCGGTATGATCCTGGCTGCCCCATTGGCGAAAGCAGTGCAGATCGACGATGAAGCCCGCAGAATATCGATTATCACCACTATCGGATCATGAAGCAGTTCAGGCTCAAACAAAGCGGGAGAAAAGCAGGTTTCGAGTTTTCTCTTTTCCATCAGTATTATCTTGAATCTCCAAATGCGGAACAGCGGGTTTGGCCCCGTAAACTTTCTTCCGCATTCTAGGCAGATCAACGCGGGAACGTACCGGCTCTCAGTCTTTTTTATAGAATGGGGGATTCACCACTCTCGCCCTGAGATCCTTGTTCCTTATCCTGATAAATATTTCAGTATCCGGTTTCCAGTATCCTTCATCGAGGTAAGCCATTCCTATCCCCTGCCTGAGCATGGGCGACATGGTACCGGAGGTTACTTCACCTATCCTTTCCCCAGATGCATTTACGACTTCGTAATGCTGACGGGGAATTCCACGGTCGATCATAACAAATCCTTTCAGCCTTCTTTTTACACCTTCCTTTTTCTGCTGCAGGAGTAAAGCCTTGTCGACAAAATCCCTGTCGTCGCTGAATTTGGTGATCCATCCCAGTCCGGCCTCAATCGGCGAGGTCTGATCATTTATATCATTTCCGTATAGGCAATAGCCCATCTCGAGCCTGAGTGTATCCCTTGCTCCCAGCCCGACGGAACGGATATTGAATTCCCGGCCGGCGTCAAAAACAGCTTCCCACAGTTTCGGGCCATCCTCATTCCTCACATATATTTCACATCCGCCGGCGCCGGTATATCCGGTCGTGGAGAAAATAACATCCTTTATGCCGGCAAACTCGATTATTTTAAATGTGTACCATTCCATTTCAGCAACCGGAGCTGCAGTGAGTTTCTGCATGGCTTTCAGGGCCAGGGGACCCTGGACCGCAAGCTGTGATATTTCGTCAGATGCATTGACAAGATCCTTTCCCGGCCTGATCCCGAACCGGCCGGCCTGCGATACACACCACTCCCAGTCCTTTTCAATATTAGCCGCATTCACCACAAGAAGATATTTTTCTGCATTGAACCTGTAAACCAGAAAATCATCCACTATCCCGCCTTTCCCGTTAGGAAAGCAGGTATACTGTACTTTCCCGTCAGTAAGTGAAGCTGCATCATTGGAGGCAATGTACCGGAGAAAAGGGAGCGCATCAGGTCCGGTGACCCAGAATTCACCCATATGTGAAACATCAAACACGCCAACGCCTTCCCTTACAGCCACGTGTTCCTCATTTATTCCCGCAAATTCAACGGGCATATTAAAGCCGGCAAATGGGATCATCCTGGCTCCGGCAGCCTCGTGAAAACGGGTAAAGATTGTATTTTTCATATTATTCAGATTTTGATTTTCATCGGTTATCAGGCTGTTCCGTCCGGCGCACGGGCAATCATGCCCGGGTTGGGGGCCAGCCAAAAATTATTATGATATAAATTTAACATAAATATTCTTAGGACATGACAATAAAATACTAACTAATTGACTGTTTATATGTTAAGTTGTTATTATAAATAAACAAGGGATGAAATATTAATATACAACCCTGATGTTCTGTTATTTAACACTAAGCTACCAATACAAAAATTACAATGACTACCCGGATTGAAAACAAATTAACAACTTTATCAGATACGTTGAAATAGTTCTTTGGCAACAAATGGCTTGAATATCTTAACAGATCAAACACTGAATATCATATTCCATATTCTCCCATCCGGTAAGGATGGCATCCTCTTTTGCTTAACATGCCGACAAGATATCCAAAAAGAGGGCCTTGATTTTCCTTATTAAGGAAATAGGTGTAGTTTTTACTGTCAAAGACTATCTGATAGAGAATCCGGGTGTGGTTGACATATTTATTCCAATTAAAGAATGCAGCATAACAAATATAAACAAAACAATTATAATAAACAATTGGAAGTCAACCCATCCGGGGTTGTGGCTGGCATGTGATGATCTTTCCCCGGGGTGAGACCTGGGCTGCTGGAAGCCGACACCGCAGGTGTCGGGCTGGAAACACCTCCCAGGAAAAGCAGAATGGATTTGCCTGCACGGACTACTGGAAACCGATGGAAGTCAACCCCTCCGGGGTTGTAATTGGTATGTGGTGATCTTTCCCCGGGGTGGGACCCGGGCTGCTGGAAGCCGACACCCCAGGTGTCTGGCTGGAAACACCTCCCAGGAAAAGCAGAATGGATTTGCCTGCACAGGCTACTGGAAGCCGATGGAAGTCAACCCCTCCGGGGTTGTGATTGGTGGATGGTGATCTTTCCCCGGGGTGGGACCCGGGCTGCTGGAAGCCGACACCCCAGGTGTCGGGCTGGAAACACCTCCCAGGAAAAGCAGAATGGATTTGCCTGCACGGACTACTGGAAACCGATGGAAGTCAACCCCTCGGGGGTTGTGATTGGCATGTGGTGATTTTTCCCCGGGGTGAGACCCGGGCTGCTGGAAGCCGACACCCCAGGTGTCTGGCTGGAAACACCTCCCAGGGAACGCAGAATGGATTTGCCTGCACAGGCTACTGGAAGCCGATGGAAGTCAACCCCTCCGGGGTTGTAATTGGCATGTGGTGATTTTTCCCCGGGGTGAGACCCGGGCTGCTGGAAGCCGACACCCCAGGTGTCGGGCTGGAAACACCTCCCAGAAAAAGCATAATGGATTTGCCTGCACGGACTACTGGAAACCGATGGAAGTCAACCCCTCCGGGGTTGTAATTGGCATGTGGTGATTTTTCCCCGGGGTGAGACCCGGGCTGCTGGAAGCCGACACCGCAGGTGTCGGGCTGGAAACACCTGCCAGGGAAGGCAGAATGGGTTTGTCTGCACGGACTACTGGAAACCCACACCCCGGGTGTCAGTCAAGGATTAGTCTTTTACCTGTCATTAAAAAAATTATTAATACGAACATTCAAATTCCAGACAAACCATGAACAATTAATCGTGTATTAAAAGCAGTTTAGGAGAAGGGGGTAAGACAAAGGACTTAGGATATATCCTCATGACATCTTTATTAATGTAATCAGGGAAGGGGGAAGAATTGTTTTCCGCATCTGACCGGAGAATAGGAACCTGGAGGAAAAATAAAAAGCTGATATAAACGTTACCTATACGACAGATTTCAGTTTCAGCAGCAGGGACCAGTAAATCATGGACTACAAATATATAAAGCCGGAATATCTTGAAATGGTCACCGGAGGGGATCCCGATCTGATCAGGGAACTGGTAACGATGTTCAGGGATCAGATGGATGAGATATACAGGGATATGAAGTCGATGCTTTCACGCCGCGACTTCAATTCGCTGGGCCTCCTGGCCCATAAGGCCAAATCGTCGGTTGCAATTATGGGAATGGAGAGCCTGTCCGAAATGCTGAAGATATTTGAACACCAGGCCAGGGACGGAGAGCAATCCGAAAAATATGAAAATTATGTAAGCAGATTCGGGGAAGACACAAGATCGGCAATGAAGGAACTCGAAACAATGGTTAACGGGGAAATGGCGAAGCCGGGGATGATCACAACAGAGAAAAGAGGAAAGATAGGGATCATTTCCTTTTCCGTCAACAGGCTGAACGCAGTCAACATGGATGAGATCAGGGACGGGATGAGCAAGGTTTTTGAGGAACCGAATTCAAAAATCATCTTCAACCTTAAGGGCATTGAATACATTGACAGTTCCGGTTTTGCCTTCTTCCTGACCCTGCACAAGGCAGCTAAAAGCAATTACGGGATCCTGAAATTTGTCAATCCCGAGCCCAGGGTTTTTGAATTGTTTCAGACCCTGCACCTTCATACCGTATTTGAAATTTTCGATGACCTCGATGCCTGTATCAAATCGTTCAGGTAGAAACATCCCTGCTACCCCCTTCCGAAGGTGAGCCTGTCTCCTTCCACACCGATCCTCACATTGTCATCGCGTTTTACGGTGCCGGCAATTATCCGCTTCGACAGTTCATTGATTATTTCCCGCTGAACCAGACGTTTCACAGGTCGTGCCCCGAGCTGGGGATCATAGCCGTGCCTGGTCAGCCAGTCAAGTGCGTCGTCGGAAACCTCAAGATGAATATTATTGCCTTCAAGTATTTTTCGGACAATATTCAGCTGCATATTGACAATTTCCCTTATCTGGTCCTGGCTTAGAGGTTTGAACATGACCACTTCATCCACCCGGTTCAGGAACTCCGGGCGCAATGATTTCCTCAGCAGTGTAAACAGTTCTTTTCTCAACAGTTCAGCCTCGCCTTCAGGCATGTTGTTGTTCCACCTGTCCATCCTGTCACGTATTATCTCCGATCCAAGATTGGATGTCATTATCAGGATCACGTTCCGGAAATTGATTGTCCTGCCCTTGTTGTCGGTGAGTCTGCCGTCGTCGAGAACCTGTAGGAGAAGGTTGAACAGGTCGGGATGAGCTTTTTCGATCTCATCGAGCAGTACCACCGAATAGGGTTTATGCCTTACCGCTTCAGTCAGCTGGCCGCCTTCGTCATATCCGACATATCCGGGGGGCGCTCCTATCAGTCTTGAGACTGAATGACGTTCCTGGTATTCCGACATATCGATCCTGGTGAGAAGATTTTCATCATTGAAGAGAAACTCCGCGAGTGCTTTGGCAAGTTCGGTTTTTCCGACACCTGTCGTACCGAGGAAAATGAAAGATCCGACAGGCCGTTTCTGGTCCTGCAGGCCGGCGCGCGACCGCCTGACTGCATCGGCAACCGCGCTGACAGCCTCATCCTGCCCGACCACCCTTTTGTGAAGTTCCTCCTCGAGCCTGAGAAGCTTTTCCTTCTCACTTTCTAGCATCCTCGAAACGGGAATGCCGGTCCACCTCGATACAATAGCTGCAATATCCTCCGACCGCACCTCCTCCTGGATGAGCGAGCCCTTGCTTCTTTTCTTTTCGATACTTTCCTTGAGCGCGGCAATTTCATTTTCGAGGCTGATGATCTTTCCGTAGCGTATTTCCGCAACCAGCCCGTAATCGCCCCTGCGCTCAGCCTGCTCGGCCTGGAGCCTGAGCGATTCCACCTGTTCCTTCATCTCCTGCATTCGTTCGACCATTTCCTTTTCCGACTTCCAGGCGGCAAGCAGATCATCCTTTTCCGACTGAAGTTCGGCAAGCATCCCTGAAATCTCTTTCTCCTTGGCACTGTCGCCGTCGCGCCTGACAGCCTCCTTCTCAATCTCAAGGCGTGTTATGGACCGGGTGACCGAGTCAATTTCCTCCGGCACCGAATTCATCTCAAGCCGCAATCTCGAAGCCGCCTCATCAATGAGGTCAATGGCCTTGTCGGGAAGGAACCTGTCGGTGATGTACCTTGTAGAAAGATCGACTGCGGCAATGATTGCCTCGTCCCTTATAATAACCCTGTGATGGGCTTCATACTTCTCGCGGATACCCCTGAGTATCGAGATGGTATCTTCCCTGCCGGGTTCATCTACCATCACCACCTGGAACCGGCGTTCAAGTGCCTTGTCCTTCTCAAAATATTTCTGGTATTCATTCAGTGTGGTTGCCCCTATTGCCCTGAGTTCGCCTCTTGCAAGAGCAGGCTTCAGGATATTTGCCGCATCCATTGCCCCTTCCGACTTTCCCGCACCTACAAGGGTATGGATCTCATCTATAAACAATACGATACTGCCGTCGGAAGCAATCACCTCGTTTATCACCGACTTCAGACGCTCTTCAAATTCACCCTTGTATTTGGCGCCTGCGATCAACGCCCCCATGTCGAGGGAATAAATGGTTTTTGACTTAAGATCCTCCGGAACATCGCCCCGTGTAATCCTGTGGGCAATACCTTCGGCAATGGCTGTCTTACCCACACCGGGTTCGCCGATCATTATGGGATTGTTCTTTGTTCTCCGCGTAAGGATCTGAAGGATCCTCCTTATCTCATCATCACGTCCTACCACCGGATCAAGCTTGCCCGAACGGGCCCTTTCATTAAGATTAATGGCGTACCGGTTCAGGGAATTGAATGTGTCATCGGAGGTTGGATTTTCCACCGTTGCCCCTTTCCTTAGCTCATTTATGGCAGAGCGCAGGTCCTTCAGCGTCACACCCTGATCCTTTAAGATCTGGGCTGCCGGGTCGGCCGTCTCAAGAATTCCCATGAGGATATGTTCGGCTGTAACGAACTTGTCATTCATTTTTGACGCATGGTCGTTGGCCTTCCGCAAGGCTTCCGATGCACCTGTGGAAAGATAATTATCAGCTCCCGACACCTTCGGATATGTATCGATAAGTTTTTCGATATTGTTCCGGATGACCTGCGCATTTGCTCCTACCTTGCCAAGGAGCCATTCCGTTATGTTTTCCGACTGACTGAGCACTCCCTGGAGAAGATGGGCACATTCAACCGCCTGCTGACCTTTTGAAGAAGCAATGTTAAAGGCCTGTTGTACCGATTCCTGCGCTTTTAAAGAGAAATTATTAAGATTCATGATATTCAGTTTTTGCACTGATATCTCAATTTCTTTGCCATCGCGGTTTCATGTCTTTCTGGCATATAATTTATTCGCTATTATGCCATTATGGCAAAAAAGAGGCCGGAGTGTTCAGGAAGAACGATTGAATCTCCGGTTCTGATTGGGGTTAATTGCAGGCAGCAAGGCCGACTGGCCTGTCAGCACAAAAATGCTGACAAACGCACAACCTGAATAATCATCCTGTGTTTTTCACGTTTTAATATCAGCGATACCAACTTGTTAATAATTATACGGCAGGTGATGATAACAACTTGTTATTTCTTGAGTTTTTTTCAGGGTCTTCTTTTAGTTTAGCATCCTGATCATTTTTGTGAAAGATTTTTTCCTTTAGCAGAGACAATGAGCGAGAAGATAATTGAAACCCTGATGCATCTTTTTGCCCTGATTGCGAATCCGATGAGGAACGAAACGGAGCGGAGGAGCGTTGTGGAGGCTTTTCTCGGACATCTGCTCAACCAGGAGCTGGCAAGGAAGTATCTTTCAGTTTACAACAATGCCTACTCTGAAGCTGCCGAGAAGCTGGCAAGGAGCACACCCGAACGCCGTGAGGGTGCAATAGCCATCAGGATAACCAAGCTTTGCAGGGACATCAATGAAGAGGGGCAGCTTGACCAGGAGCAAAGGGTGGTCGTGGTAATAAAGGCGCTTGAATTCTGCAAGTCGGGAGATACAGAGATATCTCCGATGGAAATGGGGTTCATCAACACCCTTGCTGAGGGATTGGGAATAGGTCCGGAGGAATTTGATTCGATCAGGCAGTTTGCAGTCAATCCGTTCTCGGAAGTCCCCTCGTCACCGAATATCCTGGTGATCTCCGGTCAGGACGAAATTGATCACAGCGTAACAACCAGATATCTCCGGAAAGAGATGCTGAAGGGCCGGATCTGGATACTTCATGTGCCTTCGGTTGGCATGTACTTTCTCAGGTTCAGCAAGACGGGAGAAATATCGATGAACGGCCAGCTGCTCCAGGAAGATACGGTATATCCGGTCAGCCAGGGTTCTTCGATAAAAGGATACAACATCTCACCCATCTACTTCTGGGACATAACGATGCAGTTCCTAAAGGAGGAATTTCTTGCCTCCCGGGTAGTTTATGAAGTGAACGACCTGGAGTACAGGTTCAGGCCCGGAGAGGTTGGGATCCACCGGATGTCGTTCAAAACCGAATCGGGAAGAATGGTCGGGATCATGGGTGCCAGCGGGGCAGGCAAATCAACGTTGCTGAGCGTGCTGAACGGGATCAATGCTCCATACAGCGGTGAGGTGCTTGTAAACGGGATAAGCATTCACAGGGAAAAAGACAAGATCAAAGGACTGATAGGATATGTTTCACAGGATGACCTTCTGATCGAGGAATTAACTGTTTTTGAGAACCTTTACTACAATGCAAGGCTTTGTTTCGGCAATCTGTCGGAAACAGAGATTGAGGAAAGGGTAGATGGCGTTCTGAAGAGTCTCGGTCTCCACGAGATCAGGAACATGAAGGTAGGTTCGCCCCTGAATAAAAAGATCAGCGGGGGTCAGAGGAAAAGGCTCAATATTTCGCTTGAACTCATCAGGGAGCCGGCGATCCTGTTCCTGGATGAACCAACATCGGGCCTTTCGTCAAGGGATTCGGAGAATATACTTGACCTGCTGAAGGAACTCTCGCGCAAAGGGAAACTCCTGTTCGTGGTAATTCACCAGCCCTCATCCGACATTTTCAAAATGTTCGACAAGCTGATAATCCTCGATACCGGCGGCTACATGATTTATAACGGAAATCCCGTCGATTCGATTGAATACTTCAAAAAAAAGATAGGGCAGGCCGACTACAGCGAAAGTGAATGCCATTCATGCGGAAATGTCAATCCCGAACAGATCTTCAATATCGTGGAGACGAAGGTTTTTACGGAAAGCGGCAGGCCCACATCCACCCGGCGCATTTCCCCCGGTGAATGGTGGAAACTGTATGAATCGGAAAAGAAGGAGGAGCATCTGGAGAAGGGTGATTCCCTTCCTGAGATTAATTTCAGGACCCCGTCATGGTACAAGCAGTTCCTGGTTTTTGCACAGAGGGATATTCTTTCAAAAGCGGCCGATCTGCAGTATGTGCTGATAACATTGCTTGAGGCTCCGGTACTGGCATTCTTCCTTGCCTTCCTCATTAGGTATTTCGATGTAAGCGCCAAAAATCCCGGGTACACGCTCATGGATAACAGCAACCTGCCGGTATACCTCTTCATGGCGGTCATTGTTGCCATCTTCATGGGGCTCACTGTAAGTGCGGAGGAAATCATAAAGGACAGGAAGATTCTCAGGAGGGAATCCTTCCTTAACCTGAGCAGGAGCGGCTACCTGGCCTCAAAGATGCTGGTACAGTTCGGTATCTCGGCTGTCCAGTCACTGTCATTTGTGCTGATAGGAAACTCAATCACCGGGATCAGGGGAATGACATTCGAATACTGGCTGGTGCTTTTTTCCTGCTGGGCATCGGCAAACGTCATGGGGCTGCTGATATCCGACAGTTTCAAGACCGTGGTTACAATATACATCCTTATTCCCTTCCTGGTGATACCACAGATTCTCCTGAGCGGGGTGATGGTCAAATTCGAAAAGCTCAATCCGCGCATTTCATCGCCGGTCGACATCCCCGTTTACGGAGAGATGATCACGGCACGATGGGGTTATGAAGCCCTTGCGGTAAAGCAATTCATGGACAACAGGTATGAACGGCTTTTCTATGAGTACGACAAGGATATGAGCAATGCCAGGTACAAGAAGGATTACTGGAACTCAAAGCTCAAGGGGAAGCTCGACATCCTGATGCTCGATCTTGAACGGGGCAGCAGGAGCGATGATTTCAACAGTAATCTGCTTATCGTTTCCAATGAGATCGGCAAGGAACTTAAGATCCTGCCCGATATCAGCTTTACCAATGCCCCGATGCTAACACCGGAGAAGGTAACCCCGGAAATTATCAGTGAGGCAGCCGGGTATGTGGAGGCTGTAAGGCGATACTATGTAAGATTCTATAATGAGGCAAACAGCCTCAAGGATCTGCTGATCACCACTATGGAGGAAAAAGACAAATCATATTTCCAGAAACTCAGGAATGATCACTCAAATGTTGCACTTGAAGAATTTGTGACAGCCAAAAATGAAACACAGAAGATCATTGAATACAAAAATGAACTGGTCAGGAAACTGGATCCAATATTCATGGATCCCGGGCCGGCATTCATAAAGGCTCATTTCTATTCACCGGAAAAGCGGATCTTTGGCCGTCTGACAGATACATATGTTGTCAATGTGGCAGTGATCTGGTTCATGACTCTGGTGCTTTATATCATTCTATACTTCAGGCTTTTGCACAAGCTGCTCGTGTCATTTGAATCACTCTCGGGGAAAAGGAACAAGACATCTGACAAGGAAACATAAAAAAAGAGGCTGTCAAAGAGAACAGCCTCTTGAATGATGTCATCGGAAATTTCAAAAAATAATTATAATGCTCAGGCCTCTATCTCCATCATTTTAAACGGAACGCGGATGATTGATTCATAATCCTCGCCTGCTTCAAGCATATCCTCATCATCCTCCTCATAATACCAGTTTACCTCAACCTCATTTTTTGCCTTGTGGATAGCTTCCAGTTTCTTGAAAACATCAAGTATGCATTTTGAAGAACTTGTATTAAAATACTCCAGCCTGATCTTAACAACAGTCTTTTCAAGAGGTACTTCCTTGTATTGGTCGAGCCACTCCAGGAGAGGCCTGTAAAACTCAACCGAGTTTTCCGGGATTGACCGGCCCGATATTTCAAACACTCCTTCGGAGGGATCAAATTTTATTGACGGAGTCTTCGGTGTTCCTTCAATAACTATTGGTTTCATCTTTATTAGGTATTTATGTTCTTATTATCTTCCCTGACAAGTGCATTCATGCAAAACAGTGAATACTTATCATTGTATTTCTTAAACGAATATTCAAGCTTGTTCCCGGTCTTCCTGGCAATATCCACAAGGCCGAGTCCTCCCCCGCCTTTTGCCGAGATCCTCTGGTGATTCAGAATAAACTTGTACAGTTCTGATATCTCCTTATGCGTCGACCTGTTGATTTGCTCAATCTTTTCCTCAAGCTGCGGGATATTGTCATTCAAAATGAAGTTACAGGTATAAATCCTGTATCCGTTACCGGTCCTGTTGATTGCCAGCATACCATATCTTTCGGATTTCTGGTCATGAAAATCAGGAGGAGCTTTTTCCATGTGATGATAAAGGTTCTGCAGGCTTTCCACGAGAACATTGTAGACTCTTTTTCTCAGCCGGGGAGGTTCATTGTCTCTTATAAGTTTTTCCTCAATCGTATCCAGGGTTTCGTTTATCCTTTCCGAATCAACATTACCTTTAAAGCAAAGAATAGTATCGCCGCTGGAAACAGCTGAGAAGTAATCTTCAACATCAAAGCTCATCTAAGCTTCTATTTTTTAGTCAAATTAATCCGGAAACAAATATAATAAAAATACCTCCATACTTTTTTAACTCACATCAATAATAGTATTAACAATTTGCTTTAGATATCAGCACCGCTGCCGGAGCCCGGGATTTAACTGAACTTTAAGGCACCTGTTTCCCGAAGGAATTTACCTTTTAAGGGATCCTGCATAAAGATTGTATCCCATGAGGCTGCATTTCAGCGATCCGTTAAAGAGTGTTCGTTTCACTGATGGTTTCAGGCCCACATGCTTCAGTGCCTCAGTATCAGAACTGATAATGAATGCCCTGAAGCCCGGAAAATTATGTTTCAGTGTCGACCCGATCATTTTGTACAGGGTTTCCGTTTCGTGGGTTTTTATTCTTTGTCCGTACGGCGGGTTCAAAAAAATGATGCCTTCCCGGTTTTCTGACTGGATATCCCTGAAATCGTGTTTTTCAATACTGATCAGATGATCCAGCCCTGCGGATTCAACGTTGAGTCTTGCCAGTCTGACTGCTTCCCCGGAGATGTCGCTTCCGCTGATAGCTGCATGCTTCATTGGAACCAACGCATTGCATTCCCTTCTCACCTCATCGAATAATTCCGGGTTAAAATCATTCCATCGCTGGAAACCGAAAGATTTCCGGTATTTACCAGGAGGTATTCCGCAGGCCAGAAGGCAGGCTTCCACCGGGAATGTACCTGAACCGCACATAGGGTCGAGCATCGGCACAGAGCCGTCCCAACCTGAAAGCAGGATAATACCTGCGGCAAGCACCTCATTCAGGGGCGCTGTTCCCGATCCCCTGCGGTAACCCCGTCGGTACAGCGGAACCCCGGAGGAATCAAGCGAAATTGTAACAGCTTCGCCGCTTATATGCAAATTCAAAACAACATGAGGATCCGACGTGTCAACGGAAGGGCGCCGGCCTTTGTTCATCCTGAACCAGTCGGCAACTGCATCCTTCAGCACAAGTGCCGGATAGCCGGTATGACTGAATAATCCGGAATTCACAACAGGAACCACTGAAAAGGTCTGGCCGGCATCCATGTACCTGGCCCATTCAACCAACAGGCTCTTTTTCATCAGATCCCGGGCTGAAGCTATGCGGAATTCAGCAATGGGTACAAGTATGGAGAGGGCTGTCCTGAGGCAGTAATTTGCCTTGTAGAGCATTTTCAGATCGCCCCTGAAACTGACAGCCCGGTTAAGAGGTTCAACCTCCGACGCTCCGGCATCTTCGAGCTCCTTCGCAAGTACTTCTTCAAGCCCGAATAATGTCTTTGCGAGATATTTCATCCCTGTATTTTTAAATAATCTTCAAAATTAATCCAAATGATCCCGGTCAAAGTTAACAGTGAAAATAAAAAAACGTACCTTGCCAAAAATTGAAAATATACTTATTTAACCTGCATGACCGGCAAGAATTTCAAGTACAAAAAATCTCCGGTCAGGTGAGGTTAAGTCGTATCATACGAATCAAATTTATATAATGATGAAAAAATCTGTCTCACTGCCTGTAATTATTCTTTTCTCAGCATTGCTGGCAACATTTTCCTGCAAGAAAGATGAACCGGTCGACAAACTTCTTCTGGGCAAGTGGAAGGTGCAATCAGTCACCGTGATATATTATGAAAACAATGTAAAAATATGGGAGCAGACCCTGTATTCTATCGAACCGGAGCTGATATTTCAGTTTTCAGACGGAGGTACCGGGACAATTTATGAAGACAATGAAGTAAAAGGTGCTTTCACATGGCAGCTGAAAGGAGATAAGCTTGCCCTTGACATGGGTGTTGATGATAAGCCTGAATGGAAGATAAGCATCGATAAGAACACATTTGTCTGGTCCTTTGAAGAATACGAAACCACTAACAAGGTACTGCAGAAACTCGAATATATCTACACGGCCACAAAGATCAGCTAACGTCCCAATACCCTGTTGTAGACTGAATCATCAGAAACTGCCTCGAGTGCCTTTTCAATAACTTTGTCATTTTCGTTTATTATCTGGTAATAAGCGTTTGTCTGCCACCTGTTGCTGGCAAGAAGGCCTTTAAGCACAATGAGTATTTCTTCCTTTGATTTCTGGAACTGTTCATCATTATATTTCACTCCTGCTTCCTCAGCTTTCCGAATAAACGATGCAATCTCATCGGTCGTGAAACTGAATTTTTTCCTGAAATCCGCGAATGTTTTATATTCTGCCGACAGTTTATCGCGGTTTCCGTCAGAATACTCCAGTGCAAAGGAATTCAACACTCCACGCCTGACGAGGTTCCTGTAATAGTCGGAATAGTGGGACGTGTCGGCCGGCACGAAGATATCGGGCATAATGCCCCCGCCTCCATACACGGTCCTTTGGCTGATAAGTGTTTTGAACTTCAGGGAGTCGGGAAAATGGATGCTGTCGGCACTCATCAGTTCTCCCGTTGTATATCGTTTGTAGAAGTTCTCAATATATTTGTCATATCCCTCATTATATGGGCTTTGTATCAATCTGCCAGTCGGGGTGTAATATCTTGCGATTGTTAGTCTTATCATTGAGCCGTCGGGGAGATAATAGCCATTCTGCACCAGCCCTTTTCCGAATGTACGGCGCCCTACGATTATTCCCCTGTCCCAGTCCTGAAGGGCACCTGCAAGTATCTCACTTGCCGAGGCGGATCCCTCATCGGTAAGTATGGCCACCTTTGCTGATGACAGTATTCCCATCCCGGATGAATTATAGTCCTGTCTGGGTGTCTTCCTTCCGCTGAGATAAACGAGAAGTTTTTTATCGGGAAAGAATTTCCCGGCGAGTGCTGTTGCTGCAAGCATATATCCGCCCCCGTTCGAGCGAAGATCTATGATAAGGTTTTTGATTTTTTCCTTCTGCAGCTGGGTAATGGCATCCATGAATTCCTTTTCGGTGGTTGCTGCAAATTTGTTCAGCTTGATGTAACCTGTTTCATTATTCAGCATGTAGGAGGCATCAAGGCTGTTTATCGGGATTTTGTCACGGACTATCGTAAATTCAAGGAGGTTTTTTTCACCTTTCCTGAAAACACTTATTTCAACCTTTGTGCCTTTCATGCCCATAAGTCGTTTCCTGACTCCTGCCGTAGTGATGTTTATTCCCGTAACTCTCTCGTTATCGATCGTAATTATTTTATCACCTGCCTGCAGTCCCACCTTTTCAGAAGGTCCTCCTGCAACAGGTTCAATTACAATGATGGTATCGTGAAGGAGGTTGAACTGGATCCCGATGCCTTCAAAATTACCGTTGAGGGGTTCGTTCATGTCCTTTACATCCTTGGCTGAGATATAGGAGGAATGCGGATCGAGGGTCCGCAGCATTTCAATTATAGCTTTTTCAGTCAGGCTGCCCAGGTTAACCGTATCGACGTAGAATGCATCGATGAGCCCCAGGGTACGGCCTATTTTCAGGGTCCCTTCGTTGGGATCCTGGGAGTAGCCTTTACTGCCAGCCAGTATAAAAGCGAGGACAATGAAGGCAAGTTTTAAAAATCTTCCCACGTTTTTCTGTTTTAAATTAGTTCTCCACTGGTTCCTGATAATTAAGGGTGTGATTCCATTCAGCCGGCAAACTCCATGCCGGGATTAATGCATGGGATATCATTCCTGCTGCACCATTACCCGGGAAAACGCAGGTAAAGATAGTTATTCTTTCATTTGATTCTCCGGGCCAGTTCAGCTATATCGTAAGTAAAACCGTCGAGGGCTGGAATTGTTGATGGGAATATTGTCCTTGCTTCTTCAACCAGAGGGTCGATGTCCCTGTACCGTGCTGAAAAATGGCCGATAATGAGTGTTCCGGCCGATGCTGCCCTTGCGGTTTTCGCGGCATCGGCTGCAGTTGAGTGACCTGTCTGCCTGGCCAGTTCCTTCATGTTCGTCGCGAAAGTTGCTTCATGGTAAAGCAAATCGACATTCCTGACCACCCCGGCCAATCCCCGGAAATATGCAGTGTCGCTGCAATAGGCGTATGAGAGCGGGGGCTCCGGATCCAGGGTCAGATCGCTGTTTTTGATAAGTCTGCCATCAGCTGCAACAAAATCGCTGCCTTTTTTTATAGCCCTTATCTGTGCCACTGATATGCCCAGTTCTTCAATTCGTTCCCTGATTATGTTTCTTTCCGCAGGCTTTTCCCTGAAGAGGAACCCAAAAGCTTCTATCCTGTGTTTCAGGGGAAAAGAGGTAACGGTCATATGTTTGTTTTCAAAAATCTGTACCGGCTCCTTTCCTGCCAGCGGATGAAAATCGATCTGAAAATTAAGATTAATATCGAAATCGTGAAGGTGCGAACTGAGCTTTGCCATATAGCTGGCGGGGGCAAAAAGGCTTAAGGGCACCGTTCTGCCCATCAGATTGAAAGTAGACAAAAGCCCGTAAAGCCCGAACACATGATCGCCATGCAGATGTGAAATAAAGATATTGTTTATTTTACCGAACCTGATCCTGCATTTTCTCAGCTGCATCTGTGTTCCTTCGCCGCAGTCGATTAAAAACAGGTGCTCATGCACATTGAGTACATGAGCAGATGGATATCTTTCGGAAGTTGGTAATGCAGAGCTGCTGCCAAGGATTGTTAGTTTCATGGGCAATCTGCAATACAGGCCCGCTAGGAAATCAATTTCTCGGCATCGGCTACCGATCCTGTAATATTAAGGACAGTATCAAGCTGGGAAATGGTAATCAGTCTGTCGACAGCTTCGCTTAGTCCGCAGAGAACAAAGGTCCCGCCGGCATTTTTGCACAGCCTGTTGGCAACCAGAATGGCGCTAAGACCGGAAGAGTCACAATACTGACATTTTTCCAGGTCGAGTATAATGTTTTTCTCTCCTTTACCAGAAATTAGTACAAGCTCGGATTTTAGCGCAGGGGCAATATGGGTATCCAGCTTTTCAGTCTGGATCTGAATTAATGTGCTGTTATTCCGACTCTCAATATTAAAATCCATAGTTTTATTATTATAGCCTAAATGTAACTATTATTTCTATTTTTTGGAAGCTTTGCCTTCTTTTTCTTCCATTTCCTCTTTCAGGGCAGCAAGCTGGGTTATGTCGCCAAGGGTTGTTTTTTCGACATTTGTTTTTGCTTTTCTCGATCCTTTCCTGGCAGTTTCTGCTTCGCCTTTCCTGGCCGTGCTGTCGGCTGATTTCTTTTCATCTTCGAACACCCTGCTGTGGGAAATGATGATTTTCTTCGAGGATTTATTGAACTCGATCACCTTGAACTGAAGTTTTTCATCAACTTTGAGAAGGGTTCCGTCTTCCTTCACCATGTTTTTCGGTGTAACGAATCCTTCGACGCCATATGGAAGGGCAACCACCGCGCCTTTGTCGAATACTTCGATAACGGTGCCTTCATGAATGGAATCGACTGTGAACAAGTCTTCAAAAACATCCCATGGATTTTCCTCGAGCTGTTTATGACCAAGGCTCAGGCGGCGGTTTGCCTTGTCAATCTCAAGAACAACAACTTCAATTTCGGAATCGATTGATGTAAATTCTGCGGGATGTTTGATTTTCTTTGTCCACGACAGGTCCGATATATGAATAAGTCCGTCAACGCCTTCCTCAATCTCAACAAAAACTCCGAAATTGGTAAAATTCCTCACTTTGGCCATATGCTTTGAGCCTATTGTATACTTCTCATCGATATTCTGCCACGGATCCGGCTTAAGCTGCTTGATGCCCAGTGACATTTTTCTTTCTGCCCTGTCGAGGGTCAGTATTACTGCCTCCACCTCATCTCCCACCTTAAGGAATTCCTGCGCACTTCTAAGGTGCTGCGACCACGACATTTCAGAAACATGAATAAGGCCTTCGACTCCGGGAGCAATCTCGACGAAAGCCCCGTAATCGGCCATTACCACAACCTTGCCCCTGACCTTGTCGCCAACCTTAAGGTCGGGATCAACCGAATCCCAGGGATGGGGAGTAAGCTGCTTGAGTCCCAGGGCTATACGCTTCTTGTCATCGTCAAAATCGAGGATGACAACATTCAGTTTCTGATCAAGCTGAACAATTTCTTCAGGATGGTTAACCCTTCCCCATGAAAGGTCGGTTATGTGAATCAGGCCGTCGACTCCGCCCAGATCGATGAACACACCGTATGAAGTTATATTCTTGACTGTGCCCTCGAGTACCTGTCCTTTCTCGAGTTTTGCTATTATCTCCTTTTTCTGCTGCTCAAGTTCAGCTTCAATCAGCGCTTTATGTGAAACTACCACATTCTTGAATTCCTGGTTAATCTTCACAACCTTGAACTCCATGGTTTTTCCCACGTAAACATCATAATCGCGAATCGGTTTTACATCGATCTGTGATCCCGGAAGAAAAGCTTCTATCCCGAAAACATCCACAATCATTCCGCCTTTCGTCCTGCACTTGATATAACCGTTTATTATTTCATCGTTTTCAAGAGATGCATTTACCCTGTCCCAGGAATTTATGGCTCTTGCTTTCTTGTGAGAAAGAAGCAGCTGGCCCTTTTTGTCTTCCTGGCTTTCAACATAAACTTCCACAACATCGCCAACCTTCAGGTTGGGATTATACCTGAATTCATTGAGGCTTACAACTCCTTCCGATTTGTACCCGATATTTATCACAACCTCGCGCGGCGTCATCTGGATAACGGTACCCTGTACAACTTCATCAACAGCAATGGTTGACAGGGTTTTGTCGTACATTGCCTCGTACTCCTTGTGTCTGGGTGAATTTTTCAATTCATCCTTTTCGAAACTATCCCAGTCGAAATCCTCAGGTGACATCCTGGCCGCTTCGCTTGTTCCCCTGATGTCGGGTACTGCGCCCTGAACAGATTCAATGCCAGGCACGGAAAACACCTCGTCGTCTGAATCTTCAACATGCAGGTCGTCAGTTTCCTGTTCCCCTGCTGCTTTTAAAGGTTCCGCGAAAACTTCAGCATCTGCCGAATCCCGGACGGGCAGTTCCGTGTCCAGCAATTCCTCCTCAATCTCCTGCATCAGGTTGGCTTCCTTTATTTTTGGCTTTTTTTCGGCTCTGAATTCATCGTCATTCCTTTCAATGTTATCCTTATTGCCTGATTTCTTCTTTGTGTCAGTCATAGTTGTAATTAAAAGATCTAATAATTAATAAGTTAGACATTATTTTGTATAAAAAACAGGATGCAAAGATATGATTTTTTATGAATTGACACAATATATTTAAGGTTTTCACTGAGTTAAAAAATCGGCTGAGTCAAGCCGCAATGGGCACAGCCCGGTCTCAGATAGGCTCAAACCAAAAATTCCGCTCCGGAAAAGGTGTGTTATTAAATTAACAGTAATACAAGCGTTAACATACAGAAAATAAAAACTTCTGCAACTGTTTGATTCATCAGCAGGCATCTGTCCGGGTTAGTTTCATTTTTTAGTTCGTTGTATTATATTTGCCCGGATAATCCTTTTTGATTTCGAAGTCATTATGAAAATAACGGCTCCTGATACTGTATATTTCCCTAAAAGCGACAGGGCTGTAAACAGCTTTATGAAGGCCATATCATTAAACAATGATCCCCTTAAATTCAATACAGATCCGGTAAACCAAGCAATAGGAACATGCTTCACACCGTTTAAACAAGATAAGGATAAAACAGGAAAGTCTTTATCCGACCGTGCGGAAGGCAGCCTTCAGGCAGCCGGGATTATTGACTTTCCCCCCGGCTCCGGCGAGACAGGGTTTTGTCATCCGGAACAATCAGGATTACAGGAACTGGTATCAGGAAGGGTAGTTTTTGAAGGAAGTAACAAACAACGGCCGGCCGGAGATTTTCAGGCAGGGATCAAACCGGTACATGACCGGACAATAATAAGCTCGTATACTTAACCATATTGTAAAACTGACATCTATGAAAGGAATTATTCTTGCCGGCGGTTCAGGGACAAGGCTTTACCCCATCACTTTTGCCATATCGAAGCAGATGCTTCCGGTATATGACAAGCCGATGATCTATTATCCTTTGTCTGTTCTGATGCTTGCTGGTATCAGGGATATACTGGTAATATCCACCCCAAGGGATCTTCCGGGATTCAGGGATCTCCTCGGCGACGGTTCATCGCTTGGAATAAAATTCAGCTACAAGGAACAACCTTCACCTGACGGACTTGCACAGGCATTCATACTTGGTGAGGATTTTATCGGATCGGATACGGTGTGCATGATACTGGGTGACAATATTTTTTATGGTCACGGATTTGGCAGCACCCTTTTAAAGACATCTGAACTGACAAAAGGGGCATGCGTTTTCGGGTACTATGTAAATGATCCGGAACGTTACGGTGTTGTTGAATTTGACAGTAACAGGAAGGCAATAACCATAGAGGAGAAACCCGCCCGGCCGAGGTCGAACTATGCCGTTACGGGTCTTTATTTTTACGACAACACCGTTGTGGGGAAAGCGAAATCGCTGAAGCCGTCGGCCAGGGGTGAACTTGAAATAACCGATCTGAACCGCCTGTACCTTGAAGAAGGCACACTTGAAGTAAGACTCATGGGAAGGGGCATGGCCTGGCTTGATACAGGAACCTATGACAGCCTGCTCCAGGCTTCAAACTTCATTGCCACGCTTGAGCAGCGGCAGGGACTCAAAGCTTCATGTGTCGAGGAAATAGCCTACAAGAGGGGCTTTATCACAAAAGAGCAGCTCCTTGCACTGGCTGAACCGGTAAGGAAAAGCCAGTACGGCCAGTATCTTATCAGGATTGCGGCAGAAGAAATAAACGTTTTTGAATAGCCAGTTAACAGGAATAAGATGAAAATCATCGAAACAGGATTCGAAGGACTTTTTATTATACATCCCAGGATTTTTACTGACAGCAGGGGATACTTTTTCGAAAGTTACAGAAGTGATAACTTCATTGAAGCAGGTATTTCTTTTGAACCGGTCCAGGACAATGAATCAAAATCAGTGAGGGGAGTGATAAGGGGACTGCATTATCAGCTTAAGCCGCATGATCAGGCGAAGCTTATCAGGGTGGTTGCAGGAAAGATTTATGATGTAGCTGTCGATCTCAGGAAAAACTCCCTTACATTCGGGAAATGGTACGGGATCGAACTTGATTCGGAAAGCAAGACACAGTTTTTTATTCCCAGGGGATTTGCCCACGGTTTTTCCGTACTCAGCGATATAGCCATAATTCAGTACAAATGCGACAATATTTATAACCCTCTGCATGAAAGAGGAATAGCCCTGAATGATCCTGATCTTGGCATTGACTGGAAGCTTGATGACCTGGTACCGGTAATAAGTGAAAAGGATATGAAACATCCTCTGTTCAGGGATGCCGACAATAACTTTTAAAAGAAATAACGGATGGCTTTAATACTTGTGACGGGAGCCTCAGGTCAGCTCGGGAACGAGATCAGGGTTCTTTCAAAAAATTATTCAGGATATGAATTTCTTTTCACGGACCTGGATGAACTGGACATAACTGATGAAAGTGCGGTGAATGATTTCGTCGGACAATCGGCTCCCGACTGGATCATTAACTGCGCCGCCTACAATTTCGTTGACAAAGCTGAAACGGAAGAGGAAAAGGCCTTTCTCGTAAATTCAATCGCAGTCAGGAACCTTGCAGGAGCATTGCGGAACACTGACGGAAGACTGATCCATGTGTCAACCGATTATGTATTTGACGGGGCTGCAAATACCCCGTACAATGAAAATTCAGGAGTCAATCCCCTGTCAGTGTATGCCAGGTCGAAACGCGCCGGGGAGGAAAACGCCCTGACACATCCTTATTCAATGGTCATCAGAACATCATGGCTTTACTCGTCGTTTGGGAATAATTTCGTCAAGACCATCCTAAAGCATGCTGCCGAAAAAGAATTCCTGAAAGTTGTGTTTGATCAGGTTGGCACACCCACCTATGCTGCAGACCTTGCTTCCGCCATAATGACGATTGCCGCCAGGGTGATAAGGAATCAGAAAGCCTTCAATCCGGGCATATATCATTATTCAAATGAAGGGGTATGCAGCTGGTACGATTTTGCAATTGAAATAGTATCTTTATCAGGACTGGATTGCAGGGTAATTCCCATCAGGTCGGATGAGTTCCCTTCAAAAGTGAAGAGGCCTTCATATTCAGTTCTTGATAAAAGCAAGATAAAGGAGAATTACGACCTGGAAATACCATACTGGAAAGACAGTCTGAGGAAATGCATTAACCTACTAAGATAAACCATACCGCTATGCTGCCAATTGATGACATAAGGAAAAGGGCCGAAAAATGGCTCGGAAATGAATTCAACGAAGAAACCCGCAAGGAAGTAAGATGGATGCTCGATAATGATGAAAAAAAGCTAATTGATGCATTTTACCAGGATCTGGAATTTGGAACCGGGGGATTAAGGGGCATTATGGGTGCCGGAACCAACAGGATGAACATTTATACGCTTGGCATGGCCACCCAGGGGCTGTCTAACTATATTATCAGGGAATGCGGTGACTCACCGGTCAAGGTGGCTGTAGCGCACGACTGCAGAAACAACAGCAGGTATTTTGCCGAAACTGCGGCAGACATTTTCTCAGCCAACGGATTTGAAGTGTATCTCTTCGAATCACTCAGACCCACCCCGGAACTATCGTATGCAATAAGACGCTTCAAATGTCAGAGCGGGGTTGTCATTACTGCATCCCACAATCCTCCGGAATACAACGGATACAAGGCATACTGGAACGACGGCGGGCAGGTGGTCCCACCCCACGATGAAGGCGTCATCGCTGAAGTAAGGAAGATCAGGTCGGTGTCGGAGATCCGGTTCAACGGGAACAGGGACCTGATAAGAATAATCGGGAAAGAAACCGATGATTCCTTCCTCAACGAGCTGCTCAAGGTAAGGCTGAATCCTGAAATTATTGCAAGGCATTCCGGTTTGGGGATTGTATATACCTCTATTCACGGTACGGGCGGCATACTGGTACCGCCAGCACTGAAACTCTTTGGGTTCACCAATGTACGGACGGTACCAGAACAGGATATTGCCGACGGAAATTTCCCCACTGTCAAATCACCCAATCCGGAAGAACCGGCTGCCCTGGCCATGGCAATACAAAAGGCCAATGAAACCGGGGCAGAGCTTGTCCTGGCCACTGATCCCGATGCCGACAGGCTGGGGGTGGCCGTAAGAAACGACAAAGGCGAATTCGTACTTTTAAACGGCAACCAGACCGGTACACTGCTGACGTGGTACATACTTTCACAGTACAGGGAAAAGAATCTGTACAAGGGTAATGAATACATTATCAAGACGATCGTTACCACCGACCTGCTCGACAGGATAGCTGAAAAGCACGATGTCAAATGCTACAACGTACTCACTGGATTCAAATATTTTGCCGAGCTTATAAGGAATCTGGAAGGCAGAGAAAAATACATTGGCGGTGGCGAAGAAAGTTACGGCTATCTTCCCGGCGATTATGTAAGGGACAAGGATGCAGTCGGCTCGTGTGCACTTGTTGCTGAAGTTGCGGCATGGGCGAAGGATAAAGGGATGACGCTTTATTCCCTTCTCCGTAAGATCTATTCAGATTACGGACTGTACAGGGAAAAACTTATAAACATTGTCAGGAAGGGAAAGGAAGGAGCCGATGAGATAAAAGCCATGATGAACGGTTACAGGGACACTCCTCCGACGGTCATCAATAACAGCAGGGTTGTAAAGATCGATGATTACGAACTGCAGATGTCAGCCAATTGCATTACAGGGGAAAAAAGCCGGCTGGGCCTGGTGAAATCAGATGTATTGCAGTTTTTCCTTGAGGACGGAACGAAGATCTCTGTACGGCCGTCCGGGACCGAACCGAAGATCAAGTTTTATTTCAGTGTGCACACCGGCCTTGCATCTCCCGACGAATATGAAAAGACCTGTGAGATCCTCGACAGGCGCATATCTGATGTGATAAATGATATGGGACTGGCCTGATCCCGATGCATTTCCGGACTGATTATCCGGCAGGAAAAAAATGCTTTTCCATAATCATCAGGTTAATTTGCAGAAAAGTGACAGGACTATTTCCAGACCGGTCATCAGCCGGCTACTGTTAATTAATTAACAATAAAATCAGATAAGGATGAAATCTTACAGAAAAGAACTCTGGTTTGAAACATCAACGAGAAGAGCTTTCTTAAACATTACGGGGCATGTTTCAAAATGCCTGCAGGAGAGCGGTATAAGGGAAGGGCTGGTCCTGGTGAACGCAATGCACATAACAGCCAGCGTATTCATCAACGACGATGAACCGGGTCTTCACAGCGATTTTGAGGTCTGGCTCGAGAAGCTTGCACCGGAAAAACCCTACAGCCAGTACAAACACAATGGATTTGAGGATAATGCCGATGCTCATATCAAAAGAACCCTGATGGGAAGGGAAGTTGTTGTGGCCGTTACTAACGGGCAGCTGGATTTCGGACCTTGGGAACAGATATTTTACGGCGAGTTTGACGGAAAGCGCCGGAAGCGCGTTCTTGTCAAGATCATAGGAGAATAGACTGTCACTAATTCAATGGCGGATCACATACAATAAATCTACTCAGAAAGAGGAAAGAACTCATTTGAGAAATTGACCAGGTACACCCTGTCGGTGGATCTTGTCAGTGCAGTATAGAACCATTTCAGGTAATCGGGCGTTACCCCGGTTCTGTTGAACATGCCCTGATCAATAAAGACCCTCTCCCACTGCCCTCCCTGGGCCTTGTGGCAGGTAACTGCATATGCAAACTTTATCTGAAGGGCATTAAAATACTTATCGCTCCTGACGGCTTCGTATTGTTTTTTCCGGGTTTTGATATGGGCGTAGTCGGCAAGTATGTTGTGAAAAAGTTCCCTGTTCCGGTCGGAAGGAAGTGCCGGAGCATCGAGGTTCAGAACGTCAAGAATAACCTTGGATGCAATCTCAAGATCATAATCCCTGAAATATAATTCCATATCGGCAAAGCGGAATCCGTACATTTCCTCATATTTTCTTATTTTCCTGACCTCGGCAATGTCGCCGTTGGCAATGAATTCAATACCGCTGTCTTCATCCGTTATAAAGTAATTGTTCCTGACAACCATCACCAAGTCACCCGGACCTATTTCCTCTTCCCTGAAGAATATCCTGTTTCGTATGCCCTGGTTATATTTGTTGGCCAGCTTGTTGGAATTGACCACGATAATTGTTTCATCCATTCCTGCTGAATCATATCCTGCCGTAATCTCATCAATAAGATCCTCGCCCGTAATTCTTTTAATATCGTCAAATCCGATGGTGTCTATCTGCGGTCTCTCAAGCTCTTCGTTTTCGATCTGCAGACGTATTCTGGTTGCATTCACAAGTACACCTGATGTTTCACTTTGTCTGACAACCTGCTTAAGTTCCGCAGCGACCAGGCCGAAGCCGTAGGCATTCAATACCCTGCTGTCAAGAGCAGGGCTGACCGCTGAGCCCACCGGCGGCAGCTGAGCCGTGTCGCCCACGAGGATCAGCCGGCAGTCAATGCCCGAATACACATATTCAACAAGATCATCCAGCAGTTTTCCGCTTCCGAAAATTGAAGCTTCATTTTCAGAATTGGATATCATTGAAGCTTCATCCACGATAAACCAGGCATTCCTTTGCAGATTCCTGTCAAGGACGAAGCTTCCCATGCCGTCTTTTAAGGATTTCTGCCTGTATATTTTTTTATGGATCGTATAAGCATTCTGCCCTGTATATGAAGAAAGCACTTTTGCAGCCCTTCCGGTGGGTGCAAGAAGGACCGTTTTAAACCGGAGTGCGGACAGGGTTTTAACCAAAGCGTTGATAACGCTTGTTTTGCCTGTGCCTGCATAGCCCGTAAGGAGAAATATCCTGCCGGTATCGTCGTTGCAGATATAGTCGGCAAAAAGCCCGAGGACAGATGACTGGTCATCCGTGGGGTCATTGCCGAGGAACTTGCACAGGTTGTTGAATATTACTTTTTCCCGCATCACAATGTTGAAATCAATCCTCAGGTGCTTGGATAATTTTTCTATTTTTGTTTGTAAACTTAAACATTCCGGGTGAAAATCATTCTTCACTGAATGGATCTGTTTGATTTTATACTGCACAGCATGAAATCCCGGGCTGGTTTCATCCTTTCCTTTCACGATGGATTATGGATTGATCAATATCCCGGACAACGCTGGGGGAACATGACAAAAAAAGCTGAAATAAATGCCGCTGTTTGAACTTTACGACGAAACGCTTGACATTAATTCAACCGAGAATTACAGGCTGGCTGTTCAGCTGAGCCCTGATGATCTTTCTCTCAGCATTTTAGATACATTGAGAAATAAATTCATTCTTATAAGGTCATACGAGCCTGAAACCGGAAACAGGTTTGATGATACCGGGATGGGAGAAATAATCAGCAGGGATGATTTCCTTTTACGGCGTTTTAAAAAGATCCACATTGTCACTCCATCATCCAAATCCATACTGGTGCCTTCTCCCCTATATGAAGATTCACACCGGGATGAGTATTTCAGGTTCAATTTCCACCCTGATGAGGGGCACATAGTGATGGCAAACAAGATACAGGAACCTGATGCCAATCTGTTGTTCACCGTTCCCCAAAGCCGTTTGGAGCTCATTCAGTCGCTGTTCCCGGGCTCAAACCCCGTACATCACCTGGAGCCGCTCCTGCAGGCCGTTGCAGGAGGCCGCAGATCATCCTACGGCAATCATGTCCACGTGCATCTTGAGAATGAATTCTTCAACATGATAGTCCATGACCAGAATTCGCTGAGGTTCTGCAATACCTTTAATTACCAGTCCCTGCCCGATATTCAGTATTATGTGTTTTATGTCATAAAAAGATTGAACATAGGTCAGGATGAGGTCATTTATTTCAGTGGAAAAACTGAAAAATATGAACGAATGGTACAGGATTTTTCCCGATACGCAAGGAACATCCGTTATGCGGAACCTTCCGGGAACTTTACCTTCAGTTACGTTTTCACCGAAATGCTCCGGAGTAAGTTTTTTAATCTGTTCATGGTTTTAAATTGCGAATAACGGGAGGCAGATACAGGGGAAGGAGAATTGTCCCGGCCCGCGGCCTGAAAGCGAGGCCGACCACGGATCTTGCCCGTGAGAGTCTTTTCAACATTCTCGGTAACACGGTGGACTTCCCGTCAGCTGTCGTGCTGGATATGTTTTCCGGGACAGGCAGCATCAGTTTTGAATTTGCTTCGAGGGGAGCCATGGTGCACCTGGTAGAGATTGACCGGCTGAATTTTGCAGGAATTAAAAAAGTCATCGGTGAAATAGGTTTTGCCAATATAAAGCCTGTCCATATTGATGCCAGGGCATATCTGAAAATTTGTACTTTCAGGTACGACATAGTGTTTGCTGACCCTCCCTACAACCTGAAATGGCTTGACAAAATCCCTGAACTGGTTTTTGGGGCTGAAATTCTGAAAGACAATGGTATTTTTATTCTTGAACATCCTAAAACAGTAAGCTTCGCTGACAGCAAATGGTTTACAGACCACAGGCATTACGGCGGAGTGAATTTCAGTTTTTTTTCACCGGCTGCCGGCAGGGATCAGTAGCAAACAAAACCTTTTTGTGGATATATTTGTTAATCTGAACATAGAACCATTAAATAACAACCATCGATCATGAAACTGAAATTTCCACCGGCATTCCTGTTAATCTCTGTTGCTTTGCTTTTTTCGTGCAAGGAAAAAGAAAAGACCTCTGATATGAATATCATCTATATACATCACAGTACGGGTGGTGTGATCTGGCAGGGGAAAAAAGCCTCCCTTTTCACCCGTGCCGTCAGGAAAGTCAGTACCCGTCTGGCCGATAACCTTGGCGGACAGGCTATGCTGCCTGCACTATTCAGGAAATACAACAAGGAGAATAACAGGAATTATCATATCACGGAAACAGCTTTTCCCAAGGCTGCTCCTTACGGATGGGAAAACTATCCCTACGATTATTATAACATCTGGGTCAAGAATGCCGGTAATGAGCCATATTTGGAGGAACCCACCCTCGAACTACTCACAAAACAATACCAGGTCGTTGTATTCAAGCATTGTTACCCGGTAAGCAACATACAGCCGGACAAGGATTCAGCCGATATCAATTCGGATTACAAATCCCTTGGAAATTACAAGCTTCAGTACAATGCACTGAGGGACAAGCTTCATGAATTTCCCGATACCAGATTCATTTTATGGACCGGAGCGGCCCTTGCAAAAGATGCTGTCGGTAAGGATGAAGCCGGGAGGGCCAGGGAGTTCTTCACCTGGGTGAAGGAGGAATGGGATTTACCAGGGGATAACATCCATATCTGGGACTTCTATGAACTGGAAACAGAGGGTGGCCTGTATCTCAGGGATGAATATGCAACCTCTTCCTCCGACTCGCATCCAAACCCGGAATTCGCCTCAAAAGCAGTCGGCCTGATCTTCAACAGGATCATAGATGTGATCGAGAACAACGGCATGAAGACAAATCTGAAAGGTGAAAAGATCTGATGCACAGGGTAAGTTCACAAGCGGATATTTTTTCCTCGCTTAAATTTTGACTAATCAAAAAATCCGTTAATTTTGCATCGCAATTTTGAATTGGTGCGGTAGTTCAGTCGGTTAGAATACCGGCCTGTCACGCCGGGGGTCGCGGGTTCGAGTCCCGTCCGCACCGCCCCAAGAACCTTGAAACCCCTTGATAATCAAGGGGTTTTTTATTTTCTGCCACAAAATCTGCCACAAAATCCGCCAAAATCTGCCACAAAGATTTCCCCCTCTTGATTCCAAAGTCTTGTAACCTCAATTTATAAAAATACTTATATATATCTGCTGTTTTTCAAATGCTTAACCGGAATACATTATAATTTTTTATAAAATATTTTTGACAGCCATTTTTGGCCAAATTATTTTCATTTCCAGAATTTTTTTTTTCACGATTTTGGTGTTAGAACAGGACCAATCAGGTATTTACATTAAAATAAATTGCAAGTAAATCTCTGTTGAATTTCTTTCTGTAGCACCCTCATGCTCATACCTTGGGGGCACCCCAGGGGGGGTGATACCGGGGGATACCTTTATACTGATTAATATGTTGAAAATGAACTATAGAGTACAATTCTATACCCTTTCTTCAAAGGAAAAGATTAAAGGTTGCCTGCTTAGGCTTGGTTGTCACTTCTTTTCGGCCTGGTATTTCATCGCTAACGATTGTATTTGTACAACGGGCAAAGTATTGAAGTTGGATAATCCGTAATTACATCCAAACAGTTAAAACAAATGCGATTAAAAATGGGAATACTACGGAAGAGTTCAGTCAATGGTTGGTCTGGGCAGCACAGAAATTGTCATGGTATGACCCTCTGGTCAACGGTCCGGACCATTTGTTAAATGATCAGCATAAAACGTATCTTTTTAAAGAATTCCTGAAGGAATGGCAGTAATGCTTTTTATATCACGGGAATGAGGTATCTCTCTGGAAATTATTTTCCAATTGTACCTTCATACTGGAAAATAATTGATTAATTAGAGCATATTCTTGCTTTTACTGGAATTTTTTTTCACTCTGAAGTTTTGTTAATGGAAAATATTTGCCGTATTTTGTCTCTTGATGGAAAATATTATCTATATTTGTATTTTAACCAGATTATTATGGAAAATATTTTACCAATACATCTTCGGGAGATAATTTTCAGTTCTTCGGATCAAAAAATTTCAAAACAGATATCAAAACTTGAGAAGAATGGGAAGATCAGGAAAATTGCTCAACGATTATATTCTTCGAACCTTACTGACCAACCGGAAACAATAATTCGAAGAAACTTATTTATCGTGCTTGGCAGGCTTTATCCTGGCGCAATTCTAAGCCATCGTTCAGCTTTTGAGTTTGAACCAACTAATGAAGGCCATATTTTTTTAACATATACATATACAAAAAAGGTAAATCTGGCTGGGATCATTATAAGGTTTCTTGAGGGACATAAAGCCTTACCGGGCGATAATCAAATCTCTGGCGGATTATATGCATCCCAGAGGGCAAGAGCATTTTTAGAGAATCTGCAAACTTCAAAAAATGTAAGTGGAAGTTCAAAGTGTTTACCTATAGCTACTTTAGAAAATAAATTAGAACAGATAATCAGGGTAAATGGAGAGGAAGAAATAAATAATATACGGGACAGAGCCAGGGAAATTGCTCCTGAACTCAAAATGGAAAGAGAATTTGAAAAATTAAATAAAATAATTAGTGCTCTTTTAACTACACATACACCAAAGATCTTATCGTCTCCTATTGCTGTTGCCAGGGCATTTGGATTTCCATATGATCCAGCCAGAATACAACTTTTTGAGAACCTATTCAGAGCATTAAAAACAAGAGAATTTAAAAGCAGACCAGATAAAAATATAACCACACAATCCTTCAGAAATTTCGCATTCTTCGAAAGTTACTTTTCCAATTATATTGAAGGAACTGTCTTTGAAATAGAGGAGGCAAAGAATATTATAGATACGAATAAACCATTGCCAGCCAGAAATGAAGATAGCCACGATGTACTGGGAACTTACAGGATAGTTTCGAATAGAGATGAGATGTCAGTAACACCGGCTAAAGCTGATGATCTACTTCAGATTATCACATACCGGCATAAAATATTGCTGGAAGCCAGGCCTGAAAAGAATCCTGGTGTACTAAAAGATAGAAACAATTTTGCAGGTTCGACTTCATTTGTGGATTTTAATCTGGTACGTGGCACTTTAATACAATCATTTGACTTTTTTCAAGCACTTGATCACCCTTTTGCTAAGGCAGCATTCATTATGTTTGTGTTAAGTGAAGTACATCCATTCCTTGATGGGAATGGTCGTATTGCCAGAATTATGATGAATGCAGAATTAGTAAAAGACAGGCAATCAAAGATTATTATACCTACTGTCTATCGTGATGATTATTTAGGGACTCTGAGAAAATTGACAAGACAAGGCGATCCCTTACCTTATATTGCAATGTTACAACGGGTACATGAGTTTAGTGAAAACATATATGGAGACGATTATAATGTAATGTTGGACTACCTCAATCACTGTAATGCATTCTTAGAACATACTGAAGCCAGATTAAAGATTATTAAAAGGTAGGTACATCTTTTATTGCAAATGCCAGGCTGATTAAAATGAGAGTCAATTATTTTTTTTCTTTGTCTACAAGTTTCTTGTCTTGTATTATGGAATATTCAAACAAATGCCAGCAAATGACATTTAGTGGCAAATGTTTGAAGGACTTCGGGATTTGGAAAGGTGAGGGATTGTGGTAGTTGAGGTGGCTCTTTTCTCGTTCGATCAATGTCTTTTGGATCATCCAGGGTTTCACAGTATTCAGTAAGGAATCTTAAATCTTTTTTAAGCTCTGATCCATCTATGATTTTCAGCTTTTCATCTATTAAGTATGGTGCTATTTTTAGTTGGAATTTGTCATTGGTAGTGAATATATAACAAAATGGCAGGTAATATAAATATTGAAGATCAAGTAAATTTGTCGGCCTTGTTCCAATAAGCTCATATCTTAAAGCAAAATCAAAAAGTAGTTTGACTTTACAGCAATGATAAGCGAACGCACTGAAATTCTGTATTTTTTTATACTATATCCTTCCCAGCGAGCAAAAATACTTCTACAAAGTTCCGTAGAAACACCAAATTCGGATAATACCCACATTATAGTTGTAAATCTAGAAAGGAAGCGTTTTTTGAGTTGGAGAAAGGTCGGAACAAAAATATCACGGATGATTACCGAAGGTGCTCCCTTCACCTTTGGAAGAGCATTGGGTTTGGGATTAGATGTACTAGAAGATGGTTCGCAATTGTTTGTCGATGGAGTTGCCGTTTTTAACCGGGTATTATCAGAGAATGAACTTAAGAGTCTGTGTTTCTGGTAATTATTCAACAAAGCCAGGATTCTTAAATTCACTGACATTATAATTGTTCATATTATTTCACCAATGGAGAATAGATGTAAAAATGAAATATGCAATCTGCATCCCTTGCCTGAACCTGCCATTGATACCCTTATTAGGGAATTTGTGGCCGCAAAAAAAAACGGATATTGAATCGTTATATAACAGTAAATATTCAAAATCGACATACAATGATTGCAGCAGAAAAGGAACCCTGCTTACTATTCCATTTCAGAAGCTTTAAGGTTAGGTTTATTACATTTTGCATTAGAATAGGAACTGTTATAAGTAGTCGATCCTTAAAAAATCAGGTTTGATAATATTTTACTCAAGTTTCGCAAGCTATAACAATGCACAAATATTTAATCGTTGATAAGCTTATGTACCTTCATTATGATGTTGATATTCAATCTTCCAGTGGTTCTATCCGATAACTTCCGGATTTCCGGTTCACTTTTCCGCGGAGCGGATCCGTTTTTGCCGTTATTATCATATCCATAGCCCGGCAGAACACCGGAGGGGTTCCATAAATTGTTATCAGTTCAAAACCATTTATCAGGTCCGGTGCCTGAAAAGGGGGATCCCTCTCCCGGTGAACCGGGATCGGGATGACACGGTGATCAGTGTGGTCAGGAGGGGGAGGAAACGGCGGGCCACGGAACGGGATTCTGAATGTATTTAATCACTCTGCCGCGGCCCGCCGTTTCTTCCCCCGTTTATTACCCCACATGCCTGTCATCCTGAATGAGCAGAACCTGAGCGTGCGAAGGATCTGCGAAATGAAGGATCTCCCTGAACAGGCAGAAATCTGAAAAGAAACAGGCATTAAGTTAAAATCCGGTTCAAGCCACCTATGGAAAAACTGTTTCTATTTCCGGAATTGCAATGATATATTTACCCTGCAGCATGATTGCAATGATTTGGCTGACATTGTTAATATACCCAATAACAGTATATTAACTTGTAAACTGTGCTGCTTTCTTTAGCAATTTCTATTTAGTTCTCAACATTTTAAAGAGCTGCGAAACTTGAGTATTTTATTTGGATCTGATACTTCCAGAACAGTTTTTCAAAAAACTCATTTAAGATACAGATAATGGATTCACGGATTTTCCGTAACATCTTCATCATATTGAATACTGCTCCGGCCATAAGTGTGTTAATCATATCACCTTCTACACCTTTGAGGTAATTCCTCAGCATCCGGTGATCTTGTTTTATATGTCCGAAACAGAAAGTGTCCTGGTATGATCCTCTGGTTAACGGACCTGATCCACTACTAAATGATCATCATAAAACACATCTGTTTAAGGATCTCTTGAAGGAGTGGCAGTAATGTCAGCACCATTGCTATTAACTACCTTTGTCCTTTAGGTCAGTCGATTAAAGTTATGTATTTGTAGATTGTAATATATGCCGAGGTTCTTGCATAAAAACAAATATTAATGCATAAAATCAGATATTTTAAGAGGCAACAGCATAAAATTAGATATATACCGATAATCATCCCTGATTATTTACCTGAAGTAAAGACAGCCTTAAAAATAGACTGAAGTGCTTCAATTTCATCATCCTTTAGCATATGGAAGGTGCTTCTTCTCCTTTTTGGAAAGACCCCATTATTCTGATGAGTAAATCGGATAAATGAATCTATTAGCTTATCTGGCATATCTATCCTCTGCTTCATTAACTCCTTGGCTTCATCATAGTTTTGAAGGAAATTTAATTCGTTTGTAAGATCCTGGGAGATAGCTGCTTCAATCACCGTACATAAATATTCAGTTTGTGCTGTGAGATTTGGGAACTTATAATATCCTTCAACTTCGGAAGCATTTAAAACGTTTAATTTTTGTTTATTATCTTTTGTGTACTTAATTATTTGCATAAGTGGTTTAGAATATGCTTCCAGAGCTTCATCATATCGTTTCAGATTATTTACCATATGAGCTGAAACTGGGATAATCATTCCAGTGGGTAAGAAATTATTCCTTGACAAAAGATCATGAATTAAAAATCTATGAATTCTTCCATTTCCATCTTCAAATGGGTGTATAAAAACGAAACCAAAAGCGACAGCAGCTGCCCTTACAATTGGATTTACACCTTCCATATTAATTGCAGTAGTTGAAAGATCTTTCATTAACTCCGGAAGAAATTCCGGTGGTGGACATATGTAATGAATTATCTCATCATAATTCCATGTTGTCTGGCCAATATAATTTTGAAAATCCCGAAAACCTGTAGCTGCAAAACGTGGATCGACAATCTGATTCTGTAGTTCTACAAGAGATCCCTCACTAAGAAGGTCTCTAATATTTTCCTTGCCAGCATTACTCAATAAACTAACAAATCTTTCAATACGCTCTGGTGTTGGTTCTTCCTTTTCAATTTGGTACGATGAACGTGTTTCCTTTTTGTATAAATAGTTTTTGGCCCTTGCTAATATTTCAGGAGAATAGTTTTTTGTGAGTTCCCTGAGAGACTCAGAAAAATCATGTTCAAGTGCTTTTGATATAGTATCCGTTTTCTTAATAGTAGGACAAAAACCAACATCACCCAATAAATTTTTGTTTATGCGCCACCGGGTATTCTTAACAATTGAACCTGTAAAATACCTTTTAGAGTCTATTAAATCAATATAGTTGATGTTTGGCCTGTCTTCAATGGGTAGCTGCTCTCCAGTTAAAAATTCATACCAAAATCCAATCTTCCTGGAATATTTGGAGCCTGGTGCAGATTTAATATATTCAACTATATCTGTTTCAGGAATACATTTTAAGACAGCCTGATAAAAGCTCATCTGGACGTCATCATATTTAAGGGCAAACTCAAAATGGCTTAACGGAGTATCTGCTTTAAGACTATATTGCGCCTTTTGGTAGGTTTCAATAATTGTCCCATCCTGCAGTATTTCAACTTTTGATCTTGTACCAAGATAAGATTCATGCGATAATTTAATATTTGAAAGTTGATAATGCTGTTTAAGCCAGGTACTTCCAATTGGTTTTTCTGACATATGCCAAATATTTTATTAATTTAAAGCTTTCTGCATAAAAACATATTTAATTGCATAAATATAGTTATATTTTGGACATATTGCATAAAAATAGATATAAATAGCAATTGTTTATGTCAAAATCATTGAGCTTTCACAATAGTAAATATTTCACAAAAGTATCATTTAGCGATAGTTTTATGAAAAATCTACTAAACTCAAATCTCTTTTAACTGCTTGGTTTTCCGAACAGTATTAATTGAATGTCCAGTTATTCCGGAAATGCGTCTGACAAATAGATCACTTTTATCAAGAAGATCTGAGATATTTTGATATTTGTTCATCAAAACAGACGGTTTGGACTTAGATGTAATAGTCAATACTTGATCTGACAATCCACTTAAATGCCCTCCAGCCATCCGGCAATGAGTCCGGCTCCTTTAACCACGGTCGATTTGCCGTGCGACCCGCCTTTTATGATTACATAGCTTTTTCGCTGACAGTTCCAGGCAGAAAATATCTCATCGCAACCGGATTTGTCAACTATCTTGTCATTTTCCCCACATAGGAACAGCAACGTATAATCTGCCTGCCGGGCTATTTTTACCATTGACTTCATGATCTTCCTTGTTACCGCCATACAGCTCATAACGAAATATTTAACCAAAAGAGGATCCGTGTTTCTTTGTTCTGATTCAAGCCGGTCAGTTTCATCCGTTATCAGGGAAGGATCACCTGCCATATTTATTACCGGTAAATGATATCTTCAAATACGACTTTCATAATCCGCTGAATATCACTGTCTGTTTTTTATGACACAAAACACAAAAACTGCAGTCTCCTTCTTTTCCTTTAGCCACTAGGTCCATCCCACTGTAACCTGCCATGTGTACGGCAGATTGTTAATTACTTTTCAGTTTCGGGAAGAAGCAGTATATGAAATATCAATATATTTGTGCTGCGATTACAGGTTCTCATGTCAGTAACTATCTGACATGGGCGAAGAGGGAATCCTGTTAAATTCAGGAGCTGTACCCGCAGCTGTAAGTCCTGCAAGCGTTTTGGCATACCCTGCCACTGTTTAGCTTAAAGTGAAATGGGAAGGCAGCCAAAACAGGATGAGCCAGAAGACCTGCCTGTAACATGCTTCGTAGCTTTCGGGTGAAAGGCAAAGAATGAAACCTGTCATGTTTCCATCCCTCTGCCTTTCGATTATTTCTGCGAAGGATCCTGCATGTAAACTGCAATTTCATTTACCGATGCAGCTGTCGCAATGTTTACGCAATGAATTATTGACAGGAATGAGGACAAGGATCGTTTTACATACCAGACTGACGCTGTTGATGATAATGTCTATGACAGCATCCTGCACCGTGATCTTTTCGCAGTCCGCCGCTGATACCGTGATCCGGATCCCTGATGTGGAAATCAAAGCCTCCCGGTATCAGCAATTCGGGAACGATATAAAAACAGATGAGTATCACCAGGATGAGCTTAGTCCTTTTTCGGGTGAATCACTGGGACGCTTCCTGATCAGCAAAACTGCCCTGAATGTCAGGAGCTATGGAGTTGGCGGTGCACTGAGCAATATCTCCCTGCGGGGTTCATCAACAAGCCAGGTCCAGGTTAACTGGAACGGTTTTCCTGTCAATTCGGTCACCCTGGGTTCATGTGATTTTTCTCTTATACCGGTTGACGGATTCGATAATATATCTGTTGTTTACGGGGCCCCGGGGGCTCTTTACGGAAGCGGAACATTTGGCGGAGCCGTCAACCTGAATAATGACCTGAGAACAGCGAATGGATTTAAAGGATCAGTGAATGCAGGTTACGAGTCACTTAAAACGATAAACGGCAGCGTATCAATCACCTTAGGAACCGGCAAGCTGGCCTGGAAAATTAACGCGTGGGGCGCTCTTTCCGGCAATGAGTTTAACTATTACGATTATATCGGACAGACCGAAAGAAAACAGACAGACGGACAATGGACCAATGCAGGCGCCATTCAGCAGTTTATGTTCCGGTTGTCATCAACATCAACCATTGAAGCGGGATTATGGTACCAGGTAAAGGCATTTAACATTCCATCCCGCATAGGATCGGTGTCTTACGAGTTTCAAAGGGATTCAACCCTGAAATTCCATACCGGCTATAAAAAATCAGGGAACCGCTGGAACCTTGAGGCTAAGGCCGCAGTGTTCACCGATCACCAGAGATATGCTCAGAAAGCATCGGCGCAGTCTTCATCATACAGCATCGACTCAAGGATCAAATCAAATCAGATCTATGGCGATATTAATTTCAGGTACCATCCTGCTCCCAGCCTGTCGGTCGACGCAGGGCTGATCGGTTCATTCATCAATGCATCGGTGACGGCTTACGGGCAGAGAAAAGAGGAGAAAGGACTGACCGCTTTTACCGGATTTAAATACGATAAAAACCGGCTTTCAGTCCAGGCTGAGTTCAGAAAAGAATGGAACTCCAATTTCAGCTCGGGTCTATTGTCCTCTTTCGGGATAGCAAGGCAGATGAAACCTGATAAGTGGAGGCTGAGGTTCAATGTTTCGCAGAAGTTTCGCAAACCGACATTCAATGACCTTTTCTGGATGCCGGGGGGCAATCTTGGTCTTAAACCTGAAACAGGTTATTCGGTTGAGACCGGATCAACGGTAACGATTTTTGATAAAGGAAACGCCAGGCTCTCTGCCGATGCGGGTATTTACTGGTCAGAAATAAATAATATGATAGTCTGGCGGCCCGACGGTGCATACTGGTCCGCCATGAATTACCAGCGTGTCCATTCTGCAGGGGTGGACGGCAAGCTTATCCTTGACGTAAAACACAGAAGGCTAAAATATCTTTCGACACTTAATCTGATGCTGAATAAGTCGGACATAAAAACCTATGTTTCGGGAGAGCATGAAAAAATGCTGTATTCTCCGCGGATAATCACCGTATGGGAGAACAACTTATCTGCAGGGATATTTGATCTGGTTATCTGCCATCGTTTTACAGCGGATCGCTTTTACGATGATAATTCCTTACTGAATCCTTATCAGATTCTCGACATAAGGACCGGTGTCAGGATTCCGGCAGGAAAAGGAAAACTGGGGATCCACCCGGGCGTGTACAACCTTACAAATACCACTTATGAGCTTATCCGTCTGTTTCCGATGCCCGGTCGTTACTGGTCAGTCAAAATAAATTATTCCTTCTAGTTTAATGTGAATCATTTTAAATCCAACGTTTATGAAAAGAAATGAATTGAAAAAACTGCTTCCTGTTTTAACGGCAATTATGCTGATGGTCTCATCCTGTGAAAAAACCATTGATGAACCACCCCTGACAATCAACAACCTGAAAGGAATGTTCGTGCCGTGTGAAGGTATATTTGGCCAGGCAAACAGTGAAATAAGTTTTTACGATTCCCGGACCGGCCAGACGACAAAAAGTCTTTTCTATTCCGTTAACGGAGTGGCGCCCGGCGATGTGGTTCAGGCATTTGAAATAGCGGATACACTCGGCTTCATTGTTGTTAATAACTCACAAAAGGTTATCGTTGTAAACATGAAGGACTTCAGAGTTGTCAAAACCATTGACGGTTTTTCCTATCCACGCAGCGTTGTCCGTGCCGATGATAAGTCCGTATATGTCTCCAATGGCAACGGCACCTCTGATAACTATATCAGCAGGATCAGCCTGTCGACCCTTGAAATAACCGGAACTTTGACGCTGAATACCGGACCCGAAAGGCTGATAGCCGTGAAATCAAAAGTTTTTGCGGCAATTTCTGGCGGATGGAACAATGACGGCAACACGGTTATCGAGATTGACCCTGTTTCCTTTACAGTCATCAACACCTACACCGTGGCCTCAATTCCCGTTGATATAGTATCCGATAAAGACAACAATATATGGGCATACTGCAAAGGTATTCCGGATTATACAAACTGGCCCGAAGTAACCTATTCGGGTGCAGGGTTAAGCAAGATCAACACTTCGGCTGCAACAGTCACCACATTCGCAATTGACAACATGGCCTCCCCGGGAATCAATAATATCGCGGCAAGCAGGGATGGCAGCACCATTTATTATCTCAACGATGCCCTTTATTCCCTGCCTGTGACTGCAACCTCCTTAACGCCATCCAGGGTTGTTGACCAGTTATTCTATGGAGTGGAAGTGGATCCTCAAACAGGAAATATCGTCTGCCTCGATGCAGTCGGTTCCAGGGCTGTTGTTTACAATGCAGCCGGAATCCGGCAGTTCGAATTCGAAACTGCAAAATTTCCTAATTCCGTGACTTTCAGTTACTAACCCTCCTTCTGCAACAAGGCTTAAACACCGGTTCGGAGTAAAGGGAACAACACATATTTTCCGGATATCATTGCACGCTCTGCCGGAAAAGATTTTTTTCCGGTACCATATCCGCAGGTTACACCGTAGTTGTTTCAACGTTTTTTCAGTCTGTTGCAGGATCATCGGAAAAACAATATTTTTAGAAATGAAAAATTACAGATCATGCCTGAGATAGTCAAATACGAGGGTCTTGTTGCAGCTCCCTTCACACCGATGGATGAAAAGGGAAATCTCAATACCGGACTTATTCCGGTGTATTACAAATTCCTGGAGAAAAACGGGATAACAGCTGTGTTCATAAACGGGTCAACCGGCGAGGGTGCCTCATTGTCGCAACGGGAAAAGGAGCTCAATGCCTCTGTATGGGCCGGCTGCATGAAGAACGGGGGAAAGATGCGGGTAATAAACCTCGTCGGGGGAACCTCATACACCGAATGCATCGAAAATGCCATTTTCTCATTTGAGGCAGGCATTTCTGCCGTGGCACTCGTTGCTCCTTATTATTTCAAACCCTCCGGGGCCGGTCAGCTTGCCGAATTTGTTGCCAGGGTAGGAGAATCCGTACCCGGCATGCCTGTCTATTTCTATCATATTCCTGTACTTACCGGAGTGAACCTACCCATGCATGATTTCCTGAAAAGAATATCGGGAATGCTTGACAATTTTGCCGGCATAAAATTCACTCATGAGGATTTTATGGACTTCCTGTTATGCCTTAATTTCAGCGGAGGGCGCTACGACCTTCTCTGGGGAAGAGATGAATGTACGCTCTCAGCCCTGGTTCTGGGCTGCAGGGGTTTCGTGGGCAGTACCTTCAACTATGCTGCGCCGCTTTATCATGAAATGATAAGGGCATATGACGGCGGCGACCTGGAAAAAGCCAGGATGCTCCAGCTTAAATCAATTGAAATGATATTGCTCCTGTCAAAATACGGAGGGATAGCGACGGGAAAAGCTTACATGAAACTTAGGGGAATCAATGCCGGACAGTTCAGGCTTCCTGTACGCAATATGTCAGACGAATCTTATATGGCTTTTAAGCGGGACGTTGAAAATTTAGGCATGGGAGAGTACTTTTCAACTTTGTAAGCTCAACGTCCTGTCACACAATTGTTATAAAATGCTATAACGTATGGAAGGAAATCTATTTCGTCTATCCCGGGTCCTGTCCGGAACAATAAAGCTGCGGATGACACCGGGCAATTGATAATTTTAATTTCAGGAGCAGATATTGTTGTCGAACCATAAAACTGAAAAATCATCAGCCTTAAGAACAAATCCTGGTATCCCTGGCTTATAGTGGGGCTTCTTTGGGGAGTGGCACTACTCAACTATATGGATCGTCAGATGCTGTCGACTATGAGGATCGCCATCATGACCGACATCAGGGAACTCAATGAAGCAGAGAACTTTGGCCGGCTTATGGCTGTTTTTCTCTGGATTTACGGGTTAATGTCCCCGGCAGCCGGACTGATTGCCGATCGCATCAACCGCAAATGGCTCATAATAGGGAGCCTCGGAGTATGGTCGTCAGTTACTCTGGGAATGGGATTTGCAACCACCTTCAGTCAGCTGTATGTTCTGCGGGCCGTCATGGGAGTAAGTGAAGCCCTGTATATTCCGGCGGGCCTTGCCCTGATAACTGATTATCACCGGGGGAATACGCGTTCACTGGCCATCGGGATACACATGACAGGTCTTTACACCGGTCAGGCCCTCGGCGGATTCGGGGCAACAGTAGCTCATGCCTGGTCGTGGCACACAGCCTTTCAAAGTTTCGGGATCATCGGCATTATTTACAGTATCGTGCTGATGCTTTTCCTTGCGGAGAAAAGGCCGGAGCAGGCCGTCGAAAAAAGAGCAATAAGGATTTCCTCAGGCCTTGGATCAGTCGGAAAAAGTCTCGGGCTCCTGTTCGGAACGATAAGCTTCTGGGTGATACTCTTTTATTTTGCAGTCCCAAGCTTCCCGGGTTGGGCAATAAAAAACTGGCTCCCTACCCTGTTCTCTGAAACCCTGAAAACAGAGATGTCAGTTGCCGGACCGGCAAGCACTATAACCATAGCATTGTCATCATTGCTCGGAGTGATAACGGGGGGTATCATTGCCGATCGGTGGATCATGAGGAATCTGAAAGGGAGGATCTACACCGGGGCAATAGGACTTTCACTCACCGTACCGGCCCTTTTCCTCGTCGGTTACGGGAACTGGCTTCCCGCGATAATGGGCGGCAGCATACTTTTCGGCATTGGTTTCGGGATGTTCGACGCAAACAACATGCCGATACTCTGCCAGTTTGTTTCACCGCGGCACCGGGCAGCAGGTTACGGGCTGATGAACATGACCGGAGTGTTTGCCGGCGCATTGATCACAGAATGGCTTGGCAGATCGACCGATGCAGGCAACCTTGGAAAGGATATGGCCCTGCTGGCTATTCCCGTTGCAGCTGCAGTGATCCTGCTGCTTGTCACGCTGAAACCAAAATATGCAGATAAAACCAGCGATTAGGAAAGCCGGCAGGCAGGATTTTCCTTCCGGGTGAAATATGCCGCTCAGAAACCTTTTTTTTTCTTAAGAAGAACATTCGTTATTGAATTGGGATTCTCATGATGATAGATGTAGGTCGGCTTGTCGATTTCAGCCATAGGGATACCTTTTTCCACCGCCCTTTGAAACAGATCACTGTCAGGGCCAAGAAGAATATCCCTGAATCCTTCAAGGGCGGCAAGGACATCTCTTTCAATAATAAACGTGCCTCCAATCACACAATCCTTCAGATTAATAACTGCAGAGGGATTGTTCCTGTCGGGCACGAACTGGTTACCCAGTATCCTTACGCCGCCATAAAGGAACATGACACCGGGATTTTCCGCCAGATATCTACGCCTTTCTGACAGATGATCAGGATGATATTCATCATCCGAATCGAGGAAAGTTATATATCTCCCTTCAGAAACTCCTATACCGTAATTCTTTGCACGGGATTCGCCGCCATGCGTTATCCTGAAATACCTGATCCCTGTTTCCCCTTCCAGGTATGGGGCAATTACAGAATAGGTGCCATCGGTGCTTCCGTCATCGACAATTATCCCCTCCCAGTCTGTCTCAGTTTGCATCAGCAGCGATTTAATGGCTCTCTCGATGAGCCGCGCCCTGTTATATGCAGCAATTATTACCGAGAACATTGGCCGGGAGTATATGTTTCGGCTTTTGTCATTCTGATTTTCCTTTCCCCGGATCATACCTGCGATTCTTCATGTTGTTTTCAATGACAGCCTGAACTCATGGATAATCCGCACCGGAATTGATGCATTAACGGGCAGGGATCTTTTCAACGGCTGCAGATTGATCCGCCAGGTGTTACAATATAGGGAAAAAACATATACCCCGGTCCGCCGGAACTCAATTGCAGTTACTCACACACTCAGACATGCTTTCCCCGTATTCGATCTGAATGGTTGAATGTTCAATGTCGAATTTTTCATGCAATTGTTTCTGGAGTGCCGAGATAAAGTCAACGCCGGTGGGTACCTTTGTGTTCAGATGGACAGTGAGGGCAGCAGCAGTTGTTCCCAGGGCCCAGATATGCAGATCATGAACCCCGGTTACTTCAGGTAAGCTGCCAAGATAATTTCTGACCTCCTCAATATTGATATTTTCAGGTACTGCATCAAGCGAAAGACTTATGGAATCGATAAGCAGATGATATGAACTGTATAGTATTACGGCAATTATTAAAAATGAAACGACAGAATCCACCCATACAATGCCTGTCAGTGCAATGATCACCCCGGCCACAACCACACCGGCCGACACCAGTGCATCTGCCAGGAAATGCAGAAATGCACTTCGCACGTTAAGATCGTTCCTTTTGTCTTTCATGAACAACCAGGCAGTGAATCCGTTCACCACGATGCCTGCGGACGCTACAAATATTACCTTGCCCGTATTTATTTCCATGGGTCTGCCGATCCTGGAAATGGTCTCCCATGCAATAAATCCCACTGCAACCAGCAGTAATATGGTATTCAGCATTGCTGTGAGTATCGTCGATCTCCTGAATCCATAGGTGAATTTCAGGGTTGGTTTGCGCTGTGACACGATCAATGCCATCCACGAGAATATAAGTGCCAGCACATCACTCAGATTATGGCCCGCATCGGCAACCAGGGCCATTGAATTTGCCAGGAAACCGTATATAACCTCAATTACGATAAAAATAACATTGATAATAATGCCTGTTTTAAAGGCATTGCCGAGCTTAACATCGTGACTGTCGGTATGAGAATGTTCCATCGGCCGTTATTCATCAAAAATCCAGGTTTTCCCTTGTCTCTCCGCAACTGAGCATTTCCTCCCCGAAATAAGGATTGCGGATCTCCCCGGTTTCACTCAGCCAGTATCCTCCGTTGTTATTGTTGAACATCGGGCAGAACTGGTAATACAGGGTTTTACCTGCCAGTCCGTAAGTTTTGATGGCAATATAAAGATTATTGCTTAATTTCTGAAAAGCCAGCCGCTGATTCATAAGTCCATCTGAAGCAATCAATTCCGTAACATTCCTCAGAAGTTTGTCAGACAATGTATTCCACTGCAATCGGTCGTTTTCCGGAAGGGGTTTCAGGTCGGATTTCAAAAAAGCCTGCTTCAGCTTCTCTGCCTCCTGTTTCACCTTTTCGGGATCGCTTTCCACCAGTGAGTTCTTAAGACTCAGATACCGGTCAAGAACACTGGTCAGCTGTTTTTTAAAATCACTGCTCACATTGATCTTCGCTGGTGCATCCTTTGCGTCATCTTTCAGCTTCCGGTCAGAGAGGGTTTCGGTGTTGTCCGGGCCCGGCTTTCCCGCTCCCATACCGTGTACTAACATGGCTGCAGCATTGTCAGGCGGATTCATCATGCTTGGTTTGCCTTCAAGCTGTGCAGCAGCATCCACGCTGAATGTTCCCCGGGTCACTATCTCTTCACCTTCCTTCAGACCATCGGTAACAATATAACTGTCGCCAAGGGCCGGACCCAATTCGATTACCCTCATTCTGAAAACAGGTTCTTCTTCCCCGGGATCCTTAACATACACTATGGATCGTTTACCTGTCCAAAGGACGGCCGACCCGGGAATAACAAGATTATTGCTGTACTCCTTCAGGTCTGATGACACTGTTCCGGTTGCATACATTTCGGGTTTCAGCTTTCCTGAAACATTGGCCGCCTCCACCCGGACTTTTGCAACCCTGGTAACGGGGTCGATCACCGGATCGATAAACACTATGTTCCCTGAAAAAACTGAACCCGGTATGGCCCGGACAGTAAAATCAACCTTATCGCCCCGCCTGATAAAGGGAAGATCGGTTTCATAGGCATCGAACTCCACCCATACACGTGAAAGGTCAGCAATGTCAAAAAGCACCGTACCCTGCGAAACATAATCCCCTGTGCTTACCCTGCGGGCCCGGACTGTTCCGGAAGTGTTCGACAAAACATCGAAATTGTCCGTTGCCGGCCCGGAATTTTCCAATGCTTCAATCTGCTCGTCAGTCAGCTTCCATTTACGGAGTTTTTCCCTGGCCGCTTCATAGAATTCAGGATACAACTTCCTGGTTGCGGCTGTTTCAATCAATTCCTGGCGTGCGTTCACCAGCTCCGGAGAATAAATCTCAGCGAGTTTCTGTCCCTTCCTCACCTGCTCACCTGTAAAGTTCACAAGGAGTTTTTCTATCCTTCCCGGCACATGGGCAACCTGGCTCTGGAAAAGTCTTTCATCGATCTGAACTTTTCCATAAAGCCTGATCTGTCTGACAGGCTTCTGCCACGACACTTTCGTGGTAAGAACATTGGCCAGCTCTGCTGCTTCCTTCGACAGGTGAATTGCATCCGGATCAGTATGCAGGGAACCTCCTTTCAGAAGAGGAATTAGATCCATTCCGCAGATGGGACATTTGCCAGGGTGATCCATTCTTATCTGGGGATGCATGGAACAGGTCCAAACTGTAGCCTGTTCAACCTCCGTCTGATGATCGTGCAATGTTTCCCTGACCTCCCGGGAATGGAAGAAGATCCGCCCGAGTAATAGGCCTAGGACAAGAAAGATCCCGTATTTCAGCAGTTTGACGGAGGATTCATTGAATGATTTCAGGATTCTCATTGTTCTTCAATTAATTGAATTTAGAAGCAGGCGCAAGCCTGTTTAACCAGGCGCTGGCCGTGCCAAAGTCTGTAATTGCCTCAACCTGTTTAAGCTCATAATCAAGAAGCTGCTGCCTTGCCCGTAAAACATCAGCAAGAGGAGCAGTGGATGCCCGGAAGGCTTTGAGCATTATCTCAAACGACCTGGATGCAAGCTCATACTGGTCATAATAAAGTTCCATTCTCCTCCTCGCATCATTGTATAGCTGGATGGCGCTGTAATATTCACTGTTAAGTGAATTGGAAGCAGCCTGAAGACTGTAGGAGCCGGCCTTGCCCAGCAGATCAGCTTCCTCCTTCATGGCCCTGTATTTTTTCCTGTAAACCGGAACAGTAACACTGACCATCGGCATAATCATATCCATACCGTTCATTGCAGATGTGGACATGGAGCTTCTCCCCACCAATGAATAACTGAGCCCGAGGCCTACCATGGGAAAGCCCATTCCTGTCACCATTTTTTTTCTCGACCTGTAAGCTTCCTGTTCAAAGCTCAGCATACCCAGCATCGGATTATTATTCAGGAGTGAATCGGGAATGACTGAAAGATATGGATGAAGCGTGTCAGGTATTAAGACGTCAGCCGTATAAACATATGTTGACGGCGGCCTGTTGAGAAAACCGTTGAATTGTGCAACTACCACCCGTTCCCTGTCATTGAGGCTGGCTATCCTGTTTTGCAGTTCACCGGTTTCTATCCTGATCCTGTAAAGATCAGTAAGACCTGAACTGCCAGCCGAAGATCCCATCGACCCTGACTGCATGGAGCTGCCGGCCTGCCCTGTGGACATGGCACCCCGGGCAGACTGATTGGCTCCCATTCCACGCATCCCGTTCCCTGGGCCCGAAGGTACGGCAGGGCTTGTTTGCTCCTCTGCTCCCGATTGGCCGCCGGCGGATCCTGATTGTTCCGCTTCGGGTGCTGAAAAACTGGTAAGGGTCAGCTGTTCAATTATCCTGAGTATTTCAATATTCTTTTCTGAAATATCTTTTTCTTTCCGTATCCTGAATAGCTCATACCATGCCTTTTGCACCTCATAACAGACCTGCAGCTTTGAATCCCTGAACAATTCGAATTTTGCTTTTGCCATAAGGCTCATCTCATCCCTTGCATTCCTCAGTACCCCGAACCACGGAAACATTTGCATTAGTCTAAGGTCGGCCATCTGTAACCCTGAAACAATTTCCATCGGGGTAAGAAAAACCCCGAGCTCCAGTTGCGGATCGGGAAGGGTGCCGGCCTGCGGTATTTTTTTCAGGGAAGCTTCATATTCGGCGAGTCTCTGCATTACCTCAGGATTATTAGCCGCAGCAACTTCCATATATTTCAGTAGCGAATCGGGGATCTGCTGGCCGAAGGAATATGCAGGACCTGTCATCAATACCCAGATTAAAAACACAGGTTTAATTAAAGCTCTCATTTTTCAATTTGATTAACAGATACCAATGTGTGATGTTTCAGGGCATTCTCCCTCCATATTGCCTGGAAAAGCGGAACCACAAAAACAGTCATAACCTGTATGATCATTCCCCCGAAGGCCGGAATGGCCATCGGAACCATAATATCAGCGCCTTTGCCTGAAGATGAGAGTACCGGCAGCAGGGCAATTACGGTTACCGCTGTTGTCATCATGGCAGGCCGGATCCTCTTTTTGCCCGCTGTCAGCACTGCCTGCCTGACTTCATGAACAGTGGTGAGTTTGTGTTCTTCGAAAACCTGGTGGATATATGTACCCATGATAACCCCGTCATTTGTGGCAATGCCGAATAAGGCAATAAATCCAACCCAAACGGCAACGCTGAGATTGATTGTATGCATCTGGAAAAGGTCGCGCATGTTGAGTCCGGCCACTGAGAAATTCATGAACCAATCCTGTCCGTAAAGCCATAGCATAATAAATCCTCCCGAAAAAGCTACGAACACACCTGAGAAATGAATCAATGATGCTGTAACGGTACGGAACTGGAAGTATAAAAGAAGAAAAATCACAATAAGACTGACCGGAATAACAACAGCGAGCCGCCTGGTTGCCCTGACCTGGTTTTCGTAATTTCCGGCGAATTTATACGTCACGCCTGCAGGAAGTACGATATCACCCGAATCAATTCCCGATTTCAGGATCTTTCCGGCTTCATTTACAACATCCACCTCCGCCTTACCCTCATGCTTGTCGAAGATCACGTAGCCCACAAGGAAAGTGTTCTCGCTCTGGATCATCTGTGCATCGCGCGTATAAACTATGTCTGCGATTTCTCCGAGGGGGATCTGGGTCCCGTTTAATGCAGGAACAAGAATTTTTTCCATCACCTCCGGGCTGTCCCTGAGCTCCCTTGCGTAGCGCACCCTGAGAGGAAACCTTTCCCTGCCCTCAACCGATGTCGATAAAGCCATGCCTCCCACAGCAGCCTGAAGTACATCCTGTACTCCGCTGACCGTCATTCCATATCGCGCCATCGCTTCCCGGTCGAGCCTGATTTCAAGATACGGGGCTCCTATTGCCCGGTCGTAAAATACTGTTAAAGGATTAACAGATGGTACTTCCTTAAGGGCTTTTTCAAACTGCGTCCCGGCCAGTTCAATGGATGCGAGATCGGGACCGTACACTTTGAGGCCCATGGGAGCGCGCAAACCCGTTGAAAGCATTACCAGCCTCGTTTCAATCGGCTGCAGTTTCGGGGCAGATGTCAAACCCGGAATATCAGTCACCTTTACTATCTCTTTCCAGATATCATCGGATTTCCTTATATCCGGCCGCCACTGGCGGAAATACTTGCCTTTCTTCCCCGGAATAAGACTGTCAGCCGGAATGACCCTGAATTTTTCATTTGCCGGATTGTATTTAACGCCTCCCTTCAGAATGAAATTCCCTTCCCTGTCTGTGCTGAACCGCATCCTTCGCCCATTTTCATCGAGAATGTATTCAGGCCGGTAATTGATGGTATTTTCAAACATCTGTACAGGTGCCGGATCAAGGGCCGAATTCACCCTGCCCCATTTGCCAACGGCCGACTCGACTTCGGGAATGGCCGAAAGCCGCAGGTCGAGGGTTTTTACATACTCAAGGTTTTTTTCGATTCCCGAATGGGGCATGCTCGTTGGCATCAGCAAAAAGGAACCTTCATCCAGCGCGGGCATGAATTCCTTTCCCGCCCCCGGAAAGAGTCCTGCCGCATTCTGCCAGAAATGCGTCTGCCTTATCTTTTTCCATCCGGCTTTTTCAAAGCCCGCGGCAACAAAACCTGCAACCCGGTCGAAGCCCTGCCATGCCAGCAACCCGAAAATCAGGGTGAATGCCGGGATCAGCAGGAATTTTCGCTTGTTTTCCAGGGCCCATGTCAGAATGTTCTCATAAAAATGAACCATTGACATAAGTGCAATGAGTATGACCGAAACGGTCCCTGCCACAAAAAGAAAATTGGAAAGCTCACTGTTGCGGGCCCCAAGCGGCAGCCATCCCTTTGCAAGATACCATGTGGCGAAAAGGACAGTAATGATTATATTGATGTAATCAGGGTACTTTTCCCTCCCTGTACCCCAGCGGTAACCAAAAAGATTGTTCAGACCGACAGCTGACAGGGCAAGCGCGGGCCAGAAGTGCCAGACTGCTGATATGACCAGTCCGACCGGGATCAGAATAATATTCCATATCCGCCTGATCCTCTTCCTGTCAAATGACACATTGAAAAGAATATGGACCATGGTGGGCAGTACTACAATACCCAGGATAAATGCCGACAGAAGTGCGAAGGTTTTTGTGTATGCAAGAGGATGGAACAATTTTCCTTCCTGTGCCTGCATGGCAAAGACCGGAAGAAAGCTAACCACCGTGGTGGCAACAGAAGTTACCACTGCGGCCCTGACCTCGGTGGTGGCAAGGTAAATGACGTTTAACAGCTGTTTACCTTTCAATCCCCGGTTCTCAGGCATTTCCAGGTGACGCAGTATGTTCTCTACATCAACAATCCCGATATCCACCATCACCCCGATTGCAATGGCAATACCCGACAATGCCACAATATTCGCATCCACGCCTGACAGCCTCATCAGTGTAAATGTCATCAGCACCCCTGCAGGCAGAAGGCCGGAAACCACCAGGGAAGCCCTCAAATTAAGAACAAGCACGATTATTACAATGATACTTATAAGGATCTCATGCGACAGGGCAGTTTCGAGCGTTCCCAGGGTTTCCCTGATAAGGCCGGTTCTGTCATAGAATGGGACTATTGTTACCTTCGAAACGGTACCATCGGGCAGTGTTTTTTGCGGCAGTCCGGATTCAATTTCACTTATCCTGGCTTTAACGCTGTTAATCACCTCGAGCGGATTCGACTTATATCGCGCCACGACAACGCCACCAACCGCCTCTGCTCCTGATTTGTCAAGGCCTCCCCTACGGGTTGCAGGCCCGAAACCAACCTTCGCGACATCTTTTACCCTGACAGGAACGCCGTTTTTCACTGTCACAACTGAAAGTTCAAGATCTTCAAGGCTTTTGACATATCCCAGTCCCCTGATAATATATTCGACATTGTTAAGCTCCATGGTTTCTGCCCCGGCATCCAGATTCGCCAGTTTTACTGCATCCATTACATCCATCACTGACACCCCGAATGCTTTGAGGGCACCTGGATCGAGATCGACCTGGTACTCCTTGATATATCCCCCGACTGAAGCGACTTCAGCAACCCCTTCAGCTGCTGACAGTCCATACCTGACATAAAAATCCTGGATCGATCTTAACTCCTGGGGATCCCAGCCGCCCGCCGGCTGTCCTGTTTCCGGATTCCTGCCTTCCAATGTATACCAGAATACCTGTCCCAGGGCTGTTGCATCAGGTCCGAGAGAGGGCTGAACGCCGGCCGGAAGTGTCCCCGGAGGAAGGGAATTCAGCTTTTCAAGTATCCTCGACCTGCTCCAGTAAAACTCAACATTGTCATTGAAAATGATGTATATGAAGGACATGCCGAACATTGACGTGCTCCTTATTGTCCGGACCCCCGGGATCCCCAGCAGGGCAGTGGTAAGCGGATATGTTACCTGGTCCTGGATATCCCTGGGTGAACGCCCCATCCATTCAGTTGAGACGATCTGTTGATTCTCACCGATATCCGGAATAGCATCAACGGGAACCGGTTCACGTGGCAGGACGGAGGTTTTCAGATTGAACGGCATTGTAACAAGCCCGGTCACAATGAAAGCTCCGAATAATATAAAGGTGATGAGCCTGTTTTCAAGAAAATATTTTACCAGCCGGTTAAACATGGTCACGGAATGTTAATCGCGGCATGAAGAAGCAGGCCGGATGCAGTATGATCGGTCTTTCATTGCTTCGCTCTTTCATAATGACAGCAACCCGGAAGCTTTGCATATACATCATCGGGTGCTTTGTATTTTTCGGTATCGTGGCCGACAGATGCCAGCTTTTTGCTAATTGCATCCCTCCCTGTAACTGAGGGATCGAATGTAACAGTGAGAAGCTGTGTCTTGCCATCCCATGAGGCGCTGGTAGCACCGGCTTCCTTCGCGGTTTTTTCGATACGTGTCTTGCACATATCACACTTTCCCCATACCTTAAATGACTCCGTGCTGGCCGATACTGAACCAGTTGAGCCATCTGTGCGTGTCTGGGCAGGACCAGGCGAGGAAAGGACAGAAGCAAGCAAAACTGCAAGAAAAAGATTCAACGATTTCATGATAAGAATTTTTAAGAGTTATAAATACCGGATTTGAATGAATATGGGAATTCGGCCACAACAGGCTTATAAAATTCAGTGAACATGCCTGTCAGACCGCGATTCTTTCAAGCTAAGGCAGATTATCAGGTACGGAGAATGTAAATCCCCGCAATCGGAATATCCGTTCCCATCGCGGGACCGGGCGGCAAAACCCATGAAACCGGCTCATTTGTATAACATTGCCTGAACAGCATATTTAGAAAAACCGGATGCTCGTTCCCGGGGCCGGGATGCTGCAACCTGAAGTATACTGGAAGGTACTTGCCGCTGATATTGTAAAACACGATCTGATCCTCGCAGCACCTGCTGCCGGCAACAGGTTGGTCCGGCAAAGTGCAGTCTGCGGTTTCCATGCCGCACCCGACCGGCTTCCCCGTCAGTATCAGTTTCGTTGCTGCAAGCTCCCCGCCGCAGTAATGCCGGTCAATGCCAATTTTTATTCCTGATCCGATCAGGATTAGCGAAATAAATATGACAAACACTTTTTTCATAACGCTGCGGTCAGCAAAGAAACAAAGCAGTCTGGCTTTTTGTTCAAACCGGGAATTTATAAATTCACCTCATCCTCAGTCAGAAAAGCACAATATCAGCTTTGTTGGGGCAGAGGAAGATCATAATGGGTTTATTGAGGATTTCAGTCTTTTCCCTCACAAAAAGCAGGAAAAATACCGGTTAATCAGGTAAGGTCAGCTCGGGACAGTAAATATCAAGCAGCTCAATTGCCATTTTAAATTTCATTTTAGCGGATTCCCTTAAATCACGGCATGCACTCTCTTTCTGCCCCAGTTCGATTTTTACCATCGCCCTCCAGAATAATGCATTTCGCTTATCGTCCCTGGTACCAAAAAAAGGCTTCAGAACCCTGTTGAAATCAACCATGGCACCTTCAAAGTCCTGAAGCTTGAATTTTGCCTGCCCCCTTATAAGGTAATGTCCGGCATGATCCCTGTCCCCTTCAATTGCCTTGCTGAAATCGATTACAGCCTCCGAATACTGCTGAAGCCTGAATTTTGCCCAGCCCCTGCGGCCATAGGTATTATAATCGTACGGGTTTATTTTCAGTGCCCTGTCATAATCAGCAATAGCTCCTTCATAATCATTGAGATAGTAACGTGCAACTCCCCTGTTCTCATATGCCTGCAGAAACAACGAATCCCTCCTGACAGCTTCGGTGAAATTTACTATTGCGCCGATATAGTCTTTCCTGCCTATAAGGAACATGGCATGATTATAGAAAACCAGGGCATCCCTGTTATCTGTCTGTCCTGATATCCCGGGAAATACCATAAAAAACAATATTGCATATATACCCCGGTTCATGATCCCGCTGATTTAACCCTATACAAAGATAGATAAAACCAGCCTGAATTCATACACGTAACCCCATGAACCTGAAGTTGCTGAAATATCTGACATCAGCGATGAAATGAGGAGATTCCGTTCTGATTGTTGTATATTGCAACACTGTATAATATTTCAACACTTATTCTATATAATTGTGTATCTGCTTTTTAATATTATTTTCATTATGTGTTGTGTATTATTTCAACAATAATGTGTGTTTAATATTTAAGCATTATTTTTATATATCATTGATATAGTGTTTATTACGTCGATTGGCACGGTTATTGGAATTATAAGGTAAAAATTAACATCTTATGAAAACAGCTTTTTCAAGAATCAGAATCATTATGTTCCGGATTATCTGTGCGGTATCACTGTTTTTTTCCCTAACGGCAGGCATCGGGATTAATGCAGGTGAGCCTGTCTCAAACAACACTCTGACCATATATTGCCCGACAGGCCTTGATCAGCTTGTTGACCTGTGGGCAAAGGAATACAGTTCGCATAACCCCGGTTTCAGATATTCAATCTCCGTCGGAGATATGGGCAGGCCTGCAGGTTCCGGCAGCCTTGGCTTTTATCCTGAAAAAACGGCGGAAATGGATCCTGCAGGTGAAGGGTTCAGGATGGTAGTAGGTCAAAGTGCTGTTATTGCCGTATTCAATGCCGCAAATCCTTCTGCAGATGCAATAATGCAGAAGGGTATTCCTGCTGAGAAAATTGCAGGTCTGTTTTCCGGGAGTCACAGGTGGAGCGACATAATCAAGGGTGGCCATAATGCTGAAGTAAAGCTGTTTATCACCGATAATGCAGAATCTGCAGGATCACTTGGCAGTATCTGCCGCAAAAATATCTCAGAACGGCAGGGCATTGAATCTTTGGAGGCAGCAGCAGTTATCAGGGCTGTTGAGAATAACAGGGATGCAATAGGTTTCTGTCAGCTCAATGATGTAATTGCAGCCGGAGTCTCAGGAACGAACGGCAATATCAGGTTCATGCCAGTGGATAAGAACTCCAACGGGAGGATTGACGGTTTTGAGGACATATATGCAAATACGGAAGAACTGGCAAGGGGAATATGGATCGGGAAGTATCCCAAAGCCCTTTGCAGCAATATCTGTGCTGTCGCTGCGGAAAAAACCCCTGGCGAAACAATAATTGCCTTTCTTTCATGGATAATGAATGACGGAGGAAGATACCTGGCAGCTTTCGGTTTCAGTGAACTTCCCGGTTTTGGAAAAGAATCCAACATGGCAATTCTCGCAGGAACGGGCCAGACCGCCTCAGTTGCTGCAAAACATTCCGGTTCAGGTCTGTGGATCCTCCTGCTCTCTCTGGTGGCACTTTCAGGCGTTTTTCTGATCATGGTCTTCGGCGCCAGGAGAAGGACCAGGATTTTAATTCCTTCAGGTGCAACTGTCAGCGACCGGCCCTTCACGGATACAGCAGTAAACGTTTTAAAGGGAATCTATTATGATAGATCGCATACCTGGTCGTTCATGGAAAAGGATGGCAGCGTGAGGATCGGCATAGACGACTTCCTCCAGCATGTAACAGGAGATCTGACAAAGGTCAGGCTCAGGGAGCATGGGGAGCATGTCAGGAGAGGCGAGAAGATATTCTCTCTGGTAAGGAACGGCAAACAGATTGATATTCACTCACCTGTTTCAGGTATCATAAAAGAGAAAAATATTTCGCTCGGCGAAGATTCCTCCTCTATAAACAGATCACCTTACGGTGACGGTTGGGTATATCTTATCGAGCCGGTCAACTGGGAAAAGGAGATCCGTTACATGTTCATGGCAGAAAAGTACCGTGAATGGATCAGGGATGAAATCAGCAGGCTGAAGGATTTCCTGGCTGCATCCTTCGTTCAGCATAAGCTTGCCTATGCACATGCAGTTCTGCAGGACGGAGGCGAGCTGACCGACAATGTTCTTGCAGAACTTGAACCTGAAATATGGGAAGATTTCCAGAGGAATTTTCTCGACAAAACGGCTTAGGCAATACAATTTTTCGCAGGCATGTTCATAAGATTATGCCTACGACTGATCCAGGCACAGGGGGGGAGACGGAAAACGTTACCTACTGTGCCTTGATCATATTCATATTATTATATTTGATTCCGGGAATAAGTCCCTATCAAATATTGCAGTATCTTGTGATGGATAAAAAGCAGAAACCGATATATGTTCCGTACGGGAATACAAAGTCGTAAGAGTAAGGCAACGACCAGCATTCTTGACAGTTACGTCAGATTCAGATCCTCCATTTACGGCAGGGTGGTTTTTATTATTACCATTACATCCATTCTACTGTTCATATCATTCTGGATGATCTTCAGATCGGTCAATGAACGTTACATGAAGTCGATCCTGGAAGAGAACGGTCATAATATCGGATCGCTTGTTGAAGGTGCCTTGTATAAATCGATGCTGGAAAACGACAGGACTTCTCTACAGGGCACTCTTGACATTATCAACACGATGACGGGGATCGACGACGTGAACATGTATGATACCGATTACAATCTTGCCTACTCATCTATCTCCGGAGATGATGAAAAGCATATAGATCCTGACTGCAAAAGCTGTCATGCCGACATTGCAGCCATGTTTCCTAAGAAAGAGAAAGCCTATAGAATAATTGACAGTGACAGTGAGTGCAAGATGAGCCGGAAAACGAATAACGGCCGGCATCTGCTAATCAGTTCACCGATTCTCAATGCGCCTTCCTGCTACACTGCCGACTGTCATGCCCATGATCAGACTGAGGAGGTTCTGGGCTCTCTTCTGATTAAGCTTCCGCTGAAAGGCATCGACGATTCACTCGACAGATCGAGGAAGAATTATTTTATTATTGCGTCGGTGATGACTGCCTTGTTGCTCATAATGCTGGTTGTATTCACCGGTGAAAAGATCAAAAAGCCCCTCCACTCCCTGATCAGGGCAAGTGAGGCCGTTTCAAGGGGAGACAACACAACCAGGCTTGAGATCAGGCCCAATCAGCTTTCTGACATGCGGATGGTCTCAGCCGCATTCAATCATATGCTCGACAACCTGCAGAAGGCATCCGAAGAACTTCAGAACTGGTCGCAGCAGCTTGAGTATAAGGTCAGGAAAAAGTCAGAGGAACTCGGCCAGGCCCAGAACGAACTGATGAATGTTGAAAGGATAGCTTCCCTTGGCAGGCTGTCTCTATCGGTGGCTCATGAAATAAATAATCCGCTGTCAGGAATCCTTATTTACGCAAAGCTCATATATAAGCAACTTCAGAATCAGGAGCTCCCGAAAGAAAAAAAGGAATCGGTACTTAAACACCTGAAGTTTATTGAAAGTGAAGCCAAAAGATGCGGCGACATTGTCAAGGGGCTGCTTGATTTCTCGCGCAAGGACCAGAATGATTTTGAACCCAGGAACATTAATCCGATATTGCTTGAAACCCATGATCTGATGGAGCATCAGATGAAAGTTGCCAATATACGTTTCCTGCATGATTTTTCAGCAGGAAATGACCTGGTATATTGCAGCCCCAACCAGATCAAGCAGGTTTGCCTGGCCTTGCTTGTCAATGCCGCCGAAGCAATCGGCGAGAACGGGGAGGTGGTTTTCAGCAGCACCAATCCTGATGAAAGGCACATACGCATTGATGTGACTGATAACGGACCCGGCATTTCAAACGATGATATGCCCCACATTTTTGAGCCCTTTTACACCACCAAGGACAAAGGCAACGGTATTGGATTGGGACTGGCAATTGTCCATGGCATCATTCAGAACCATAAAGGGAGAACCGAGGTCAGGTCAGAAAGAGGCAGCGGTACCACTATGTCAGTCATCCTGCCATTAATTAACAGTTAAAGGAACTAATTATGGATCACGGTATCTCAATACTTATTGTCGATGACGAATTATCTGTCAGGGATTCGCTTTACAACTGGTTTATTGAGGACGGTTACACTGTAGAATGCGCCGAAGACGCAAAAAAGGCTTTGTCGATCCTGGAATCGCAGGATTTCGATATCATACTGGCCGACATCAAAATGCCCGGAATGGACGGAATGGAAATGCTACGACGCATAAAATCGATAAAAAAGGATTCCATAGTGATCATGATGACGGCTTTTGCCACGGTCGATACAGCAGTGCAGGCCCTGAAAGAAGGTGCTTTCGATTATGTAACGAAACCTTTTGATCCCGACGACCTTACCCATCTCATAAGAAATGCATCAAAACAGATAACCCTGTCCGAAGAAAACAAGATCCTGAAGGACCGTGTCACGGCTCTTGAAAACGTTGATAACCTGATTGGCAACAGCGAAGCAATGCAACAGCTGCTGAGGGATATACAGAGCGTTGCGCAATCAAATGCCTCAGTTATAATTACAGGTGAGAGCGGCACCGGCAAAGAACTGGTGGCCAGGGCAATACATACAAATTCACCCCGCAGGTTCTTTCCAATGATAAGCGTTCATTGCGGCGCATTAACCGAAAGCCTTCTGGAGAGTGAACTGTTCGGACATGAAAAGGGGGCCTTCACCGGCGCCGTATACAACAGGAAGGGAAGGTTCGAAATGGCTGACAACGGCACAATATTCCTCGATGAAATTGCCACCATATCCGTGAAGATGCAGGTGGAGCTTCTCAGGGTACTGGAAACCAAAAGTTTTGTACGTGTCGGGGGCACAAAGGAGATCAAATCAGACTTCAGGGTTATATGTGCAACCAACAGGGATCTCAGGAGTATGGTTGACAAGGGCCTTTTCAGGGAAGACCTGTACTACAGGCTGAATGTTGTAAATATCCACGTACCTCCCCTTCGCGAGAGAACTGAGGATATTCCAATACTTGCAGAATATTTTGCTGGCAAATACTGTTCGGCAATGGGCAAGCCTCCCGTAACATTCGATCCCGCAGCCATCAAAAAACTCGGGGAATTCCCGTTTCCCGGGAATATCCGGGAACTGGAGAATATGATCGAAAGGGCAATAGTGGTCGGAAACGGCAAACGGATACAGGTAAAGGACCTTCCCATTGGCACTTCATCAGCCGGCTCCTCGTTTGAGAGCCTCGAAGAGCTTGAAAAGAATCACATAGGAAACATCCTGGAAAAGTACAGGTGGAACATATCAGCTGCAGCCAAAGCCCTGAAAGTTGACCGGGTAACCCTTTACAACAAGATAAAAAAATACGGATTGAATCAGAATGGTTAATCTTCCTGCGGGACCGAATCCAATCTCAATCAATCTGGATGATCCTGTTTCATGCTCCAAAACAGCGGGTTGATGAATTATGAAAACATAACATTGATAGCATTTGGGCTTCCTGACCAGGATCTTTTAAAAGCGGTCGCGGGAGTAATATCCGGCAGTCTTCCTCTTCCCCTCCTGCTGAAGTCAGGGTATCTCGATCTGAGTGAATTTTATGATCCCGCCAGGAACCAGTATAACGGAAATTCAATCCTGAAGAAACTGGATGATGACTATTCCCTTGATTCATCCAAAACAATGGGACTTTTTGCCGTAGACCTATATATTCCCATTCTTACCTATATCTTCGGACAGGCTCATCTGAACGGAAACACCGGAATTGTTTCCATATACAGGCTAACCAATGAACGGTACGGGATCGGCAAAAACGGCAGATTGCTGGTAGGGAGGCTGGGCAAAGAGATCATTCATGAACTGGGACACATGTTCGGACTGATTCATTGTTCCGATCCTGTATGTGTTATGAGATCCAGCACTTATGTCGAGGATATTGACCAGAAAGAATCCAGGTTCTGTAAGGCCTGCAGGACTATTTTAAATACCCGTTTGTAATTCAGCCAGCCTTGTTGTATGCCCGATCCGGGCAACCTTTTCTTTTAATAATTCTGAAATCACTCCAGGTCGTAATCCCTGAATTTCCTCAAATAGTCCTGGATTGAAGTTCCAAGAGCATCTTTGTTGTTTACGAAACCACCTGACCTGAGGAATCTCTTTGTCGATCCTGCCCCTCCGAGATGTGCTGCCGCAATAAGCCCTGATTTGGTTACAACGGTCCCATTAATGGTATCGCCGATAAAATGCTCATAATCCCTTAACAGAGCCAGGTTTACCCTGATCAGCGATTCAAGGGCCTTTTGCTGCATTTCACGGGGGAAGATCCAGGGATCCTGCCTGAATTTTTGAAGTGTAATGTGCCTGAATCCCAGGCAGTGCAATGTCGCCTCTGCAAACTGCCATTCACCGAAGCAGCCAATCCGGTTAATGCAAAACCAGTTATTCAGCGATTCACTGCGTCCCAGATCAGTTATAAACCTGAAAAACTCCATTTCATAATGCTGCCTTTCCAGATAATTCAGTACCCGCCTGATCCTGGCAAATTTTGTCTGAAAATCGATCTCAGGCGATCTCACCGCTTGTGATGTGAAAAACAAAACAAAAAACAGAAGCCATGCCCTGATTTTCATTTCCTTAATTATTAAGTAATTTACCCGTTCAGTTATGATATAAAAATAATACTGAAACTGATCGGTCAGGGCATGCAATATTCTATCAGTGAGTTAATTAAGTGTATAAACCCTATTCTATGTCACCACTTTCCGGTTATTCGCTGACTTATTTGATTCATTGGTAAAAAAGGTATCTGCGTTCATCAAAATCCAGGGGAATTTTGCAGGAAAATCAGGGCTTAAATCCCCTTACCGGACCAGGCTAACTGATAACACTAAGAAAATGTGTTAAATACAAGGAATATCAACCATGAATCTCCGGATATTCCGAAAAATCATATTTTGACAAACAACCGAAGTTTTATGATTAAAACTGAAGGGAAAACAACAATATAGTCATATTATTGGATCTGCGCAGGGTGCCGGTTCCATTAAAAGCCAGCCGAAAGATATTCAAGTACAATTCCCTTTAATATGTTGGCAAATTTCACATCAGCAATCTCTTCCCTCTTGAAATACCTGACAATATCGCCTTCAAGAAGCGTGATCTTCTCAACCGGCAGATTGATCTTTCCGTAATAGATGTATTTTATATTGGGATAGGCATCGCCTTCAAAACATTCATATTTCTTAAAAAAGGAAAACTCCTTGAGATCCAGATCCAGTTCTTCCTTTACCTCCCTGACAAGTGCCTTTTCGGGAGTCTCTCCATTTTCCACATGCCCTCCTATCAGATCCCAGTGACCCGGGAAGGGTATTCCCGGCTTATTATCACGCCTGTACAGCAGCAGTTCCCGATGTTCATTCTCCAGGATTATGGCTGCGATCTTCCTGATATTCTCTTCGGTACTCATTTTCTTATTTCCACTGCATCTTTGTTTTTCTCTTTTCATCAAGTTGGCTTAGCAGGAGATGATTCAGTCAGTTATTCAAAACATCTCTCACTCTTATTTTCTGATAATACAGGTCTTTCATGCCTTCATAAACAATCCCCAGCGTACTGTCATTCACCATTGTAAGACATGAATAGCCGTAACCCGCAGCACCGTTGAGAAGCAGCCTGAATTCCCCGGGCCATGTGAAGCCGTTATCAAGGCTTGCTTTGATTGTCATATTGATCCTTTCGGAATCATGGTCAGGATTTGAAAAGAAAAGGACTCTTTTCAGCTTGCCGTTAATACCTATGTCGGATGCTATGATGCTGGCCATGCAATTTGGCTCAGTCAGAACGGAATTGGAAGAAGGATGCACGGTCCAGTTAGTTCCCATGTCAGCCGATGTGTAAACGGCCCTTCCATTGGCAGATCCCTTTTCAGTCCGGTTACGGTCATCGCGCATGTTAAGCATAAGAGAACCGTCAGGCAGTTCAACAACCTGTGCCTCCGTGGTATTGCTTTTGGCACCTGTACCTATTGTCCAGGTTTCGCCTCCATCCCTGCTGTACACGATGGTTGAGAAAGGGGTAAATATACCGCCGTCAAGGGCCTTTTCCCCCGTATTCGCTTTAAACTGGGCAGGAAAGACAAATGTTCCGTCGGTCATAGTGATCCCTTTTCCCGGCCCCTGAAGCAGCAACTGCCATTCCGGCTTTTTGATCTGGCTGGTTATGTTAACTGGTTCCGACCAGGTCAACCCGTCATCAGTGCTCTTTACAAGTATGAACTGCCCGGTCTCACCAGGCAGCATTCCCGGCTTTGAATCCCACCATGCCATTTTATCAGGCGATGATCCGTTCAACCAAAGAGCTGCAACCCAGATGACATCGTTTTTATTGTCATAGAGTATGCAAGGATCGCCGACGCCGTTCATATTCTTCGGCAGCCCGCCGTATTCGCCCATGTCAATGATTATTTTCATAGGTTCCCAGGTCTGACCGCCGTCAGTGCTTCTGCTCATTCCCACATCAATATTTTCCTGAAGGTCCTTGCTTCTGTTGTACCTTGCATCATAAACTGCCACAAGTGTTCCCCTGCCAGTGGTGATAAGGCCGGGTATCCGGTAGGTATCGCACCCGTCCTGACCTGAAGCCCTCAGAACCAGGGCATAGCGAAGCCGAATGGGATCATGTCTGCTGACGGTCAGCATTTTTCCCCTGTTAGGGAAAATGTCAGCCTTTTCAAGCTCCAAAACATTATCAAGGTTGGCATTCTCCCTGATGCCTGCCACGATGCTCAGCCTGTTCTCACCCTCCTGCAGGGCAAACCTGCCTTTTATTATTACCTTGTTGCCCCTTATAATGAATTTATAAAGAGAATCCCTGGCAATCCCCTCCCCGGGATCTGCCTCGCAGATGACCCGGACAAAAGCCAGGTCTTCCAATCTGCTCTCTTTCGAGAATCCAAGGATCATTTTTCTGATTCCTGCTGCCTTTCCCGGTTTAGCTGATACAATGCATATCCTGGCCACAGTGTTTCCTGTACCGGTACTTAAAAGTGGTCTGTTTCCCGGTTCAAGGGAAACCGCTTTCACATCCGTTTTTCCCGAACTGTTGGAAATACCTTCACCTGAACATCCGAAAAGATAACAGACTGTCAGGAGTGCAACTGTACCGGCCAATATTTTCATATGCGGCAAATTATATCTCAGACAAGCGGCTGCCAGCCATTCTCATACTCTCTGCGCCACAATGCTTCAGCTTCGCTGTCCCCGGTTATATGTCCGTTGGATGGATCAAGTGCAAGGGAGCGCCCCACCCTCTGCGAAATATTTCCAAGATGAAGCCACAGAGCGCTTTTATGGCCGTTTTGTGCATCTGCCGAAGGAGTCCTTCCATTTCTTATATTATCGAGGAAATCCTTGACATGGACGGCATCGAGTGCTTCGCCCGGGCTTGTAGTATTGAGGCTTTCGGAGATAATGACATCTGACTTCACTTCCTTCACCAGCTTGTTCGTATTGTCGAAAACAGTATAACTGTTATCGCCTGTGTGAAGGGTGCCCTGTTCACCATAAAAAATAACCCCATGCGAACGGTTGTCGACCAATCCTCCGTTACAGCTTCTTCCCTCCCAGGTAATTGTTATTCCAGGCACTTCCCAGGTAATGATCTGGGTATCGGGAACCTCCCAGTCGTCATGATAATGATAGCGACCCCCCGCCGAACTTACTTTGGAAGGATAATCAAGGTCCAGCCCCCACCTGATAATATCAAGATGGTGTGTTCCGTTATTCAGCGCTTCTCCCGTACCCCAGTTCCAGAACCAGTGCCAGTTATAATGAATAAGATTATCCCTGAATGGTTTTCTTGGAGCAGGTCCCTGCCACAATTCATAATCGAGTCCTGCCGGAACGGGGACAGTTCTGCCAACACCAATCGGACCCCGCGTGTTTGCATACCAGGCTTTTGCCATGTATACCCTGCCAATGATACCGTTTTTAAGCTCGTTCAGCCCCTGGGCCAGTACGGACCACGATCTCCGTTGGGTTCCGACCTGAACTATGGTCTTGTGTTTTTCAACTGCCCTGATAACCAGTTCCCCCTCATACGGATTATGACTCATTGGCTTTTCTACATAAACATGCTTTCCTGCAGCGCATCCCATGATAGTGGCCGGTGAGTGCCAGTGATCGGGCATGGCTATGACCAACGCATCAAGATCCTTGTCATTAAGGATACGTCTGAAATCCTTTTCAGTCCGGGGCTCCTTTCCGGCTGCGCCAATGACTGCGTCAACACCCTTCTTCAGGGCATTCTCTTCCACATCGCAGATATACTTCACCTCTGTACCGGACTGCCTGGCAAATGTTCCCGCCAGCGAAGCACCACGGCTGTTGCATCCGAAAACTGCAACCCGTATAAGACTGTTTGCGCCTGATGTTCTTCTGTAACCAGCTGCCGTCAGGCCTGAAAAACCGCCCTCCAAGGCAAGAAGAGCACTTCCGGCTGCTGCCTTTTTTAAAAACGATCGTCTGGTATCTCTCATGAATTCATCGAATGAATAATTGATTCTGCTTTTATGCCGCAGGTCAGCGGCATGCCATTACTCCCCTGAAAAAGCCCAGAGATTCTGCAATACCTGCGAGCGGATCGTGCATATCCTTTTCATATTCAAGGCTGCACTTGCCCGTATAACCGATCTTCCTCAGAGCTGATATCACCCCCGGAATATCGATTATCCCTCTTCCGATTTCAACTGTTGTGCCTTCCTTTGTCGCTTTGTCAACATCCTTAATATGTACATCATATATGCGGCTAGCGTATTTTAATATGTCAGCCGCAGGGTCCGCACCATCCCTCATGGTATGGCCTATATCGATACAGATCCCCATCCGCGGATCGAGATTCTTTACATGGTCCCATATGTCAGTTGCATTGGGGAACAACGGGTTGTCCGGACCATGATTATGAATTGCGAGCCTGAAATCATATTCCCTTACCTTTTTCTCGACATAGGGAAGTAAGTCATAATCAGGGGCTCCGACGATCATACTGACCCCTGCCATTTTTGCATAGTCAAATGCACGGTCAACTTCCTCAGGAGTTTTCATATATATGACTCCAACAGTATAAACTGTTATTCCGGCACTTCTGAACTTGCCTATAACCGAATCGATCTGTTGTTTTGTACTGTTCATCGGCATATGAAAATCCTTGAGGGAGAGGAATGTGACTCCGGTCTTTTTCATAATCTCAATCGTCTGTTCAACGGTGAATTCCCTGAATGTATAACCAGCCATACCAAGGGTCAGCGGACCGGCAAATGAATAATTAGCCGGTAATGCAGCAGCAGAAACGCGGACTGGAGAAGCTCCGGCGGCAATCAAACCCGCTGTTGTCAGCTTCAAAAAATTACGGCGTGATTTCATAATATATCTATTAAATGATTTAAATACCTGAAAATCAGATTTGTCACTGATCCGGAAAGTTCATGGATATCATCAAGGATGTTTTCATTGAAGCCTTGTAATAATTGGTTTCCGTTTAATAAAGGATGTCAGCTGAATTTGTGATTTCATTATATACAAATATACAGATACCGTTAAAAAATAAGTAAAAATCCTGAAATTTATGAATATGCAAGGGCATTGGCCCGGATAAAAGCGTTCAGTTGCTGGTTCCCCCTTCCTGATCAGGGGATCATATTATTATCTATCAGGCGGTTATTATAGCTCTGGATAACGGCCCTGAGCTTGTTTTCCATCATGGTACGCAGGCTGTCGTTGCTGTTTTTGAGATTATTCTGAAGCATCCTGTCATTAATGAAGTTATAAAGAGCCACCACCTTATTATCAATCATTTCAATCATATGATCCTTCATATACAGGTGATATGTGCTGCCATTTGTATTGAATGCGAATGATTCGGCTGAATCGTCAAATAAATTATTTCCGAACGCAATATATTCCCCGTCATAATTGAGATATGCAAGCACTGTGGGCATTATGTCAATCTGCTGGGCAATTTTGTTCTTTATCCCATTCAGGCAGCTTCCCGGTTTGTAGAAAATAATGGGAATGCAATATGATCCGAAGTCATTCTGAAACTCTTTACGGACCGTTTCATTTGTATGATCGGCTGTTATCACGAAAAGGGTATTACTGAACCAGGGGCGTTCCTGACTGGCTGCGAAGAATTTCTGAAGGGCATAATCGGTGTAACCTATCACTTCGAGGATAGGAGCCGGACCTTTGGGAAATTTGTTTTTATATTTTTCCGGAACCCTGAACGGATGGTGGGAAGAAACCGTAAAGACGGAGGCAAAAAATGGCTGGGTAAAGGCATCTATCGTCTTACAGAAGAAGTCGAGAAAAGGTTCGTCCCATACTCCCCACATTCCGTCAAAATCATTCTTGTCTTTATACTGGTCAAGGCCGAAATAATCATCAAACCCCGCCATTCTGGCAAAGGAATCAAATCCCATGGAACCATTAGGTGCGCCATGGAAAAACGCCGAATAATATCCCTTATCTTTCAGCAGCCGGGGCAGTCCGTTAATGGTGTTATTGGCATAATGCGAAATCACATAGGGGGTTTCAAGCGAAGGGATCGATGCAAAAATAGAAGGCATGGCATCAATCGATTTCTTTCCGTTTGCCAGGGATACCGTAAATGTAAGGCTTTGTCCGATCAATGAGTCGAGAAAGGGTGAATAACCACTGTAACTGCCTCCGTCAAGGTCCCTGTTCAGGGCTCCGATATACTCCCTTGAAAAACTTTCAAGAATAATTACAACTACATTGCAGGGATTGAATTCGCCTTTTTTTCCGGGTTTGTAATGAGGATTGTAAAGTTCATTGAGTTTTTTGTCATCGAAGAAGCTGTAGCGTATGAGGGATTTCTTGTCGAAGGTCCGGATAAGACTAAATGGTGTATTCAGGACGATCGCCGCATCGCGGGGATTTTTCACATATTTTGCGGCATTGCTTATGCTTACGGGCCTGGTTGAATGCCTGTAACCTCCCCGGGCTGCAACAATAAAGAAAATAATTATCACGGGGACCGCAAATAAATTCAAAACGAATGCCCGAATCCGGGTATGCGGCAAAGGACTCCGGGTCTTAATCCGGTTGTACAGAAATATCATTAAAAAGATCAGGGCTAAACCAAACAGGACCACCGGCCAGTAGTCAATCTGGAACCTGAATAACAGTCTGAGCAGGCCCGATTCATTCTGAAAAGTTCTGAAAACCTCAGCAGTGGCCCTTTTAAGAACAAACCGGTAATATACAAAATCTGCGCAATTTATGGCAATTGCCAGTCCGTTTATGATGAAGAACAAATAACGTGATATATCCTGGTAAATTCGGTTGTATCTTACTTCAAAAGGTATTATCTGGGCTAAAATGAACAACACATTGATATATACCAGGGCCGAGATATCGAACATCAGCCCCCCCCTGAGAATGCTAAGGAATTCTGCCCCGGTCAGGCCGGGGAACATTTTATGGTTGAATAAATAAAATCCTGTCCTGCATAGTGTAAAAATGAACATCATCAGTGCCATCCTGTATAGCAGAGCTGCATATATGCCAACGGGTCTGATCCGGCTTTTCATCCCTGACTCATATAATCCCTTTCATTATCCGGAAAGGGCGGATTAATAGAACTGTCAAAGATAAAAATAACTGATCTTAAAAGTCATGCTGTCGTGAAAATAGGGAAATGCCCCGTGATGTCCGGTCAGTCTGTGGCAGCATGCGTGAAGTAATCTTCACCGGTGGCTTAAGGGATGACAAAAAACAGTTATTCCGGCTGCAGTCACGGTGAAGACCGTAAGTTACAGCACAGGTAAGGCGATAACGGTAATCACAACAAAAGTGAACCTGTTACGCTGCCCCGGAATCTATTATAAATTTCTGACTCTAACCCTGCTTTTCAAGGTCCTGGAGCATTTCCTTAAGCTCAGGATTGTCAAGGTATTTATTCATTTTGTTTCTGGTGCTCATCCCGAGAAGCATGAAAAGGACGAGCAGGACTGCAAGGATATACATGACGATCCTGGCAGTTTCAGGTTTGGCCTTCAGCGATTCAACAAGGCCGTGATACATAATGTAAAGGGCATAGAGGCTGACGGCAAGACTTATTATCAATCCAAGCCATGAACTTATCGCTGCGGTAAAGGCAAGCAGTGCATTTATCGGCATGATAACCATCGAAGCGGCAACAACCCTGCCATTAGCTTCAAAATCAGTGCTCCCCTTGCAGATCGATGAAATTATGAGCAGAATCACCGCACCGATGAACAATCCGATTACAGCGCCAACAATGGACCAGACAAGTGCCATTGCCCCAATGGCTCCGCCGAACATTCCGGCTTTCAGTCCGCTTAATCCCACAATACTCCAGATAAACGCAATAATTCCGGCCACAGCTCCGTAAATAACCGCTTTGATCAATGGTTCCGCCCATCCTCCGGAAGTTTTCATTGTGGAGAAATAAGCCTTGGGATTCAGCAGTGTTTCCTTTGATTCCTTTATAAAGGCATTGAAATCGAAAGTAGAAGTTTCGCTCATAGCAAGTAAATTAAAAGGTTAATTGATATGATCAGTTAAGATTGAAATATAAAACGTCAAGTTAGTTATTTTTTTTAACCTGACCTATACTTTGAGTGAAATATTAGAATTCTTCTATTCCAGGTATGTGTATCCGTACAGTCCCGAACGGTAATTTGAAAGGAATTCCTTTCCTTCCTCCAGCGTTATTATTCCCGTTTTAACTGATGATGTAACCCATGTTTCCACGGTCCTGACCATTTTCTTGGGATTATACTGCACATAATCAAGAACCTCAGCGATGGTCTCACCATCAATAACCTGATCGATCTTATAACCATCCTCGCCAACGCTGACATGAACTGCGTTGGTATCACCGAATAGATTATGCAGATCTCCGAGTATTTCCTGGTATGCCCCCACAAGAAAAACACCCATGTAATATGGTTCCTTTCCCTTCAAAGGGTGTACCGGAAGGTGGTAAGATGAATTCCTGGTTGAAATGAAATTATCAATTTTGCCGTCGGAATCACAGGTTATATCCTGAATGGTAGCTGTTCTGACCGGTTCCTCATTGAGCCTGTGAATAGGCATTATTGGAAATATCTGATCAATTGCCCATGCATCGGGCAATGACTGGAACAACGAAAAATTGCTGAAGTATTTGTCTGAAAGCATTCGTGAGATCTGCCTGATTTCTTCCGGGACATGCCTGATCATATTGGCCAGCTGGTAAACCTTGCGGGCAACTGACCAGAAAAGGCTTTCAATCTGTGCCCTGGTTTTGAGGTCAATAAGTCCAAGGCTGAACCTGTCGAGTGCTTCTTCCCTGATCTGCTGGGCATCATGCCATGTTTCCAGCATCCGCGGCTGATTTACATTTTCCCAAAGCTGATACAGCTCCTTCACCAGTTCATGATCGCTGTCGCTTATTGTATCTTCCACATCCCATGAAGGCAGCGTTGTTGCCTCAAGCACTTCGAATATCAGGACCGAATGATGCGCCGTAAGTGAACGTCCCGACTCCGTTATGACGTTGGGATGGGGTATGTTGTTCTTGTTCGATGCATCAACGAAAGTGCTGACTGAATCATTCACATATTCCTGAATGGTGTAGTTGACACTACTCTCGCTGTTTGACGATCCTGTTCCGTCATAGTCAACTCCGAGCCCGCCGCCGATATCGACAAATTCCACGTTGAATCCCATTTTCCGGAGCTGTACATAAAACTGAGAGGCTTCCCTCAGGGCAACTTTTATTCTTCTTATCTTGGTTACCTGGCTTCCGATATGAAAATGGATCAGCCTGAGGCAGTCGCGCATTTTGTTCCGTTCGAGGAAATCAATAGCTTCAAGCAGCTCGCTGGAAGTAAGACCGAATTTGCTTATATCCCCGCCTGATTCTTCCCATTTACCGCTGCCAACGCTGGCCAGTTTTATCCTAATACCCAGGTTGGGTTTTACTTTCAGTCTTTTTGCGATAGTTGTTATCAGCCTGAGTTCATTAAGCTTTTCAATGACCAGGAATATCCTTTTACCCATTTTCTGCGCCAGGAGTGCAAGCTCAATATAGTCTTCATCCTTATAACCGTTGCATATGATAAGCGACTCCGGGTCGGTATTGATGGCAATGACAGCATGAAGTTCAGGTTTTGAACCTGCCTCAAGGCCTATATTGAATTTTTTCCCATGGCTAACGATCTCTTCAACAACGGGCCTCATCTGGTTAACCTTGATCGGGTAGATTATAAAATTCTGGGCCTTGTAATCATATTCTTCCGATGCTGTCTTAAAGCACCTTGAGATTGTGATTATCCTGTCATCAAGAATGTCTGGAAACCTTACGAGGACCGGAGTGGAAACATCATTGAGTATCAGCTCGTCCAGAAGATCCCTTAAATCCACTGCTGCGCCCTCTTTCTGGGGTCTGACTTCAACGTTTCCCCTGCTGTTTATTGAAAAATAGTTGACACCCCAGCCATTTATGTTGTAAAGCTCAGCCGAGTCCTCGATCCTCCATTTTCTCATTTCAAGTCACTTTTCTTATTATTGATCTGGCATTCTGAAATTTCCCGCAATTTTATGAAATAAACATTAAAGAGTGCCAATAATAATCAATTATTTATCAGCGCAGGCAGTTTTCAGGTCATTTTGGTTTCAGAAGTCAACTGTCGGCAGGTCAATCCTGCCGGTTATTTTGTACACGGGCAGGTCGTTATAACCCGGGCCCCATTGCGGAACGAGATACTGGTCGAGGAAATTCCACACAACCAGACCGTCGTCGGACTGAGGTTCAAGAAGACAGGCAGCCACCCCTGCAAGCGGCTGGGATGTCCGGATTATAATTGTACCTTCAGGAAAGGTTGTGTTTTCCCTTCTGAAGGAACCTTCCAGGGTATTTGTATAATGTCCCTGATTCAACCTCGCTGCTCCCGTAAGCCTGCTTATTTCAAACTTCTCTACCCAGACTGATACCGGCTTTTCCAGCTTCTCCATCCTGATACCGTGTATTCTCAGAAGCTCAATAATTTCAGGATCATTCACAGCAAGCACATAGGCAAAAGGGAACCTGGCCTTCGCCGTGGCATAATAATCAATCAGATAAGGTACAGTAACATCAATCTGCCTGTCGGTCCTACGGTAGCTGTTCCATCCGTTTTCGCCCTGAACCAGTTCAGCCTCGTAGGTTCTGATTGTGACATCCCCGGCCGAACGGACATCAAATACTATTCCCAGTGAATCTTCAGGTCCCGGATCAAGTCCCCTCATCACGGTCTTCCTGTCGGCTGAATTCAACAAATCCTTTATTTCCGGTTTATTGGCAACCGCGTACTCAATAAGCGTCCGCATCAGACTGTAGCAGCCATTAACCCTCGATCTGAAATCGGCATAAACATAGTTTTCATTCAGAATTGCCAGCCGGTTTCTCAGGCCATAATAATTTGTCAGATACCTTGGCTGTGAAATCTCATAAATCCACCCGAGGCCCGGGTTAAGCATATTCACAAATTCACCATAGAAACAGTTTTCTATTCCGTATTTATTCACCAATGCAGCAGACAATCCGGGCATCATTTTCCTTCGCATGTAACCGATAAGGGCGGTATCGCCGTTTGGATTCACCATCCATGTGAAGGTAACGGGTTCAACATGATACGATCCGTTTGTTGTATGGCAATCCATGAATATTTCAGGATCCCATTTATTGAATACGTTTGAATAAAGTCCCCTTATCTCGGGAGATTCAGCTTTCATTGCATCCCTGTTAAGATCAAGCGACTGGCCGTTATACCTCACTCCCACCCCGTTGACGGGGCCGTTCTGGTATGTCCGGTGCAGCGGGGATATCTTCTCATTTCCGTCAATATTGAATATGGGACATATGAGTATCAACAGGTTCCTGAAAAGAACGGGGTCGCCCTGCCTTAGAATGTCCCTTGCAAACATGAGAGACGCTTCCTTGCCTTCAACCTCGTCGGCGTGTATGCCTGCCTGGATATACACAACCAGCTTATTTTTCCGGTCAGCTCCGGAAGCCTGAAGGAACGGATCTCCAATTACAAGTAGTGGTATATCATGGCCGTTCACTGACCTGCCCATTGACTCAACCCTGATAAAAGGCGACAAGGCTCTGAGTCCATCAATGAATGTTACGACATCACTGTATCCGGATGTGGATTTGTAACCGGTGCGTTCTGCCACTGTCAGCAGGTCCTGACCGGATGATCCTTCAGCGGTAACCAGTATTATAATCAGAAAGAAAACAAATCTCAGCAGTTTATTCATCCCGGAAAACAATTGATTTAAAGCATTAAAATTAGACCTTTTCCAACAAATACAGTGTCGCTGAAAAAGACAAAATGAGTATCAATCCGGGACAACTGTCATATGCCTTTCTTAAAAGAATTGGTAAAATTGAAATTATATGCGTACATTAGCGGCCTTAATTTTTTAAAACATATTAAAATGAACAAAGGAACAGTTAAGTTTTTTAATGTAACAAAGGGATTCGGATTCATAAAAGATGCCGATTCGGATAATGAGTATTTCGTTCATGCAACAGGTCTGATTGACAAGATCAAGGAGAATGACGAAGTTACTTTTGAGCTTGCAGAAGGCAAAAAAGGAATAAATGCAGTGAATGTAAAACTATCTTAGACCCGAAACATCACAGTTTATTATACCGGAGGCTGAAGTATCAGCCTCCTTTTTTTGCGATTTATCGAAGGGAACCGGTTGGAAAGGAAGTCAATCGGGCATTGTTTCCGAGTGCCTGCCGGCGGATTGCTTCTCTAACCGGCAGATCGGCAAAGATCATTCCTCATTATCATTTACAATCCTCCGGCAATATGCAGCCTGCAGTTAAATCCCGGGAAGGATCACTGCTTGCTCTGGTTTGCCTTTTTTGCTTTTTTAGCTGCCCTTTTTTCCTTTAATGATTTGGTGGCCTGTTTCTTCACTTTTGTCTGTGCCTTGGCTTTTTCGTGTGACATGACAATAGGTTTTTATATTTAAACAAGATAGCCAAATATATAAAAACCTGTCATATCTTACAATATTAAACCGTCTGCGGTTCCGGAAGGAATCAGCGAAGCCGCTTCCCTGTCGAGATACCATACGGCAGCTCCGCCGGCCGGACAAACAAACGATGCCGGAACAGGTTGTTGCTTACTATCGGTGCACAAAACTCTTCTGACAATTTCTGCCTTATCTTTCCCGGTAACCATGAAGTATATTTTCCCGGAGTTATTGATAATCTTACCGGAAAGGGTAATCCTCTTCTGGCCTGTCTGCGGATGCCTGGCAACATGACACGGTTTATCGGAATGGAAAAAAACCTCATTTCCGGGGAAAATTGAAGCCACATGACCATCCTCGCCCATTCCCAGCAGCATAAAGTCCAGTCCGGGGATCCCATTCCTGATTTCGGTATTTTCCCTTAGTGCCGCCGAGTACCGTATCGCTTCCTTTTCCGGGTCAGCCTCACCCTTTATCCGGTGTACATTTTGCCCTGGGATTTCAATCCTGTCGAGGAAGGATTCCTTTGCCATTCCGTAATTGCTGGCGGCATCGGATGGAGGTACGCATCTTTCATCAACCCAGAATATATGAACATTATTCCAGTTTACAGATCCGCCAAAGTGCTCACCCAATACCGTAAACAGAATCCGTGGAGTGCTACCACCCGGAATGGCCATTGCAAAGGGCCGGCCTTCAGCCTCCCGGTTCCGTGCAAGGCTTACAATATCCAACGCCATGCTCTCGGCCAGCTCAAACCTGGAATTGAAAATTCGTACAGAAGCTTTCATTGGTATCTGTTTATGGTTTCAGTTAAAAAATTCAGACAAAAGGAGGCATGGATTAAGTAATAACACCTCCGGTAATGCTGGTCTGGTTGTAAAACATCTGCTACATTTGAAATAATGCATCCGAGTGAGTTCAATTAAACGCCGGTATCAGCTGTGAAATAATTCACAGCTCACAATACAGTTCCTCGTCGGCCAAATTCTTGCATGGATATCTCCACGATAAGCCGTCGCCTTCTATCAGGGAATTTGATATTTCAGGGCCCCATGTTCCTGCAGGATACCCATAGATCTTTATTTCCGGATTATTTTTCCATGCGCGCTGAACGGGTTCGACGAATTTCCAGGCCATTTCAACTTCGTCATCCCTGGAAAAGAGGGTTGAGTCGCCTTCCATCACGTCGAAGAGAAGTCGTTCGTAAGCAGAAGGTACTCTTACGTCAGCAAGATCCTTGTAATGAAAATCCATGTTCACATTCTTCACATTGAAACCCGCTCCGGGCTCCTTCATGTCAAATTTGAGGAGTATTCCCTCATCGGGCTGGATCCTGATAATAAGCTGATTTCCCGACCGGTTGCCGACAACTCTCTGAAAAAGATGGTGAGGTGTTGGCTTGAAATGGATCACTATCTCGGTTACTCTTGTCGGAAGGCGCTTTCCGGTACGTATGTAGAACGGGACCCCTCCCCAGCGCCAGTTATTGATAAAAAATTTCATGGCAACATAGGTTTCAGTCCTGGAATGGATATTAACATTTTTCTCATGCCTGTATCCAGGTACGGCCTCTCCTCTTATCCTTGAACCGGTGTATTGCCCTCTGATAACCTGGCCGGGCACCTCTGATTCCTTAATGGGCTGAAACGACTGGAATACCTTAAGGACCTCATTCCTGATGGCATCGGCATCGAGCGACGATGGTGGTTCCATTGCGGTAAGGCCCACCATCTGAAGGAGGTGATTCTGCACCATATCCCTCAGTGCACCTGAGGAGTCATAATAGCTTCCGCGATCCTCAACCCCAATGCTTTCGGCTGAGGTTATTTCAACCCGATGTATGTAATTCCTGTTCCATAAAGGTTCGAATATCCCGTTGGCAAACCGGGTTACCAGGAGGTTCTGTACGGTTTCCTTCCCCAGGTAATGATCTATCCGGTAGATCTGGTCCTCCGTGATCAGCCTGTGCAGGGTGTTGTTAAGCTTTATTCCAGATTCAAGGTCGTATCCGAAAGGTTTTTCAATGATCAGCCGCCGGAAACCGCTGTCCTGCTTCGTTAAGCCTGCTGAAGCCAGATTGCCGGCAATCAATTCATAAAGGCTGGGTGGGGTTGCCATGTAAAAAATCAGGTTGTTTCCTATATCCAGGGTACTGCACCTTTGCGAAATGAACGTCCCGAGATTCCTGTAATCTTCCTGATTGTCATAGGCAATTTTTCTGTACGAGATATTTGCCAGGAACTTTTGGACATTCTCCTTTGAATCAACCTCTTCGCCTGAGTAGTTGACAATGGCTTCTTCCATCATCTGCCTGAAAATGTCTGAAGTTATCTCTGTTCTGCCTAAACCGATTAATTCGAACCTCTCGGGAAGTAGATCCTGTTCCTGCAATGAATAGATGGCTGGTATCAGCTTACGCGAGGTGAGATCTCCCGTTGCTCCGAATATAACCAGGATGAGGTTGTCAGGTTTTTTCATGCTCTAAGTGTTTTTAATCTCTTATCCGGCAAATTAAAACCTATAACACTGATCGGCGTCATAATGTTGCCGGTATTTTATAAACATATCGAATTTTTCTGCGATATTGGTACTGATAATACAGAAATATAACACATGATCCGACGAGTACCATGAAAACAGCAGTCCGTTTTTTTCTGGTTTGCCTTTTATTGACGGGATGTAATGATGAAATGAAAAATGCAAGTTATGAATCCAATCCATGGCCCCTGGTGCAGAATGCCTACATCAGGCTGCCCCTTGGTGCAATAAAGCCCGAAGGCTGGCTGATGGACCAGCTCAGGGCACAGGCAGAAGGGCTTACCGGAAATATTGATGAATTCTGGCCTGATCTTATGAATTCGGCATGGAAGGGAGGCGATGGCGAAGCCTGGGAAAGGGGTCCGTATTACCTCGACGGGCTTGTTCCGCTGGCATACCTGACTGATGATGAGAAATTAAAAGAGAAGGTCGGCAGGTGGATTGAACCTGTTATTTCCAGCAGCACTGACAGCGGATGGTACGGGCCTGCAAAAAACAAGGACCGTTGGCCGCTGGCTGTGGCAAACAAGGTATTGATGCAATACTACGAAGCCTCCGGCGATGAGAGGGCAATTGAAGTTTTAAAAGGATATTTCAGGTATTTGCTTTCAGCTCCGCCCGACTGGCCCGATAAGGAATGGCGAGGTTCAAGGGCCATGGAAAATGCCGTGGCAGGTTACTGGCTGTACCGGAAAACAAAGGAACCATGGATACTGAAGGTTATTGAGTCGGTCCAGAATAACAGCTCCGACTGGACATCCTATTATGAGAAGTTCCCATGGGATTCGGCGGCATCGGCAGATAAGAGGATCCCCCTGAACTGGGGCCCTGACGGCCTGACGGCACATGTTGTCAACAATGCCATGGCAATCAAGTATCCCGGCCTCTGGTACCAGCAATCAAATGACAGCAGGTTCCGTGATGCCGTGCATGAAGGCATAAACAAGTACGATAAAAACCATGGACAGGCCGGAGGTCGTTTCTCGGGAGATGAGCATCTTTCGGGCAGAAGCCCTGACCGGGGCACCGAACTCTGTGCAGTGGTCGAATATATGTACTCTCTGGAGGAACTGTATGCCGTCCTGGGTGACAACTCACTTGCCGACAGGCTGGAAATGCTGGCTTTCAATGCACTCCCCGGAACATTAACCGCCGACATGTGGGCCCACCAGTATGACCAGCAGTCAAATCAGGTCCTCGTAAGCGCGGATGAAAGAGCCTGGAGCACAAACGGGAAATATTCAAACATATATGGCCTGATGCCCAACTTCGCATGCTGCCTGGCCAACATGCACCAGGGCTGGCCAAAATTCACCCAGTCACTCTGGATGGCCACGAACGACAACGGACTGATCGCGGCGGTATATGGTCCGTCGAGGGTAAAAGCCATGGTTGCCGGAGAAATTGAGGTGACCGTCAGGGAAGAGACTACATACCCTTTCAGCGGAACAATACGATTCATCATAAACAGCAGCAAACCGGCAAGGTTCCCTCTTTACCTGAGAATCCCGGGCTGGGCCGACGGTGTGACAATCACGTACAAGGACCGGAACATCATGCCAAAAGCCGGTTCAACCGTCCGGCTGTTCTCCAGGTGGGACCCTGACGAAGTGATCACAATGGAGATTCCAATGCACATCAGGTTTGAAAGAAGATACAATAATGCATTTTCTGTGCTGAGGGGTCCGCTTTATTTTTCACTCAGGATGGAAAAGGAATACAAGAGCATAAGAATGAATTATGATAATTTCGGATACAAGGGAAGCGTCGACTGGGAAATCAGGCCACTTCACCCCTGGAACTACGGACTGATGATTGACCGGGGTAATCCCGCCAGAGGATTTGAATTGACTGAAACCCAGCCAGGCGAATATCCGTTTGCAGACAAGGGAGATATGATCTGGTCGGCAGATCAGGGGAAATACGTGAAATATGAAAAAGATGCTCCGGTAGTGATCAACACAAGAGGAATGCTGATCCCCGGATGGGGAATGAAAAATAATTCGGCAGACATCCCCCCTGCAGGTCCCCTTATGCCTTCAGGAACAGCAGAAGTAATTCAACTGGTTCCGTATGGCTGTGCAAAACTCAGAATAACCGAATTTCCCGTTGTCGATGTTACCAGGATTGAAGATGCATTCCGGTAAGAATCAATCTCCCATTCCGGCAACTCCGATCCTGAAATAAAAGGTTCCTGATGAAAGGACAAGATGATACTGATTACCTTCATGTTTCAGTATTTTCAGGTATTTGTTCCTTTCAGGCTTCCTGCCCCTCTCTGACAGGCCGGTTCCCTTAAGGTAAAGATTTGCGGTGCTTCCGGGTGGAACTGTAACATCATATACAATTTCCGGGCCCTCTCTTCTCCATGAAGATATTATCATACCATATGGCCCGTTATGCCTGGCTTCAAAATGATCCAGCCCGTATACAAAGCAGGGTTTGAGTATCACATTCCGGAATCCGGGCTGTTTTTCATCGGGATATATTCCCCCGGGTGTTTTATACATCCAGGCGCTGATTTCACCAAACATTATGTGATTCATTGATATATCCGACCGGGGATCAATATCCCAGTTCTCATAGAGGGTGGTGGCCCCGTTCCTGATCCACCATCCCCACGAGGGATAGGTATCTTTTACTGCCATACTGTATGCCAGGTCGGGATATCCGTTCTCGCTCAATGCGTTAAGAATAGCCTTTGAACCAAGGATGCCGACATCCAGGGTATTGTTGGCGGCTTTTACCGTCCCGGCCAGGGTGTCTGCAACCCTGGTCCTGATTTCCTCCGGGACTATCCCCCAGAAAAGGGGAAGACTCAGCTCTGTCTGGAAACCCTGACCGTAACAGTCTGTTTCACGATCGAGATACCTGGCATTGATTGCATCCCTTATCCTGTTCGCCAGGGAAAGGTATTTCCGGTGATCCTCAGCCTTGCCGAATAATTGTGCTGCCTTCGACAGTATAAGTGCGTCGGTATAATAATAAACGGAAGAAGTGAGCTCCTTTGAGGCGACCGACTTCACCGGGATCCAGTCACCCAGCCCCCAGTCGGTAAGCCCCGAAGGACTGATCCTGTCAATATGGTCCACATAGTTCCGGATACTTTCGTAGCAATTGTACAGCAGCTGATCATCACCATAAAAAAGATAAATATACCATGGGATGATCGCAATGGTACTGGTCCAGTCGGGTCCGTTTGCCCAGTGATAACCCCAACCGCCAGTAGGGATTATTGCAGGAAGAACCCCGTTTGGCTGCTGTTCATCGAGGTGATCATTGAGCCATTTTTCATACACCGTTATACCATCAAAGTTATACAGCCCTGTTTCTATCGCAATATGGGCATCGCCGGTCCATCCATTCTTCTCACGCTGCGGACAGTCGGTCGGATAGCCGTAAAGATTTGAAAGGTATGAATTGTTCGTTGCCTGCCATATTTTCCCCAGGAGGGATTCAGATGATTCAATGGTTCCGGCTATGGGAACATCGGAATGCATGAAGTGCCCTTTCAGGCTTTCAATGTCAAGGTTCAGCGGTTTATCGGAGCTAACCTCCACATATCTGAACCCCTTGTAATTAAACCGGGGCATGAAGGTTTCCTTTCCCTTGCCGGAAAGAATGAATATATCGGTCTGAAACGGATCGCTTTTGTCTTTCGGCCTGTAGTGGACATCGATGTTTGACTGATCGGCCAGTCCGTTTTGAGTGAGCCTTTCAGCATGCCTGAGCCTTATTACCGTTCCTGCGGCACCGCTTACGGTCAGGCTGCTCACACCGGCAATATTCCTTCCGAGATCAAACATCCAGGTATGGATGTCCTGGCGGGTAACCGACTTTGCCGGTATCGTCTCAGTAATCCTTATGGGGTGCATGACCTGGGAAACGATCTTCCGGGAAGGAGCTGCCACAAGTATGATATCGTTCCAGGCTGTATCAATGAATCCGGGACAGTTCCACCCCGGCTTTTCCAGCCTGGCATCATAATGCTCGCCGGTATAAATACTGTTGAAAACGACAGGACTCAGGGATGTCTTCCATCCTGTTCCTGTGACAATACTTGTACAAGTCCCGTCCGCGGACTCGATGTTCAGATCGAGGCAGAATTTCGGTCTTCCGCGCCACGGAGCAGCATCAAAAGACCATACTGCCGATGATTGATGATTGTACCAGCCGTTTCCCAGGAGTACGCCAATAACATTTTCTCCATCCTGAATGAAGCGGCTCACATCATATACATTATATAAAATGCGCCGGTCGAAACGGGTGAACGCGGGGTCGAGCCTGTGATCCCCGACCGGGTGCCCGTTTATATATAGTTCATACAAACCTGCCACGGCTATGTAGACTCTTGCCCGGTTAACCTTTCCACTCACGGTGAAGGATTTCCTGAAATAAGGAGCCGGTTTCAGGCCGGTGTCATGGCTGTCACCAATCCAGCTGCCTTTCCAGTTGCTTTCTTTCATCATTCCCGTTTCAAAGCTGGCTGTCTCAGAAATACCGGACACCCTTCCCCTGCCATCCCGGATCCTTACGCTCCAGAAATATTTTGTAAATGGCTTCAGATCGCCACCTGAATAATGCACCAGATTTAAATCCGACCTGATCTCGCCTGAGTCCCATTTGTCAGCTTTCCCGGCGGCAACTTTTGAGGAGTCAGTGCCGACAAATACCTGAAATGTAGATTGTGTTGACCCCATCCGTCCGTCGGCCATCTGCCAGGTTAAGCGTGGCTTTTGCGAATCAATGCCTATCGGGTTTTGCAGGTATTCACACCTCAGGTTGACGGCGCTGAACCTTTTGTCCGGGCCTGTACATGATGACAGGATAAAAGCCAGTACCAGTCCGGCAGCCATAATTTTTTTAAATTCAGGATTTCTTGCCATAACAATTGATTTTCTTCAAATCCCTTCAGTCTTTTCCCTGAGCCATATCCTTTCATTTTCTGTCAGATACGGACTCAGCCTGTGGAAAACCTCAGAATGATATTTGTTCAGCCAGCTGATTTCCCTCTGGTCGAGAAGGGATAATTCGATGAGTGATTTATCAATGTAGCAGAGGGAAAGAGTGTCAAACCGCAAGAAACATCCATACTCAGATATTTCATCCTCATAGCACAGCACTATATTCTCTATCCTTATACCGTATTCACCCTCCCTGTAAATGGCAGGTTCATTTGAAAGAAGCATGCCGCTTTCTATCGCGGCCGAACTGGCAAGCGGACTTATACCCTGAGGTCCTTCATGAACATTAAGGTAATATCCGATACCATGCCCTGTTCCATGCCCGTAATTCAGACCGGATTCCCATAATGCCCTTCGTGCAAGAATATCAAGCTGGCATCCCTTTGTACCTGCAGGGAATTTAGCCAGGGCGAGGTTAATATGTCCCTTCAGTACAAGCGTAAAGTCAGTTTTTTGCCGTTGTGTGGGCGATCCGACTGCAATTGTCCTGGTGATATCCGTTGTTCCTCCGGCATACTGGCCTCCTGAATCAACAAGGATAATACCCCTGTCTCCTATTTCAGCCGCTGTGCCTGCTGAAGGATCATAATGCGGAAGAGCACTGTTCTCATTGAAAGCAATGATCGGGGCAAATGAAGGTCCGCGATAACCTTCCTGCTGCGACCTGAACTCCTCCAGCATGGATGATAGTGAGGATTCTGTCAGGGCGGAGCTGCCCAGGTTGTTTTCCAGCCAATGGAAAAACCTGGTGAGTGCAACTCCGTCTCTTATCATCACCCGGCCGATATTCTCTATTTCTGTCTTATTCTTCACTGCCTTGAGCCTGGCCGGAAATGTGATATCTTCCATTATCCGGGAAGCGCCTGACAATGAATTGAAAATGCTGACGGAGGTTGTCCGGGGATCGATAAGCACAGAATATCCCCGGACGACGCCTGAAATGATTTCAGATGTCTCCTCGTAAGGGAGCATGACTATTCCGGAGGTATCAAATTCCGATGCTGTTTTTGGAGGAATTCCTGATTCATCTACAAAAAGGAGGATCTGATCGTTTCCGATCAATGCGAAAGACAACAATACAGGACTGTATTTCAAGTCGCTGCCACGGATATTGAGGAGCCACATTATATCGTCAGGGGAAGTAAGAAGGTGGAAGTCCACACCCTGCTGATCCATTAATTTACGTACTCCTGATATTTTCTCATCCCTTCCCTTTCCGGCAAATTCAACCGGGAAATCGAAGGCCTGTGCTCGCGGCAGGGGTGGGCGTGCAGACCAGATCTCATCTACAGGATTGCATTCGGTGTCAATGAAGACATCCTTGTCTTTAAGGTTCTCCTTCAGTTTCCTGAAATCCCTGACAGGAAATATCCGGCCGTCAACTCCGATCTTCATTCCCGGTTCGACATTCTCGCGGATGAAATCCTGGTATCCCGTCCAGGATGATAATTCCGGTTTCATCGTCATGAACCCGGTACCTGACAGCTGTCTTTCAGCCTGGATAAAATATCTCGAGTCGGTCCAGAGTCCGGCAAATGAATCAGTGACCACCACTGTTGCCGATGATCCTGTAAAGCCTGTCAGCCATTCAATTATCCGCCAGTGGCCGGGTACATATTCACCCAGGTGCAGATCGTAACACGGTAGAATAAAGATATCCGTACCGCTTATCTGCAACGATTTTCGAAGCCGTGCCAGTTTATTGCCATTAAGGTCCATAAGGTTTTTATTAATGGGCACAGGCCCGGATATCCGGTTTGACTCTGGTCAAATTCCTGAGTGAATGCTTTTTTGGTGTTAATCAGTTCACAGGTTCTTGATTTCACTGACAAGGTTCTGAAGGGTTTGCTTTGCATCGCCGAACAGCATTCTCGTTTTAGGATTGAAAAAAAGCATATTCTCAATCGCAGCATAACCCTTGCCCATTCCCCGTTTCATCACTATTATATTCTTTGCGTCACGGGCCCTGACAATGGGCATTCCGTAAATCGGGCTCGAAGGGTCGTCCTCGGCAGCCGGGTTTACAACGTCATTTGCCCCGATCACCATTACAACATCGGTGTTTGGAAGATCGGGATTTATTTCTTCACTTTCTATAAGCTGTTCATAAGGCACATCTGCTTCTGCCAGCAGGACATTCATATGTCCGGGCATTCTCCCGGCGACGGGATGAATTGCATACCTCACCTCAACGCCCTTTTCGTCAAGGAGCTTGTCAAGTTCATGGCATATGTGCTGGGCTTGGGCTACAGCCAGTCCGTAACCCGGAACGATAACGATCTTTTTTGAGTACGCCAGGAGAACCGCGGCATCAGACAGGGATATTTCCCTTACCGTTCCCGCCGTTGAGCCGGCGGCAGCGCCTCCTCCTCCGAAAACGCCTATTATTACGTTCAGAAGCGACCTGTTCATTGCCTTGCACATCAGAACAGTAAGAATAGTCCCCGCGGAGCCAACCAGTATACCTCCGGTGAGCATCGCCTGGTTATTGTAAAGGAACCCACCCATGGCTGCAGCTACCCCGGTGAAAGAATTTAGAAGGGATATCACTACCGGCATGTCGGCACCGCCGATCGGCATCACGAAAAGTACGCCATAGATGACCGCAATGCCGAAAAGGAGATAAATAAATGGCATCAGCTCCCGGCTTGCCTCCACCTCGCGTGTCATGATGAAAACTATCAATCCCAGCATGACGGCAAGGATCGTAAGATTGACGTACTTCATTTCCTTCACTCTCAAATCGCCGATCCACCCGTCGAGCTTCCCGAAGGCAATCATGCTTCCCGCCCAGGATACGGTACCGATCAGCAAGCCCAGCAAAATTGCAAGTACGTGACCATTTGCCATACCGGTACGCTCAATGAGGTCAGCTGAGACATGCGGAAATTCCATCATGGATATCAGGGCCGCAGCTGCTCCCCCCATTCCGTTGAAGAAAGAGACGAGCTGAGGCATGGCAGTCATTTTGACGCGTTTTGCAATAATCCATCCTATCGCGGTACCAACAACGATCGCCAGAAGTATTAACGGGATGTTTCCAATGGGCTCCCCATCCTTCCGGTGAAAAATAATGGTTGCTGCAATTGCAAGGCACATTCCGATAGCCGCCATTATATTCCCCCTTCTGGCAGTCAGAGGATGGCTCAGCATTTTTAATCCAATCACGAACAAAACGGATGCAATAATATAGGTGATCTCCAGGATCGGCGTTCCATAACTGAAACTGGCTGCGGCGCTTGTCATTCCCGTATCTTTAAAATTTCTTGTTTTCTATTTTTTCTTTTTAAACATCTCGAGCATCCTGTCGGTGACAACAAATCCACCGACTACGTTCAGGGTTCCAAGAACCACTGCCAGGAACCCCAGGATCAGGGCTCCCGTGGTATCAGCATGCCCAAGGACAATTATTGCCCCAATGATCACCACTCCGTGAATTGCATTTGCACCCGACATAAGGGGGGTGTGGAGTATTGCAGGCACATGACTTATGACTTCAATTCCAAGGAATATTGAAAGGATAACTATAAAAATGGCTTCCCTGTGCTGCATGAAAAATTCGGAGAACTGTTCCATTTTCGTGCTATTTAATATTTAAGATCTTACGTAACATCGGGCTTACATATTCCCCGTTATGGACGGCACATGTCTGGCTGATTATTTCATTCCTGAGATCCAGGTCAAATTTTCCTTCCTTGCTGATCATGATCTTCATCAGGTTGACGACATTTGATCCAAACATTTTACTTGCATCGGAAGGCATGTCCGAAGGAAAATCTGATTTTCCCACTATTTTGACGCCGTTTATTACAACCGTCCTGCCGTTTTCCGTGAGTTCGCAGTTACCCCCTGTGGAAGCAGCAAGGTCAATGATTACCGATCCCTGTTTCATTGCCTTAACAGTATCTCCCGTAATGAGGACAGGTGCCTTTTTCCCCGGTATCTGGGCGGTGGCTATAATAACATCTGCAGCAATGGCTCTTTTCTGAATAAGTTCCTGCTGTTTTTCCTTGTATTCGGCGGTCTGCTCAACGGCATACCCTCCGGCTGATTCATCTTCACGTGCACCTTCAACCTCAATAAACTTTCCCCCGAGGCTCTTTACCTCCTCCTTCACTGCCGACCTGACATCAAATACTTCCACCACTGCCCCGAGTTTCCTTGCAATGGCAACCGCCTGCAGGCCGGCAACACCTGCACCAAGTATCAGTACCCTGGAAGGTCTGATGGTACCTGCAGCCGACATGAACATTGGAAAAAACCTGGGCAGGAGCGAAGCTGCTTCAATTACGGCTTTATAACCGGCAACGGTGGCCATTGAAGAAAGTATATCCATCGACTGCGCCAGCGTCGACCTCGGTACAAGGTCAAGTGCAAGAACGGTAAGGCCTTTAATTCTTGCCCGTTCAAGCCAGGTGCCGGCGGTAAAGGGATTAACGGATGAACAGACCACCCTGCCTGCGTCCAGCATATCAATTTCGTTTTCAGGCAGCGGGTTGACCGACAACAGAAAATCAGTTCCGGTGAGGACCTCCTTTCTGCCGGCAATCGCAGCTCCCGCTTCAACATACTGTGAATCAGAAGCAAAGGCAGTCTCGCCGGCACCTTCCTCAGCAATTACCTTTACTCCCATCCGTACCAGCAGACCAGCTTCACCGGGCAGCATGGCTACCCTTTTTTCGTTGCCGGCCTCCTTTAATATACCTGCAATCATCGTCAAAAATATGGTTTTAAATTAGGATCAGGAATAACCTTAATTATTGGCCGGGAAAGATAATGAAAAAAAATTCAGCAAACTTCATATCTGATAATTTCATACTGCTTCCAGTATAAACTGAAACATACTAAATAGATAACAAATGAATATATCTGCTATTAATGAAATCTTTCCTGCAATCCAGCATTTGTATTCCCTGTGTTAATTACCATCTTGGCCGCCTCCAAAAAAGCTGCTGAGCCAGAAGTTGTTTGCCTCACTACGTGAATGAAGGGCCTTCTTTCCTCCCCATCCGTGACGCCCGTCGGGATACAGCATGAACTGAAAGGTTTTTCCTTCGTCCTGCAGCTTTGAAATAAGATATATTGAATTCTGCATGTGGACATTGTCATCCATGTCCCCATGGGTCATATACAGTTTCCCCTTGTAGTTTGCGGCCCATGTAAGCGCCGATCCTTCCCTGTAACCATCCGGGTTGTCAGCAGGAGTATCCATATACCTTTCTGTGTATATATTGTCGTAAAGCCTGAAATCCGTAACGGATGAGCCTGCAAAGCCGTGTGTCCAGTAATCCGCCCCCCTGGTAAGCGCCAGGCAGGTCATGTAGCCGCCGTATGAACTTCCTGTTATCCCCATTCTTGCCGGGTCAACATATGGCTTCTGTAGCAGCCATTTAACAGCATCCTCATAATCAAGTATCTCCCATTTCCCAAGTGAACGATGAAGGTAATTGAGCCCCCTCCTGCCGAAATGGCCCGACCCCCTGTGATCGACGGTGAAAGTGATAATTCCATTCTGTGCATACCATGATGGAGTATTGCCCTGCCATCTGTTGCTGCTGATGTTCTTCGAATCCGGTCCTCCGTATATTGTGAATATTACCGGGTATTGCCTGGTTTCATCGAAATTCAGCGGGTAAGTAATTATGGCCGGCATATCAAAAAGTCCGTCCGAAGTCCTTATTCTGATCAGGTCTGCTCTTGAATTCTTCGACGGATCAGGCTCCGGATTATCAAACCTGTGTATTTCCCTCAGAAGCCTACCCCTCCTGTCATAGGCAATGATCCCGCCGGGACTGGCAATATTGTTCCATGTGTCTATAAACCACGACCCTCCGGGGGATACGCTCACATCATGGGTCCCTGCCCCCTTTGATACCTGCAGAAGGTTTTTTCCGTCAAGGCCTGTCCTGTAAAAATGATTGTCAGTTGATTCCGGTCCAGTACCGTAAAAATACAACACTTTTGCAGCCTCATCAACGCGTTCGATCCTGTTTACCCTCCAGTTGAAAGCGGTAATACGGGATAGGAGGCTTCCGTTCCAGTCGTAGTAGTAGAGATTCTCCCAGCCTGTCATAAAGCTTCTCAGGATAAAACCAGTCCCGTTCTTCATAACATAAACATCCTCAAAGAATTCCACCCAGGTTTCCGACGTTTCACGGTAAATCTCCCAGAATTCTCCCGTCAGAGGACTGGCCAGAATAATTTTTATCTCATTCTGATCCCTGTTAAGTATCTGAATGGCGAGGCTTTTACTGTCCGGCGACCAGAAGGGCCATGCAATGTATTGATCAATGGTCTCATCGGTCTTAACCCATGTGGTTTTCCCGGTGGAAATGTCTGCAATGCCCATTTTTACGCGTGGATTGGGATCACCGGCCTTCGGGTACGGCACCTGTTCCAGGACACCGTGGATGCCGTCTGGTTCATCAAGACGATTCAGGGTGAACACCGGAACATCCGTTTCATCCGTTCTCAGATAAGCAATCTTCCTGCCATCGGGAGAAAACCAGAAAGCTGCATAATTACTCTGCCTTCCAAGGATCTCCTCCATATAGACCCACGAGGCATAACCGTTGTATATACGCTCCGAAGCATCATGGGTAAGCCTTGTTTCTATGCCGTTCTCAAGGTCATAAACATAAAGATCCCTGTTCCTTGTATAGGCGATTCTTTTCCCGTCATCACTGAAACGCGGATTAACTTCCTGCCGGCTGTCATTTGTAAGCCTCCGGAGTTTCCGGTCATCAATATTGAAATAGAACAGATCATTGTCTTTTGTAATTATTGCACTCCTGCCGTCTGAACTGACCGGATCGCCGTAGCCAAGCATTGTTCCTTCAGGCAGCAGGCCCGAAAGGACTTCCCTGGCTGTTCTCTCAGGCTGCACCTCAACCGCTGTGCCTGTTCTGATATCCACACTCTTCAACACCAGATTCCGCTGTTCATCATAAGCCTGAATGAGGTAATGATTGTCATCTTTCCAGCCAGTGACCCTGACCTGATTTGCACCGCGCGGTTGCATTCCGGTCTGTGCAAACGCCATCGACGACAAAATTGCGGATATGAATACTATTAAAAACCCTGAACTGATATTTGCTTTCATAGCTGAATCGTATTAATCCGGATTAGACAAAATTGTAAAAATAGGTATTTTGAATTACCTATCTGCTGAACCTGAAGGTTAATAAAAAATCAGACAGAAAATTTCCATGTCGTGTTTCTGAGAAACACTATATTTGACGTTCGTTATTATAATTTTTAAACTGATGAGGGAGTTTGTTTTCATATTTTTAATCAGTACGCTGATTTCGGTTAATATTTTTTGTCAGCCTGTTAAATCACCCGACGAATTTCTCGGTTATGAACTTGGAACTCAGTTTACGTTCCATCACAGGGCAGTTGATTATTTCAGATATATTGCCGGGCAGTCAGAATGTGCCGAGATCATTGAATACGGAACCACCTACGAAGGAAGGCCCCTATGTGTTTGCGTCGTTTCGGAAAAGGCTAATCTTGCCATACTCGATCAATACAGGAACAATAATCTTATCAAGGCCGGCCTGGTCAAAGGCGATATCGCAGGCAGTCAGCTGCCAATCATCTGGCTGGCCTATAATATTCACGGCAACGAAGCGGCAGGAATGGAAACAGCGATGAAAACACTTTACACCCTGGTTTCAGGATCATTTCCGGGATCGGAAAACTGGCTGAGATCGTGCATAATAATCATCGATCCCTGCCAGAATCCTGACGGTCATGAGCTTTACGTCAACCGATACAGGAGTTCCCAAAATCTTCATCCCAACGCTGATGGCAATTCATGGGAACATAACCAGGGCTGGCCCGGAGCCAGAACCAATCATTATTTCTTTGACCTGAACCGCGACTGGGCCTGGCAGACGCAGGTTGAAACAGTTGAAAGGCTCACCCTCTACAGGAAATTCATGCCTCATGTGTACGCCGATTTTCATGAAATGGGCTCCGGCTCCACATTCTTTTTTGCCCCGGGAGCGGATCCATGGCACGAGGCAATAACCCCCTGGCAGCGTAAGTTTCACGAAATCATGGGTAAAGGGAATGCAGCACTGTTTGATGAAAAGTCAAAGCTTTATTTCACAAAAGAGCACTATGATCTTTTTTTTCCGGCCTACAGCGATACCTGGCCCCTGTTCAACGGCGCTGCAGGATTTACCTATGAACAGGGAGGAAGCGGATACGCGGGGCTGGCCCTCAGGCAGGAATCGGAAGATACACTGACCCTGAAAAAAAGGATCGATGGCCACTTTACCGCTTCAATGGCAACATTGAAAGTATCGTACGAAAACAGGGAAAAGCTGATTGCGGAGTTTAACACATTCTTCAGAGAGAATGCAGAAAACCCTGCATTTGAGTTTAAATCCATAATAATCAAGGGGTCAAATGATAAAACGAACCTTAACGATCTGCTCCTGCTCCTCGACAGAAATCAGATCAGGTACTCGCCGGCAGGGAATACCGGTAAAAAATACCGTGGATTTGACTACCTGGCAAATGTGCAGGGTGAAACAACAATAGAAGCCGGCGATATTCTTGTAAGTGCTTTCCAGCCCCAGGCAAGACTGGTGAAAGTACTGTTCGAGCCCGACAGCAGAATCACCGACTCCCTGAGCTACGACCTCACTGCATGGGCATTGCCATATACGTTTAACGTCAAGGCATTTGCCATCCGGGAAAAGATAGTTCCCGGACCGAAAATATCTGAGAAAAACTCACCGGGAAACATGCCGCCCCAAAATCCGGATCCCTACGCCTACCTGGTGAATTTCAGCGGTTTCAGTGAAATGAAGTTAGTATCGGCACTCCAGGAAAAGAATATTAAGGTCAGGCATTGCTTCAAACCATTTTCTGTCAACGGAACTAGCTTTGAAAGAGGTAGTTATATAATTACAAAGGCTGATAACAGGATTGCCGGCGAAAATCTTGACCGCATTGTTACCGGACTGGCCGGCCGACTCGGGGTAGTCCTGAAACCGGTCTCAACCGGTCTTGTTGATGAGGGAAAGGATCTCGGGTCAGACTATTCACCACTTCTGAAAAAGAAAAAAATCGCGCTCCTGTGCGGTGATGGTACATCTTCAGGAGCCGTAGGCGAAATATGGTATTTTTTTGAACGGGAACTGGATTATCCTGTTACCGTGATCAACACATCAAATACTGAACATACTGACCTTACCAGCTATGATGTCCTCATTCTTACCGGCGGCAGTTATTCAAAACTGAATGAAATCATTATTGATTTCGCAAGAAAAGGAGGCAGGGTAATTGCCCTGGAAAATTCCATTTCCGTTTTCGCATCCGAAAAATCTACCTCGCTGTATAAGGATAATGAAACCCGCAAAACGGAGCTGAAAGCATCAGCAGACAGGGAGAAAAACGATGCCAGTTTGCTTCTCAGAAAATTTGAGGATGAAAGGAGATATCTGCTGTCGGAAAGGTCGGCAGGAAGCATTTACAGGGTCAGAATCGACAGCAGCCATCCTTACGGGTTCGGCCTGGGAAACGAGTGGTTCGTCGTAAAGGGAAGTTCATCTTATCCACTCCTGAGCAACGGCAGCAATGTCGGATACATCCCGGAAAATGATCCCGTGGCAGGGTTTGCAGGATATAAATTCAGGAAACAGGTAAAGAACACACTGGTTATCGGAACCGAGAAAATCGGTGAGGGAGAAGTGGTGTATATTGCCGACAATCCGTACTTCAGGGCATACTGGAAAAGCGGAAGGATACTCTTGTGGAATGTTATATTCAGGTAGATTCACCTGAGCCTGTCTGCTGAAATGCAACCTGAAAGGCAAAAGCAAAAAAATAGTAAAAGCAAGCGGGAAAAAAACATTTATCTCCCGACTTTCCCCCCTTGAAATGGTTCTTTGCAGAATACCTGAATTATACTGCACAGGAATTTCTTTCTCAAACAGGCATTGTTTTCTAAAAATAACCGCTGCCCCATTATTGCCTGGTTTCCTGCCAGACTGCCGGCAGGAATCAATAATATTTATTGTTATTTTATTAACACTGTTATTGAATTCACAATAAATTACTATCTTTGCATGGTCAAAACAACGGTCTGTTAACTGAATATTTTTGCAAGATTTATCATAATACAATGTTAATCACTGAAGTAGCAAGCAAGATAGAAGGACGGGTAGTCTGCTGTGAAAACAAGGCTGCAGGAGAAGTGGAATATGCTTTTTCCTCAGATCTAATGAGCGATGTATTGAAAGTGGAAAGGGAAAATGTACTTCTGATCACCGGTCTGGCCAATCTTCAGGTAATAAGGACATCGGAAATGTCGGATATCAATTGCATTGTAATCGCAAGAAACAAAAAGTTAAACAGTGAGATAATAAAGCTTGCAACGGAGAATGGGATAGTTCTGATTGAGAGCCCTTATTCGGTGTTCCGCATTTCGGGAGAATTATACAATGCAGGCATTAAGCCTCTGTTTTGAAAATGCAATACAGGTATAAAATAGCAGGCGGCGATTTCTCAAATGCAGGGGCGGTGGCAAGCTCGGTCAAAAAGACCCTGCGCCAGCTCAATATTGACCACCGGCTTTCCAAAAGAATAGTGATAGCCCTGTATGAAGGTGAAGTGAATGTGGTGGCACATGCTTATTCGGGAATAATTGACATTGACATAGACCATGAAAGGATAAAAATAAGGATAACCGATAAGGGACCTGGAATAGTTGATATAGCAAAGGCAATGGAGGAAGGTTATTCAACCGCTTCCACGCAGGTCAGGGAAATGGGATTCGGAGCAGGAATGGGCCTTTCAAACATGAAGAAGAACAGCGACTCAATGCAGATAACAAGTGAACCAGGCATCGGTACGGCAGTTGAGCTTACGACATACCTTAACGGCAATGAAGGGTAAGGATCAAAATAAGGAATTTCATCACGCTTTAAAGGTGCACGAGGATCTTTGCACCGGCTGTACGCATTGCATGATAGTCTGCCCTACCAGGGCCATCCGCATCAGAAAGGGCAAGGCGATCATAATTGCCGACAGGTGCGTTGATTGCGGCGAGTGCTACAGGGCCTGCCCGGTGTCAGCAATAGGTGTCGAGCAGGATGATCTCAACCTGATACTGAAATTCCCGGTAAGAGTGCTCCTGATCCCGGGTATATTTATCGGCCAGTTTTCACATAAAATACCACTTTCATCGATCTACGGAGCTCTCGGTAAAATAGGTTTCACCCATGTTTATCACGTGGAAAATACCGTAGACATGGTCCTGGATGCTTATGACGAATATGCCCTGCAAAACGAAAGCCGCCCGCTTATCTCTTCTTTCTGCCCGGCAGTGGTAAGACTTATCCAGGTAAGGTTCCCTTCCCTGGTCGATAACATTATGAAGGTGAACCCTCCTGTCGATATGTCTGCAATTTATTACAGGGAGAAACTCAGGAGTTCCGGTATTCCCGAACAAAACACAGGTCTGTTCTACGCAACACCCTGTGCCGCCAAAATTGCAGCAATCAAGAGCCCGGTCGGAGAAACCGAATCGGTGGTGACCGGAGTAATCAATACCAACTACTTGTATAACAAGGTTTACCAACTCCTCCAGAAAGGGGAAGCCTTCAACGAAATCCCTGTAACAGACGACCTCCTGAGTTCCAGGGGAATACTGTGGAGCCTTACCCGGGGAGAATCTTCTCACCGGAAAAAAAGGTCGCTCTCGGTCGACGGGATCAGGAATGTTACTGAAATACTGGAGAGCGTTGAAAACGACAAACTTGACAATATTGATTTTCTCGAACTGAGAGCCTGCGATGAAGGATGTGCAGGCGGTATTCTCCTGCCGGGCAACCGTTTTGTCACTGTGGAAAGGCTCCGCAAGCTTGCTTCCGATTTCTCAAAAAGCGAAACAGACAGCAGAAGAAAACTCACGGAAGGATTTATCAATTTAAAGGAACAAAGCTTCCTGGGTAAAATTGAACCTAGAAACATTGAAAAGCTCGATGAGGATTTCACTGTGGCCATGAAGAAAATGAAAAGGAAACGCAGATTGATGTGCTTCCTTCCCGGTTTCGATTGTGCTGCATGCGGTTCACCTGACTGCCAGACACTTGCAGAAGATACGGTCCGGGGCTACGGGCAGCTTTCGCATTGCGTTTTCATGCAGCAACAGATGGTCAAACAGAAGCTCATGAGTCAGGAAAAAGCATTCAGCCTGACCGAGGAGATCTGGGGAGCTGAAAGACTGGAAAAGAACTGTAATAAAATCGGCGCGGAAAATGAAAATATCTGAAATAGTAAATCGCCTGAACCTCAAAGTAGTAGCCGGAGCCGACGGATTAGGAGCGGAAGTTACCGGAGGTTATGTTTCCGATCTCCTCAGCGATGTCATTGGACATGCAGCTGAAGGGAATATCTGGATCACACTTCAGACACATCAGAACATTGTTGCCGTTGCCAGCCTGAAGGAACTTTCGGCAATAATTGTAGTAAAAGGTTCTTCTCCCGCTGCAGATACTATAAGGAAAAGCAATGAGGAAAATATACCCCTGCTTTCTACCGGCCTGGATACATTCAGAATAGCCGGGGAATTATATAATTTACTTTTAAAATGAAGATATACCGGGCAGACCTGCATATACACACCTTGCTTTCACCGTGCGGTGAGCTGAGCATGAGCCCGGCAAGAATAATTGAGACGGCCAAACGCAGGAATCTTGACATTATCGGAATAAGCGATCACAATACCACAAGGCAGAGCAACCTTGTCAGAACGCTTGGCGAAAAAAAGGGAATATATGTGCTGCGGGGCGCTGAAGTAACAACAAGAGAGGAGATACATTGCCTCGTGTTCTTTGAAGAAAATGATTCCCTCAGCCGGTTCCAGGAATTGCTGGACGATACCCTGCCATGCATTCAGAACAACCCGCTGATATTTGGTGATCAGGTTGTGGTGGATGAAAATGAGAATATTGTTTATACCGAGGAAAGATTACTGACAAATGCCATAAAACTTTCACTCGGAGAACTGGAAGCATGGGTACATGCGAATGATGGAATTTTCATCCCTGCCCACATCGACAGAATGAAAAACAGCATTTACAGCCAACTCGGATTTCTGCCGGAAAACCTTAAGGCAGATGCACTGGAGGTTTCAAAAAGAAGTTCACCCGGACAGTTCAGAATAAACCACCCGGAAACTGTGGGTTACACGCTGATTACAAATTCTGATTCACATTACTGCGAGTCAATAGGAACTGTATTCAACAACTTCCATATGGAAGGGACAACATTTGAGGAAATACGAATGGCACTGGCGGGTGAGAAAGGAAGAAAGGTTGACTGACATGATAACACTGGCATTAAATATTCTTGACATCGTTCAGAATTCCATAAGCGCAATGGCCACGGAAATTGCAGTGGAAGTAACGGAATCTGCCGCAGTTGACCTGATGAAGATCACAGTGAAGGACAATGGCAGGGGAATGTCGCAGGATCTGTTATCCAGGGTTACCGACCCGTTTGTGACAACCAGGAAAACCAGGCGGATTGGGCTGGGCATTCCTCTGCTGAAATATCACGCAAATCTGGCCGGAGGCGATCTGGAGATTCAGTCCGGTGAAGGTATTGGTACCACCCTGAGCGCAACCCTGAAACTTCAGCATCCTGACCGCCAGCCATTGGGTGATCTGGCCGGAATGATGACAATTCTCATGACGGCCAATCCGGGAATTGATTTTCTTTATACCCACAAAACCGATATGGGGGAATACTGTTTTTCATCCAGGGAAGTCATGGAATATCTGGGAATTACAGACTTCAGCGATGTTTCGCTGCTAACTGACATAAGGGAAATGATGAACAATAACCTGGAGGATATCGGGGCATCGGGGTTTAACGGGGAATAGATGAAAAATTGTCGTAAAATCAATTAAACCAGGATAATTGCAGGTATATTAGATAAATTAATCAATTTGAATTAACTAAACAGGAACGAGCATGTCACAAATCAAGTCTCTCGCCGATCTCAGGAAGAAACGCGAAGAAATAAAAGCAGAAATGGACACCAGGATCAAGGCTATTGATCCTGAAAATCATGTTCAGATCAAGGTTGCGATGGCAACCTGTGGTATTGCTGCAGGAGCTAAGGAAATAATGGAATTTTTTGTTGAACAGCTCGACAGGAGGAATATCCAGGGAGTGGTTACACAAACCGGATGCATGGGATATTGCTATGCCGAGCCCACTGTTGAAATTACTCTTCCGGGCAGAGAACCTGTGGTTTACGGATTTGTCGACCTGAAAAGGGCAGACCAGATAATTGAGAAATATATAAAGGAGGGTGAGCTTATCGATGGTATCATCCCGGTAAATTATGAAACAATTGATTCTAAAGAATAGGAGGATAGCAAATGTCAAAATACAGTATGCATCTTCTGGTATGTGGCGGAACAGGCTGTCATGCTTCTGAAAGCGATGCAATTTTATGGAATTTAAGAGATGAGCTGGAGGCAAAGGGATTATCGGACAAGGTCCAGGTGATCCTGACCGGCTGCTTCGGATTCTGTGAGAAGGGCCCCATTGTTAAGGTGATGCCCGATAATACATTTTATGTCCAGGTAAAACCTGATGATGCACAGGCCATTGTCGAAGAACACATTATTAAGGGAAGAAAAATTACCAGGCTTCTCTATCATGATCCGAAGACAAAAGAGCCGGTAGGTGATTCAAAGCACATGGGATTTTTCAAGAAGCAGCTCAGGATAGTGCTCAGGAACTGCGGCTTTATAAATCCGGAAAACATTGATGAATATATTGCAAGGGACGGATATGAAGCCCTGGGACAGGTGCTTTCCGAAATGACGCCGGAACAGGTCATTGAAATAATAAAGGATTCCGGTCACAGGGGCCGCGGCGGGGCCGGATTCCCTACAGGATTCAAATGGGAAATAGCTCGCAGGAACAAGTCCGACGAGAAGTATGTTGTCTGCAATGCCGATGAAGGAGACCCCGGTGCTTTCATGGACAGATCGGTTCTTGAAGGCGATCCCCATTCCGTCCTTGAGGCCATGACTATCTGCGGTTACAGTATCGGAGCATCAAAAGGACTGATCTACGTCCGCGCCGAATATCCGCTCGCTATTCACAGACTCCAGGTCGCAATCAGGCAGGCACATGAGTACGGGCTCCTGGGCAAGAATATTCTTGGAACTGATTTCAGTTTTGATATTTCCCTCAGACTCGGTGCGGGAGCATTCGTATGCGGAGAGGAAACCGCACTGATACACTCCATGGAAGGCCACAGGGGCGAACCTACAATAAAGCCGCCGTTCCCGGCCGAATCAGGATATCGCGGGAAGCCAACAAACGTGAACAATGTTGAAACTTTTGCCTCCATTCCTGTAATAATACTTAAAGGTGCTGAATGGTATAAACGCATAGGCACGGAAAAATCAAAAGGCACAAAGGTTTTTGCACTGGCCGGTAAAATCAACAATGTGGGATTGATCGAGGTTCCGATGGGAACCACGCTGAGGGAGGTAATCTTCGAGATCGGCGGAGGAATCAGAAACGGCAAGAAATTCAAGGCTGTCCAAACCGGAGGACCATCAGGAGGCTGCCTGACCGAAAAGCATCTTGACGTGCCAATTGATTTCGACAATCTTGTGGCTGCAGGGTCAATGATGGGATCGGGAGGAATGATCGTAATGGACGAGGATGACTGCATGGTGTCAGTGGCAAAGTATTTCCTCGATTTCACAGTTGAAGAATCGTGCGGCAAGTGCTCTCCGTGCAGAATAGGAAATAAACGACTGTATGAACTCCTGAACCATATCTGCGAAGGAAAGGGCAATGTGAGTGATCTCGACCGGTTGCGCAACATGAGTCTTGTCATTAAGGATACTTCCCTGTGCGGACTGGGTCAGACCTCCCCAAACCCGGTGCTGTCCACCCTCGACAATTTCATGGATGAGTACATTGCACACGTGCGGGATAAGAAGTGTCCTGCCGGGAAATGCAAGGACCTGATGGAATACTATATTATACCCGAGAACTGCGTGGGCTGTACTGCATGCGCAAGAGTATGCCCCGTAAATGCAATATCCGGTGAACGGAAGGAAATTCATTACATTAATCCTGAAGTCTGCATAAAATGCGGTGCGTGCATGGAGAAATGTAAGTTTGATGCAATAATTATCAGATAATGGGAAAAATGATGGAAACAGTAAGACTTACAATAGACAATAAGGAAATTGAGGTACCAAAAGGTACAACTATATATAAGGCAGCAAAACAGCTTGGAATAGAGATCCCCACGCTCTGCTATCTCCATCTCGATGATCTCAACATTGAGAATAAGCCTGGCGGATGCCGTATATGCGTTGCGGAAGTACAGGGCAGACGCAATCTTGCCCCCACATGCTCCACAAATTGCGAGAACGGCATGGTTGTGAAAACCCATACCACCAGGGTGCTTAACGCAAGGCGGACCGTAATGGAATTTATTCTTTCCGACCATCCTACGGATTGCCTAGTTTGCCCCAAATCAGGCACATGCGAACTGCAGAATATGGCACACCTGCTCGGCATAAGGGAGATACCGGGTGCGGAATATGCGGAGATGTCTAAATATAAGCCCGACACCTCTCCTTCCATAATCAGGGATCTCGACAAATGCATAATGTGCAGGAGATGCGAGATGATGTGCAATGATGTGCAGACTGTGGGTGCCCTTTCTGCAGTGAACCGCGGGTTCATGGCTGCGGTGGCACCTGCCTTCGAGCAGAACCTCGAGCATTCCACCTGCACCTACTGCGGACAGTGTGTGGCAGTATGCCCGACAGGTGCACTTACTGAGGTTGATCATACACCGGAGGTACTGAGAGCACTTGCAGATCCGACCAAAACGGTAATAGTCCAGACCGCACCTGCCGTGCGCGCAGCATTGGGAGAAGCATTCGGAATGGCTCCCGGGACCCTGGTGACGGGCAAAATGGTTGCAGCACTGAGAGCACTGGGATTCGACTATGTTTTTGATACCGACTTTGGAGCTGACCTCACAATTATGGAAGAAGGCACCGAGCTGCTCGACAGGATCAAAAGGCATCTCAGCGGCGATACCACCGTAAGACTCCCGTTGCTTACATCCTGCTGCCCCGGATGGGTGAACTTCTTCGAGGAATATTTTCCCGACCTTAAGGATGTTCCCTCATCGGCCAAATCACCCCAGCAGATGTTCGGAGCAATTGCCAAATCATACTTCGCTGAAAAAATCAAGGTTGACAGGGAAAACCTTGTCGTTGTTTCAATCATGCCCTGTCTGGCAAAAAAATATGAATGCCAGAGAGAGGAATTCTCCGTTAACGGGAACAGGGATGTCGACTATTCAATCTCAACCAGGGAGCTTGCAGCATTTATCAAGCAGGCAAACCTTGATCTGAACAACCTTGAAGATGAAGAATTCGATGCGCCGCTCGGTGAATCGACAGGCGCAGGAGTTATTTTCGGTGCAACGGGCGGCGTCATTGAAGCTGCATGCAGAACTGCTTATGAAATGTATACAGGCAAAAAACTTGACAGGATCGATTTCACTGAACTCAGGGGCCTGGAAGGTGTCCGTTCCGCTACCATCGACTTCGACGGCCTTCCGCTGAATATCGGTATTGCTCACGGACTTGGGAATGCAAGGAAGCTTCTCGATGACGTACGTTCAGGCAAATCCCAGTTCCATGCCATTGAGGTCATGGCCTGCCCGGGAGGATGTATCGGAGGCGGAGGCCAGCCGGCTCATCATGGCAATTCCGAAATAATAAAAGCCCGCGCTGCCGCAATCTACAGGGAAGACAACAAAAAACCCCTGCGCAAATCGCACGAGAATCCGTTCATAATCAAACTTTATGAAGAATATCTCGGTCATCCCAACAGCGAAAAGGCCCATCACCTGCTTCATACCAGGTATTTTGACAAAAAGAAGAAGGTCATTGTAAAACAGTAATTAAAACCGTTATGGACAATATAAAAATCAATTGCCATGTCAAGTATTAAAATAGAATTGAGACAGGAAGATGTCAATAAAATAAAAGAAATCTGTACTTCATTCAATAATGACCCACAGGAACTGATCAATATCCTTCATTCCTGCCAGGAGCATTTCGGTTATCTGCCGGCAGAAGTACAGGAGGTCATTTCGTCCGAAACTGATGTTCCTGTTGCGCAGATCTACGGAGTCGTTACGTTCTATTCATTCTTTACCATGACTCCAAAAGGAAAACACCCTATCAGCATTTGCATGGGCACGGCTTGTTATGTAAGGGGTGCCGAGAAAGTGCTTGAGGAATTCAAGAAAGAACTTAACCTCCAGGTGGGACAGACAACAAAAGACGGCAAGTTCTCCCTTTCAAACCTGAGATGCGTCGGTGCATGCGGTCTTGCACCCGTAGTGCTAATCGGGGACAAAACCTACGGCAGGGTGGCCCCCGATGATGTGAAAAAAATAATCAAGGAATATGAGTGATTCTTTAAATGATTGATTTTTAGGTTGAAAACCGGGGTTGACATACAATCCCGGTTTTTTATCCCTTGCCCGTTATGAAAAATAATATTATTACCTTTAGAGATCAGAATATTAATTCAAATAAGTTGAAAATGAATGTTCACAAAGGTGTAAATCACAAGATGGCTGTTGTTCCCCTCATTGCAGGCTTCCTGTTTTTTGCAGTTTCAGAACTGACAGCCCAGGAAAAACCATGTATTGTCAAACATCCTGCCCTTTCGGAAAAATATTCAGGCGATTGTAAAAACGGGCTGGCCAACGGAAAAGGAGCTGCGCAAGGCATTGACAAATACCATGGCCAGTTCAGGAATGGCCTGCCGCATGGCAAAGGCACTTATATCTGGGCCGACGGAACCCACTACACGGGGCAGTTCAAAAACGGACTCAAAGACGGGAAAGGCACACTGGTAACCAAAGATTCTACTGTAACCGGTTACTGGCAAGAGGACAGGTATATCGGGAAAAGAATTGTCGCGCCGTACCAGATAACACGCAGCATCAGCATAACAAGAACGACATTCAAAAAGATCCCCGGAACGGGAAACTACGTGAGGATAAAGTTTATCAGGGGGGGCAGTGAGAATATCGATATTCTGGATTTTTCACTTGCCCACGACAGCGGAGAACAATACCGTCTCGGGCAAAGCTACGGTATCCAGAACGCACTGTTCCCGCTTTCAGTAATTATAAGATTCAAGGCCTGGAACTTCTTCCACACAGCACAATATGAAGCAAACCTGGAATTTGTCATTAACGAACCGGCTACCTGGGAAGTAACAGTCAATTACTAGAATAATTATTCCGTAGTGTTGTCGTGAATCATGCCGGGAAATGCACATTTTCATTGTAATTCCAACGCATTGGTTTCAGGTTTGCCTTTTCCGGGATATGACATCTGCAACTATAATACCCGTGCAATAACCATGAACTCCGCATCCGCACGTTTCAGAATGAATTATTTCTGTAATCCCGGGTACCTTATTATTCCCGTCCTGTTGCTGGTGTGCCAGTACTTTCCCGTTCAGGCTCAACAGAAAAATGCAAGGCCCAGGGTCGGGCTGGCTCTCAGTGGAGGCGGCTCTCTTGGCATGGCACATGTCGGCGTTCTGAAAGTTATGGAGGAAGCCGGCCTCAGACCCGATCTGATTACCGGTGTCAGCATGGGAAGCATTGTGGGCGGTATGTATGCAATCGGCTACAGTCCTGACAGCCTGCATAAAATACTGAAAAACACCGACTGGAGCTACATACTTACCAATAATCTTCCGGAAAACAAAATCAGCTTCACCGAAAAGCATAATTTCAAGAACAGCATTATGTCACTTCCGGTATCTTCCGGGAAAAAAATAAGCCTTCCCTCGGGGCTGATTAACGGCCAGCAGATTGAGAACATGCTTAGCTATTATGCCTGGCCGTCAGCAGCAATCAACGACTTCATGAAACTACCGATCCCTTTCAAATGCCTGGGTACCGATATCATCACCACCAGCATTGTTGAACTGAAATCCGGATACCTCCCCGAAGCAATGAGAGCCAGTATGGCCGTACCATCAATATTCACACCCGTGAGGATTGACAAATCCCTGCTCATTGACGGGGGTGTTCTCAGGAACATAGCCGTGAGCGAATTGCAGGAAATGGGTGCAGGTATCATAATCGGATCATATACAGGGTTCCACCCTTACAAGGAAGAAGACCTCCATTCCGCTGCCGGTATACTTAAGCAGATCGGATTCCTGCAAAGCGTGATAGATTACAACGAGGAGAAAAAAAAACTCGATATTGTAATCGAACCGGATCTGAAGGATTATTCCTCAACAGTTTTTACAAATGTCGATTCAATCATTCAAAGAGGATACAAGGCTGCCCTTCCGTTCAAACCCGTTTTCAAAAAACTGGCTGATTCCCTGAACCGCCTTGGTGTGCAGAAAACGCCGGAATTCATTCTCGACAGGCAATACTATTCATTCGACAAGGTAAGGGTCGAGGGGAACAAGATTTATTCCGAAGACCAGATACTTGGTGTTCTCGATATCAAGCCAGGTGACCTTGTGAACAAGCAATTCATTACGGAAAAAATCGAACTGCTTTATGGAAAGGCATGGTTCGACAAGGTGAATTACAGGATTGAACCCGTGAATAATTCCCTGCATCTTGTTATTAACTGCATTGAGAGGGAAAAAGTCATCATTTATGGTTCAGTGTATTATGACAATGCAATAAGGTCGGGAATAATTCTTTCCGCCTCTCTTAAAAATCTGATCATCCCCAGGAGCTCAATTGACATCGATGCATTCATAGGCCAGTATTACAGGTTCAGATTAAATGCAATCCAGTTTGTTGACAGGAACCAGAAGCTGGGATTGTCGGTGTTAATGAATGCCGCTAATACAATAATCCCTGCAATGACATTCAGGGAAGAAACCGGACAGTTTTCAAACAGAACATACAACCTCGATATTGGCCTCAGCAGAATGATAGGGCTGAATGCAATGAGCAGCCTGTCAGCATCCCTTGAAAGCTTTAATCTTGTTCCCGGATATATTTCGGCAGCAAATCTGAAAAGAGTTTCATTAAACTCATACTCAATAAACTATCAGTACCAGGCAAATACTGTTGATAAAAAATACTACCCGAACCGGGGCACAATATCAAATATTGCGATAAACACTGCAAAGCCCATATCAGCCAGGGTAAAAACCTTGCAATCCGACAGGAGATACGACAGAAATTTTCCTGATGATTTCGGATTCAGAAGAACCTATACCTTAACAGGCAATATCAGGCATTTCTTCTACGCAGGCAAAAAAACAACCCTCAGTGTAAAAGGCAGTCTGTTGTATAATTATCATGTCGATTCAGCACTTTCACACAATAATTATTATTACGTGGGAGGAATTGGCAGCACTACCGGAAGATCGATTCCCATGACAGGTTTTCACGCGAACGAAATTCCCGCCGAAAGGTTTGCCTCGCTCGGCTTTGATACCGACATTGAACTCCTGAGGGACCTTCATCTCGAACTGATGACTGATGCCGGTATTGCCCGTGAAGTCATATCAAATAGGGAACTATCATATATGGGAGGCCTGGGACTGGGCCTGGGATATATGTCAATAATTGGCCCGGTAAGAGTCGGATTTATGTACGGACTAAGCAGCAGGGTAAGATATTTCAGCAATTTCAAGGGATTTATTGCAATTGGATTCAATTTCTGATATCCCTGGGATAACACAACGGATTTTGCCTTTCTTTCATCCTAAACCGCTGCAGGTATCTGGCTTTGGCTGAATATTCCGGCCCGATTGTTGTATGTAACTATTTAACAATTCATGTCTCCTGAATTGAATTCAGGAATTAACTCAATGGATATAAAAAAAGTCATACAACAGCACAGGCAGTTAAGCAAACTGATATCTGCCAAGCGTATCAAGCAAAGTCTTGACATACTGCATGATATGATCAATATGTCATTACAGGGCGATCTTCGCGACGAATACAACAACATTGAAATGACTTACCGGAATATGCTGACCTACACTATTGACGGCATAAATGATCCTGAACGAAGCAAGGTATATACCAAGCTGATTCAGTCAATTCTGGAACTGTCTGACCGTTCGAAACAGGACATATTGTCACATTATTCGGGCTGGCATACCTACTGGGTAAGGCAGCAGACTGAAAAAGAACAGAAACTTACAGGCAGATCGATCGTGGAAACGGTTGATGATCTTATGTTCAAATCTGAGCTTGATGAATGGCTCAGAATAAGCAGTGAAGTAAATCCTGATCCCGAATCACAGCTGTCGCTCCAGCATAAAAACCTGATAAAAAATATTTTCAATCATTTGTGGCTGACAGATTATTATGGCGAGGCTGAAGAAAGCCTTATCAGGATAATTATGAATTCAGGAAAATTCAGGTGGTTTGAATCGGGTTTGTTTGTTAGTGCAATAACACTAAGTGCCCTGAGGGTATGGCAGCCTGAAAAGCTTTTCTTCCTGATTGATTTTTATGAAACGGGGGGAGAACAGGTAATGGAACGAGCTCTTTCGGGCCTTATTCTTACTCTGCACTACTATGACTCGAGAGTGCCACTTTATCCGGAACTCATGGCGAAAATTGCAGATATCGGGAAGGATGCCGGGTTCAGGGAAAGATCGAAGATCATAATACTGCAGATAATCAGATCGCGTGAAACAGAGGGCCTGAGTAAAAAACTTCATGAAGAGATACTTCCCAAAGTGGCGAAGCTCAAGCCAAGAATCGAAGAAAAATTTGATCTTGACAATATATTGCCGAGGGAAAAGAATGAGGACAAGAACCCTGACTGGACAGAAATGTTCAATGAATCTGAAGAGATCTTTAAAACCATGGAAGAGCTTACCAAGCTGCAGATGGAGGGAGCCGATGTTTATATGTCAGCCTTTGCCAATTTAAAGCATTTTGATTTCTTCAGGGATTTCCAGAACTGGTTTGTACCTTTTCATCCCGATCATGAAGTGGTAAATGAAATCTTCAGGGATGAAATTCTGGGCGGGGAGACCAATGAGTTGGCAGAAGCACTCTTTAAAACACCGTTTATCTGCAATTCCGACAAGTTTTCATTGCTTTTAAACCTGAAATATCTGCCCGCGTCGCAAAAAACCATGATGCTGAAGGTATTCAGGCTTGAACTTGAGGGTCTGCACCAGGGTGATGATACGGATGTATCCACGGATCCATATAAAAATTTCAGAACCAATGTAACCCAGTACCTGCACGATCTGTATCGTTTTTACAAGTTGTCTCCTTATAAGAAGGAATTTGAAGACCTGTTCACAGGAAAACTCGACATTTACAATTCCGAGTTTTTCAGGATGACATGCAATGCATGCGAAGCCGAAGCAGGGCTGGCAGATTATTTTTTCAGCAAGAACTACTATGCTGATGCCCTGGAGCTTTTTCTGAAGCAGTTGAACTCCAGGCCCGATGAACCGCAATTATATGAGAAGATAGCTTTTTGTTACCAGAAGGAAGAAAATTTTGAGGATGCCCTCAAATTTTATCAGAGAGCTGAACTGATTGAAAGGAAGGTATGGACGCTGAAAAAGATAGGACTATGCCTCAGGAGGCTGGGCAGAAAAGAAGAAGCTCTTGACTATTACCTTCAGGCAGGAGCCATGGATCCTGAGAATATCCATACTTCAATTATGACAGGTCATTGTTATCTCGACCTGAATGACTATGAATCGGCCCTCAGGTATTACTTCAGGGTGGAATACAATGATCCTGGTAATCTTAATATTCTGAGACCCATTGCATTCTGCTATCTTGCACTGGGACGTTTTGACGAATCGGAAAAATACTATGACAGGCTGGCTTCAGGCCATCTTAATGCTCACGATTATATCAACAAAGGACATCTTGCACTGTGCCGCGGAAGAAAAAAGGAGGCTGCCGATCTTTACCGTCTAAGCATTCAGACTAACGGGATAACACTCGAGGAGTTCATTGCCGCTTTCTGGGACGATCAGCCTTTACTGGTATCTCTGGGGGTAAACCCCGACGATCTGCCCATAATTCTTGACTATGTGGCTTTTTCAGTTGCATGATGATGTATCGCTATGAAGATACTTTGGCTGGGCGGGAACAGGCGGATCAGCAGAAGGATCCATACCCATCCGCGGTCCGGGCTTATATGAAGGATTGTCACGATGATACCTTTCTCCGTGCCGGCTGAAGCCGGTCGTGTCACTCCGCCTTTTCCGCCTGTCGTGCCTGATCATTTCCTTCCGTCTTTCATCAAGCTCCCTGAGACGTGCAATCTGTTCCTTTGTAAGTTTGGAATCGAGCTCTTTTCTGAATGCATTGATATTTGATTCCAGTTCCTTCCAGAACCTGGTCTGCGTTTCACCGTTTATCCTCGCATATTTGTCAAGAATCTTTTCTATCTGTTCTTTCTGCTTTTCATCGGGTTGAATGGTCCTGTAGATCCCTTCCCTAAAATGTTCGTCGGAAAAAAAGACCCTCATCGGCTCAAGCCGGTGCAACCGTAGCTTTGCTGAGGTGAGCATCCCGATAAAAAATCCGATAATCAGGGTGATTATAACTAAAATCAGTGGTTTAAATTTCATAATATAATCAATATCCTGTCATTAAACTAATTATGCTATCTGTCTCAATGTCCCCTATTCCCAGTATTGAATCGATGGACAAAGTGCCCTGTCCAAGCAATATGGAAATAAGAAGAAGGATTATGGCAGCAATGCCTGTCAATGCAACCCGGTTGAAAACCAGCCGCATATTGCTGAAGAATTCTGATTCAGCAATTCTTACGGTGCTTTCGCCGAATATCCTGTTCAGCACTGCTCCTGAAAAATCATTGCTGAATGTGTACGTAACGCCGGCTTCTTCCAGTTCCTGCATAAAACTGTCAGGCGTTTGTTCTGTTTCAAGCGCCTTTAATATGAGTCCCTTTAATTCATCAGTTTTCATAAGCTATTAATCTTTTAAAGCATGCACTGCCTCATACGGCAGGCAGGCAGACACAATCTCAAACTGTTTCCGCTGACCGTTTTGCAACGCATGAGTTGCACGCCAGGTTTTAATTATGCAATATAAAGGCTCCATGAACTACAATTTCTTCATAATGATTTTCAGTTGTTCCTGTGCCCTTGAAAGCCGTGAAAGCACGGTTCCGACAGGCAGGTCAAGAATCTCGGCGGTTTCCCTTGTGGAATATCCCTGAAGTAATCTCATGACAACAATGATCCTGAATTTCGGATCGAGCCTCATGAGTGCCTTGTTAACAAGTTCGAGTGCATCCGATCTTTTCTCTTCATCCCCGCTTGCAAACTCAATCTCCCGCAATTCCGCATTTTCTTTCAGTGCAAACATCGACATAAACCTTTTTCTTCTGCGTATCTCATTAAGGCTAAAATTGACTGCCATCTTCTGAATATAGGTTGAAAGCCTGGCCTCACCCCTGAACTCCGGAAGTGAGTGATAGAGTTTAATGAATACTTCCTGTCCTATATCTTCCGATAAAACAGTATCACCGAGCATCCCCTTCACCGTTCTGGCCACCATGTTCTGATAGCGGTTCACAATTTCACCAAAGGCCTGTTTATCGCCTCCAACAGACGCTTCAACAAGATCACTGTCTTCCCTGTCTTTGAAGGATTCTCTGACCATTTGACATTTAGACAAATGAAACCATTTAATTATTCCGCTTTGTTAATTCTTATTAACAAAAAAACAGGAACCAAAATCAGCAGTCGTCTATTCACCTGCCTGTCCGAGGCTTACTGCATTGTTTTCCGGTACCATTTCAAGATCATAAGTGTTGGAATATCTTATAAGGAAGAGTTTTTGATTTTCAAAGCCATCATTGCTGCCTTTTCTCCTGAAGTCGAAATCGGTATGAAGCAGATCGGTATAAAGCATCCCCGGATGGGTTATGAACTCCCTGCCGTACAAAGCCAGGCCACCCAGGAAATAGTAGGCAATGTCATATCCCTGCCAGGCATAGCTTTTCTCGGAAGGCTCCGTGAAAAATCTCTTCCTGAACCGGGATATGAAGTTTTTCACATCCTCATTGGAGTAATCAATCCAATATGGTGAATATACCATCATTCCAAGGTCAAAGAGAAATTTGGGGTCAATATTGCTTAGTTCCCTCATTTCAGGGTATCCGAATACTTTCATGTCGAATTTTCTCGACAGGTTTCTGACTTCCATGACTGACTCGCTCATTACCGGGGCGCTTTCCGAAGCTATTACAACAATATTTCCAGTTTCAACAGATAAAGCCCTCGACAATCTCTGCGGCGAGTCGGTGCCGTATTCTGACCTGCTGTAAAAGGGCAGACTCCTGATCTTTATCAATTCATACGGATCTTTTTTATGCAATTCCGCTGAAATAATCTCCCTGAACCGTTCAATATCATTGCTTTCTTCCGGATCTGTAGAATGAATGAGCACAATATTATGGTCCGGATATTCTGCAACCTTTCGTGCAATGGCCCTCTGGGCCACCTCAAGTGATGACCCTGCCATAAAAAGCAGCGGATTGTCGTCGAGAGGTGAATTGCTGAACAAGGGTACCGGCGAGACCACAGGAATACCCAGTTTTCCGGCATAATCTGCCACTATGGTCAGGTTCCTGGAATATACCGGCCCTATAATGAGATCCATTCCTGAGAGTGCATCGGACATGATCAGCCGGGTTATTTCAACAGTATCGCTTTTGATATCATAAGTGTGAATGTTGATATCAAGCCCAAGTGACCTCAAAGTATCCGCTGCCAGAAGGATCCCTTCATACATTTCAATGAATTCAATACTGGCGGGATAAATCCACTCTTCAGGCCTGGTAGTGCTTCTTGGATCCTTCTTTCCTTTCGGAAGTTTTAATGTATCCGCCACTGTTCTTCTGGAGTTTTCACTGAGGAAAAATGGCAGCAGCACAGCCATGTTGAAGGATCCGCTGAGGTTCCGGAACCGGACAGGTTCTTCCGGTTTCCCGGGATGAATATCAATACTATCAACTGCATTCCTGACAGTATCCGGTTCCCACTCGGTAACTACCTCCCTTTTAACAGCCTCCATTCCGGGAATCAGAATAAAATCTCCAACTTTGGGAAAACGGATATTGCGGTTGGCCCGCCTGAGCTCCTTCAATGTTATTCCGTAATCCCTTGCAATTGAGGAAAGTGTTTCTCCGCTGGTAACCCTGTGAAAGTATCCTTCAGGCTTTGTCACGGATACAGCTTTCTCAACAACATCGGCAATCCTCCGGGGAATTGCGATTTCAGAACCCAGTGTTATCCTTGTAATATCCAGTCCCGGATTGGCATCGATAATTTCCTGTTCGGTGACCTGGTATTTTTTTGACAAATAATAAACAGTTTCTCCTTTACCAAGAATGTGATATATGAACTTCCCTTCGTCATGAATGACATGGCGGTAAGGCACGGGTTGTTCCACCGGCATTGTCCCGACGATCCTCACAGGGATCCTCAAGCTCATTCCTTCCTTAAGAATGGCTCCTGCCGCCGGATTCTCATGAGCCAGCTGTTCAACGGTAATTCCGTATGCCCTGGAAATGGAATATGCCGTTTCTCCCTTTCGGACAATATGAATATAATAAGTCTCTCCGCCGATCACTGCCTTATCCTTAGATCTTTCAACCGGAACCTGTGCGTTTGCCCGGCCTGCGGTAAATGAAAGGACAATGACTGTAAGAAACGCTGTGGCGGTTAACAGTACTGATAAGACCTTTCTTCTGAAAACTATCATGCAAAAAAAACTTCCCGTCATACTATTATTAATCATTTTTCTTTTCTGAATGATCACAGGCCGAAGCTTTTCAGAAATCCGGTGCAATTTCCTTCAATTCTTGCCCTGACATCAGTTATATCAGAGGGTTCAAATTTTTCACCAGTGATCCTTTCATAAAGTTCAATATATCTTTCTGAAACCTGTTTAACAAAATCGTCTGTCATACGGGGGATCTTTTGTCCCTTTTCCCCCCGGAATCCTCTCTCCATGAGCCATTCACGTACAAATTCCTTTGACAGCTGTTTCTGGGGAAGGCCTCTTTCAAACCGGTCCTGGTATTCATCTGCATAAAAATATCGGGCGGAATCAGGTGTATGGACCTCATCAATAAGCATAACCTGCCCGTCCAAGTTCCCGAATTCATATTTTGCATCAACAAGAATCAGGCCATGGTCCGCGGCAATTTCCGCCCCCCTGATGAAAACCTGCTGTGCATAATTTTCAATAAGCTGGTATTCTTCCCCGCTTATAAGCCCTCTTCTTATTATTTCAGAAGGCAGAATGTCTTCATCATGTGTTCCCTGCTCCGCTTTCGTGGTAGGAGTAACAATGGGAACAGGAAACCTCTGATGTTCCCTCATTCCGTCAGGGAGCCTGATCCCACATATTTCCCTGGTGCCGGCTTTGTACAGGCGCCATGAACTGCCTGTGAGATGCGCCCTGACAATCATTTCCACAGGATAGGGCCTGCATTTGTGGCCGAATGTGACTGCCGGGTCTGGTGTTGCAATTTTCCAGTTGGGAACAATATCGGCCGTGGCATCCAGGAATTTTCCCGCAATCTGGTTCAACACCTGACCCTTGTATGGGATCCCTCTTGGAAGAACCACATCAAAGGCAGAGATCCTGTCTGACACTACCATAAGCAGATATTTGTCACAAATATTGTACACATCCCTTACTTTTCCCCGGTACTTGCCTGTCTGCCCCGGGAATTTAAAGTCTGAGTCTGTAATGGTCTGGGTCATAATCTGCTAAAATCTGCCCGACAGCACTCCGCAACAGGCGGGCGAGCATGAGAAGATGTATCCTTCATGCCTCCGGCCTGAAAAAGGATCAGCTGTTACTGTTTTTATCTCCGTTTTCCTCATTCTCATAGGCCTTTACTATTTTCTTCACCAGCCGGTGCCTTACAATATCCCTTTCATCAAACCTGATAACCGATATCCCCTCGATGTTTGCAAGTATTCTCATGGCCTGAAGGAGTCCTGACTCATTTTTCTTTGGCAGATCTATCTGCGTCGTGTCTCCGGTCATTATGAATTTGGAGTTTATTCCCATCCTGGTAAGAAACATCTTAAGCTGACTTATTGTTGCATTCTGGGCCTCGTCGAGTATGACAAAGGCATTTTCAAGGGTCCGGCCCCTCATAAATGCCAGTGGTGCAATCTGGATGGTACCGTCCTCAAGCCATGTCTCAAGCTTCTTGAATGGTATCATGTCATGAAGTGCGTCATAAAGCGGCTGAAGGTAAGGGTCAAGCTTTTCCTTCATATCGCCCGGAAGAAAACCCAGCCTCTCCCCTGCCTCAACTGCAGGACGGGCAAGAATGATCTTCTTGACTTCCCTGTCCCGTAGCGCCCTCACAGCCAGGGCAATTGACGTATAAGTCTTTCCGGTCCCGGCAGGACCTTCTGCAATGATCAGGTCGTTTGTCCGGTAATCATTCACCAGGAGCAGCTGGTTTACTGTTCTGGCCCTTATCGGCCTGCCGCTTGTACCAAAAACGATCACATTCTCAAATTCACCGGTGGCAGCCGACTTCATATGATCCCTGTCAAACAAATATTTCTCAAGATCATGCTCCTCAAGCCTGTGATACTTCCTGTAATATTCAACCAGCTCATTGAATCTTTCTGCGAACAAAGTTATTTCCGTCTCCTCTCCCACGCATTTTAGCTCATTGCCCCTTGCAATGATTTTAAGTTTTGGGAATAAACCCCGGATTTTGTCGAGAAGCGCATTGTTTGCACCATAAAAAACCACAGGATCAATATCTTCGAGAAATATTACAACTTCTGTCATTAATAGTTAAGATGCTAGCCCGCAACCGGAAAAATGATCTTCTGAAGCAACAAAGTAAGCTTATTTTTTCTTTATAAGATTATCTTTGTCGTAAGTTTTTTCCAGATGCCGGTAATAACATTAACAACCGAATGGAGACCCGATGATATTTACAATGGTATCATTAAAGGCAAACTATGCAGTTTGTGTCCTGGCACACCAATAATCGACAATGCCGGTTCAATTCAGCCCTTCAATATTTCCCATGCGGCATTTATAGTAAGAAATACTTTTCTGAACTATCCGTCGGGGTCGATCCATATTTTATGTGTGCATTCTGAAGCACACAGGAATGAGGAGTATCTTGCAGTGAAATCAAAAGGTCATTATTTCATAGGCACCGACAACGGGATTTTTTATCTGATACTGAATTCCGAGCCGGATGAAGTTGTCAGGATCGACCGGGGCGGAGCAAATGATGAACTGGATCTTTTTGCAAGAACGGCAGCGGGCATCTGTGCGGGAAAAAAACTTTCACAACTTGGAAGCTCTCCCGGCCAGATAAGTGAAAGACTGCCCATAAGGGCAACAATTGACAGGGATAACATTATCGGAAGCATTATCTTCATTGATTCGTACGGTAATGCAATATCAAATATAACACGTGAAGTGTTCTACCGTGTTTTTGCAGGTAAAGAATTCAGGATCCTGGTACAAAGCAACAAAAACTTCACTGAGCATATATCTGAAACGTACAACGACGTTCCTGCAGGTGAATTACTTGCCAGATTCAATATACTCGACCTTCTTGAAATTGCAATAAACGGCGACAATGTTTCAGAACTGCTGAGCCTCAGTACAGGTTCCACCATAAGAATCGACAATATTAACAAGCCGGCGCAGCCCGATCAGCTGCTTTAAAAGATAAATATGACTGCAGACAGGGAAAAAGCATGTGAGGAGTTCAGGAGACTGCTTGATATCATGGACGAATTGAGGGAAAAATGTCCGTGGGATAAAAAACAAACCAATGAGAGCCTGAGAAAGCTGACCATAGAGGAAACCTACGAGCTTGCAGATGCAATATTATCCGGAAACGATGAGGGTATCAGGAAAGAGCTGGGTGATCTTATGCTCCACATAGTATTCTATGCGAAAATTGGTCGCGAAAGAAACCTGTTTTCGATGGCCGATGTGCTGAACGGTATCAATCAGAAACTTATATACAGGCATCCGCATGTTTTCTCAGATGTAACCGTTTCTGATTCTGCCGAGGTCGAAAAGAACTGGGAACATCTCAAGATAAAAGAGGATGAATTGCAGAAACCGGTGCTGTCGGGAGTTCCCTCTTCCCTTCCTGCCATAATAAAAGCCAACAGGATCCAGGAAAAGGTGAGAGGCGTTGGATTTGACTGGGAAAAGCGGGAACAGATATGGGATAAGATACTGGAGGAGCTGACTGAACTCAAAAAAGAAATCGACAATCGTTCCACTGCGGGCATTGAATCCGAACTTGGCGACCTCCTGTTTTCAATCATCAATGCATCAAGACTTTACGGTATTGATCCGGAGGCCGCCCTGGAAAAGACAAACAGGAAATTCATAAAACGCTTCAATTATCTGGAAAAGAAAACAATTGCAAAAGGGATCTCCCTGCATGGCATGAGCCTTGACAAGATGAATGAGATCTGGGAAGAAGCTAAAAAGAATGATCAGGAAGATCATTTGGAAAACCTGTAACTCAGAAGCTGGTAAATTATCCTGGCTGCAACAAAATCAGGAGCTTTGTTTGAGGATGAAGGGCAAAGTTCAACGACATCGAAACCGATAACATTCCTGCATGACACTACATCGCGCAGGAAATGCATTATCTCAAAATAACCGGGGCCGCCCGGTTCAGGGGTACCTGTCGACGGGATAAGGGAAGGATCAAAGACGTCAAGATCGACCGTTATATATACATTTTCTGTAAGTTTGTCCAGTGCCCTGGAATACAGGCTTTTGTCATAATAAAGATCATGGGCAAAAAATATCCGGTCCATGTCGGCAATCTTTCTTTCCCCGGCTGACATGCTCCGGATGCCTGTCTGTACCAGGGAGGCATATTCCCTGGCCCTGGCCATTACACACGCGTGATTGTACCGCGATCCTTCATATTCATCCCGCAGATCAGAATGAGCGTCAAGCTGTAGTACCGACAAGTTATCATACCTGCATGAAAAGGCTTTTATCGCACCAATACTTACAGTATGGTTTCCTCCGACAATTACGGGGAACTTTCCGTCGTCAATAATGGATAATACCTGATTGAAAACAGCATCAACAAGTTTTTCAGGAGTTTCTTCCTCCGATACCGGGTCAACCGTATGAATTCCCAAAAGATGCACCTCCGAGGAAGTCTCGGCATCATAGAACTCGAGATTCGCCGAAGCCTCCATTATGGCAGCGGGTCCCTTATCCGCACCTCTCATCCAGGTGCTTGTCTTATCATACGGGACAGGTACAATGATAATCCCTGATCCGGAATAATCATAAACAACCTCTTCGCCTCCGAAATTCGGGCAACTACGGCTCATTCCCCATCTTTTTCCTTCTTGTTCCCGGCTTCCCCGGCTGAATTTCCTTCCCCGGCAGCTTTTTCTTCAGCAGCGGCTGCATCAGCACCCTCACCGGAAGCTGGTTCAGGCTCTTCGGGAATAAGCAGGTTTTTACGCTGCAGGATATTATACCACATTATAACTTTCCTGATATCGCTGTTGTAGACTTTATCCTTCGAATAATCAGGCACAATTTCCCTGAAGTATGCCCTCAGGGTTTCAGTATCTGATTTGGGATCTATTGCCTCACCACCATTCTCCTTTTCGTAAATCCTGTCAAACACCTTTCCCAGAGGCATATCTTCACTGTCAGTGAAAACGGATATTTCCTCAAGGGAGCTGACACGGGCTGAACTGAAAGCACTGCTTCTTTTGCCTGTTTCAAGATGCTCCACGATCATCGAATTCTTTCCCTGGGCAATAAACCTGAAAAGTCCCTGCTGACCAGAGATCGCTACAATATCCTTTAAAACCATATAGCTGTTGTTTTGTGGGTGAAATAAATCCAGTTCAAAAAATGATTCCTTTTATATTTATCAATATTAAATGATATTCCGCTCCTTTTTTATTCTTTCGTATGCTTCATTGACCTTTTTAAATTTTTCTTCAGCAACCTTTTTAAATTCTTCTCCCAGATGACTCACTTTATCGGGATGATATTTCATTGCCATTTTCCTGAAAGCTTTTTTAATCTCGTCATCCGTTGCGCCAGGATCAATTTCCAGTATCTTGTAAGCCGAGTCGGTTTCAGGCACGAACATGTTTTTTATTGATTTGAAGTCCGAGCCGCTGATGCCCAGGTACCCCGACATTCTTTCAATTGCTTCAAGTTCGGCGGGGTGGACTGCTGCATCTGAAACTGATATATTGAACAGCAGGTGAATAAGCTGCAATCTCGATGAATAATCCATGTTCCTGTTTATCTGCAAGCAAACATCCCTCACAGGGATATCCTGTTTCAGTATATCTCTCAGCATCCTTAGTGCCTCACGTGCCGATTCAGGTCCGAATTGCCTTAGAAAAAACTGCTTGACAAAGTCAAGTTCGGCTTTCACCACTTTTCCGTCGGCTTTCATCATCGCTGCGATAAGGACCAGGAGGCTGACACTGAAATCACCCCTGGCCGTTTGACGCTGCGGCTGCGTGTAAGTCACCTGGCCTGATACAGTGCTGTCTACCATCGAACCGACCAGAAACCCGAGAAGTGCACCGATGGGGCCGCCCATAACGAAACCAAGTCCTCCTCCTATCCATTTTGCAAATCTGCCCATAACTTTTTATTGTTTCACCATTTGCAGGATTTCATTATGCACTTTAAGGACGGCGGGCACAATCATGTCATTATCAGAATTATAAATAAGAAAATCTGAATTCCTGATTCTTGTTTCATCGTCCATCTGGTTATTAATCCGCTCAATGACCTGCTGCCTGGTAAACTTCTTTCCCCTGATCATTCTTTCTATTCTTTCTTCAACCGGAGTGACAACCGTAAGTACTTTGTCAACAAGTTCCGACGCTCCGCTTTCAAACAGGATTGCAGCTTCCATAATTACGTAGGGTGCTGCCTGTCCGGCATACCAGTCAGCGAATCTGTCAAAAACTGCCGGGTGCACAATTGAGTTTATCTTGCCAAGAAGGATCTCGTCGTTGAATATCAGCTTCGCCAGTTCAACACGGTCAAGCGAACCGTTCCTGTACATGTCCCGGCCAACTGCCGAATTTATTTTCCCCATTATGTCCGTATCATTATCCATAATCACCCTGGCTTCATGATCAGCATAAAAAACCGGAACACCCAGTGCGCAGAACACTTTGCATACGGTAGATTTGCCGCTTCCTATGCCTCCCGTGACTCCTAGCCTGAAGACGGTATTTACCGGCTTTTTCATTTTTTGTTTTTCTCTATAAGAAAATCCACATCTCCAGGAGTGATCCTCAGTGAGGTCAGAAAAGGGGGCACATTGCGTATCTCCAGGGGAATCCGTTCAGATGACCTCAGATTGACCTTGTCCATATCAAGAATCACCTCAAATGGTATTTCAGCCAGCTTCTTGAAATCATTCACCGCAACAAGTCCCTTTACGGTAACAACATCCGGAAAGATCTTGAGGTCAATGGAATCAGGCTGATTCAGTATTTTTACCGGAACCGTCAGTTCTGCTTCCGTGAACTGCTCCACCGGAATGGTTACTGATACTTTCTTAACAGATGCCGAGTAATAATCAGGCAGATCAAGGCTGATACTTTTTTTTAAGGTTTCGTTCACCCTGGTGAACTTCCTGTATTTTGTCCGTACTTCGGTTATGGTATCCAGAATGCCTGACGGCCCTGAAATTTTTATGGTTTCCGGTTCAATTGCAATACCGCCCTTTATAAAGTATTGCCGGTCAGTAATCACTTCAACAGCCGATACGACAGGCACCTTTTTGCTTACTATCCTGTCGAATCTGAAGAACAGTGTATCCGGCTTGATATAAAGGATCTGGCATTCCGAGCGAAGATCATTTTTGAGCTTCGGAATGATGCCCGAGGTCTTCAGGTAATAACTAAGGTCCCTGCTTCCCGGCACCCTCCTGTAATTAAGCGCTGAAATATCCAGTATGACGGGAGCCCTGCTGCCTGTTAATTTAAGTTTGAGAACCGCGTACCCCGGACCCTTGAGGTATAGATTGAGCCGCGACGGAAGTTCCTCAGCAAGGGTCCTTTCTTTCGGCAGGTTTACATAACGTACGGGATATCTTATTTCCGTTTCTATTTCCTTACCGAGTGAATTAAGATACCAGAAAATAAAGGACAGCAGGAGAAAAAAACCAAAAATGGTATAATCCCTGTTTATGTTACTAATCCCCCTGCCTGCCTTGTTTCGGAGCCATATCAATATTTTGCCGTACACGCAGCAGATAAATGAATTTTTTAATCGTTGGCGGTGGGATCCTTGAGCAAGGCATTCTTATCTACCTTGAGTTTCATATCTCCTCCGACTTCAAGCATGACATAATTATCCTTAACTTCATAAACCCTGCCATAGATGCCACCGGTTGTAACAACCTTGTCTCCCTTCTTCAGGGAACTCCGGTAATTGTTCATTTCCTTCTGCTTTTTCATCTGTGGTCTTATCATGAAAAGATAGAAAACGACGAAAACAAGCAAAAGGGGCAGAAAGGTGACAAATGCATTGCCCTGTCCGGCAGCTCCGCCAGCCGGCTGGCCCATCAAATACAAGAAAGCATGACTGATCATAACATAAATTTAATTAGTACTGACTCAAATAGAACAACATATTTTCATTCCCGTCATCCGGGTGATGAATGTCACTTGCCGGCCGAAGCAATGTTTTCACCTACCAGTCCCCTGCCTGATTTATTAAATCGGCCTTTCTCCCTTATCTCCCTGACTATATTGTCAAGGATCCCATTGACAAATGTACTGCTTTTTGAAGTACAATAGTATTTGGTTATTTCAATATACTCATTGAGGGTGACCTTGACAGGGATCTCGGAGAATTCGAGGATTTCCGTAATTGCCAGCTGCATAACAATAATGTCCATCATTGCAATGCGTTCCACCTCCCAGTTGGTGGTATTGTTGTCAATCAGTTCCCTGCATTCGTCAGCATGAAGTATTGCCTTTCTGAAAAGATGCCTTACAAATTCCTCATCTTCCCTGTTCTTGAACAATGGCATGAGTTTGGTATCATTACCCGAATCAGGCTTGAACTTCTTCAGTGTTTTCTCGATCATCAGGACGACATATTCTGTATCATCGTTCCAGTAGATGCTCTGCTCCTCGAGGTTTGCCTCTAGGTCTTCAGAGGCCGCAAAAAGTTCGGTCACCAGGCTTATTATGAACTTCCTGTCGCCCGAATAACCGTATTCCTCAGAAGACATGTATGAATCATATTTCTTCCAGGCTATCATACTTGCGTACATCAGCCTGGGAATATGCTGATAGTTTGCCCAGGAAAGCTTCCTTGAGGAAATATAATCATTGAATGGCTTGTTTTTCCGCAACTGGGCGATGACCAGATTATCAATAAACTTTCTTTTCGGGTTCAGATCCTCGTGAGTGGGTATATGTTTCTGAAGGGCATGATCGATTTTGCCGGCAGCAACATCGGCAACCTCAAGAATAAGCAGCAGCAGAAGATGGTAGAGATCGTATGTTTTATCTATACTGAACATCAGCTCCTTCTCAGCCTGTTCAAGATTTCCATCCTCTCTCCTGTTAAACGCATACAGGGCCATCATGGCTTTGATACGCAAAAGTCTACGGCTTATCATCAGTAAAGAACCTCAAATTTGTGCTGCAAAAATAATCTTTTTCCATTTCCGTTAATACCGCACTTCTAAAATAAGACACAAATGATTGAGCTTGTTTTTATTTTAAAAAATATTTTTACATTTGACAGGGATAACACCAGCCTAACCTAAACTGACGCAGAAATGGAAGAAGAAGCCGGAATTAAAGAAGCTACAGTTGGTACTGAAGAAAAAGCCAACAAGGAAGAGATCTTTACCAGGGTTGTACGAGCAGGAAAAAGAACCTATTTTTTTGATGTCAAGGCTACAAGGAAAGATGATTATTACCTGACCATTACGGAAAGCAAAAAACGCCTGGGCAAAGAGGGCAAGGTTTTTTACGAAAAACACAAAATATTCCTATACAAGGAAGATTTTGAAAAATTTACCGACGGACTCAAAGATGCCGTAAGCTTTATTGATAATGGTTATGGCGAATTAAAACAACTGGAATCCCAGCCCGGGAATGATACAAAACAGGAATCCAAAAACATCTCCACCGAAGAATTTACCAATATCGACTTTGACGATCTTGGAAAAAACAAAGAAGTATCATTCTGAATGCCTGACTATATACTCTTAATACTTGCAATTATTCTGATGATCCTTGGAATAATCGGGTGTCTTGTGCCGATACTTCCGGGCCCTCCCCTGAGCTACCTCGGTATGATTCTCCTGCATTTTTCGAGATTTGCCCATTTTTCGTCCAATGTTCTCATCATCATGGCTGTTATTGCAGCTCTGGTAACAGCGCTGGACTTCATTGTACCGGTCTGGGGTACGAAGAAATTCGGAGGTTCAAAATACGGGATCCGCGGAGCTACAGTCGGATTGATCATCGGGCTTTTCCTCGGACCCCCCGGGATAATAATAGGACCATTCATCGGTGCCTTCGTGGGAGAGCTGATCTTCAAGGATGACATCAGATATGCCCTTAAAGCCGGCTTCGGAAGCCTTCTCGGATTCCTGACCGGGATTGGACTGAAACTTGCAGCATCATTTATAATGACCTTTTATTTCGTTAAGGAGCTGATTACCTGATGGCAGACGAAACATTGTAATCAGGGCTGTTTTTTCGCTTTCAGTCCGTCAATGTTGCAACCATCACTGCCTTAATTGTATGGAGTCTGTTTTCAGCCTGGTCAAATACAACCGAATTCTCTGACTCAAAGACCTCCTCAGTAACCTCCATGCCGTCAAGTCCAAATTTCCGGAAAATCTCCTCTCCTACCTTTGTTTCACGATTATGAAACGCAGGCAGGCAGTGAAGGAATTTCACATCAGGGTTTCCGGTTTTTTCAATAACGGCGCTGTTCACCTGGTATGGCCTCAAAAGCCTGATCCTCTCTTCCCATACTGAATCAGGCTCGCCCATAGATACCCAGACATCGGTATAGAGGAAATCCACTCCTTTTACAGCTTCATCAAGATCATCAGTGATAAGTATTCTGGCACCCGTCTGGCCGGCAATAATCCTGCAACGGTCAACAAGGTTGCTCCCCTGCTGAAATTCAGGCGGAGCGGCAGTCCTGAAGTCCATTCCCATTTTAGATGCCCCCACCAGTAGCGAATTACCCATATTGTACCGCGCATCACCCAGATAACAGAAAGAGATGCTGTCAAGAGACTTATTGCAATGCTCGGCCATTGTCATCAGGTCAGCCAGAACCTGCGTGGGGTGAAATTCATTGGTCAGCCCGTTCCAAACCGGTACACCGGCATATGCCGAAAGTTCTTCGACAATTTCCTGTCCGAACCCCCTGTATTCAATACCGTCAAACATCCTTCCCAGTACCCTGGCAGTGTCGCGCATAGATTCCTTTTGCCCTATCTGGGAACCGGTCGGCCCAAGATATGTTACATTTGCCCCCTGATCATAAGCTGCAACCTCAAAGGCACACCGCGTACGCGTTGATGTCTTTTCAAAAATAAGCGCGATATTCTTCCCTTTAAGATATTGCTGCTCGGTACCCGATCTTTTGGCTTTTTTCAGGCTGGCCGCAAGATCCAGGAGATATTGTATTTCTTCCGTCTCAAAATCAAGCAATTTAAGGAAGCTGCGGTTACGAAAACTAATTGTCATGAATTTACGTGTTTATGATTCATATAATGATTGGCTGATCAATTGAAGGGATCAAATGTAATTGTTTTTTTACGATGATTGAAATATTCGCAACCGGGGAATGAAACCTGAATTGAATTTTCCTGAGGTTCAGGCAAGCATCGTAATTTCCGGACTGAATCAGCCATCAATATTCAAGAAGGAAGCCAAAGGTTAGTAAGATCAGTTGCAGTGTGAGTCACAAATCAGTATTAAGTTTAATTTATGATACCTTTGCTGTCCGGAATGAAAAAAAATATCTACATTTAGATGCTTAATTCAAGTCAGAGCGTGATCAGAGCCGGATATATTCATCTTTTTATCTTTTTTGCAATATCCTTGAACATTTCCTGCAAAAAGAACGGATCCGGTAATCTGGATCAGGGTGAAATCCACTATCATGTGGAATATCCCGAGAATTCAACCATCCTTCCGCCCGAACTTATGCCCAAAACGATGGTGGTTTCCTTCAAAGACAACAATCTCCTGTTTGAACTCATTTCTCCCTTTGGCAATTCAGGAATAACAAATCTTTCCAATCCGTCCAAGAAAATCTACGATACCTATTTCAGCCTTTTCACCATAAAATGTTTCTATCCTGCAAAACCGGGTGAAACTTATCCGGGCTTTGAGTCGATGGAAGGCATGCAGATCACCAAGACCCCGAAAACTGCAATTATCTGCGGCATGCATTGTAAAAACGCCGAAGTTACAGTACCTTCCGTTCCCGGACGTAAATACAATATCTGGTATACAAATGAAATCCCGGTGAGCAATCCCAATGCATCAACACCTTATGCTGAAATAGATGGTGTTCTTATGAGTTTTTTCTATCTTATGGGAAAATCGGAATTCCATTTTGAGGCAGTGAATATTTACAGGAAGAAAATCCCCGATGAAGCATTTGACAGGAGATCCCGCTTCAACGAGGTTTCAAGAACCGATCTGATAAAGTTCATAAGCAAAATGGTGAGCCTCTGATAGTGAATGTCTCAATACTAAGGCATTGTGTAACTGAATCTGGAAAAATCCGCCCTTTTTCGAAGTTTCGGAAAGCCTGTCATGCAGGTTCCTTTTAGTCATTCATTTTGTTTTGCAACCCCTGCCGCGATAGTTCAAAATTATTACCTTTGTGATGCTTTTCCGGGGAACCAAGGCATTTGAACAACTTTGTCCCCACAGAAATCATAAACGGCAATGAAAAAGGAAAAGGAAGAAGCAGCCAGGAGAAAAAGCAAAAAAGGGGGAAAAACCAGTACTTTCTTCAAAGATGAGAGAATTAAATTTATTCTGGGCATTCTGATCACCGGCTTCGCCTTTTATCTTCTGCTTGCATGCATTTCCTATATAATATCGTGGAAAACCGATCTGAGCCTGCCCGACTCCGAGGTATTTTCGGAACCCGGTGTAAACGTCAGGAACTGGTCAGGGAAAGGCGGGCATTTTCTTGCCAAAATGATAATCGGATTCGGATTCGGATTCGGAGCTTTCTTTATTCCACTGATCATCGGGGTTACCGGATTGTATCTGCTTAATTTCCCGAAGATCAATCTTTTAAAACTTGTTACGAAACTCACACTGGCTACGATCCTCCTATCGCTTATTCTTGGTTTTATTTTCGGGGATGCCAATGGCTATCTCTACGGCGGACCCGGAGGAGAACAGGGATATAAAGTCACACTGTGGCTGAATTCCTTTGCGGGAAAGACGGGCACGGCGATATTGCTCCTGATCCTGACCCTTGCATATCTGGTCTTTGCACTGCGATTTAAACCTGAAACATTTACCGATAAAATACCGGCAACAATCAAAGGCGTTGTTCCGGCAATAAGCTTTGGCAAAACACCGGATAAGAACATTGATGACGGAGAAGGATCCGGGGGACCTGACGGATCTGATGAAGAAGGCGATGCCGGAGAATTCTACGGAGCTGCGGATCATGATAATTCAACATTTGCCATCAACAGGCCGGGAAGTGAAGACTATGAACAGGAGACTGGCCTGAAAAAACAAATAATTCATGAGGTTGGCAGGAATGAAGTTACGGGAAGGGAACCAGGGCCGGCTCATCCTGAAATAAACAGACCCGGGATCACGGGAATTATGACGGAAGAAGAAGTCCGGCAGATCATGGAAGACTATGATCCAAGGCTCGATCTTTCACGTTATAAATTCCCTCCCGTTTCGATACTTAAAGAGTACAGACCGGCTGCTGACTCTGATGACAGTGAAGTCCTGGAAAACAAGGAGATTATTACCAGGACGCTTGCTGATCACAAGATCAGCATCAGGCATAAGGCAGCTACCGTCGGACCCACAGTCACCCTTTACGAGATTGTTCCCGAAAGCGGAGTTAAAATATCCCGTATAAAAGCGCTTGAAAATGACATAGCGCTTAACCTTTCGGCGCTCGGAATAAGAATAATAGCCCCGATCCCCGGGAGGGGCACGGTAGGTATTGAGGTGCCCAACAAGAATCCAAAGATCGTTTCCATGCGTTCCCTTATAACATCCAGGGTGTTCCAGGAAACGAAATATGACCTTGCACTCGCACTCGGAAGGACCATCACAAACGAACCTTTTATAGTTGACCTGACGAAAATGCCCCACCTGCTTGTCGCCGGGGCAACCGGACAGGGAAAATCAGTGGGAATAAATGCCATAATCACTTCAATTCTGTATAAAAAGCATCCGGCTGAAGTTAAATTTGTGCTGATCGATCCCAAGCGCGTTGAGCTTCCCCTGTATGCAAAGATCGAACGGCATTTCCTGGCAAAGCTTCCCGGTGACGAAGACGCCATAATCACCGACACCCAGAAGGTGATAAACACACTCAAATCACTGACCTTCGAGATGGACAACAGGCTGGAACTTCTCAAGGAAGCCCAGTCGCGGAACATAAAGGAGTACAATGATAAATTTATATCAAGAAGGCTGAACCCTGAAAAAGGGCACAGGTATCTTCCCTATATTGTTCTCATAATCGATGAATTTGCAGATCTGATTATGACGGCCGGAAGGGAGATTGAACCCCCTATCGGAAGGCTGGCACAGCTCGCAAGGGCAGTGGGGGTCCACCTGATCATTTCAACCCAGAGGCCCTCCACCAACATCATAACCGGTTTTATAAAGGCCAATTTTCCCACCAGGATTGCTTTCAGGGTATTCTCATCCATCGACTCACGTACAATCATTGATGCAACCGGAGCCGACAGGCTAGTGGGACGCGGTGATATGCTCGTTTCATCGGGGGCCGAATCCGTGAGGGTTCAGTGTGCTTATATCGATACCTCTGAAATCGAAGAGCTTACCGAATTTATCGGATCACAGCAGGGATATCCTGAAGCCATGCACCTTCCTGAATACATTGACGACAGCGAAACAGGACAGACTGAGGTGGATCTGCGCAAGCGCGATTCAATGTTTGATGATGCTGCAAGGCTTGTCGTACAGCATCAGCAGGGCTCAACCTCCCTTATCCAGAGAAAGCTGTCAATAGGGTACAACAGGGCCGGAAGGATAATTGACCAGCTTGAAGCTGCGGGTATAGTCGGTCCATTCGAGGGAAGCAGGGCAAGGGAAGTCCTGGTTTCTGATTTCATGCATTTGGAACAGATTTTGAAGGGTCTGGAATAGATCACATATTATGAAAAAGATTCTGTTTCTTGCTTTTCTTCAACTTCTCTTTCCTGCACGGGGATTTTCACAGAATGATCCCGCGGCGCTTGCAGTGCTTGACAGGTTTTCTTCCAGGGCCCTCGGAGCACCTTCCGTATCGATGGAGTTCAACCTCCGTACCGAAAACCTTGCTGACAGGACCAGCAGCTCACGAAAAGGCTCCGTTATCCTTGCTGGTGACAAATACAAGCTGGATCTCGAAGACAATATCATATGGTTCAACGGCACAACCTCGTGGAACCTCCTGCCGGCAGAAAAGGAAGTAACAATCACCACTCCCGGAAAGAATGATGATTCATTCCTGGGTAAACCCTCACAGATATTTTCATTGTACAGGAAAGGTTACAAATCAAGGTTACTTGAAGAAAAGGCAGACTCATATCTCATCGACCTCTACCCGGAGGAGCTAAACAGCGATCATGTGAGGATACGGCTGAAAATAGGGAAGCCCGCCCTTGATCTCAGAAACCTTGAATATAAATACAAGAACGGTACAACCATAACCCTCGATGTCACATCATTCGACCTGAAGAAGAACCCCTCCAGTACTACATTCATTTTTGAACCGGAAAAATACAGGGGAGTGGAAATCATCGACATGCGATGAGGCTCAAAACTCATCTAGCGGGATAAGCAATCCGTGCATGATAGATATTCAGGAGTCTTTTCACAAAAACCCTCTTAATATCAGTCACATCCCTGAATGTGAGAGGTGTCTCGGAAAAAAGTCCGTCCTGTTCCTGCAGATAAATGATTCTTTCCACAAGATCCCTGATCTTGTCTTCCGTGTATTCAGGCAGAGTCCTTGACGATGCTTCCACCGAATCAGCCATCATGACAATCGCTGTTTCCCTGGAAAAAGGCTTGGGCCCTGAGTAGGAGAAGTTCTTTTGCATGTCGGTCCTGTCAGGATTTTTATCCAGGAATTTTTTATAGAAATAATAGGCAACTGAAGTCCCGTGATGTGTCTGAATGAAATCAATTATCTGAGAAGGCAGTTTATGTTTCCTGGCGAGTTCAACACCCTCCTTAACATGGTCGATGATAATTCTTGCGCTCTTTTCCGGATCTAGCCTGTCGTGGGGGCTGAATCCTTCCGACTGGTTTTCGATAAAGTATTGTGCATTGACAATTTTCCCGATGTCATGATAAAGGGCACCTGTCCTGGCCAGGAGATTGTTAGCGCCTATTTCCCTGGCGGCCTCCTCTGCAAGATTTGCCACCTGAAGGGAATGCTGGAAAGAACCCGGGGCATTTTCGGAAAGCTTTCGCAGAAGGGGCTGGTTAGTATCTGCCAGTTCAAACAGTGTTGCATCGGAAAGGAATCTGAAAGTCTTTTCAAAAACAAAGATCAGCGGATAAGAAAGCAGAAGGAGAACCCCGTTTCCCGCAAACCATATGTAATTTCTCCAATTCATGTTCTCAAGACTGCCTTCCTGCATTATGCCAATACCAAAGTAAACCACCGAGTAGGCAAGGAAAACCATGAAAGCGGTAAAGAAAAGCTTTGCCCTCCTGTTGATATTGGTCAGTGAAAAGATCACAATTACCCCGGCCAGGTAGCTTATAAAAACGAATTCAAACGAGTTTGGTACAATGAAGCCAGCAAGCATGATCGCAATCAGGTAAACAAAAAGGGCGAGCCTTGAATCATAGAAAGTCCTGATCACGATGGGGATGATTGGCAGGGGTACAAGAAAAACCACGTCGGAAGGTGCGTAGAGCATCAGCCTGATAATGGCAATGAAAAGAAGGATGATAAGGATTATGAAAAATGTCTTCTGGGTTGAACTCAGGACATCAAACCTGAAATGGTACATGAAAAGGTAAAGCGCCATATAACATGAACATACCAGGATAATCCTTCCCAGTACCACGAGCCATTTGTCGTACATCCCCAGGCGTCTTTCCGATTCATCCCTGAGCGATTCAAGAATCAGGTATTTTGCATCATTCACTATCTCACCTCGGCTGATTATAAGTTCCCCTTCCTGGATCATTCCCCGGTTCGGGCTTATCTCACTCAGCATCTTATCCCTGACTGCTGAAGAAGTCTGTGGATCAAAGATCAGGTTCGGCCTGATAAAGTTGTAAAATGCAACATTTTCAAGAAAATCACGAACCGGTTTATCGGCTGCCGCTTTGAACCCGTTCATCAGTTCTTCCTTTTTTTGTTCAGCCGCGAGGTATGCTGTTTTTTGAAGATAAAAGGAACCAAATGGTTTTTTTTCAGCAATTTTACCGTTGATTACGGTAACATCCCTGAAATTCTGACCGTAGGAGGATCCTATTGCATCTGTTTCAAGAATTCCCCTGCGGTAGATCTCCGACAGTATTTCCAGCAGATCTTCATGGAGTTTGTTTTTCAACGATGCCGGCACTTGTTTGTGTACTGCCAGGTAATCATTCAAAGAAGCATCAAGATATTCCTTAAATTTTTCCAGCTCCAGTGATGATATTTCCGGACTGGTCCTGAAATATGGGGTGAAGTTCCTGGAAATGCTGTCACGCTCCCTTGCAATTACTGAGGCTGGTTTCAGCACCGGGAAATCCCAGGGAGCAATGAGTGATGAATTCAGCCATGGTTTTCCCTTTTGGAATTCATACCTGAATTTGCCTTCGCGCGGGGAGATGAGCACCACAATAATTGCACTTGCAATAAAAAAAGCCAGGTGAAAGAGATATTTCCTGTCCGGTTTAATTTCGGGAGGCCTCCTTGATTCAGCCATTACACGCTCATTAAAGACTTAACCGACAATCATTGGCAAAAATATGCTTTTTTTATTTATCCCTCATCAGCCGGAACCATTTAAATCCGGTCAGCCGGCTTCACGCGGGAAATCATTAATTTGTTAATTTTGAGAAAAATCAAAACCAATGGAAAAATATATCTGCGAGAACGTTTTTGTTCCTTTGCGTTCGGCTCCCTCACATAAATCAGAAATGCTCAGCCAGGTTCTCTTTGGAGAGAAATATTCGATTATCGACAGTGCAGGTCACTGGTATAAAATAAAAACCTGCTTCGACGACTATTCCGGCTGGATCGATATGGATCACCTGTGCCATTCACCTGATACTGACGGTTCCGGGGGCAATGTCATCACCAGGTCACTGTCCTGTTTCCGGCCTGACGGGACCAGGCTTGTCCTTGAGCCGGGTTGTGAGATATATCATCCTGATTTTGAACGGAAGACTTTCATGCTATCGGGGAAAACCTATACTGCCGGTGAAGAATTCACCGAAAGCATCATCAGAAATGATCTGTCTTTATCCGATACTGCAATGAGATTCCTTAACAGCCCGTACATCTGGGGTGGACGGATACCTTCAGGAATTGATTGTTCAGGGTTCACCCAGCTGGTTTATAAGCTTCTGGGCAAGGCAATTCCGCGCGACAGCAGGCAGCAGGCAGAAAAGGGAGAAATCATCAGTTTTCTTGAAGAAGCAAAGGCAGGCGATCTGGCCTTTTTTGACAACGAAAGAGGGGTGATAACCCATGTGGGACTTATACTGGCCAAAGGACTCATTATTCATTCATCGGGCAGGGTGAAAATTGACATTATCGACCAGCAGGGCATATTCAGGCAGGGTAAATACTCACATCACCTCAGGCTGATAAAAAGAATGCAATCATAGAAAACAACATATGGTAATCTGAGGCATGTTAAGCAATTTACCCGGATTGAATAAAAAAGGGTGTTTCCGTTGAAACACCCTCAGCTTTAAATATTTGATAATTTATTCCTTTGTAAGGTTTGCCGTAAGAACGGTCTTGCCATCCAGGTAAGTGGGTCCGTATGTGGCTGCTATCCAGATGCCATCTTCAGGGAACCAGATATCATAATCAATTTTCATTGTTGGTTTGGCCCCGCAATTATCCCATGTACCGCTTCCCTTGATCTTGTATCCGTCGATATAGTCGGTTTCGCAGAAATACTGCTCGGGGATGACCAGCGTTCCGTCAGGATTGACGGTAACCTTGCAGCTGCCGCCGGCAATAATGCTCTCTCCCCAGAAACCATCCATAAAACCTTCATTGAGTCCTGTAAGGACAACTTTATCTCCTTCCAGGACGGCAGTAACCGTACTTGGATAGGTTTCATCAGCCGCCCCGTCCGTTCCTTGCCATGTTCCGGCAAAATCTTCCACAGGAAGGGGGCAAAAGGGATTCACATTTACTTCGATCACTTTCTCAGGCGATTTAACCCCGCCGGCAGTTGTCTCAACCACTTTAATCTGGGCCTTTCCGCTGGCCGGAAGCTTATCGAACAGTACTTTTGCGGTTCTTGTATCCTGGCTAACCGAAGAAACAGTAGCATCAACTGCACTCCAGCTCCAGGTTGATCCTGCCCGGAAATAGTCGACAGAGTAATCATAGCTGAAGGTCTGAAGCACAAGTGACGGACCTGTGGTGCTGAGGACGACGGGAACGACCTGGGATGCATCATAAGCATCCTGTGCTTTCTCCATCGGGGTTTTTTCACAGGCGGCCAGGAGTGAAACAGCCACCAGAAGTGATGTTAACCTGATTAATATTTTTTTATTCATAATCTGTTATTTAATAATTAAGGTATTAAGTGGGGCTAAAACCATCCGCCATTTGAATAATCCTTGCCTGCAACACCCTTGGTTGCACCGAAACTGTAGGATTCCATCAGATTGACCTCGAGCTGCTGGCCAGGGATCGGGAAATGAAGGGGAGTACCCTTCTGAAGCTTGTCTGCCTTGCGCATTGTGCAGAATTCAACTCCAAGACCGCTGCAATAAAGTTCGATATTGCGTTCATGGAAGATTGCGGCATCCACCTCGGCGGCAGTTGCACCTATTGGCGGAAGGCTGCCTCTGGTTACTCTTTCACCGGCGTTGATTATATCGGCTGCACCGCTGTAGTTGTTTTGATGCAACATTGCTTCGGCTTTCAGCAGGTCGTTCTCGGCTTTTCTGAAAACAGGTGAGGGAGTGATCCATGTGGCAAGGTAATCATCCAGCCTGCTGTATCTGTAGCAGGAATAGTGATAGTAACCCCTCTCCACCCTGAACGTACAGGATGACAGATACTGGAAATCAGTAAAAATGCGGTCATCAACACCATCCTTATGAGCCGTGGTCGGAGGAGGAAGGGCGTCCCACTGATCGGCCCCGAGTGTCCAGCGCTCAGGCATTGCAGGATCCATCATATGGGCGATTCTCATGTCCGTTCTGCCCCATCCGGCGAAATTGGCATATGTGTGGTATAAATCATACCAGTGGATATCATCCATCTTGGGTGCAAAATCGTAGGTCAGACCCTTCTTTGCATAGGCGAGTACCCTGCCCCAGTCAACCGCATCATTCTCTGCCTTGTTCCTCGGTGAATAGGAAAGCAGCCTGGCAGCCATGGAATTGGCCAGCTGGCCTATCTCCACATCTGTATAGGTCATCCCTGGTATCCATGTACTTGGAAGTGTGAACCCGCTGCTTTCGCAGATGTTAATGCATTTATCCAGGCTTGCAACAGCTGCGGTGATCAGTTCAGTGTAAGGGGATACCGGAATAGTCTCTCCAAGGTCGGTTTCATCCGTTACGACGAATCCCTTGTCGAAAAACAAGCCCACGTAACCCAGTGCAAGGCCCTGCCCAAGGTATGCCATTGCCTTAACCATCGGAGTTTCATCGCTTCCGTCATCGGCAATTATCTTCATGTCCTCACCCACAACTTTTTCAAGGATTTCATTTGATGAGGAAAGAAGGGAATACATGCCCTTGTAGAAATTTTCTGTGATCACGGCATAACTGTAAGACGGGGTATTATCCCAGGCAACCCTGGGTTCCATGCTGAAATGCCACATTGCGGCATTACCATGGGAACACGTACCGGCATCAGCACCGACCCAAAGGGCAAGCGCCGGTCCATTATACTCCTGGGTATATTGGAACCAGGTATTTATGAGCCCTCCTGCAACTCCCTTCACATCAGAAGGTTTGGAAAATGCCGTGGCAAAATCCGGGTCGTTCAGGTTCTTGACATCCAGACTTTCGCAACCTGTCAGAATTAATCCAGTAAGAACTGTTAAGAGGAATAGATATTTGTATGTTTTCATAACCATAATAGTTTAATAATTAGAACTTCAGTTCAAGAGATGCGGCGAACGACCTGTAGTTCGGGTATCCCATGAAATCGTAGGAGAAATACTGCGTGCCGTCAGTTGTAGCAACCTCCGGATCATAACCTGAATAATTTGTCAGGGTCCAGATATTCTTGCCAAGAATAGAAAATTTGACTCCCTTAACAAATCCGTTGAATATGTTGTTAAGAGCTGCTGACCTGACAGTATATGACAGGGATATTTCCCTGAGTTTAAGATAGCTTCCGTCCTCGACCCAGAAATCGTTGAAGTCGTTGACATCATAGAAAGTCTTGTAATATGTAAGTGTTTTCTTCAGGTAGTCGGGTTTGCCGTACTGGTCCATCATACCATGCCTGTCATCCCTGGTGAGCCACTGCGCCGATTTATTGTAGATATCACCTCCGTTCTTCCATTCAAGGAGGGCATAAAGCCCGAAGCCCTTGTAACTTAGATTGTTGGTCATTGCCAGTTTGAACTTCGGATTGGAATCGCCAGTTTTGCCATACCATAAAGCTCCTTCCTCATTAAGCTTCTTGATGGCTTTCTCGGATGTGGTTCCTTCCGTACCTTTGAGGATCACATACCCATCACTGTTGACTACGTAATTGCTGATATTGTCTGTTTCGCCAAGCTGCTGGGCAAGCTCATCTAGTGATCTGACGAATTTGTAACCGTACATTGCTCCGAAAACTTCACCTTCGCGGATATAGAAGCACTTATCGGCTTCCTGACCCTGAGGACCGGTCTGGAACGGGGGAACGGTCAGTTTTGTGATCTTGGTCCTGATCCTGTCAAAAATAAATCCGACATTATAGCTGAGATTGGTCTGTCTTACAACAGCTGCATTCAATGATGCTTCCCATACCTTTGAATTAAGGGAACCGGCGTTCTGAACCTGGCTGGGCCATCCACCGTACTGCACCGGAAGCGGAACCGCAAGGATCTGGTCGGTGGTATTGGTTTCAGACCTGATGAGCTCAAAACTGAACCTGTTGAGGAAATCGAGATTCAGACCGACCTCCCATTCCTTGGAAAGAGAAGGTTTAAGATTCTTGTTGCCAAGCTGTGATTTTGAGGTCAATCCCCCGCTGATGGCCATCACTTCATACTGATCGGCAAAAGCAGGTCTTTGTCCTGCAGTACCGTAAGCGACCCTGAGCTTGAGTTCCTGTACATCCGGTATATGAATATCCTCGGTTATCCTCCATGCAGCCGAAACCCTGTAATACGGATTCCATCTTGCTTCCGAGCCGAAAAGGGAAGAACCGTCGTAGCGGTACATTCCGTCGAAAATATACTTGTCTTTATAATCGAGGTAAAGGATGGCGAAATAGTTCTTTGCAATAATTTCATCCTGGTAGCTGGTAAGAGATTTGTTTCCTGCAATGGCATCGAAGGAGGGAACTCCGCCGAGGCTGAAGTCATAACCCGTTGCAGTGTGACTTTTGTATGTTTCCTTTTCAATGAGATAACTCAGTTTGGCCCTGGTATTGAACTCCCCGAACTTCCGGTTGAAATTAAGGGTAGCCTGGAAATTCTGGGAAAAGTCGGCCCTGCTTGACCTGTAGTATTCTCCCTGTGAATAGACCGGGCCTTCGCCGCCCCGCGACCAGGTATCGTAAGGACTGTAACTGGTCAGATCGCTAAGCGAATATTCAAAGGCATATTTTCCTTCGAGATTAATCGAATGAGAAAGGTTGTATTTTGCCGAATAAGTACCCAGGATCCTGTCACGCTTTGTAAAATCCTCAATTTTCCAGAGATTGTAGATCGGATTTTCCTGCTCATCCTGCCAGATGTTTGGTATAAACAGGTAAGGCTGTCCGTCGGGATTTACTCCCTTGAAGTCAACATCGGGTTCAATAAGCAGGGTGTTAAAGAACACTCCTCCGTTGTAATAGTTGGCACCACCGGGGTCCTGAGTCGTGGATTTCACATACAGGTTCGAGGCGGAGAGAGTAAGTTTTGGCGACAGCCTGTGGTCGACATTGAGCCTGAAACTGTTACGCTTGTAGCCGTCCGTCTCGGCAACAACACCAGTCTGGCGGTTATTCTCGAAAGAGATCAGGAAGTTCGTCTTTCCCAGGTTAGAACCGACTGATATATAGTTGGTAAAAAAATTGCTTCCGGGAAATACCTCTGCTTCATGATCATATAAACGAGCATAAGGATTGTCAAGATACTGATCCGGCTTTATTGATCTTGATCCCGAGACTCCCACGTTGCCATAACCGGGATAATTGGCCGGGTAGGTAACCCCCTTGTAACGGGTATAAGGGAAATTGGCCTGATCATCTGCCAGCTGATACTGATGATGTGTGGCAAGATTATACTTTTTTGCAAGGCTGTTCATGCCGTACTCATTCCTGACAATTACTTCCGACTTTCCTTCGGTCAGCAGGTTGCCCCGGCGGGTGGTGACGGCAATGACCCCGTTCCCGGCACGTGATCCGTACAGTGCCGATGCAGAAGCTCCCTTTACGACTTCTATTGATTCAATATCGTCAACATTGATATCTCCAAGGGTACCTTCCATAATGGCACCGTCGAGAATAATGAGGGGCGCCTGTGATCCTGTTATCTGGGTTGCGCCTCGCACAAGGATCGTTGCTGCACTTCCGGGCTCGCCGGTTGTATTGATTACCGTAATACCGGCAACCTTTCCCTGGAGTGCTGATGATGCCGACCCGGCATAAACCTCCTTGATCCTGTTCTCATCAACCCTTTCTACAGATACAGCCAGCTTCTTTTTCGGAGTACCTGCGGCAACACCGGTGACAATCACCTCATCGAGGTTCAGAAGGTCCTGCTCCAGAACGACATCAATGACACTTCTGCCTCCGATGGCTTCATCCACGGTTTTCATCCCGATAAAGCTGAACGTAAGAGTAGTCGCTCTCGGGGGTACCGTCAGACTGTATTTTCCATCAGCGCCTGTCAGGGTACCCAGGGTGGTCCCTTTCACAGAAACTGAAACGCCGGGTATCGGAAGGCCGTCATCCTGGCCGGTCACTGTACCCGAAATTTGCACTGTCTGGCTCATGACAAGAGTTACTGTCAATAGCAACAGTGAAAAAATCATAAAGACTTTTTTCATAGAATACTAAGTTTAGGTTAAAATTCTGGTGTAAATGTATTTAAATATTATGTATGACAAAAGTCATGTCCTGTTTTTTTCTGATATTTTAACATTAAATGTCAAATAACCTTATACATACCTATCCTGAAGCTTCCAGATAAACAAAACCAGGAATGAATTTGTTCGATTGACGAAAGATGGTTTAACTCAAAAAATTCGCTTTTTAGTAAGATCAAGTATTAATTTTTCTTCTTCAATAGCCTTTTCTGCAATCAGACGGCCTTTACTGACAAGCTCATCCGCAAATTTTACATCTTTTAAACTTTTGGTGTTTATCCTTACATTCAGAAAAGCCCCTGTAATACATGTACGCAATGCCATCGCCCCCACGGCAGCATCGGTCACCGACTGGGCATTTCCCTCCTTTACCATTTCCCTGATAAGTTCAAAACCAGTAAAAGCAGTCTCCATCACCCGGAAAGGGACCAGCGAAGCCTCCCTGGTTGCATTCTCAATCGCTTCCTCACGGTCTTTTTTATCGGTGTCAGTTTTTGCGGGCATTCTGATTGCAGCCAGGATCATGTTATAGGCGCCAGTATCTTCATCCACCAAATCAAGGAGCCTGTTCTGGATCACCTTTCCTTTCTCCGCCCATACCGAGAATTCCTTCCATCTGTCGTCCCAGCCTCTTTTATGGCTTGAGATATTGGCCACCATGGTACCCAGTGCCGTACCCAGCGACCCGACATATGCCGAGACCGAACCACCGCCGGGAACCGGCGATTCCGAAGCGGTTAGATCCATAAATCCACGCAGGCTCATTGAAATAAGATTCTTTTCATCCTTTTCCTCCATGACGAATTCAATTATCTTTTCCTCGGGCCTGAACTTCCGTATTTCATCGAGCCCCATCGATTTAACGGCAATCTTAATCAGTTCTGCATCGGAAACACCCGTTGACCTCTGCTGCTTTTCAAGGAAATAACGGCCGGCATCGAGCATAGCCCTGAGCGGGATCATTCCCACAAGCTCCGACCCGGTTACCCTTATGCCGCGAGCCTCAGCCTTTCTGCAGACCTCATCAAAGGCAACATGGACCGGGGTCACGGAGATATCAACCAGGTTCATCGTTATCTGGGCAATTCCGTATTCTTCAATATACCATCCCATAGCCTTGACTTTCTTCAGTGACCCTGGTATATTCACTTTTTCCCCATTTTCATTCCTGATCATTCTGCCCTTTTCCCGCACATCATATGCAATTGCATTTGCGCGCCGGGTAGATGTTGTGTTGAGATTGATATTAAAGGCCACCAGGAAATCCCTTGCTCCGACGGCAGTGGCACCGGATCTCCTGTTGAAAACTGCCGGTCCGAAATCCGGTTTCCACCCCGGATCTGAAAACTTTTTCTGCAATCCTTCGTACTCGCCAGCCCTGCAATTGGCAAGATCCCTCCTTTTTTCCTCAAATGCGGCATTTTCATAGCAATACACGGGAATTGCAAGCTCTTCCCCTATCCGTCGGGCAAGCTTCCGGGCATATTCCACTGTTTCCTCCATGGTGATCCCCGATACGGGAACAAGCGGACATACATCTGTTGCGCCCATCCTGGGATGCTCCCCATGATGTTCCGACATGTCAATCAGCTCTGCCGCTTTCCGGACAGCCCGAAAAGCTGCTTCAACCACCTGATCTGGCTCACCCACAAACGTGACAACTGTACGGTTTGTGTCCCTGCCCGGATCCGTTTCAAGCAACCTGATTCCCTCAACTGATTCAATTTCGTCGGTAATCTGCCTTATGACAGCCATATTTCTGCCCTCACTGAAGTTGGGCACACATTCCATAATTCTTCTGTTCATATTATAAGGATATTATCTGATTTGGCCTGTTAATATTGTCTGCAATTACTCCGGATCACATGAAATACAAGAACTTATTCCGGGGTTCCCGAAAGTTCACCAGGGTCCCTGGTTCATGGAATAATCTGTCCTTTCAGTATAACAGTCTCAATCAAATCGCTTCCGAAAGCGTAAGGAAAGAATCCGTACGAAGGCATTTCCCTGGTAACAAACATATTGGCTGCTTTTCCCATTGCTATCGAGCCATGCGTTTCAGAGAGGCCCATGGCATAGGCAGAATTCAGGGTAACGGCATTGATCGTTTCCTCGGGCGTCATTTTTAATCTGATACAGGCAAGGGACATGACAAGCTTCATATTGCCGGATGGTGATGATCCGGGATTGAAATCAGAGGCAAGTGCCAACGGAAGCCCTGCATCGATCATCCTGCGTGCGGGAGGATCAGGAAGACCAAGGAACAGTGCCGATCCGGGAAGAAGCGTGGGCATTGTTCCCGTACCAAGAAGGGCTTCTATTTCAGCGTCGCCCGTCCTTTCGAGATGATCCACAGAAAGGGCATCATACCTGACACCTGTCTGGACACCACCGGAATAATCCAGCTCATTGGCATGTATCTTCGGGATCATACCGTATTTTATCCCGGCCATAAGAATCCTTTCGGTTTCCTCAACCGTGAAGAAACCAGTATCGCAGAAAACATCGATGTAATCGGCCAGTTCCCCGTAAGCGACCATCGGGATCATTTCATTCACGACAAGATCTATGTAAGCTTCCCTGTCAGACCTGAATTCATCCGGAAGTGCATGAGCCCCGAGAAAGGTGGATCGGACCTCAATGGGAAAATCGTCCCTTAATCTCCTGATTACCTTCAGCATTTTTATCTCATCTTCTGTATTCAAACCATAGCCGCTTTTTATTTCCACGGCTCCGGTACCCTGTCGTATGATCTCCCGTATTCTTTCGGACGATTGTTCATAAAGTTCATCTTCGGAAGTGGCGTGCAGCAACCTTGCCGAATTGAGGATCCCGCCGCCACGCCTGGCAATCTCCTCATATGATAAGCCTCTTATTCTGTCGGCAAACTCCTGTTCACGGCTCCCTGCGTAAACCAGATGAGTATGGGAATCACAAAAGGAAGGAAAAACAAATTTTCCTGAAGCATCAATGGTAATCAGTTCACGTCCGGATTCTTCCGCAACTGCAGGATCCATATCCCGCATCTGTCCGAAATCAGTTATCAGGCCGTCCCTGCAAAATATGTAAGCATCGGGAATTGTGGTCAGCTCCGACATTTCCTTACCTGCCACCAGGCTGCGCTGAATGGCGCCGGCTCCGACAAGACCCTTGATATTTGTGATCAGAAGTGCCATGCTGATATAAAATCATTTATCAGTTCCCCAAGTTAGCAAATATTGAAAAAGTATCCGGAATTTCCATCATAACAGGGTTATGATTTTATTGAAATGGCAGCTGCTAGTCTCCCCGTACAGGGAGCCTGAGCGTAAAATAAAATTTCTGCATGTTTGTATATGATATACATGCGGTTTTCATTTTTCTTTATCTTTAACCCTGTTAACCAAACCTGTATACCATGAAAAATATCTTTTCCCTGTTGCTTTGTCTTTTAACTGTATTTTCACTTTCAGGCCAGGAGAAGAAAGTTAAAACCGGCTGGAAGTTTGGGGGCCCCTACCGGCAGTTACTTTCGATTCGAACCTCGGATTCCAGTATGGTGCTCTTTTTGAATTCTTCAATTATGGTGATCCGAGCGTGTATCCGAAGTATTATGATCATACCTATACCGAGGTTTCCAGATTTACCAAAGGCAGCGGCATTTACAGGTTTATGTTCGAGACAAACCATCTTATCCCGGGTGTGGAATGGATGAGCGATCTCAGTTACCTGACCGATCAGGCAAATCATTTTTACAGTTTCAACGGCTATGTGTCGGTATTTAACAAAGACTGGATGGATACTGAATCATCCGCCTACAGGAGTGCCATGTTTTACCGTTTCAGCAGGAACCAGTTCCGCTTCAAGAATGACTTCGTAGGGAAGCTTTCAGGCGATCATCTTAAGTGGAGTGCAGGGTTTGCATTGAACAACTTCAGGGTGGGTTCGGTGGATATTGATAAGCTCAATAAGGGGAAAAAAGAAGATAAAAAGCTTCCGCCGCTTTCAGAAGAGCCCGGACTTTTTGAACTTTACCGAGATTCTCTCGGCATAATAAATGCAAATGAGGCTGACGGCGGCTGGGTTAACACCATAAAGGCAGGCCTGGTGTGGGACAGCAGGGATAACAGACCGAATCCGATGAGAGGTATATGGACTGAAATGGGAATTGAAATATCGCCCGGATTCCTTGGAAACGACTGGGGATTCTCAAAATTCTATATAACACACCGGCAATATTTTACACTTGTGGAAAATGATCTGGCACTTGCCCTGAGGTTAGGATATCAGACAACGCTTTCCGGAAAAGTCCCCTTCTTTTACCAGTCGCAGGTTATTACCTACAGACTGACAGGCTATTCGAGCGAGGGATTGGGAGGGACCAGCACCATGAGGGGAATTCTAAACAACAGGATAGTGGGTGATGCATTTGTGCTGGGCAATGTTGAGCTCCGCTGGAAACCGGTCTACTTCAAATTCCTGAAACAAGATTGGTACCTTGGTGTGAACCTGTTCTATGACCTCGGAATGATCACGAAGGAAATCTCCTTGCCCGACGACCTTCAAAGCACATTCAGCACAAAAATGACAGATTACACTTTCTCTGATTTCTTCAGGCCCGGTCAGGAAAAGATCCATCAGTGTGCAGGTATCAGCATAATGCCGGTGATGAATCAGAATTTCGTGATTGCAGTCGATATCGGGAAGGCATTCAACTCACAGGACGGGAACATTGGATTTGCAATAGGATTGAATTACCTGTTTTAGCATCAGTTGCAATTATTCACTGAATAACCCGGGCAGCACAGTAACACCCGGGGCATGCACCTGACATCACAAAAACCATTTAACCTGGGACATCCCTCACCAGGGGCAGCAGGACAGTATTATGGATTGCGTGCCCCCTAGAATCCTTTCAGCATAAAACCCATGGCCACCCCGAGGTAGTTACCGATTATCCATCCGATAACTCCTACTGTTATTCCCGTAACAATAACATCCTTGTTCTTCAGCGCAGCGGCGATTACGGGCACAAACGGCGGTGAATATATGAAGGCAGTGGTTGTGATGAGATAATCATCTGCGTTAACCCGGAAAATTTTGGACAGCAGGAGGTGAAGAAGCAGTGAGCCGAAATAGGCGTACATTACATAAGCGAACAGTCCGAGAAAGCCAATGCTGAATATTGTTTTCAGATCGGCCATCGATGCAAAGGCAAAGGAAAACACAAGGATGAAATACATACCAAGCTGGAATGTTTTTTCAATCCTGTTGATCGATGGTATCAGTGAAGCCAGGATACCGAGGGAGGTTATCAGCAGGATAGCTGCGGGCTGGAATGCTGTTTTCGGCAGGAGCATTGCCGTTCCGGCGGAAACAACGGAGATCAGCGCGGATATTCCAAGTGCCTTCAGCAAGGGGAGCAATCTTTCCTTGTTAAGCAGGCCCGAAAAATCATCAAAACTCTGTGCCTCGGCAACAGCTTTTTCCGTATCTGTAACTTCGCCGGTATGCCTGAAAGGAGGAAGGATGGCCCTGAAAACCCGGGGACCGGCCGTAATGAAAAAAAAGATTGTAACTGCACCGATTATGATATCATAAGTGTTTGTAATAAGGAAAAGACTTGGATCCACATCGAGTGCATAGCTGAGGGAAGCCATGTTTGGTGTCCCTCCTGTATAGACCCCGATAAGCATGCCGGCAACTTTCCAGCTCTCGGGAACCATATCCCTGAACATGAAGAATCCGGAGACTATAATAACAATTATTGAAATGAGGGCGAGTATCATGCTTACAAAGCCCGTTTTTGCATATCTGATCCATTTCCTGATATTAAGTGAAAATAACAGCAGGGGAAAAGCCAGAGGTATTGCAATTGTTGTAAGCAGATCCTGGGTTCTCCTTATGGAATTCACAAAAACATCATTCTCAGTGATTGTTCCCGAGGCAAGAAGTGATTCCAATCTTGCATCTGGCAGGGCAGTGGCTCCGCGAAGTTCAAGATAATAGCCTTCGCTGCCTGAGGGAAGGATCCCTGATGTTCCCAGGAGCAAACCAAATGCATATGCCAACACTATTGAACCAAGTTTTTTCAGAATTGTCCAACGTTTGCACATGTAAATTATAAGAATGGGAAAAGTGAAGTACACTATGATAAGAATGATAAGTTTTATCATACGACAGGTTTTAGGTATTCCCAAATATAGAAAAAGCGGTTCACAATAATGCAAACCGCCTGGAAAATAGGTATTTATACTTATTTACTTGTCTGCACAGTCACATTCCTCAAAGCTCTTGTTATACTGTTCGATGGCTTTGAGGCTCATTCCCATGCTTGAAAATCCGCCGTCGTGATAAAGATTCTGCATGGTAACCTTGCGGGTAAGATCGGAGAAGAGGGCGATGCAGTAATCGGCACATTCCTCTGCCGTGGCATTGCCAAGGGGTGACATTCTTTCCGAGAAGTCAACCAGCGACTCGAATCCGTGAATTCCGCTTCCGGCAGTTGTGGGAGTTGGAGACTGGGATATTGTGTTTATCCGCACCTTCCTGTCGCGTCCGTAAATATACCCGAACGATCTGGCAATTGATTCCAGGAGGGCCTTGGCGTCGCCCATGTCGTTATAGCCGGTGAGGGTCCGCTGTGCCGCAACGTAGGAAAGGGCAACCACTGAACCCCATTCATTGAGTGCATCGTATTTATAGGCTGTCTGCAGTATCCTGTGAAAGCTGAGTGCTGAAATGTCAAGGGTCTTCAGCATGTTCTCATAATTGGTCTGTTCGTATGGTATGGCTTTCCGCACATTTGGCGACATGCCTATCGAATGAAGGATAAAATCAAACTTACCCCCGAAGTGCCTCATACTCTCGGAAATAAGGTTATCAATATCCGTCATGCTTGTGGCATCTGCCGTTATTACCCTGGCATCAGTGACTGAAGCCAGTTCATGAATTGTACCCATCCGCACCGCAACAGGAGAATTGGTAATTATCAGCTCCGCACCATGTTTACGGGCTTTGAGGGCAACCTGCCATGCGATGGATTTTTCATTCAGGGCACCGAATATCACACCTTTTTTACCCTTTAAAAGACCTTCATTCATTTCAAGCGATCATTTACAATACCAAATGTTACTTATTCTTTCCTGCACTTATCAGCTCCCTCGCGTTTCTTAAGGCTGTTTCCGTCACCTCGCTACCGCTCAGCAACCTTGCAACTTCCAGGATTCGTTCTTCACCTGATAACAATTTAATGCGTGTAATTGTTGAATCACCCTCGTCAGTTTTATAAATATGAAAATGCCTGCCTCCCCTTGAAGCAATCTGCGGAAGGTGGGTGATATTTACCACCTGCATGTAATTCCCCATGCCGGTAAGGATCTGGCCCACCTTGTCTGCAACCTCCCCCGAAACCCCCGAATCAATCTCGTCGAATATAATGGTGGGCAGGCTGCTGCTCCGGGTCATCAGTGATTTAAGGCTCAGCATGACCCTGGAAAGTTCTCCTCCAGAAGCGATTCGGGCTATGTCTTCAGGTTCAGTATTCCGGTTTGCTGAAAACATGAAATCAGCGCTATCCCTTCCCGAGGAAATAAAATCATCGAGCTGCTTAACTGATATTTTAAACCGGGCATTCGGCATGCCAAGCTGTTTCAGCATATCCGTCATACGGGTTTCGATAAGCGGGAGAGCCGATCTTCGCCTTTCAGATAATTCGTCGGCAAGGGAGGTCAGCTCATTACGGGTTACGGCCAGTTCTTTTTCAATCTCACCCAGTCTTTCATCGGTTGTTGCAACAGAACTGACCGTTCTCTCAATCTGTTCTTTCCTGTCAATCAGTTCGTCAGCGTCTTTAACCCTGTGTTTCTGCATGAGGGAATACAGATGATCGAGCCTGTCATTCACGGTTTTAAGCTTTTCCGGATCCGCTTCTATGCCAGCTGCAAGCTTTTCGATTTCGCCTGACAGGTCGTCCAGCTCAATAAAAGCAGAATCAATCCTTGAAACAAGACTCTCTCCTTCCGGAATGAACGATCTTATCCGGGAGATAAGGTTTCTTGCCTCCCTGAGCTTTGATAGGATCGGGCCGTCTTCGCCCGAAAAAAGGCCGGAAGCGCCTGACAGTGCCGAAACAATATCTTCTGCATGGGTCAGCAGTTCCTGCTCTTTCTCAAGTTCGGCCTGTTCCCCTCTTTTCAACCGTGCCTGCTCCAGCTGTGAAAGCTGGAACCTGTAATACTCAACATCGGATTTGTTCTTTTCCGATTCTTCCGCCAGTTCATGATACTCCCTGGCCAGCTTCCGGTACGAGTTAAAAACACGGCTGTAGTTGTCCTTCAAGGTGTCAAGTGAAGCAAAGGCATCAATTATGCCCAGCTGGAAGCTGTTGTTCCTGAGCATTAGTGTCTGGTGCTGGGAATGAATATCAATGAGCCTGTCCCCAAGCTCCCTCATCACCCCCAGGTTAACAGGTGTATCGTTTATGAAAGCTCTTGATTTACCTGATGGACTTATTTCCCTTCTCAGAATGGCAACCGTATCATAATCCAGATCCTGAGAGGTGAAAAACTCTTCAAGATCATAGCCGTCAATCTTGAAGGTGCCTTCCACCACGCATTTTTCCTTCATGTCGAGGAGCACGGATGTATCAGCCCTTGAACCAAGGATCAGTGACAGTGCGCCCAGTAGAATTGATTTCCCGGCACCCGTTTCACCGGTAATAATTGTAAGACCTTTATCAAGAGAAAGGTCGAGCTCCCTGATAAGCACATAATTGTTAACGGAAAGTCTTACAAGCATAACCTTCTCTTAGGGTTGGTTTGCAGCGAGGATCTTCTGATATTTTGTCTTATTGCCCGGATCGATTTCGTTAAGTATTTCGACAACCCGGACTTTTTCCTCGGGAAAAGCACTGGAGAAAATATTCACCAGCTCATCTGATTTGGATTCCAGAATAATCTGGATCAGGTACATATAAGGGTCGGGTCTGTTTCTGTACACTCCCTGGAGATGCCTGAGGCTTTCAACAATGTTTGTCCGGGCTTCAGGCATGCTTGATTCCATCCGGTCAAGGCCGTTCCTGTCATAATCATAGATAAATCTCCTCACACCTTTGTATTCATCGTCAAGAAGGTTCTTAATGAGCCAGTACCTGTTCCTGTTCCTTGACCCGTCGTATGGTTTCCAACCCGGTTCAGAGGCATTCTGGGCATTGGTCACGATCTTTTCGGCGATCCTGTAAAATTCTGTGCCTCCGTCCGGGGAAAAGGAATCATAATCAATTCCGAGGATGACATATGCATAATAGGCAAGCACGGAAACCAGGCTTGACCTGTATGAATTAGGGTCGAACTCGAGAGGCTGGAACTCGACATACCTGAACTGGAAATTGTTGTCCACGAAATTCAGCATTGTCGAATTGTAGGTGGTATTGAACACGGGCCGGCGCAACTGGATCTGGATGGTACCCCTGAATTCATCAGCTGACAACTGTTCAGTGAGATTTATCAGCATATTGCAGTCGATCCTCTCGGCATAACTGAAAACATTGTTGGTCCATACCGAATTGTTCATGAACTCGTAGATGTCGCGCTGCATGGTCTCAAAGACCTGGCGGTTCGAGCCCTGTATTTTCTGAGCCGAGATCTGAACATTGCAATTCAATTCCTGGCTGAGGAGTTGCCCCCGGCAACTTATCAGGCCCATGGCAAGAAACAGGCCTTTCAGTAAATAATATCTCATAACCCCTGAATCTGAATGTTCATCATTGCAACGATCTTGGAGAGGATATCCCCTGCCGCCTCTTCCTTTGTTTTCAGTTCAAATTTATCAATATTATTGTTCTTGTCAATAATGGTAATCCGGTTGGTGTCATGTCCAAATCCTGAACCTTTGTCCTTCAGTGAATTCAGAACAATAATATCAAGGTTTTTCCTCCGGAGTTTATCTTTAGCGTTTTCAATTTCATTGTCGGTTTCAAGGGCAAAACCTGCAACAATCTGTCTGTCTGTTTTTGACCGGCCCAGTATGGCGGCAATATCTTCGGTTGGTTTAAGTCTGATCACCAGGTCGCCTGGTCCTCGCTTGAGCTTTTTTCCGGGCGTATCAACCGGGGTGTAGTCGGCAACTGCAGCGGCCAGGATGGCTACATCCGAGCCGCGGAACCTTGAAATACATTCATCAGCCATTGACCGGGCCGTTGTGACATTTATTACCCTGACCGACCTGTTTCGTGGCCGCAGGCTGACCGGACCCAGTACAAGCTGTACTTCAGCGCCCATTTCACATGCAGCATCGGCCAGTGCGATTCCCATTTTGCCGGTGGAATGGTTGCTGATATACCTCACCGGGTCAATGGATTCCTGTGTGGGGCCGGCGTTGATCAGGATTTTCTTGCCTTTAAGGGATTTTTTTTTTTGAAAAGAAGCTTTTCAGTTCCTCAATAATATCCTCCGGCTCAGCCATTCTTCCCTTGCCTGTAAGGCCGCTTGCCAGCTCGCCGTCGGGTGAATCGAGTATATGATTACCATAGGAACCCAGGATTTCCAGATTCTTTCTGACCGCAGGATGGTTCAGCATATCAAGGTCCATTGACGGGGCAATGAAAACCGGGCAACGTGCCGAAAGATAAGTTGCAAGCAGGAGATTATCAGCCGCACCATTTGCCATCTTTGAGATTGTATTGGCAGTTGCCGGGGCAACAAGAAACAAGTCGGCCCACATTCCCAATTCAATATGACTGTTCCAGGTACCGCTTTCTGGCAGGTAAAAACCGCTGGAAACGGGGTTCTTAGAAAGTGTTGCAAGAGTAAGCGGGGTAATGAAGTCCTTTGCCCGGTCGGTCATAATCACCTTCACCTCGCAGCCTTCCCTGACCAGGAGGCGGACAATTGTCGCAGTCTTATAGGCTGCTATGCCGCCGCTGATCCCCACCAGTATTTTCTTACCCCTCAGCATTGAAAATTAAGCTTTCCCCCTTGTTGTGGACGATTCGGGAGATCTGTAAAATATCTTGGCATCCTCAAGCTCCTGCAATGCAATGAGCGTCGGCTTGGGAAGGCGTTCATAGAATTTTGATATTTCAATCTGCTCGCGGTTCTCAAAAACTTCTTCAAGGTTATCGGTGAAGGAAGCAAATTCCTCCAGCTTCTTGTTGAGATCCTGCTTCATTTCAACCGAGATCTGATTGGCTCTCCTGGCCACAATTATTACGGTTTCATAAATATTGCCGGTGTCCCTGGTAAGCATATCAAGATTTCTGGTAACTGTAGTCACCGGGGCCGCTGATTTTCTGTAATCCATGTTTATTGCTGATTGTTTGCTAGGTTTTCAACTTTCTCAATTTTCAGGAATCGGATCGTTTCCTGGTAAATCTTCCTGACTTCCTTCAAATACTTGCTCTGGGGATATTCTTCCATGAATGAGAAGTAATCATCGAGAGTGGACTGATATCTTTCCGTCTGCTTTGCTGCATAGCTGTTTTCGGCATACAGAAACAGGGAATTGAGCTTGAGGAACATCATCTCTTCGCGGTATTTTGAGGCTGAATGTTCTTTCAGGCTGTTGGTGAGGGCGGTTATGGCCGCCTTGTATTCTTTCATATCATAATACAGCCTGGCATTCAGGTACGATTTCTCAACAATACGTTCTTCAAGTTCATTTATATATTTCCTGGCTTCCTCAACTTTCGGACTGTGGGAAAACTTGGTTATGAATACCCTGAAGCCTTCGATTGAGTTCATCGAATTTTCCTGGTCAAGCTCGGCCCGGGGCGCCAGGTAATAGTCACATAATGCTCCCAGGAAAGTGGCTTCCTCGGCATACTGGCCATAGGGATACATTTCAACAAGCGATTTGTACAGCCTGCCTGCAACATCGTACTGTTTCATGCCGTAATAGCTCTGGGCATTGAGCCAGTTCAGCTCTTCTGCTTCTGTGGTGGCCCTGAAACGGAGGATCACCTGACCCAACAATTCTGATGCCTTCACATACTGACCCTGCGCATAATACTCCCGGGCCCTGGTTTTTTTCAGCTCGTAATCCGTGCTTTTCAGCAGCTTCTCATACTCACCGCACGAAGTGACCAGGAAAATTACCGGTAGCAAAATATAGATCCTGTACCTCATCTTTTGAAATGTTGCGCAAAATTACTGTTTTTTTTGAAATCACATACAACAAATTCAAAATTATAACCGCTGATAAGCTCCTTCCTGATGCTTTCCGTTCCCAAAGCTGCTGATTCAGGCGGCAGCCTGTGAAGGGTGCGCAAAAAGTATTCCGGATTTCTGACACAGGCACTATAATAAAAATTTAGGTATAAATAGGTATCTCTTCAACCCGTTTAAATGTGTACATTTGTGCGACTTTTAAAAAGCTTGTTATAATGGATATATTTGAAAAGATCAGATCGAACAGGGGTGCCCTGGGCCAGTATTCAGATGTTGCCGACGGGTATTTTACATTTCCCAGGCTTGAAGGGGAGATTGCTCCGCGAATGAAATTCAGGGGCAAGGAAGTGCTGACATGGAGCCTGAATAACTACCTTGGTCTGGCGAACAATCCCGAGGTCAGGAAAGCCGATGCGGAATATGCTGCGCAATTTGGTCTGGCCTACCCGATGGGTGCAAGAATGATGTCGGGGCAAACCACGAGCCATGAGAAGTTTGAAAGAATGGCGGCGGAATTCGAGATGAAGGAGGCAGCATACCTGCTGAATTACGGCTACCAGGGGATGGTATCAATAATTGATGCACTTGTCGACAGGCATGATGTCATAGTTTATGATTCCGAATCTCATGCATGCATAATGGACGGTCTGAGACTCCATTTCGGAAAGCGTTTTGTATTCCCTCATAATGATATTGCCAGCTGTGAAAAACAGCTTCAGCGTGCAACAAAGCTTACTGAAGAATCGGGCGGAGGTATTCTTGTAATCACCGAAGGTGTGTTTGGAATGGCAGGAGATCTTGGCAAACTTGATCAGATTGCCCGTCTGAAGGAAAAATACAACTTCAGGTTCCTGGTAGATGATGCCCACGGGTTCGGAACCATGGGTGCCAACGGGAGGGGAACCGGCGAACATTTTGGCGTTCAGGATCAGATCGATGTGTATTTTGCAACGTTTGCCAAGTCGATGGCGGGAATAGGAGGATTTGTTGCCAGCACGAGTGAAGTGATAAATTACCTCAAATATAACCTCCGCTCGCAGATCTATGCCAAATCGCTCCCGATGGCAATGACCCTGGGAGCAATCAAACGTCTGGAACTGATCCGTTCGCATCCGGAATACCGCGAAAAGCTGTGGGCAATTGTCAATGCTCTTCAAAAGGGGTTAAGGGAGGCCGGTCTTGACCTTGGCAGGACCGAATCGCCGGTAACTCCTGTCTTTATCAAGGGAGGGATCAATCAGGTAACCCAGCTTATCTATGATCTGAGGGAGAACTTCAACATTTTCTGCTCGGTCGTAATATATCCGGTGGTCCCGCGCGATGTTGTCATGCTGCGGCTGATCCCCACTGCCGTCCATACCATGGAGGATGTGGAATATACGGTGAATGCCTTCAGGGAAATAAAAAGAAAGATCGATAACAACGAATACCCTGACGAGCTGGCGGATTTTAACAGGTAATACCACTGCAGGATGGTCCCTGTTCTGCTTACGGCAATCATCCGCATATCACAGCCTGCTTAAGGAACCGGGCCACCTGAACATTAGCCTGTGATGATCGGGCGATCCATGAGTCGGACGCGGTACTGCAGGAGTAAAATACACGCTGACTTCTGCTGTTTCCAAATACAGGATAAAATGCGGGCTGACCCTCCGGGATTACAGTTCTCAGGCACCCCATCCTGGCATAGCCTGCAATTAAAAAAATCGGGAAACACCTATTGATTTTCAGCGCAGATTGAACTTTTTTCGATCCGGGGGGTTTATTTTCTGTGATCTTCACCCGGATAAGTTTAACCGGCTAAAATGAGTTGTCTGAAAATTCAAATGAAAGATAAGGAGAGAACTGATCAGAACCTGATACTGAAAGGATACAATATGCTTCTCTATTTTACCGGGAGCATGATAATGTTTGAACCCTCTGAAGAATGTGTTACCGACTTTTTCTCAGGCGAATTGCTCAGGACCCTCCCGGTACGGAGCAGGAATCCCAGGTTCATTGAAGCAGCTTCCATGCTGAGGAATTCATGCACGGATAAAAATTCATGCAGGGAAATGCTTCAGCAGGATTTTAACACTCTTTTTTCAGGATCCCTTCTCGCGCCGCCGCTCAAGTCGGTTTATTTCAGTAATGATATATATCCCGGGAAAGAAACCATCAGTGATTTCTATGATTCCTACGGATGGAAGGACAGGTCGCGCTACAGTTTCCCCGACGATAATCTTGGAGTTGAATTGTTGTTTCTTACCCTTTTGACCGATAAATACATCACGATTGACGATCATGTCAGCAGGGCCGAACTGGGAAATGAGATCAGGAGGTTCATAGAAAAGCACATACTGTCATGGATCTCCGACTGGTGCAATATGGTGCAGGAGAAGGCCCGGACACTCTGTTACAAGGGTATTGCCAAGCTTATCCATGCCTGTGTTGAGGATGTCCATACCATTGTCAGGCCGTCGGCGGAAACGCCTGCGCCTTTTGCAGATCTCAGAAATTAGGATTAAAGAAGTCATTGATGGCACCCATGTAATATTCGTCCCATCCTTCGCATATTTCATCATAATCCTCATCCGGAATATTCGATTGTTCAACCCTCACGACCGACCGGTCTCCGTCGGGTTTTATGCTGATAACTACAATGGATTTTTCGGGCCGGTCGCCGAAATACCATTCCTGGGTCAACTCCCTGCCGGTTATGAATCCAAGGTTTTTCCCTTCAATATCCCCATCCCACAATGAAAATTCAGATCCCGGTTCAGTCGACATTTTTGCAGGATATCCCGACCACAATTCAATTGTAAAGGGATTGGTGAGAGCAGCATACACATCTGCGGGTCCGGCATTGATCCGGTATGTCTTCCTGAATGTTCTCATACTCTTGGTTTTTCCTGTTTAAAGACTGCAGCCGGTAACTGTTAAGCTCCCCGGTCTTTCCGCCGTATTATGCAGCATGGAAAAACCGGTGTCAGTATAGTTAGCCATATTTTACCATCCTGTGTTGCTTATTCGGGCAGCTCTGCCAGATAACGTTCAGCATCAATAGCAGCCATGCATCCTGTTCCCGCTGCAGTAACGGCCTGCCGGTAGACCGGATCCTGCACGTCTCCGGCGGCAAACACGCCCGGGACATTTGTTCGTGTTGATCCCGGGATCGTTTTTATGTAACCTGTTTCGTTGGTATCGATGAATTTCCTGAACACTTCAGAATTAGGGGTATGGCCAATTGCAAGGAAGAATCCGTCAATTCTGATCCGTCTTATCTCTTCTTCCGGCGTTCCTTTCTTCCTGACAAGCACAGCGCCTTCAACCCCGTTTTCACCGAAAAGATCGACAGCCTGATGCTCCCACAATATTTCAATATTGGGTGTATTCATTACCCTGGTCTGCATTGCTGCAGAAGCCCGCAGTACATTTCTTCTGACGATCATGTAAACCTTGTTGCATAATCCTGCAAGGTAAATGGCTTCCTCGGCTGCCGTATCACCGCCACCGACTACTGCCACATCCTTCCCCCTGTAAAAGAAACCGTCGCACGTTGCACAGGCCGACACTCCCATCCCCGCATACCGTGTTTCCGCATCGATCCCAAGGTACCTGGCAGTTGCTCCTGTGGCAATAATAACTGTTGAAGCGATTATTTCAGTGTTGTCGTCGATTATAACCTTATGACTGCTCCCTGAAAAGTCGACATCAGTGGCAAGGCCGAACCGGACCTCGGCCCCGAATCTTTCAGCCTGCCTCTTCATATCTTCCATCATAACAGGTCCGGTAACCCCGTCGGGATAACCAGGGAAATTCTCAACCTCGGTTGTTGTGGTCAGCTGTCCCCCCATCTGCATTCCGGTATAGAGAACCGGTTTCAGGTTCGCCCTGGCTGCATATATGGCAGCAGTATAGCCGGCCGGTCCCGAGCCAAGAATGAGGCATTTTACCTTTTCAGACTTCTCAATAGCAGGTTTTTTATCTTCGTTTTGAAATTCAACAGGTTTAAAAAATTCCATAATTCCAGTTTTTCTTTTGCACAAATTTACAATAACCCTTTGATCTGCTTCAGTGACTTTTGTCACAAAATAAATTTTCATGCCGGCCGGTCTTTCCCGGGAATCTTCAGCAGGCCCGGTGCATTTATCCATAGGCAGAAAGCAACGGGCTTGGTGAAAAGCTCCGGGGCAAACTTTCCCGAATAACAACATGGGAAAAGGACGTCTGCCGGACAATCTGGCATCAGTTTTAATTTTTCACTTTGCAGAATCATATTTGTTGCTTAATTTTGCAATTCATTTACCGGGGTGTGGCGCAGTTGGCTAGCGCACTTGCATGGGGTGCAAGGGGTCGTCTGTTCGAGTCAGATCACCCCGACATTTATTAAACTCATTTATCTTGCAATCAGGTAGATGAGTTTTTTATTTCGCCACATAGGCACCACTATTTCAACAATCCCTTTTTCCCGGAGGATCCTGTATAAATCTATCTTCTGCTTGCCTGAGCCGGTTTCCCGGTAACCTCAGAACACAAAAATGAATAACAGATACCGTAAGTGACTATTTCATAAAGGGCTTTGGATGTCAGGCTGCAATATCCCGCCAATAAGGTTATCTCCCCGGTAATTTATCAACCGTGACATTCTTTTTACTATTGTCCTCCATGGCCAGTTTTTCAGAAACAAAGTTTGGCAGTGTATTTTTATTAATGGATTTTCTGTAATATTCAAATATGGAGTATATAAAGACAGTAACAAATACTCCCAGCATTACTGATAATTTCAGTGGAAGATTCAGAGTCTCCGGTGCAAAAAGAAAATATGTGCTGGTTATTGCCGTCATAATTACGGCAGGAATAAGGGCTATGTAATAAAATTTTGATTCCTTCATGAGATATACCGTAATAGCCCAGAGTACCACCATGGCCATTGTCTGATTAGACCATGCAAAATATCGCCAGATAATTTCGAAATTAATCTGGGTAAGGATCAAGCCCGTTATAAAAATGGGCAAGGATACAAACAAGCGATTTCTAACAGGTTCCTGTCTGTAATTGAGAAAATCCGAAACAATAAGTCTGGCGCTCCTGAAAGCGGTATCTCCAGTAGTAATAGGTGCTGCAACCACCCCTAATAAAGCCAGGATACCTCCAATCTTTCCCAGGAGTGAGTTTGAAATCTCATTCACTATGGCGGCAGCATTCCCCTTTTGACTAGCCATGGCTAGATTTAGTTCGGGCGTCCCTCCATAAAAGCTCATGGCAATTGCGGCCCAGATCATTGCCACAATAGCCTCTGATATCATAGCGCCATAAAAGATCCTGCGTCCATATAACTCATTCGTGATACATCTTGCCATCAAAGGAGACTGGGTTGAATGAAAACCCGAAATCGCACCGCATGCAATTGTGATAAACATAATGGGAAATATCGGGAATCTTTCAGGCATGGAATGAAAATTCCTTAAATTTGAAATACTCAGCTCTGGTATTTTATATCCCTTAAAAAATAAAGCAATGATTAATCCCAGGGCCATAAATAAGAGGGCAAAACCAAACACAGGATAGATCCGTCCAATGATTTTATCAATAGGAAGCATGGTCGCTAAAAAATAATAAATAAAAACAACTACTGTCCAGAATGGGATACCGAAGGGCTTTGCCGTAATTCCGGCCAGAATACCCGCGGGCCCGATAACGAAAACTGCCCCCACCAATATCATGAGAATAACAGTGAAACCTCTCATGAATTGCTTGACCCAGTTTCCGAGATATATGCCCACTATTTCGGTAATACTTAATCCGTTATGACGAATGGATATCATTCCGGAAAAATAATCATGAACGCCTCCGATAAAAATTGCCCCGAATACTATCCATAAAAAAGCTACCGGACCAAACATAGCTCCGGCAATTGCTCCAAAAATCGGACCCAGGCCAGCAATGTTCAGAAACTGAATCAGAAACACTTTCCACCAGGGCAAAGGAACATAATCAACACCATCCTTTAATTTGCCCGCGGGAGTTTCCCGGTTTGGATCAATACCTTCTATCTTCTCAGCTACCCTGGAATAAAAGAAATATCCTGCTAATAACACTATTATACCAATAAAAAATGTAATCATATCAATATTATCTGATCAGTAATTCAGGTTTAAACTTTTTTTATGCAAATAACCGACTGTCAATGACCTGGTCTGGAATAAAAAACCAGGCAGCTTATAAAGCCACTAATTTATTTATAAATATTTCTTTTTTATTCTTTATTGATGTTCTAATTATTGTATGTATCCACTAAAGCTTTTCCCACCTATACCTTCAACAATAAATCCTCTAAGGCCTCTTCCTATTACGATTGGATCTCGGATTCCGGATTCAGTGTATATAATATATTCAACCTGAATGATATCGCTCCCTCTCTCATTTGCGTTTAAAAGTACTCTGTCTATTATTTCATTATCTGACATTATTACCACAAAGAAACAATCATTTATCAAATAGTTGATTGTGATAAGTTATCCATCAGATCACCCCGACCGGAAGGGAGTCAGGAGTTAGTGACTCCCTTTTTTTATAGAAATATAATATTTTACCAGCGTTCCATTGAACCTTCAGCAGCAAAACGAACGTAATGAAATTTTAATATCTTTGGTCCTTCAATCAATAACCTGTAAACAAAAATCTCCGATTATGGGCGACACTATGAACTCCATGCAGGGACCCGGATTAAAAAGGGTTCTGAGGCTACCGGCTTTGGTCCTTTATGGCATAATACTTATACAGCCCACAGCTCCGATGCCATTGTTCGGGGCAGCGAGCAACCTTTCGAACGGACATGTCGTAACAACCATTCTCATCGGAATGGCAGCCATGCTTCTTACGGCAATAAGTTACGGCCGTATGGCAAATGCATATCCCAATGCCGGTTCCGCCTACACCTATGTCAGCAGGGAGATCCATCCGTCGCTCGGATACCTTATCGGCTGGGGTATGATCTTTGATTATGTAATGAATCCGGTCATCTGTGTGATATGGGCAAGCAAGGCGGCTATGAATTTTATTCCCGAAATACCTTTCGCAGTATTTGCAGTCTTTTTCGCTGTTCTGTTCACCATGATGAATCTCCGGGGCATTGAGGCAAGTGCCCGTACAAATTCTGTAATAGCAGCCGGCCTTGGAGTTGTGATCCTGCTTTTCCTCGGATCGGCGATCCGTTATCTTTTTTATCATCCCCCGGTTGGGGTAAGTGCCTGGACAAAGCCTTTCTACAATCCCGAAACCTTTTCCTTCAAGGCGGTTTCCACGGGAGCTTCACTTGCAGTGCTTACCTATATAGGATTTGACGGTATTTCGACATTGTCGGAAGAAGTGCACAATCCTCGCCGTAATATTCTGCGGGCATCGGTCCTGGTATGCCTCATCACGGGGATACTGGCTTCCATCCAGGTATACTTTGCACAGCTTGTCTGGCCCGAAACCACTTTCCCGGAGCAGGATACGGCATTCGTCTTTGTAGCGGGGAAAGCAGGGGGACAGTGGCTCTTCCATACGATAAACATAGCCCTGCTCATTGCCACCATCGGTTCAGGTTCGGGTGCCCATCTCGGCGCCGGGCGCCTCCTCTACGGAATGGGCCGCGACAATGCCATACCAAAAAAATTCTTTTCAGCAGTCAATCCCCGCACAAGGATCCCGAGCAACAATATAATCCTTGTCGGGGTATTCGTCCTGATTGGGGCCTTCACCCTCTCCTACCCCCTGGGAGCCCAGCTGCTTAACTTCGGAGCCCTGATTGCTTTCATGGGAGTGAACGTTTCTGCCTTTGTAAGGTATTACCTGCGCGGGGAAAAGAAAAGTATCTGGCCATTCATCCTTCCCGTACTGGGCTTTCTTGTGTGCCTCTACCTGTGGCTCAGCCTTGGCACCAAAGCCAAAATTGTCGGAATTTGCTGGCTCACACTCGGAGTGCTCTATGGTGCATGGAAAACATCGTGGTTCAGAAAACCGCTCCAGTTTGCAAAGATCGACAACGGAGAGGATTCATCAGCTGCTGCCGCATCATGATGAAGTCCCACACAGGCTGATATGCAAAAACATGCAATTCAGCCTTGCTTCCGGGGAAATACATGCTCATATACTGTCCCTTCCGGATCATGTTATCTTTTAATCATATCTGACTGTTACCCGGATTGATAGGTTCTGCTTCCTTTTTCCATTCACCTGACACCAGGAAACATGAGAAATCCGTACCGGTATGTTTTCTGACCCGGACCAACGGTGAAATCTCAAATCCAGCCGTCATGTTTTTAACCATTCGTTAATTCAAACCGGGTATCCGTTGAATATGTCTTTTCTGCTAATCGCTGAAAACATAATTTCGGGATAGGATTTAAAAAACTCCGGGGAATGAATATCCGTCCGGACAAACGGATAGAAAAAGTGAGTTCCCTGTATTATTAATTTTAATTAAAACATTAAACCATGAAAAGAATGATTTTGGCAGCAATTATTGCAGCAGGATCCGGTGCTGCTGCATTTGCAGGCAAATTTATTGCCGAAGGAAAGAGTTTTACCCCGCTGGGTAGCTACAGGATTGAATTGTCTGACAAGCACTTTACCATGAAAGGAGAGAATTGCAGAACTTATATTATCAAATATGAAAACTCACCCATGGAAGTTACGGTTGCAGTTCGCAATGAACAAAATTGCCGGAGATATCTCGTACTGTCCGACAAGCTTTCTGTACAGTATGTTTGCAAAAGCAATCTTTTCGGAGTCAAGAAACTCGGAAAGGAGTTTGCGAAAGATGGCCTGGTCACTGAACCCGGGGAAATCAACATGAATGAATATTTACATCAGAAAGTTATCAGTCGGGGTACATGGAGTGAGGTTGAAGCCGCCCAGCTAATTGCTTCTTATTTTCCCATGCTGTTCAATGACATTGACGATGTCATGGCATTGAAATAAGATCTTAAAGGCCGTGAGGCTGCTAAGTTTAGGTTTGAATTGAAAAGGGGCCCGCTGCGGGTCCCTTTTTAACCTTTAAATCTCGACATCTTATCCAGAAAAATATCTTTCCTGCTTCTTGAAACCGGTACGAGCGATCCGTCCGACATTTCTATATAACCCCCGTCCCTGCGGATAAATTTCTTCACGAATCTCAGGTTTATCAGGTGTGAATTATGAGGACGGAAAAAACAGCGGTCGCCGAGAAGCTCCTGGAACTCCTTCAGATGCCGTGAAACCAGCATCTTACGCTCGCCGGCAATGAAGAACCATGAATAGCTCCTGTCGGCTTCAATTCTGATTATGTCCTTCGGATTGAGGTATTCCATTCCGTCTGAAGTCGGTATTGCCAGCCGTGAGGGCATGGGCGACCTGAGGTTTTCCATCAGTGCCCTGAAGCTTTCATTTGACTGATGAGACTTCCCCGTTCTCTTTTTTATTACCCTGCCGACAGCTTCAATGAACTCATTAATGTTTATGGGTTTCAGGATATAATCGACTGCGCTGAATTTGATTGCCCTGATCGCATAGTGGTTGAATGCTGTTATAAATATTACCTCGAAATCCTTCTCGGGATAATGCTTGAGCAGGTCAAAGCCCGATCCATTCGGCATTTCAACATCCAGGAAGACTAGATCAGGCTGAGTTCTGTTTATTATCTCCACACCCTGGGAAACATTGCAGGCCTTTCCCACCACTTCCAGGCTGGTGCAGAATTCGCCGATAATAGTGTTGATGAAATCAACCGCATCCGGTTCATCATCGATAATTACACTCCTGATCTTTTTTGTCATGTCATAACGGGTATATGTATTTCAACCCTGGTGCCTGCCGACTTTCCATTTTCATTTTTCAGATCGGTACAGACCGTTTTCAGACTTGTTCCATAGAGTTCATTCATCAGATCAATCCGTGAACTTGTGATCTGAGTGCCGAGAGAATTGTAATTTCTTTCCCTGCTGAGGCTTCTCTCCCTCGCTGCCGCCCGGCCAATACCGTTATCCTCGATTGTGCATAAAATGTGATCCTCACTCAGTTTCAGGTCAATCCTTATGATCCCTGTCTCTTCCAGCGGTACAATACCGTGACAGATTGAATTCTCGACATAGGGTTGTATCAGCATTGCGGGGACGCGGTAGATCAACGGATCTATTTCCCTGTCCACATTGATCTCATAGAGAAATTTGTCCCTGAACCTTATACTTTCCAGTTCGAGGTAAAGGGTAAGGGCATCAAGTTCATCACTGAGCGGCACCATAGTATGTCGTGAATTATCCAGCACCTTGCGGATCAGATTTGCGAATTTGGTCAGGTAGGTATTTGTAGCCAGCCTGTCGTGCTGATACATGTAATACTGAATGGAATTAAGGGTATTGAATATGAAATGCGGATTCATCTGCTGCCTGAGATTTGCCTGGGTGATTTCAGAAATCTTCTGCTTCATTTCACTAATCCTTTTTTTGTTCCTGAGCTGAGCCTGTCGATAAACCAGAACCCCCAGAAATGATGACAGAATAACCAGTCCGGCGAAGCCCCATATCAGGAGGCGGTGGTTCTTCAGCATCAGGGTGAGCATTTCTGCTTCCTTCCTGTGTGTGTCGGCATCGTACCTTACGCGCACATCGGTCAATCCCTGGGTTGTGGACTTCATAAGATAAAGGTCGTTGTACTTTTTAAACCTGACATAAGCCTGAAAAGCCTTTGAAGTATCCTCCTGGTCCAGATACATCTTGCTCATATCCTCATAAATCCATCTGAGATTATATACATCATCAGCTATATTTCCCTGTTCGACAGCTTTTTTATAATATTTTTCCGACTCCTGGTATTCCCGCAGATCCCTGTAAATTGTGCCTATGTTGCCCAGTGAGTTTGCGGAAGTTTCGTAATTCCGGGAGGGAAGACTGTATCTGAGTGAACGGTTATAATTTGCAAGCGATGAATCATACATTCCCTCAAGATAGAAATTCCAACCTGAGTTTGCATAGGCTTGTGAAATCAGGCTGGTGTCATTCAATGCAACCGATATCCTGAGGCTTACCCTGAACAACGAGTCGGCCCTGAAGAAATTCCTTCCAGCTGACAAAGATGAATCTCCGCAAAATGATGTACCCAGTCTGTAACAACCATCAGCAACAATCCGAAGATCGTTTTCCTCATAGCCGGAGTTAATCATATTCAAGAGACTACTGCGAAGGCCGTCCCTGTCACCCAGACTTTCATAGACAGAGGCTTTAGCAAGGCAGGACCTGGCATCAAGTCCTTTCAGTCCGTATTTTCTTGAAATTGCAATGGCCCGGTCAAGACTTTCAAGGCTTTCTTTGTATGAACCGATGCGTTGATAGTATTTTCCGAAGAAAATATTTGTTTTCGCCTGAACAGAATATTCCCTTTTATTTGTTGACTTTTCCAGGGCAAAGGCTGCTTCTCCGGCAGCAGCGCCCAAATCACCGGAAATAAACAGAAGTTCCGCGGAAAGAAGATGCAGTTGTGATGGAATCTCCATGTTTTTCCCCCGGTAAATCAGAAGGGCACTGTCAAGATTCTGCTTTGCCTTTTCAATGTTTTCAGGTTTGTCAAGATACCTGAAGCCTTCCCTGACAAGCTGATTCACTGCTGACGTATCTGAACGGATCCCCGAAGACAATCGTGAAACCGGGGAACACTCCGCTTTCCTTGCCATATCCCGGATACAGGATGTATGATTGCAGGCTGGCAATAACAGGATGATCAGATATACGACAGCTTTCATTTATTTGTTGCCAAAGAATATTTGCAGCTGAAATGAATATTTCCAGGTATCTGAAATGTACTTTATAAACCGATCTCTCATCGCTGATATAACCAAGCAATTTACGAATTAAGCATGGAATAAGATGTAAATCTTAACGGATGGCTATTTTGAGTCAACAAAATACAGGTTTCTGACAATAATTGTAACCGTAAATAATAAATTCCAATTATTTGTTAAATTTAATCCCATTTTCATATTCAGGCTGTTTATTATATAATCTCAAATTAACACCCATGAAATCAATCAATTTGACATTGAAGGCATTAATGAGTGCATCATTTTTGCTTTTCTCGGTTCTGGTCAGCGGCCAGCAGCAAAGTCCGGCGGCTACATTTGAACCGCAGGTCGGGCAGCAAGGCAAGGATGTGGTATGGGTTCCCACTCCCCAGGAACTTGTGAATAAAATGCTGGAAATAGCACATGTCGGTCCGTCCGACTTTGTTATTGACCTTGGGTCGGGAGATGGAAGAACGGTGATTTCAGCTGCAAAACTGGGAGCCAGGGCGCTCGGCGTAGAATTCAATCCTGATATGGTTGCACTTTCAAGGAGCAATGCCAGGAAAGAAGGTATGAATCATCTTGCGGAATTTGTCGAAGGCGATCTCTTTGAAACCGATCTTTCAAAGGCAACAGTGATTACCATGTTCCTGCTGCCGGAGATCAATCTCAGGCTCCGCCCGAAACTGCTTGAACTGAAACCCGGTACCAGGATTGTTTCAAACACATTTACAATGGGCGACTGGCAGGAAGATGTGGAAGCAACCACCGACGAGAACTGGAACAGCTGGAACCAGGCTCATTTATGGATCGTTCCCGCAAAGGTTGAAGGAACATGGAAAACGGGCAACGGCGAACTTAAGCTGACCCAGAAATACCAGATGCTGGAAGGTTCTTATATTTCAGGAGGGAAAGAATCCAGGATCAGGGAGGGACGCATGAAGGGAGATATAATAAGCCTGACTATCAATGATCGTATATATACCGGCCGGGTTCAGGGTAATAGAATAGAGGGCAATATTGCAGACAGTTCGGGCAACAGTCTTAGGGAATGGACAGCCACCCGCTGAATGGTTGCTCTACCGGTATTGTGATTTACCTGGATTTTAGCAGTTTCTGAAGTTCGGCAAGTTCATCCCTGAATCTGGCAGCCTGGATGAAATCAAGCTCAGCAGCGGCCTTTTCCATACTTTTTCTGGTTTTTTCGGCTGCTTTTTCCAGTGCTTCCCTGCTCATGTATCGAACAACCGGATCAGCAGCCAGATCAATACGCTCCGGCCCGGTATAGGCCCTGACATTGACCCCTTTACGGCTGAGCCCGCTTAAAATTGTACCGGTCTTTTTAATAATCTGCGAAGGGGTAATTCCCATCTCTTCATTGTATTTCATCTGCTTTGCCCTTCGGCGGTTTGTTTCATCGATCGTTTCCTGCATGCTTCCCGTCACTGTATCTGCATACATTATTACCTTGCCGTTAAGGTTCCTTGCAGCTCTTCCCGCAGTCTGGGTCAGTGATCTTGCTGATCTCAGGAATCCTTCCTTGTCAGCATCGAGTATTGCCACAAGCGAAACTTCAGGCAGGTCAAGGCCTTCCCTCAGCAGGTTGACCCCGACCAGCACATCAAAGGTACCGCTCCTGAGTCCTTCCATAATATCGATCCGTTCAAGGGTGTCAATATCGGAATGGATGTAGCGGCACCTGATATCATATTTCATGAGATATGATGCCAGTTCTTCGGCCATTCGCTTGGTGATGGTGGTAACGAGGGTTCTTTCGCCCAGGCCGGTCCTCTGCCTGATTTCAGCCATAAGATCATCGATCTGGTTAAGACTGGGTCTGACCTCTATCGGAGGATCCAGGAGACCCGTTGGCCTGATCACCTGATCTACAATGATCCCTTCACTTTTTTCAAGTTCATAATCTGCCGGAGTGGCGCTTACCATTATTGTCTGGCCCGTCAAGGCCTCAAACTCCTCCATACGCATGGGTCTGTTATCAAGTGCGGCAGGAAGCCTGAAACCATATTCCACCAGGGTCTGTTTCCTCGAGTGGTCGCCGCCGTACATGGCCCTTATCTGCGGTACGCTCACGTGACTTTCATCGATAACGGTAATAAAATCATCCGGGAAAAAATCCAGCAGGCAAAAGGGCCTGGTCCCGGGACTACGGCCGTCAAAATAACGCGAATAATTTTCAATGCCGCTGCAGTATCCGAGTTCCCTGATCATTTCAAGATCGTAAAGAACCCTCTGCTCAAGTCTTTTGGCTTCTTCCTTCCTGCCAATATCAATAAAATGCGCGACCTGTCCTGCAAGGTCATCCTGGATATCCCGTATGGCCTGATTGATCCTTTCACGTGTTGTTACAAATATGTTGGCCGGGTAAACGATATATTCATTTAGTATTTCAATCCGCTGGCCGCTCACAGGATCAAAGGAGGAGATCTCCTCGACCTGATCCCCGAAAAAAACCAGTCGCACCGCCTGGTCCGCGTAAGCAGGAAAAATATCAACGGTATCACCCCTTACCCTGAATGTTCCGTGCCTGAACTCCATCTCATTTCTTGAATAAAGGCTTTCAACAAGCTTCCTGAGGAAATGATTCCTACCTATGTTCTGCCCCTGCCTTATATGAATGGTGTTCGACTGGAGATCATCCGGATTGCCGATACCATAAATGCATGAGATTGAAGATACAACAATAACATCCCGCCTGCCGGAAAGAAGGGCCGATGTGGCGCTGAGCCTAAGTTTTTCAATTTCGTCATTGATCGACAGGTCCTTTTCTATGTAGGTATCGGTAACCGGGATATATGCTTCTGGCTGATAATAATCGTAATATGACACAAAGTATTCAACCCTGTTTTCGGGGAAGAACTGCCGGAACTCACCGTAAAGCTGGGCTGCAAGGGTTTTATTATGGCTGAGGACCAGTGCCGGCCGCTGTACTTTTTCTATTACATTGGCAATGGTGAATGTCTTACCTGATCCGGTTACACCAAGCAGTGTCTGATAGTGCACTCCCTTGTTCAATCCGTCTACCAGCTGCTTTATCGCTTCCGGCTGGTCACCCGTCGGCTGAAAATCCGATATGAGCCTGAACTCCATTTAAGTGCAAAATTAGCCGTTCTTCTCCTATTATTGAATCATATTTATCAAATACTGGCAACCCTGAAATTCTGTCAAAAGTATTTGTTTTTTGATCAAAAATGTCTGGATTTTTTAATTTCTAATTAGTATATTACAAGTCATTAAAATCTCCCGTAAGGAGAGATGCCGGCTTCGGCGCATGAAATCATGTTTATACTGGTAAGGCTTATGTCGGAAGCCAGGCAATCATCAAAAAGGAAATCAGAATGCATCAGGTACCTGTTGCGATGAATTCCTTGCTTGTAAAGAATAACCGGCCTAACAGGAATTAATAAATAAAGTTTTTCAATGAGAATACGCCTGATCGTCATATTTGTATTCTCCTTTGTATTTTTAAAAATTCAGGGACAGACTGCTCCTGAAATTGGTTCAGTTACCCAGCCCACGTGCAGTGTTCCCACGGGAAGTGTGGTTCTCAACGGATTGCCTGCCGGAGAATGGACACTTACAAGAAGCCCCGATAATGAGGTAACATCCGGAAGCGGCCCAACCATAACCGTGACGAATCTTCCGGCCGGGGTATCGTATACTTTTACCGTTAGCACCGACGAGGGTACTTCTCCTGCATCATCTCCAGTGATCATAGACCCTCAGCCGACTCCTCCGCCAACGCCTGTGGCAATTGTTACGGCACAGCCAACCTGCACTGTTGCCACAGGTACAATTGTTGTCAGTTCTCCCCTCGGTTCAGAATTTGAATATAATATTGACAATGGATCATACCAGCCGTCAGCCACGTTTGCTGGCATTTTGCCGGGCGACCATGATATTCGTGTCAGGAGCACATCGGACAACACATGCATTTCAAATCCCGCTACTGTCACAATAAATCCCCGGCCTGAGACGCCTGCTGCACCCACAGTTGGAACCATAACCAATCCGTCATGTGCGGAACCAACCGGTTCAATCGTACTGAACGGTCTACCGTCAACGGGCACATGGACTTTGAACAGGACTCCCGGCGGAAGCATTCAGGGAACCGGCACAACCACAACAGTCACAGGTCTCGCACCAAATACGTATTCCTTCACTGTAACAAATGAAGCAGGATGCACTTCCGCAGCATCGGGCAACATTGTAATCAACCCACAGCCATCGGTCCCTGATGCTGCAACAGTATCGGTTACCCATCCCACCTGTGCGGTTGGAACCGGGAGTATTACAATTACAGCGCCACTGGGGAATTACCAGTATAATATTGACAACGGTACATTCCAGTCATCTGCCCTGTTCCAGGGTATCTCCCCCGGTCAGCATACCATTCTTGTAAGAAGGTCAGCGGACAACACATGTATTTCATCGCCCGTAATCGTCACAATTAACGCCCAACCCTCAGTTCCTCCGGCGCCGGTCTTTAACATTACCCAGCCCTCATGCACGAACCCGGCAGGCACCATAGTTGTTACTTCACCGCTCGGAAATTACCAGTATAATATTGACGGCGGGCCTTATCAGGCTTCCGTAACCTTTTCCGGAATCGGATCCGGTGATCATTATGTAAGGGTTAGGAGTTCAATTGACAACACATGTGTTTCAGTGCCCGCACTGGCCAGGATTGATCCGCAGCCTGTCATACCCGGAGCTCCGGTACAGGGATCAGTCATCCAGCCGACATGTACAGTTGCAACAGGAAGTATTTCGCTTAACGGCCTTCCTTCTACCGGTACCTGGACGCTAACACGAACACCGGGGGGAACGGTAGTTACCGGGACTGGTACAAGTATCACAATTGGTGGACTGCCTCCAAATACATATTCATTCACGGTAACAAACGAATACGGATGTATCTCGCCTCCCCTTACCAATGTTGTGATCAATTCACAACCTGTCACTCCTGCGGCACCCGTCGCAGGATCAATCACACATCCTTCCTGCCTGATTTCAACGGGAAGTGTAGTATTGAACGGACTCCCATCAAGTGGAACCTGGACCCTGACCAGAACGCCCGGCGGAACAACCTATACTGGTTCGGGAACGACTACAACCATTACAGGCCTGCCTGCAAACACATATACCTTCACTGTAACTAATGCTGACGGATGTACATCAGCTTCAACGAACAATATTGTCATTAATTCACCTCCTCCTGTTCCGGCAGCTCCTTCCGTAGGAGCAATCACCCAGCCATCATGTGCCGTGTCAACAGGCAGTGTTGTAATTACCGGCTTGCCATCAACAGGTACGTGGGTATTAACAAGGACCCCGGGCGGTAACACCTATACCGGCACAGGAACATCAATAACAATATCAGGCCTTGCAGCCAATACCTATACCTTTACGGTCACAAATTCATCGGGCTGCACTTCGGCCCCATCCGGCAATGTGGTCATAAATGTCCGGCCTGCGACTCCCCAGTCACCTTCTGTCGGTTCAGTAACCCAGCCTGACTGTGCCAGGGCAACCGGCAGTGTTGTATTAAACAACCTTCCTTCAGAAGGTACATGGATATTGTCAAGGACCCCCGACGGGGCTACAATGTCCGGAACCGGCACAACGACAACTGTCTCAGGGCTTGCAGCCAATACTTACACATTTTCCGTAACAAATGCAGCCGGCTGTGTTTCAAATCCGTCGGCGAATGTTATAATAACCACACAACCAGAAACTCCATTACCGCCCGTGACAGGCGCAATTACTCAACCCGATTGCAACACTTCAACAGGCAGCCTGGTTGTCAGTGGTTTGCCATCTGCCGGTATATGGACCCTGACGAGAAATCCCGGAGGTGTGTCAACATCCTCTTCAGGAACCAGTATCACTCTTCATGGTATTCCTCCGGGAAATTATACTTATGTAGTTTCAAATGCAGCAGGCTGCACATCAGCTCCATCAGCCAGTGTTATTATAAATGCCAGCCCGGTAACCCCGGCCGCTCCAGCGGCAGAAACGATTGTCCAGCCCGGATGTTCAACAGAAACAGGCAGCGTGACCCTGAATGGATTGCCTTCAGCAGGAACATGGACGCTGGTCCGTAATCCCGGCAATATAAGTACAACGGGCACCGGGTCAAGAACCACTATAACCGGACTTTTACCCAATACTTACACTTTTACCGTAACAAATGAATCAGGCTGTACCTCGCCGGTATCGGCAAATGTGATAATCAATCCCCAGCCGTTAACACCCGTGCCTCCGAATATCGGCTCCGTAACGCACCCTTCCTGTACAAATGCCATGGGAAGCATTGTCTTGAACGGCCTTCCTGCATCAGGTGTATGGACCATAACAAGGGCACCCGGGGAAATCAGATATTCAGGTACAGGTGCAACCACAACAATCCACGACCTTCCTTCCAATACTTACAGGTTTACCGTAACAAATGAATCAGGCTGTACATCCGCACCCTCGGGTAATGTAACAATTAATCCGCAACCCCCTACTCCTGCCGCTCCCGTAATTGGAAACATTAATCATCCGACTTGCAATAACGCTACCGGAACTGTCGCTCTTGACGGATTACCCGAGTCCGGAACATGGACCCTGACGGTTAGTCCCGGTGGTACTACCTACAGCGGAACAGGAAACAGCTTCAGTGTTGCAGGACTTTCGTCGGGCAGATACACTTTTACAGTAACGAATTCATACGGATGTATTTCAAGCTCAAGTTCAAATGCGGTAATAAATTCCCAGCCGCCAACCCCCTCTGCTCCGACAGTCGTCAGTATCACGCAGCCTGTTGAATCCCGTCCGACCGGCAGTGCAGTTCTTGGCGGATTGCCTGCATCAGGAACATGGGTGCTGACACGAAGTCCTGGCGGAAATACAATAACCGGAACAGGAACAAGGTCAGCAATATCGGGTCTTCCCTCGGGTATTTACACTTTTACGGTCACCAACTCATATGGATGCACATCTTCCCCATCTCCGGCTGTTGGCATCTATACACTCAAGGCAACCGGTCCGGGCGATAAAATACTTCGTCACAATGATACAATCAGAATCGGAAATTCCGAAGCCGGTTCGCTTTCAATCAGAATTGAATCAAATGCAGAATGGACGGTAAGTGAAAATTCAATGTGGATGAAAGCTGTGAAAGAACCCGGTACTTCTGTGATAAAAGTCACATATCTCGACAATATCTCGGTGTTTGAAAAGATCGGTGCATTAAAGATACATTATTCCCTTAATCCTGAAATGGTGCTTTTTATTAGTCAGAAAGGAAGGGTTTCCCGGTTAAAAGAATCAAAACTGGAAGCTGTATCCATATATCCCAATCCGGCAAGCACATTGCTCAATGTTGATCTGCCAGGGGAGAAATTTGACAGGATAGTAATTGCAATCACCAACAAGCTGGGTAATACTGTATTCATTAAAAATTATTTCAGGTTTGATCCGGGAAACAAAATAAAACTGAATATCTCGGGATTTCCAGATGGTCAGTATTTTGTAACCATCAGTGATGGGGAGGATCATAAAACCCTGACCCTGATAAAACACTAAAGCAGTAAGAATACCATTCTACTTGCCACCGGCACTGGCTATTTCTGATGCCTGTATCACCATGCTGAGAATATGATCTTGCCCCGTGCCAAGTATCTCGTTATTTACAGTAACGTGACCATCCAAGCCGCTGAATAGTTTCCATGAAGGGGTATTGTCCTTTTGTGCACTCACTGAATAATATGCATCTGCCTTAATAGTCTGGACAGGTATCCCGAACAAAAAGACTGTGATCTCCGGTCCGGTAATTACTTTGAGATCTGCAGCATCAGTCACCTCGGGTGTGATATAATCAAAGTTTTCCGAGTGGGCCAGACGATCGTCGGACCAAGAGGAATTGAGATAACGGGCAGCCGTGCTAATAGTTCTGTCCTGGCGTACACCTGAAGTGATTGCAGATGATGCTGCACCCTGGAAACCACAGTGTATTTTTACCTCTGCAACAAAGACAAGGCTGTCGATTATTATCGGAGAATGAATAAACTCGGCTGCAACTTTGCCCGATGCCCCGCTAAAAGCCCGGGTAGAGGTAAGTGTCACCTCATCGATCTTTTCAAGAGTCGTGGCAAGCACAATCCCGGTAAGCCTGTTGGATTTAAAATCCATTCCGATGTCGATATTCGTTGTTATTCCCACTGCCCCGTCAATGACGGCATTGCATGCCCCATCATCGCAGATAGTGAATTTGTCAAAAGTAACTGCCAGTCCTTCGAACGATTTGCCTGCCTCTTTTATTTTGACACCTGCCGCTTTCGATTTTAATCTGAAATCCTTTTCAAGCAGCTTTCTCTTTAAGTTGATCTTTCCTTCCTTTATTGCGTCAGGGAGGAGTGCGGGAACGGTTCTGACCGTCAGAAGATTTCCCTCAGAATGGATACTGTTCACTTTTCTGAGCGAACCATAGGGCGTATTTTCTGAAATGCCGATGACCAGAATGCTTTTATCAGTGATTTTTTCAATTTCTCCTGTTTTATCTGTAAAGACCATCTGATCGGAAGTAATTTCATTCAATGAAGAAAGTTCACGTTCCCCCAGGAAAACAACGTTACCTGAGTATGTAATGTCCCCAATCTTAATTCCCCAGCTGAATTCCTCTCTCCTGCAGCCGGCAATGAGAATAATCAGAATGAACAATGCAGCAGACTGTATTAATCTTTTGTGAATCATATGCCCTAGTTGAAGGTTTTATACATTTTCCCGGTAACTTTTCTTTTTCCGATCGTGGAGTGAATGAATCCATACACTGAGGCAAGTGTCAAACTTCCTGTAACATAGACTGAGGTGTCAAGTTTCCGTGTTTTGTCATATAATGCTCTTGCCTGTTCTTCTGTCTCAGCAATTTTTGACAATGAATAATATTTATTTGCTTCTGATTTCAGATATGCCGTCCCTGCAGACAGAATTGCTGCAATCGGTACAGTAACAGCCTGTGTTATTGTGTAACGCTGTCTTTTGGCCACAAGCGCGTTGTTGTATGGAAGGCTGAATCTGAGCATGGGATCCATTACATGATAATTCGTATTCCCTGTGAACCCAATCGGATTATTTTTCGTTTCCCTAATACCTGAGCCGGTAAGCAGCCTGAGTATCTCCTTGTTTTTCTGAATTTTTGCAATGGCAACCGGAGTGAGTCCCTGGTCGTTTTTTTGCCTGACGCTTGCTCCGTGGTCCAATAACTGCTCCGCAATTGTCTGGTTATTCAGCTCTGAAGCAATGTGTAACGGGGTATATCCTGAATTGCCTGCTATGTCAGCAACAGCTCCCTTTGCCATCAGGAATGCGGATAGCCGGTATTCGTTAAGAAAAGCTGCCAGGTGCAGGGGAGCCAGTTCCATTTTATTCATAAGGTTCAGGTCTGCACCCTGATTGATGAGGCATTTCGCGTATTCAAAGTCCCGGTTCAGAATCGCCATATGCAGGGGACTGTTCCCGTTCCTGTCCTTTTTGTCAATTGAATTACCGTTCTTTTTTAACAGGAAAACCGAATACTCATCCACGATGGTTCCATTCAGCAAATGGAAGACATTACCGCCATTAATCCCTGCCAGGTCATTTCCTCCTCCATTCAGTATTGATTCCCTGAATAATGCCGTATCATTTTCCTCAATGGCCTTAAGCAGCATGTCATTAAAGCTACTGGCAGCAGTTTTTCCGGAAGTTGGGGGTAATAATTTCAGCAAATAATCCTCAGTAATGTCTGATTCAGGGTTTTCTGCAATGGTTTCACCCGGTGAGGTCAATGTTTCTTTCAATACTTCATTTTTACCGGAACTCGATTCAGTTTGAATGGTTAATGTGTCACTTAAAATTATCCCCGACTGTATTCCTGCATCGTCTGCCATATTTGTAACTGACGGATCCACCTCAACACCTGTCGCTTCTTCGGTTATTGTCTGGTCACTTATTATTACCTGCGGCGGATGGTAGGCAACCAGGGTGGGAGGAACTTCTGTATTTTCTGCAAATACTGAAACGACTGATGGTTCGTCAATATATATCTTTTCAACAATAACAGGCTCTTTTACAGGATAATCTGATTCCTTCAATTCTATTGTCTCACCAGATTTAAATAGGGAAATGCTGGAAACTGGAAACACTAGTTTTTCAATCTGTGGTGCCTTCTTTTTTAATGCATTTGGCGGCCGGGTGCTGCTTTTGCTTTTAGGGGTTGGTTGGATGGCGACTGATGACATATCAGGTTGTTTCGGTATCTCGGATTCCTGATTTGATGCTAAAGCAGCATGCGTGGTTGCAGGTGCCACTGGTTCCGGTTTTGACGGAATCTCTGACGAAGGATTAATTTGTAAAGCCAGATCAGCCAAGGAATAAACTTCAAAGATTTTCTCAAACCGCTGTGTCGGAGTACGTGCACCCGTTTTATATTCAACAATGAATTTGTAAGTCCCCGTAACATCAAGTTCAGGAATTATAATTGGGATAATATCTTCAGTTTTCCATGAAGACCAGGATACAATATCTTTATCTATTCTGGTTTCTTTTCCCGGAGGGATATCGAGTTTATACCTGTAGGTGCTTATCAGTGAGCTTTTAGAAAAGCTAAGAATTACTTTGTCATTCAGCTTAATCCTGGCAGGAACGGCATGAAAGAAATAAACGGGTCCAAGCTGTGAAGCAGGTAAAGTGAGTGTTTCTTCAGACATTTTACCACGCTCCGGCACAGTGAAACTCAACAGAGGAATTAATAATATCCTGAAAAAACAATTTATCATTTACCGTAAACTATGTTCTAATTTCCACCTACAGGACAATTCCCGAATGACTTACCATAAAATAAAAAGTATAAGTTAAAAGAAATTAGTAATCTATCATAATAATTTTGATAAAACGTTTTGAAAAATTGATCTGTCTGCAAGTACTTTCGATTTTTTCCCTTTAAGCCAGCTAAAATGACCGATTCGTCTCATCAGGAGGGCAATGGCTGATATTGTCAGGCGCGGCAATTATTGCTAAATAAAGCTGCAGTATGTGTACAGGGCATATCTGGCAGGCCACAACCGGCTTTCAGAAGTGGGATCCTATCAATCAATCCTTTCCTGAAAGGATTGCTCGTGAACAGGTGGTTTTCCGTAAAAGTTTCGCCGGGTAGCATAGTTCATACCAGTCAGCACGGAATCCGACGTAGTGATCAAAAAAAGGGACCTCTGAAATCAGGGTCCCTGTAATGCCTTATTGCGTTAATTTATTTATCCGAGATATCCTTTAAGCAGGCGGCTCCTTGATGTATGCCTTAATCTGCGTATGGCTTTTTCCTTGATCTGCCTGACTCTTTCTCTTGTAAGGCCGAATTTCTCTCCTATCTCTTCGAGAGTCATCTCCTGGCAGCCAATTCCGAAGAAAAACCTGATTATATCCCTTTCCCGCTCGGTGAGGGTAGCAAGGGCCCTGTAAATCTCCCTGCTGAGGGATTCATCCATCAGGAGTTTGTCGGCAACCGGGGAATCAGTGTTGGTGAGTACATCGAGGAGGCTGTTGTCCTCACCTTCGATAAATGGTGCATCAACCGACACATGCCTGCCTGACACTTTAAGGGTGTCGGTTACTTTTTCCTTCGGCAGCTCAAGAACTTCAGCGAGCTCTTCGGGTGAAGGCGTACGTTCGTACTCCTGTTCAAACCGCGAAAAGGCCTTGTTTATTTTATTAAGTGAACCAACCTGGTTAAGAGGAAGCCTGACTATCCGCGACTGTTCTGCCAAAGCCTGAAGGATTGACTGCCTGATCCACCATACGGCATATGAAATGAATTTAAAACCTCTCGTTTCATCAAACTTCTCGGCTGCCTTGATAAGCCCGAGATTTCCCTCATTAATAAGATCCGGAAGACTTAAACCCTGATTCTGATATTGTTTGGCGACCGATACAACGAACCTGAGATTAGCTTTGGTAAGTTTTTCAAGGGCTGACCTGTCTCCTTTCTTTATTCTCTGCGCCAGTTCAACTTCTTCTTCCACCGATATCAACTCCTCTTTACCAATTTCCTGCAGATATTTGTCCAGTGATGCACTTTCTCTGTTTGTTATGGATTTGGTAATTTTTAGCTGTCTCATTATGTCTCCAAAAAAATTTCCGCGAAGTTACTACTTTTACAATATATAAACAAATTAAAATAAAGAATGTTGATGGCCAGAATACTTTTATTTGCCGGTATACTGACCATCAATCACTTCAATCCGGGGAATCCCTAGTTCCTGAAGGAATAGCTGAAGAATGTCCCGTCAGACTGAATGCCCTCTATCGATTTCAGATTGGACTCATTATCACTTGCACTGCGAACTTCGGACGCGTTCTTGACCTTCCTTCCGTTTATGCTCAGGATGATATATCCTTTTTTTACTCCCAGGTCCTTCAATTTCCCGTCCTTGAGTTCAGCAACTTTCACACCGTAGTCGATGTTGTACTTTTCCCTGTCGGATGACCCCAGCGACTCAAGCCGTGCACCGAAGACAGTCCCGCTGCCGCTCATTTCACGGGTTACAACGCTTGTATTTCCGGCAATGTTTTTCAGGACAATCGGAACTGTGTTCTCTTTCCCGTTCCTAATGTAGGTAATGCTGGCCCTGTCGCCCGGGCGGAATTTTCCAACCTGCTCCTGAAGCTCTGACGGAGATGCCACTGAAACGCCGTTGAATTTTATAATAATATCATTTTCCTTCAGTCCTGCGGCCTCGGCTGCACCATTGGGAACAACATTGCTGATTTTTGCACCCCTGACCTCGTCAAGCTTCAGTTTCTTTGCATCATCCTGCGACACATTGGTGATATTAACTCCTATAATGGCCCTCTGTACTTCGCCAAACTGTTTAAGATCTTCAACAACTTTCCTGACTATTGTAACCGGTATTGCGAACGAATTGCCCGCATATGCGCCGCTTGGAGAAACAATTGCCGATGTGATGCCGACAAGCAGCCCCCGGGTATCGACCAGGGCGCCTCCGCTGTTACCCGGGTTAAGGGCGGCATCTGTCTGTATGAATGATTCGATCCTGAGATCGGCATCAAGAATACCCAGACTCCTTCCCTTTGCGCTTACTATCCCGGCGGTGACCGAAGATGTCAGGTTGAAGGGATTGCCGACTGCCAGTACCCATTCCCCGATTTTCAACTGGTCCGAGTCTCCGTATTTAATGAAAGGAAGGTTATTAGCCTTTATTTTTAACAATGCTATGTCAGTTGTAGGATCGCGGCCAATGATTTCAGCTGTGAAAACCCTGTTGTCATTTAATTTTACTTCAACGTTATCAGCATTATCAATAACATGATTGTTTGTAATAATATAGCCGTCATCTGAAATAATCACCCCTGAACCATATCCTGCAACCTCCCTTGGCTTGGAATAGCGGTCCCCGTAAAACCATTCCATAATGGGATTGCTGGCCTGGGGGCCAACCATCGATTTTGTAGTCACATGAACAACCGCATGGACCGTCTGCTCAGCGGCATAGGTAAAATCCACGGGACGCTCCTGCATCGAAAGGGATGTAAGATAGGTATCAGCGCCCCGCAGCTCAATACCCGAGCTGTCCCTGGCAACTGCTCCCACGGAATTGCTATTTATTCTGGAGTACGCAAACAGAGCAATGGCCGCACCAAGAACAGCCATTGCAAACGCACCAATCAAATTCTTTGCTTTCATAATCATAATATTATTTCTTGTACTTCTGTTTTTCCGGATTTTTCAGATAATTTATCTTCTTAAAAGAATAAATATCTTTATAACCGATTTTAAAAACATTTGTTTAACAAAGTTCATGCATTTTTTTCTTGTTCCTGATTTATCTGCAAATATTTAACACCACTTTAACAATGAATATGATCACCTTTAACAAGTTCCAGGGGACAGGAAATGATTTCATTATAATAGACAATCGAAGGGATATTTTCAATCCCGGCAACCATAAACTGATAAAGGAACTCTGCGACAGGAGATTCGGAATAGGAGCCGACGGGCTGATTCTCATCAACAGTGCAGCAGATGAATGTGATTTTGAGATGAAGTATTTCAACCCCGACGGGTATGAAGGAACAATGTGCGGAAACGGGGGCAGGTGTGCCGCCGGCTTTGCAAAAAGGAACAATATTGCCGGTACAAATATAGTATTCAGGGCTTCGGACGGAATACACCGGGCAGTCGCCGATGCAGGATCAGTAGACCTCAAAATGACCGATGTCGGGAATATTTCAAGGATCGGAAATAATTATTTCATCAATACCGGGTCACCGCACTACCTGGTCTTCCACAACGATATCGACAGCCTGGATGTTAACACTGAAGGGAGAAAGATCAGGTATTCCGCTGATTTTCACCCACACGGAACAAATGTAAATTTCATTCAGCCTGTGCCGGGAGGAATATACATCAGAACCTATGAAAGAGGAGTCGAATATGAAACACTTTCATGCGGAACAGGCGCAACTGCTTCTGCCATTGCAGCAGTATTGACTGGACAAATTGTCAGTTCGCCTGTAAATGTCAGGACCAGAGGCGGCAGCCTTAGCGTAAAATTCATCGTCCGTAAAGAGATGATCACTGACGTCTGGCTCTCGGGCCCTGCAAAATTTGTATTTGAAGGCAGAGTTGAGATATGACCTTGTTTATTAAAGCAAGCCTGGGTACTTGAACAATGTACTGAATTAAATTCTGTGTTTCTGCTCCTGTTAAATAGCAGCTTTCCTGCAAAGCTGCATGGCGTCAAATCTGATCTGCGATGACAAAGGAAAATCTGTTTGGCAAGACTCTCAATGAGCTGATTTCCGTAACAAAAAAGCTTGGCATGCCCGGATATTCTGCCAGGCAAATGGCCGAATGGCTGTATGGAAAAGAGATACGGACTATTGAAGAAATGACCAATATTTCAAAAAGAATGAGAAATCTTCTTTCGGCGGAATATGAGTTTGGTCTTTCAGAACCGGTCAGCGTTGCCGAAAGCCGTGACGGCACAAGGAAGTATCTGTTCAGGGTATCTGGGGGGAATTATGTTGAGTCAGCATTCATCCCCGACAGGGAAAGGGCCACAATATGCATCTCATCGCAGTCCGGATGCAAAATGGGCTGTATCTTCTGCATGACCGGGAAGCAGGGATTCCAGGGTAATCTGAATTCAAATGAAATACTGAATCAGTTCCGAAGCATACCGGAATTCAGGAAACTGACCAACATAGTATATATGGGAATGGGCGAACCCCTTGATAATCTGCATGAGGTCATAAAAAGCCTGGAAATCCTGACGGGTGAATGGGGATTTGGCTGGAGTCCTCACAGGATAACGGTAAGCACCGTCGGGATCAGTGACAGGATCAGGGAATTTCTTGAAAACACCAGGGTCAACCTTGCAGTGAGCCTTCACTCCCCTTTTGAAGATGAAAGAAGGATGCTGGTCCCAGTTCAGAAAACAAACCCCATAAAGGAAATACTGACCCTGATACGGAACTTCGATTTTGACAATCAAAGGCGGATCTCGTTTGAATACATTGTTTTCAGGGGTATCAATGACACTCCGCGCCATATCAGGGAGCTTGCAAGGATACTGGATGGCATCCGCTGCAGGATCAATCTGATCCGCTTCCATCCTGTTCCGGGTTCGGAGCTTGAGAGCCCAGAACCTGAGGAGCTCATTGAATTCAGGGATGCATTGACAAAAAAAGGCATTTTTACAACTATAAGGGCAAGCCGGGGCATTGACATCCAGGCAGCATGCGGTCTTCTTTCCACCTTGAAGCAAAACAAAACTGACAGGTAATGTACAGGAAGCTGATAATAATAATAAGTATACATATCGTTCTTAACCTGAACGGGCAGGAAAAAGCGCTTGACCTGATACTGTCAGATTCCTCAATGTCGGGTGCATCGGTGTCAATGTGTATCCTTGATGCGGGAAGCGGAAACACGGTTTTTGAATATAATCCCACGCAAAGCCTAATGCCTGCCTCGACAATGAAACTCATTACTTCCCTTGCCGCACTGGAGCTGCTCGGCCCCGCCTACACCTTTACGACAAGCCTGGGCTACACAGGTATCCTCGACAAAAGAACCGGCAAACTGGAGGGAGATATCATTATAACCGGAGGAGGGGATCCGGCTCTCGGATCATCATACTTCAGGGATCATTATGGTGATTTCATAAATGACTGGATCGGTGAGATCAGAAAAGCAGGGATCAGGGAAATTGCAGGAAAAGTCATTGTTGATGATTCGCGGTACGACAACGAGCCGGTTCCCTCAAAATGGCTGTGGGAAGATCTTGGAAATTATTATGGTGCCGGAGCCTTCGGATTGTCGGTTTTTGACAACACCTATGAGGTCCATTTCCGGACAGGAGGTACCGGCACGATTCCCCGGATAACCAGGATCAATCCGCCGGAAGCGGCAACTGAACTGACAAACAAACTCCGGGCCGAAGGCAGCACCGACAATGGCTATGTTTATGCCGCTCCTTACAGTAATACAGGTTGGATTTCAGGAACCATCCCTGTAAACAGAAATGATTTTGTTCTTCGGGCTTCAATACCTGATCCTCCCCGTTTGCTGGCCAGTATTATCAGGAACAGACTGGATTCAGCAGGAATAAGAATCCAGGGAGGCCCTTCAACCTCAAGAATTGAGAATAGGGTTCCCGGGGATATTGTAATCATAGCCCGGACAAATTCTCCCCGGCTTGACAGCATAATACGGATACTGAATCATGAAAGCGTAAACCTTTATGCGGAACACCTGGTGAGAGAGCTGGGCCGGGTTTTCATGAACAACGGATCAACTGCTTCCGGAACAGGCATTGTATTGAAGTTTATGAAAGAGGCAGGAATAAATACAAAAAGTGTGTTCATTGAGGACGGGAGCGGTTTGTCACCATTCAATGCTGTAAGTGCCAGGACATTGGTCTCTCTCCTGTGCTACGCAGTGAACAGGGAGTCATATTTCAATCAGTTCATTTCATCGCTTCCCCGGGCAGGTAAAAACGGCACGCTGGCGGGGTATTTCAAAGATCCTGTATTCAGCTCCCGGTTAAGGGCCAAGAGCGGATCACTGACGCGAACCCGCAGTTACGCGGGATATATTGAAACAATGTCGGGCCGTGTTCTCGCCTTCAGTATCATAATAAACAATTTTTCAGGTCCGCCGCGCAGGATCGTATCGGGGATAGAAGAAATATTGAAAGAGACTATATTGCAAAACTGACTTTTTAGCAGATTCTTCCTGACAATAAACTATATTTGCGACTTTTGCCAACGATCAATGAATACGAAAGTAGCTGTCAGGAAATGCACGGTTTATGATGTTAATGAGGTTTATACTCACATTTCCCGGATATTTGGATTCTGCGGCGGGCCAGGCCTGAGGAACAGGACAGTTCTTTTAAAACCCAATATTCTTTCCGACAATCCACCGGAAAAATGCATCAGTACACATCCCGTGGTCGTTGAAGCCATGGTCAGGTTCCTCCGCGATGAAGGAGCAAAAGTTGTTCTCGGCGATTCACCGGCCATTCATACCAGGGGGTTCAGGGCTGAGAAGTCGGGAATTGAAAATATCTGCAGGGAATACGGGATCGAATGGATTGATTTTTCGATTGATGCCGCTTTGATGAAAGTCAGGGACAGAAAAATCAGGATTGCTTCAGTGATCAATGAAGTTGACTTGATAATTTCGCTGCCGAAACTAAAAAATCATGAACTGGTTTATTTTACCGGCGCGATCAAGAACACCCTTGGCCTCGTTCCGGGCTTTTCGAAGGCAAAGCTGCATGCAAGGTATCAGGACAGGGAAAGTTTCAGCAGGTTTCTGGTCGATCTCAACGAAAGAGTAACGCCGCATTTTTTCCTGATGGATGGGATCATGGGAATGGAAGGAAGGGGGCCCGGCCAGGGTACCCCGGCAAACACCGGTGTTCTGATCGGCTCGGAAAACCCGCTTGCGCTTGATATAATTGCATCGGAGATAATTGGCTACAATCCCTGGGATATACCGACTAACCGAATTGCCCTTGCCAGGGCCGTATGGCTCGGATCTCCCGATGATATTGTTTATGCCGGTCCGCCCATTGAATCCATCATTAAAAAAGATTTCCGCAGAATAATAATTGAACGCAATACAAATATTTCGATCAGGTTCCTCAGGAACAGGATCAGTTTCATGCGGAAGCTTGACCGAAGGCCGGTTTTTATACACAGGAACTGTACGTCGTGCGGGGAATGTATTAAGATCTGTCCCTCGAATGCATTAAGAATGCATGCTGAAAAACAGAATCATGTTGTTCTCAACGACGCTGCGTGTATCAGGTGTTATTGCTGCAGTGAAGTCTGCAAGCATAATGCAGTTGTGATCAGGAGAAAGCTTTTGGGGGTCTAGGCGTCGATCCTGGCATATCTGGCATGAGTTTCAATGAATTCCCTGCGCGGGGGCACCTCGTCACCCATTAGCATTGAAAAAATATGATCAGCTTCTGCGGCGCTTTCGATGGTAACCTGGCGCAGGGTTCTCGTCTCGGGATTCATGGTTGTTTCCCAAAGCTGCTCTGCATTCATTTCACCAAGCCCCTTATATCTCTGAATGCTCACCGATGATTCTTTTCCCTGTGCAAGTTCGCTGACCACGGCATCACGCTCTTCTTCGCTCCAGCAGTATCTTTCGGTTTTTCCTTTTTTTACAAGGTACAACGGCGGAGTTGCAATAAAAAGGTTCCCGCCCCTGATAAGATCCTGCATATATCTGAAAAAGAAAGTCATGATGAGGGTGGTTATATGTGAACCGTCCACATCGGCATCGGTCATTATTATAATTTTGTGGTACCTTAGCCCTGAAGTGTTGAGAGCCTTGCTGTCCTCGTCGGTACCAATATTCACGCCCAGAGCCGTGAAGATATTCTTGATCTCCTCACTTTCATAAATCCTGTGATGCATTGCTTTCTCCACGTTAAGTATTTTTCCGCGAAGTGGAAGAATGGCCTGAAATCTCCTGTCACGCCCCTGTTTGGCAGTTCCTCCGGCAGAATCGCCCTCGACGAGATAAATCTCGCACCTGGAAGGATCCCTGTCAGCGCAATCAGCCAGTTTGCCAGGCAAGCCGGAACCTGAAAATTCATTCTTGCGCTGGACCAGTTCCCTTGCTTTCCTTGCTGCATGACGAGCCGTAGCCGCAAGGATCACTTTCTGCACAATGATCTTTGCATCCCTGGGATTCTCTTCCAGGTAGTTCGTGAGCATCGTGCTCACTGCCTGGTCAACCGCCCCCATAACCTCGGAATTGCCGAGTTTGGTCTTTGTCTGTCCCTCGAACTGGGGTTCTGCAACCTTTACGGAAATGATGGCTGTCAGTCCTTCCCGGAAATCATCTCCGTTAATATCAAACTTAAGCTTTGCTGTAGCACCTGAATCTTCAGCGTATTTCTTCAGGGTCCGCGTTAGCCCTCTTCTGAAACCGGCAAGATGCGTGCCGCCTTCAATTGTATTTATATTGTTCACATAAGAATGTACATTCTCTGAAAAAGAACTGTTGTACTGAAGCGCTATCTCGACAGGTATCTCGGTTTTATCAAATGTGATATGAATCGGTGACTCAATGATCCTTTCGCGGTTGGCATCAAGATAATTGACGAATTCTACAAGCCCGAGATCAGAGTGAAATTCCATATAACGCTCCTTTCCCCCGTTCCCGTTCTCCACCAGCTCGCGCATATCCCTTAATGTCAGAACAATGCCTTTATTCAGGAAAGCCAGCTCACGCAGGCGGGCTGAAAGGATCTCAAAATTAAAATCCGTTGTCTGGAAAATCGAACGATCGGGTCTGAATTTTATTTCTGTCCCTGATTTGGAGGTGCCGCCGATCGTTTCAACATCAGTTACCGGTTTACCCTGCCTGTATTCCTGCCTGAATATCTTCCCTTCCCTCATTATGGTGGCAATAAGCTGCTCTGAAAGGGCATTGACGCATGAAACGCCGACTCCGTGCAATCCTCCCGATACTTTATAGGATCCCTTATCGAATTTTCCTCCGGCATGCAGAACCGTCATAACTACTTCAAGGGCTGATTTATGTTCCTTTTCATGCATCCCGGTGGGGATCCCCCGGCCGTCATCCTTAACCGTTATCGAGTTATCCTCATGAATCACTATATCAATCCTTGAACAGTAACCGGCAAGAGCCTCATCAATAGAATTATCAATTACTTCGTAAACAAGGTGATGCAATCCCTTTACCCCAATGTCGCCAATGTACATTGCAGGCCTTTTCCTCACGGCTTCAAGACCTTCCAGCACCTGAATGCTCTCCGCAGAGTATTCAGGACTATCCTGCAATTTTTTTTCCATTTCACTCATCTCAGTCAACAGATTATTTCATCTTTCAGAATTTATCAGTCCTGCCTTACTCCGGTTTTTCACGGCTACAGCAATAGCCAGCGACAACAGTTGTAAACACGTGCGCCAGCAAATTATTTCTACCGTAAATCACTGATGTAAAGCTTCTTAATAATCGCCACAAAGATAGCAATAATTAAACTGCCTTTAGTTAAACGATTGTTAAAAGTAATGCACAATTTCTCAAAGAAATCAACAATGAGAAGGTGTGAGAGTGAGAGTGAGAGTGAGTGTGAGAGTGAGTGTGAGTGTGAGAGTGAGTGTGAGTGTGAGTGTGAGAGTGAGTGTGAGTGTGAGTGTGAGTGTGAGTGTGAGTGTGAGAGTGAGTGTGAGTGTGAGTGTGAGTGGAAGAGAGAGGAGACGCGGGAGCGGGCATATGAATCAGATAATAATGCCGGAAGCTGCTGTCAATCCCCGGAAGATCCAGTCAATGCCGCTGAAGATGCTGCATGCCGGTTGTTCCGGCATCAGAGGCTGTAGCTGAAACCGGCCATCAAACTGAACATCTGCGAGGGATAAAACGCCCATTCATAATACCGTCTTGTGGAAATATTATTGACTTTCACCCAGAATGACAGTATTCTGGTATACCGGTACTCTGCACTCAGGCTCAGGTTAAAATGGGCAGGCGTTTCAATCACTTCGTCAGACAGTGTGGCCCAGCCGGTTGAACTTTGCCGTACCAGGAAATATCTCTTGCCAAGCAGGGATAGTCCCGCTCCGGCCAGTATCTTGTCCCGAAGATTATACTTCAGCTCAAAACTTCCGTTCCATACGGGCTTACCCCATGGATGGCTGTTGAATGCCAGCGTATAAGAATAGAAGTTACCCGATGTCAGGAATTTAAGCCTTTCAGAAATATTTCCGCTCAGTTCTCCGTGAATATTGAGGATCTCGGCATCATCTGTCCTTGGAACAAAGTAATTGCCCCTTTCAATATGTCCCAGGGTATCGGGATGGGCTATATTGGCAAACAACATTAGGTCATTAACATGTGAAAATGATGCTGACAGCACATAGCTTCCCCCCATGCCGCTGTTTCCTTTAAGCCCTGCAGATATCGCAATGGAATGATCAGTGTTTTTCATCCTGAAGAGAGTGTCGGGACGCAGGAAGGGATTGAGTGAAAACATATTCAGGGGATCGTTATTCTCAAGCCTGCCGTCAAGCTTTGTAAAGAATCCCAGGTATTCGGGCACGATGGTAAAGCCAAAGCCAATATCCGGATAAAAATAAGGCCTGGCGGAGCTTTCAATATCCCGGGCCAGCACGAACCTTAACCCGAGATTGAAGTTCCATTGTCCTGTTGATCTGCGGATAAAAGGATTTGCGTGAAAAATGTACCTGGGTTTCATATGCAACGAGTCGGCCATCTTGTAATAATCAAAATCCAGAATGGCGCCTGCGTACAGCTTTTCAATGGATTTGGCCATTTCACCGGAAAAGGCAGTATGGTTGAAGGTACGATATTTTGAATAATTGAAGTAATCGTGCGACAGGCTGAAATCGTAGGAAAAATCTGCAGAATCAAGATTAGCTGATGAAAATACTGCTTTTACTCCCACATCATAATATCCAGTTTTAATTTCCTTCTTATCAGGCTTATAGAGATATGCAGGTTCATCTGTTTTGAAGCCGTATGCATACCTGGTTTTCTGGTCATAATCCACGGAAAGTCCCAGGATGCTGTTTCCCAGAAACTTCTTTCCATATATTGATGCTTCGTTATCCATAAAACCTGCAAAAACTCTTTCAGGAAAGAACCGTAGGGGGAGTTTTCCGAAAGAGGAAAGATGCCTGCCATAAAGGCCGATGGCTCCCTGTCTTGAACGGTGACTTGAAATGCTGAGTTCCGCCAGTGGTGTTGCATAATTGCCCAGCCCAAGCTTTACATAACCCTTGTAAAGCTTTGGCAGCGGATCAGAAAGAAGTGCCGCAGGCTTTATTGTACTGATGCTGAACTCGGGTGAATAAGGCCTCGACAGCACATTGTAACTGAACCTCGGGATTACCCTGACGGTATCATCAATTTCAGGCAGGTAGCTTTTTTTCTTAAAATCAGCCAGTGAAGGCTTATATGGGTTATACAAGGTAATCTCTCTCCGGAGGTCCTGCTCTTTTTTCTGTGCCGCCAGGTCGGGGGAAAACAGAATTATGATTGAAAGAGTGGCTGATATAATATTTTTTATCGTCATGGCTTGTTGTTTTCTGATTCTGTTATCATCCGTATAATTTTTCTTTAAAAGTCCGGATGTCCGTCTTATCCGTCGGGCAGGGATCCACGCATTACTGAAAGCGTTTATATTCATTCGTTTCTGTGTTTCTGGTCAATCATGCGGATCATATTTCTGCATCAGTCAGATACGTCATAAAAGCAATTTAGTTTCCTTCATCCATCCCTGCCAGCTTTGATCTGACCTCGTCAAGGATTCCGTCATCACTTATGGTGTAATATTCCCTTAGGCTTTGCAATGTAGCTCTTGCCTGCAGTGTATCCCCTTTTTTTATGCTGATGTCGGCAAGTAACAGGAACATTTTGGCCATCCAGTACTGGTGTGGTGAATTCTGACCGATGAACTGGTTAACCACTTTTTCAGCTTCATCGGTATTGCCTCTCAAAAAGAGTATTTCAGCCACCCTGTATTTCGATTCGGCACCTTCGATACTTACTATTTCCGTTGCCACCTTTCTGAAATCGGCCAGTGCCTCATCATACTGATTCAGACTGTAAAGAGCCTTGGCGCTGATAAAAACAGCTTCCCGGTTAAGTTCTTCCGGCATACCGGCAGAATTCCTGATTTTCCGTGCCACTTCGATGCTTTTCCGGGCGTCTCCTTCCTGGTAGGCTGCCCTAAGCTGTCCTTTCAGGGCTGCAACCCGCATATCGGAAGTAACAGCAGTCTTTTCCAGTCTTTCATAATATCCGGAAGCCTCCGCATACTCCTCCCTTTCATAAAGCAAATCCGCAGCTGAAATCAGGGCCTGTTCGAGAAACGGATTGTTGGGAACTTCTGCGACCTGCCTGTACAATGTCAGTGCCTCATCCCTGTTGCCGCGTGACGACATCAGGCATTCAGCCAGGTAGAATTGGGCGTTGAGCCTGAAACTGCCATATGAGAACTCACGCAGATAGTTCCTGAAAACTTCAGCAGCGCGGTCATATTTCCTTTCCATATAAAGATTCTCTCCCGAGGCATAGAGCAGTGAATCCTTTTCAGTTGCACTGACATCACCGTAACCGATCGTCTTCACGTATGAAAAATAACCTTCCACGTCATTTATCTCAACGTAGGCATTTTTAAGGCCGGTCAGTGCATAACGTGCCTCGGGTGTTGATTTGTAATTCTCGATTACTTTTTTGAACTGTGCAATGGATTTTTCATTCTCGCCAAGGTTGAAATACAGCAAACCAAGCTGGATGGTTGCCCGAGGTGCAAAAGCGCTGGACTGATAATTGGCAATGACATTAATGAAATCAGACTCTCCCCGCTTGAAATCCTCCAGGGCAACATAAGCCCTGCCCCTTTCAAAAATCGCACTGGGCACATACGATGAATTCGGGTATCGTGAAATGAGTGAGGTCAGTATATCGATCTTTCCCTTCTGATTATTACTCAGCCCAAGACAGAATCCTTTCTGGTACATGGCGTAGTCTGCATCGGTCCTGCCACTCTCTATAACCTTGTCATAGTAGCTGATTGCCATGGGATAGTTGGTCGTAATAAAGTAACAGTCAGCTATTCTGATTTTCGTATCTGTGAGTATCTCCGGTTTGGCATTTGGAGCCTCCGATTCAAAGCTTCTGAAGCTGGCGAGGGCACCGGGATAATTCTGAAGGTTGAACTGAGAATAGGCCAGATTATACCTTGCCAGAGCATATTCACCCAGGCGGGCTGCACCGGGTATGCCCAGAAAGGTTTCAAAATCATCCCTGGCCCCTTCATATTTGCCTGACCTGTACTCTGCTTCGCCTCTCCAGTATGTGGCTCTTGCCATCAGGTCACGGTTATATTTCCCGTATGAAAGCGATTTGTTGAACATGGTTATTGATTCTTCGACTTCCATATTCTTCAATAGTTCAAGCCCGCGGAAGAAAGCCACTCTCTGGTAAGCCTCCCCAAGCCGGCCATCCTTGTTCCTGATCCTGTCGAGGGCAGTTATTGCGGCTTTATAGTTCCTGATCTCCGAAAATGTAGCAACAAGATAATTATAAGCTTCTTCTATCTTGTCGGAAGCAGGATAAAGTTCAATATATTCCTGGAAGGCTGCGATGGCTTCACCGAAGGGAGAAGATGAAGTCTCATAGGTAAGCTTGGCAAAATTAAAAAGTGCATCTTCTTTAAGATTGTTGTCAAAATTCATCTGCGAAGCCTGTCCGAAAGCAAACTGTGCCCTCTTCTTGTCGCCCGTTTTCAGATAGCAGTCACCCAGGACATACCATATGTTCTGACTGAGGGCATCTGATTTTGCTGAGGTTGAAGACAACACCTGGATTGCCCTGTCATAGTTCCCGGTTTTGTAATAACAGTATCCAAGCTGGTATTTGTCTTCCCTTTCGGTCGTTTTTGCCTTTGCAGCATACTGCTCAAGGTATTTCAGCGCCTCCCTGTAATTTTCCTTTTTGTAATTTGCATCCCCGATAAAACGGTATAACTCCACTGCCCGTTCAGGCGGTGCCGACTGGAGGAGATCCGGACCGGTTCTCAGAATTTCGTCGTAGTCTTTGTTGAGATATAAAATCTGGATGATATAAAAGGGCACAATCGGACCAAAGGTTTCGTCATCTTTAAGCCTTGAAAAACCCTCAAGTGCGGTTTCATACATTTTATCCTCGTAAGCTATCTGGGAATAGTAATAAATTGCAGGGGGTGTATATTCCGTGTCAATATCCTTGATTTCGGCAAACATGAGTTGTGCTTTCTGTTTATCGCCTTTCATATAGAGGGAATACCCGTAGCGGAATGAATATTCGGGCAGCCGCGAACTTTTCAGTTCCATCCGGTCTACTGATCCGTAGTATTCCGAGGCCCTCCGGTAATTCTTGTTCTGATAAAAATAATCTCCGAGCGACATATATGCTTCATTGATCCTCGGACTTTCAGGATGAGCTTTCAGGTAAGTCCGCATCCTGTACTCAGCATCAGGATTGAAAAGTCTCAGGGCTGACAATGCTGCATGATATTCGGCCTCGGCCATGCGAATCTTTTCTGCCTTGTCTCCGTTCCTGATGTACGAGTCAAAATATTTAATCGCAGGAACATATTTTTCTTTGTAAAACAAATCCATTCCCCTGTTGAACTCAGAATCAAAATCGTTTTCGGAAAATGACATCTGGGCATTAGCCGCCATACCCGGCATGATCATAATAAATGATACCAGCAGGATTTTCAATTTATTCATAACTTCGAATTTTTGGCCGGTCAGCTTCCGCAAATCCCCGGTACAGGAACCTGAGGTCGGTAAGTAAAATACTGATAATAAGCCATCTGAAACCTATTTCCTGATTTCTCAGATACATGCAAAAATACAATTATAAAACGCCTCATTCAGGGCTTTATTACGGATTTTATCAACATATAAATGTTAGTTATCAATTCTTTCACTAATTTGCGTTGCCAAACAATCAAGATGGAAGAGTCTCCTACATACGAGAGAATTATTGACCTGAAGGAATGTAAAATATGGCAGCAGGACAATCTGGTTTTATCGGATGTGAGCCTGAGTATCTGCAAAGGGGAGTATCTGTACCTGGTTGGAAAGGTCGGCAGCGGCAAAACAAGCCTGATAAAGACGCTGAATGCCCAGCTTCCGCTCAGGGAAGGAAGCGGATTTGTAGCCGGCTTCGACCTTTCGGGAATAAAGCCCGGGGAAATACCTTTTCTTCGCAGGAAGATCGGGGTTGTATTCCAGGATTTTCAGCTGCTCATCGACCGAACCGTAAACGATAATCTTGAATTTGTCCTCAGGGCAACCGGCTGGAAGGATAAAAATCTGATAGCCGACAGGATAGATCAGGTACTGGGAAAGGTTGGTCTCGAAATGAAGGGATACAAAATGCCTCACCAGCTTTCGGGAGGTGAACAACAGCGCGTTGTCATCGGACGTGCACTGCTAAATGATCCCGACATAATACTTGCCGATGAGCCAACGGGAAATCTCGATCCGGAAACCTCGGAAGGAATAATCAGGCTTCTGAGGGATATCAGTTCCACCGGCCGGGCAGTAATGATCGCAACACATAACCATACCATCCTGAAAAAGTTCCCGGCGAGAACCATTAAATGTGAAAACGGCAAAGTGTTCGAGGTCAGGGAAGATGAGGAAATTGAGCTTGATCTTTTATGAATAAAAGATCCGGGAACAGAGCCTGACACTGGCTGAAACACAGGGATCTATCTTTTAAGATAATCATCATACAGCACCTGAAGATATGCCTTTCCGAGCATGCCGGCATATTCCGGATTTTTTCCCTCCTCAACAACAGGTTTTCCCAGCTGATGATCATAGATATAGGCAGATGAATCGGTAAGGAATGCAAATCCTTCCTTGAACGTGTAAAAAGCAAAGGATCTGGAATCATCTGACAGAAGATCCTTACCGAAACTGAAATTGCTATACGTATCAAGCTGACGGAGCAGGGTTACAGGAATATCGACCTGGGATCCAAGCTTTGCCACTCTCCTGCCGTGCACCCTGAGGGCCCCTCCCAGCCAAAGCATGGGTATCTTGTATATCTCCGGCGAATACACAAGTTCATCAAGTGAATTCCGCCTGCAATGATCGGCAACAAGTATCACAAGTGTATTATGCCACCATTCAGCAGCCTGTGCCCATCCGATAAAATCTCCCAATGCCTTGTCGGTGTAATAAACGGAATTCCTGAACTTTGTCAGATTATCCCTGCCTTCAAAAACCGGCTTCATGGGCACCTCAAACGGCTCATGGCTTGAAAGGGTAAGCGCTACCCGGAAGAATGGTTCCTTAACATATTGCATTGAATCACGAAGTGCCTCAAAAAACACATGATCATGTACCCCCCATTTTGAATTGAAGTCCGACCTGCTGAAATTATCCTTTGTTATGATCTCACTGAACCCTGAGCTGATAACAAATGACCTGAAGTCGGCAAAGTCTATATCCCCTCCATACCAGAAGGAGCAGTGGTAGTTCATGCCATTCATGACCCTTACAAGGCTTTCAAGCGACTGTGTTTTTTTGGCCTCTTTTATTATTGAGACAGACGGTTGGGCCGGATAGCCGTTCAGTATAGCCGGCAGGGCCTTATCTGTCCTGTTTCCCGAAGCATAGAAATTTGTAAAGACCAATCCCTCTTCTATCATTTTATTGAGGCAGGGTGTTGTCAGGGGATCGCCGCCAAGAGGACCGATCAGTGCATTTCCAAAGCTCTCAAGAATGATGATGAGAATATTGGGCCTGGCAGTGGTTAAAACCATTTCAGTTGCGCCATTACTTATTGTGAGTGACCTGGTAATCTCTTCTGCTTCATCCTTATCTGCGAAAACATATGGATTACTGGCAGGCTTACGGTTGACAAAGGAGCTGCCGACATTCCATACCACATTTACCGAAGCGTGATTGGCAAACATGTTTTCGCTGAAATACACTGAACCGGCATAAATCGGGGCCACCCCAAGACCGCCGCGAATCGGTATTATCAGAGAACCGGACAAGAGCATGAAAAGCAGTGTGGCCGCAAACCTATGGCTGCGGTTGACAGGTTTGCTGAAACAGCTCCTGAATAATTTGTTGTATATTATACCGGCAGTACCTGCAAGCAACAGAATGGCGAGCAACATCAGGAATATTTTCAGGATGCTTACAGAAGCAGCCGCTTCCCTGGGGGTTTTAAGATACATAAATGGTGTGAAATCCATCCTGTATCCCCAGTAAATATAGAGGACCGAATCAACAACAATGATTACTGAAGCGGCCAGCAAAACGATCCGGGTATACCATTTCATGAATGCACTGAACCATTTACCGCTGAACCATACAAACAGTATCGATGCCAATAGGGGAAGAATCAGGATATAGCCAGTGGCAGAAATGTCGAGCCTGATTCCGTGGGTAAAAGTTCCAGCCATTGTAGTGAATCCTGCGCCAGATGCCTCACTGCAATGAGAGACCAGGAAATAGCTTCTTGCAACGATGAAGAACGACAGCCAGAAGGCACTGTAAAACAACAGGGAGATAATTTGCCTTTTCATTTACATTAAACCTGTTTCGCGCTGCCCCATACCCTGTTCAGGCTGCCTGCACGGAGATAAATTGCCGTTTTTGAAATTACCCGGCATCAAAAAGATGTTTATAACCTAAAATATACCTGGAAAACAGATAATGCCGGAAAAGCTGGATTTGAAAACTGGAACAATCACCACTTCTGATTGTGATAAACCTGAAAAGAAGAACCCTTTCAGTCATTCTTCTCCTTTTTTCGGTTTTGCTTCTTTTTTTTCCTTTACTTCCTTTGGAATTTTAGCTTCCTTCTTTTCCCTGGGAGCTTTTTTCTCCTTTCCCTCAGCTGCTGCCTTTACAGGCTTTGATTTCTTAACCGGTGTTGAATCAGCCGGTTCAATTCCATCCTTCACGGTTTTTGCATCAGTCACTTCAGGGATTCCGGCCTGTTCTTTAACCTCAGGTGCTTTCTTTTTATCCTTAATAAGCTTCTTGTCTGTGGTCTCCTTCTCAACAACAGGAGAAGCAAGCTTTAGTTCAGGCTTTGGGGTTTTCTTTCTCCGCCGCCTTACTCCGAAAGTGCCACGAATTATCTTACCTCTCCTGGTTTTTTTGTCACCTTTTCCCATTGTTACAGGTTTATTGAATTTATTACTCCGTTTTTTGAAGACTCCAAAGTTAAAAATAATCCTCGTTTTATTGGTAATTTTAAGGCACAATAAACAAAATTAGCAGGAATCAGGTCAGACAGGATGCCGTAGGATTCCGGTAAATTTTAAAAAGTTCTGAAATGAGAAGAAAGGACAGGGAAATCAGCGACATCGCGGAAATTGAGGAAGTGATCCGGAAATCGGATGTATGCCGTATTGCAATTGCCAATGAAGATCTGCCTTACATTGTGACGATGAGTTTCGGGTATTGCAGCGGGGACAGGAAGAGGATTTATTTTCATTGTGCCCCGGAAGGAAAAAAGCTGGATATGCTTGACAGGAACAACTTTGTTTGTTTTGAGTTCGATACCGATCACATACTGTTAAAAGGCCCTGACGCCTGTGATTACGGAATGGCATTCAGTTCAGTTGTGGGATGGGGAAGGATATCAAGGGTGTCCGACAATGATGAGAGGAAGGAAGGAATGCTTGCAATAATGGAGCATTATTCCGGGAAGAGGGATTTTTCATTCAGACCTGAGGCTTTGGCCAAAACACTGATCCTGCGTCTCGACATAACTCAAATGACAGGTAAACGCCGCCATTGAAAATGGATGAAAATTTTACCTGTGATTTGTCATTAGCCATTCAACAGTCTTTCTAACGCCCTGTCTGAAAGGTGTGATCTTATAACCCAGAACGGAAACAGCCTTATCGCTGGAAATGACGGTATCTTTCATGTATTTATCGATCCATTCTTCAGTAATTGGAGGAGATATTCCAAGGAACCGGGAACCCAGGCGAATGAGTCTTATGATGTCCCTGATTGCAGCCAGCGGGAAGCGGATCATTCGCCTTTTTCTCCCTGATTCTTCCCCGATAATCTTAAAAAGGGCTGAGAATGAGAGATTTTCACCTCCCAGGATATATTTTTCTCCTGTAACTCCCCTGATGGCTGCTTTAATATGACCATCAACTACGTCATCGATGAAAACATAGTTACCCACAGCGGTTCCTTTCCCGGGTATGATTCTCCATGTACCCCTCACATATCCCCTGATGATTCGCGTCAATGAGTTACCGCTTGTCAGGACACCCGGGCCGTACAGGCGGGACGGATTGACAATTATTACATCGATACCCCGGCTGCAGAATCCGAGAGCCTTTTGCTCTGCTTCAGCCTTTGTCCTTTCATATACTGTACAAAGAGGATTCTCGGGTACTGTTAATTCATTAACAACTGACCCGTTATAAGAGTATCCGAAAGTACCGCAGGAAGAGGTCATGACAACCCGTTTCACCCCTGCCTCAATTGCCGCACTGAGGACATTGATGGTCCCGGTGACATTGACCCTGTAGGGCAGCTCAGGATCCTTTGACCAAGGCTTTGTGTAGGCAGCCAGATGAAAGACCACCTCACAACCCTTCATTTCCTTTGCAAGGATGCCGGTATCAAAAATATCCCCTGTAACGATCCTCACCTTGTTCCTGTCGAACCAGAGATCCTTGCCCGGATCCCTCAGCAGCAGGGTAACACCATGATCTTCATTTATCAGCCTTTCTGTCAGCCTGCTACCGATAAAGCCGCTGCCCCCGGTCAGAAATATCTTCATGCGAGCAATGTTTATTTTCTCAAGAACAATTTTAAGTATTATCTGTTAGTAAATAAAAAAATACAGTGCGAAAACAATCCCGGTTTCGAATGGCTTTCAATCAGGTTGGCAGGTAGCAAAAAGGTATTAAAATACAACATATTATGAAGTTTTATTTTTTGTTCTCAAAAATAAATCTGACCTTTGCTGATGAATATTTATTTTAATTTTTGAATTATGAACATTTATGTAGGAAGTCTTCATTTTAAAATGAATGAAGCAGAGCTAAGAGAAATCTTTGAAGAGTACGGTGAAGTAACATCCGCGAAAATTATTATTGACAAGTACTCAGGCAAGAGTAAAGGATTCGGTTTCGTTGAGATGCCTAACGAGGCTGAAGCAAAGAAGGCCATTGAAGAACTCAACGGTGCTGAAGTCCAGGGCAGAAAAATTATTGTAAACGAATCAATTGAAAGGGCTGACAGAAGAAGTAATTTCAGGGGGGGAGACAACGATCGTCGCGGTGGCGTTGGCAACAGAAGGGATAATTACAGATAGAAAATAAAGAGGACGAACTATGAAAGGCACTGTAAAGTGGTATGACAGGGTAAAAGGATATGGTTTTCTTCAGACGGAAGACCAGAAGGATATTTTCGTTCACAAGACGGGGCTGGAGGTATCTCAGGCCGATCTGGAAACCGGACAGGCCGTGGAGTTTGAGATTGAAATGAAGGAAAAGGGCCCTGTAGCCATTAAGGTCAGGAAAATTGCACAATAGCTTTAGTGGATACCATAATGCAGAAAAGAGGCTGTATATCCTGCAGCCTCTTTTTTTTATTTGCCGGCAGTCCAAAATCCTGGCAGCCGTCAGAAAGAAGTATTCACATATCCCCTGTCTTTTTCAGACAAGCTTCCATGGGCTGCGGTATTCATAATGGAGGCGCCTGGTAGCTTCCCCGTCAGTGTCGTCTACGAATGTTTCTGTATCAGGGTTCCATTTGATGGTCCTCTTCAGGTCGCAGGCGATGTTACCCAGGGTACATACCGTGCAGCTGCTGTGTCCGATCTCAACCGGAACCACTGGATCCTGGTGATGTTTCACTGCTTCGATAAAATTCACCTGATGGGGTATCCTTGTTTCATACGGGCCGCTGTCGTCCGATGATGCGGCTGCAGGCGGATTGAATTTAGGATCGGAGGCATTGAAATAGCCGCGTGCTACTTCGATCCACCCGTTTTCGCCCCAGAACTTGACTCCTTTTGTAAGCATGTCATCAAACGGTTCGGAGGTCATTATCACCCCATTGGCATATTTCCAGGAAATGAATTCGGTCCCGTCGCCAATCGGTGATATTTCAACGGGGCCGCTCTTGTCCATACCCAGTCCCCACTGGGCTATGTCGAACATGTGTGCTCCCCAGTCAGTAGTAAAGCCGCCGCCCATCTCCTTGTACCAGCGCCAAGCGCCCCATATCTCCTCATCCTTTTCAGGATCAAGCGAGATGGGTGGATCCAGCTGATTGTTGAAATGGATTTTTGCCGTCAGGGGCCCTATCCACCTGTCCCAGTTAAGATCTTCCGGCAGCGGCTCCTCTGGCAGATCATATGGTATGGGAGGTGCCCCAACGTAAGCATTCACCCTGGAAATCGTTCCAAGTGCCCCTGTCTGAACAAGCTTCACAGCATGCTGGAACCCCGGATCCGAACGCTGCTGGCTCCCGACCCCGAGAATCCTGTCATTGTCGCGGACCACCCTTTTCAGCTCCTGCCCTTCCCTGATGGTAAAAGTCATCGGCTTCTCAAGATACACGTCCTTGCCGGCATTGCAGGCAGCAATGGCAATCATGGCATGAGTATGGTCGGGAACAGCTATTACAACCGCATCAATATCGGCACGGGCAAGCAGATCCTCGTATTTCTCATAAGTTTCGACCCTGACTGCCTTACCGGTATTTGCGTAGAACCCATTCACCCTCCTTTCAAAACGCTTTCTTTTAATGCCGTATACGTCACAACCGGCCAGAACCTTCACGCCGGGGATCTGGATGAAGCCACTGAGCAGGAACATCGACTGGCGGCCCAGTCCGATGAAACCCAGTTTAATTTCAGTAACTGGCTTGCTCTTGCACGATGTCGCCAGGTGTGGCAGCAGTACAGCACTTGTTATTCCTGCGGCAGCCGAGCCAATGAACCGGCGCCTGGTCCATAAATTCTTCTGATCTTTCATCATAATACAATTTTGATTTTAATGGTTCAATGGAACCGGCATATTCTAAATCAGACCTGTTCATATCTGTTTATCGATCATGCGGGTTTCATAGGTAAATGTTTGTTTTTAGGTCAAAATATCCGATATGTCTAAAAATCCAAAATTCACATGGCAACTTTATTGGCCCCTTAAAATTAATCCTTTATTAAAATCTTTAAAAGATTTTTTTCAGAATCTTCCAAATATTGAGTATTTAATGGTATTGCAATAAATTGATGAATAAAGGAACAGCCCGTTCACGCTGGTTTCCATTTTTCTCTCAAGATGCAGGACCGGCTGCCCCCTTGCAATTCCGAGAAAGCGACCAGTCCGGCCACTGGCAGGGATGGCCCTGATCCGCTGCTCTCCTCCCCTTACCTCAACACCGTAATGTTCCCTCAGGATCTGGAAAAGTGACCGGTTTTCAAACTGTCGCGACGTTATTCTCGGAAGATTCAGGTTGGTAATATAACTGATATCAAAAAAAATTGGCGAATCATCCAGCAGACGGAGTCTTTCCATGTAAACGCATCCCGATTCCTTTTCCAGTTCCGAGAGGGCAAACATGAAATCATCCGGCCACGGCTTGATCACTGGCCTGACTATGATCCTGGTTTTAAGATTCCTGTCGCCGACGGCAGTGGTTGTACCCGATATGGAAAGGATACCGATATCCCTGGGAAACTGGTGTACAATGCTTCCCTTCCCCTGATGCTTGGTTATATAACCCTCCCCCGCCAGTTTTCCCAGCGACTGGCGGACCGTCGGCCTTGTCATTGAATAAAGCTGACACAGCTCATTCTCCGATGGAAGCAGGTCACCCTCCCTGTAAATACCTTCGGCTATATGCCTCTTCAGTATTTCGTAAAGTCTTCTGTATTGCGGAACCCTTCCCGGTCCTGTCATAAAAATCATTTATTTCGTAAATATATAAAAAACTACTTGTAAATACAAGTAATATTTTTTATTTTTGTAAGCACTGGTAATTAACTAGATTGAAAGGCACAATATTTATAAAGCCTCACTTATTATTACAAGTTATTAAATCTTTACATAGAGCTACCGGAACATTTAACGACGTTTTTTCAAAATTCAACCAGGCAAAACATGGCAATACCAGTAATAATGCCCAGGCAGGGACAATCGGTGGAAACCTGCATTATAACCAAATGGTTCATTAAAAAGGGTGACCGGGTGAAACAGGGGGATATTCTTTTTTCGTATGAGACCGACAAGGCCGCATTCGATTTTGAGTCGCCTGACGAAGGTACTATCCTCGAAATTTTCTATCCGGAGGGATCAGAGGTGCCCGTCCTTGCTACTGTGGCAGTTATGGGAATCCCCGGAGAATCCTTCGCTCCATTCGTTCCGGGAGCCCATCCGGCACAGAAGCCGGAACCATCCGGACTGCCTGGAGAGGCCACACCCGGTGCAGTTATTTCCGGGCCCGCTTTCCAGCATCCCGTCCATGAACAGGATCATACCAAGGTTAGAATTTCACCCCGTGCCAGACGCCTGGCTGCTGACAGGGGACTTAACCTTGCGGGCATATCCGGATCAGGACCAGGAGGAAGGATTATTTTCAGCGATATAGAGAGAGCCATTGCGGATAGCCGTCTAAAGGAACCAGCCCCGGCTGATGAAACAACTGAATACACCGACCAGCCACTTTCAAACATACGGAAGCTGATCTCAAAGGCAATGTACGATTCTCTTCATAATTCGGCCCAGCTTACCCACCACATGAGTGCCGACGCCAGAAAACTTCTGGAAGCCCGGAAAAGAATAAAGGATGACCTGGCAGGCGATGCCAGAAGACCCGACATTACCCTGAATGACATGATTTGCATGTGTGTGATAAAGGCTCTGCGAAGTTATCCTGATATAAACAGTCATTTCCTCGGCGACAGGATCAGGACCTTCAACCATGTTCACCTGGGAATTGCCGTTGATACTCAGAGGGGATTGATTGTTCCCGCGGTGAGGAATGCCGGCTCAATGACCATTGAAACACTTTCGGAAAAGCTCAGGGCGGCTGCCGATGCCTGTAAAACGGGAAACATTGATCCCGAGCTGATAAAGAGCACCTCGGCATCCTTCACGGTGTCAAATCTCGGCAACTACGGAGTTGAAATGTTCACCCCGGTGCTGAATCTTCCACAGGTGGCAATTCTGGGCGTATGTACGGTAACATACCGGCCTGCCGATACCGGCAATGGTATTTTCGGGTTCGTCCCTTTCATCGGACTTTCACTTACCTATGACCACCGGGCTGTCGACGGCGGACCGGCAACGTTGTTCCTGCGCGAAGTGAAAAAACAGATAGAAGGATTCGCTTTACTTGAGTCTCAGTAATGGTTAATCCGGAATCTTCAACATTAAACATTAAATATCTTATACCAGGTATTTTACATTTAACAACCCGCAATGAACTATTAACTGGAAAAACATGCCTAAAACTCATAACATTTACCCTGAAGAAGTCCGCAGGCCTTCATTCATTGAATTCGGAAAGATCCCGGTAAACCAGTATGACAAATCCATCGAAGACGAAAGGGATAATTTCTCCGCCGACGATTTCATGAGGATATATCACGATATGGTTGTGATACGGGAATTTGAAACGATGCTGAATCTGATCAAAACGACAAATGAATACAAGGGCATTTCCTATAATCATCCGGGGCCTGCGCATCTTTCGATAGGGCAGGAAGCTGCTGCGGTGGGAATGGCATACAATCTTGATGTTGATGACTATATTTTCGGATCGCACCGCAGTCACGGAGAAATTATTGCAAAGGGGCTTTCTGCCATTCACAAGACTGACGAGGACACCCTTTATTCAATAATGAAGAATTATTTTAACGGCAAAACCCTGGCAGTTGTTGAGAAAGGCTTTAAGGGTACAGTCAGGGAACTTGCAAAGCACTTTCTTCTTTATGGTGCCCTCGCCGAGATTTTTGCGCGTGAGAATGGCTTTAACAAGGGTCTTGGAGGATCAATGCATGCTTTTTTCACTCCTTTTGGCATTTATCCCAATAATGCCATTGTGGGCGGTTCGGGCGATATTTCGGTTGGAGCGGCTCTATACAAGAAGATCAACAGGAAGCCCGGGATAGTGGTATGCAACATTGGCGATGCTTCCATGGGCTGCGGACCCGTATGGGAAGGGATCACTTTTGCAACCATGGACCAGTACAGAACGCTATGGGAGGGTGAGTACAATGGGGGATTGCCCCTTATCTTCAATTTCATGAACAACCTGTACGGAATGGGTGGCCAGACCATGGGTGAAACAATGGGCTTCGGCATCCTTGCCAGGGTAGGTGCGGGAGTGAATCCTGAAATGATGCATGCTGAAAGGATAGACGGATACAATCCCCTTGCAGTGATAGATGCCTTCCGCCGTAAGAGGAAGATCCTGGAGGAAAAAAGAGGCCCGGTGCTCATCGATACACTAACATACCGGATCAGCGGTCATTCTCCTTCCGACGCATCATCATACAGGTCAAGGGAGGAAATTGAAGCATGGCAGAAGGAGGATTCTGTCAACGCCTTCGGAACAATGCTGACTGATTCCGGGATAGCGGATCCGGGGATGCTTAAACAGATCAGGGAAGAGGTTGGGGAATTGATGGTTAAAATACTCAGGCTGAGCATCGATGATACGATATCTCCTCACCTGGACCTTGACGGTGATCCTGACGGAATCGGAAAGATGATGTTCTCCAACTGTTCTCTGGACGCAATGGAACAGGGTATCCCCCAGGTATATCACCCAATGGAGGAGAATCCCAGGGTGAAATCACTTAAGAACAAGGAAAGATTCTACAGGGACAGGGAAGGAAATCCGGTTTCAAAAGCCAGGCTCTACCAGCTGAGAGACGGGATTTTCGAAGCAGTTATCGACCGCTTTTACAGGGATCCGACCCTGGCAGCCTGGGGAGAGGAGAATCGCGACTGGGGAGGAGCTTTTGCCGTTTACCGGGGGCTCACCGAGGCCCTGCCTTACCACAGGCTTTTCAACTCACCCATATCAGAGGGTGCAATAGTCGGAACGGCAATAGGCTACGGCATGTGCGGAGGAAGAGTAATAGCGGAGATAATGTACTGTGATTTCCTTGGCAGATCGGGTGATGAAGTTTTTAATCAGCTGCCAAAGTGGCAGGCCATGAGCGGCAACCTCATCAGGATGCCCGTTGTAATAAGGGTTTCTGTGGGTTCCAAATACGGTGCCCAGCATTCACAGGACTGGTCATCGCTGGTGGCCCACATACCGGGCCTCAAGGTGGTTTTCCCGGCAACTCCATACGATGCAAAAGGATTGATGAACAGCGCACTGCAGGGAACCGACCCGGTCATCTTCTTTGAAAGCCAGAGGATCTACGACATCGGAGAAATGTTCCATGAAGGCGGCGTACCGGAGGGTTATTACGAAATCCCGCTTGGCGAACCGGATGTCAAGATGGAAGGAAGCGACATCACAATCCTTTCAGTGGGAGCCACTCTGTATACTGTTGTTAAGGCAGCTGAAACACTGAAGAAAAACTATGGTCTCAATGCCGAAATAATTGACGCCAGATCGCTCGTACCCTTTAATTATGAACCTGTCGTCCGATCGGTAATGAAAACCGGAAAAATCGTGCTTGCCAGCGATGCATCTTCACGCGGCTCCTTCCTGAAGGATATGGCCCAGACAATCACTGAACTCTGCTTCGATCACCTCGACGCACCACCTGTGGTGGTCGGTTCAAGAAACTGGATCACGCCGGCCTTTGAAATGGAAAGATATTTCTTTCCGCAGCCCGGCTGGATCATCGATGCAATCAATGAAAAAATAGTTCCGCTTAAAGGTCACAAACCCGGCACCGATCAGTCGGATCAAAAAACCCTTGAACTGAACAGCAGGGGAATTTAGCAGACAGTGCATACTGAACCCCCGAAGCTGTCTTTTGTAATTTTCAGGATGAAATCCGGGAAAGAGACCTTTTCCGTGAAAGTACTGGCGGAAAAATCTGTTTGCTGAACCGTCAGGGGGTGTGGAACCTTTTTGATATATTTGGAGCACAATTAAGAACCATGGAAAACATTGCAGAAAAAATCCGGAACAAAGCCGGCTTTATAATAGATATGGATGGGGTCATCTATCACGGTAACAAGTTGCTGCCCGGAGTTGTTGAATTCCTCAGGTGGCTCGAGGAAACTGGCAAAAGCTATCTGTTCCTTACCAATGCCAGTCAGAGGACCCCGAAAGAGCTGCACGAGAAGCTGGAAAGGCTGGGAATAAATGTTGGCGAAGAGCACTTTTACACAAGTGCCCTTGCTACTGCCGGATTCCTGGCAAGCCAGAAACCCGATGGAAGTGCATATATAATCGGGGATGCCGGGCTTATTCATGCCCTGTACAGTATTGGATATACAACGAATAATGTAAACCCCGACTATGTGGTGGTGGGCGATACCAGCAGCTACAACTTTGAAAAGATAGAAACGGCCGTTAACCTGGTGTTAAGGGGAGCCAGGCTGATAGGAACAAATCCCGATGTGAGCGGTCCGGTTGAGACCGGAATTTCCCCCTCGGTGAAGGCCCTTATTGCTCCGATAGAGATCGCATCGGGAAAGAAGGCCTATTTTGTCGGAAAACCAAATCCTCTCATGATGAGGATCGCCCTGAAAAAGCTTGGAGTCAAAAGGGAGGAAGCAATAGTGATCGGAGACCGGATGGATACCGACATAAGGTGCGGGCTGGAGTCAGAAATTGATACACTGCTGGTGTTAAGCGGCATCACCGGTCGCGGTGATATTGACAATTTCCCCTACCGTCCGCGATATGTACTCAACGGAATAATTGATCTGATCAAGTGATCCGGCTTATGAAAGAGCCTGTTGAATATAAAGATGAAAGAAAGGAAATTGCCAGGTTCATGCGGCGCCTGTATCGCCAAAGGCTGACAACAACTTCCGGTGGGAATATCAGTCTCAGGATCTCAAATGATCTGATCCTCATCACTCCGTCGGCAACCGATAAAGGCAGGATGCGCTGGAAAGAGGTTGGAATAATGTCTATCCTGGGTGAAAATCTCAGTTATGAGCTTAAGCCTTCAATTGAATCGGGTATGCATCTTGCAATTTACAGAAAGAGAAAGGATGTTCTGGCAATTATTCATGCCCACCCGGTCATTGCATCGGGATTTACGGCAACGGGAATGGACATCAGAACGGATCTGACAGCAGAAGCCAGGGCAATCTGCGGTAACCCGGTAATGGTACCATACGCTCTTATGGGAACGAATGATCTGGCCTCCAGGGCTGCTGACTCAATAGGAGATTCATCAATACTGCTCCTGGAGAACCACGGGATCCTGACAACCGGGGCTACCCTTATTGAAGCTTTCGACAGACTGGAGGTCCTGGAAAATGCCGCAATAATGACATTAATGACAGAAATGACCGGTAAAAGGAAACCGCTTGGAAAAATGAGGCTTCGTGAAATTGAAAGACTTTTCAGATGATAAAGGGAGTGCTCTTTGATATGGATGGGGTTCTGGTCGACTCGGAATCGTTTATTTGCAGGGCGGCCATAATGATGTTCAAGGAGATTGGGCTGGATGTTTTACCGGACGACTTCATCCCCTTTGTGGGCACAGGTGAGAACAGCTACCTGGGAGGTGTGGCTGGAAAATATGGGAAACCCATTGAAATGGAGAAAGCAAAGGCCCGTACCTATGAAATATTTGGTGATCTTGCCAGGGGGCAACTCAAAGCGCTGCCCGGAGCACTGGAGCTTATTAAAGACTGCCTCGGGAAGGGGCTCAGGATATCCCTGGCCACCAGTGCCGACAGGGTGAAAATGGAGATCAGTCTTAACGAGATCGATTTGCCTCCTTCCACTTTCAACACAATCATCACAGGCCTGGATGTTGCAAGGAAAAAGCCATATCCTGACATATACATTAAGGCGGCGGAGAGCCTAGGACTCGAACCATCCGGGTGTCTTGTCGTTGAGGATTCTGTTAGCGGCATAACAGCAGGTAAAGCCGCGGGATGTAAATGCCTTGCCGTTACTACATCTTTTTCTCCCGCAGAGCTTACTGAAGCCGACTGGATTTGCAGTTCCCTCCTTCAGGTGCCGGATGATGCACTGAACTGGTAGTTTCTGAATAAAAATGTTAAACCTGCAATAACCAAACTTATTGAATATGAAGTACAACAAACTTGGCAAATCAGATGTGGAGGTCACCGAACTGGCTTTCGGGGCCTGGGCAATAGGAGGATGGCTCTGGGGCGGAGCCGATTCAGATGATGCAGTAAAGGCAATTGAAACCGCTGTCGACCATGGCATGACAACCATCGACACTGCCGCCGTTTACGGCTTCGGCCTCAGCGAGGAACTTGTAGGTAAAGCTGTGAAGGGAAAAAGAAACAAGGTTCAGATCCTGACCAAATTCGGCATGATATGGGACATGAAAAAAGGAAAGTTCTACTTTTCCACCAGGGATAGCGAGGGGAAGGAAATTGACATTTACAACCTGTCGTCCCGCGAAAGGGTTATCTCTGATTGCGAAGCCAGCCTGAAAAGACTCGGCACTGACTATATCGACCTTTACCAGATACACTGGCCCGATGCCACAACGCCGGTGTCAGAGACAATGGAAGCGCTCGATACCCTTATTCGTCAGGGAAAGATCAGGGCCGGAGCCGTTTCAAACTATCAGGTCGACCTGATGCAGGAAGCTCTCAGAACCCTGCAGATTGCATCCAACCAGGTTCCCTACAGTATGGTTAACCGGAGCATTGAAAAGGAAATAATTCCGTTCTGCCTTGAAAATAATATAGGGATCCTTGCCTACAGTCCGATGCAGAGGGGATTGCTTGCCGGTAAAATAAAAAAGGGCCACAAATTCGGGGAAGGCGACAACCGGGCCGACACTATATATTACAGGGAACCCAATCTGTCAAGGATTATCAGCCTGACAGAGGATCTCGGAGTCATTGCCGCAGAAAGGGATGTCACCCTGGCACAGCTGGTACTCAACTGGACGATCCGGCAGCCCGGAATCACCTGCACACTCGCGGGCGCAAGAAATCCGGCACAGGTACTGGAAAATATCAAAGCCGTGGAGTTCACCCTTACGGATGATGAACTGAACCGGATCAATGCCCTCGTGGCCGGACTAAAAATTGAAACCGACATATAAGCCAGTATGAAGAATTTTCTTGCTTCCTTCCCTTCATACGGGGAGCTGAACAAGGCAATGAATGGCATGGCCGTCCCCGAGTATCGAGAGGCTAATGCGCATATTCACACACCGTATTCATTCAGTGCCTTTCCCGATCTGGATACCATTTTCAGAATGGCCAAAAACGAAAAAGTCGATGTACTGGGAATCAACGATTTCAATGTCGCTGACGGATATGAACAGTTTCACAGGGGCTGTCTGAAAAACGGGATATTCCCCCTGTTCAACATTGAATTCATTGGTTTAATGAAAGATGAGCAGAAAAAAGGGATAAGGATCAATGACCCCAATAATCCCGGCAGGATCTATTTCTGCGGCAAAGGTCTCGACTATCCGTTCCACGCGGGTTTCATAAACAGGATACGCCTGAGAAAAATAAGAAAAGAAAGCCAAAACCAGATCAGATCAATGATAGCAAAGCTCAATTCATTAATTGAGAAACACGATCCGCAAATTAAACTCAGTTATGAATCAGTAAGACAGGAGCATGCCCGTAATCTGGTGAGAGAAAGGCATCTGGCCAAAGCAGTCAGGATGGTTGCCGAAAGACACTATCCCGATCCTGAAAAACGAATCTCATTCATTGAATCACTTTACGGCGGGAAAAAATCGAAAGCTGGCCCGGATGATCATTCATCACTCGAAAATGAGATAAGGTCAAACCTGCTTAAAAGCGGAGGTGCAGCATTTGTGGAGGAAGACGAAAAATCATTCCTTCCGCTTGACAAAATAATGAAGATCATCATCGATGCCGGAGGCATTCCCTGTTATCCGGTCCTGCTCGATGACAGTGCCGGGAATTTTACCGAATTTGAATCTGACCCGGAAAAGCTTCACGATTCCCTGAGGGAAAAAGGCATTGAGTGCATTGAACTGATTCCAATGAGAAACGATGCAAAACATCTTAACCGGTTCGTTGAATATTTTCAAGAGCGGGGCTTTATAATTACTTTCGGAACGGAACACAATACCCCTGACCTTGCTCCGCTTACGGTAAGCACCAGGGGAGCGGTTCCGCTGAGCGAGAATTTAAAGAAAACAGCCTGGGAAGGAGCTTGCCTGCTGGCCGCTCACCAGTACCTTAGGGCCGACGGACGTCAGGGATACGTGCTTCCTGACGGTACCTCCAACAGGGAGCAAAGGAATAATATGGCTGCCCTGGGACAGATGGTCATTGAATATTATTTCAATAAGTTCAATCATGACTGATGAAATAAGGGATCTACTTGAGATTTCCCGGTATTACGGTAGGGACAAGAATTATGTAATTGCGGGCGGCGGAAACAGTTCCTTTAAAGATGACCGCACAATCTGGATAAAGGCCAGCGGACAGGCTCTTTCAGATCTTGACGAGACAGGCCTCGTTGCCTTAAGCAGGGAAAAGATACGTGCAATATCGCTAAAAAAGTACCCCGATGATCCTGCAGAAAGGGAAGAGTGTGTCAAGCGCGATCTGCAATCAGCGATAACAGGAACGGGATCTCCCAAAAGGCCGTCAGTGGAAACTTCGCTGCATGAGCTGATAGGATACAGGTTTGTCGTCCACCTCCATCCCACCTCCGTCAACGGAATTATGTGCAGCAGGAATGCAGGAATGCTCACTGCAAAACTTTTCGGGGAAAAAGCTTTGTTCGTACCATATACCGATCCGGGTTACACGCTTTTCAAAAAGCTGGAATCGGATCTTGAGTCTTACAGGGAAAAGCATGAAGAAGATCCCACCATGATCTTTCTCGAAAATCACGGTGTGTTTGTGTCGGGAAATACTGTTGACGGGATCAGGTCAGCGTATGATAAAATCATTTCGGCAATCCTGAATTACCTGGGACCCCTGCCCCCGGCCAGTGAGATCTCCTTTAATCCGGTGCTTCACAAGGTATTGCCTGTAATGAGGATGCTGTTCGCAGAGAAAAACCCGAAAATAATCAGGTACAGGCACAACACCCTGATTGAAAAATACTATCAGAATCAGAAAGAATTCCACAGGATCTCACTCCCTCTTACACCCGATATCATTGTCTATTGCAAGACAAGATACCTTTATGTGGAGAATTCCGCAACCCCTGAAAAGATCATTGATTCCCTGAAACAGCAATTGCCGGCTTTCAGGAAGGAATATGGATACATGCCGAAAATTGTGGTGATAAAGGATGCAGGAATATTTGCGGTTGAAGATAGCGTATCCGCGGCTGAAACGGTCCTGGATGTGTATGAGGACATGATCAGGATCGTCAGTCTATCGTCGGAAGCAGGCGGCACAAAAACGCTGACCCCTGAGCAGGTTGCTTTTATTGATCAGTGGGAAGTTGAGAATTACAGGAGAAAGATTGCCCTGGCAGGCAAAGAGCAGGGCAAGCTGAACAACAGGGTGGCGGTGATAACCGGGGGCGCCCAGGGATTCGGGGCCGGGATTGCCGAATCCCTGTTTGAGCATTCCGTCAATGTTGTGGTTGCAGACCTGAATGAAGAAACCGGCATGAAGCTGGTGTCATCGCTCAATGCCCGGAAATCTGCCGGCAGGGCTTTATTTGTAAGAACCGATGTGGCAAGTCCGGATTCGGTAAAAGACCTTGTAGCCATAACCGTCAGGGAATTCGGCGGCATCGACATCATGATAAGCAATGCCGGGATCCTCAGGGCAGGAGGACTTGATGAAACTGATCCCGGAGATTTTGAAAAAACAACCTCTGTCAACTACAATGGCTATTTTCACTGTGCCAAATATGCTTCAGAAATCATGAAGCTGCAGAACAGGGAAAAGCCGGATTATTTCACGGATATTATACAAATCAACTCCAAATCGGGTCTTCGCGGTAGTAACCGGAATTTTGCCTATTCAGGTGGTAAATTCGGAGGGATAGGTCTTACCCAGTCGTTTGCCCTGGAGCTTGCTCCTTTCAGAATTAAGGTTAACGCCGTTTGTCCGGGTAATTTCTACGAGGGGCCATTGTGGTCCGATCCCGGGAACGGCCTGTTTGTACAATATCTGAGAACGGGAAAGGTTCCGGGTGCAAAAACCATCGATGATGTAAGGAAATTTTATGAGGAGCAGGTGCCGATGAAAAGGGGCTGCAGGCTGGTGGATGTGGTAAAGGCAGTTCTTTATATCATCGACCAGGAATATGAGACAGGGCAGGCTGTACCGGTAACCGGAGGCCAGGTGATGCTGGGATAGGCTCCCTTTGCCGCCATGGAGATGGCATGAGGCTGCGCTTATCTCTTTTATGGGACATCGGGCAATCTTATTGCCTGCGGAAAGAATGATTTTTATTTAATGTATTCATTATGAAAACCAAGGCAGTAAGGCTTTACGGAAAAAAAGATCTTCGCCTGGAAGAATTTGAACTTCCGGAAATGAAGGACGATGAGATACTTGCACAGGTCATATCGGACAGCATCTGCATGTCGTCACACAAGGCAGCGCTGCAGGGCTCTGATCACAAGCGCGTGCCCAATGACATTCATATTAATCCCACCATAATTGGTCATGAATTTGCCGGCGTCATCCTGCAGGTCGGGAAAAAATGGAAGCACCGGTTCAGTCCCGGTCAGAAATTCTCGATCCAGCCTGCAATGGCACACACGGGAACTTTGGACGCACCGGGCTATTCCTACAGATATATCGGGGGTGATGCCACTCATATCATCATACCCGGCCTGGTAATGGAAGCCGACTGCCTCCTGGAGTACGACGGTGAGGCATTTTTCCCTGCATCGCTTTCCGAACCGATGTCGTGCATAGTTGGAGCATTCAATGCCTCATATCATGTTCCCCCCGGAACATACAGGCATGAAATGGGAATAAAACAGGGGGGCAAAATGGCAATTCTTGCCGGAGTGGGTCCGATGGGTCTCGGAGCGATAGATCTTGCCCTGAACCATAAAAGAAAGCCGTCCATCCTGGTGGTGACCGACATTGACGACTCAAGACTGGCAAGGGCAGCCTGCCTTTTTCCTCCTGAAAAGGCAGCCGGCAAAGGCGTGAAGCTGATCTATGTCAATACCGCAAAGATTACAGAACCGGAAAAAACCCTGCGAGACCTTACAGGAGGTACCGGTTATGATGATGTGTTCGTTTTTGCTCCTGTAAAACAGGTTGTTGAACAGGCAGATGCGATCCTTGGCTTCGACGGATGCCTTAATTTTTTTGCCGGTCCCACAAACACCGAATTTAAGGCTGAGATCAATTTTTACAATATCCACTATTCATTCACCCATATAATGGGAACGTCGGGCGGAAACACCGATGATATGAAGGAATCGCTTCGACTAATGGCCGAAGGCAGCATAAATCCGGCAGTAATGATCACTCACGTTGGAGGTCTTGACTCAGTGATCGACACAACCCTGAACCTGCCGCAGATACCCGGTGGTAAAAAACTCATTTATACCAACATATCGCTACCATTGGTTTCCCTTTACGACCTCGGGGAAAAAGGCAGGAACGATCCTTTTTATGCCGGACTGCATGAAATCGTATCAAAAAACAATTATATCTGGAGCCTGGAGGCTGAACAATATCTTCTGGAAAATGCAAAACCCATATAGCCTAATGGAAACCAGGCAGATATTTGTAGTTATCGGAGAATTCATCCGCAGCCTGACGTATCGCTGAACAGCGGGCTTACCTCCCGTATAAAAGCAGATCAGGTAATTTTCATTTTCTCTTTCAGCATCCGCGCAAACTGCTCCGGGATATAGTTCTCATAACTCATGCAAACCTCAGTGGCAAAATCAACTCCCATGGAAATAACCTCAGTCCATCGAACAAGATCCATACATTCAGGCTCGTCCGCTGAAATGCCCTTCAGCCAGATCGCGGCAATCATTCCGGCATTGAAATTATCTCCTGCTCCTATTGTACTTACCGGGGTGATCCTTTTAACGGGGAATTGTCCGCTGAAACTTCTCGTCCTTACATATACACCTCGTGCACTTGCCGTATAAACAAGGCATCCGCAGTAATTCCCCACGGCCTCCCAGGCCTCATCGGGGGTATTGGCGTCAAAGATGTTCCTGAAATCCTCATCCGAACCCCTGATAAGAGTCCCTGTCTGCATGTTTTCAATGATCAGCGGCTTCAGCCTGGCAAGCTCATGCCGGTGGGCACTCCTGAAATTCGGATCATAAACTATCAGTGCCCCGTTATCCCGGGCCCTGTTGATAAAATCCCTGAATCTGGTCCGTATTTCTGCGGTGACGGCATAAATTGATCCGCAAAGTACAATATCGTCCCTGCCGATTGCGGGAAATTCCGTTTCCAGCCTCTTTTCCGAATATTTCTCATAAAACGTATATTCCGCATCGTTCCTGTCATCAAGAAAGGCCAGGGCAAGTTTTGTTTTCCCGTCCCTGAAACGGTACACGAACGAGGTATCCACGCCGTTCTCATGCAGGAAACGGTCAATCAGAGTGCCAACCTGATCCCCGGCATACTCGCTTATGAAATGAACCGGGAGACCGATCCTGCCAAGTGAAACAATGCTGTTCAGCATCGCTCCTCCCGGCTTTGCTGCCAGCGGCTGACCGTTCTTGAAGATAATGTCAAGAACCGTCTCCCCTATCCCGTATATCTTCCTCATGGCTGACAGGTCATTTTACTATCCCCGAAATCCTCCTGAACACATCATTTGCGGAAGTACGTGTAAGTTCAAACAGCAGGCTCTCATAACCGGTAATCACCGCCCCCTCCTGTCTCATACGTTCTATCGCTGTTTTTTTGTTGTCGGGGTTCCTTGATGATATGCAATCCTCCACCACAACCGTCGTGACACCGTTATCAATCAGGTCAATGCATGTCTGCATGACACAAACATGCGCTTCAATGCCAAAAAGAATCAGAACCGGCTTGTTTAATGAATTCATTTGTTCCCTTATTATCGGGTCATCAAAGCAGCTGAAAGTCATTTTTTCAAAATAACTGAAATTGAAAAACCTGAATGAAATTGCCGGGATAGTCGGACCAAGCCCTTTTGTGTATTGCTGGGTCACAATTAACGGTACCTCAAGTGTCTGAAGCCCGTCTATAAGTTTTTGACAATTTCTCAGCAGCTTTTCACTCTCATGCATGTGAGGAAAAAGCTTTTCCTGGATGTCAATAACAACAGCTGCCGCGTTTTCCTTTAAAATTCTCATCTTTTATAACTGAAGATGTGAATATACAAAATTTTAACACTAGCAGAACAAACCGATTTTGAAGTATTCATAAATCCTGGCTCATTGATAAATATATTTCGTATCCCCATATCGCCCGGTTATTTCCCCTCCCATACACCTCTCCCTAAATCCCTCCCCCCAGGGGGAAGGACTTGAAGAACCCCATAATTATTAACCATCTCAAACAAACAGAGATTTATAACTTTGCAGACAACTATCGTTCCCCGCTCTCCCGGGAGCGGGGGATAAGAGGGGTAGGGAATACCTGCAGCATGGAAAAAGAGATGATGGAAATGTCAAAGCATGTTATCAGGGAGAAATTTGAGGTCATTTTAATAATTTACCTTACTTTAGACTGTTAATATTTTTCTCCATGAGAACTCTGTCCAGACGTAAATTCATAGTATCAGGAGCCATTGCAGGTCTTGGTACAACAGCTGTTTTGCCGGCCTGCAGAAATGGCCAGGATGGAACAGCCTCCGGTAAAACCAGAAATCATCCCCTCGATGGTATAGAACGGGAAAAACTAGTCATTACAGATGTCAGGGTCACACTCCTGTCATGTGAGATCCCTCCCGATGAACAATGGTATCTCGACTGGATCCCGGAAAGATACAAGGCATGGAAGACCGACAGTATTCTTGTTGAAGTCTTCACCGACAAGGGGTTCAGGGGAATAGGAGGAGCAACCCAGTATGGCGGACCCGAGGTTGTAAAGCAATATATCGAAAGCATCATCAAACCGGCTGTCATCGGCAAGAATCCTTTTGATATAGAATATCTCACATGCGGGGTTAAAAAAAGGGGGCCCATGGTTGGCTGGGCGGGTGTGGATGCCGCTCTGTGGGACATTATTGGAAAGGCCAAGGGCAAACCCGTTTATGAATTCCTTGCAACTGACCATCCGCCTCTGAGGAAAATACCCGTTTATGCCAGTGCGGGCGAAATGTACGATGGAGATGTGTGGCCGGATAATCTTATTGAAGAAGCATTAAAACTCAGGGAAAAAGGGTTTAAAGCTTACAAGTTCCGTCCCGGTACTCACTGGTCGGTGAGTGGAATGACAATGAGCAGATATATCGATGGTGTATGGAAGATCAGGGATGCAATGGGCCCGGAGTTCGGGCTTATCCAGGAATGCAATGCCCAGTGGAACATGGAACAGACCATGCAATTTATCCCCGAAGCTGAAAAAATGAAGCTGATATGGATCGAGGATCCTGTGGAAAGGCTTGGACCGGAGGCAAAGGAAAACTACAGCAGGATAAAAGATGCCCTGAAAACTGTAAAGCTTTCGTATGGGGGGGATGTTATGGACAACAGGTTTGACTACAAGGAATGGATCGATCGCAACGCGATGGACATTGTTCAACCAGATGCAGGAGTGATGGGTCTTACCGAAGCATGGTATGTTTCGCGGATGGCTCACCTCCAGAATCAGCTGTGCGCTCCCCACAACTGGCACGGGGCCCTGTTAACCATTGCCAATGCCTCGCTCGCTGCCGGGATACCAAACCTGATGATGCTTGAAACGAATCAGACTTACAACCCTCTCCGGACCGACCTTTTCAAGGAACCGCTTGTCCCGGTTGACGGATTCATTGAGCTTCCTGAGGGTCCCGGGTTCGGGGTTGAGGTGATCGATGACGTTGAAAAAAGATTCCCTTTCATACCGGGAAGATATGACAAGCCCAGGGAATAAGGAGTGAATTCAGGACTAAATCATTAATAAATCTGGCAGTCGATGAAGGCAATGCAGCTTACAGGAATAAGACGGATAGAAATGACGGATCTGCCGGAACCGGTCATTTCCGGGCCAAAGGATGTAAAGATAAAGCTCAGCGTTCTTGGTATCTGCGGATCCGACATACACTACTATGTCAACGGCAGGATTGGCTCTCAGGTCGTAAGCTATCCCTTTGCCGTTGGTCATGAATGTGCCGGTATTGTTATCGAAACCGGGAAAAACGTAAGACGGGTGAAACCGGGCGATGTAATTGCCATTGAACCTGCAATGCCCTGCTGGGAATGCGACCAATGCCTTGCCGGCAGGCATCATACATGCAGGCGGCTTAAATTCCTTGGCTGCCCGGGCCAGTCCGAAGGCAGCCTGATGGAATACATTGTCATGCCAGAAGAATCGTGCTTTCCCTTAACCGGCAACCTCAACGCCGATCATGGAGCCATTTCCGAACCTCTTGCAATCGGTGTCTATTCAGTCAGGAAATCAGGAGATATCAAAAACCTTTCTGCCGGCATCCTGGGATTCGGACCCATAGGAATGAGCGTGATGCTTGCAGCAAAAGCTGCCGGGGCCGGTCAGATCTTCGTCACTGACAAGATCGACAGGAGACTTGATATTGCTGAAATGGAAGGTGCGGATGCTGTGATGAATCCCCTCAGGGAAGACATCGTTGCAGGGATAGGCGGAATTTCACGGTCGGGACTGGATATTGTTTTTGAGTGTTGCGGAGAACAGGAAGCTGTGGATCAGGCCGTGGAAATTCTTAAACCCGGCGGAAAACTGATCATTGTAGGTATTCCGGAATTTGAAAAATGGAAATTTGATGCCGACCGGACAAGAAGAAAGGAAATAAGCATTCAGTTCATCAGGCGCCAGGTCGATTGCGTGCAGCCATCACTTGACATGATGGCATCAGGTGAGATCAATATCGACAGGATGATCACCCACAGGTTTCCTTTCACGGAAACAAAGGCTGCCTTCGACCTTGTTGCAGGATACCATGACGGGGTAATGAAAACAATGATTGATTTTGAGTAAACGATATGGAATCAAAAAACTTCAACGGTAAATTGTCAGCTGCAGGGTTTCTATTGTTGATGCTGACCTGCACAGCCCACGGGCTGAATGAACCGCAGATCAGGGAAAGGAACATTCTTGCCTCCGAAGCAAAAGCCATTGATCTTGATCGTTCACTTATCACGGATAATTCACGGATCAGGCTTCCCGGTTACAAAAACAGGCAATTCTGGCAGCATCTTCCTTCAAACCTGAAGGAGGAATATATTAAAAAGGCTGAAAGTTTCCTTAGCTATAACTGGCCGGTGGTAAAAGCCACCGATTATCTTGAATACATCCGCTCGGGCGACAGAAGGCAGGAAGTATATGCGGCATGCAGCAACGCACTCATTAGCCTGGTGATGGGTGAGCTGGTCGAAGGACGGGGACGGTTTACTGACCAGATCATCAATGCTGTCTGGTATTACTGCGAGCAGACCTGGTGGGGATGGTCCGCACACCTTGGTCCGCAGAAGGCGGGAGCCGGCCTGCCCGACATCAACGATCCGGTTGTGGATCTTGGTGTCGGAGAGGTAGCCAGCAATCTTTCGTGGACATGGTATTTATTCAAGGATGAATTCAATAAAATACATCCTCTCATTGCTTCAAGACTGAAGCAGGAAATAAGAAGCAAGGTCCTGGAACCATATTTTGAAAGGAATGATTTCTGGTACATGGGATTTGAGGGAGGGCGCCCCAACAACTGGAACCCATGGGTTAACTACAACATGCTTAACTGCTTCCTTCTGATTGAGGATGATCCCGTAAGAAAGAGGGCGCAGGTGATGAAGATCATAAACTCGCTTGATAAATTCCTGAACGGATATCCCGACGACGGCGGCTGCGATGAAGGTCCGTCATACTGGAGCGCCGCAGGGGCTTTGCTGTATGAGTGCCTGGAGGTACTTAAGGATGCCACCGGCGGTAAATTTGATGTATTTGACAATCCGCTTGTTCAGAATATGGGTAAATATTTTTATAAAGTAAACATTCATGCGCCATACTTTATAAATTTTGCGGATGCCGATGCGACTACAAGCGGCAGTCCCCCTGTCGTTTACAGGTATGGGAAAGCCATAAGGGATCCCCTGATGCAGCAGTTTGGAGCATACCTTGCTTCACTTGCAAAATGGGGAGAACATACGCCCACCGGCAAAATCTGTGATCAGGTAAAAAGCCTTCTCCTGCTGGATGAAATATCGGATGCAGAAAAAAAGGAAGCACTGGTTGCCGACTTCTGGTTCCCCGATACTGAGATTGCGGGAGCCCGCGACAGGGAAGGCAGCTTCATGGGGTTTTTCTTTGGGGCAAAAGGCGGTTTCAATGCCGAAAGCCATAATCACAACGACGTGGGTTCATGCCTGATGTATTACGACGGCAAGCCCTGCCTGATCGACCTTGGGCGTGAAGAATACGTTGCCAAAACCTTCGGTCCGCAGCGCTACGAGATATGGACAATGCAGTCGGGCTATCACAATCTTCCTGTCATCAACGGCACGGACCAGAAAGACGGGGCTGAGTTCAGAGCTGTTAATTCAAGGTTTTCCGCAAACCCGAAAACCGCTACGTTTTCGACTGATATTGCCGGGGCTTATCCTTCCGAAGCCAGGGTCAGAAGCTGGGTCCGTAGCTATACCCTCAGCCGCGGAAAGAGCTTCGTGATAAAAGACAGGTATGAGCTTACTGAACAGACCGGCAGGCCAACAAGTGCCAATCTTATCACTTATTGCAGGGCAACAGTGGTAAAACCCGGGCTTATCCGGCTTGATGGCGACGGGTTCAGCCTTAACATGGCTTTCAGTTCAAAATCGGTGTCTCCTGAAATCGAATTTATGGAAATAAAAGACAGGACACTTAAACGTTACTGGCCCGTTGGTGTGACCCGGATAAAGCTGGTGTTCACTGATCCCGGGCTTAAGGGGGAACAGGCAATCAGATTTGTTCCGGTTAAATCACCCGGGCCGTAAATCATTCCCCTGCAACTGTATTGATATAAGATCGTTTTTTAACTCTGTTTCAATATCTTCCTGTATCTCAGCAGGGCTTCAATAAAATAATAATCGGCATATGTAAGAGGCACATCTATCTCACTGTTATGAGGGATGGATCCTACGCTGTGCATCAGTATGAAGTTGCCATTCTCACCCAATTTTGCCCTGTATGCGGGTGATGAAAGTGACCGGATCTGAATTTCCGCGATCTTCATATATTGGTCTCCTTTTTCACCGCCGACGATGCCGCCCAGCTCGATCAGTGCCGAAGCCATAATTGCTGCTGAAGAAGCGTCTCTCCTGGCATTGGGTATCTCCGGGGCAAGGTAATCCCAGTACGGGATCTTGTCTGAAGGAAGATTCGGATGATTTATCAGGAAATCCGCAATGTTGACGGCATGATCGAGATATCGTTTCAGTCCGGTTTCACGGTACATCATCGTGTAACCGTACAAGCCCCAGCTTTGTCCGCGGGCCCAAACCGATTCCGTTGCTGCACCCTGCGCCGTGGCCTTGACCTGAACCTGCCCCGTAACCGTATCATACGATACTACATGATAGGCGCTGTGATCGGGCCTGTAGTGATTTTTCATCGTCACATCGGCATGGCTCGTTGCGATCCTGTAAAATGAGGAATCGCGTGAATGCCTGAATGCCCACATAAGCAGTTCGAGATTCATAAGATTATCAACAATGACGGGACATTGCCATCTGTCAGTCGCTTCCCATGACTGTATACACCCTGTAACGGGCCTGAACCGTGTACACAGCGACCGGGCTCCAGTCATGAGAATCTCATTGTAACTCTCTTCCCCGGTGAGTCTCAATCCGTTACCAAAGCTGCAATAAAGAATGAAACCCACATCATGGTTGTCGGTTGTGTATTTCTCCTTTTCAACCCTCATGCTCATCTCGACGGCATTCCCTTTCAGGCCCGGATCATTGGAATATTCATACAGGTACCACAGACTGCCGGGATAGAATCCGCTGGTCCACCATGAGGAACTCTCTGTAATAAGTTTTCCTTCACTGTCAATAGTTCGGGGCAGCTGGCCAGGCATGGATTTCATGACGTCAGTCATCAGCCCGTACTGTTTCAGTGAAAAATCAAGCGAATCATCAACGATTTTTTTGAAAGGCTTCTCCTGGCTGCAGGAAAAAAACATCAAAACTGAAAGGATAATTGCCGGCAGGTAAACATTCTTCATTTTAAAAGTCAGTTAAGTTATTGAAATTATAGTTCAGGTTTATTTTTCTTTATTCTGAATATTACAGGTGCAGGGCATCTGCGCAAAATGATCCTGGTACCGCAATACTGAAAAATCCCGTCCCGTAATTCGTCATTCGTGTCCTGCCCGCTCGAACCAGTCAGGCCCCGAAACAACGAACCGCTAATTTAATCAATGGTTAATTTCCGCCAAATTAATAATTTTTCCCGCCGGTGCTAAAATAAGTGATTAAATCCTGATTATTTTAATATCTGCGGATTATGGATGAAACTGACGAGGTCCGGGCAGCTATCATGTGTTCGTACCCGCTGCAATTAAGGACTGAAGCGATCCGGTTTCCTGAATGTCGAAAAAAGAAGGGATACTAAAACAAAATAAATGGCTTTAATTCAAAAAACTGTCTATATCGATTTGCCGAATCAGAAAAATTCTTTTAATTGCCGGCGTTAATGTCAGATTTCAGGCAGTTAACCCTGAATCCCTATTGAACCAATTATTATACAACACAAAAACATGTATAAATACCAGTTCGGCATTGGAGTTTCTCCCCATGGGGTCAGGCAGGTTTCGGACCATTAATTTAAAATTATAATTATGATGAAAAAAACGTTGTTCCTTTTCATTGGGTTTCTGGTTTCCTTCCACTATGCAAGTGCCCAGAACATTGGCTCATCACCGGAATACATAAAAGCCCTTACCGCAGAATGGCAGGGGGAAAGGTTTCCTGACGGACGGCCGAAGGTTTCCGACAGGCTGCTGGAAAGGCTGAAAAATATTTCCATGGAAGAAGCATGGGGGGTTCTTCGGTCAAAGGGATATATGAACCAGTTTGAATCAGGCTGGATGATCCTGAATCCTGATGAGCCCATGACGGGACGGGTGGTCACTGCACAGTATATGCCGCTCAGGCCTGATTATGACAAATATATCCGGGAGCAGGGCAAGCGGGAAAACAGGGCCCAGCAGGGCGGATCAAATTCCTGGCCGATTGATGTCCTGGTTGAGGGGGATGTCTATGTGGCAGACAGTTATGATAAGATTGTTGACGGGACGCTGATCGGCGACAATCTGGGCAACTCGATATATGCCAAATCGAAGCGGGGAGTAATTTTCTGGGGGTCGGTGAGGGATGCCGAAGGACTTGATGATATTGAAGGTTTCAATGCATGGATCAGGGGAGCTGATCCTTCGTACATCACCCAGATGATGCTCACATCAATCAATGCACCGATTCGTGTGGGAAGAGCCACTGTAATGCCCGGCGATGTGGTGCTGGCAAAAAAATACGGCGTTATTTTCATCCCTGCTCATCTGGTCGAGGAGCTTGTAATTACCTCGGAGGTTACCGCTTTGAGGGACAAATTCGGGCATCAGAGGCTGAAAGAGGGTAAGTACAAACCCGGAGAAATAGACAGCAGCTGGTCAGATGAGATCAAAAAAGACTTCCTGAACTGGCTCAGGAATTATCCGGGCCAGCTCCCGATGAGTCAGCAGGAACTGGATAATTATTTTAAGGAACGTCACTGGTAATGCAGAATCAGAATCAGAATCACATTAAAAACTAAATCCAAACCATCATGAAAGGCACTTTGAAACACATCCTTGAATCGGAAAGGAAAAGGGAAAATGAAGAGTTACAGAAGTCGTATGCTTCCGGCAGCACCGGGGAAAGCAGCCGCCGCGGATTCCTGAAGAAGGCTGCCCTGGGAGGAATTGCACTTGGAGGATTCATGTACTCATCAATTGAGGACACTATAGCCCAGACAACCTCTGGTGTTAACAGGGCCTCCGCACCCTCCGAACTTAAGATAACCGACATGCGCTATGCCACTGTAATGGGAAAACATATTATCAGGATCTACACCAACCAGGGTATTTACGGGCTTGGCGAAGTAAGAGACGGAGCTGATGTCAGGTATGCATTGTTCCTGAAAAGCAGGATACTTGGTCTGAATCCCTGCAATGTTGAAATGATCTTCAAAATAATCAGGCAGTTCGGTTATCATGGCCGCCAGGGCGGCGGAGTGTGTGCCGTTGAGATGGCTCTGTGGGATCTTACCGGAAAGGCGTACAACGTTCCTGCATGGCAGCTTCTCGGTGGCAGATACCGCGACAAAGTCAGGTTATATGCCGATACACCCGAGGTTGACGATCCTGTAAAATTTGCCGAGGTCATGAAGAAAAGAGTCGGAGAACAGGGATTTACATGGCTCAAAATGGATCTCGGCATCCATGTTGTGAACAAAATACCGGGAGCCCTGGTAAATGCGGAATTCTGGAACGGAGCAGCCGGACAGTATGACCTGAGGGAATACATGGGATACGGGAACACCCTTCATCCGTTCACCCAAATCCAGATAACCGACAGGGGTCTGGAAGGATTGCAGGAGTATGTGGCAAAGGTAAGGGATGGTGTGGGATATGAGATCCCCCTTTGTGCCGATCATTTCGGACATTTTGACCTTAATAACTCGATAAGGTTTGGTAAAGCCATGGAAAAATTCAGGCTGGCATGGCTTGAGGATATGGTACCATGGTTCAGCACCGAACAATGGAAGAAAGTTACTGATGCCCTCGAAACCCCCACTTGCACAGGGGAGGACATCTACTGCCTGAAGGATGGATTCAAACCGCTCATCGATGCTCAGGCAGTCGATATAATCCATCCCGACCTTGGAACATCGGGCGGGCTGCTCGAAACAAAAAAGATTGGTGATTACGCCGAAGAACACGGAATTGCAATGGCAATGCATATGGCAGGATCGCCGGTTTGCCTCATGGCAAATGTTCATTGCGCTGCAGCAACACAGAATTTCCTGGCTCTTGAACATCATAGCGTGGATGTGCCATATTACAACAACCTTGTGAAGATGACCGGTTCAAAACCAATGATCGAAAAAGGTTTTGCCAACGTACCGCTTGATGCCCCGGGGCTCGGCATAGAACTCAACGAGGAAGAATGCAAAAAACATATGCCAAAGGGGGCCGGCTGGTTTGAACCAACTCCTGAATGGGACCAGAAACGCTCACACGACAGGCTCTGGAGCTAATCGGGAAAAAGACTTCTTATAAGATTGGCTATAAGACTACATATTATCCTGTGGCTGTTGAGCAAATATCTTTAACCGCAGGGAACGCAGCATGCATCCGCCAGGCATCAGGCGCATGGATATTCCAGGCGGAAATTGATATGTCTGCGGTTCCTGTAGTTATTTTATCCTTTCGTTCAGCAGAGTATATTCCTGATTTATCCTGTAAATAATAACTATAATCTTAACGGTGTGGCAGGGAAAAGACAAGAAAAATCGCTATTTTCACATCGGCTGATCCGTTGCCTTTGGATTTATCAGGCAATTCTCCGTATACTCAACATGTATGAACAACAGTAATATACAGTTCTTCAGATTATCAGCAAACTTAAGGCTATGTCGCAAAATAAACGATTTGATATTTCCGGGCTTCAGGGGAAACCCTCGTCAATCAGGGACCGGATGAGAACGTGGAGAATACCTCCCCGTCTCTTGTTCTTTCTGATGGGAATAGTTTCAACCGCCTGGTTTCTGCTGCGTGTCATTCCCAAACCTTCCAGGGCAGCATATCCCTGCATGAAGGTTGCGGCACCGCTGATGTCGGGTTTCGTATTATACCTCATTTCCATGGGCGGGGCTGTTGTGGCATTCAGAAAAGCAGGCCGGAATCTTTACAGGGCCCGTTACCTGGCTGCTTTTCTTTTCCTCGTTGCAGCTGCAGCTGGAATGGTTGTATCCCTTCTCCACGGATCATTTAATTTATCAGCAGCTACAACCCAGGTCTCCGGGCCTGCCGATGGTCCCAATCAGCCAATGGGTACCGCACGTGGTGCAAACCCGGGCAGGGTAGTCTGGGTCTGGAATCCTGACGCTACCAACGAAAACTGCATGAACAATTTCGATCGTCAGGACTGGTTCTTCAAACCGGAGAACACCAACGGCAGGATAGTAGGTGATATGGTCAGGAGCTCCCTCATGGAACTTACCGGCAAAAAAAATATCCGTGAATCATGGGATGTCCTTTTTAAGACCCATAACCTGAGAAAATACGGCCTGGATTCCGGTTACAGGAAAGGACAGAAAATATTTATCAAGATCAATCAGGGTACTTCACGACTGGGACTTACCCCGGAGGAGAAGGATAACGGATTTTACTATCCCTCCACCCTGAAACCAGGCGATGAGAAAAGAAAACCCCTGTACGGCGCAACGGAAACCGGACCTTATGTCGTACTCGAGCTGCTCAGGGAGCTTGTCTATGAAGTGGGTGTAGATCAGGAAGATATCGGGGTTGGTGATCCAATGACCGATATTTGCGGACACAACTATGAGGTCTGGCACGGTGAGTTTCCCGGTATAGTCTATACTGGAAAGTATTCCGACAAACATGGAAGGACCCTGATCAAACCCACAGAAAAGGATCTTCTGTTCTATTCCGACAAAATCTACACCGACAAGCTTTATGACGTTCTGGAAAATGCCGATTACCTGATTAATTCAGCCTGTCTTAAACCTCATATGTCAGCCGGCATTACCCTAACCGCCAAAAACCATTTCGGTTCGCAGGCCAGGGAGAACGCAATTCACCTCCATTACTCCCTGATGGTGCCCATCGGTTCAAGGCCCCTGAACACGGGCTACCGCAAATACCGCGTTCTTGTCGACCTGATGGGAAGCAAATATCTCGGGCAAAACACAGTATTATACCTGGTTGAAGGCCTGTTCGGCGGAGGATCCAGTGAAACAAGAACCCCGGTAAAGTATCTGAGTCCTCCTTTCTGCAACGACTGGTGCAGCTCGGTATTTGTATCACAGGACCAGGTGGCTCTTGAATCTGTCTGCTTCGATATTCTGAGGAACGAATGGAACGGAAAGAACAAGCACGATCCCGCTAATAATGCGTCGGAAGACAGGCCGAATCTACACGGAGTGGATGATTATCTCCATCAGGCCGCCGACAGGGCAAACTGGCCCGTGAATATTATTTACGATCCCGACAACAGCGGGAAGCCGCTTCCAAGCCTGGGTACCCATGAACACTGGAACAATCCCAAAGACAGGCAATACTCCAGGAATCTGGGGAGAAATTCCGGGATAGAGCTTGTTACAATTCCTGATTCACTGGTAAAAAAATCAGTGACTTCCGGCACGATAAATTAAAGAATGAACCATAACCGTAACCTGATCAACCTGCAATGAAAAACAACCGGAGAGATTTCATCAAAAAGGGGGGAGCACTTGCTGCCCTGTCAATAGCAGGCCTTAATTCCTGCCAAACAAATACCTCACGCAAACAGGATAAGGAACAGTCATACCTGAAGGACCGGTCTGACGTATCTGTTCGTGAACCCTCCATAAAAATAGCTTACCAGGCACCAGCCGAGCCGGGTGAAAATGACATCAGCTTCATCCGGCAGATGGGCGTAGATTATGTGGTTTTATGGACCGATGCAAAAAAAGCAGGTTATGAATACTACAACAGCCGGCGTGAATTGTATGAATCGCATGGAATAAAGGTTTTCGGTTTCGGAAACTGGGATGTTCATAATCAGGACAAGATAACCCTTAATCTTCCCGGAAGGGATGAAAAAATAGAAGAATATCTTGCACATTTGCGCAATCTTTCAAAAGCCGGAATATATTACACAACCTATGCACACATGGCCAACGGTATCTGGAGCACCGCCAATGAAAAAACGCGTGGCGGTGCCGTTGCAAGGGCCTTCAATCTCGATTCGGCGGATGCGGGATACTGGCACGGCGTAAGGTACGAGGCTCCGCTTTCGCATGGAAGGAAATATTCGAAGGACGAACTCTGGGCCAACTATGAGTATTTTATAAAAAAGGCGGCAGCCACAGCTGAGGAATATAAGGTCCGCATTGGCATCCATCCCGATGATCCCCCAGTTGAAGAGCTTGGAGGTATACCAAGATGCATATTCGGTAATTTCGACGGCTATAAAAGGGCCCTGGAAATCGCCGACAGCCCATACGTGGGAATGTGCCTTTGCGTGGGCTGCTGGCTCGAAGGCGGTACGATGATGGGAAGAGATGTGATTGAAACAATAAAATACTTCGGTGAGCGAAAAAAAATCTTCAAGGTGCATTTCCGGAACGTAAATCAGCCCATGCCGCATTTTACCGAGACATTCCTCGACGACGGCTACGCCGACATGTATCAGATACTTAGGGCACTGAAGGAAGTAAAGTTTGATGGCGTTATTATTGCCGACCATATCCCGGCGATGGTACATCCGCATTCAGGAACAGCTTTCTCAATAGGATACATGAAAGCCCTGGTTGAGCGCGTAACTGCCGAAGGATGATTTTTTTACCTGCTATAACCAATCTCTAGCGACTTTGTGAGGGCTTAAAGTTCATTTCACCATTTGGGTGATATTTCAATATATTTCTTCAAACAGAGTTTTGTATTAAAAAAGTTTAAAATAGTTCCGGGAGTTAAGGTTAAATTAGGCTAATAAGAAAGCAAGAATTATATTTGTCTGAGGTGAATTCCCATTAACATAACTAGGACAGGCTGACAGGCCATTGATCGGAGACTGAAAACAGACTAATTATTAATCAACCTATTTATTTATAACAGACCAGCTTATGAAAAAACTGAACCCTCACAAGGTAGCTCTTGGCTTTGCCTTACTCATGCTTGTTATTATTCTCATAACGGCATTAACCGGCAATGGTGCAATTGCCGGACCTCTGCTGATAATAATGTTCATAACGCTGTCCTATGCTGTGAAGGGATTTCCTGCAGTAAAGGGCCTGTCATTCACCATGTGGATGTTCACCGCTGTTTGTGCCGCGATGTTCTATCCCGGGCTGTTTGTGGAGATCGGAGGTTTCCAGACCAAAGCATTAATAGTGCCTTTGCTCCAGATAATAATGTTCGGGATGGGTTCGCAGATGAGCCTGAATGATTTTACCGGGGTTATTAAAATGCCCAAGGGCGTGGTAATAGGTGTACTTGGACACTACATAATCATGCCTTTGATGGCTCTTCTTATCACCAAAGTTTTCCATTTTCCAGCTGAGATAGCTGCCGGAATAATACTCGTTGCATGCGTTCCCAGCGGCCTAGCCTCCAATGTAATGTCACTCCTGGCAAATGCCAACCTTGCACTTGCTGTAACAATTGGTGCACTGACAACGATCATCGCACCTTTTGTTACGCCCTTTCTCATGAAAATAATCGGAGGACAGTTTGTTGCGATAGATATCTGGAAGATGATGCTGGATATTATTGACATGATGATCTTTCCGATAATCGCCGGGTTCATATTCAACCTGATCTGGGGGGGAAAGGGCCTGACACGGAAAGCCATAACAGAGCTTGCCTCCTACCTGGCCATAATTTTCCTTGGAAACCTTATTTTTCTTAAGGTTAAGGACAGCGGATTCACAGGTTACCTGTTGGAAAATGCAAAAATAATTGGAATATTTTTTATACTGCCCATTGTCGGCGCGTTGGCATTCCGATACTTCCTCAAAGACAATAAACAGGCAATGAAGAAAATACTTTCAATGTTTTCCATGGTCGGGATTGCGGTTATTGTTACGGTAATAACAGCTGCGGGACGGGACAGCCTGCTCCAGGTTGGTGCATTACTGCTGATAATGACCATTCTGCATAATCTTGGAGGCTATGCCCTCGGATATGGTCTTGCCTGGTCATTCCGGATGCCTGAGCAGGATCGCAGGACAATTGCCTTCGAGGTCGGGATGCCCAATGCAGGACTGGCATCCGGGCTGGCTATCACAATAGGAAATATCGCCACAATAGGCCTTGCTCCGGCAATTTACGGCCCGCTGATGAATGTGACCGGATCAACCCTCGCCAGCTGGTGGAGGACAAAGCCTACTCACAAGGAGGAGGACACAGAAAAGAAAATCAATAATTAATTAAAAAACCATAAAATTCACACTATGAATCACAGAATCGTAACTTTCGGAGAGATCATGCTGAGGCTCGCAACTCCCGGTTTTGAGCGCTTCAGCCAGATAAAGCAGTTCAATGCCTCATTCGGAGGAGGTGAGGCCAATGTGGCTGTTTCCCTGGCCAACTTCGGATTGAAGACCGACTATGTTACCAGGCTCCCGAAGAATGACATCGCGGATTCCTGCATCATGGAACTCAGAAGGCTCAATGTGGGGACTGACAAAATCATTTTCGGCGGAGACAGGATAGGCATATATTTCCTCGAAAACGGTGCAGTGGCACGTCCAAGTAAGGTGATCTACGACCGTGCCAATTCCGCCATTGCTGAAATCAAGCCCGGTATGGTAGACTGGGATTCGGTATTTGAAGGTGCAACATGGTTTCACTGGACAGGAATAACCCCTGCAATATCTGAAGGAGCGGCACTTGCATGCAAGGAGGCCATTGAGGTTGCCAACAAAAAAGGAATAACCGTATCGACAGATCTTAATTTCAGGAAAAATCTCTGGAAATGGGGCAAAAAGGCGCCGGAAGTAATGCCCGACCTGGTGTCAGGTTGCGACATTATCCTTGGCAATGAGGAAGATGCGGAGAAAGTGTTTGGTATACACCCTGAGGGAGTGGATGTTACAAAGGGGCACGTGGAGGCAGCGGCCTATGAATCGGTGTGCCGCCAGCTGATGCAGAAATTCCCGCGGGCAAAGAAAGTCATAATCACACTCCGCGGATCGATCAACGCCAACCATAACACCTGGTCGGGTGTGCTTTGGGATGGTAAGAAACTTTACGAAGCACCCGTATACGACATAACCCATATTGTTGACAGGGTCGGAGGCGGTGACAGCTTCATGGGCGGACTTATTTACGGTCTCATCACTTTCCCCGGCGATGACCAGCGCGCCCTGAATTTTGCAGTTGCGGCTTCTTGCCTCAAACATACCATCCATGGCGACTTCAATATGGTAAACGTCAAAGAGGTCGAAACTCTCATGGGCGGCGATGCCTCAGGAAGAGTGTCAAGGTAAGCCCTTGAAAATGTCTCAACAGAAATAATTTACGGATATAAATATCAAATAATATACAATGGCTAGATTTACAAGAATTCAGGTTGCCCTGAGGATGGCAGAAGAAGGAATGATCCCGGTCTTCTTCAACAGTAATGCAGAAGTGTGCAAGAAAGTAATTGAAGCATGCTATAAAGGCGGGATAAGACTATTCGAGTTTACCAACAGGGGCGATTATGCACATGTGGTCTTTGAACAGCTGAACAAGTTTGCTGCAGCCGAGTTTCCCGACATGATCATTGGCACCGGCTCGGTCATTGATGCCCCCACAGCTATTCTGTATGTACAGTTGGGGTCCAACTTCATTGTGTCGCCGATACTCAATGAGGAAATGGCCGGGGTTCTCAACAGGAGGAAAATCCTCTGGTCGCCGGGCTGCGGATCAGCTTCTGAAATATCAAGGGCAGAGGCTCTCGGGGCCGAAATCGTAAAAATATTCCCGGGCAGCCAGGTCGGTGGTCCGAAGTTCGTGGCAGCAATGAAGGGCCCGATGCCATGGACCCAGATAATGCCAACCGGCGGCGTGGAACCCACTGAGGCCAACCTGACCGAATGGTTCAAGGCCGGGGTTGTCTGCGTAGGCATGGGATCACAACTGATCAAATCCGAACTTGTCAAAGCCGGAGACTTCAAAAAAATCGAAGAAGATGTCAGGAATGCAGTTGCCCTGGTGAAGAGACTGAGGCAGCAGTACCCGGTAAAGATCTGAAAACAGCTGAAATTACAGTAAAATCCAACTTAAAAAAACTTCTGAAATGATAGCAGACATTATAAAAAACAGACAATTGTACTCGGCAATATCGCCGGGGATCGCCAGGGGACTTGAGTATATTGCCGGGACCGACTTCTCGGCAATGGAACCAGGCAGGTATGAAATTGACGGGGCAAACCTTTACGCACTGGTACAGGTGTACGACTCGATACCCAAAGAACAGGGAAAATGGGAATGTCACAGGAATTATATTGATATTCAGTATATCGCCGACGGTGTTGAACAGATTGGCGTCAATCACACAGGAAAGATGCATGTCATCACTCCCTACAACCCAGAAAAGGATATTGAGATCCTGGGTGGCGACGGGGACTATATTACCCTATCAAAGGGAGCATACGGGATATTTTTCCCTGAAGATGCACATCAGCCCAAAATAGCTCCGGCCAACCAACCCGGTCCAGTCAGGAAAGTGGTTGTAAAAGTCAGGATCGGCTGAGGAATCGTCACGGACGGACGGGGAGAAACGCAGGACAACACAGGAGAGTGAGGAATATTTTATGTTAGTACTCCTTACCGTCCTGTGTTTTTTTGTCCCGTGCCATCCGGATCAGTTTACATGCTTCTCCGGTATCATTTAATTACAGCCATGCGTTATTTCCGCTGCCGGCCTTTTTTGACTGTTACAATTTATGTATTTATTTAAAGGAAAAATTTATCTTAGGGATCTGTATTTTTACTCGCAGCCAAATGAACAGAATAATCGTCATCGGAAGCTCCAACACCGATATGGTGATCAAAGCAAAAAAACTGCCGGCTCCCGGTGAAACCGTACTCGGCGGCACTTTTCTCATGAACCCGGGAGGCAAGGGAGCAAACCAGGCTGTTGCGGCTGCAAGGCTCGAAGGCAAGGTGACATTTGTCACAAAGACCGGGAATGACCTGTTCGGGGAACAGGCAATCCATTTGTTTAAATTTGAAGGTATCGACACAAGATTCATAATCAGGGATCCCAAAAATCCATCCGGAATTGCTCTGATTACGGTAGATGAGAATGGTGAAAACTGCATTGTAGTTGCCCAGGGTTCAAATGCCACACTTGCAGCCTACGACATTGAGGATGCCGCCTTTGAGGCTGATTCGCATGATGTTTTTCTCATGCAGCTTGAGATCCCGGTGAGTACTGTGGAATTTGTGGCGCAGAAAGTGTTCAACAAGGGGATCAGGGTTATCCTCAATCCCGCTCCGGCAAGGCTGTTGCCCAACGAACTGCTTGAGTGCCTTTACCTGATCACTCCAAATGAAATTGAGGCTGAATTACTTACAGGTATCAAAGTAACCGATGCCGCATCTGCCAGGACAGCTGCCGGGAAACTTCTCCATAAAGGCGTCCGTAATGTTGTAATAACCATGGGTGCGGCAGGAGCCTTTCTTATGAACCAGGATTTTGCAGGCATGGTGCCGGTTGTACCTGTGAAGGCAGTGGATACGACCGCGGCAGGCGATGTTTTCAACGGGGCGCTGGCAGTTGCGATCGCGGAAGGCGCGGAATTGAAGGATGCTGTGGATTTTGCCAACAGGGCCGCGGCAATATCGGTCACAAGGATGGGGGCCCAGTCTTCAGCCCCATACAGGAAGGAATTACAGTAAACACTGAACGAAGCCTCTGCTGGGGTTTCATCAGAACAAATAACACTTTTATCCCGATCATGATGACCAACAAAATCCTTTTCCTCATTTTCCTAGTCCTCACCCTCGGCGGATGCCTGAACCCGGCATCCAGGAATGAGACCGGCATCCCGAAAATAATCTTCGATACCGATCTGGGTCCTGACTATGACGACGTGGGTGCCCTGGCCTTTCTCCACGCCATGGCCGACAGCGGAAAAGCCGAAATCCTGGCAACCATATCATCAAATAAGCACGAACTTGTTGCTCCTTCTATCGAAATAATAAATACATATTTCAAAAGGCCGGAACTTGAGATAGGTGCACCGAAATCGGAAGGTGCAAATATGGGATCAACCCAGCACTGGGCAGATTCGCTGGTTGCAAACTATCCACATAAAATAAGATCGACTGATGAGGTACAGGACGCAGTATCGCTGTACAGAAAAATCCTGAACAGCCAGCCCGACGGCAGTGTTACAATTGTCACAGTCGGATTCCTGACAAACCTGGCCAATCTTCTCAGATCAGAGGCGGATGCTGTCAGCCCCCTCTCCGGCCGTGACCTGGTTTCAAAAAAGGTAAAGCTGCTCGTGTCAATGGCCGGAAAATTCCCTGAAGGCAGGGAATTCAATGTTTACATTGACTCATTATCGTCAAAGTATGTGTTCGACAACTGGCCCGGTAAAATTATATTCACCGGCTGGGAAATTGGAGTAGAAATCAGGACGGGCCTGAAGGTGATGCAGCTGCCGGTATCTGGCAGCCCGGTAAAGGATGTGTTCAAAATAAGCATACCAATGTCGGAGGAAGACAGGATGGGAAGGATGAGCTGGGATGAGACTGCCGTTCTTATCGGTGTTTACGGAACCGACGGGTTTTTCGATACTGTGAGGGGGAAAATCATTGTGAACACCGACGGCAGCAACGGATGGACTGATGACCCGGATGGCAATCAATTCTACGTGGTTCAGAAAATGCCCGTACAGGATATGGCCGGGTTCATAGAGGAAAGGATTATGCACATTCCGCTTGGAAAGTAAATGACTCAGGCTTTTTGTTCAGAATGTGACGCGTGGGAGAAAATCCGACTATCATAAAATAATCCGCCGTGAAAACGGGAAAACATGATTGGTAAATGAATTCAGATGTTTCCCGAAACAGAAAAGCAAAAAAAGGAAAAGAACAAGGTTTTACAGAATAAACTCAACTGGTATGAAAAAAATTTTCGGTTTTTTGTCAGTTATCCTGGTGCTTGGCATGTTTTCCTGCAAGGAATCAGGCACCGGATTCAGGAAGATAGATCCCGCCGTTTTGAAGGATAAGATTGCCGGCGGCTGGGCAGGCAAAATGATTGGTGTCACATACGGTGCTCCCACGGAATTCAAAGCCGGGGGAAAGACCTATGAAGATCCCATAAACTGGAAACCGGAGGATATTAAAGGAAGCATATGGCAGGATGATATATATGTCCAGCTTACATTTCTTATGACAATGGATAAATTTGGGATGGATGCTTCGCAGAAACAGTTCCAGGAGATGCTCGCAAAGGCCGGTTATCCTTTATGGCATGCCAACATGCAGGCCCGGAAGAATTATCTCGATTCGATCTTTGCTCCCCTGTCAGGAAACCCGGAATACAATATTCATGCCGATGACATTGATTTTCAGATTGAGGCCGACTACATTGGGTTCATGTGTCCAGGAATGCCACGCACAGCTTCGGGGATTGCCGACAAGATAGGACATATCATGAATTACGGCGACGGTGTGTACGGGGGAATATTTGTTGCAGCGCTTTATGCAGAGGCTTACTTCGAACCGGACATCAAGAAGATCGTCAAACAGGCCCTGAGATCACTCCCTGAAGAAAGTGACTATCATAAGATAGTGGAAGATGTGATAAAGCTTCACGGGCACTATCCTTCCGACTGGCGCGCAGCCTGGCAGGAACTTGAAAATAAATGGGGTGATGTGGATATCTGCGGGGCAGGAACCGACTTCAATATCGATGCAAAACTCAATGGAGCCTACATAGTTATGGGATTACTGTATGGTGACGGTGATCCGTACAAAACCCTTGAAATCTCAACACGCTGCGGCCAGGATTCGGACTGCAATCCCTCGAATGCACTCGCGGTCCTCGGAGTTATAAACGGTTTCAGCGGACTGCCGCAGGAAATGCAGGATGGTGTAAAGGCAATCGGCGATTCACTTTTCATTTTTACAACCTATTCATTTAATTCGGCAGTGCAAAGCACATACAATTATGCCCTGGATCTTATTTCCAAAGAAGGCGGCAGGGTAACCGGCAACAGGATCCTTATCCGTCCGCAGGAACCGGTCCGGCCCCGGCTTGAGGTTGCGTTTCCCAATATCCTGTTTGACAAGAAGATCTCGGTGTTTGAAAAGGGCGGTTTCAGGTTCACCGGTGCATGGAAACCACTCGAGGTAAATTACGGGGCCGGCAGCGTGCCCGTTAGGCAATCCATGTATTCTGACAGGCCTGGTGATGAACTTGTACTGGAATTCAGCGGAACGGGTATCTCCCTCACCGGGAACCTGTACAGGGACGGCGGCAAGGCCGACGTTTATATCGACGGAAAGCTTCACAGGACCATTGATACCTATTATTACTTTGGCAACCAGCAGCAGCCGGAGGAAAGCATGTGGCACATAATGGGCCTCACCCCCGGGGAACACAAGGTGCGCCTGGTGGTTAAAGGAGAAAAACGACCGGAGTCCTCCGGAACCAGGATTTATGTTTCATCTGCCAACATATTCAGAACAGGATCAAAGAAAAACGAAAATTTCAGGTTCTCATTTGAGTAGGCTGCTGAAGCTTAAACCGTGACAGTATCCATAATGCCCTTCCGTAGTCTGGGGTAATCAGCCATTGGAGGATTATTTTCCGGCCGTGTCTTTTTGTTTGAACGGTGGGCGCGGCTCTTTGCTTTTGGCTTTTTACCGCTAAAATCAATTAAAAGAGAAAACAAAAACAATGTGCTGCAAGTGTGCCGGAGCAAAAAGTCTATCTGGCGGCAGACAGGCATGACAAAAAATAAGCCGGCAGGGCACGGCCGAGGGGGAGCTGCGGGGATTATTGTTTGTCCTTTCCCGACGATTTAAATCCTTTTACCTGGACAGGTTTCTTGGTATCATGCTTCCCGATAAGTTCATCGAGGTAACTAAAGACAAGCTCATTGTTTTTATCCTGGTTGGTAAGTTTTTTCTTTATCTCTTCAATTTCCAGCCGGATACTCATGTTATCCATCAGGATCTCCCGGACCTTGGTAAATACACGCATGATCTGGATGTTCACCTTAACGGCTCTCTCACTGTTTAGCACTCCTGATAACATTGCAACACCCTGCTCGGTAAACGCATATGGAGGTGTTCGACGGCCACCCCAACTTGATCTTCCAATTTGGAATAGCAAGATATCGAACTCCTCCTTTGTTAGCTGGAACATAAAGTCTTCCGGAAAACGGTCAATATTACGTTTTACCTGTTCATTTAACCTGCGTGTTTCAACATCATAAAGTTCTGCCAGATCTTCATCCAACATCACTTTCTTATCCCTAATCAGATAAATCTTGCTTGTTATAATTTCATCAGGTATAACCAGTTGATTGCTCCCTTTTGCCATATGATCTATGTTTGACGTTTGTAAATTTACATATTTAATCTTGATGTCGCATTTTGCGATATCAAGTTCGTATTTGCCTGATTTCATGTTTTATTGGATATCACAATTTGTGATTTCCAACTTGAGGTCACAATTTGTGATATCAAGTTTTAAGATCACAATTTGTGACCTTAAAAGTCTTTCATCTCAGAGGATGGAACAGTTCCAGCTGCTTTGTCAGGTCCGTCAGATCCTCTTTCCGGCAGGCTTCTGTGCTCCGGATGCTCTTGTGTCCTGCCATGTATGAATCAATCGAATTCAGTCAGGCAGTTAAGAATTTTTTATTAACAGAATGTGGCCCTGTTAATCATGAAAGCTGAAAGAGTTGTCCGGCATTTTTATTTACTGTTGTTGTAATATTTAAATTATTTTCCCTTTTATCTTAGCCCTGTTAACTTTTATCTTTTTATTTTTATTCTTTTTCTGTTATCCTTTTATCTTTTCAATTATGTTCATTCCACAATCCTACTCACTTGCGGTGGTCCTGTGCATTGTCACAATGCTGTGCTGGGGCTCATGGGGCAATACCCAGAAACTCTCAGGGAAGTCATGGCGCTTTGAATTGTTCTACTGGGATTATGTTATTGGAATACTGCTGTTTTCGCTTCTGCTTGGATTCACCCTCGGCAGTTCCGGAACACAGGGACGGAGTTTTGCAGCCGATATCGGCCAGGCTGACTCTGCAAATATTTTCAGGGCAATAGCCGGGGGAATAATATTCAATGCCTCAAATATTCTGCTGGTTGCAGCCATGGCCATCGCAGGGATGGCGCTTGCTTTTCCGGTGGGCGTCGGCATCGCTCTGGCGCTGGGCGTAATAATCAATTACATATTTACACCCAAGGGAGATCCCGTCATCCTGTTTGCCGGTGTGGCACTCATTGTTACTGCCATAGTAATAGATGCAGTTGCCTACAAAAAGCATAGTGTATCACAACAGAAGGTTTCAGGCAAGGGAATCCTGCTTTCCGTGTCGGCCGGCGTTCTCATGGCTCTGTTCTACCGGTTTGTTGCCAGTTCGATGGCAACCGATTTCGTGAATCCCGAACCCGGCAAGCTCACGCCATACGGTGCTGTTTTCTTTTTTGCACTGGGTGTACTGGCAAGTAACTTCCTCTTCAATTATCTGATTATGAAGAAGCCATTCGAAGGAAAGCCTCTTTCATTCAGTGATTACAGGAAAGGCAGCGCAGGGGTTCATCTCACCGGTATCCTGGGCGGGGTGATCTGGAACCTTGGCATGTCGATGAGCATCCTGGCATCCGGGAAAGCAGGGTTTGCAATTTCATACGGTCTCGGGCAGGGAGCAACGCTCATTGCTGCCCTCTGGGGAGTGTTCATCTGGAAGGAATTCAGGGGCGCATCCAAAATGGTCAACACTCTTATCTCGCTAATGTTCATCGCCTATCTGGCCGGCCTCATTCTTCTGGTTATTGCAGGTAAATGACCGCTTTGATGAAATATAACAAACTGAATCAGTCTGCAAAATGATGTTTAAGCTGCTTTATTTTCACCTGACAATGTTGCTGATAACATTGATCCATTGCTCCGAACTGTCAGGACAATTCTCTCCTTCCGCCCACAGGCAGCCCGGTCCGGGCGAGATTCCTGTCAGCGAAGCCGGAAGTTACGCGATCCCCGGTGCCACTTATGTTCTGGTAAATGACATAACTTCACCCCGGAGTGCTGTTTTTCTCGGTAAGGATGTTACTCTCGACCTCAACGGCTACACTATTGCATTCGCGGACGGGAATTACGGACATGTAACCAATTACGGATTTGAGGAAGGACTTAGGGGCTGGGATATTACGAAGGCTCCGGGGGCTGAAATAAGGAATACCAAAGACACCCATGCCTTCATAGGAAAAAAGCTGATGAGCCTGAAAGCCGGGGATGAACTGATTTCCGATTATGTTTATCTGCCGCTGGGTGAAAGATCTTACTGCGCCATCTGCGGCGTAACAGGCTTTTATTATGATGAAATGGGAGGAGATCTCACCAGGGATATGAAGGTCAGCATATATGTGGATGACGAAAATGGCAACGGGATCCAATGCGTTACCCGCTACAGTGATTCAACGAAAACGAGCTGCCCTGTTCTTAACCGGTCGCCAAGGCTCGGAGGCGGTTTTGTGTTTGCACACCTTAATAATCTTCCTGCCGGCCGGTACCGTGTCCGTGTGAAAGCCGAAACCGACTGCCTGGTGGATGAAGCAGATATAAGGCCGGCAATGGACGTGGGAATAGGCATCGTCGGAAAAACCCATCCCATGGGGCATTACGATCATCTGTTCAACAGGGATCATTCGGCTTTCTTCGATTACACAGCCGATGCATCGGATGGAACACCCGTGGAAGGCATACCGGTTTTGAAAGGAAAAGGAACCGTTACCATCAGGAACGGAACCATAAGGAACGCTGCAACCAGTTTCCTCTCATGGGGAATTCAGTCAACAGCCGGAGATACCCGGGTAATCCTCGACAATCTGGAAATAATATCATCAGGAATTAACTGCACTGCCGTCGATGTTGAACAGGCAACCATAACAAGATGCTCTTTTAAAATTGATAACCCGTTTATCATCAACCGTCACGGAGCTGAATTCTATGCCGTTGATCTTAGGGGTAAGGAGGCATCAGAGGTTTCTTTTTCCTCTTTCCTGGGAGGGCAGGGATGTCTTTCATTCAAGGGAGATTTCTCAAGAATTCATCATAATACTTTTATGAACCGCCAGACAGTGACAAATCATTACAGCATCATGGCGATGGGCGACAGTTCCCTGATATTCTCAAACTACATAGAACCTGAAATCGGTTCGGGGATTGAGGTTTACATACACCGCGGCATGGAGATCTTTAACAATGAATTCCATATCAGTGCGGCACCTCCCAGCTGTGAATATCACGACCATCTCAGCACCAACGGAATAAGGCTGGCTGATTACGGGGCAAAAAAGGGGGCGCCGAACGGTTGCTTCGGAAACAGGGTTTACAACAACAGGTTCTTCATCACAGGAAAGAAATATCATGAATATCCCGGTTACATACCCATGGCTTCAGCGTTCTTTTACAGTGCCAGCGGGGGCGACAATGAAATCTTCAGGAATGAGATCTATATTGACCAGAAGGATCCCGGCACCGATGCCGAGGCCTTTGCTTTCTACATCGGCAATGCTGACGGGGGAATGATATACAGCAACAACATAATATCCAATGTTACACCGGTATGGGTGGGATCAGCTTACGGAAGGGCAGAAAATACGATATTGAAAGGAAACACCTTTGAAAGATCTCCCTATGCCGCCCGGAATTTCATGCCGGTGAGGATGGGATCGTCCGAAAGTGCCGAATGTGTTGCCGACGGGATTGAATTCAGGTCAAACAGTTTTAAGGGACTGGAGTTTGGGGTCGATGCGACCGGCCAGGAGCATAAATACTCAGTTTCCTGGACACTCAGGATAAATGTCAGGGACAGAGCCGGTAAACCCCTTAATGATCGGGATGTGGTCATCACCGACAGGTACGGGAGGGAATCGGCACGTCTGAAGAGCGATATACACGGATCAGTTGCAGCCGAACTGGCTGAATTCATTCAGGATGGCAGCCAGATCACCAGGTTCTCGCCCTACAGGATAAGTTCAGGCAGGAAAAAAATGGATATTGATCTGAAGAATAATACGGCAGCGGATCTTATAATCAGGAGGTAACTGTCAGGAATTTGTCCGTGGAAGCTGTCCGCCTGCTGCCTATAAGCCTGGAACGGAATATTTATCAGGCTTTGATAAAATGAACAGGGTCTGTATAATCAAAATAATTTTCACATGAAACCCACATGATTGACCACAATCACAAACACGATAAGAATATAATTTTCAACCGAGCTTGCGAGCTCGACAAAGTCAATCATGTGCGGTTCCCTGCCCGACGGGTCAGGCGGGCATCATACCATTAAAATCAAAATTATGTTATGATGAAAAAGATCGTATTAATCATCTGCCTCGGCGTACTGTCCGGTATTCCGGTCATTCCGCAGGAAAGTCCGAATTATGATGAGAGCAGGGTTCCGTCATTCAGTCTTCCCGAACTTCTGATTACCAGGGAAGGGAAACGCATATCCACCGCAGCCGAATGGATGGAAATCAGGCGGCCGGAGATCCTGTCGCTGTTTGAGAACAACATCTATGGCAGGATCCCCGGTAAACTTTCAGCTGATTTCCGGAAGGTGATCGAGCAGGACAACAATGCCCTGGGAGGAAAAGCCGTGAGGAAACAGGTTATGCTGAATTTCCGCAGCAACAACCGGGATCTTAAGGTCAATCTCCTTATTTATCTCCCGAAGACCGGCAGTAAGGTTCCCGTTTTTGTGGGTTATAATTTCGATGGTAACCAGGCGGTTGTTGATGATCCGGCGGTTTTTGTCACTAGTTCGTGGATCCGCAATGATCCTGCATCCGGTATAACCAACAACCGCACCACTGAAAAATCGAGGGGAACGGATAAAACAGCCTGGCAGATTGATAAAATTATCTCATCGGGATACGGTCTGGTCACCCTTTATTACGGGGATGTGGATCCCGACAAGGACGATTTTACGGATGGTGTACACCCTCTCCTGTATAAGGATGGTCAGACCATGCCTCTTCCGGATGAGTGGGGCTCAATTGGTGCCTGGGCATGGGGATTGAGCCGGGTTATGGATTACCTGGAAAAGGATCCTGACATTGACGCATCGAAGGTGGCGGTAATTGGTCATTCGCGGCTCGGCAAGACGGCCTTGTGGGCAGGGGCGCTCGATCCGAGGTTTGCCATCGTCATCTCAAATAATTCCGGCTGCGGGGGAGCAGCTCTCTCGCGCAGGATGTACGGAGAAACCCTCGGCGGGATGAACCGGTATTTCACCCACTGGCTGTGTGACAATTGCAGCAGGTATGACAACGATGTCAACCTTCTGCCGGTCGATCAGCATATGCTTATTGCCCTGATGGCTCCGCGGCCCGTTTATATTGCAAGTGCCGAAGAGGACAAATGGGCGGATCCGAAGGGAGAATATCTTTCAGGCTATTATGCCACACCCGTTTACGAGCTTTTCGGGAAACAGGGACTTCCCTCCCCTGAAATGCCCCCGGTCAATTCACCGGTGATGAACACAATCGGCTACCACATCCGCAGCGGAGGCCATGCGGTCCTTGAGTATGACTGGGATCAGTTCATACGCTTTGCCCGGATGCATTTCGGAAAATAAACCACTGGCCACCTGTTCAGAATAGCTGCGCCCCAAATTCTCCTTATCATATATAACCATGCGAAAAATCAGAAATGCCTTCAGTTTCCTTGCAGTTGCTGCTTTTACGCTTCAGGCAGGCGGCTTCGGACCGGGTAAAACAATAATTACCGATTCGGGTCATTACAGCAATGTGTTCGGGGAGTTCAGGAACTTCAGGATATTCCTGCCGCCGGCATATTATGAAAATCGTGGTAAAAGATATCCTGTAATCTACTTTTATCATGGCTGGTCGCAAAGGTATTTCGGAAGCATAAGCTCGGAAGGCTACGATGAGGGAAAAAGCAACGGCGGCGACAATATTGCCGCATTTGTTGAAACCCATGACGTGATTGTTGTCAAACCCGACGGGTATAACCGGAAACCGCATGAGGAATACTACCTGCGGCCATACAATGTCTCACCGGTTGAGACTTTTCGCCAGTATCCCGTTTACTTCCCTGAACTTGTGAAATTTATCGACAATAACTACAGGACCATTCCTGACAGGGAGCACAGGGCAGTTGCGGGGCTCTCCATGGGCGGGTTCATGGCATTCTGGATCGGCGGCAAGTATCCGGACCTGGTAACGGCAGCCGGCAGTTTCTGCGGGTCGCCCGAATTTTATGCCGGTCCGCAGGAGTTTCCTGCCGAATACAGGCACATTGACCTGGCAAAAAACTACAAGGGAGTCAACGTCAGGCTGAATTACGGCAACAGGGATTTTATCCGCTGCTATCACCGTGATCTTAACAGGATCTGGCCAAACATCATGGACAATTATCAGTACAAAATATATGAAGCTGAACATACCACATGCGGACTCGGTGAAATGTTCGGATTCATCATGCAGACATTTGCCGATCCGCCTAAAAAGCCCCTGAAATGGCACCACATTGATGTGTATCCCTCATTTGAAGTCTGGGAATACCAGGTCAGTTCCGACCGTAACCTGCCCGGTTTCACCATTCTTGAGAACGTGGATAACAGGGGATTCAGAAGCTCGGTACGGGAATTCCTGCCCGACGGCGAACTTCTGCCCTCCGTCAGGCTGAGTGTGATCACGGCCCCCGTATATGACAAGAACCAGCTTTACACCATCAGGGATTTTGATCTTCAAACCTTTTCCTGCACTGAAAAAACCATTCGCAGCAATGAATCCGGCCGGCTGAAGATCGATCTCGACGGCGGGCTGCATGAGATAGGGATAAACAGGATCAGGGACAAACCAAATCTGTGTTGCGGCAGTGTTGTGATTGACGGTCAGCCTTGGGTTATTGCCGGCAGGGAAGCCAGGATCAGACTACGCATTCTGAACAAGGGCAACTCTGAAGCAGTGAAGGTAATGGCTGTTGTGTCGGCGGCCGGTGGCAATGCGGCTATCCGTCAGAATACTGCATCTTTCGGTAACATTGCGCCGGGAAACAGCAGCCAGGGAAGCGATTATTTATCCTTCTCGGTGACTGCTGATACCATTGAGATGGTAAAACTAAAACTTATGATCAGGGACGGGAACAGGAATGAATGGTCAGATCAAATTGAGATCGCGGTAAGGAAAGATCCCCCGGCAATTGAGAATTTTGAAATTGCCGATGGCCGGCTTTTCAATGTGGCATGCTCGGGAACAGATACGTCAGCACTTTTCCTGGGAAACGGGAACGGGGACGGAATTGCCAACCCCGGTGAATCGATAGTAATTCTTGTGAAAGACCAGGGACTTTTCAGGCGGACCGAATTGTTTTCAGCAGATCAATACATTAATAAGAATGGCATAAATGAAAGACACAGCGATAACTGGGCCAACTATGACCACGTCGGCGGTTCGGCCAAATACTCGGTGCCGCTGATTTCATCGGATTGCCCTGAAAATCATAATATTGAATTCATAGCTTCTTACTGGCTCCCCTCCTACCCTGATCATATAATAAAATATGGCAAAGTCTCCATCCCGGTTTCCGGCCAGGACAACACGTCCCCCGAAATAAGATGGATAAATGTGACAGGAGACAATACGGTGCAGGTTAAAATCAGGGATGGCGCCGGGATCAGGTCGGCAAGAGCCCGGTTTACTTCAGGCGGTGAAGATGGAAGGGTTTTCGAGGCAGATCTGAATGATGAAGGGAGAGACGGTGACAGGATAAAAAACGACGGTTTGTTCAGCGCAACCGTACCAAAACAAAATTTCGGATTGTTCAGGATGGAAGTGGAAACAATTGATATCTTTGGAAACAGAACCATTAAAAAATTTGACAGGCTTTTCGTATTTCACTGACCGGATCAATTAAAACAACCATTCAGTGGTGTTTCCCGGGATGTGTTTTACGATGGCTGGATAAGGAAATAGTGATTTAAAAACCAATGATCATGAAAACATTACCAAAATTGAAGTTTAGTTTTGTCTATCCAGTTATAATACTTTCTTTTTTCATCGCCGCCCAGGGCTGCAACCAGTCAGGGGCAGCAAAGAATGAATATTGCACCAGCGCTGATTTTTACACCATGCCGAAAATAGACGTACATTGCCATGTTAGTGTTGAAAGGCCCGATTTCATGGAACTGGCAATAAAAGATAATTTCAGGATACTCACCATCAATACCGATGCCGCAGAGGAAGGACCGATTGAAGAACAGCAAAGATTTGCCCTGTACCAGCGCAATGCTTTCCCAGGCAGGCTGGCATACCTGACCACATTTTCGATGAAGGGATGGGATGAACCAGACTGGCAGGGCAGAAGCCTTGCCTACATAAAAGAATCCTTTGAAAAGGGAGCAAAAGGCATGAAAGTATGGAAGAACATCGGCATGGTGGAAAAGGACAGGAACAACCGGTTCATAATGATCGACGATCCGCGGTTCGACACCATATTCAACTATCTTGAAAAGAACAATATTCCTGTCTGCGGCCATATCGGAGAACCAAAGAACTGCTGGCTGCCATTGGAGGAAATGACAGTGAACAACGACAGGAAATATTTTGAGGAGTTTCCGCAGTATCATATGTACCTCCATCCCGATTATCCATCCTATGAGGATCAGGTCAACTCAAGGGATAATCTTTTGAAGAAACATCCTAATCTTCATTTCATGGGAGCCCATCTCGGCAGCCTTGAATGGGATACAGATGAACTGGCTAAGCGTTTTGACATGTTTCCAAACTTCAACGTTGACCTGGCTGCCCGGATTTGTCATATCCAGAAGCAGGCGATTGAAGACTGGAAGAAAGTCCATGATTTTTTCATTAAATACCAGGACAGGATCATGTACGGAACCGACATGGGCGACTTTTACGGGGCCAAAGCAGATCCGGCAGAAATGAAGAAAAGGACCCACGAATCATGGGTAAGAGACTGGAAATTCCTGACGACCGATTCCCTGATGACTTCATGGGAAGTGAACGGTGAATTCAGGGGACTTAAACTGCCACGTAAAGTGGTTGAGAAAATATATCACGGGAATGCTGAAAAAATGTTCCCGGGAATTTAAAGCCCGTATCAGGTCCCGGAACATTTTCAGCCTCCGGATCTGGCGCCGTCCCGACTTCCGGAGCAGAATGCCCGAATAAACCACCGGCCGCACTTGCTGAAGGTCAGCACCCGGGGCATGGATACTTCTTCTTATCTTGCAGCGGAGCTGGTTATAACAGGCAATATGATACACGACGGATAATCCGGCCCGTGAAATATCCTTTGTTCGGCTTTGACCCAGTTTGTTTCGGTTGCAAAAAAAGTTCCGGTATTAAGATTTCTGTCAAACCTGGGGAAATTACTGCTGGATATCTCCAGCCTTATCCTGTGGCCCTTTTTAAATACATTGCTGGTTGCCCAGAGATCAATATTATATCTGTAGATTTTGCCGGGTTCGATATTTGTTGGCGGCAGATCAGGATTCCTGTGGGAAGCCCTGATGATCCCCTCACAGATCCTTATTGACCTTCCATCGGGGTAAACATCGGTAAGCCTGGCTGTAAAATCTGTGTTCATGGCGGAACTTGAAGCATAAACAACAGCTGTAACGGGTCCCGTGACCTCAAGATCGTTTTTAAGGGGGCCTGAGGTATAAACCAGGACATCCGGGCGGTCTTCGGTTTTTTGCAGGTCATAGGGTCCCATGCTGCCTGTTGTCGGTACCGGATCGGAAGGATCATATACAAAAGTGTCGGATCTGCCCGTTTCAGGTGCTTTTAAATCAAGCAGCCCATTCCCCGACCGGGTGTTTGCACCGCCCTTGCTATCCAGATAATAGCGCTGGTAAACAGTCCTGGCCAGGGGCCATTCATTTTCAAACCTCCATTTATTTGCTCCCATGACAAAAATCTTTACCGGCGCTTCCTCATCCATACCGTTTTCGACTCCCCTGAGCTGGTTGTCGAACCATCGGAGCATCAGTTCTTCTTCATTCAGATCAGCCTCTTCACCAAAATCCAGCTCCCCCACCTTGCGCTTTCCGTAATCGTGAACCCAGGGGCCGATCATGAGTTTCTGCTTTTTCCTGATTTCCGGATCAACGGATGGAGAGGTCATTTTAAGGTAATTATCTATTGTCCCTTTCAGCAGTATGTCGTACCAGCCTCCGATTGCATAGACTGATGCCTTTATCTTCGGGTAATCATCCCCGATGGTTGTCCGGTCCCAATACCTGTCAGGCTCCGGGTGCATCAGCCAGTCGCGGAGGAAAGGGACCTTCCAGCCTAATTTTCTGTCATGGTCAATCAACGGCAGGCTCATAAGTACCCTGCTAATTCTGGCATCAAGGGAATCCTGGCTCAGATTATACGGTGATGTCATTTCATAACTCCACAATCCGAACAGTTCGTACCTGAAAGCTCCGTTCTGGTAGATCGCATCGTGAAGATCGGAAAAAGTGACTGTCGGGAACATTGTTACCAGATAAGGGCTCCGGAGGGGTGCAGGCATCCACTGGGTGAAGCCGACATAGGATCCGCCGAAAGTGCCGATCTTCCCGTTGCACCACGACTGGGCTCCAATCCATTGCTGGGTGTCGTATCCGTCCAGGGCCTCGGGCTGCATTGCGTCAAATACACCTTCTGATTCATATCTCCCCCTTGTATCCTGGAGAACAACCGCGTAGCCCCTGCCCGCTGCCCTAATGGCAGTTTTGTTCCCTGACCCGCCGTTGCCGTACGGCGATCGCATGAGCAACACCGGGTACTGACCGGGGGCGCCGGGCCGGTAAATATTGGTTGAAAGCCTTACTCCGTCCCTCATCGGAACCCTGACATCAATCTCCTCAATAATTCCATATTCGCCTGTCTGGGCGGAAATTTGTCCCGAACCCGGAAATGATTTAAGAACAACTGCTATTAAAACGGACACCAATAACCTGCCTGAGGTATTCATATTCATAATAAGAAATTAAGTTAATGATTATAAATGAATACAACTTATATATTATACGGCTTTTCCAGACAGGCGGCAGCTTATGTCCGGAACGCTTTTTTACTTACTTTCAATAATTATCCTGTGTTCTGGTCCCGCAACTCCTGCAAGATTCATAACTCTGAAATTGAGTTCATATTTTTTCTTTTTCAGGTCAAGTGTGAATGAAGGATCCGTTCGGGCCCATGTTCCTCCGGGCGAGGTTCGTACCTGGTATTCCCTCAGATTCGGAGTATCGGAATCCAGTATTATGGATGCCTGTCTGCCCTCAATCCTGACATCGGAAGAAATCGTATTCGGCGTCCAGTAAATATGATCGGAATTGTCAACAAGCTTCATGAACTCCGGGCGGCTGTATGCCCAATGAGGTTTATTGTCCCAAATCCATACATTGTTCCTGAAGAAATCGTCATTGTACATTACCAGCAGCTCGGTGTAAGCGGGCCAGACGGTAAAGATATCGTTGTGTCCGTGCCATTCAATCCAGGTATATGCCTGGGCAAACCGCTCCTTGCTGATCTTTGTTTCTTCATCGGTTTCGGTCGGAACGCGTCCCGGTCCCTTAACCACAATGATATCCGCAGCCCTGTTCTTCAGGAATTCCTCCCTTATTTCGAGAGCCGAGAGGGGTATTCCATTTTTCTCAAAATGGTGATCGTATTTGTTATCTGAAAGGAACCACTTATTGTACCGGTTGAGCCATACTTCATCGATACCGTGATGACCGTCAGGGCCTCCTTTGACGCCTGGTCCGGCGCCAAGGGTACGTGTGACATAGCCATAAGCATTGAGAATGGCATTCTGCACAATCATATAATGTCCGCAATGATAGCCTGTTCCTTTCAGGCCGTTATCGATAATGGCTTCAACATCGCCTTCGCCCGGATAGGGGTCGCCATGATCGTCGATCGCGATCACTGATTTTATCCAGTGGCGGAGAAGCAATATTCTCTTAAATTCATCTGTCTCCCCGTGGAACACAGTGTCAGGCATGTATTTCTGTTTAAGGTGCTCAAACTTCGGTGATCCCAGGTCCTCGAAACCCTGAAAGGCAACATTGGGTTTACGATCTGGATTGTCCACCTCAGCAATGTAATAAGTTCTCTTACCACAAGAAAAAGAACAAAATATTAAAAATAATAACAGTATTCTTAATTTCATATTCTTATAATTCTGATAATAATAAATATTTACTGTTAATAAATTAACACATCCTTGTGTTTACAAAATTTTCAATATATTTATCTGATCAAGTTTTTAATTTTGTTGCAAAACATTAACAAAGTTAATTATTTCCACAACCTGTCAAAAAAACTGCAATGAAGAACAAAACAAAAATCTGTGTCATTATTTGCTTTTCAATTATTTCTGTTTCCATACCAATGGGGCTGCAATCGCAGAATCCCGATCATTTTTTGATCATTAAGCCGGAATTGATCAATGACGTCCTTTCAAATCCCGGCATGGGATTTATGACATTCCAGCGTTTCAACGGAGACGATCTCAACGCGGGGCCGGGCTGGACGGAAGGCTTTCCCATCGATTACCGGGATTTCAATGGCAATCTGACAAACAAGGATTATCCGGCCACAACGATTGCTTACTGGCGGATATACTGGAAGTTCATGGAGCCTGAAAAAGGCATCTACAGGTTTGACATGCTCGACAAGGCACTTGCCATAGCCCGTTCCAGGGGCCAGACACTGCTGCTGCGCATTGCTCCATACGGCACGCAAAGCAATAATGATGTTCCGGACTGGTACAGGAAAATGGTAGGTCCAAACAGGAACTGGAAGTATAATAATCCCGTCAATCTGTGGGTTGTTGATCCGGAAGATCCCAGATATGCAGAACACTTTGGCGGTCTGATCAGGGCACTGGGACAAAGGTATGACGGTCATCCCGATCTCGAAGCGGTCGATCTTTCGATTGTGGGTGCCTGGGGGGAAGGTGCCGGCTCTGAGCTGCTCAGCAGGGATGCAAGGGAGGCGCTGGTAAATGCCTACACTGATTCCTTCAGAAAGACCCCGATAATAGCCCTTCTGATGGACAGGGAGACCAATACTTATGCCGCATCGCAGATCCCGGTGGGATGGCGGATCGATTGTCTCGGCGACCTTGGGTTCTGGGCAGCGGAACAGAACGGATGGTCGCACATGTATGACTTTTATCCCCGCGAAATAATCAACTTCAATGTAAGCGATGCCTGGATAAAATCGCCCGTAAGCTTTGAAATCTGCGGCACTTTTCTCAACTGGCGGGATGAACAGAAATACAACAGGGAGCAGGTCAGATACATATTTGACCAGTCATTGAAGTGGCACGTATCCTCATTTAACGCCAAATCATCTCCTGTTCCTCCCGAATGGTCCGACCTGGTTGACGACTGGCTCCGCAGGATGGGATACAGGTTTGCCCTGAGGCGCTTCACCTGTCCGGAATCCGCTGAAGTCAACGGAAAGCTTGAATATACCACCTGGTGGGAAAATCTTGGAGTTGCTCCGTGTTACAAGGATTTTGCCATGGCGATCAGGCTTAGGTCCGGCGACCGGAGCGAGGTGTTCATCACGGGTGCCGATGTTCGTAACTGGCTTCCCGGCGACATTGTATATGACGACTGCATTTTCGTACCACGGGACTTCCCACCTGGCCCCTGTGATGTCCAGGTCGCAATAGTGGACAAGCTTAAGCATGAGCCGCGTGTCAGCCTGGCCATCAGGGGGAAACAGCCTGATGGCTGGTATCAGCTGGGTAAAGTGACAATAACGTCGGACAAATTATTACTGAAAGATCCTTAATTAAATCAGCAAATTCATTTGTCAATTCCAGATAAAGTATTTATCTCTTTGAACTTTGGTTTTCTGATAAATCTACCTGGTTTTTTATAAGTCCCAGAGACTGCAGATGCCAAAACAAATAAAAATGATTTCAATCATCCATGTTTAAAATATGGTAAGTCCATATTGATGTTTAAAAACCTGAGCACGGCAATATTGATGATTAAATTTCCAATTATGAAAGGTTATGAAAGTTCTATATAAAATCGGTCTCTTAACCGGTATCATTTTACTCTGCATCAATATCACCGGATTGTTCATGACAATGAGAAATCCGGCTGTCTTTTCCGAGGAAAACAATCTCAGGAACCGGATAAATGATATCAGTATCGGATACCCCGAAATAAAAGGATTATTGAAAAGAAGGCCCGGGGAAAACAATGTTGATTTCGCTGTCAGGATAAACAAAACGGTAAATGACGGATTCATTCATTACTGGAAAGACGCCGGAATAAATAAATATCATATGCGGATCCCTGTCTGGGAAAACTATCTTTTGTTTGCGGCATCTTACATTGATCCGGAGGAGTACAGGAAATACGAGTTCAGCAATTACAGGAAGAACCTGGAACGCGGGGTGGGGCTGTGTTCGACCCACTCCATCGTTGTAAAGGGTGTTCTGAAAGACAACGGAATAAAGGCCGAACTGCTTGACGTGGGCGGGCGGCATGTCGTTGTCAGGGCAGAACTTAACGACACTGCAACATACCTGCTTGATCCGGATTACGGCATTGTTGTACCTTACGACACGGCGGCAATTACCGCAAATCCCGAACTGGTAAGGGAATCATATAAAAACATGGCCTCGCTGTACTATCCTGATGCTGTTGATCCTTATACAACAGATTTTATGGTAAAGATCTTCGGCGACAAAAAACATGTCTATTCGGTGGATAACTGGTTCGAGAATTTTTCATACGCGGCAATCTGGATCTTACCGGTTCTCCTGGCAATGCCGTCTGTATTTCAGATCACAGGAAAATCAGGCTGATTAAACATGGGAGCAATGTCTTAATCATCAGGCATTCCTCTGTTAAAACGATATGATGCCGGATAATTTTTCCAGCACGATTTTGAAATACCCGTAAGGCTGTGCTTATAGTGGCAAAAGGAAAACATTAAAAAAGAAAACATATGAATCATGCCTGGGATCTACAGTCTCATCACCTGAGCTTCCGGATCCGATAACGGTAGAACTTCAGTCACCATGCCTGCAAAAATTGAGCAGGAACCCGGATCCTGTCCTTTCCCGGACAGGTATGTGTTGAATGGCAGGCTGACAACAACCTTAAGAAAGGGTATGGAATGCGATATTATTACAAATACAGGATATGAGAAGACAGAAGACAACAACCGCATTTTTCCATTTACATATTATAATTTTTTCTTAAAATCTTAAAAAAATGATTTTTTTCTTACTTTTTTTAAAAATATTAATATATTTACAATGAAACAAAAGATTACCTTATACAATAATATAGGAATACGCAAGCTCTAGTACTTATTTAATATTAAATTAATAATCAGCTAATATTTCCAACTCCGATCAGGGGTTGATAAAAAAGTTGAGATTTGTCCTTAATTCATAAACCAAAACTACCACTATGAAAAAGAAGCTTCTTCTGTTTTTAACCCTGTTAACTTTTATTGTGAGCGGGGTACTGGCGCAGGACCGTACCATAAGCGGTGTGGTATCCTCAGCTGATGACGGATCGCCGCTGCCCGGCGTGAATGTCAGGGTGCAGGGCTCAACATTAGGTACAATTACCGATGCCCAGGGGCGTTACACCCTGAGGGTACCTTCAGGCTTCAATACGCTTGAGTTTTCATTTATCGGGATGGAATCCAGGACCGAGACTATAGGTGAGTCAAACACCATCAATATCGCCATGGAATCGTCCTCCCAGGTTCTTGATGAGGTTGTCGTTACCGCCCTCGGTATTGAAAGGAAGGTCAGGGCAGTAGGGTTTGCCCAGCAGGAGCTGAAAACTGACCAGCTCACCGCAGCCAGGGAAAGCAACCTCACTAATTTTCTGACAGCCAAGGTTGCCGGGGTAAAGATTGCAAAAACTTCTTCAGGAACCGGCGGATCAACTGCAATCACCATCAGGGGAGCAAAATCACTCCTTGGAAACAATCAGCCGCTTTTTGTCCTCGATGGTGTGCCCATAACAAACATAGGTAACACAGGCGGCGGTACCTGGGAAGGAATTGACCTGGGCGACGGTATGGGTGATCTCAACCCTGAGGACATTGAATCAATGCAGGTTCTGAAGGGTCCGAACGCTTCTGCCCTTTACGGAGCAAGGGGAAGCAATGGAGTCATCCTGATAACCACCAAATCGGGAAGGCAGAAAAAAGGTATCGGCGTGGAATTCAACTCCAACTTTTCGCTTGAAACCTTAAACCTGTTCCCCACGTTCCAGAATTATTATGCCACCGGGTACGAGGAAACAAACCTTTACGGTGAGTGGGTGGAAATCCCCGAAGGAAGCGGCAAGTTCTATGAAACAATGGATACCTGGCACGGAGACAGCTGGGGTCCTCCAATGGACGGGAGAAGGGTCATTGTGGATCCATTCATGTTCCCCGACGAGGTACCTTACTCGAGAACTTTCACACTGCTCCCGCAGCCCGAAGACAATGTCAGGAAATTTTACAACAATGGATTGGGGATATCAAACACACTGGCAATTTCCGGGACAGGCGACAAAACAACCGCAAGGCTCTCACTGGGTCATACTACAAATACTGGTATCATACCCAATTCCAAATGGGAAAAACAGACTATAACGATTAATGTCAATTCAAAAGTAACCGATTTTCTGTCATTTGACAGCAAGATAAGTTATCTGCGAGATGAAGGCAATAATCGTCCAATCCTTGGTACTGCCTACCAGGGCGGTAATGTTTCACAGGTGTTTGCTGCAATGGGAAGATACGTTCCTATGGATTTTCTCAGGGAATATTACGAGAGGACAAAAAAGCCCGGAAACTGGCCCGCGGTACAATACAACCCATATTACATCGTAAATGAATTAAAAAGCAACGACGTAAAGGACAGGATCATAGGACAGATTTCCACAACTTTGAAGATTACTGACTGGCTCAGTCTCATGGGAAGAGTCGGTACCGATTATTATTCCCAGAAACTTATCAGGAAATGGCCTGTTGGTTCCTTAAGAAGCGATAATGCGCAAGGAAGGGTATACAATGAACTATTTCTTGTAAAAGATTTAAATGCAGACATCATTCTGACAGCATCAAAGGAGCTTTCAAGTCATCTGACAGGTAATCTTTCTGTCGGTTCAAGCATTTTATACCAGGAAAGAAATACTCAGGCCATCGACGGAAGAAGATTTAAATCTCCCGGTGTTTACGATATAAGCAACTGCCTGGATATCCAGCCAAGTACATATTTATCAAGGAAAGAAATGCAGTCAGTATTTTTTACCGGCCAGCTTGCGTACAACAACTATTTATTCCTTGATGTAACAGGCAGGAACGACTGGTCGTCGGCACTTGGGATAAACGACTATTCCTTCTTTTATCCCTCCGTCAGCACAAGCTTTGTTTTCACGGATGCATTCAAGTCCCTCTCCGGCAACATACTGTCGTTCGGAAAGGTCAGGGCCTCCTGGGCTGAAGTTGGTAACGATTCTGAACCTTATCTTACCAAGAACGGATATGCATCAACAACTATAACTTTTGCCGGAAGACCGGTATCATGGATGAACTACAGGATACCCCTTTTCAACCTGAAGAATGAGCTTACTCAGTCATGGGAACTCGGTACCAACCTGCGATTCCTGAATAACAGGATCGATCTCGACGTTACCTATTATAACGGCAAAACCACAAACCAGATACTGCCAATAACGATCTCCAACGCCAGCGGGTACCGCGAGGTTGTCATCAATGCAGGAGAAATCCAGAACAAAGGGATCGAAATCGCGCTTAATCTCAACCCGGTAAGGACATCAGGTGGATTCTCATGGGACATTAATGCCAATTTTTCCAGGAACAGGTCAAAGGTTATATCCCTTGCCCCAGGCATTGAATCACTCATTGTCGGTGAGGGAGCTGCATCAACCATTGAAGCAAGGCCGGGAGAACCCTACGGGAACATTGTGGGATATCCATACATGAGGGCTCCCGACGGACAGAAGATTGTCGATGAAGGCAGCGGCAGCTATCTGCTTGATCCGAAACTTACCGTACTGGGTAATATCACTCCCGACTGGATTGGCGGCTTAAACAACACTTTTTCATATAAGGGTTTGTCGCTCAATATTCTCCTTGATTTTGTCCAGGGTAATGAAATTACTTCTGTTACCAAATACAGGTGTGAGGCCAGCGGAACCGGCAAGTGGACCGTTGAGGGCAGGAGACTGAGGGACATGGATGACCAGGGCAATCAGTTGCCGCTGGTTGGCGTGCTTGAAGGTGTCGTTGCAATAGATGACGGGGATGGCAACATAAGGTATGAAAAGAACACCAAGGCTGTTGACGGTCAGACATACTGGGCCACAAGAGCCTGGGGCGATATCTCCGAAGAATTTGTCATGGACGGAAGTTATATCAGCCTGCGCGAGGTTATGGTGTCATACAGTTTCAGTCCGAAAAGACTGGCAAAGACACCCTTTGCCGGAGTAACGCTCAGTGCCCTCGGCCGTAACCTGCTCTATCTCGAGGAACACATGATGGGAATGGGTGTGTCACCCGAATCTGCTCCCAATACTTCTGCAGGTTGGGCAGGCTCGGAATATTTTGCCATGCCGACCACACGTACATGGGGTTTCAACATTAAGCTCACATTCTAATCAAACCCTTAAAAATGACGATTATGAAAAAATATTTTATATACATTGCTTCGTCGCTTCTTGTATCAGTGCTGCTGATGACTGGTGCATGTACGAAAAAATATGAAGAACTGAACACGGATCCGAAGATCATTACTGGCGACCTTCTTGACCCGGGATTATTACTCACCTATGTGCAGAGGGAAGCCATTGTCAGGGGTGCTGATTATGGAAACGGAACCGCCGGTTCCTACTGCGGCATGTGCGTAAGAGCTGACGACGGACCCTTCTGGGAAGGTGACATGCCGGGTGAATGGAATTTTGCATATGAGGTCGCTATAAATAACCTGTCTGACATTATCCACCTTATTAACAGCAGGGAAGACAAAGACAATCTTGTAAATAAGGTGGCAATTGCAAGAATAATGAAGGCATGGGCCGTTTCCAAACTGACCGACACCTATGGCGACGTACCGTACTCAGAATCGTGTCTGCCCAAGGAACAGGCCATTTACAGTCCCAAATACGACACGCAGGAGAGCATCTACAAGGATCTTTTCAAGGAATTGAAGGAGGCAGTGGCCCAGCTTGATGCCAGCAAAGAAAGCTTCGGCAGGGCAGATCTGTTTTACGGCGGCGATGTTGAAAAATGGACTAAGCTTGGCAACAGCCTGAGGCTGCGTCTGGCACTTAGGGTCCGGTACGCTGATGCGGCTCTGGCCCAGGCCCAGCTCAGTGATCTTACCGAAGCCGGTCTGATGTCAGAATTTTCTGATGATGCATATATTCTTAACAACCTCGATTATCCCGAGAATCAAAACCCCAGGTTCTACAGGATAGTGAATAATAATACAGCCCAGGAAAGTGTTTTGACTCATAAGGTGATGATTGACATTCTGAAGAATGACTCGCTTCACATGGACCCGCGTATCAAAATATATGCCGACACTGTTAAAGCTCCTTGGAAAGGAGGATTGTCTCCAAACGGATATTTCTTCCCCGCATTCAAGTACCGCGGTCAACCCACACTGGGCTTTGTGCCCGTTGAATACAAATATCCGTGGGGGGCCAATTCATGTTCCGAGATTTCAGATTTTTGGAGGGTTCCCGTTGTTGCCCCCGCATTGATGAGATGCTCCGAAGTATATTTTGCCCTTGCCGAAGCAAAGCTTGCAGGACTTCTGCCGGCTGCATTCTCAGGTTCAGCCCAGGATTATTACAGGAAAGGAATAGATGCTTCAATCGAGTGGTATAAATGGTTCTACGATCTGGCCGCACCACAGATACCCGACCTGATGATCAAATATCTCCACAATCCGGCATTGGCTCCGGGAGCACAATGGACTCAGGCCGATGTGGACAAGTATCTAAATTATAAGAAGATCACGGACCAGGAAGTAGACGACTTTAAGGCTACCCCTATGTATTCCCTGTCAGGATCAGAAGAGGAGCAGTTTGAAAAAATCATCAATCAGAAGATTGTTGCCCTTTATCCCGATGAATTCGAAGGCTGGACAGAGTACAGGAGAACCGGTTATCCCAAAGTACCGATCGGACCTGACGAATCACATCTTAAAGGCGTTGTGCCCCGGAGAAATCCCTGGCCATACAATGAAAAGAACATAAACAGCGCAAGTTACAATGAAGCTCTGGCAAGATATGGCGGGACAGACAACAGGCTGACCAAGTTCTGGTGGGATAAGAATCCAAATGCACCTCATATATATGAATGGACCGCTCCATCAATGCCAAAAGCTTGGCAGTAAATAGGTAGGTTTTTAGGGTAATTAGTTGTAAAAAGCTCACTGGGTATGAATCCGGTGAGCTTTTTTATTCTTTGAACCAATTTGAAAGAATACTATTAAAGCAATTTTCTTCCATTTGTCTCATTGCCGGTAGTTTTACAGCCGGGCAGGATGGCGTACAGGCCCAACATGCCTTTAACCATCTTTTATTTTCTCTTTCTCAGGAAGAAGGATCTGGCAGAACTGCAAAACTTTTGAAAGGAATGACTTTTGCAGACAATTATTTCTTCCTCACCCCTATTCCGCACCGGTCATCTGACAAAGAATACCATGGTGCTGCAAAATCGGGCCCTTCATCAAATGCTTCCAGTGCCGGATCTATATGGGGATCAAGGTCAATATAATTAAAAACCCCGAGGCCGGCGGCAAAATGGACCGAACAACCAAGCCCCAGTTTTGTCTCGAGCATGCAGCCAATCATCAGCCTGATATTTGCATTCCTGGCGATGGCTGCAATGTCGAGGGCCTCGACTATTGCCGACTTCATGAGTTTGATATTTATGATATCGGCACAGCCCGAACGAACGACACTGATAGCGTCGGCACCGCTAAAAACCGATTCATCAGCTGCAACCGGTACCGAAACATGTTCCTTCACATATTTCATCCCGTACAGATCATCTTTCAGAACAGGTTGTTCGAAAAGCAAAGGCCGGATATTCCTTTTCTCAAGTTCCTGAATAAACCTGACGGCGTCGGTTGGTGAATATCCCTGGTTGGCATCTACCGTGACCGCACATCCGGGAGCTCCCTCCGAGATCAGGATTAACCTCTCAACATCATCTATAAGGTCTTTGCCCACTTTTGTTTTCAGTACCCTGTACCCCAGGGCGCTGAGCCTTGCCGCATTCTGTCTTGCAGTATCCGGAGAAACGATTGTAATCGTATAATCGGTTTCAATTTTCCGGCTGACTCCGCCGAAGAATCTGTAAAGCGGCATCTTAAGGTATTTGGTGTAAGCATCCAGAAAAGCCATTTCCACTGCACATCGGGCTGTATTTTGTGTACGGAAAACGTTCTTCAGGGTTCGTGAGACAGAAACAAAATCCGAAACGTTTTTACCGACAATAAAATCCCTGCAGCTTTCGAGAGTTGAAATAACCGTAGCCTGGTTCTCGCCATTTATAGGTTCAAGTGGCGCGGCCTCTCCGTACCCTTTTATACCATTTCTGAGTAACAGGGTCACAAGTACATTCTCAATGCGGTATTTTGTTCCTATGGCTATTGCGAATGGTTCCGCAAGGTCCACATTGAGAGGCTCTATGAGCATTTGTTCAACAATAAGGTCTTTCATTTCCATAATTTCCAGTATTTGTTTTCAGATACTGCCCGGTACCATGGACTCACAATATTACAGGCAGCTTTCTCATCCACCTTGCGGGACTTCTGACCGGGAGGTTTTTTCATTTCTGTTTTTCCAGTTTCGCAGATTCTCAAGAAGCATTTCAATCTGTTCATACTCATGCAATACTGAAACTGTTATTCTGAGCATGAGATTGGATCCCATTCCGGGATAATTTATGGCAGGAACGATTATTCCATTTTGCTCAAGAAAAGCCGACAGATTCCGGGCTTCTCCAGGATAGTCTTCAAAAACCGGAATTATAGGAGTAATTCCCTCGCTTGAATGAAAACCCAGGGAAATTATTCCCTTTCTCAGAAAGCCCGCCTTTGCTGCAAGTTCAGTTCTGATCCCCGGATTCTCCCTGATGATCCTTAATGAAGCAATTCCTGCAGCAACAACCGGGGGAGGCAGTGCCGTCGATGCCCGATAAATAACGGAACTATCCCTGATCTGACTTACGATGTCCGGATCTGAAGAAATGAATCCACCATAACTTCCAAGGGCCTTGCTCATTGTTTCCGACTGCCAGATCCCTTTAGCACCCTCAATGCCAAAATACTCAGGCGTTCCCCTGCCGTTTTCTCCCAGAATTCCGGTTGAATGCGCATCGTCAACTATCAGCATACCCTTATATCTTAAAGCCAGATCGTAGATTCTGTCGAGCGGCGCTATCTCTCCGGTCAGCGCAAAAACTCCATCGGTAATGATTATTGGAATTCCCGCGGCATTTTCCTCCAGTTTGGCCTCAAGATCAGCCGGGTCGCAGTGGCTATACCCGTAAATATGATTTACATCCCCGGGTATGGCATAAATTGTACTGGGATGTGCGCCCTGATCAATGAACACTGATGAATATTTGTTCCTGAGCACTTCCATCAGGATCCGGTTCCCGAGAAACCCAGATGCAAATATTACCGAATCGTCCTGCTGCTTGAACTCAGAGAGCTCTTTTTCTAGTTCAAGATGGAGAAGTGAAGTTCCTGTTGTCTGGCGTGAAGCTGAAAATCCGGTACCAAACTGTTCAACAGCTTTCACGGCAGCTTCCTTCACCAGCGGATGAGTCGCCAGACCCAGGTAATTATTCCCGGCAAAATATGAGTATTTCCTATTGCCGCTTACAATAAAATTTCCGATTTCACCTTCCAGTATAACCATAAAGGGATTTGGTTAAATGGTATCATGATTACCGGAAAACAGGTTCCGGAAGTGATTTAAATTTAATAAAACAAAGGAAATTTTCAGGTTTAATTGTCATTATTTAATCAATACATGTTCTCCTGAAACCAGAATCAATATTTTAATGATCTGAAAGCAGTCATGGTTTCAAAAAACAGATATTTGTTAATTATTAATTGCGTAAATACTTTGTTGTGATCTATTTTTAATTAAATTGCATAATTCATTTCATTTCATAAAAATCAGACTATTAAATATCAGTAAAATGGAAAGGCTCTCAAACAAATCCACTGTTTCGCGCCGTGCCAGGATCCTTGAAGAACTGGAAGCCAAAGGCCAGGTAGGGGTTACAGATCTGAGCAAAATGTTCAATATAAGTGAGGTGACCATCAGAAATGACCTTGCTCATCTTGAAAAACAGAACATGCTTATAAGGGCCAGGGGCGGTGCAATAAAAATCAAATATTACCGCATGGGTATAGATCCCTCCATAACTGATAAGCAGAAGGAATATCTGAAAGAAAAGCAAAGGATAGCAAATGCCGCAGTCAGACTTATTGAAGAAGGAGATACAATAGTCCTGGATTCAGGCACCACCACATCGGAGATTGCAAAGCTTCTTGGCAGATTCAGGAATCTCACAATTATTACCAATGCCCTGAACATCGCAGTTATTCTGTCGGAATATGAAGGAATAAACATTTTCATGCCTGGTGGAATGCTCAGAAAAAAATCCCTGTCTCTCGTGGGAGTTCTTGCAGATGAAAACTTCGGCAGGTTTTTTTGCGACAAGCTCTTTCTCGGGGTTGACGGATTTGATACCACATTCGGATTATCAACACCCAACAGTGAAGAGGCTCACCTTAACAGGATCATGATAAATACCGCACAGAAAGTAATTGTGGTTGCAGACTCCAGCAAGTTCCGTAAGAAAAGGTTTGCACTAATTGGTCCGATAACATACGTCAATACGGTGATAACCGATTCCGGGATTAAAGCTGAAGACCGGGTCAGCCTGGAGAAAAACGGCATTGAAGTAATCGTGGTCTGATCCCTGCACCACAACAATTATTGTTCCTTTCATATTTTAAACTGTGAATCATGATTAAAAGACCGTGGCTGCTTTTTGCACTTACCACCACTATATTCTGGGGAATCTGGGGCGCGTTGATTGAACTGCCGGAGAGAGCCGGATTTCCTGCAACACTGATATACATTGTCTGGTCTCTCACAATGGTACCCTGTGCAATTGTCGGGCTTGCGATTATCAAATGGAAGCTGGACCGGGATCCCAGGTCAATCCTGCTGGGAAGTATTATCGGGCTGACAGGTGCCGGAGGTCAGATTGTACTGTTTCAGGCACTTGCCGATGGCCCTGCCTACCTTGTTTTTCCTATTATTTCGCTCTCACCCGCGGTTACTGTTTTGTTATCCATCGTTTTTCTCAGGGAAACCACCACAAAACGACACTGGACAGGGATCATTATGGCTCTTATTGCCATTGTCCTTCTGTCTTTCCAGAAACCCGACAATACTATCATAAAGGGTTATCTCTGGTTCATTTTTGCCATACTGGTTTTTCTCGCCTGGGGAATACAGGCTTTCTTTATGAAAAAAGCCAACTTTCACATGAAGGCGGAAAGCATATTTTTTTATATGATGATCTGGGCCCTCCTGTTGAATCCTTTCGCATACCTTTTTACGGACTGGAGCCAGGAAATCAATTACGGATTCAGGGGTCCCTACCTTGCAGCGATAGTATCATTGCTCAATTCCATCGGTGCACTCACCCTCGTGTATGCCATCAGGCATGGCAAAGTGATAATTGTTGCTCCTCTCACAAATGCAATAGCACCGGTAATAACAGTTTTTATCTCCCTGGTCATTTATTCCGTTATCCCCAACCCGGTAATCATGGCCGGAATAGTAATTGCACTGATTGCGGTTTATCTGATGGCGGAATGATGCTATTTCTCAGGTATACTGACATAATTGAATGAATTACAAAGAATTTTTCCAATTTTAAAAATAAAAAATGAGAAATATCGGGTTGTATCTCATCCTTACCGTATTGGCTGCATCATTACCCCTTGCTGCAATGTGTCAGAACAGGGGTTCAGCAAAGATTGCCGTTGTGCAGGCTTCGGCGATGCCGAATGAGGATCCGTTCATGGGCAATTATGATCCCACTGCGGTATATCCCAAAATGACCGGTAATTTCAACAATATCCTCAAGCTGTTTGAACAGGCCGGGGAAATGGGGGCAGATCTGGTTTGCGGACCTGAAGATATCCAGAACATCGGATCATACGGCCTCCATGTCGACAAGAAAGATCCCGTCACAGGGAAGATTCTTTTCAATTCACTTGCACTCAGTGTTCCGGGACCTTTTACGGATCAGATCGCTCAGATTGCCCGGAAATACAAAATGTATATTATTGCTCCGCTTTACGAAGATGCCGGCGACAAAGTGTTTAACTCTGCCCTTGTGTTCGACCGCCAGGGAAATATCATCGGAAAGCATCGCAAGCCCCTTCTGCCGGTACTGGAAACATGGCTGGTATCTACCGGTGATCAGTATGAAGTGTATGAAACTGATTTTGCAACTATTGCTATTGCCACTTGTCTGGAAATTTCATATCCGGAAATCCCCTCAACCTATGCGCTGAAAGGTGCCGACATTATTTTCAATCCGACGATGGCTCTCGACAACAAGCCGGGAGAGAGCCTCAGTACAGCATCGATGTATATCACAAGGGCAAAGGATCAATCGGTTTATATTGCCCCGGTTGTACTGGGTACCGAAGGTACCGGTATAATCGATTTCAACGGCAATGTTGTTGCCGAAGCCCTTGGCAGGGAGAATACCATAATAATGGCTGAGATTGATTTCTCAAAGGAAAGAACTTATAACAGCACCTGGTGGGAAACAATAAACGGGACAAACAATACCAGGGCCATGATGATGAAATTGCGGCGGCCGGAGCTGAACGCTACCCTTACCAATCCCTCTCCTCCTGTACTGGAAAGGTACAAGGATGTTAAACTTACAACCGGTGACAGGGAACGACAGCTTGAGGCGGTAAAAAAGGTGGATTACGGGCCCGGAGAACCTGCCCGGAAAAGCCTTCTTTCAACCATGGGTCTGGATGTAATTCCATATCCGCAGGAGGTCAAACCGGGCAGCGGGGATTTTGCAATAGGGGAAAGCCTCACCATCGTTCTTGATAAAAATCCTTCACCTGCCGACAGGTTTGCGGCTGAAGAACTGATACGGGATCTTGGCCGGAAATGGAACGTCAGGGCAGAAGTTGGAAACGAAGGCAGCGGACAGGCAATTATTTTATCCCGGCGTCAGGTGCCGGCAGCCGTTAAGCCGCAGGGATATCAGCTTACCGCATCAGGAAAAAGGGTAATAATCAAAGCCCGCACTGAGGATGGTCTTTTCTATGGTACACAAACACTTCTGCAGTTAATAAGCAATGCAGGCGGTAAACTGAAGATACCGGCCATGACAATAAATGACTGGCCCGATATCCTGCAGAGGGCAATCCATTATGATACCAAGCATCACCAGGATAAGGCATCCTATGTAAAAGCTTTCATAAAAGAACTGGCTTCCTACAAGGTAAACATGCTGGTATGGGAATGGGAAGACAAGTTTGCCTATCCAAGTCATCCCGAAATAGGGGCACCCGGAGCATTCACCATGGTAGAGATGCAGGAGTTCACCAGATATGCCCGACAATATCATATTCAGATTGTTCCGCTTGTCCAGGGACTCGGACATGTAAGCTTTATCCTGAAATGGCCGCAGCATAAACATCTCAGGGAAATCGAATCATCTAACTGGGAATTCTGCCCTCTGAAGCAAGGAAGTTACGATCTGCTTTATGACCTCTGGAACGATGCAATAAAAGCCACTCCCGGCTCGGAATATATTCATATCGGTTCGGATGAGACATACGAACTGGGCGCATGTGATCAGTGCAGGGCAAAAGCAATGGAGATCGGCCGAAGCGGATTATACCAGTTATTCATAAACAAATCAGCCCTCTTACTTCAGAAAAAGGGGCGGAAAGTGATGGCCTGGGAGGCTCCCATGGAGTGGAAAACAGGAGATTCGCCAGCAAAAGGAATAGAACCGGTTAAGGGACTCATTCTCACAGAAAGTTATGATTATGAGACTTCGGATCTGAAATATGTAAGGGAGGCAAAATCACTCGGACATAAGGTGTATGCCTATGATCCCAATCCGGGTGTTGTCCCCATGATGGTGCCCTACGATTTTGAAAAATCGGAAAGCGGCGAAAACAGGACAGGAAGCCTCGAGAAATCATTCAGATTCCTCTCCCATGCGGCACAATCGGGTGTTTTTGACGGGATGATCTGCACATCATGGGATGATGACGATCTGCATAACCAGATGTGGATGATGCATTTTGTCAATGCAGCTGCCAGATCGTGGAACGGAAAGGAACCATCGCTCGGGGAATTCAGGGAAACATACTTTAATAACTATTACGGACGCCGGGTATCCGGCATCGCTGAACTGTTTCGTCTTATTAACGAAGGTGTTTACTACTATGCCTGGACCATGGAGCGTAATGTCTGGCACTATGGTGAGATAGGCAAGACACATCTGCCCGATCTCCCCCGCGGTGATGCCCTGGAATATGATCCCTTCTGGAACACGCGATACAGGCAGAAGGTGGAGCAGTCTGAAGATATGCTTGGGAAAATGGAAAGGGCATTACGGATCATTGAGGACAACCTTCATTCTGGTGCGGAGCATCCCTATGATTTTGAAATATTAAGAACCACCGCGGAACTTGTCAGGCATACCTGCCTGACCTATCTCAACCTTTCTGCACTCGAATATGCAATCAGGGATGCCCACAGGAACAGGTTCGTCGATTGCAACGTGTCACTTGAGAAGCTGCAATCAGCCAGGCAGATCGCCGAAGGCATACTTGAAAGAAGAGAAAAAGTTTTCAATGATCTGGTGAGGACCTACGAGGAAACGAGATTCCCTAAAGGCTTTTCCACTCCTGAGAGGCAATTTTTCTGGCAGCAGGACAGGGCAAGGCACTTTGCATTCCGCCAGCCCGATATGTCCTTTCTTATTTACGATGAACAGTTGCTTGACATTGAAGGATACATTGAAAAATTAAAAGCCTATATCGAATACTTCAAGGCGAACAGCATGAATTAAACCTAAATGCAGAAAAGGGAAATAGTCACAAGGGCCCTGAATTTCCGCGATATGCCCTATGTGCCCTGGCATTTCAAATTTACTGTCGAAGCAAGGGAAAAGGTACTTAATTACCTTGCTGACAGGGACATTGAAGAATACCTGCAGAATCACATTCTGGAACTGGGTGATGATGTGGGTTTCTTTAAACACCTGGGAGATGATCTGTACCAGGATGTTTTCGGAGTGATATGGGACAGGAGCATTGACAAGGATATTGGTAATGTGAGGGGGTATCTTTTGCCTGAACCTTCACTTAAAGGCTATGCGTTCCCCGATCCGCGTGACAAGAGATATTTTAAAGATATTCCCGGAAAAATAGAAAAATACGGAGACAGGTTCAGGCTTTATGCCATGGGATTTTCCCTTTTTGAAAGGGCATGGACCATGAGGGGAATGGAAAATCTGCTGACGGATTTCTGCCTCAACCCGGATTTTGTCCATGAGCTTATGGAATCAATCACACAATACAATCTCGAACAGATTGATGAAGCACTGAAATATGACATAGACGGCATAGAACTGGGCGACGACTGGGGGCAGCAGAGAGGTCTCATCATGGGATACGATATGTGGAAGGAATTTATTTATCCTTACCTGAAAAGAACATACAGATTCATCAAGGATCGCGGCAAATATGTTTTCATCCATTCGTGCGGGGATGTTGATGAGCTTTTCGACGATCTGGCTGATATCGGAGTGGATTGTTTCAATCCATTCCAGCCGGAAGTGATGGATGTAAGGGCACTATTGAAACAATATCATAGAAAATTATCTTTCTGGGGTGGCTTGTCAATCCAAAGGATTCTACCCTACGGCAGTGTAGACGATGTTATAAGGGAAACCAGGGAACTGATCGAAGCTGGCAAAGAAGGAGGATATATATTCGCTCCTTCACACGCTGTTGAAGGAGACGCCCCGGTTGAAAACATTATTGCTTTTATTGAAACAGCAGTGTCACAACCGGGATTCAGAGTCTGAAAAAGGATAAAATATTCTCAGACTTCCTGGTTTATTTCGAATCCTTTCCTGTAGGTTCGTCTGGCAAGTGCACGGGCTTCACTGTTGTTGGTGATAGTTTCATACTCAGGCGAGAACAGCAGCTGTTTGTTACCTGCCCTGTAGGACAGGTTTGCAAGATGGATCAGAACTGAACTGTTATGTCCTTCCACGATGTTGCCATTTGGCTGCTTCCTGGTCCTTATGCAATCGATGTAATTCAGGATATGCGCCTTAAGGGGAAATATTCCCTTATCCTGTGCAACCAGCTTCTCGTCCTTATCGAAAACCTGCCAGCCGCCGCCCATTCTTCCTGCAATCATCATCCTTTCTGTTCCGTATATATCAATCCGGGTAGCGTTCTGCATCCACTTCGGATAGATTGTTCCGAATCTTACCTCGGGGCCCTCCTTCTGGAAATAAGGAGTGCATTCACCGGTTTCAAGGGTGAGGACAAAATTTCCATAATCAAATGTTGTCATCTGGTAATCAGGGATGTCACGCATATCATTGAAAAAATACCTGCCGCCGGCACAATATGCTGATTTTGGAAATCCGGGGTTGTCAAGTATCAGTCGGGCCATATCGAGCTGGTGTATTGAACCTCCCGAGGTGACAGGTCCGCCTGAGTAATCCCAGTAATATATCCATGACTTGTTCCTCGATACATTATACGGTACCTTTGGTGCCGGTCCCAGCCACATATCCCAGTCAATCGTATCAGGTGCGGGGGAATCCCCCTTTTCGTTGAAAGGAACCGGACCTTCGAGCAGTTCCTTCACATGGACGGCTACAATTTCACCAAGACCGCCGTTTTTGATGTAATCCCGGGCAGTAAGGGCATAATCGGCGCTCCTGTTTTGTGTCCCGCACTGCACGATCCGCTCATACTTCATTGCTGCCTTAATCATTTGCTGCCCTTCGAAAATTGAATGAGAGACAGTCTTCTCGACGTAAACATCCTTTCCGGCCTGACAGGCCCGGATAGTTGCCAGGGCATGCCAGTGTTCAGGGGTCTCGACAAAGACGCCGTCAACCTCCTTGTCGTCAAACACCTTTCGCATATCCCTCACCGCAATGGGCCTGAATCCCTGAATTTTCTCCAGTTCAGAGATGGCACGCCCTCCCCGTGTATCATCAACATCGCAAATATATTTTATCAGGATATTTTCGCCTGAATTGGCGGCTTCCAGAATAAGATTTGTCCCCCATGCACCTGCTCCGATCAGTGCAAGTACCACCCTGTCATTTGCTCCTTTTTTGTTCTGCACCGTAAAAGAGGTCTTTATCTGATCCCTATAATCGGGAACAACTTCATTTACGACAATCCCCGAATCCTTTTCGCCCTTTTTCTGTGCGGATGAACTGCAGGAGGGTGCAATTGCCAGCCCTGCCGCTCCTGCCGATGTTAACTGAAAAAATTTTCTTCGTTTCATATAAATGTTATTAATCAGGTTTTATCTCTTAACCGGTTTTCCGTATACTGCAATCCAGTCGAGCCTGGAACAGGCAATGCTCTGGCCTCCCCGCATAAGGTCGGTAAAACCTATTTCATCAACTTTCGACAGATCGGGGCCGGTTACCGGTTCGCCCTCGATAACATTATCAATATCCAGCCTGAACCAGCTGAGGTCCGAAAGATTAAACTCTCTTACCCTCCAGTCATTCGACATGCCATCGCCTTCCCTGCTCACGAGCCATGTTCCGTCCGAAAGCTTCAGTATCACCCTGAGTTCCCTGAATCCGCTTTGTTTGGTCCGCCAGGCTATTTTTGAGAAACCGGTGAGATCCGCGAACATATTGCGATTCTTCAGGGTTACGGCCCAGTTTCCCGTACACAGGCCCGACCACACATAATATGGATCATCATCGGGCCTGTCGTGGTGGCTTTTTTTTATGCTGTCACATCCTGGTCCGTACAGGGAAAGCACAAGATCCTTGTTCGCAACGTGGTTCTGACTCACAGGTGTTGCTGCAGAAGTTTCCTTCCAGTCTTCCCTGAAAAAAAGCGGGGGCCGGTATGATCCGGGCTTTTCGTTTTGTTCGGGACAGCTGGAGGACAACCACCTATCATTGTCACCCGTACTCCTGTCCATTAAGATAAGGCTCACGGGGCCATTCGGGTTTTTGCCACTCCCGGTTCCGTTTTCAGAACCGGAATTAATAAAGGTATGGGCAGCAATGGGCCGATCTCCAATAATGATATGAGGTTGAGAATGGATCAGGCTTTCAGAACCAAGTAGCAGAAAACAGATCATAAATGCCATCCGGGTCAATACTGTCCGCTGATTGGGAGAATGAATCCGGGGATAGCTGCACCCGGTCAGGATCACATAATCTTTTCCTTTCATCACAATTGAAAATATCATCTTGTTAAAACAATCCGTAAGTTAATAAATTAAAAGCAATGTATTTTTATAATATATATTTAAAAATTATTTTAACTTTCAAATTCTTATCATAATAAAATTAATTATTTTTTATCATTTTACCGGCATTAATGAAATGAAAAGGTCGATCTTTCTGAAAACCACCGGATGTGCCCTGGCATATATGTTTTTCAGGTCCCCTGAAGCCGGTGCCGGATTACCTCTCAGCCAGCAGCTTGCTCCCCTGCTGAAAGATCAATCCGGCAAACCGATCACGTCGCCCGGGGAATGGATAAGGAAAAGGGAAATGATAAAAAGGGTATGGTCGGAATACCTGGGAATCATTGCTCCCAATCCTGAACCTCCGGTAATTAGGATCATGAATGAAGACAATCCCGAAGGGCTTATCAGGCAATATATTGAATATGAGGGTGAGCCGGGCATCAGGGTTAAAGCTTACCTTCTGAAACCCCGGAAACATAGAGGCAGGCTGCCCGCTGCCGTTGCATTGCATTCCACCGGAGATAACCAGATGAGGAAAATTGCAGGTCTGGAAACATCCGGAATTGAATCGCTGGGGTACAACCTTGCAAAAAGGGGCTTTGTAGTTATCTGTCCCATGTGCTTTCTCTGGCATGAAAAAGGTTCTAAAAGCTACGAGGAGCAGGTTGATCTGTTCAGGTCAAGGCATCCGCAATCGAAAGGGATGGCAAAAATGCTGTACGATGCCATGAGGGCAGTGGACGTTCTGGAACAGATCAATGAGGTTGATAAAAAAAGGATAGGTGCGCTTGGACATTCCCTGGGGGCAAAGGAAGCATTTTATCTTGGTGCGTTTGATGACCGGGTAAGCACAATTGTAAGCAACGAAGGAGGGATTGCTATCAACTCCACCAACTGGGACGATCCGTGGTATCTTGGCCGGGAGATACATGATTTTCCCCACCAGCATCATGAGGTCCTCGGATTATGTGCACCAAAAGCTTTCCTGCTGATAGGAGGCGATTCATCCGACGGTAAGATCAGTGAACCCTATATTGATGCCGTGAAGCCGGTGTACGAATTATTCGGCAAACCTGAAAACCTCATGTTCTTCAATCACGGAAAGGGTCACGGGATCACCCCGGAAGCAGAAAAAATTACATACAACTGGATGCTCAGACATCTGAAGGAAAAAACAGACTAAAGCAATTTCACCCCGGAATCAAGTTAAACAAATACCAATGACAATGAAAAACTACAAAATCATCAGGTTCCTTGCAATACTCATTATGGTCACCGGAGGCTGCACCGGGCACTGGGGCGGTAAAAAAGCGTCAGGAGACGGACAGCATCATGACCAATGGAGTGTTATCGGTCCGGGGGGCGGCGGAGGGGTTTTAAAGCCCACCGTAAGTCCGTTCAATAAGGATTTTGTGATGACCCATTGCGACATGACTGGCGTTTTTGTGTCACATAATGGCGGAATGACGTGGAAAATGAAGAATCTGTGGAACGTGCCAGATGATTTTGAATTTGACCCGGTCGATTCAAATATTGTATACATCTCCACCCGTGGATTTCTGTACAGTGAGGACAGGGGTTCGGGGATATCTTTGCTGCTGCGGTCGGCCGACCGCGGTGAAAGCTGGGAAATAATCTATCCTGAAGTATCGCGGGCCAAAAAGACAGAATGCATTCAAAGCAGCAGGCTGATGCCCTCGGAGATAATAGGAGGAGCAATTGACGGCACCATCCAGAAAGTCGAAGTCGACCCTGCCAACAATGCCCGCATATACCTGGGTATTGCTCCCCTTATAGATTATATGGGAGGAAGAAACGAAGAATCCATACCGGGAGAGGTGTTTTTAGTATCAACCTTCAACCACGGGCAAACATGGAACAGGCCGGTTTCATTGCCGGGCCGGAAGATTCTGGCCATTTTTCCAGGTACTCCCGGTGACAAAATTATTGTTTTTTCCGACAAGGTTTGTGCGCATATTGACAGATCAACCGGGAAAACAATCTTTTTCCCCCTGCCGGCGGTAGAAATAATTGCAGTCGAAGGAGGAAAAGACAGTGACGGCAGTTCCATTTACCTCCAGTCACCATTTATGGCAGGAGGAAAAGGAGGCATGTATATCAGCAGTGATCTTGGAAAATCATGGAAGCAGATCAACAATGGCTTGTTGCCTGATCCGGCCGGCGATATTCTTCCCTCTTTCAGGCAGGCCCTTGCTGTGTGTGAATCAAGACCTGAAGTAGCTTATATCTCGGTCGATGTTCCCAAAAAAGATGCTTCAGGTGCCTATTATGAGCTATACTGCATTTATAAAACAGAAAACGGAGGGATTAAGTGGGATCCAGTACTTGTGTCTTCCTCCCCTGGTGGTTACCTGACAGGTAATTTCAGCGGGTCATGGATGGAGCAAAGCTATGATCCCGGATGGGGAGGCAGTCCGATTGATATGGGCGTGGCGCCGAATGATCCGGACGTCTGCTTTGCAGGAGATAACGGCCGCGGATATAAAACCACCGACGGCGGCAAATCATGGATCCAGGTCTACAGCCATAATAATCCGGACGGAACATACTCGAGCAACGGCCTCAATGTGACAACATGCTATGGGATTCATTTCGATCCCTTTGATAGAAATCACTTTTTCATCTGCTATACCGACATTGGATTGTTCCATACTTTCAGCGGAGGTAAAAGCTGGCTCCACTCAATTAACGGATTGCCGTACAGATGGGTGAACACCTGCTATGATCTTAAGTTTGATCCCGCGATCAAAGGTAAGGTCTGGTCAGTGTGGGCAGATGCCCATGATCTTCCAAGGACTAAAATGTTCGGCGGCCGTGGCTTCGGCGGTTTTGTTGGAGGAGTCGCAGCTTCTGAAGACGGGGGACTGACATGGAAAAAGAGCAATGACGGACTTCCTGAGAATTCAGTATGCACCAATATAATGCTGGACCCGGAATCGCCGGCAGGCAGCAGAACCCTGTACGTAAGCGTATTTGACAGGGGCATCTATAAATCGACGGATGACGGAAAAACCTGGAACCCTATAAACAATGGACTGGGAAACAACCTGTTTGCCTGGCAGCTCAGGCAGAACAGTAACGGACGTCTGTTTGCGCTGTTCGTCCGGGGAATGGCCAGAAAACAGACAATTGACGGCTCGGTGTATTTCAGTGACGATAAAGGCAGCACATGGAGCCCTCTTCCCCTTGCGGAAGGCGTGAATGGTCCTCATGATCTCATGATTGATCCGGTCAATCCCGATGTAATGTATGTAAGCTGCTGGCCACGTGGTGATAAAGGTGAAGATACAGGAGGAGGAGTTATTAAAACTACCGATGGCGGCAAAAGCTGGCGCAAGATTTTTGATGAAAGGATCCGGGTCAACTCGGCAGGAATGGATCCGGAGAATCCATCTGTCATTTACATCAACACTTTTCAGAATTCGGCGTTCCGTTCTGAAGACGGAGGAGAAAGCTGGAAGCGGATCGAGGGATACAGGTTCAAATGGGGACAGCGTGCCATTCCTGACATACACAACCCGGGTATGTTATACCTTACAACCTATGGTGGCAGTGTATTCTACGGACCGGCGAAAGGAATCCCCGGCAGCACCGACGATATCACGAATATGCCCGATGGCTGGTGGTAATAGATACTTCCGGATTGAGGATATTGTTTTTTACCCTTAATTTTAAACTGCAGGTCAAAAATACGCAGTCTCAAATTGCAATTACCATCAGTAACAGAAGCTCAGCGGTCCTGAAATACCCGATTCAAGCAGAGGCAGATCCTTGCCAGGCAGGCTGCTTAGGGGTGAAGTAGTCCACAGATCTTTTAAGCTGCCATACTGGATAAAATCACCAATGATCCTGTTCCTGTAAGGATTGGCGACCCTTATCACAACACTGTTGTCCTTTTCCCTTACAAGGGATGATACTTCAAACCGGTAGCCGGGAAAGGCGGAACATCCTGCCGGCTGGCCATTGATGCTTACCTCATAAGGGGTTCTGATACTGTCAACACATAAATAAAGTAATTTCCCGCTAATCAATTCTTCGGGAAGATCGAACTTCAATGAGTACCTGGCTTTGCCTGAATAATACTTAATTTCCGGATCGTCGAAAGTGATCCATGATTTAAGGGAATTTATCTCCACCGGCTTTTTATCCGGCAAATCCTCGAATTCAAGCGTCCCCTTTAGATCAGCGGGTATATATTTGTGTTCAGGTTCCTTGTATACCGGAATATCAGATGAAAGCTTATCCCTGAATACAATGAATAGGGATTCGCGCGGCTGAAACTTAAGATTTATTACTGACCGCCCTTCAGATTCACTGAAATCTTCTACCCTGTAAGTTTTTCCATACTGCGGATCCCAAATTTCAGGATATTTTCCCCTGATCCGGAAAGCAAGCTCACTGTGGCAAACTCTGTCTTCCTGATTTACAATATAATAAATATCATCCGGACCTGCTTTTTTATGAATGTAAATAAGCTTCCCGCCGTCGCTGACTTTACAGGAAAGATCGGGCCGGATTCCTAGTTTATCAATAATGTCCATAAGCTTCAGGCCAGCATAAACATGCCCTTTACCGTACTTATTCTCATTTATCCCGCCGGTTCCCGCTTTTCCCCAAACATTTTCAGAGATCTCACCGATAATCTTATCATTCTGAACATGGTCCAGGAATCCTGGCGCCCGGCCTGGCCTTGGCCCAACGACCGTGGCACCTGCTTTAACGAGTTCCCCGATTCTTTCAATTGTCACTGGATTCATATAAATATCATCGGGCAAAAGCAGAATATCATAGCTTAGTCCGTTATCGAGACGGAGTTTGCCATCCTCAACCCGGCAATGATTTTTAAGAATATCGAAATTGCACAGCTGAATATTGTAACCTGGCGGCAGCCGATGGTCACTCTGATTTTCAGGATCGAGATAAAACCGGTCGCCTGTAAAACACAGAATATCCGCAACCGTGACGCCCTGCTGCAGGATGTACTGGACCCGTGCATGATAGGTAAACCACTGTGATGCAAAGCTCCACCATGGATTGTGCCTGTTAAAACTCTGCCCGAATTGTCCGAGGGTAATTCCCGGCTTTTTTTCAAACGGCTGGTGGACATAGCTGTGAAGCACCATCTGATTGATCCCCGAACAGAAAGCATTGTCCCCGAATAACTTAAGATTCCATGGGTACTCACTGTAATTGGCATATCCGGTATAGGCTTCGGCGGGTACCACATTTTTACCATACAGGGCTCCGGCATATGCCGGCATGGGAAATGAGGTTTTTTCAACCTGCCTGTAGTTTACCAGGCCTGTCCTCCTGTCAGGATTGGCCCAGAATTCGAACATGGGAACATCCACATAACTGTTTGAACGAAGAATATCAACGGGAGGATATCCGGTGCCTCCGTAAATAACTTCAGCATGGGATTTCAGGCCGTTCTGCATGCAGAGCCTGTGAAAATGCTGATAATAGTTCTCCTCGATAAGTTCGGCTATCGTAAGCTGAAAATCCTGCAAAAATCTTTCGGTGGCAGCAGGATTATCTATTGTAATACCGCAAATAACAGGCATCCAGTTGATTATGTCGTATTTTCTCCGCTTCCCGAATTCACCGGCAAAATTCGCGGTCCAGTTCTGATACCTGCACTCCCAGCTGTCAATAAAAAGATACTCAAACGTATTTCCTGTATATTTCCCTGCATGGCTGACAAGCTTTGCGGGGAAGCTCCGGAAATGCAGGTTGAGGGCAGCAGTATCCATCTTATCGCATTCCAGTCCCCTGCCGGCATTGGTGGCCGGGGCATTCATGGCTCCAGTTGTGGTATAACCTATACGCAACAACACCCATTTTCCGGACGGAGCCTCCCACCTCAGCGTTCCCTCCCTGTCCATATTGCCGGTTAAGTCAACAACTGATCCGGAAGGGACCGAAAATCGCTGATCCTCTCCCTCCACCTGAAAATCATCCAGCTTATGGGCCATTGTGGTACAGGTTTTTTCCAGATGGTAGGGTATCACCGTGTGATATGAAGGCTCCTCATTTTCATTAAGAAGTTCAAGCTCGGAAATATCCAGTGCATCCACGCCAGCCAGATCCCTGAATTCCAGCCTGAAATATTTCGCCGACTGATGACCCGTTTCGAGTATAGTTGTCCTGTTCAGGTAAGGACCTGAAAATTCCCTGACGGTTTTGAATATTTTCCCGTCCTTTGAAACTTTAAGTTCAAGTGTAAAACAGATCTCGTCGAGGCTTGTCCAGGCAAATTCCACCCTGGGATGGATTGCCAGCGATGACATCTGAAAATCGTTTACAAATGAAATGTCTATTGTGGAACCGTTTCTTATTTCTTCGCTGCTGAATGGGTTGGCATCATAAAGAATTGTTCTGCCGGCTTTCCCGTTAACCTTAATTTCAGGTGCCGCCTTCTGAAAAGAATTGATCCCGTCGGAGGCAGGTACCGCAAGAACGCAGATATCCCTGTAAAAATTATGACTGGCGGCAGGTTCCTGCAATCTGATTTCCAACTTTTTCCCTCCTTCGGCCACCGATCTGCTCCACACACATCTTTTCATCGAATTGGCAGGATCAATCCATGGTCCTCCGCTTGAACTCCATCCGTCGCAGTTATGCACGCCCAGGGTCATGCCAAGCCTGTCAGCTTCGGAAAGAGCCCATTCAAACATCCGGTACCATTCCTCAGTAGCAAATTTCACCGGCGGGACACCAAGATCCCTCTCATTGAAAAGCCCTACATTCAGGATGGTTGCTGTGGAAATACCCTGATCCTTCATCGCTTCAAGATCCTTCGTAATACCTTCCCTGGTTACGGCATTATCGAGCCAGTGCCACCAGGCATGAATGTAACTGGAAGACGGTGGATCTGCAAATGCGGAAGGGTTCAGTCTGCTTACCTGATGTTGCCTGCAGCTCATTGCAATACAGCAGACAACGGTCAGTGACAAAAGACCTGACAGGTTAATATACTTTTTCATTTACGGGTTAATTTAGGGAATCAATATATAAAAACAGTTTTACCAGATCTTTTTCTTTTTTGAAATTGATCTTTTCCTTTTTGACAAAGGAGTTTATTTCCTGGCTACTCCTGCCCAGGATATCAGACAGCTCACGGGAAGACCTGAAATTTTTTGGCAATCCGGTACCCGTATCGATATAATACTCCGCGGGCCTGTCAACTATTTTTGGGGGGATCTCATTCACGATCCCGTCCGATGGTTTTCCTGCCATGAAGACTTTATAATCTCTTCTGAGAAGCTGATTTTTGCCTTTGCAGATCTGGACAAGAAAACCAGCGATCATTTTCCCTCCTATAGCGAAAGACCTGTAAACATAAGTGGATGAATCAAATACGATTCTCTCAATGTTATCTATGTTTCCGAGGATCCGGATGGTCTGATCGGGCATCATGATCTCAATCTGTCCATGGTATGCATTATACCTCATTGGAATATCTGTAAACACTTCTTTTTCAATAGTATATATTTCTCCGTTGGCAAAATTCCCGTTAAAGTATTCTGAACCTTCCACGGCGGAATCGTCCCGGTCGCCTGCACAATACCCCGGCGTACCGCTTGATATCTGCATTTTGGAAGCGAAATCCTGGAGCGATCTGTTGAAATACAGGTTATCCTGGCTGTAGCCCATGAAGGCAGCAGATATCATAATGCTGGTCAGTATGAAGATCCTTGTTTTCATTGAAGGTAATTTTAGTCCGATTTTTGCCTGGTTATTCGGCAATACGGCAGGAACAACATGAAGCCATTTTGTCAGTAATCCGTAAACTATGAGTCATCAATCAATCATCACTTTTTTATCAGTCAGATAATCAGTTTGTCCGGAATGTACTATGATCCTGTACTTTAATACGAGATCACTGTCGACGGGCAAAGTTACCCGCTGTCGTCCCGGATACACAATATTCTGCATGCTGCCCTTCTGCCTGAGGATCCATGGTGCAGGATAATTCGGGGTCTGCGGATCGCATATGATGGCAAGTCCGCTTTTGCGGCCGGGGCTGCCCAATGATCCCGATATATCAATCCAGGCCCCTGCATCGATCTGAAGATTCTGAGGCATTACTGTTCCTTTACCGGAAACAAATGCCACATCATCAGGAAGCTTTATCCTGGCACAAAATCCTCCGTAGCCCTTTTCGTCGTCAGACCCGCCGATGCTCACTCCATTGGTAAGTGCCCTTAATCCAATCTCAAAATCAATTATCCTCAATAACTCCTCTTTCCTGTGAGTTGTGATGACGGTATGCTCCCTGACAAACGGGGAGCGGTCGTGCCATAAGGGTGATTTCCACAACACATCGGCTTCCAGTACAGCAGTAGATTCATCTGTCCAGGTTGTCAGCCGGATTACCTCCTGCGAAATATTCTCCATTATCCATCCGTCGGCAATACTCTGATCATTTATATAAATCTGGTGCCACGCCCAGTAGATGCCCCTGTGATAAGGATGGTCCTCCGGAGCTTCTTCCGTGAGGGTATCCCCGTCGAGAGAATAGAGCGGGTGCAGGTAATTGTTGCAGATGTACTGGTTGCCGATAACCCCGGGTTCCCTCTGATAATGGAACACCGGATCCCCTGATTCGTAAAGATCAAGCCCCTGTGCATTCTGCCTGAACTCAAAGCCTTCCTTTCTTTCTGCCGAAGTGCCGCATGAAATCAGAAAACAGAAAAATACCATCAATATGCCGGAAGTGTCTTTCAAAAGGAAATAATCTGACTAAAATAATAAATACCTGATAACTGATGTGAATCCTTCATGATCATGTGTCACTTTCATGATGTTCTTCACTGCTGTAACATGAATATTCATACTGTGCTGAAGATTAAGGATCAGCATATCACGACAAGTTACAAAAAGAAAGTCAGTATAAAAACAATTCTGATTTTTTTGTGATATCCGGAAAGAGTGGCAGGAACTTTTATGTTATGCCCGGCTGTGAGCCGGATAGCGCCATGGGAATGATCGGGGCAGGAGCCGCAGGATAAAGGAAGATATTAAAGACATTTTCCTGTATTCCAAACATTTTCACTTTAAATGAAAAAAGCAGGGCTGTGATAATGGACAGCAAGATCATATTGACATATATTAGTGTAATAATTAATATATATCAACTACTTGATTGATATATATTAATTAATCCAATATCTGTTTTTATCTTTCAGGCCAGTCAATTCATTAGGTTTGTCAAACACAGGCTGCAGCAGTCATGGTTGCCGGAACCGGATCACGATACTCAGTACGTAAGAATTACATCCGTATTCCTGTTCAGGTCAGTCGTGATTGAGCTGCTTCCTGATACAATGGTGTAGGGTGTGAAAAAAATCCTGTCCTTTCCGTTCGCCTGATATTCCGGAAGTTCAGCACTGAATTTTCCCTGATTGTTTGTTTTGCCCTGCACGGCAATTTTCCCGGTATTGTCAAATATAGTCACATCCCGGTTTTCCCCAGGTCTGCCCGGTTTATCCATCAGAACAGCATTCAGGGTCCAGTACACGGTAAATGAATGATCCTGGTCGGTGGCATCAATACCGAACTCCTGCCCTCTGACAAAATTTGACCTGAATTTTATATGCTTTGCCACACAATCATCACAGCCTGAGCTTCCCATGCGGAATGTTTTAAAGGGATCATTGCCGGTTGCGATCACCGTGTTGCAATAAATATCTGAATTGGCGGCGCCTCCGTACATTGAAGCTATCCAGGCTGCAGGCACATTGGTTCTTATGACATTGCCGTAAAACTGTCCTCCATAGTATCTGGGCCCGCCGCAGATATACAGGGCCGCTGTAATTACCCTGGAGGAAGGATCCGTCTTTTCAACGGCGAATTCATTGTCATACACGTAATTCTCCCCGCCGCTTGCACTGTAATATATTCCCCAGCACATGGGAATATATTCTGCCGGCCCAAAATCCCTTGCCGTTATGAAGATCCGGTTATCATGTATCCTGTTGCCGGCAGATGCATTCCGGGAACCTGGTGCGGCATTGTAATCACCAAGCCTGATTGCAGCGGTACTGTATTCTTCCCTTCCGTATTCGCATGTCGGTTTCGATGTCTCAATTTTGAAAAGATTGTTGAAAACTTCAGTATATCTCGATACATAAATACCCGAACCCTGTTTTGGCTCGAACCTGTTATTGAAGATCTTAGAGCTGTCGCCCGTACCCATGATGCTGTAATGATTTGTAACCCACTGGTCGTTTACAAAAAGATTATCATGCACAACAGAGTATTTTCCTGTTACCGACAGGCATCCCTGGCCTCCGAAGAACTCCGAATTGGACACTTCCGATGGGTTTGTGCCCCGGATCAGAACCGAACAATGGTTAACATGCCGCTGAATGAGAAAGGGAACATCCGCCTCAAACCTGCAGTTTTTTATCTTTGTCTGCAATATGTCGGCGCTTCCGCAGCTGATACCCGCAGTCACAATTTTGACGTTTTCGAGGACAACCATTACGTCGGGTGCGGATGACTGGATACCCCACGACTGGATTCCCGGGGTACCTGCTTCAATTATCCCGTTTTTAATCGTGATAACCCCTGAACCGCTGATATGCGGCAGGGATGGCAAGGGCAGGTTCCGCTCAAAGTCGCCGGTAAAATCATAGAAGGCAGGTGTGACCGGAGGATATGATTCCGCGATAATATGATCGTAATGAGCCAGTGGAGTCGTATTTCCGATAATGCTTATACCCGCATCCATTGCCGGACGAATATCAATCTCGTCAACCAGGCAGTCGGTGTCTGCCTTAATCCTGACCCTGTATTTTCCTGCAGGCAATCCATGCAGATGAGCAAATACAAATCCGCCTCCCAGACGGGGAGATTTCTTCTCAACCGGGCAGCTGATCCTCGTGCCGTCGCCGTATTTTGTGGAGCATACCACGTTCCGGCCCTGCGCATCCTCAGCAAAAATGCTCACTTTCATTTCATCATCCGGGTATTTCTTCATATCATGATAATACCTGCCAGTAATCCCGCACATTGCAAAATACGATCTGCCGGCAACCGGCAGATTCACATATTGCGACACGATTTCATCATCGGGCTGCAGGCTCATAAGCTTACTGCCCATGAAAACATGAACCTCTTCAGTGTTACGGATCTCAGCCCCGGGTGCCTTTGAAAGATCCCAGCCGGACGATCCTTCTTCAAACCCCGAATTCGGAATATGTTCATAGCCGCCGGCAGCATATCTGAGAGTATATCCGTTCAGGTCGAGGGTAACATTATTTCCAAGGAACAATGCGCTTCCTTCTGCACTGATATCATTCACAAGTACGAATCTCCTGCCGTCTCCGGCATAGCTCCCCGGAGAACTGACGGGAATCTCACCGGGCGTGAGATACCGGTGTGCAACGGGGGAATACTGCGGAAGAAGCTGCGGGCATAACAATAACCCGACAAGCATTAAATGCACCTTTTTCATATGATATTAAATTTATATACTACTAAATATTAAATGATTCACATGGAACCCGCATGAATTATATTTTCATGCTTGTTTTTGATTCTGTATCATGTGGGGTTCATATCTGTCTGCTTTATATTATCCGCTGACCCGATAATGACCTTGTTCTGCATATCCCAGGCTGACCCCGCTGAAACCATCCTGACATGATTAAGTCCTTCTTGCCTTCATCATTTATTTTCCGTATTCAAACAAAGAACTGCACGGGGACAGACATACCTGGGCCAATCTGCCGGTTCAAACTTAAAATCATTCAACACTTTGTAGGAGCATATTAAATGAAAGCTTTTATAAGATGTATATTATCAAACAAAAATAATCATTTCGCATTAATAAGGTTTTGAAATAATCATTAAATTTGTCATCCTGTCAACTATTTTCCTTGCAAATTAAATGAGAAGCTTTTTCCAGAACTTTCAAATGACTCTCCTGACGGCAGCGGTACTGTATGCTGCATCATCACAGGTGTTGTATGCCCAGGAAGACATGATGCATTTCAGCAAGGTTTTCAACAGGGCAAAACCATACAGGATCTTCCTGCCTGCAGATTACCACAAGCTTGACAGGCATTACCCGGTTATCTATTATTTTCATGGCAACACCGGTGATCACAAACTCGACATTCCGGGAATAAGCGGGCTTGTCAATGCCAACGGTGTTATACTGGTTGCCTGGAACGGCAGGTCTGAGGAGTCAGATCTGAGGCCATACAATATAGGCAACCACTCAAACATCAAATACAATATACAGTTCAGGGATTATTTTCCTGAACTGGTTGATTATATCGACAAAACCTACCGTACCATTCCTGACAGATCAGCCAGGGGTGTTATCGGGCACAGTATGGGCGGAATAATGTCATTCTTCCTTGCGGGTCAGTATCCTGATCTCATCTGCGCTGCTTTCAGCTCAAAAGGGTCACCCGAATTTTTCATCGGAACCCCGGCGCGCCACACTCTGTATCAGGTCAGGAACATGTTTAAAAACCTCATCGGCATAAAGACAGGATTTGCGACAAGCACGGAATGCGAACTGTATTATCTTAACAATGAAGTTATTAATGGTGCACTGAACGAGAAAGATCTTGATTTCAGACTTTTCAGGTATGAAGGGAGCCATGATATCACTCCCAAACAGTTCAGCGATGCATTTGAGTTTGTGGCTGAGGCTTTCAGGAATCCTGAACCGGCACCTGAGCGCTGGCATCACGCAGATATATACCCGGATTTCAGGATATGGGGTTATGAGGTGGAAAGTAATCTAAACGAACCTGGTTTCATCGACATGAAAGGAGTTACCAGGGGCGGATTCGGAATTTCCACAAAATCATGGGAGCCTGACGGCAAGCCGCTAAAGGGAGTGAACATAAGGGTGAAAACAGCTCCGTTGTATTCACCCAATACCGTATATACAATTCTCGACTACAGTCATTCAACCGGTTCTGCAAAGATTTGTCAACTTACTAGCGACAAATCGGGAAGGATCACCGTTGATACAGACAATGAGAATCACCAGATCGGAATTTTCAGGAAAAAGGATCCTCCAGAAATTGTATTTATCAAACATAATGTAAATGACAAAGGATCATTTCTCGATCAGAAAGATGAAAATTCACTGAATCTGACTTTTCTCAACAGGGGAGGGAGCAAGGCAGAGAAGGTCTTAGTTACACTGAGCACCGATGTTCCGGGAGTTTCCATCGCCAATCCGGTTATTGAACTGGGCTCTCTTCCTTCATGTGAGCTGAAAGCCTTGCCGCAGGGATTTAAAATTACTGCCCGCAACAAACCGCCCTCCGACGGTTCTCCTTTCATGATAAGATTCAACCTTGCGATCAGGGACGGAAAAAACAGGGTGTGGAAGGATGAATTTGATGTTCCTGTCTTTTTTGATGTTCCTGAATTTACGCATCTTGGGATCGACGATGGCGACAGCGAGGTTTTCGGCAGCGGCAACGGGAACAACATCGCTGAACCGGGAGAAACCGTTATGATTTATGAGATATCAAACGGAAGCAAAAGACTGAGGCTATATTATGATGACCCATACATAGACGGGGAACGGTTATATGATGAGATACAGCCCGACAAATGGGGTGATGGATATTCCCTGTCATCACTTATTCATATTTCTGACGTCTGTCCTCCGGGGCATAAAATAAGGTTTCTTGCCTGCTATGAAGTAAAGGACTGGCAAAAGATCAGGAGAGATGTAACATGGGGTACCTTCACACTAACCGTTGGCGGTGAATTGCACGGAAAACAATAATCAAACCCAATAATCCAGGAAACATGCAAAAACTGAAAAACAAACGGCCGGAAAGGATCCTGATCCTTTTTGCACTGGCAATTATATCAATGTCCGTTCATGTGACAAAAGCTTCAGTTCCGGCTGATCCGGCAGCCAAACGGGCTGATGACAGGGGGAAGGTTTTTATAGTGAATGCTCCGATACGTGATATTGCAGAGTTTCGCAAACTGGTTATCCAGGCTGCACGCCTGAAGCCGTACGGGGAAGTTCAGGTGAACATCAGCGCACTTGCCGGCGGCGGATTTCACGAGGTTCCTGAGGGGAACAATTTCTGGCACCAGTATGCCAGTTACAATGCAACTCTTTTCAAATTCTTTCCCGATCCCGCAATTGCACCCTTCATACCGGCTGATTTTGTCAAAAGAAACCGTGAATACCTGCTTGCCAGGGCCAGAATACTGAGGGAATATGGCATTAATGCCGAGTTCTGGTGCAATGAACCAAACTTTCTGCCAGATGCTTTTTTTGACAGATATCCCGGTCTCAGGGGGCCGAGGGTTGATCATCCGCGGCGGGGTAACCATCCTGCATTTTCTCTTTGCATGGACCTTGAACAAAGCAGGAAAATGGTTGCCGGTATGATTGAGGAACTGCTAAAAAACGTTCCTGAGATCAGAACCTTTGTTTTCAAGACCAATGATGCGGGGTCAGGGATATGCTGGTCCGACTGGCAGTATTCCGGTCCGAACGGGCCCTCACGCTGCAGGGGAATATCCATGGGCAGGAGAGTTGCTTCGCTGATGGAGCTGTTCAACGAGGGAGCAAAAAAGACCGGAAATGAATTGACGATATATCTTGCCGAATCTATGTTTTCCGATGAGGAAATGACTGATATACTGAAATATCTTCCTGCAAACTGTCATGCACTCGGAACGGATTCCGACAACTCAATATCCATCGGAAGCAATATTTCAGGTTATTATCCCGTCAGAGGGCTTCTTGATCCGGTTGATCTGTTAAGGAAAATCGATCAGATGAAAGATGACAGGTACAAAACCGTTTTTATCAATTTCAAATCGTATTATGACAGGGGATACGAACTGATGCCGGTCATTGAAAAGGTGATTGATCTGATCACTGACAATATGGGACAACCAGCTGTTGAAGGGGAAATTGCAAGGATGCTGCAGGTTGAGGATCTGTGCAGGAAATGGGCCGGTGACAGGGAATCTAAAAAGCTTTTTGATGCAATTATGCTCCTGGAAGATGCAAAAAAATATAAGAACTCAGCGGTCGGCAATGTAACAGGCATTTACTGGGGTGTTTCCACGAGGCATATCAACAGACCGCTGGTTTTCGCTCCCCAGCTGCTGACCAGGGAAGAGGAAGCCTACTTCCTCCCCTATGTATTCAATCCATCCACTGAAGAGGCAAGGATGGATTACACGGATATTCACGGAAGCCACAACAGTGTTCCTTCCGGGGTTATTCCACGCTATGTTTCGATGATTGTTAGAGCCGCCGGGTTAATGGAGGGCATTGGAAAGGACATCCCTGAATCCATGTTCATACAAACATGGGCCAGGGCATTGAGACTTCATGCAGGCATTATGCGGAGCGCCGGAAATTTTGCCGAGGCCCAGGCCATCAGAGACCGCAATGCTGATAAGCTCAGCCGGCCTCCCCACAGGCCCGGCAAGGAGCCGACCTGGGACGGAGATCCCGACCTACAGGCGTTTAACACCGTAATGCGCGATGAACTGGATAATGCCGGGGAACTCATTGAACTCCTCAGCGGCGGAGGTACGGACATCCTCTGTCATGCTTCCGACCCTGCACAGGAGGATACTTTCCTGCTCGGACCCGGACTGATACGCCAGCTGAAACTAAAGCAAAAAATCATGCTGGCTCACTGGACGGATATTGAAGGTTATCTGGCCACCCCGTTCAAATAAGTTAATGAAAATAAATATATTTGCAGCATCAAACAACCACGTTGAAATGAAAACACGATTGATCCTTGCAGCTGTTTTAATTATACTGATCTCTTCTTCATGCGGACAAAGAAAGAGAGGCGACAAAACTGCGGTGAAGGGAGATCCGTTTCCGAAAGAGATGGTGGAATTCGTGCCGTATGAAAACAATCCTGTGTTCACAGGGACAGGGCAGGACACCTGGGACAGGACAATCAGGGAAAGAGGATTCATACTTAATGAGAACGGCACCTACAAGTTGTGGTACACCGGTTACAACGGGCCTGATACGGTGACAAAATACCTTGGATATGCAACGTCACCTGACGGAATAAACTGGACCAGATATGAGGGGAATCCTGTTTACAACAAGCGATGGACCGAAGATATGTTTGTTTTCAGGGAAGACAATAATTATGTCATGTATGCCGAAGGCAGAAATGATGTTGCACATATCCTGATTTCTGAAGATGGCATCAACTGGCAGGACCAGGGTGATATTAAAATTCTCACCACAAAGGGCGATACAATACCCGGACCGTACGGTACTCCCACTGTATGGCATGAAAATAACCTCTGGTATTTATTCTACGAAAGGAATGATGATGCCATCTGGCTGGCAGTATCCAACAATCAGAAAACATGGGTCAATTTCCAGGATGAGCCGGTGCTTGAAAGAGGACCGGAAAACTACGATTCGGGTGCTGTGGCAGTAAACCAGATCCTGAAATTCAGGGGAAGGTATTATATGTTCTATCATGCCACCTCCGATCCTTCATGGATAGAACCCGGGAATTCTGCCGTATGGACTTCCAATGTGGCAATGTCAGAAGATCTGTATCACTGGACAAAATATCCCGGAAATCCGATAGTTGAGGGAGATCATTCAAGCCCAGTGCTTGTGCCTGACGGCGATAAATTCAGGCTTTATACAATGCATCCCGGGATCTGGCTGTATTTCTCAAAATGATACTGCCATGCATCAGGGCTGAAGAATGCTTATCCAACCTTTGCCAGCCTGACAGTCATATTCAGATTCAGCCAGCTGGTTTCCAGGCAAAGTCAGTTCTTAATTCTTCTTCAGTCTGATTCTGCAGTACCACTTGTCGCATTGCATAAAAATAATGTCAGGTTCTATCTCGAAAATAGTGGTATAGCATGATCCCGCATTCCGGATGATCTTATCCGTTTTCCATGTTTGTCCTCCGTCATTGCTGATTGACAGGCTTGTATAGCCTTTCCCCGGATATTCAAATAATCCTTTGTCTCCTGCATCTGATATTATCGACCATCCTTCAGGAAATCTTTTCCCCCAGCTTAAAGCAATGCGGCCGTCGTGAAGTGTGATGAGACAGGGGTCGCATCCCCGGTCAAATCCTGTATACAGGGGAGGCGTCCAGGTTTTTCCCGTATCGGCACTCCACGATGAATAAAGAGGAAAATGGTGTCCCGAGCGCATGACGCAAAGAAGTCGTCCGTCGTTTAATTTTGTTATTGCGGGTTCAACAAATCCTTCCCCGACCGGTTCTCCGGCGTGAGGAACAGCAACAGTTGAAAGATAATTCCAGGTGCGTCCCTTGTCCCCCGACTTCACAATAATTGTCCGCATCATGTATTCAAGTTCTTTCATTGCATCCCTGTTCGAGGGCAGAACAGTATCAGTTTCCATGTTCCCATACATTGTCATAAGCCACAGATCAGGAGATATTTCAAGAATGGTTCTGTAAACGAATATGCCGTACCAATTGTCAATGCCATTATCCGGCATGCAGCCTCCAGGGATATTGAAAACCGGTTCCTCCGTTGTTATTGTCTTCAGGTTGTCAGTGGAACGCCAGGCTTTGCCCTTGTATACACCGGGTTCAATAAAGGAAGTAGGGCCGTCAAGAGCATAAAACAGGCCGTCTTTTACAAAAACAGCTCTTTCCGGAGCTCCGTTCACATCTCTGAATACAGTATCCGTGAGTTCTGATAAGGATCTGCCTGCATCGTGGCTTATAAAATTTTTGAAATAGACAGATCCGTCAAAGTTTCTGAAGCAGCGTGTCCATTTATCATCCGAGTTCATTGAGGCAATCACGGGTTTGCCTGTGATAACATAATTAACGGTTGTTTTTTCATTGATACGATTACAGCTTCCCAAAGCCAGACATAACAGGAGCAGAGCCGGGAAACCAGTCAGGCGACTGACCGGCAGGCTTTTTGGTTGTGATATCATGGTAATGTTTTTTATACGGAAACGGGGATCAGATTTAGTCAGGACAGATCTTTTTTTATTGCTTTTACGGCTGACCCCGGTCCCGGATGCATTATTTTCTTATTTGTCCGTTCCCTTCTATGATCCACTTATATGTAGTAAGCTCATTGAGAGCCATGGGACCCCTTGCATGGAGTTTCTGGGTCGCAATGCCTATTTCGGCTCCCAGGCCGAATTCAGCTCCGTCGGTAAAAGCGGTAGATGCATTCGAATAGACCGAAGAAGCGTCAACAAGCTTAAAGAAACGGTTTATCCTTTCGCTGTTTTCGGAAATTATTGCTTCGCTGTGCTTTGAACCAAACTCATCAATGTGGGCAACAGCCTCTTCGAATGATCCTGCTGTTTTAACTGCCATTTTATAGGAAAGGAACTCGGTTCCGAATGAATCTTTCTCAGCTTTTTTGAGAAGTTTCGCCGGATACCTGCCTTCGAGTGCACGGTAAGCTTTTTCATCAGCATATATAACCACATTGTTGCCGGCACATAATTCCACAATATAACCCAGGTCGTCAAGCCGCTTTTCGTGAATTATCAGGCAATCAAGGGCATTGCATACACTTACCCTCCTGGTTTTTGCATTGTGAACAACTGCCCTGCCTGTTTCCCTGTTTCCAAACTCATCAAAATAGGTATGGCACACACCGGCTCCGGTTTCAATTACCGGGATGGATGAATTGTTCCTTACATAGTCAATAAGATCACGACCTCCGCGGGGAATGATCAGATCAACATAATCCCTCGCATTCAGAAGCTGAATTGTTTCTTCCCTTCCGGCCGGAAGGAGGAAGGCAGCGTTCTCGTCAATCCCGTTTTCTGCAAGGACCTTCCGGATAATTGAGATAATGGCGGTATTGGAATTTATTGCGTCGCTTCCTCCCTTAAGGATACAGGCATTGCCTGATTTAAAGCAGAGTGAGAACACGTCAAAGGTTACGTTGGGTCGTGCCTCATAAATAACGCCCACAACTCCGAAAGGTACCGATACCCTTTTTACAATGAGCCCGTTGGGGCGGACTTCCTCCGACAGGATCCGGCCCAGCGGATCGGGCAGACTGGCCACGTTCCTCATATCACCGGCTATGTTTTTTATCCTTTCGGGAGAAAGGAGCAACCGATCATACTTTGGATCCGACTTTTCCATCAGGTCGAGATCCTTCCTGTTGGCTTCCAGGATCATATCCGTACTTTCAATCGCTCTTTCCGCTACTTTCAGGATAACGTCCCTGATTGCAGACTGATCCAGGGAAGACAGGGTTTTGCCGGCTTTCAGCACTTTCCTGAACACCTCTTCCATGGAACCTTTTGTGATGTCTTTATTCTTTTCCATAACACTCATCCCCATCATTGATTAATTTTCAGCTTTAAATCGTTACATTGCCTTTTATCTCCTGGCTGATAACAAGGAAATCACAATGAATAAAAGGTTTGCTATGTTTCTGTCCGATAAGTTTTGTAGTTTTCTCAGAATCAAATTTCGTCTGCCCCAAACCAATATACTTACCTTCCTCATCCAGTACCCGCACAATATCACCGCTTTGGAAATAACCTTCAACCCCGGTAATTCCTATAAACAGCAGACTTGCCTTTTCACTCAGTATGGCGGCTTTTGCGCCATTGTTTATAAATACAGCGCCTTTGGCAAAAGTATCGGAATGATTGAGCCATTTTTTCACGCCGCTCTTTTTATTTACACTGGCATGAAAATGGGTAAAAGGTACATCCCTGCCCCTGATTATATCCGTTATTATCGAATCCCTGTTGCCATTTGCAATATAGACATCAATACCCAGGTTGGAGATCTTCCTCGCAGTTGAATACTTCGATAGCATCCCGCCCCTGCCAAAACCTGATTTGATGGCTGATATGCCGCCCGATACATTATGAGAATCAGGATATACTTCCCTTATAAGTTCAGCTCCCGGACTGTTGGGTTCCGAATTGTAAATACCGTCAACATTGGTAAGGAGAAACAGAGTATGGCAGTCCATCATCGCAGAAATCAGACCCGACAGCTCATCATTGTCGGTGAACATAAGTTCGTCAATGGAAATTGAATCATTTTCATTCAGTATGGGCAGAACATTGCTGTCGAGCATTGCGGTAATGCAATTCTTCATATTCAGATAATGACGTCTGTCCATGAAACTTTCCTTTGTAGCCAGAAGCTGGCCTACCTGCATTCCGTATTTCCCGAACAGGAACTGGTAATTTGCCATAAGCTTAACCTGTCCGATGGAAGCCCATATCTGTTTTGCACCTACAATATTTGTCCTTTTCGACGGTACAACCTCGCTCCTGCCGGCAGCAACCGCTCCCGACGTTACGAGGATCACTTTTTTACCCTGCTTGCTCAATACGGAAATATCCTCTACAATCCGAAGGATTCTGCTTACATTAAGCGATCCGTCCTTCTGGGTAATAACATTGCTCCCGACCTTAACCGTTATCCTTTCAAATTTTGATAATTCAGTTTCCAATTTATAAGCTATGCTACTGTTTTTCTTAAATTTTCCCGCAAAAATAACTGTTTTTATGATTAAATGACAGTAATCACAAATAAATTAACTGTTTATGAACGGCCGCAAAGTACTGTTTCGGGGAATTTCCAGGGTATCCTGCCAAAGCTTCAACAATTCAGGCATACTTCAGTATTATCAGGATATACAAATGTTCAGTAAACAGGTTCATCCACTTTGGAAAACTTAATTCATATGAGCCGGGCCTGTCTTCAGCTCCTATCTTATATCACTTTCAAAACTGTAATTCCCGGATCCGGTTTTACAGACGGTATAGCCTGCTTCCTGTTTAACCATGGTTATTTCTTCAAGCTTATCCAACGGAAGTCCGTTCCCGGTAACTGATTCAGGGCCGGTTGCGGGAATATACACGGTTGCAGTGGCGCCGGCAGGAACAGTAATATCCATGCTGAATTTCAGTCCTTTTCTTTTCCAGGTAATTCCGCCTCTTCCAAGCGGGGTTTCGTTATAGTATGAAACCTCATTTATGTCGCCTGCAGGCTGGGGCCTGAAAATGATATGACGATACCCCGGATTCGCTTCATCTGACTTAAAGCCGGCCAGGTTCCTGTAAAGCCATGTCAGCCCGCCTCCAAACATCGGATGGTTTCCGGAAACGCCCCTCCCCCACTCTTCCCATGATGTTGTTGCACCTTTTTCGATCCAGTATCCGTAAGACGGTACGGTTCGTTTGTTCATTGCCTCACAGGCGAGTTCATTAAGTCCGTTTTCAGCCAGGACCTCAAAAAAGAACTGGGTGCCGAAGATACCTGTATCAAGATGCCCGTCATTTGCCATGATATCGGAAGCCAACGCTTTCAGCACCCTGGATTTTTTGTCTTCAGGAACTCCCATCCGCAGGGCAAAGATATTTCCGCCATATTTACCGTAACTTCCCGCAGTCTCATCCCAGAAGTGCGTCATAAATGCCTGCCTTGTTTTTCCGGCTATCGAATGGAATGCCAGGGATTCGTTCTCATTGCCAAGTACTGATGCCACCCGGGCAGTAATATCCGCACATCGCCACAGATAAAAAGTATGTACCATCTCTTCTGGAGGAAACTCATAGGGTGGTGACCATTCCCCGAGGTTCATCCAGGGATTGGGCCTGCTCCCGGCGCCGGCAGACCTGGAATGCATGATACCTTCGCTGTTTGTGAACTTAAGCATGTAATTAACATAGCCTTTCATTCCGCTGTAGCTTTCCTTAAGAATGGCAGTATCGCCGTAGTGGACATAGAATTCCCAGGGCAGGATACTGATCGCGGCGCCCCAGGCCACACCTCCTCCGCACCCGGGCTGCCAGGGAGCCCCGTTGGGTACATAGCCCGACACTGTGTCCTGTGCATCGATTATGTCATGAATCCATTTGTTATAGAATGCCCTTGCGTCAAAATTATGCATCACGGTAACACAGGCTACCTGTCCGTCGCCGGTATATGGTGAACGTTCCCTGTTGGGACAATCGCTGGCAATTCCCCCGTGCATATTGTCGGTCTGGCTCCTCCACCATATTCGGTTGATATCCTCAAAGAGCTGGTTGGAGCATCTGAAACTGCCCGTTGTTTCAACCTTTGTATAAACCGCCTCGGCACTGATCTGTTCTGCCGTCAGATCGCCCGGCCAGTTAAGTATTTCCGCTTCCCTGAATACAAACCAGTTGAACCGGGCCCTGTAGGATTCATTTCTGCTCCCCTTCAGGATGTATGAATTATCACCCGAAGGCACATAATCGTGCAGATACCTGATCTCTATCTTTCTGCCCCTTTCACCTGTAAGCCCGGTAATATGAACCCATCCTGATATCTCCTGTCCGAAATCAACCTTGAAGCGGCCTTCCGAAAGCTTTTCGAGTTTAACCGGTTTCAGGATCTCCATTACCCTGTCGGGGTATGCCATATGGGCCTTTAAGGCGCCCTCCGGTGCTTTTCTAAGAACGGCATTCTCCCAGCCTGAGTCGTTGAAACCAGGCTCGCACCATCCATCCTGCTCCAGACGGGCGTCATAATGTTCCCCGTAAAACACCATGTCCATAAGGATAGGGCTTCTGGCAACCTTCCATGTTTCATCAGTCAAAATCACATCTTCAGAACCGTCGGTATAGCTTATGTGCATCTGAAGAATAAGGCGGGGTGTACCATATCCTCCCGCCCAGTATTTGGCCGGATTATAGAATCCGTTGCCAACCAGTGCCCCAAGGGCATTTTTTCCCTGCCTGAGGCTGCCGGTAACATCATAGGCGAGGTAAAAAACTTTATACCCCTTGAAATTATCCTCCAGGGGTATATTTTCCTTATTCAGGTAAGGACGTTTTCCATAATTGGTCTGATTCGGGACCAGAACATCATCACCCACTTTTTTCCCGTTCAGATACAGTTCGAAATATCCCAGGCCAGTAACATACGCAACAGCGTTCGCAACTTGTTTGCTGACTTCAAACTCTTTCCGGAATTCCGGTGCCGGCGGAGGCAGTAAGTCGGGAAGCTTTGCTCCCGGGCCGGATGGTTTAGGAAGAGGTTCCTCTCCCTGCCATGGAGCGCCAATCCATTTTGCCTTCCATTCACACTGGTCAAGAATACCCATTGACCAGGAAGCAGGGTTGCTCCACGCGGAAACATTTCCATCCCTGTCCCAGACCCTTACCTGCCAGTAACAGGTCTGACGGGATTTCAATGGTTTACCCTTGTAACGGACGTTGCATGACTGGTCCGAAACGACCTTGCCGCTGTTCCAGAGGTCAGCCCTTCCTGACCGCAAAAGGCCGGGGGAGCCTGCCACCCTGATCTCCCAGGCAGTCTGGCGCTGTCCGCGGGCATCAGGGCCCTGTTCATTTACCCATGAGAGCCTGGGCTCCGGTACATCCGTCACAGGCGGATCCCTGAGGTATTCACATGTCAGGTTCGCGGGGGTAATTCCGCAGTCGGGCCCTGCACAATACTGCAACAGGCAAAGGAGAAAAAGGAAAATAAACCTCATTATGGTAAGTTTGTGATATACAATGGATTCTATGATTTGTCAGAACAGTTCACATATGACTGCCCGAAATGAGAATATCAGAAAACCAGGATAGCATACCGGCATGATAATGTCAATAATATGGGTCTGGACCGGGAGGATCAGCGGAATTACAATCCGCATTATTACAACTATTCCGCCGGCCTACATATAGGATGATAAATATCTTTTACTGAGCACAACGGCATGTTTTCTTTCTTCTAGAGAATTTTCAAAGCTTTTGTCTTCCACCTCAATGCAGGCAAAACCCTTGTATCTTATATCATTTAGTGCGGAAATGAACCGTCCCCATTCTATATCGCCCAGTCCGGGAAGCTTAGGTGAATGAAACTCAAGCGGAGTTGCCATAATGCCGACTTCATCGAGCTTGTCCGTGTAAACCTTTGCATCCTTGAAATGGACGTGGAAGATCTTTTCCCTGAATTCATAAAGGGGTCTGACATAATCCATCTGCTGCCATAGCAGGTGTGACGGATCGTAATTCAGGCCAAAACTGGCTGAAGGTATCATATTGAACATCCGGCGCCAGATGGCAGGAGTTGTGGCAAGATTATTGCCTCCCGGCCACTCATCTGCCGTAAACAGCATCGGGCAGTTTTCAATCCCCACCTTTACGCCTTTGGTTTCGGCATATTGAATAACAGGCTTCCACACTTCCTGAAAAATCTCAAAATTCTCTTCAACTGATTTGTTCTTATCCCTTCCGACAAAGGTATTTATCCGGTTAATGCCCAGTAATGCCGATGCATCAATCACCTTCCTGATATGGGAAACATAGAAATTTCTCCTGGCAGGATCCGGATCAAGGGGGTTCGGATAATATCCCAGAGCCGATATCTCAACTCCTTTTACCTTCAGATGGTTATTAATAACGGCACATCGCTGGTCGTCGAGGGTATCAACATCGATGTGAGTAACGCCTGCATACCGCCTTTCGGCTTTGCCCAGCGGCCAGCAGCAGACTTCAACACATTGAAATTCCATTGCAGATGCAAAATCAATCAGTTCCTCAAAGCTTAATTCAGGAACAATGGCGCTGACAAATCCTAGTTTCATATTCTTAATTTTTCCTGTTTGTGTTCTCCTGCTTTATTGTTGGACCTCTGTACGTCTCCAAATTAGTCCCTTGTAAAAACAAAGATATACCTTAACTTCATTTAAATAAAACTTTCATAAAGACTAATGCAATAAGGGATGGAATATCTTCCTGACCCGGGGTATGCAGGTTCAATGAAAACTGAGCCCGGGGACGGCTCGCAGCGGTAAAAGAATTGATTATCAGCTCCCGGATACTGGCGGCGGTTGTTGTACGGAAAACGGGAGTATCCCGGAAAGTGCTGCTGACGAAGGGAATATCCTGCCGGTAACCCTCAATTATCTTTAACTGAGTCTGTCCGCTCTACGGCTCAGCCGGAAAAAGTTCCCTGTATTTCCGTTAATTATGACGCAATCAGTATATTTATTGTATATTTCATCCTTAGGTAGTTTATTTATTAAAGGTCGGCATCCCGCGTGATTTAACCCGATTAAATTCATTAGTATTTATGTTTCAGGTCAGTCATGCGGATTTCATCTCATGCGTAGTTTCTTAATGCAGCCTGAAGTTAATGTTAAACCATAAACAAATGAAATCAAAGATTGCAGTTACCGGAATATGCCTCCTCCTGTCCCTGAACCTGGCGGCACAAAGGGAAATACAGAGCCTGAATGGTATCTGGGAAGTTGAAGAAAGCATTGATGCAGGTAAAGTACCTGCAAGATTCGGACACAAAGTCCGGGTTCCCGGGCTTACCAATACTGCCACTCCTTCATTTGAAGGAGTTGACAGGTTCTATGGCAGGGAGTATTATACTAACCGATGGGTGCAGCCAACCCTCATGAAGCTGGATATCGATGCCGACACCATGAAGATCGGATACAGTCTTCAGAAAAGGAATTATTTCTGGTACAGGAAAACTTTTGAAACGAAGCCCGGATTCGAAGCTGTGATCCTGAAAATCAACAAGGCTCAGTTCGGATCGATGGTGCTGGTTAACGGCAAAAAGGCAGGTGAATATGATGGTTGTTTTACATCCCGCCAGTATGACATTACCCCTTATCTCAAAAAGAAAGGGACCAATGTTGTAATAGTAAGAATCGGGGCGCATCCGGCTGTTTTGCCGCCCTCCGTACCTGCCGGCAACGATTTTGAAAAAAGACACTGGACCCCGGGTATTTATGACGATGTCTCGGTCATTTTTACCAATTATCCATATATTGAAACTGTTCAGGTTGCCCCCGACATACATAAAGGAGAGATACTGGTCAGTGCAAGGGTGATAACCCGCCCGGGCACAGAAACCATAAAACTGACAGGAAAGATAAGGGAATGGAAATCCGGAACCGAGGTTTCGGGATTAACCAAGGACTTTCCAACCGGGGGAGATTCAAGGGCAACTGTTACATTCAGCATTCCTCTCCGTAATGCAAGATTATGGGCTCCATGGGATCCGTTCCTGTACACTCTGAATCTTTCGACGGGAAGCGACGATATGGATGTACGTTTCGGAATGCGTGAATTCAGGTTCGACACCCCGACCAAAAGAGCCTACCTGAACGATAAACTGATTTTTCTCAGGGGATCGAATATTACCCTGCACAGGTTTTTCGATGATTCACTTTGCGTAAATCATCCCTGGGAAGAGGAGTGGGTAAGAAAGCTGCTCACCGGTCTGCCAGGAAAATACAACTGGAACTGTTTCAGGTTTTGTATCGGTCCGGTCCCCGACAAATGGTTTGACGTAGCTGACGAGGCCGGCCTGCTGATACAGAATGAGTATTTTATCTGGAGTTACCGGCCCTACTGGGACAGGAATCTGTTGAAAACCCATCTGCAGGACTGGATACTTGACTGCTGCAATCATCCCTCTGTAGCCTGGTGGGACATAAATAACGAAACCCGTGAACCTATACTGACTGAGTTGATCTCGGAAATCAGGTCACTTGATTTGTCAGGACGTGCCTGGGATAATGGATACAATCTTCCCGAAGGTGATAACGATCCGGTTGAAGATCATAATTACAAGTTTTATTCTTCACGGCCGGGGACTAATGGCTGGCACCAGCAGAAATTCATGAACGGCATGGCAGAAAAAACTACAAACTCTCCACATCCCACTGCTCACGCTTGTGTGCTGAATGAATACGGATGGTTGTGGCTTAAAAGGAACGGCCAGAAAACTCTGCTTACCGCACCGATCTATGATTCCATTGCCAAAGGATATACAAGCCAGCAGCGCCAGGAGCTGTACGCTTATCTTCTGGCAGCCGAAACCGAATACTTCAGGGCACACCGCAATTACGCAGGGGTCCTTCATTTCGATTATCTTACAGGTGATTTCCATGGTGCAATCACAGGGGATGTATTCAGGGATCCCGAAAAACTGGAACCCGTTGAAGTTTATGATGAATATTTTTCCGAAATATTCAAGCCTCTTGGGGTATACGTCAATTACTTCCCGGAAAATGTAATTGCGGGCACCGAAACCGAAATACCAGTCATGCTTGTAAACGATGAGTATCATCGTATCTCCGGCAATATTGAAATCAGGATCCTGGATGAATCAGGTGAAGAAGTTGCAAATTCATCTGGTCCCTTCAGCATTGCGGAACTGTCACAGTACACAGGCAAAATAAAGATCAGGATGCCGGAGAAGGAAGGTGCTTACCGGATTCATACCTATGCAGTTCAGCCTGACGGGTCAAAGACGCTCTGCAGGAGAAAAATAAATATTACATCGGAAAAATAGACTCACAGGTGCGGCCATTATGTTTTTCTTATTTAACGGAGGATCATCGTGCCAGGAAAAGAAGGACAGAATTAAATACACCGGATGGCCCAACCGGTTAAGGAGTGCGGACCGGGGCGCTTTGCCCCCGGGAATGCCTCAGGGGAATACGCTGAAATAACGGTTTGAGGATGAAAAACCACAGGCTGATCCTGTTTCTGAAGCAGGAGTAAGCTGTATTAATACTTTTATTTATTAACTTCACATCGGATCAAAAATAAAACCGAAAGGAAAAATGAAAACAAAATCTGCAATATTTATTTCAATCTGGCTGCTGATATTTTCAAATACTTATTCCCAGGATGGCAAAGAAATATTACTGCTAATCCGCGGCGATGACATAGGCTCCTCCCACACGGCAAACATTGCCTGCATCGACTCGTACAGGGATGGAATAATGCGGTCGGTTGAACTGATGGTCCCCGGTCCATGGTTTCCTGAAGCAGTTCGTCTACTGAACGAAAATCCGGGGCTTGACGTTGGCGTACATCTCGTTGTGACAAGTGAGTGGAACGACATTAAATGGCGGCCACTGACGTGTTGCCCTAGCCTGGTAGACAAAGACGGTTATTTCTACCCGATGATATGGCAGAGGGAAGGCTTTCCCCAGGGCACTGCACTGAAGGATGCGAACTGGAAGATCGAAGAGATCGAGGCTGAATTCAGAGCCCAGATTGAAATGGCCAGAAGGTATGTCCCCCGCATAAGTCATATCAACTGCCACATGGTATGCGAAAGCTGTGCACCGGAGATTGCAGATCTGATCGACCGGCTGGCCAGGGAATACGGGCTGAACATTGATCCTCATGAAAGGGGCTACGAAAGCATTTCCCTGTGGGGCAGGAATGACACAACTGCTGAAACAAGAATAGCCTCTGCAGTAAAAACCCTTCAAAACCTCAAACCCGGCAAATATTTCTTTATTGATCATCCCGGATACGACACCCCCGAAATGCGTGCAATATGGCACATAGGATATGAGAATGTGGCTGCCGACCGCGATGGGGTCACTAAGGTTTTCACAAGCAGCAAAGTGAAAGATGTTATATCGGAAAGAAATATTAAGCTGGTATCATACAGGGATCTGACAAAATAATATTTTAATGATTGGAACCCCTGGTTCGGTCCATTCCTGATTTATTACATCCCGGTTCAACCGGGAGCTAAATCATCCGGCAGATCCCGAAAATCTTTTTCTTGCTTCTTCCAGTATGGCTGCGGTAGCTGTTGCACCCGAACGGGAAGCTCCTGCAGCCCGCATCTTCAGCAGATCATCAAGAGTGCGTACTCCTCCGGCGCATTTAACCTGAACATTTGGTCCCGAGTGCTTACGCATGAGTTCCACATCGGCTATGGTTGCCCCTTTGTAGTTATAATTCCCGTCCGGCTGCCTGACAAAACCATAACCGGTTGATGTCTTTACAAAATCAGCTCCAGCCAGGGTGCAAAGTTCGCACAGCCTGATCTTATCCTCATCACGGGTTACCAGGTCCGTTTCGAAGATCACTTTTATTATTGCCCCATTCTGGTGACAGGCACTTGTTACGCTTCTGATCTCCTGCTCCACATAATCCCAGTCTCCACCAAGGACCTTGCCTATATTGATTACCATGTCAATTTCCTCAGCGCCATCAAGGCAGGCCCTCGTTGCTTCAAAAACCTTCACTTCTGTCGAACTGTTACCATGGGGAAACCCTGCAACCGCCCCTACCTTTACCCCGGTTCCTTTCAACAGTTTCGCAGCCCGGCTCACTGCATACGGTTTTACGCAAACCGAGGCCACATTGTAGCGTAAGGCTATCCTGCATTGTTCTTCAAGATCACTGTCAGTATACGAAGGATGAAGAATGGAATGGTCGATCATTTTTGCCAGTTCTGAAACTTCTATCATGTAATAAATTTTTATGAATTAAATAATTAAATACTGCATCCGACCCCCTGTCCAAACCTGGCACAATAAACCATTTCCAGGAAACAAAGACTCTGCAGCCTGGGAAATCTTACACCCTGTAATCCAGTTAAGTCCATTCGTCAGCACAAGTCCATGGGAAATTCGTGATCATTATTTAAATGCCGGGTTTTGCCAGATATTTTTATTCTTCTATATTGCAATATATAAAGCATTAGGTTTATGAAACCCAAATGTATGACACTCTCAAACACTTGCAAAAATAATTTTCAGCATGAGGTTTCCAGCATATCATGTTAATCAGAATTAAAATATTATAAAGCCCGTACGGTTGATCAAAAACATAAACACTAATGAATAAAAACGCGTTCAATCATATGTGGTTTTCAGGTCTGCGGGGCATACAGGCATCCCACCTTTAAAAAATAAATTATTTGCTAATGAAAAGGAGTAATTTCTTAAAGTCAGCTTTGTTTGTGCCGGCAATGGTTTCGGGCCACAATGGTTTTTTTCAGGCTGCTGGTGAAAGTTCAGGTATCAGGATACTCGGGGCAGACAGGAGTTTCACGCTATGGAAACCTGAGATGGATCCGGCATACCATGTAGGTCTGAATGAGGTGGTTCTCGTAGAAACGAGTCACGGGATGCCGGGGCTTGTTACACGCGACGGCGTCTTCAGGGAACCCGGTCCGGAAAGTGTCATAAATCCGCAAACGGGACCGATCTTTGTTGACGGTATAGAGCCCGGCGATATGCTTGCAATAGACATCCTTGACATAAGTGTCGGTGATTGGGGTTATTGCAGCGGGCAGATATTCGAACTGAAGGACGGATATGTTATCTTTTCCAAATCCCTGAAACTCCCGATGATGCCGATGCTGGGATCGATTGGCATTTCGCCGTCTGAAGGCACACTCGATACAAAGGCACCGGGCGAAACCGGCGGGAACATGGATTGCAGGGAAGTACGTTCGGGCAGCACTGTGGTATTCAAGGCGAGGGTAAAAGGGGCTCTGGCAGGCATGGGAGATGCACATGCCCTCCAGGGAGATGGTGAAGTAACGGGACAGGGTGTTGAAACTGATGCTAAAGCTATTGTCAGATTCCGTAAATTAACGGGATTCTCCTGCGATCGTCCTGTTATAATCAGGAATGATTCGATTTCAACAGTAGGTGCTCACAGGGATCTTGAAGAGGCAGCGTGGCAGGCAACTGATGATATGGTTAAGCTGGTTCAGAAGATGACAGGCAGGAACGACAAAGAGTCATACCTGCTTGTGAGTCTTACCGGAATGCTGAAGATAAACCAGATAGTGGATCCTGCGAAGGGCGCAAGAATGGAGGTCCCTGCATGGGTATTCGGAATATAAAATAACGCTAAAAATGAAAATACTGATAATTCTGTTCTATATCCTGGCATCATGTGTCATTCCACTTGAATCCGGGCTACCAGATGCAGACCTGGCATATTGTGACTTTACCAAAGTAAAACCGGGGAAATTCGGCGGGTTTGCCGCCAGGGGGTTTCCCGAATATCATTATGTACCCCGGCATTTCACCGACGGATGGTCAATAGTCAACAACAGGGGGCCGGAGGAGTGGTACATAATCGAGTCGGACGGTAAGCATTCACTGCAGTATCTGGGCTATAATTCCACCGTCTGGACCAATGAATTTACCTATCCTCTACTATGTTACGGCGATATCCTCTGGCAGGACTATAACCTTGAAGTAACCCTGACGCCTTTCGACAGAAGTGATCTGAACGGTATTGTTTTCCGCTACCGTGACGGTCGTCATTATTACCTGTTTGCCCTAGACAGGGAGGACAAAATAACACTCAGGTACCGCGACGGAGAGAAAGGGTTCAGGGAGGACGGATGGCACGAAATTGCCAGTTCAGTTTTCAGGACAGATCCTGAAAAAACATACAAGTTCCGGGTTGAGGTTGCGGGCAATCAAATCCGGTGCTTTATCGACGGACGTGAAATATTCAATGTCAACGACAACCGGTATCCAGGCGGAAAGGTGGGACTCTTTGCAACCTGTCCTGTTGCATTTCATGAGGTAAGGGTAACGGCCTCGGATGCAGCCAGGCAGAAATATCTCAGGGAAAGATCCGAAGAAGAAGCCAGGGTAGAGGCGCTGCGTGCTGATAATCCCAGGCCTAAGCTGTGGAAAAAGATCGATACCAGGGAATTCGGAGTTGCCCGGGCCCTGCGGATGGGTGACCTGAACGGCGATGGCCGTACAGATTTTCTGCTTATACAGAACATGCCATTTTTCGGAGAAAACTATAACCAGATCACCTGCCTTACAGCCATTGACCTTGACGGAACGATACTTTGGCAGTACGGGAAGCCTGACCCTGAAAATGCCTGGCTTTCCTATGACGTGGCAGTTCAGATTCATGATATCGACGGAGATGGCAAAACCGAGGTTATAATGGCCCAGGGACAATGGATAAAAATACTCGATGGCAGAACGGGTACGGAAAAATCACGCTATCCCGTACCTTCTTCTGCAATTCTGCCGGGAGAAAAGTCCTGGCTTGAATATAAACATTATTACAAAAGGGACCTTCTTCCGTATCTTAATGTCGACTGTTTCGCTTTCGGAGATTTAAGGGGTACGGGTAAACCGCATGATGTTATAATCAAGGACCGGCATACAAGGATGTGGGCATACACGAACAAGTTCGAGCTGCTTTGGACCGCATCGGCCAATCTGGGACATTTTCCGTTTTTCCATGATGGCAACAACGACGGCAGGGATGAGGTGTATATTGGCTATTCAAAATTCGGGCCTGACGGTACCCTGATCTGGTCGCTTGATTCGCTGATGGGTGAACATTCGGACGGTATCTGCGTAGGAGATTTTTCACTGGCAGGCGGACCCGACAGGATTTTCATCGGGGGCAGCGACGACGGAGTATTGTTCCTTGACGCCGGAGGGAAAATATTGAAGCATCACAGGGTCGGTCACGCCCAGACTCCCAGTATTGGTCAGTATCGGCCGGATATTCCCGGCCTTGAATTCTGCAATATAAATTTCTGGGGCGAGCCGGGTCTGATAACCCTCTATAATTGCTCAGGCGAGGAGATAATCAGTTTCGAGCTCATTCATGCAGGCTCCCCTGTTCAGCCAGTGAACTGGAGGGGTGACGGTACCGAGTTCATCTTTCTTTCGCCCAATATTGAAGAAGGCGGACTTGTCGACGGCTGGGGAAGAAGAGTGGTGATGTTCCCCGATGATGGTCATCCAGATCTTGCCTGGACAGTCAGGGATCTTACCGGCGATCCGCGCGACGAACTGATAGTATGGGATACGGAGTCAATATGGATTTACACCCAGGACAGGCCATTCAAAGGTGACAGGATATATAAACCTGTCCGGCCTGCGGAATACAATGAATCAAACTATGCAACAATGTATTCATGGCCCGGATGGGAAAAATTCAGACGTGAACAGCCACGGGGGAACACGGAAAGCAGATGAAACAGCCCGATACAATCTCAATGGTTCATCAAAAACAACCGGAATATGATAAGACGAAACTTTATTAAAACGGCTGGCGGGGCCATAGCCTTGAGCCCTCTTGAAGCTTTCAGCCAAAGGAAAAGGGAACCGAAAAATCCCAAAGTGTCCGCGAAAGCTGAATATTATCCTTCCAGAATTGAAGTAAAGGATGATAAAATCTATGCTGATACCATGACCTTGTCAGCCATTTTCGAGAACGGATTTCTCATTTCACTGAGAAACAAGAAAAGCGGGGAGGAATTTATCCGGGAATTCAGCCGGGAAATTCATTCTCCTCTGCAGCTCGTTTATACCCGTGATGAGATTATGGAGTTCTCGGATAAGAATTTCACGAATCTAAGGATCAATCAGGTTTCTGACAAACGGGTGGAAATAATCTTTAGCTGCTGGCATGGAGACGGTGTTGTTTCCATCTTCACCGACGATGAGACCGGTGACCTTATCGTTGAACCGTCGGCTTATTCCTCAAGGCCCGGAGTACTGGCCTGCAGGTGGTCCGTTCCCGGTATTAAGCCTGAAATGGAACTTGTTGCACCATTGTTCCAGGGTATAAAGATTAAACTTAATGATGAACTCATCCATAACTCACGCTGGGCCTGGCCATCGTACTGGGAAGCCGGCCTGGCTATCCTTCATTCAGGAACGGGAGGATTTTATGTCCATTCACGGGATCACAAATACAGATACAAAGCCCTTAAAACCGGATCTGAAAATGATCCGTATGTTCTCAGTTTTGATTCTGAAGCTTACGGCCCTGTTGACAACAACCTGGCTGCCGGAAACCTGGCATGGCGGATAAATGTATATGATGGCGACTGGCACGTTCCGGCGGCCCGCTACCGCGACTGGCTGTGGGAGGCCTTTTCCCTGAAGAAGGAAGAGGAAAAACGGAAAGCCTGGATCAATGATGTCAGATTTGCCGTAAGCTGGTGCCCCGGTGAAACTGAAATCCTCGATGCCCTTTCAAAAAAAATCTCCCCGTCAAAGGTACTTTTACACTACCCCGAGTGGCGCACTGACATCTACGACCAGAATTATCCTGAATACAAAGCAAGTGAAAAGGGCAGGAATTTTATTAAGAGATGCAAGGAATACGGATTCCGGGTAATGCCCCATTTCAATGCCAACGATATGGACCCGTCAAATCCTGTTTATAACCTGATCAGGGATTTCCAGTACAGGGATATCGAAACAAAGAAGATACTTGGCTGGAGCTGGATCGACGGGCGGTCAATCGGCGTGCCTGAATCAAACGACAGCAGGGTACACAACAGGAAAAACAATGTGATGGTCAAGGTCCATCCGGGATTAAGCATGTGGAGATCGGTCCTCGGAGAGCAGATCAAAAAAGCCTGTGATGATCTGGGACTGGATTTTGTATTCATTGACGTCACCCTTGTCATGCACAATCTTTATAACAGCCTGGTGGAATCAACAACATCTGCAGAGGGAATGAAACTCCTCATCGACCATATTGGAAGACTTGGCAATGGCCTCGTGGTCGGAGGAGAGGGGCTGAATGAAATTTCCATGCAGGGCCTCTCATTTGCCCAGGCACATCTTTTTAAAAGTTGGCATAGCTCGGTTGAAGGCCTTGAACGGACAGGTGGCTGTGACCTGAACCAGTTCCTTTTCGGAAGGCTTTGCAAAATAATAGGCTACAGCTTCCTAAGCGGGAAAAACAAGGACGAGGAGACGCGAATGCAGGTGCATCTCGAACACGGTGGAATACCTACCGTGACAATCACGTCGGCTGATGAAATAAATAACCCAAATCCCGCAGTGAAAAGAATGCTGGACATTGCAAACAGCTGATACAAGGACGTCAGCATTCGTTAAAATTACGGCTGACAAAGCAGGACACATGACCCATGGTGCAATACTCGGGATGCAAAATGTCAGGAATCACTGCAGACAATACCAGGAAGATCCCCTCCCGGGAGGGGCCAGGGGTGGATTTATTTAAAGAACCCGGACGCAGGCTATGCACATCGCAGCTCCACTGGAATCTGTAGCTACAGTGAAGGAGGTGTGAAGTAGTATGCACATTTCTTCCGAAGCTTAAGCGGAGAATGAGGTTACAGAATAAATAAAAGATGATCTCTTTTATATGAGTTAACCGAATTATCTGATTGACTTATATCATTATATTCATTGATATATATCATTATCTGGAAGAATATTTTTCATCTGTCAAATGATCAAAGATCATGAAAACTTACGGTCTTATTTGTTTGCTTTTTAGCATGGTCCTTACCGGATCAATTTCAGTGTCAGCCCAGGAAAATTACAGGTATGACGGCAAAAATGTTGTTTTATCTAACGGGCTGATAACAAGAACTATACACACAAGAGGCGATTCAATAATCTTAAAGGGACTGACCCTGAAGGGATCGGACCTGAACTATGTCGGACACATTTCGCCTGAGTTTGGGTTTCTACTGAATGACATACCCGTTACCAGCCTGTCGGGGTGGAAAGTTATTGGTGTTGATCCTGCAAAGGATGCCGGCAAAGGCAGCGGCGCGGCTCTGAGATTGAAAGGCACGGGGCCTGCTGAAGGACTTGATCTGAAAATAACATATCTGCTGTACGGCGATCTTCCGCTTATCCGCAAGTACATCGAGTTTGTCAACAGATCTGGATCGGACATGAAGCTTGAAGCCGTTGACAGCGAATTGATGAAACTTGGTTTTGATTATGTATCATCATGGGTATATCACAATTATGCCCGCATGAAGCACCTTGGGCCTTTCACCGGGAACTGGGATGACCCCGTGGTTGTGATTCACAATACCGTGTTGCGTGCAGGCATTGCCATTGGGAATGAGGCCCCTGGCGTTTTAAAAAGGACTGTTTATCATACGACTGACAGAAATGCAGAGGCAGGACTGACACACCCCGGGCAGGATTTTCCGTTCAGGAAATGGCTCAGGCCCGGCGAATCATGGCAATCGCCTCCGACCTTCATAGCGCTTTACAATGGGACAGATGATGGATATGAAGTGTTGAACACGGTTGTGGGCGAATATGTCAGGAACCATATGGGGACCCGTATCTCAGCAATCAGGAATAAGCCGCTGTTTATTTACAACACATGGAATCCCTTCAGAACATTCGTAAATGACTCACTGATTCGGGAGGTAGCTAAGGCTGCATCTGAGTGCGGCATCCAGGAATTCATAATTGACGACGGTTGGCAATATAATGCAGGAGCAGAAACAACAAAAAAAGGATGGGGCAGTAATTATGGCGACTGGCTTGTTGACAGGAACAAGTTCCCCGGCGACCTTTCCGCCACCTTTGATTATATCAGGTCGCTTGGCATGAAACCAGGTCTGTGGATGAGCATCGGTTCCGCAACAGAGGATGCCAGTGTATTTCAGTCACATCCGGAATGGTTTGTAATTGACAGGAATGGCAGAACCGGCAATCTGCACTCCGGCCAGGAAGCCGGCGGCTTTTACACCAGCTGTTTTGGTACCGACTGGTTCGATTACATCAAGTCGGTCATTGTTAACATGGTCAGGAAGCATGGCCTGGCTTATGCAAAGCTTGATTTTTCAGTCGCTACCAGCGCATATGTAAATGATCCGGGTATTTCAGGGTGTTATGCTACGGACCATCCATATCACAGGGACCATGCTGAATCATTTATTGTGATCTACCAGAATGTTCTCAGGCTTTTTGATGAACTTCATGCCGAAGCTCCGGATCTATTTATTGATTGCACCTTTGAAACAGCAGGCAAGCTTCAGCTCCAGGATTATGCATTTGCAAAACATGCCGAAGGGAACTGGCTTTCTAACATTGAAAATCCGTTTCCCACCGGAGCCCTGAGAATGAGGCAAATGGCATGGTGGAGATCGCCGGCTCTGCCTGCCGGATCACTTGTCATAGGCAACCTGCCGCTTGACAGTAAAAATTTTGAGGTGGATATCAAATCTCTCATCGGTACTTTACCTATTGTACTGGGGGATCCGAGGAAGCTTTCCCCGGAAAAAAGGGCCTCAATAAAAAAATGGGCCGAATGGATGACAAGGATGCAGGACAGGTATGATTACATGTCATTCCGGCAGGATCTCCCGGGCTTTGGCGAACCTCGTGAAGGCTCATGGGACGGCTGGTCAAGAATCAACACCGACAACCGGAAGGGTGGCATAATAGGTGTTTTCAGGCACGGATCAAACGAAAAATCAAGAACCGTTTGTATTGAAAGGCTTGATCCGGAAGCACGCTATACCGTCCTGCTCGCTCCTGAAGGAAAGGAGATTGCTGTTTTAACCGGCAGCCAGCTTTCATCCGAAGGTTTCAGGGTTGACCTGCCTGAAAAATACGATGGCGATATTTATGAGATCAGTCTAATTACCGACAGTAGACAATGACGGAAGTGTCCAGATATCGAAATGTTTTGTGAACGGCCGGAAATCGCCGGCAGGTCTGTCTGTTTCAGAAAATCAGGATTTGGAGGATTTTGAAGCTACTGCCCCTAATCTCAGACCGGAATGGGCAGAGCCGCCGCAATCCATGTGCATATACCCAATATTGCAGCCAGGTGCGGAGAATCAATGCTGATCCGGGATGAAACAACGGGAAAGTTTACAAACAGTGAAATGGCCAATGAATATATTACACCCGAGTATCGTAAACCATGGGCCTTACCCGTAATTTGATGTGCAACCACGAGTCGCACGGAGTTAGTGACGGAATGAAGACCATGAATAACTAAAACTCCGTAAGACCCCCGTTAAACCCTGTGAAATCCGGGCTTAAATCATAAGAACCTCTAAATAAACCTTATAGCAGAATCAAATTAAAATAAATCATGGTAACGGGAAGAAAATTTATACCTGAATCAGCAATGGCTACAGTTGCTGCGCTGGTATCAACGCATGTTTTTTCCTCCAGCCATATTAACTACAATGACAACTGATTGGTTTTCCGGATAAATATTAATAAATTACAGTCTAAGATTGTTCAATATAAACACGATTGAAATGAAAAAAAGATTATTTGTCATGCTGATCGCTGTTCTGGCTTCATATCCAGCATTATCCCAGGCGAATCCCTGGAAGGGAGCATCAGTCGATTTTTCCCATGGCAGACTGAAAGTATCAGAAAACAAACGGTTTCTCGTTCATGAGGACGGAACTCCATTCTTTTACCTGGGAGACACTGCATGGGAGTTGTTTCACAGGCTTACCAGGGAAGAGGCTGAAAAATATCTTGAGAACCGCCGTGCAAAAGGTTTCACGGTAATACAGGCTGTGGTACTGGCTGAACTCGACGGATTGAATACCCCGAATACTGACGGGAACAGGCCTTTGCTCAATAATGATCCTCAGAAGCCCAATGAGAAGTATTTTGAACATGTCGACTGGGTAATAAAAAAGGCAAAGGAAAAGGGCCTGTACATTGGATTGCTTCCCACCTGGGGCGACAAGGTGGACAAGAAATGGGGTGTGGGCCCCGTGATCTTCAACAGGGATAATGCATTCGGTTACGGGCAATGGATAGGCAACCGTTACAAGGATTATCCAAATATTATCTGGATAAACGGAGGAGACAGGGAAGGCGGCGGCAGCAATTATGAAGTATGGGACGCGCTTGGCAGAGGGATCAAATCGGTTGATGCAAATCACCTAATGACATTTCATCCATTGGGAGAAAGCAGTTCTTCAGTATGGTTCCACAACAGCCCATGGCTCGATTTCAACATGTGCCAGACGAGTCATGCCCAAAGATCATATTCAATTTACAGGAAACTCATTGAACACGATTACAATCTCCGGCCGGTAAAGCCATGCATGGATGGCGAACCAAGATATGAGGATCATCCGGTAAACTGGAAACCGGAAGAACTGGGATGGTTCGACGAATCGGACGTAAGGCAGGCGCTGTACTGGGATCTGTTCAGCGGATCATTCGGTCATACCTATGGCTGCAATCCTGTATGGCAGATGAAAACTCCCGAACATGAACCGGTTGGCTTCGCCAGGAATAACTGGTATGACGTGCTTGACCTGCCGGGTGCATCTGAACTTATTCATGCCAGGCGACTGATGGAATCGCGTCCTTTTCTTTCAAGGGTCCCCGATCAGTCGCTGATCGTTCCCGCCGACTATTCGGATACCGACTATATCGCAGCAACAAGGGGAGACGGTTATGCCTTTGTATATTTCCCCACAGGAAAGAGCGCAGTCATAAATCTTCAAATGCTCGGAGCCGAGGGAATACATTCATTCTGGTACGATCCAAGGACGGGGGAATCGACCCTGATAGAAACAATCGATGAGATCAGGCCTTTCAGGTTTAAGCCTCCTTCAGGCGGAAAGGGTAATGACTGGATACTGATCCTTGATGACGTGTCAAAGGGATTTTTTCTTCCGGGGCAATGAAACAGGCATTGACTGTCGTCATGACATAAGCAGGTGCGGCAATTATTCCGCCGTGAATAAAAGGCCATTGATTATATCCCGTTATATGCACGTCAGCCAATCAGCCTTAAGCTGAAACAGACGGTTCAGCAACCACCGGAGAGTCACGGTGATCAGTATAAGGTTTTAAGCTTCGGATACAGTTCCCTGTATTGCAGGAATTTCCGGTTATAATGATCTGTTTCCGACGGTTCAATCCTGGCCAGCGGTTTCACCCATTCCTGTACAATCTGTCCGATATGACCCTTTGTATGATATGACCTGGCATGCATTGCGACACCCATGCACCCGGCTTCGGCAACATCAAGCACCGTAATGGGCATGCCCGTTACATCAGCTTTCAGCTGAACATGCTTGAGCGATCTGGCCCCCCCTCCCATAATTCTAAGTTCATCGACCGGGCAACCCGATTGTCTGAGGATCTCAAGGTTGAGCCTGATTTCAAAGGCAACACCCTCCAGGAGGGCCCGGATTATTTCTTCCCGCTTCACGGTCAGGTCAAGGCCCATAATTGTTCCCCTGGCCGTGACATCAAAATATGGTGTTCCCGACGGGGTGAAATAGGGCAGTACCAGAAGGCGCGAAGGCTCATCAGGCATAATTTCAAGAAGCAGTTCATAGGCATCGCGGCCCGTTTTTTCAGCAAGGTACTTTTCTTCACTGCCGAACTCATCCCTGAACCATTTCAGAATATTGCCCCCGGTCAGGCTGAATGCAACAGTGGCGTATAATCCTGGGGCTGCATGATCATAGGTGCAGAGATTTCCTTTTCTGAGGATTTCAGACATTACGGGTTTTGCGAAAGCGGGGGTAATGCATTCCACGGTCCCGGATGAATAGACGGCGACACCGGGCATGATTGCACCTGCACCCAGGCCTGAGCAGGGCTGGTCATGTCCCCCGGTGACGACAAATACATTTTCTGGAAGGTTAAGATTACGGGCTATGCTGCTGTCCACAATGCCGGCAAGGGATCCTGACTGCAGGGGTAATGACATCATTTCCCGTTTAATCCCGCTTTTTTCCAGAATCTCATTGTTCCATTCATGCCTGATCACGTCAAACAGCATCGTTCTTCCTGCCAGAGGCCATCCCATCGAAGGATTGGCAATACCGAGCCTGTACTGGAGCAGATCCTCGAAACACATTATCCGGCGGGTTTTTTCCCAGATCCCGGGCATATTCTTTTTTATCCAGAGCAGTTTAAACAGGGAAAACATCGGATGAGGGGTATGACCGGTTATTCTGTAAAGCCGCTCCTCTCCGAACTCTTCAACCCAGGGGTCAATCATCTCACTGGCCCTCGAATCGGAGGAAACAAGCGCATTGCAAAGAGCTTTTCCATCACTTCCGATCAGTGTAAAAGCCTCGCCCTGAGATGAAATCCCTATGCCTTTGAGAGTGGACGGGATCACCCGTCCCGCAGCTTCCCGGATAACTTCAAAACATGCTGAAATGACTTCATCCGTATTCAACTCGGCCATGCCCGGAGAAGGTGATATAATATCATACTCCCTGTAGGATTTCGAGACCTGGTTCCCGGACTCATCAAAAACAACAGCCTTGCAACCGCTGGTCCCGATATCTATTCCCATGTAATGTTCCATATGCCGGTTCATTTGTACCAGAGATCAAAATAACCCGCAACTATCCGCTTCATTTCATTAAAAATGATTTCCTGCCGGTAAGTTGTGGTGTAATGAGAAAGGGAAGCTTGTGAATGTCTGCCGGCATTTCTCCCGAGGAGGCCTTTTTCAACCATGTGCTCTGTTTTTTCGATCCCGGCCACTCCAGATGCATTTCTGACCATATCTTCAAAAAGGACGGGGCTGCTGTCGCGTTCAAGGGTAGTCCAGATATTCACTTTGACAATTCCATCGTCAAAAAGACCTGTTATCTGTTCCTTACTGACAGACGATGTACCATGCAGTACCAGTTTGGGTCCGGTAATACTGCTTATTTTCCTTGCAAGGTCACCATGATATTTCAGGTCAGCTGCACTTGCCCTGTGCTCTGTCCCGAGATTGGCCACAATAAGATCAACCCCTGTCTGCCCCAGGTATTTCTCAGCCTGAGCGGGGGTTGTGAGTTCACTCCTGACATCACCGGTTGCATCAACTATCTCGTCACAGGCACCTTCAATCACTATCTTACTGCCGAAGTTTTCCACAAACCTGGCAGTAAATTCAATATTGTCATCAAGGGGCAATGAGGATGCATCATACATTATCATCGAAAACCTGTTCATATCCCATTCCAGGAGGGGTTTATCGGCATCCCACTGCACATGATCGAGATGGATCATTACCCTGAGCTTTTCAAAAGGCGAACCGGGGGCAGTAAGCACCTCGATATCGGAAAGGAACAGCTTAAGGCCGATATCCCATAACCTGGTATGGGTATAGTAAACAGACTGGCTCCGGTGGCTGTACAGATTGGTTATTCCGATTGTGACCGGAATATCGGGCTGTCCTGTTCCGGCACCATATTCCATGGCAGCAGAGAGAATGGCTTCAGTGGTTGTAAGGTTTTCTGCATTGAACGCCGGGATCACCCATTTTCTCCCGGCTGCTTCAGCATATACATCGAGTACATGGTTTCTGTCAAGAATCAGTGGCATGTATAATAGAATTACTATGATTAAGGATTACGGATTCCGGATCACATTACGGCTTACTGCAGCTGATGGTGTTTCGGAATGCAACGGGGATAATCATTACAATGCTATTGCATTTATACCCGTAAGTTCACAGAATGCCCTGAGCTCTTCATAGAGATGGCTTCCATAGGCCAGGCAGGCATATTCATTGTTCCATGATTGCAGAAGTTGTTCGATATCGCAGTGTGCCCTGACAAATCCGTGTGGCCAGAATGGTATTCCGCATTCGTTTTTACGTTTTTCTATCTGGTCGGCCGGTGGTTCAAAAATGGTGCAGCGTGCAATGACCATTTCAAACCGGCCGTTATTCCTTCCAAGCCGAGCCAGCACTCCTTCTCCCACTTTGCAAACCAGTTTAACGGAAAGTCCTCCGGCTTCACCTTCAGTCGGAATGCCGTGCCCGGCAAATCCGGCAGGACCGAGCTTGCCTGCCAATGAGGGAGGGCACGCGCCGTCGCCAATAATCTTGATCTCATTGTTTGATTTGTCAACATGCTGCAGATCGCCGTAATATACCGGCTCATCGCTCAGGTCTGTTAAACATTTAACAGTAAGGGCTGTATTAAAATCTCCGAGGGTTGAAGTGCCCACCCTGTCTTCAAGCATAAGGCTCTGTGCAAAACAGGTTGCACTGTAATCACTTCCTAAGCCCGGGAAAGATTGAATTGTGTAGAAATCCCATTCATAAGCTTTCACCAGTTTTTTAATGGCAAGATAGAGCCTTATTGACCGGTCAGCCTGATCATCAGCAGGAATTGGCTCCGAAAAAAGTTTCTGAATTCTTGTTCTTTCCTTCTTTACTTCCTCAGCAGGGATCTCCCTGGCTGTTTTAAGCAATTCGCTGGTGTCGCGGGAATCAATGTCAATTCCGAACATTCTCATCCACTGTGATGGGTCAGCAGCCCCGCATGTCTGGCCCATTCCCCTGCCTCCGAAAGTTCCTATTGTACTCATATTCAATCTGTTTCTCATCGCGCTTGCACGGCAGTAAGAGGTAATCTTTTCTATTTCCGCCTGATCTTCAAAGCTCCCATACACAAACCGGTGCCGTATACCTGTTTCCTTAAGCGCTCCCTGCAGTACCAGACCCCCGACAGGCCTCCATCCCTGGCTGCCCGGATTTGTCCATATCACAATACCTTTTCCTGTGGTTGAATAATCACGGATTGCGGCTATCATATGTGCAGCCCATACCCACGTTCCGGAAAAAAGAATCAGGGCATCAACATCATTCATCTTCTTGAACCTGTCGAAGCACTCCCTGGCCTCTTTCTTGGAGGCAATCACCAGGTCATGTTCAACAAGTTCAATTCCTGCATTCTGCAGCGCCTTTTTTGCACCGGCAACGATCTTTTCATCAATAAATGGCTGTCCCATCGGATCTTTCAATCCGTCCTTATGGACACCATACACTATAAAACCAGCTTTTGTTTTAATCATGGTCAACTTATTATTAAATGGTTATTTCAGATTTAAGCGAAGGAATAATTCTCAGTATGTTCTCAGAATATATTTTTTTAAGGACCTCCCGGGGCAGTCCGATCCCGCAAACCGGCCAGCGGGCATATCCGAAGGTTCCATCGTAATCGGGAGAATAGAATGATTCATCGAAAGTTTCCAGGAACCTGAAATATGTCCTGTACATTTCAAGGGAATCGTCGATATTTGCGGGCATGTCGGTCCCAAAAATGATCCTGTCCTGGTATCTGATAAAAAATTCCCTTGACGAATAGGGCTGCCGTCCTAATTCGTCAATCCTTGCCGAGAAATCAATATAAACATTCGGGTTTTCGTCCAGCAGCCCTGACACATACTGAATATTTTCAGCGTAGTTGGCGAAATGGGGAAGGATGAATACAGTTCCGGGATGTTGTTTAACCAGGTTGTCCCTTTGTTTGAGCAATTCTGTCTTCCGGGGGAAGGATGGATCTGCGAAGCTCCATGAATGGTATTTCTTCAGATTATCATAGTGCTCATTTTCCGGGGTTACCGGTTCAAAAAATCCTGCGGGATCTGCCTGGTGTATAAGGACAGGTATTCCCAGTCTTCCTGCTTCTTCCCATAAAGGAAACAGACGCTGGTCATCGCATGGAATAAGTGATCCGCCGGCGTCGCGGTAACGTAATCCCAGTTCCTTCAATACTTTCAGCCCTTTTGCTCCTTTGTTTACATGCATGTTAAGCATTTCGATGAACTCCTCCACGAAGCGCCTGTGGTCAGTGAAAAGAGGCTTGTCAGCAGGCTGGGCAAGGTTAGCCATGGTAAAGCAATAAAACCGTCCCGGATATTTTTCCGCACAGTTATCAAAGAAATCTGAGATATCACCCGGGCTGATCCTGTAGCCTCCTTCTTTAAACTCAATCCTTACATTGCCCGTAAGGTCGCAATAACTCACCACACCGGCTCTGTCCATGGTTTCAACCACTTTCTCAACCTGCCAGTTGCCCCAGAGATGATTATGGGCGTCAATTACCGGGAAGGATGCCTTATCAATGTTTGTACGCCTGGTTACCAGATAGATATTCTTCGTCATAGAGCTCAGGTTTTGATCACTTTTTCAATTCATTCCACACCCTGATGCAGCGCGTAAAGTTACCGTACTCCTGTATTTTCCATGGAATAATTCATTCACAACCCGGAGTCAACGAGCCTTTCAATTATCCTGACATTTGCATCCCTGCTGTTTTCAGGCATTGAAAAACTCCTATCCTGCTCAAACACTGCCATGCTCCAGTCAATAGCGCTGTAACCGGGAAATTTCTTTTTCTGCTCCCCGATAAAATTCCGGGCATCAGTCTTACTGCCCAGTCGTTCAAGTGCCCAGGCCGATATAAGGGTATTTACGGGGATGAAGTTCCTGACGCCGTTTTCAACGGAAGGTTTAAAATCCTTAATTTTACGAAGCATTTTTCCGGCTTCGTCTGTCTTTTTCTGTCTTTGCAGGCAAAGATAGGCAAGCCAGTCTTCGAGCCGGGTATCAATGTCCTGATCATAGGGTTTTCCAACTCCCAGGTTTTCCGGCCAAAGGCCGGCTTCGGAGATAAATCTCATTGCTTCGCCGGTCTTTTTCTTTTCCATGGCATCCAGGGCCTGCATGAGTTTTGCTTCCCGATACATTTCCCTGCCGCTTGTAGCTCCTTCATGAGGCAGAATAACCAGTTTCCTCAAGACAGCATCTGCATCACGATATTTCCTGTTCAGCAGGAGTGTTCTTGCATGGAGAGAACCTGTAATGAAGTTGTCGGGGTGCAGCCTGTAATAAGGTCCGGTTACTGCCAGGGCTTTATCATATTGCTGCCGGTCAATGTAGTAACCGGCCAGAAGAACATGATACCGCCACTGATTGTCAAGAGTCAGGGCTTTCTTAAGATCTGCCTCGCACTGATGGCTGTCAGTTCCTCTCATAACTGCGGCACGGGCCGCATAAAAAGGGGCATATCCGGGTGTGTCACCGCATGACATAAGCAGCTTCACACTCTCATCCCTGCGGTTCCTGTCCCTGTATATCAGTGCCAGGTGATATTTAAGCAGCCAGTCATCCTGGTTTTTAAGCAACTGCCCGATCACTATACCTGTCTCTGATCTGAATGGGAAGGAGTAATCGGGATTGATCCCGTCCAGATCAGCTTTTGTACCTGTCAGAAATGCCCTCCAGTATTCCTTCTCCGGTATGGCAGGCAGCAGGGAAATCATTTTTCCGGCCTCGTCCCTGCAGCCGGAGTTATAATACCACACTGCCAGTTCCATCAGGGTTTCATGGGGGAGTTCATTTCTTATAAGCTCAAGGAAATTCTTTTTTGCATCCCCGGTATCGTCAAGAAGATATTTTTCAAAACGGGCAAAATGATTAAGCGGATCAAATGAAAGAATTGAATCAAGAATTTCCCGGGCCTTTTTATGGTTTCCACGGCATCTTGAAATGGCTGCCTGGAGTTGCAGGGCATCAATATTGAAACGGTTGAAATCCGTGGCTTTGATGGCATAGGCGAAAGCCCTGTCATAGTTCCCTTCGCTGAAATATATCCGGCTCAGTCCGGTATAGGCCGCACTGCGATACTCAGCCGATATCGATGCAATGTCAAATCCATCTTTGGCATCCGTAATTCTGCCATTGGCAAGGTTTATCAGCCCGTAGTAATAATTTGCTGCCCCGTCATGGGTGTCGATGCTCAATGCTTTTGTTATCAGGTCCAGGGCCCGGGGATACATCATGTTACGGTAGTTCAGTTCAGCCAATTTGACCAGCGAAGGCAGGAAATAAGGATCTTTTTCAAGTGAAGCTTCGAGTTTTGTTTCCGCAAGCGGATACATTTTCTGATCCATCGCTTCCTTACCCTGAATATACAGGCCATATGAGCTGTTCCAATCGAAATCGCGCGGTGCTTCAACAGGCCTTGAAAGCACGTTGTATCCGGGGTCGGTGCTGTAGTTCAACAAATTCGTGCCCAGCGATACGGCCAGATTCCTGTCGTCGCCATTGAACCTGACCGAATCACTGAAAGTTTTTAGAGGGTTCAATTTCACTTTTTTCCTGTAAACGGTGTTCCCGCCTTCCTTAACTTCCAGGATTTCATCAACGGACTGAACAGGGCTGAGATATAACTTCAGAAATCCGTTCTCAGCCTTTATGTTGAGTGCTCCAAAATCGTTTGCTGCGACGAACCCCCTTGTTTTAAGGACAGGATAGAAATATTCGGTCCAGGTATCAGTGCCATAAGGTGCAAAACCGAGATGTTTGAACGGAGTGAATGTTGAACCCTGGCTGTTCTGGTTAAAAAGCCGTCCCGACTGCATTTCAACATATTGTCCGTCACTGTCGGTAAGCAGGTTTTCCCAAATCATTCCTTGTCCGGAAAGGCCCCATATCCATATCTTTTTTCCGGCTTTGTCGTCATGGGTGCCGTAACGGGCTATTCCAAACCCGTCGTCGTGCCAGTATGCACCGAAAAAGTCAGAATATTTCCCAAAGACATGGTACGATTTATATCCGCCGAAATTATTGGACTCATAGAAGGAAATCTTCCTCCCGTTGGTTTCATCCACCGGCCAGGCTGCATATTCGCCATCGTGACCAATGTGACAGGTGCCAGGGAAAATAAACTCGAGGTTGCCTGAGGCCTTGTATCCGCCGTTAAGCCAGTGATAATAGGGCTGGTTGATTGGAGTTGAATTGTACCAGAACGATTTTGTCATAAAAAAGGCTTTGTCGGCAGGTAGTCTTACTTCCAGCCGCCAGTTGCTTCTGGTCAGGAGATCGAGTACGCCCAGAATACAGCTTACACTCCCATCGCTGTTTTCCACCACAAGGTAATCGACAGGAGTGGCGCAATTGGGTGTATGTCCGATTATCCCGTAATTCAGTTCAAGCCCTCCGCTGGTATAGGGGCCGCGCATTGCAATGTCCCTGAATTTTATAACCTGATTGTTGTAAATGAACGGTTTGCCTGTCGATTTTTCTATTGCTGTCCATACCTTACCACCTATCTCCGGCAGGATTATGACTTTTATGTAATCATTTTCCAGCTCCACAACCTTCCATGCCTGCTGAACCGGTTTGCTTGTGAAGCCTTCGTACCGGAAATAGGGATAGAGTGATGTAGCTAACGGAACCGGATCGGGGTCTGAATACGGATAGGTTGTGAAAACCTTTTTATATTCCCTGATCGTTGCTTTCTGACCATCGAGGATGATAACGGAAGAACACAGGAGCAGAAGTGTACAGATCATCATCTGCATTGGTTTTGTAAGCATAGCAGTATTTTTTGTAAGTAAGATGGAACTATTTGCGGGTCGGTCTGCTGAAATATAGCCTGATACCCGGCAGGGTCATCCAGGATCAGCCGGCCGGCCCATTTCATTCATACGCCTGAAAACATTTCCTCATAATGAGCAGAAGGTTCAAATATTCCTCCTCCTGTATTATAGAATGCATCATTCAGTTCATAAACACCCCGGTTTATTTTTACCCATTCAGCGTTTTTCGCTGGATGATAATCCATCATTGCCTGCCAGTTCCTGTAGTTCTGGTGTCCGTTGCTTTCAACAAGTCCGAGCATGCCCAGACCGGGGAACGAATCAAGCCTGGCAGCAACATTTTTGTTCCATTCGACCAGGATGGGATTTACAGTAAGGTCGGCACAGAAGCAGGGCACTTTGCGTTCATAGGCAGCCTGGGCAATCTTAAGTGTCATGCTGAGTGTTTTTGCAATTGCCTTTAATGCAATTGCTCCGTATCCCATTTCTATTCTCCTGATCGCATCGTCGGTCGTATGGGCGCTTTCATCGGCAGCGAGCCGGACAGGTATATCACTTACATCATCCTCGATCTCTTCAGGAAAAGGTTCCTCTATTATTGCAATCTGATCGAAGGCGCCAATCTTCCTGGCATGATCCAGCAGTCTAAGGAGTGTAGTCTTTGACTCGTACCGGCCATTGGCATCAAAATAATAAGGCAGTTTTCCGTCTTTCGAGAAGGGTGTCCGGATATGGCTTATTGCCTTATGAATTGCGGACAGGCGTTCTTTATCCTTTTCCAGCATTTCATCCTGTGTTCCTGGCTGCCCTATTTTAATTTTCATGAAAAAATAACCCTGATCAACCGCCTCCATGATTTCCTCTATTGGAACAGTGTAGGCCATCAGAGGTATTCCCGCCACCCGTCTGTGCCTGTGCGACAGGGCAGGCTTATACCTGGAAGGGATCATATCATCAAATGTCCTGATGTTATTGTCCCGGCTGTACAGTATCCAGGCGGCATTGTCAGGGGCGACGAGTGAGTTAAGGGCAAAAGTTTTTCGCAGCAACGGATTTGCTGTAATCTTTTTTCCATACTCATAGATCTCAGGATAAAGGGAATCCAGCATGTCGACCGGATTGGTGAAGCTTTGACCGTTCATCATCTGAACGGCTCTTTCGGTCATGGCATACATCAGGGCATTGCCTCCGCTCTCGGAGTGACTGGCGAACACCTCTGCATCGGACCACAGGACACTTTGTGAACACAATCCGATGGCATGCGCTCCCGAATCACTTTCAAGTCGTGCAGCGGATTGCCATATTTCAGACATATATCCTCCCTTGAATCCGAAGGGACGGATAAGCGGCTCCCTTTCAAAATTCGTGCTGACCTTTTTTATCCTGATAGTACGAGGCGCCGGTTCAGCTGCCCCGCCTGTCATAAAATCAAACGGATTTGCCATAACAGCAGCCCCGGCAACAGTCATCCTCGAAATGAATTCCCTCCTTGTTTGTTTCATCATTGTAAAGCTAAAGTTTCCAGGGATTCCTGTACTGGTAATGCAGAAGCCTGTTGGCAGCTTCACTGTTTGTGAACATTTCCTTTACCGGATCCCAGCACAGCCTTTCGCCGGTCGAAAGGGCAATATTGGCCAGATGGGCAAAGGATGTTGAACGGTGCCCCTCTTCAAGGGTGCAGAATGGCTGTTGCCGTGTCCTGATGCAATCGAGGAAGTTCCTGATAAGCCCCGATGTACTGTCAGCGCTGCTGCCGTCATCAAGGATCGGACTTGGATTTTTGAACTCTTCCTCTTCGATCAGTTTGTCCCAGGTCTGAAACTGCCCTTTGGTTGCAGGAACAATCCTGTATCCCCTTTCGTCGGCATAAACATTGCCCTTTGTCCCTCTCAGTTCGAGCTCGCCGTAAGGGAAGAAATTACCGCTTGTAGCCTCATAAATAGAGAAAGTAATTATCTTTTTTGATGCGAATTCGAATGTCACCTGCATTGTGTCAGGGATATCCGCATCATGGTCGATTACATATTTACCACCGTGGGCTGTTATCACAGATGGAGCAGTCTCACCCATCAGCCACCGTATAGCGTCCATATAATGCACTCCCCAGTTTCCCATCTGGCTTGAATAGTCGCTCCACCATCTGAACATATACGGAGCAATATTGTACTGGTATGGTCTGAAAGCACGGGGTCCCAGCCACATATCCCAGTTAAAGCCCTCAGGCGGATTCTCAGGTTTTAATTTACCGATCCCGTCGGGGGCCATATTGCTGATCCGTGCTGCACGGCCCACAGAAACCTTTCCGATCTTTCCTGCAGGGATCTCTTTTGCCAGTTTCTGGAATACAACGTTACCCCTCCGGTTCAGGCCAACAGCTACCACGCGCCCGGTACGTGCCTGGGCTTCTACCATCTTCCTTCCTTCTACTATTGTGGCTGTAAGAGGCTTTTCAACATAAATGTCCTTGCCAGCGTCAATTGCATCAATTACCTGCAAGGCATGCCAATGGTCGGGAGTTGCAATACAAACCGCATCTATTCCTTTGTTTTCAAGAAGTTTACGGTAATCCCTGTACAGAACCGGAGGCTTCGGGAACTTTTCTCCCATCACCGGTATCTGTCCAGGCATCACATCAAGATATCGCCTGTCAACCTTGCTTCTGTCACGCAGCAGATAAGGTTCGTAGATATCGCACAATGCGGCTGCCTCAACATCGGGCTGATCCATAAACAGTTTCAGCAGCTGGGATCCGCGATTGCCAACACCGATAAAACCCATTCTGATTTTATCATTTGCCCCTCTGATCCTGCTGTAACTGAATGCATCAAAAGAAGCAGCACCCATTGAAACACCCGCACCCACGAGTCCTGTTTTGTAAATGAACTTACGGCGTGTAGTTAATTCTTTTCTTTTCATCACAATATATTTATTACCGATCTTCCAACAAACGATCACAACTGATCAGCATCTGAAAAATAGTCATTTTTTTCCTGGTTTACATCTTATTTATAGAACCTGTTGAGAATCCGCACAACCACCGGTAAAACAGAAAAGGGAATTTGGAATTTTTATCTCCAACCCGAACTATTTCAGGATTGGTGTAAGGACGATATTCCTGTAGGATACATTTCCATGGTCACCTTGCAAGTACACAGGGCCTGGAGCAAAAACGTCGGATTTTATTGCACCTCCCGTGGGGCCAAACAACGGCTGGTTATCGATGATCTTAATTCCGTTGAGGATGACGGTCGCATGTCTGTCGCAAAGAGTTATATCCATTGTCTGCCACTGCCCCGCAGGTTTTTCAGCGCTTACCGTCGGCCTGATCCTGCTGTAAATGGCACCCATGTTATGGGAATCGGGATCTCTTTTATATGAATCAATAACCTGTACTTCATACATTCCCCTGAGGTACACCCCGCTGTTATTCCCCGGAGGAACATTAACCTCAAGTTTCAGATTGAAATCTTCAAATTCTTTTTCAGTCCTCAGGTTTCCATAACTGATATGTGGAGCACCTTCCTTCTGAACCGGATCATTTACCAGCATTCCGTCAACGACCCTGAATCCGTTAGCCTGCTTTTCATCTATGAGTTTCCATCCGGTCAGGTCTTTGCCGTTGAAAAGTGAGATTGGTTCTCCAAACCTGACATTTGCCAGATCGTGGGCGGGCGGTACCGGGGGCAATCTGGTGCCGATAAAAGCGGTGGTGTCAACGCTGAGCCCGTTTGCACGTGGTGTCAGGAGTATGCCGCTGATTTTATCTCCTTCGTTTCTTATCTCCATCCAGCTGGTAACCACCTGTGATTTAAGAGAATTATTGTTGCTGTCAGTTTTTCTGACAACATTGTTGCTCCTCTGGACAACCAGGTACTCGTTTCTTGCGAGGAATACGTATGATGCCGGCAAAACACTTCCTCCTATCCACAAAACATCCGCATCAAGATAATTATCTTCCTGGCGAACCTCAAGCCATCCGACACCGCCTCCTTCAATATCTATGGTCCACTGACCAATATACCGGGATATGTCAGTTCCAGTAACAGGCACTTCCCTGGTTTCAGTCTTGCATGAATTTAATGCGGGTATGAGTAATAATACCGCGGATAACAGGAGTTTTGTTTTCATGGGTATATAATTAATTCAATAAAGATCAGATGCCTGCCAGCCCCACTGACAGCGAATCACACATGACTGAACGCAATCCTGTTCATTCCTGTCCGGGCTTTTGGTCAATAATGCGGGTTTCATCCTTAATTCAATAAAGGCAAACGGAATAGGCCCCGCATTTAAAATTAATAAAATTCCGCAAATAAGGCTTTAAAACAGCAATAAAGATGTCGTTTCTGTCTGTCAGGCTGATTGAAGTGTATTGATTTGCATACCGGTAATCCTGCAAGTCGTGCAAATAATACTTTGACAGATGCAGCTGATGTTCATGCGGGCGGCCGCGGGCTGGGGTTTCTAAGGGATTTCCCGCTGAATTTTCAGAAGCCCGAAAGTGTTAATCTCATCTGAGTATGTGAACACGTATATTCCTTATTGCTGCGGTTGTTCGCCACGATGCAACTCCGAACGGTTTTGAAAGTTCAACCTCGGGACGGACCGACAGTCTTTTTTCTCCGATCGTGAAATCTGCCACCACATCACTGTCAATCCTGGCCTCTATTTTACCGTCCGCCACCTTCAGTCCGATATTATACCATCTGTCTTTCTGAAAAGACATGAGCCTGGTGGTCTCATTTTCCGATGCATCTTTGCCGTTGATGCAGCTGATCCCGACCACGGTGCCGCCCCATCCCCCGGTAATAAATGTACATGACATCCCGCTGACGGGGAATGTGATCCCGCAGAAGAAATCATTGCCATCGATCTTTTTTGCCTCAAGGGTGATCTCGTAATCAGACAGGGGGAAATCCCCTTTCCATGTCACCCCGGTACAACCATCACCCATTCCCAGAATGATGGCCCCGCCGGAGACATATACCGGGCCCTGTGTTCCGAAATTGGTAATCTCCCAGCCGTCAAGAGTCCGGCCGTTGAACATGATGGTACTGTCATCCGACTGAAACATCTGATCCTTTCCTGAGGAAGGAGCTGATCCGGGCCCGCAATTATTCAGGATCAAAACCATGATCATACATGGCAGAACCGTTCTTATTGTAATTCCTCGCAACATAGAGACAGATATGTAAATTTAAAAACTCATGGGAACAATGAATACCATATCCCAAAGATCATTTTTGTCAGGATGATCTGCAAGCTTTCCGGGAGAAAGTAAGAATTCATCATCGGGTTTAATTTGCAAACAGATCCATAATTGCCAGTCTGGAATAAATATCATAAATTTGGGGTATATACCTGCCAGGCATATGTCTTACAGCTGGGAGCTTGAATACAAAATTAAGATCAACCGTTCGGGACTTTGTTGATCTTTCCCGGGTCAGATGGTCATCCGGCCAGATCTCCCCGGCCCCATAAAGGCTGCCATTTTTCAATTACCGGCAAATTAATTCACTAACAAATAATTATTTCTATCATATGGATAAACTGGTTATAACAGGTTTTGATCTTTCGGTTAACGATGTGGTCAATGTTGCACGTCACGGACAAAAGGTTGAGCTGCATCCTGATGCAATGAAGCGTATCAGGGAATGCAGGGCAATGCTTGAAAGGAAGATAGACGCCCATGAGATAATGTATGGCGTGAACACTGGTATAGGCGAGTTCTCTGAGATAGTGCTTGATGACGATCAGATCAAGGATTTCCAGCGTTACCTCGTCTACAATCATGCAGCCGGGATAGGAGAGCCGGCCCCGGAAGAAATTGTCAGGGGGGCAATGCTTGGCAGGATCAATGTCCATGCACACGGCAATTCGGGTAACAGGCCTGAGATCACTGAAACTCTTATTGAAATGCTTAACCGGGGAGTTACCCCGTTCGTGTGCCAGAAAGGATCTGTCGGAGCATCTGGCGATCTGGCGCCGATGTCGCAGATTGCGTTGCTCCTTCTGGGCGAGGGGAAGGCCTACTTCAACGGCGAACTGCTTGACGGTGGGGAAGCCATGAAAAGGGCGGGTATAAAGGTACCCGGGCTTCAGGCCAGGGACGGTCTGGCAACCATCAACGGATCGAACATGCTTACCGCAATGAGTGCCATCTGGCTCGTCGATGCCAATAACTGGCTCAAACAGGCTGAGATAGCCGCATCGATGTCGCTTGAGGCCCTGAAGGCAAACATGAAGCCTTATACACCACTTCTCCATGAGGTCAGGGGATTCAAAGGTGCCATCAGGAGCGCAAGGGCAATAAACAAATGCATCTCTGGCGGCGATCTGAAGGAAGGAAGGGTGAAATCAAAGGTTCAGGATGCATATTCCATGAGGTCAACCCCGCAGGTTATCGGTTCGGCACACGACATGCTTGCATATGCCCGCTCACAGGTTGAGACAGAACTGAACGGTGTTGGCGATAATCCGGTCTTTTTCCCCGACAGGAATCTTCAGCTTTCCGGCGCAAACTTCCAGGGATCGCCTGTCTGTGTTCCTATGGACATGGCAGGGGCATGCATCACTATGGTCAGCGTAATGTCGGAAAGAAGAATGAACAGGATGAACAATCAGTCTTTAAGCGCGGGTCTGCCTGACTTTCTCACGAAAGGTGCAGGGATGTTCTCGGGAATGATGCTGAGCCAGTATACAGCCGACACACTGATAGTCGAGCAAAGGATACTCTCAGTTCCTGCATCCATTCAGTCGATCCCTGCTGCTGCCGACCAGGAGGATTTTGTATCGATGGGAATGAATACTGCAATCAAGAACAATCAGATCCTCGATTGTGCATACGGAATACTGGGGATAGAATTTATGGCAGCCGCCCAGGCCCTTGATTTCAGAAAAGAGGAATACAGCTTTGGCCATGGTGTTCAGAAAGCATGGGAGGTAATAAGGAAATATGTCGAATTCCTCGATACCGACCGGCCGTTATACCCCGATCACACCGTAATGAAGCAACTTGTCAGGTCGTGCGAGATACTTCATGAAGTCGAGAAGGTAACCGGATCGCTGGAATGAAAAACATAGTATATTTGTAAGAGCTGACTCAAATTGGAAAATAATACTCAAATCCTGTCAGCAGGCCGCTAAATACCTGCACGATTGTATTCACATATAAAATCTCAGTTAATGAAAAAGTTACTATTCCTGTCACTGGTGGTAATTACTGCCTGTTCATCGCCCCGTTCCGCCAAAGAAACGAACATCTCCGCAGCCTTTATCCCCGCCAATGTGATTTCATCTGCAATTGACAGCATTAAAACCATGAATCCCGGTACAGATGATGCTCTTCTCGAGAAAGGGCTCAGGCACGCAGCTTCCCTATGGAGGGCTGAAGACGGATCACCTGATGAATTCCTCGTCTTTGCCAGGGAAAATTATATCTCAGATCCTGTAAAACGCAGCGTCATTTTCAGGAAGATCAGTAATTACTTCGAATCGATCAGCGGCAATTACAATGAGATCACCCTCGATCTTAAAAAGAACCTGGACGAAGCTACGGGCGAGATCGATGAGATAGACAGGATGTTCGGTAACTACTCGGTTGGTTCTCATCTCTCCGATGATTTATATTCAAACAAGATAGCCTTTGCAATAGCTCTTAATTTTCCGTATTACACACTTGAGGAGAAAGAAAAACTTGGTCCTTCATGGACCCGTGAGGAATGGGCAATGGCAAGGCTCGGCGATTATTTTGTTGCAAGGGTTCCGGCCGGACTTCAGCAGGCTCTGGCTGTTGCCGGAGGGAATGCCGACATGTACATTGCAGACTACAATATTTGTATGGATAAGCTGCGCACGGATGACGGGCGGCAGATCTTTCCTGACGGACTGTTATTGCTTTCACACTGGAACCTCAGGGATGAGATCAAGGCTGATTATGCCGATGCGGACAAGGGACCTGAGAAGCAGGATATGATCTACAAGGTTATGGAGCGGATCATTAAGCAGGAAATTCCGCAGGTTGTAATCAATGATCCCGGGTATGAATGGGCTCCTTACTCGAACAAGGTAAGCAGAAACGGGGAATCAGCCGACGCAAAAGCCGAGCCTGATACCCGCTACGCTCATATTATTGCCAGTTTCAGGGCTATGAAGGATATTGACCAGTACAATCCTGAAATGAACACGGCCATCCTGCGGAATTTTTCCGCCGGGATGGAGATATCACAGGAGGAAGTTGAAGCACTGTTCGATAAGTATCTCAGTTCTCCCCTGCTTGCCAGGGTGGGACAGATCGTCAGGGAACGCCTTGGCCGCGACCTGAAGCCCTATGATATCTGGTACTCAGGGTTCAGGGCGAGGACCGGCTTTCCTGAAGAACAGCTTACTGCAAAAACCACAGCCCTCTATCCCACTCCTGCCGCATTCAGGGCCGGGATGCCCGGAATGCTGCAGAAACTGGGCTGGAGTCCTCAAAGGGCCCGGTACCTTGCTGATAAAATTGTCGTCGATCCTGCCCGCGGCTCGGGCCATGCATGGGGCGCCGCAATGAAAGGAGCAGTATCGCACCTCAGAACCAGGGTGTCGGGTAAAGGAATGGATTTCAAGGGATATAATATAGCGGTTCATGAATTCGGACATAACGTGGAGCAGACAATCTCACTATACGATGTTGACTATTATATGATGTCAGGAGTCCCGAATACGGCAATAACCGAAGCCCTTGCATTTATTTTCCAGGCCCGCGACATGTTTTTGCTGGGGCTGACTGACAATAACCCGGAAAAAGAAAAGATGGCTACCCTCGACGCAGCATGGTCGCTGATGGAGATCATGGGCGTGGGAATGGTCGACATGAAAACCTGGAAATGGCTGTATGCAAATCCCGATGCCACCCCGTCACAGCTCAGGGATGCTGTTGTGACCATCGCCACTGATACATGGAACAAATATTTTGCACCGGTTTTCGGAACAAAGGATTCACCCATCCTTGCAATTTATTCCCATATGATCAACTCCCCGCTGTACCTGGCCAATTATTCATACGGACAGATAGTCCAGTTCCAGATTGAAGAATATCTGAAAGGGAAAAAACTTTCCGATGAGATCGACAGGATGTTCAGCCAGGGCAGATTAACCCCGCAGCAATGGATGACAGGGGCCGTCGGGACAAAAATTTCTGCACAACCCATCCTGAATGCCCTCGACGCGGTTTTAAAGTGATTAACCCATGCAATATCCGGATCGTTATTACCTGCAGAACCATCAGGAGAGAAAATATATTCGGCTGATCAGGCGTGTTTTCACTGATCCGGGATAAACACTTTCTCTGCGGCATATGTTTCTGCCATATACAGAATATTGATTTAAAACGTGAAATATGAAAATCAAAATCGCTGATTATCCCACGCTAAATAAGGAATGGGACAAGAAAGAAACCGAGGAGAAGACCAAAAAGATCCTGAAAAGGATCGGGAAACTCCAGAATAAGATGTATGCCCAGAATAAATTCAGCATACTGGTGGTCCTACAGGGAATTGATGCTTCGGGGAAAGACGGTATCACCAAGGGATTGCTGAAATACTGCAATCCGCTGGGTGTTAAGATCGCCAGTTTCAAGAAGCCCACTGAGAACGAATATGCCCATGATTTCCTGTGGAGGGTGCACCAGGTTGTTCCACGGAAAGGAGAACTGCAGATCTTTATCAGATCGCATTATGAAGACATACTCGTGCCGACCGTAGAAAAGTACATCCCGTCAGAGGTGATAGAAAAAAGATATGAAGTGATAAATGATTTCGAGAATCTCCTTGAATCAAATGGCACAAAGGTCCTCAAGTTCTTTCTGAACGTTTCAAAGGAAGTACAGAAAGAAAGGCTCATGGAGAGGATCGAGGTAAAGGAAAAACACTGGAAACACAAGGACGGGGACTGGGACACCCGGGAAAAATTCGATGAATATCTCGGTGTTTATGAAAGGATCATCAATACCTGCAACAGATGCCCATGGCATATCGTTCCCTCTGACACCAACTGGCAGAAACTCTATTATGTTGCCGAAGTTGTACTCAATACCCTTGAGGACCTGGATCTTAAATGGCCCGGTCTTGTGACTGAAAAATTCAGGGATCAGATTAAAAAATAAGGCTATCTTTATTGAAAAACCAGAACTGGATTCCGCCTGTCATACCGGCAAAATGATTCCCTTAACCGGTCACCTTCTCCGGAAGATTATTCACAATGGAACATCCCGGAGAGTCATGCGGTTAAGAAATGTTTTTTTCCGGTGAACCACGTAAACCGTCCGTCAGAAATGTTCAACCAAATAATTAATCAAGACATGTACCGCAAATTTCTATTGCCATTTTTACTGTTGTTCGCACTGGCCGCACAATCGCAGCAAGCCTACACCCCCTCGCCTGAAAACCTCAGGGCCCGTGAATGGTTCCAGGATGCAAAATTCGGGATGTTCATCCATTGGGGAGTCTACAGCATTCTGGGTGATGGTGAATGGGTCATGAATAATCAGAAGATTGACAAACAAACCTATCAGAAACTGCCGGCATTTTTCAACCCCATCGGTTATGACCCGAAAGAATGGGTTGCGCTGGCAAAGGCTGCAGGAATGAAATACATAACCATTACCTCCAAGCATCATGACGGCTTTGCGATGTGGGATTCCAAAGTTTCCGATTATGATATTATTGACAGAACACCCTACAAAAAGGATGTGCTTAAAATGCTGGCAGAAGAATGCAACAGGCAGGGAATAAAACTTTTCTTCTATCATTCTCACCTTGACTGGTACCAGGAGAACTACTTTCCGCGCGGCAACACGGGTCAGAGCGCCGGCAGGCCGGAGAGCGGCGACTGGTACAGTTACCTCGATTATATGGATTCACAGCTGCGTGAACTACTTACAGGCTATGGCGAAATCGGAGGTATCTGGTTTGACGGTATCTGGGATAAGAAAGGAGCCGACTGGAGACTTGACAAGACCTACGGAATGATCCACAGCATGCAGCCGGCATGCCTGATAGGCAATAATCATCACCTGGCTCCATTTCCGGGAGAAGATTTCCAGATGTTCGAGAAAGACCTTCCCGGGCATAACACAACCGGATTTTCCGGCGAACAGAAAATAGGGGATCTTCCTTTCGAGACATGTGAGACCATGAACGGTTCATGGGGTTTCAACCTGCAGGATAAGAATTATAAATCGACAAAAGATCTTATCCGGTACCTTGTCAAAGCCGCAGGATATAATTCCAATTTTTTACTGAACGTGGGGCCGATGCCAGACGGGAAGATCCAGCCTGAATTTGTGGCCACTCTCAGGGAGCTTGGTGCCTGGATTGATAAATACGGAGAGACCATATACGGCACAAGGGGCGGTCCCATAACACCCCGGTCGTGGGGTGTCACAACCCGGAAGGGAAACAAGGTTTATGTCCACCTGCTTGATCTGGAAGACAATAATTTACTGCTCCCTGACTTCGGCAGGAAGGTGAAAAGTATTACCGTCTTCAATTCGGGAACAAAGCTTAAATTCAGGCAGGATGCCTATGGCATAACAATCTCCGTTCCGCCGGCAGTTACAGATGACACGGATACGGTACTGGTTCTTGAAACCTGACCGGAAAATCACATGAAAATCACTGACTGATCCGGCACCCGGACAGACATTATTTAAGGATCACCTCCAGCACCGGGATCTCCACCGGGGGCTTCATCACCGGGAGCTGAAGGTTGAGATTGTTTTTCTGTTCATTGCTGCCTGCGGTAAAGCGGATCTCGGAGGCATCGTGCAGAAACTGAATGTACCTGACCTTGTCAGCCATATTCTCAAGGGTCATGGCACCCATGGGATACGCCAGCAGATGTATATACAGCCTTTTTGTTGCGGGATTGTAGGTAAGCAGCGTATTTGCCGGAGCCCTGAAGCCTGCAGGAGCCTCGGTGCAGTTATAAACCGAACGGCTGTTGTACTTCATCCACTCTCCGATTGCTTCCAGCCTCTCCCGTGCCCTGTAATCAAAAATACCTCTCGCCGTAGGCCCGACATTCAGGAGGAGATTGCCGCCCTTGCTCACTGATTCCACAAGGAGTTCAATGAGCTGTGCCGGGCTTTTCCAGGTCGTTTCATCGCGGTAATATCCCCACGATCCGGAAAACGTCTGGCATGTCTCCCACGGAATCTTCTTTCCGTTATACTCCGGCCGTTTTGCAACCTTCACCTGTTCGGGAGTGGTGAAATCCCATCCGCCTTCAACATCCTTAAGATCAAGACGGTCGTCGACAATTATTCCCGGCTGAAGCGATCGTGCAAGCTTAAGAAGCCCTTCCGAATCCCAGTCATCACGCCCCTTGCCATTTTTTCCCGGGAATGAGAAATCGAACCATATAATACTGATCTCGCCATAATTTGTAAGCAGCTCCCGCACCTGGTCCTTCATGTAGGCCCGGTACCTGTTCATGTCTTTTCCCTTGTTAAGCCTGTCGTAGTCGGCATCCGACTCCTGACGCTGCGGATGGTTCCTGTCGATCGTGTAATCAGGATGATGCCAGTCGAGAAGTGAATAATAAAACCCCACTTTAAGGCCTTCTGCCCTGAAGGCTTCCACAAATTCCCTTATCAGATCCTTTCCGATAGGCGTGTTAGTGGATTTATAATCGGTGTATCTTGTATCCCAGAGGCAAAAGCCCTCATGATGTTTCGACGTGAGCACCACATATTTCATCCCGGCTTCCTTTGCCATCCTGGCCCATTCCTTTGGATCATACAGATCAGGGTCGAAATTTTCAAAATATTTCTGGTATTGTTCATTTGTCATACGCTCATGGTGTTTGACCCACTCATGACGGGCCGGCAGGGCATAAAGACCCCAGTGAATGAACATCCCGAACCGCGCTTCGGTCCACCATTTCATCCTTTCTGCTTTCTGAGCCTCTGTCTCCTTCGGAAGCTGGGCCCAACCCATCTGTGAAATCATTAACAAACAAATGATCAGGGTTTTGATAGTTGGAATTATCGCTTTCATATCGGTAATGGTTGGTTACTGGTTTCTTAAAACCGGATAATTATCCGTGAAGATAAAATTCGTTATGCCTTGTCAGTTATCAAAAACATTAATAAAATTAATCAAAATTCCCGGTTATCCGGTTACGGAATTTTCCAGGAACAGATCAATTTCATCGGTTTTACTTTGATACTGATCAATTGCACCAGGATCCGAAAATGAGCCGCAAATCAATATGGGACCAGTCAGACCGGATTCACCCTGACAGGATCGAATCCACGAGCTTTTGCATGCTTTCAAAATGAGAACCTTCCCAGTATATCCGTCCGCAACCCTGACATTTCCGGAAATTATTGTAATATTCCCTGGTCTTCTGCTGCAAGTTTTCCAGGACAGCATCCTTGCTGATCATGGTTATTATACTGTTGCATTCCATGCACCGGGTGAATGGAATGGCAGAGTTTTTCAGGTCAAGTCTGCCTGCAATCTCTTCAAGCTGTTTTTTTGGTTTCTGCGACCTTACCCAGTATCCGTGAGTTACCTGTTTGTGTTTCAGAAGGTTTCTGTCACGCGTAAGAATGATCCTTCTTTCCTGCAGGGAGATTGAGATTATTTCATTGTCACTGATATGGTTGAAAAATAATGTATCAAATCCCAGTAAACGGAGGTATTTTGCCAGTTTTCCCAGATGTGCATCGAGGATGAACCTGGAATTTCTGAGTGGCTTTGGCCTCAGTCTGTTTGCTGCGCTTATATCAATACTTTCAAAAACAGGATAAACAGATATTACATCACCGTTTTCAAGCAAATATGAGAAATCCACCGGTTTACTGTTAACAAGTATCAGATCGACCTCGACGTGGGGAACACCCAGGGATTCAATAGCATCCTTCACTGAAGGCGTTCCCTTGTAGGAATATGGAAATGATATTTTTCTCCTTGATGGAGGGAGAAAATCATTCAGCTCCTCATAAAACCTGAACAAAACCCGGTTATCGTCCATTAGCCTGTTCATTGGATTAAGCGTCAGTGGCAGTTAGCCGGAAAACTCAGTATCACAGTCGGCTGACTAGTATTTCTTCAAGTTCTTCCCTTCCCAGTTTCACAGGATTGTTTTTTATTTCGGTCTGGCTGCAGACTGATCCGACATCATCCCTTGCAATACCGAACTCTGAAAGCCTTGGAAGGGCGAACCTGTCGGTGATCTCATACAGGAACCGGATAAATCCGTCGATGAAGTAGTCATCAGGCTTTGCGTCAGCATCAATGAATAATCTGCCCAGTGACGCATATTTCCTTAGTGCCGTGGGATTGTCGTTTCTTCTTCTCAATTCCCTGACATTAATCTCATTGGCCACCGCCATCAGTGTACCGCACAGCATCCCATGCGGAATCCGGAACATGCCTCCGGCCGATGAAGCGAATCCGTGAACCACACCCAAACCTGCATTGGCAAGACAGATACCAGAGGTCAGTGCGGCAAATGACATTCCGCTCCGGGCTTCCAGATTTGACCCGTCTTCAAAAACCGCCACCAATGAATTTGCCACCGCTTTCAGTCCTTCCAATGCAAATGCATCCGTAAATTCATTTGCCCTGTCAGATAAAAATGCTTCGGTAAGCTGGGTAAAACAATCCATTCCGCTTGCTGCAGTGATATTTTCCGGGCAGCTTAAAGTGAGTTCCGGGTCAATCACCGCCATATCCGGAACAAAATTATCATGCCGCAGCGACTTTTTGAATCCAACTTTTCCCACATCCGATATAACCGCATTCTTTGTCGCCTCGCTGCCGGTCCCGGCCGTTGTCGGAACAGCAATGAAAGGAAGCCTGGTCCCCGGATGGTCCTTTGTTCCCACCCCTTCAAGGTAACACTTTACTGAATCCTTCACGGTAAGCATGGCCGAGATCGCCTTGCCCGCATCAACCACACTTCCCCCGCCAATTGAGACAACAACATCGGCAGCCAGGGCGGACAAACAGCCAACTGCTTCATCAATAATTTCGGGTGATGGTTCAGTGGATATGGTCACATGGTTGAAAATGATGACGGCATCATTAAATGCCCCGATTAAAGACTGGTAATGAGATGAATTGACAAATGAACTTCCGCCGGTTACCAGGACAATGTTCCTGCCGTATTGCCGGATCATATCCGGAAGCAGCTTTAATTTACCGGGTCCAAAGCTGATAGCCGGAAGCCTGGAGAAATTAAATGGCTTCACCATTCCGACCGATCGTGCGGTTCAATGACATTATACCGTACTCCCTGCCTGGGTGCAGCCATCATATCTTTGACAGCATCGCGCCATTTCAGATAGTGAGCCGTATTTTTGTGCTCCGCTGCAGCCTCTTCAGATTCGTAGGCTTCATACACCATGAACCGTGAAGGGTCATCAGCCTGGCCGAGAAGGTCAAAGCGAAGGTTACCCGGTTCCTTCACCGATTCCCTGTGGTTTGCTATGGTTTCCCGTACAAAGCTTTCAATGCAATCAGGTTTTACACTTACGTAAACACAAGTAACTATCATAATGCAGTTTTAATTCTAAAGTTAAACTGTTCTGCAGTGGCAGAACCGGAACTGAATTTTAATTCATTTCACAACTTCAATACTCTTTTTCTCCCTGAAGAAGAATATGAAGCAAATCAGGACTGCAACAGCGATATATGCAGGTACGAACCAGATCTCGCGCCACTGGTAAACCTGGCCCACTGAATAATATGTTGTCACAAAACCTGAGACCCAGGTGCCAATGAACATGCCCAAGCCATAGGTAACGAAAGTAAACAGGCCCTGGGCTGCGTTTTTGATCCTTTCGTTCGATTTCTTTTCAGTATACATGTAACCCGTTACGAAGAAGAAGTCATAGCAGACACCATGAAGGATGATACCGGTGTACAGCATCCACAGGTTTGGCCCCATATTTCCGAATGCAAAGCAAAGGTAGCGGAGGAGCCAGGCTGTCATTCCGATGAGCAGCATTTTCTTAACCCCGATCCTGTTGAAAAGGAAAGGAATGGCAAGGATAAAAAGAGCTTCCGAAATCTGCCCGTAAACCATTTTTCCGGCTGCATTTGGCATCCCTGCCTGGTTAAGGAAGAGGTTGGCAAAACCGAAGTAGAATGAGAGGGGAATACAAACAAATATTGCCGCCACAAAGAAGATCAGGTAAGGTTTGTCCCTGAAAAGGATAAAGGCATCGATACCCAATATCGACCTTGCTGAAGAAGGAGTTTTTGCCTGAGGGGGAGTATCGGGAAGCATGAAGCTGTAAATTCCAAGTGCCAGTGACACCAGGGCGGCCATATAAAAGGTTCCCGGAGTCTGTTCAATTCCGAACAGTGCTATCATGAATCCGGAAATAACCCACCCGATGGTACCGAAAACTCTTATAACAGGGAACTGCCTGCCCGGATCGGTCATCTGCCTGAAGGCAACGCTGTTTGAGAGGGCTATCGTAGGCATGTAAGCCAGGGAATAAAGCATGATCACCCAGTAAAACGGTGCATTGGTTGTGATCCTTGATGCCAGGAACAACAGCCCGGCGCCAACCAGGTGCAAAACCCCCATCACTTTCTGGGCTGCAAAAAAACGGTCGGCAATCATGCCTACGAAAAAAGGTGATATCATAGTTGCAATGGCCAGTGCGCTGTACGCAGCACCGATCTGGATACCGGTGGAACCAAGAATTTTGGTCATGAATGTACCCATTGTAACATACCATGAGCCCCACACATAATATTGCAGGAACATCATCGAGGCAAGTATAATGCCGGTTCTGGTTTTCATCAGATTAAGGTTAGGTTAGAGATTATGGTTTTATATTCAATATAAGGATCTTAATCAGTAATGAGATTCAGAATCCCTTTTCATGAGAAAATTTTTCCTGAATTATCGTGATCCTGAAATGGATCAGCCGCGCCATGGCCTTGTTCTGCTGACATTCGCCAGGCAGTCAAGGGTAATGTTGACATCGGCCACAATCTGGAAATCATACATGCCCACACAGATGAAATCAGCACCGTTATCAAATGCATACCTGAATCCTTCCTCTGGTTTCAATGCACCGGCAGCCAGTACCTTATAGGCAATCCATGGCTGTTCCAGCCTGCTCATGAAATCAATTGTTTCCTGCGGCTTCAGGCAGAAGTTATTGTCTTTCCACCCCGGATCGGTCACATCCAGTTTTTCAAGATCAAGCTTAGCCGACCAGTAATCATGACTGTGAAGTGTTTTTACCCAGAAATCGGGTTTAATGCCGTGTTCCACACAAGCCTGGATCGTTTCAATCCTGTGGGCCCCTATACCTGCAGGCTTTCCATAACTGCGGATAAGCTCAAGCCCCCTGGCCAGCTCATCGTAAATTGAATGATCGTTTGCAAAAACACGGGCATCGGTCTTGCCTCCATGGCTGTACATGGCTGATGCTCCTCCCCTGGCGGAAAGTTCGATTCCTTCCAGGAAATCCTTTCCAACGCCGCAATCGGATATGATCCTGATCTTTCCTCCCGTTTCGTGCCAGTATTTATTAATTATCCTGAAGGTTGCTGGATTGACTATAATGGAATTAATACCGCATCGCTCGGCAAGTTCAAAAGTCTGCATTACCTTTTCATCGGTATGATATTTCTTTATAAGTTCGTCAACGTAGATAAGGTCACGGGCATGCCCCCACCCTCCTATCAGGTTGCCGCCCATGATGAGCCTGCTGAGCTCCATGTCGCCGATTCTGCCTTTGGGCAGGGTTCCCTTGAGATCATCAAGCGAAGTGAACTGAAAGCTTTTGACTGTGGCGCTGGTAACAGCATCCACACTTTCGGCAAGCAGCTTCTTTTCAAAGCTTACCCATTTGTTCTTCCTGTATGCAACGTAGGCAAAAGCTCCCAGGAAAGGAACGCTGATAAGATCTCGGATCAGCTCACGGCGTTTGTTGGAATAATTTCCCTCAACTTCGGCATTGGTAGGGCCCGGAACAGGTGCCATAGGCCTTTCTTCCTTCCATCTTTTTATCCAGCGGTCGAGTCCGAAAAAATAACCAACAGGCAATGAAGCGAAAACAACAAGCGCCGCCAGTTCTATCAGGTTTTTGTCAACCCACTGGTAATTACCTTCCAGTATTGACCCAAATGTAAATCCAAGCAATGGCGGATAGGCCACGTAATACAATAAAAGAAGCAAGGCTCCTGCAATGGATGACCACCTTACATACAATCCTATGAACAGGGATATCCCTATAAGGATCAATCCCCAGACATTCATGAAATCAACTATCTTCAAAACTGCCGGAGTGGATGCGATCCAGTGGAAAAAACCGGCAAAGATCCATTTTGATCCCAGCAGGTAATACTTTGAGGTCCATTCCGGAATAATGAGCTTTGTTATTCCTTCATAAAGGAAATGCCATCCTATCAGAATACGAAGTATGGTTAATAGATATACTGAGTATTTTTTCATGGGTTAATAACTCTATTTAAGGTGGCACATGATAATTATCTTTAATTAAATCATTGCACGTTATCGCTGCAATGCATAATGATCAAATAGTCTTTGCAGATATGCTCTCATTATCGGTCATATCTATGGTCAGTCGTCCCGGTTATATGAATATGCAACTCTGCTTTAATGCTATTTATTATTAAAAATACCAATATAATACAAAAATCACTAATACGAACCGTGAATTCAAAGTTTCAGCCTCAAACCAGCCCGGATAAGCAGACCTGTAACTGAAGTACATAACAGGGCAAACAGAAATGATTTCACCAGCCCTGCCCCGCCTGTTACCAGAACGTCGGGCAGTTTTATTGAAAAGGCCGTTCTGGCGGCATAGAGAAAATACGGTACCAGGTAGCACAGCAGGGTTGCCGTTCCGGCAGGCTTGATTATATTAAACCAGTTGCCCCTGCCTCCGATATCAGCTATCCAGTATATCACAAGGAAAGCGAGGATCGTAAAGGCGCTGCACAGGAAAAGCCATGCAGTTGTTGCCCCGAGCTTGGACAAGCCCCAGTAGGGCCTGGTCAGAATTGATAATCCAATCAATACAGCCGAAAAAAGCAACAGGATAATTGTGAGACTGATGTTCTTTTTCTGCCGTACGAAATACTGGAAAATAAGAGAAGTGAGAACTCCTCCCATGGTGAGGCCTGTAAGGGTTCCTCCAAGTATCGCGTTGGGAATGATATTGATAAAGCTGTCCCTGGGTATCATCCCCGAAAGGTATACCATGCTCAGAATACAAAAAAATACCCATCCCCCGAGAATGACAAAAAAATTGTTCCTTGAGAAAACAGTGATCAGACCGCTTACGAGGTAGGCCCAACCGATCAGTCCGAGAATACCCCACCACTGGGGGGAGAAACGCATTATGTGATCGCCGCGGCCGCCCTTGTATATAATCGCCAGAACGACAAGGATAACCATACCCAGTATTCTCAGAGTCCATACCAGTTTTTTGCCGGCTGAAGCCGGGTAACTGTTCCAGATAAGAATGAATGAAAGACAGCAGAGAGGATTCCATAACCAACGTGCCATTCCGGTTGCCTCTGCATTGAATGTTTCCCCGTTCACCAGGAACACTCCCATTACCAGCAGGGCCAGCGATCTCAGCACTACATGCTGAACCAGCTGCCATTCGCTGTCACCCTTTCTTCGCCTGTTGTTTACTGCATACGGGAGTGATAACCCCACAATGAAAAGGAACGCCGGAAACACCACATCAGCCAGGCCGATTCCATCCACACCCCACTCCACATGACCCAGCCAACCCGGTATGTCCTTCAGGGTCCAGAGATCATTTACAAAAATCATCAGGACCATGGTAAGAGCCCTGACTATATCAATAGAAAGTACTCTCTGTATCGGAACATTTGTGGTCTTATCACGGCCGGATGACATGCCTTCCGGCGGATCAAAATTTATTCGGGCATTCATTGTGGAAAAGGTAAAACAGGTTATAGAGAGAAGCTAAAGTAATATTTTATTGATTTCAATTTGACGGGTTGCAAAAATCATTGTCAGCCATTGTGTTAATTTTTGTTAATTTTTCATAGCTTCACCCTGCAACTGATACCTGTAAAACAGGCACATGTAAAAAATGGCTATTTTTAGTGATAATTAAGTCTTCAAACGTATGCAACGATTCAGATTCATATTAATACTGGTTGCTTTCTGTCTTCTCCAGGCCTGCAGTTTAAAGGAAGACCACAGGATAATTGGCATAAAGCTGTATGATTACAATGGGGATTATGCCGGCCTGGTATCAAAATGGAAAGACATGGGGATAAATACCTGTTTTATAAGTATCTCTCTTGCTTCCGACAAGAGCTTCAGAAAACTCCTGTCAGAAAACAATATCAGGGTCTACATAATCTTTCCCGTTTTTCAGGATCCTGAAATCCTTCAAGCTGACAGTTCCATGTATTCAATAAGAAATGACGGCAGCATTGCAAGGGAAGACTGGGTGAATTTCGTGTGTCCGTCACGATCATTATTCAGAAAAGGAAGGGCTGAGGAACTGATGCATTTGATGAAGGAACTGGATCCCGACGGGGTGAGCATTGATTTCATCCGTCAGTTTGTGTACTGGGAGATGATCTATCCCGATCGTGATCCCCAAACCATTGCGAGCGCATGCTATTGCGACAGCTGTATTTCCAGGTTCCTGGGAGAAAATAATCTCCGGTTGCCGGATTCATGTGCTACAACTGCAGGTAAGGCTGCTTTTATTCTGAATTCCCATGGAAAAAGCTGGGATACATTCAGATGCGACCTGATTACCTCAATGGTAAAAGAACTGGCTGATGCGGCCAGGAGCATTAAACCGGATGTTAAAATCAACGTGCATGCAGTGCCATGGAGGGAAAGCGATTTCGGTGGTGCCGGGATCCATGTTGCCGCTCAGGATCTTGAGGCGATCAGCCCTCTGACTGATTACGTCTCCCCGATGTGCTACTCGCAGATGCTAAGGCAGGATGCCCGATGGATAGCCAGTGTTGTACAGGATATGGACCGCCGGTGTCCGGGACAGGTGCTGCCCAGTATCCAGGTATTCGCCGAATATATTGACGACTCCTTTACCCCGGATGACTTCAGGGAGTGCCTTAATGAAGCCCTTAAACCGCCCTCGCTCGGCGTTGTGTTTTTCTCCTGGCCCCTGTTCGAAAAAGATCCGGTAAGGATGGAAACAGCAAAAGAATCATTGAAGCCGTTAAATTGACCAATAGAATTTTCTTAGTTTTAACAAGTATTAATCACTTTATTGCTCCCAAAACCATGAAACCGGAAAATACAGGATTTCTCCGCTCATCGCTGATAGCAATAGCTGCATTTGTCCTTATGTTTGCCATATCATGCCGTGATAAGACTGACGCACCCGGTGAATACGGCTGGTTTGAATTTGTCATACCCGATTCCGACACGCTCAGCATGGCGGTTGACATGTCGTTCCTGAATGAAAAGGTTGCCGGGGGTTCCGGTTATGTAACCCTGAAAGACGGCCATTTTGCGGATGGAAACGGGAACAGGATAAGATTTTTCGGAACCAACCTGACATTCTCGTCATGTTTTCCCGACAAAGAGACGGCAAAAAATGTGGCAGGAAGATTAAAAGTCCTGGGCATGAATGTGGTACGGTTCCATCATATGGATTACCATTCAACACCACAAGGTATATGGGACAAGGATAAAAAAGATCTCGATCCGGATCAGCTTGACAGGCTTGACTGGCTGATCTATCAGCTTAAGATTCACGGAATATACAGCAACATTAACACGCACGTGTCATTTACATATCCGGGGGCTCAGTATGAGGATGTTGAACAGTTCAATTTCGGTAAGTCGATCGACCAGTTTTACCCCCCGTACATTGAAATGCAGAAGGAATATGCAAGGAAACTCCTTACGCATCGCAATCCCTATACCGGAAAAACGTACTGCGAGGAGCCGGCAGTTGCTTTCGTTGAGATAAACAACGAAAATTCCCTGCTGTCAAACTGGGCGCTGCTGCCGAAACTTAACAATGTTCACAAGGCTGAATTGCTGAAACAATGGAGGGTCTGGCTAAGTTCTAAGCCCGGGCTCAGACACAGGGATGGTTTCAGCGCAAACCTGATGTCAATAATCACAAACTATGGAACCGGTTCAACGGAAACTGCAAAAGAGATGATGTGGAGCTTCCTTTTCGATACTGAAATGGCTTATGCCGTGGAGATGGCCGACTTTTTCAGAAATGAACTCAAGATCAAGGCATTGCTGTCTGAAACCCAGGCTTACTACAGTGGGGTTGCAGGAGTAAAAAGAGAAGCTGTGGTTGCCGATTTCATTGACATGCATGCCTATTGGGAGCACCCTTCTTTTCCGGGAAGAAGCTGGTCGCCGACTGACTGGCTGATAAGGAACTCATCGATGGTATCCGACAAGAGAGGAGGCACCCTTAATAACTTTGCCATGCACAGGGTTGAAGGAATGCCGCTAACCATAAGCGAATATGATCATCCGGCTCCCTCATTCTTTTGTGCTGAAATGTTCCCGATGCTCAATGCTGTTTCAGCTTTCCAGGATTTTGACGGTATTTATCATTTCACATTTGATCAGCCTTATGACAAGGGCCGTATTGCCAATTTCTTCTCAAATGCCGGTCATCCCCTGAAACAGGTCTTCGTCCCCGTCGGAGCTGTTTTGTTCCGTATGGGGGCCGTGAGTCCGGGACAGGATCCAGTTCAGCTCAGTCTTCCTGAGGAAGCTGTGGTTGGAAATCTTGTGAAGTATGGCGATAAACTAAGGCTCCACGTTTCCAATATGAGATATATATGGGAAGAAGCCGGAGCGCCGGCTGCTCTTATTACCCTGCGCCCGATGAATGTCAGGATCGGCGGGAATGAACTGAAATTGTCGGAACCAGTTGCTAAGCCAGCCGGGGAATGGATAAGCGGGACAGGAGAATTAAAGTGGGACAATACTGATTCAACCAGGGCTGTATTCAGGATCGATGCTCCAACCGCAAAAGGTGCCATAGGGTATATTGGCGGCAGAAGAATTGAGCTTGGCAATGTAGCAATAGAAATGAATTCAATCCCGGGGAACTGGGCTGCCATTACCCTGACTTCCCTCGACGCAAAACCCATTGAAAAATCATCCAGGATACTTCTCGTAGCCGCAGGAAAAGCTGAAAACACTGACTGGCAATGGAATGAAAACAAAACAAGCCTGGGAGAGAACTGGGGGAATGCCCCGACCCGGGTGGAAGGTATCCCTGCAAAATTTACTTTCAGCAATATGGATAATTTTAAAATCCGGCCGCTCGATGCATACAGGAATCCCGGGGATGAAATCCCTGTCACCAGGAAAGGCAAAAATCTATCCTTCGGAATAGGTTCTCAATATAAGACACTATGGTATGTCATATCAAGAGAAGGATGAGACGGCTGTTAACGATGCTGCCGGATCATTCGCTGTCCACACTTGAGGAAGCAGATCTGTGGATTGAAAAAATCTGACAGCCTGGGGTTATAATTTCCGTCGCGACGAGACACAGGTAAGAGCATTCGGCAGGGATTTTTCAAAACCCCTTGCACTTATTTTACATCTTGATCACAACGGGAGGCCCTGAGAATTGATTAACAGGTAGTCTGACCTTAAGAAGTCTATATTTATCACCATTTGGATTGAATCATATCATCCGTTTTTTGATATAAAATATTGGGTTCATTGCTATATATCAATTAAATAAATGACATATATCAATATAGGCATTGATGTATAACGGCCTGATAATCAGTGTTTTTAATTTAAAGTACTGGACTCAGCGCAGAGTCAATAAAGCCTGGCCCGAAAACAAATCCCTTATCTGATAATTCCTTGAATAATTACCCCAGCTGATATCCGGATAGTCAACGAGCTCGCTGATCATTAATTGCAGTGAATTTCCGGTTATCAAGATCCTGCATGATTTGTGACCATCTCCATGAACTTTGATTTTTGTTCCTGTTTTGGAACTGAGACAATATTCGTTGATATTCTCCTTCGTCGATCTGGCAATGTTAACAAGCTGATGGTCCGTCTCATCATCCATCCCGTCATAAAAGAAACTCTTTTTGTCATATTGCCAGTCCTTATCGGGAACAGTTCTGTAGGTATTATTGCCGGTAATAAACAATGGAACTCTTCCTGCAGGAGCCGACAGATGGTTTTCAGGATATCCCGCCCAATAGGTATCTCTGTTCCAATACAGGGTATCAAAGTTCCCATAATCAGTTCCAAAGCCGATTCCAACCTCTCTTATCAAACCTTCCGGAAGGCCTTGTGCCGTGTAACCAATCCTAATCTCCCCATTGCAACTGATCAGCATGTCAAAAGCAGCCTTTATTCCAGTTCTGTATTTCCCATCAGCAATAACCAGAACATCTTCGCCCGCCTCTTGTATCTCCATTGAGACGAGGGTCCAATCCCGGCACAGATTTTTTATGGAATCCTGCTGATTGTGTCCGCTCTTCACCATCAGCCTTACATTCATAAAAGGCCCTGCGAGGTTCCACTTTCCGGAATTATTCATGAAATGACTTATAAGACCTGTAGATTTATTTATACCGATAACCAGATTATTGCATTTTATCAGATATTCATTCCCATTCTCCTCAAAACCGGCTTTTGCTGTTCCTGATTTTCTATCAGGTGTGGCGGGACTGACCTGTCCCGCAAGTTTATATGAATCGACAAGATTGCCTTCCCTGTTGATAAATTCAACAAGGATGACATCATTTGAAGGTTTTTCGTCAATTTTTACCTTGATGTTGCCTTTAGAATGAGGAGCAACATCTGGCAATTTTATCATGTGGTTTTTACCGTTAAGGGTAAGCTTCATTTCAAGTTCTTCAAGATTTGTGAAATCATGGCGGTTATACACCGGTAATTTTATGGTTTTCCCCGGAACAAATTCATACCCGCTTGTTTTCAATAAACGCACCGGAGAATAAGCCTTTTTCACACTCCAGAACTCAGGCTTTTTACGGCGCCAGGTATCGACAATCCCCCATTCTCCGTAACCAACGGTTAGCCCGGCAAACTTTCCCGGAATCACATTTTCATCAATTTTCCCCCATAACCGGGAAAATCCTGGCAGGTCGGCTGGAAGCATGAATGTTTCATCTATCATTCCCCATATGGCACCCCCCAGTCCACCATCTGAATCGTAGGTCTTCTGCCACATGGAATCAAGGCTCATTCCCCAGAAATCACGTATATTAGGATCTTCCCGGACCGTTTCAATATTATAGCACGGGACGTGAGCCCATTCATCGAACAGCACAGGCATTTTTTCGTGTCCGAAACCGCTTGTTTTCATTCCGTATTGATCCATATCACCATTTATTCCGGGATAATGCATGCTGATGATATCATACGCGCTAATACTGTCGGGGACAAGTCCCGGATAGCTGTAAATTACTGGCCTGGTAGGATCGTTGACTTTAACCCAGTCGTATGATCTTTTAAAGTTGCTTCCGAACCGGTTTTCGTTACCAATCGACCATATTATCACAGAGGGATGGTTACGATGATTGTTAACCATTTCCTGTAACTGTGACAAATACCTGTCTGTAAATTCCGCGGAATTTTCAGTTGAACCCGGATAGTAATCAGATGTCCGGTGGGATCCGACAAAACACACTGCTGTTTCATCTTCAACAAACAATCCGTACCTGTCGCAAAGGTTCAGGAAATTTTCACCTGGCGGGTAGTGTGATGTTCTTATAAAGTTCATATTGGCTTCTTTTGCCAGGAGTACGTCCTTAAGGTCATATTCCGGAGTGGTCATCCTCCCCCTCATAGGATGAATATCATGACGGCATGCACCTCTTAGCTTTACCTGCCTCCCATTAACAAGAAGCCTGTTGCCATCCACTTCAACTTCCCTGAAGCCAATCATATAATCTTTCCTCCATTCAACCTTTCCCTTTTCTGAATATTCAATAGTTAACCTGTACAGCACAGGATGTTCTGCTTCCCATTTATGAGGTGCTTCAATATTATTGGTTATGGTAAAATCCCTGCCTGAAAGTTTGAAGTGAGGATTATTAAGTTTAATTTTCCTGTTATCAGGATCGCGTAATTCTATTGATATTACGCCATTCTTCCTGATTAATCTTGTACTTCCTCTCACTTTTAGAATGGCATTAACATAATTATCATCCAGGTCGGTGGTTATGATAACTGATTCAGGAAAGTTTTCAGGTAATGCAAGAAGGCTGACTTTTCTCAATATACCTCCGATCTGATGTTTTGCATATCCGCTGGCATAGGATATTTCGTCAGCCCTGTCGGTGACTTCCACATGTAAAACCGCCTCTTCACCGGGATTGACTGCCCGGGTGATATCACAATCCCATGCTGTGAATCCGCCCTGATGGTCACCTATGTAATTACCATTGACCCAAACTCTTGAATAGCTATATACACCTTCTAACCTTAATCTTACAAGTTTATCCGTGAAGTCGTCCGGGATGAGGAAACGGATCATGTAAACAAAGGGCTTGTCGTGTATCACGGGGATGCCCTGCATCATACATTCCCCGGGCACTTCTGCCTTATACCATTTAAGGGAAGAGGGATCACACTTCAAGACAGTATCGTAAGGAACCAGACAGACATCCCATGTTCCATCAAGGCTTATTACCGGATGCCTGACATCTCTGACGAAAAGATCATTGCTATTCCTGCAGGATACATTTATCAATATAAATCCGGTGACAATCAGGAGAGTGCTTCTTTTCATGAGGTTAAAGGTTTAAAGGTTTCCGGGATTATGAGTTAGGGTTTATTGATTTTTCCATATTAAGGTTCGGATCTCAGGTGACTTATTTTTATTTCAGCCGGATCTACCAGAAAGTGTAATAGAGCAGAAAAAGAATAAGCAATATGACCAGTGAAGCCCATTTAAAAACGGGATCATCATTCCTGAAGATCCTCTCAGGCAATTCCCACTTCTTTTCATCATGTGGTTTCTTCCGGTCTGCAAGCGACACTAAGATCATCTGCAGGCTTATAATAAGAAAAGACAGCAGCATGTTGTCGAGGAATGGCATGGAAGGGAAGATCCATTTGGCAAGAAGTGGTACCGGGAAGGTTAAAAGAACTGCTATCCAGGCAGCTTTTGAAGTGGTCCTTTTCCAGAAGATACCGAGAACGAACAATGCGGTTATCCCGGGGCTTACCAGTCCGGTGTATTCCTGAATGAACTGAAAAACCTGGTTTATCCCTGAGAGTGTTGAAGCCAGGAGGGATGCAACAACGACGATTATAAGACAGGCAATTTTCCCTGCCCGGACCGTTTCTGCATCAGAAGTGTTTTTTTTCAAATGAGCTTTATATATATCCATCGAAAAAATGGTTGAAGCGCTGTTGATTATTGCTGCAAGTGAGGAGACAATAGCAGCAATAAGTGCGGCGAAAACAATTCCCCTTATCCCTTTTGGCACAAATTTATGAAGCAGCCACGGGTACGCCTCATCCGGTTTTGCTATATCAGCATTAAGTACAAAGGCAGCTATGCCTGGCAGCACGACAAGCACTGGTATCAGCAGCTTAAGATATGCGGCAAACACCATCCCCCTCTGAGCTTCCCTCAGACTTTTAGCGCCAAGCGCTTTCTGTATGATATACTGGTTTGCACCGAAATAGTATATTCCTGCAATCCAGATCCCGCCGAATACAGATCTTATACCAGGCATATATTTATAGTTTGGATCAGACCTGCTCAGTATCATATGAAACTTTTCCGGAGCTTTTTCCAGCATCAGCGATAATCCCTCAAAAGCACCTGCGCCATCTGAAACAGCATTAAGGGCGAGAAAGGTTGTTATGAGTCCTCCAAGAATAAGGAAACCCACCTGGATCATATCGGTTCCGGCGATAGTCCTGAGTCCTCCTCCGACGGTGAGGAGCAAAGAAAAAAGGGCAAGTCCGGCAATTGCATACCCCATTTTTATTCCAATAACCGTTTTTATCGATAATGCACCCAGATAAAGTATCGACGTAAGGTTCACAAAGATAAACAGCAAAAGCCAGAAAACAGCCAGGACTGTTTTTATCCTCCTGTTATACCTAAGTTCAAGGAACTGAGGCATTGTCAGAATTTTTTTCCGGACAAAGACAGGAAGGAACCACAATGCCACCATTATCAGCATTATTGATGCGAGCCACTCATAGGAAGCAATGGCCAGTCCCATTGAAAAACCTGAACCTGACATGCCGATAAACTGTTCGGCAGATATGTTTGCAGCGATTACGGAACTGCCTACAATATACCAGGGCAGCGTGTTACCTGCCATGAAATATCCGGTGGAATCCTTCCTTCTGCCCGCATTCCTTGAGATCAATATACCAGTACCGATAATCAGGGCACAATAGACAAAGAAAACTGTTATATCAGCAATGGACAGATTCATAATAAAATGCCGATTCCTTTTTCAAACTCCCGGGCTGCGTCAACAATAGCTGTCAAGTTCTCCCATGGCACCTCCGGCTCGACCATATGAGTGGGACCAATCACTATTCCGCCAGATCTGCCGCACTTTTCAAGTCTTGCAAGAGCTGTTTTCATGACCTCCTCCCTGGAACCATAGGGAAGGAGCTGCTGAGTGCCAAGAGTACCCCAGAATGACACCATACTTCCATACATCTCATGCACCTCATCAAAAGACATACACTCAGGTTGTATGGGATTAATAATATCAACACCCGTATCAATTAGACTTCCGACGAATGGTGTGATATAACCGCAGGAATGATAAAAGATCAGTATATCCGGATTGATTTTCCTGGCAGTGTCAATAACTTTTTTTAACCGGGGTTTAAGCCATTTCTCCCATGTTGCTGTATCCATCATAAGGGAAGTCTGGGTACCAATGTCATCTCCCAGTGAAAGTATCTGGATGCCGGCTTCAGCGTAGGCTTTTGCCTTGGAGCAGGCAAAATCAGTTATTTTATCGAGAAGGATTATGCCGGCCTCATTTTCAGTCATCATATCCATCATTAGCTGTTCCATCGACCGCAAATACCATGAAGCTTCAAAAACAGTCATTTGCATAAATCCCAGGGTGGCCAGTCCGGCTTTGTGTATAGACTTTATTTTACTCAGGAAATCAGGCAGTTGTGATTTATCTACTTCCGGGTATGGGTAACTGATGACCTCATTTATGTCGGCGCCGTAAAGGGGGTGGTGCATCCTTGTCATATGGAATGCGAGTTCGGAGCCTTTTGAATGTCCTATCCCGTACTCATCAAATACGGTGGCTTCCGGAAGGACTTCCCTGTGATATAGTGTTCTGCCGTCAGTAAAATTTTTCTTTACGGGGATTTCAATTTTTCTGTGGCTAAGTCCAAAATATGTCTCATAATCCTCATGCCCGAAACGTCTTCTGAAAGACTCAATCTGTGCCGGGCAGAAAACAAAATCCATATGAACCCTGTCAAAACCCTGCCTGCGGAGGCATCTGAGAAGGTCTTCACCCGGAGTTGGCATAATTTAACCGATTGAATAAGATTTCTAACTTAGGCTGAAAGGTAACAGAAAAGAAGTTAATATCCTTAATTGATCTGAAATTTATTAAAAGGATGAAATAAGCTGGACAGACTGCTGCATTATACCCCTGAAAGTACTGTTTATCCGTATTATTCCTCCATTCACCGAATAATCATTCATTTGGAACTATATCTCAGTTTTCCCTGAAGGCAATCTGATTTTCTCAGTTAACTTCTTAATCCAGGAGCAGGATCATGAGTAAGAAAATAGTAATTATCGACGGAGGCATTGCCGGGCTTTCGGCAGGGATCTGCTCAAGACTCAACGGATCTGATACCGGGATAATTGAGATGCATACTGTCACAGGAGGACAGTGCACGGCATGGGAACGCAAAGGTTACCGGTTTGACTATTGCTTGCAGGAACAAGGAAAGAGCCTTTCCATGATATCCGGAAAGAGACCAATGTGCTGAATGATAATGTCAGGTAATATTTTATTCATTTCTTTGAAAAAAATTATTAATATCGATGTATCTTTAAGACGCGATGAAATAATAATACAGGTTAAAATTAATGGCAGGGCTTTGTATTTATCCCAATAAAAGGCCTTAAAGCGTAACATCATTCAAAACCGGGAAAGAGATGGTAAAGAAACCTGAAGGAAGCACTGAAAGCGATTACTTTAAACCGCTGAAAAACTTTCGTTACAATCCCTACATTCATCCATACACTGCCAATAACAAACAGACAGTTTTGGCCCAGAAACTCAATAAAAGTTATGGCATACCCCTTGGCAACATCCTTCGTCTGATCATATATACCGATGTGGCACTCAGCCTGGGCAATGAAAGAGAACTGCAGCTTAATTATTCTGATCTGAAACAAATTGCCGAGTTTGAGAAAGAACATGACACTTTTGAGAAACTGATATTTGCAGGAAAAAACAAATCGATTGAAATCAAGAACCCCTTTCTCATCGAGCGGATGTTCATGTCGATGATCAATCTTATTGATTCACACAGCATCATCAAGGGCAAGGGGTCCCAAAAGAAAGAAACATCGTCTCTTATCCTGAAAAAAGTAGCGACAGAACTTTACAATGAACTGTCCACGGAGGAAAAATTCTCACCCTGGCGTTCCTTATGTATAATCGGTTATATTTTTGCTCTTTACAAGGTTAAACTTGACGACGGTGGCACCATTCTGACCGAGGAGGAATACGATCAGAGAAACAGGGCCGGCAATGATCTCCCTGAAACATACCTTCAGTATCTGAGCTCAAGGATAAGGCCATATGTACAATCATAGCTACCTCCTGACAGTGTAATGAAAGGAAGGAAATTGATTCTCTTCCTGGGCATAGAGTCAAAAATTTCAGCATTCCTGCGGAAGCAGTAATGAACCGGACGTAAATCCATGGAATCCGGAAAGTTACCGGTTGATTATATTCTTTTGCAGCATACAAATGTAATAATCCGTAAAAATCATTATTTTTAGAGCGGAAAGCAAAACAGTGCTGTCAATATATAAGGTCTTCCTGAATCAGTAATAAACGGATCTTCGGGTATTCCCGGGTAAATCCGAAATAACAGGCCCTGTGAGGAACTCTGCTCAAATAATAACTGCCATTCTGGGAATCATTATTGTTTTGTCCATTGTTACTGCACTGCTGATTCAGATCAGGGAAGGGATGTCAATCATTGATATTTTCCTTGCAAGGGAAGTCTCACTTAAAGATCTGCAACATGCAAATGCCGGATATAGACATTCAGCACAAATGAAGGACCTGCCGGAACTGGCCGGAGAAATGGTGACAAAAGACAGCATCAATGCCGGACATAAAACCCGGACTTACTATATCATAATTGAGAGTTTCAGGAATCTTGATTCTGCCCGGGAAAAAGCAGCCATGTTAAAAAAAACAATCAATGCTGAATTTATTGTACTCCCCCTTTCAGCAGAGGGCTACTTCAGGCTCAGCTACGGCAGATATTCCACTTACGGAGAAGCTGAAGCCGTTATTCCCGAAATCAGGCGGACCATGGGGAACGACGCATGGATATATTCAGCAGAAAACTGACAGGTTCTTCGGTTCATAAAACCGGTAGATTCTGATTCACATGCCAATTGTGGCATTTTGTGTCACTGCAACGCTCATTTCCCTCTGCCGGAACCCGGCAAAAACTGGCGGATGCTGAATAATTTATGCGAGATCTGCCTGATCTGCCACAGATCATCATTGGTTCCCACAGTCAGGAAAAATAATGGAAGTACTTCCTGCCGTCATCAGGCAGTTATTTATATAGTCTGGATAATGCTTCTTTCAAATCAATTTTATAGGATCATTTGAAATTCAATAAATATTTCCGCCTGCCATATAATATTTTTTGTTTATGTGTATGGAAAAATCCGCAACAGCAAAGCCAATATTCATTATATTGGAAATTTCTATTGCTCATTCAGAGAGATCATTTATGAGAGTCTTTATAATTATCGTTTCCATATTGATACTACTGCCCTGTCAAACCCTGGTTCCACAGGAGAATGATACGACCGGGAATCATGTGCATTTAAGGATCGATAGGTTCAACTCACCCGTCAGGATTGACGGCAGGCTTGACGAGGCATGCTGGAAAGGCCTGAAGTCCCTCCCCATGAAAATGATACAGCCTGTTTACGGAGCAGATCCGGGCGAAAGGACCGAGGTATTCGCAGGGTATGATAATAACTATTTTTATGTCGCAGGACGTTTATACAACAGGAATCCCCGGGATATCCAGGTTACTTCATTCCAACGGGACAACTGGGCATATGCAACTGATTTCCTTGGGATCCTGCTCGATTCCTTCAATGACAATGAGAACGGACTCATGTTCCTTACTTCACCCGCAGGAACACGCACGGATATCAACATCCTTAACGACTTTTCGAAAGATCCGAATATCAGCTGGAACACATTCTGGGATGTTGCAGTCACCAGGAGCGACTCAGGATGGTTTGCTGAAATGAGGATACCATTTTCGAGCCTCCGGTATGAGCCCAAAAACGGACAGGTAATAATGGGGTTAACGGTTCACAGGTGGTTTGCAAAAAGAAACGAGGTTTACAGTTATCCCCTGACCCAGCAGAAATTCGGTTACGACGGAGTTTATATGCCGTCTGAGACCCGGAAAATCCTCCTGGAAGGCATTCCGAAACATAATCCATTGTATATCACTCCCTATGTTTTGATGGGCCTGGGGCAGGAAACCAGATTGAACAATGAGGGTACTTCCTACGAACGGACAGACAATTTTGTCAAAGGGTTTGGCGGGGACATAAAAATCGGGCTTGCGAAAAACCTGACCGCCGATTTTACGATATATCCCGATTTTGCACAGGTTGAAGTTGATGATCAGAAGGTTAATCTCACAAGGTACTCGCTGTTCTTTCCCGAAAAAAGAATATTCTTCCAGGAGCGTTCGGGTAATTTTGAGTTCAGGTTTGAGGGAAATGATTATCTCTTCTACAGCCGGCGGATTGGCATCGACAACGGGGAAAAGGTAGGAATATACGGAGGTGCCAGGCTGGTTGGCAGGGTCGGACCATGGGATGTCGGATTACTTAATATGCAGACAGAGAAACACGGAAATACACCGTCGGAGAACTTTAATGTCCTGAGATTCAGGAGACAGGTACTTAATCCGTATTCTTACATCGGAACCATGATCACTTCCAGGATCGGGAGCAAAGACTTATGGAACACTGTATACGGGCTGGATGGTATATTCCGGCTGTTCGGTGATGATTATTTTACATTCAAATGGGCGCAGAGCTTTGAAAACGGGAAACCAAACAATATCCTGGATTTCAGGAATTCCCGCATTTATTCTGTATGGGAAAGAAGGGGCAGGAAAGGTCTGGGCTACAATTTGAGCTACTCAAGATCGGGAGAAGATTTCAATCCTCAGTCGGGTTTTGAGCTGATCGACAATTTTACCCGGATCGGTGACCAGGTCCAGTTTGGATGGATACCGGGAGAAAGGAGCAGGCTGCTCAATCATCAGATCTTCCTGGCCGGCACCGCCTATTACCGGAATAATGACGGGAAAATTGAAACAGCGAATTTCGGCCCCGGATGGAAATTTACCACAAAACAAAATTCCTCGGGCTCTGTCAGGTTGCACCGGAACACCGAGGATGTTGCCGAATCCTTCCGTCTTTCACCGGAGGCTGAAATCCCGGCAGGAAGATACACATTTTACCAGGTGTCGCTGAACTTCGACCCGCGATTGAATGATCCGTACAGGGCAGGAGTAAACATAAGGACCGGAGGTTTCTATGATGGCTGGCACATTTCAACTTCCATAACGCCAATGGCCTTTATTTCAGAATACCTGCAGCTGGAAGGAACTTACCAGTATAATTTTGTCGAGTTCTCCAACCGCAATGAGAAATTCAGGAATCAAATCGGGAAACTCAAAATTGATGCATCCCTTAACGTAAAGCATTCGGTTACGGTAATTGCCCAATACAACAGTTCAGGCAACAGTGTCTTTTCCAATATCAGGTATCATTTTAATCCCACCGAGGGCCACGATCTTTACATTGTCTATGATGAAGGGCTCAATACCAACAGGTACAGGGAAACCCCGGTACTTCCCGCCATGAAGAACAGGGCGGTTCTGCTCAAATACAGCTATACCTTCAGGCCCGGCTGACTGTGATATTCCTGTTGGGGAAGCTTTCATAACAGCCTTCACAGGATTCTTAGTTGAGGAGAGGTAGAATTGCCGGCAGCGATTTACAGGTGGATTGAACCCCCGGCCTGGTGATTATGAATCATGCAAATCAATAAATATGTCCAATTATTTGATAATATATTAAATGAGTTGAAAAAGGGCAGACCTAATCCATCCTTAATTTTGAAGTTTTATTTTCTGGCCATTTTCTGGCCATTTTTTGGTCATTTCCCGGCCATTCATTTAATTAAGCCTTGATCAGGATTAACAGCAGTTGATTTCTTTTAGTTTCTTTATTCCAGGACTTTAAATAAGGAAACTATTTAATTAAATACATCCTCTTTTTATTTAAATAGATCATCCTGTTTCAATCAGAATTTATATATATCTCTCTTTATCAGCTGTATAATAGTCATTCTTTTCATGTTGGTTGAGATTACGGGTTAGTATGTATTTAACTAATTAATAATTGAGACGCTTCATAATTCAATTATGAAAATAAATTCGTAACTTTTTTATGATTTCGTTTGCTTTTTTATGATTATTATTTTAATATTGCAATGAGAGATCAATAAAACTCATTAAGGAGTGAGCATTATTATGATTATTACTTATATGTAATGTATATTCTAAAGTGGCTGATCTTTATAGTGTTAATAATAAATTACTACTAATCGAATGAAAAAACTAAAGTGCTTTTTAATTTGCCTGGTTTTTATGCCATTGTTGTTAAATGCTCAGACAAACAGAGTCATTCATGGCACGGTTACTATTAAAAAAACGAATGAGGCCTTGGCTGGCGTCAACGTTTTTATACCTGGTTCTACAAAAGGAACAACAACCAATGCGGATGGGAAATATGAAATCCCGGTTAGTGCTACTGACAGGGAACTTCAGTTCTCATTTATTGGATTTATTTCTGAAACAAAGAATATTACAGGCCTAAACGAAGTAAACGTAGAGCTTACCGAAGACATTCATAGCCTTGAAGATGTAGTTGTAGTAGGATTTGGTACGCAAAAGAAAAGCGACCTTACCGGGGCCATCTCAACCGTTAACATAAAAGAAATTAACCAACGCGCAGTAGCCACACTCGACCAGGCACTACAAGGGCAGGTCGCAGGTGTGGATGTAACGACAAACTCAGGCACGCCAGGCTCTAATATGATGATCCGCGTGCGCGGGGTCGGGACGATTAATAATTCTGATCCCTTGTTTGTGGTTGACGGAATGATGCTAAATGACATTAATTTTCTCAATCCTAACGATATTGAAACGCTTCAGGTTCTAAAAGATGCTTCGGCAACAGCAATTTATGGTTCCAGGGGCGCCAATGGCGTTATCATTATTACTACCAAAAAAGGGAAAAGCGGCGATGGTAATGTAAGTTTCTCCAGCTATTATGGCATCCAAAATCCATGGCGTTCTTCCAACATGCTTGACGGGCCTACATGGGGATACCTGAGCAACGAAGCTGCTGTGGCAACTGGTCAGGAGCCGCTTTTTGAAGATCCTTCCAAACTGCCTACTTATAATTATTTTGAAGCAATTTGCGAAAAAAATGCGCCTATCAAAAAGAACGACTTGTCATTTTCAGGTGGATCTGATAAGGGCACTTATTTTTTAAGCGCCAGTCAGTTCGCACAGAATGGCATCATAAAAAAAACAGGTTTTGAGAGGATTACAGTTAGGGCAAACAGTGATTTTAATGTGAAGCCATGGTTGAAGATCGGGGAAAATATCACGCTTGTTAAGACCAATTATAAGTCGCAATACGAAAATGATGAATGGACCAGCCCCATTTTAACGTCTTTTACACGCGACCCGGTAACCCCGCCCTTGAGCGATGACGGCAAATTCAACAAAGCTATTTACAGCGACATCTGGAACCCGCTCGCCGTGATTGAATACGACAATCCCAGAAGTATAAATTACAGGGGCCTGGGAAATATTTTTGCAGATGTTACACTCCTTAAAGGACTCATCTTTCGTACAAACATATCTGCAGAATATTCAAACGTTGAATATTCAAACTACACTCCTGTATATTATGTATTCGCGGCACAGCAAAACCCGAATCAAAGTAATTTGACCAATTCAACATACAGCAGTCTTATCAATCAATGGTCGAATACCCTGACATTTGAGAAGAAAATAGGCGGGCACGAGTTCTCTATAATGGCTGGTGGTGAATCGTATTCTCAAACATACAAGAGCCTTGGCGTGTCGGTTCAGGATATTCCCAGCAATGATCCCAATTTATTTTTCATCGATAATGCCATTGGAAAAAATGCCGGTGAATCATCAGGTATTACTACAAGAGTAAAACAACTTTCCGGATTGGCCAGGATAAACTACAACTTCAAAGAGCGTTACTTGTTAACTGCAAATTTCAGGGCAGACGGATCGTCAAAGTTTGTCCGTGGAAAACGCTGGGATTACTTCCCTTCATTTTCGGTTGGTTGGAGGTTGTCGGAGGAGCCGTTTATGGAACAATATGACAAGATTGACAATCTGAAACTCCGCGCAGGTTGGGGAAGAATAGGAAACGAGCAAAGTGTAATTGGATATCAGTATTCAACATTTGCTTCTCCCGATGCGAATTACGTATGGGGTGGTATCCTTACCTCGGGTTTCAGTTTTAACGGCACCGGGAACCCTCAACTTAAATGGGAAACTACTGAAACAATAAATGCTGGAATCGATTTCGAGTTTTTCAAGGGAAAAATTTCGGGTAGTGTCGATTACTTCAAGAAAATAACAGACAACATGTTGCTGCGCGTACCTACGCCAGGTCAGGCGGGATTACTGGATTCCCCGTTCCAGAATAAAGGCAAATTCAGCAACAAAGGAGTTGAACTAAGCCTGCAATACAGAAACTACCACCATGCATTTACATATACTATTAGCGGTACTTTATCAAAAATTGTAAACAAAGTTTTAGATCTTGGGGCTGATAATGCATTTATTGATGGTGCTTTTTTCTATAACACTGTGTACTTAACCAGGACGCAGGTAGGCACACCCATTGCACAATTTTTTGGATATAAGACAGATGGATTGTTCCAGAACTGGGATGAGATAAGCGCCCAGACGGCACAGGAAGGAGTTGCTCCGGGCGATGTAAAATACGTTGATAAAAACAACGACGGGGTACTTGATGCGAATGACTTCTTCATTCTTGGAAGCCCGCTGCCAAAACTAACATACTCGATTTCCGGCAGTTGTGCTTATAAGGGATTCGATTTTAGTTGTTTCTTCCAGGGCGTTTACGGCAACAAAGTATATAATGGTGTTTCGATGTACACATTATCAGGGCTCGGAGGATACAATAATCTTTCAAGAGACATGATTAAACGCTGGCATGGAGAAGGTACACAAAATAACCCGAAATATCCGAGGATGGGCGGCACCATGGACAATAATTCAATTCTTCAGTCCGACAGGTTGCTGGAAGACGGCTCTTTCCTGAGGATAAAAAACGTTCAGCTTGGATACACCCTGCCTCAGGTTCTCACGAGAAAGATAAAAATCGATTTAATACGTGCATTTATCAATGCCCAAAACCTGTTTACCTTTACCAAATATACCGGACTCGATCCTGAGGTAGGAATGCGTAACGACGATCCATTCGACGTAGGCGTTGACCGTGGATATTATCCCCCGGCCAGAATGTACAGTATTGGAATAAATATTAGTCTATAATCCTGGATGAAAAATTTTACAACTATGAGAAAGATATTTTGTTTTATTTCAATTGCTTTATTGCTTATCCTTGGTTTCCAGGCTTGTAATCCTGATAATTTTCTGGACACTAACGTCCCAAGCATTGATCAGAGTTCATTCTTTTCTTCTGACAAGACAGCACTTACAGCACTGGTAGGTGCTTACGACCCTATGGGATGGATGGAATATATCCAATACCTCGACTGGGTAATCGGCGATGTAGTATCTGACGATGCTGCAAAAGGTGGTGGTGGAGATGGCGACCAACAAACCATATATGATATGGAGCATTTTAAAACAAATGCTGAAAACCCTTCGCTTGCAATTGTCTGGAGGCAGCTTTATATAGGTATTAACAGGGCAAACCGTGTTATTGAAGAGGTTACTGACAATGAAAACATAACACCTGATGGGCAGAAACGTATTATTGCCGAAGCGAAATTTATAAGAGGATATTACAACTTTTGCCTTATCAAAGTTTTCGGGGCATTTCCAATTGTTGACCACATTTTACTCGTAACAGAATACAGCAAGCCTCGCAATACCCTTGAAGAATGCTGGACTGCCATAGAAAATGACTTTAAGGACGCTATGGAAGGACTGCCAAACAAAAAGGACATGCCTGCAGCAGAAATCGGAAGGGCTACATGGGGTGCTGCCGCAGCCTTTCTTACAAAAGCTTATATATTTCAGGAAAAGTGGAAAGAAGCAGAACCCCTGGCCAGGCAAATTGTCGAGTCTGGTGACTACGAACTTGAGAAAAATTACGGCGACCTGTTTACCATTGCTACTGACAATGGAATTGAGTCGGTTTTCGATGTGCAGCAAAAAGACTTCAACATGACAGCCTGGGGAGACGAAAATGAAGGAAGTCAGGTGGAAATATACCAGCGCAGCCGGGATGACCGGAATGGCGGATGGGGATTTGACCAACCCACTCAAGATTTGTATGACGAATTTGAACCGGGTGACATTCGTAGAAAATGGACAATCATTTCGGATGGGGACACCTTGTGGAAAGGAACTGATGATGAAGAAATTATTTATACTAAGTGGGACCCTGTACACAACGACAATAAGCCTATGACAGGTTACAACAAACGTAAAGGTACCTTGCCATTGAGCCAGCGCCCCGGCATGATCGATGCTGCCGGACTCAACGTAAGGGTAATCCGTTTCGCTGATGTACTTCTGTGGCAATCGGAAGCTGCATTTCATAATGGCAATGATTGGGAAACTCCTTTAAACAAAGTAAGAGCAAGGGTTGGCTTAGGGCCTTCGCCGTTCAGAAGTGACCCATTGAAAGCCATATATCATGAACGTCGGGTGGAACTGGCTCTTGAAAGCCACCGCTATTGGGACCTGGTGAGAACAGGAAGAGGAAACCTCATGGAAGGCTATACTGATAATAAACGGTATTTCCCTATACCTCAGGTTGAGATCAATTTAAATCCGAACCTGGAACAGAATCCTTATTAATTCATGCACTTCAGATCATATAAATTAAGAATAAAATGAAAAACATACTTAAAACTGTTTCTATCTGCGCCACATTATTTTTTGTTACATACTGTACACCGCAGATGGATGAAATAGGTAAAGTGGGCCCGGCGCCAGCTAATGCAAAATTAACCGTGAATACCGACGATCCCTATAACCCGGTTTTTACGGTAACAGCAGATAACGGATACATCTATCACTGGGACATGGGTAACAAACAAATCATTAAGCCTGGCAAACCCACAGAAACTTCCTATTATCCCTTTGAGGGCACATATACTGTTGTTGTAACAGTTTACGGCGAAGGCGCTGCCAGCACTACAGCGGAAATAACTTTTACGGTTGAAAATACTGACCCTACAGTTTTTACCAGACCGGTATGGAGAGAATTAACAGGCGAGGGAGCTGGTAAAACATGGGTATATAACACCGATCCCGAAACCGGAATTCCTGACTATTGTTACCAAACCTGGTTTAACATCGTTGAAGAGCCTGATTGCTGGATGCCACAAAATAGTTGGGGGCAATGTGTCCAAATTACGCCTGATATTAAAGGTGAAATGGTATTCGACTTAGACGGTGGTATCAATTACACCTACCACCACGAGGCTGGAGACGAGGGAGTGAAAGGAACATTTATCCTTGACGCCGAAAAAATGACTATCACCATTAAAGATCCATACATCCTCGACCATGACATAGAATGTACCAATCCCGCCGTAACATCAAAAGGAACTTACCGTATTGTTCTTCTTACCGACGACGAGATGGTACTTTGGCAGGATCAGAAAGATGAGGACGAAACAGGCTGGTCATGGAGTTTCAAACGAAAGGGCTACAATCCTCCAGATTAAAACCATTCTTAAATAGGCATTATTAATTGTTAATAAAAGCGAAAGTAAATGCAAGAAAAAGAAATTCATTTGGTGTATTTTAGCCAGGGCAAATTTTGTTAGACATCACCAATGAACCGAGAAGTAAAAATGAACAATAATCTTGTATTTCAGGAAGAACGCCTGGGAAAGATTATGGACATGCTTGAAAAAGAAGGCCGCATTCTAACTAAAAACTTGATATCGATTCTGAATACTACTTCGGTTACTATTCGCAAAGATCTTGCATTGCTCGAACAAAGAGGTTTGTTAAGGCGCACTCACGGCGGGGCTATTATAACAAAGAAATTATATCCGGGCCTGGCACTAAACGAAAAAGAAAAGATAAACAGGGAGGAGAAAGTCCGAATAGCGAAGCAGGCAGCCAAAATGATCCTCGACGGTGATACAATTATCCTCGATTCCGGGTCAACCACAAGCTTGTTGGCAAAGGAGATTAAAAACAGGAATCGAATTACCGTTATTACGAACGCCATGAATATTGCCATTGAACTACAAAACAGCGAAATATCTGTGATCCTGGTTGGGGGCAACCTGCTAAAGGAAAGCTCGACCTTGGTCGGCCCTTTGGCAGACAACATGTTAAGACAGGTTACCGCCGACAAACTATTTATGGGCGTTGACGGAATAGATTTTAAAGTAGGTCTCACTACCCCAAACATTCATGAGGCAAAAACAAGCCGGGTGATGATGGAAATCTCAGGAGAAACAATCCTGGTTGTGGATGCGTCAAAATTCGGAAGAAGGAGCCTGGGCGTGATCTCACCGCTAACAAAGATAAATACTATTGTTACCACTAAAAAGCTGTCGGAACAGGAATTACAACAGCTTAATAACAATGGAATTGAAGTGATTATTGCATAACAATTTCAAGAATGAACACAAAACATGCATTTTCAATAATATGTTTATTAACTTCTTATTTTCAATAAATACACAGAAATGACTTTGCCCCGAAATTAACGAAGATCAATTTGTTATTCGGGGGAATAAGTACAGTTGGGATGCAGATGCAGTCCATACATTATCAATAGAGGAAGTCAATCATGATGGTTACAAATACCGGGGATATTGCGGTTTAAATCATTATCAAAATGATCAACAATTTTTACCTTTTTTATTGCAATGGGACAGAGCGTTCTCAAAATAACCCGGGATGGAGTGTATATGTAAAAAAGGGCAATAACCCGAATGACTTGCTAACAAACAAGCCATACGAGGTCCTCCGCTCGGAAAAGTCGCTCGCAGCTCCGGATGTAGCTTTTTATAACAACTTCTATTATCTTCTGGCAAAGAAACTTAACAAGACAAATGATAAATGGGGTACCACTGTTTTCCAATCCGACGAGGTTGACAAAGCTTACCCGCGTGTCACAAACAACCCCATATTATCGCAAAATAATGCCTGTGCTTCTCAATATGTTTCTGACGGGAATCTTTATGTTATATATTCATTGTCTGAATCTTGAAAAAGGTAATTGGGTAATGCACATGTTTAAAACTAGGTGAATATGAATAAATTTCTATCTGAAATTCTGGAACAGCCTTTAGCCATACAGAACTTACTTGATTATTACAGAAGTGAGTATGGAAAACTATCGTTAATTGAAGCGGAGAAATTGCTGAAGGAAAATGATATCCAACAAGTTGTATTTACAGGAATGGGTAGCTCATTTTTTATTTCCCACGCAGCTTCCGGATTGTTTAACGAGATGAATATACTTTCGTTCGTAATCAACACCAGCGAACTCCTCCACTACAATCTTTCGATTCTAAACAGAAAAACCCTATTGGTTTGTATTTCGCAGTCAGGCGAAAGTTTTGAGATCAGGGAAATACTAAGAAAACTGCCCGATACTGTCTGTTCAATAGGAATTATGAATGAAGAAAACAGTACACTGGCAAAAAATGCAAATGTAGCCCTTTTCACCAAAGGGGGAAAAGAGGAAATGACTTCAACTAAAACATATGTACTTACATCTTTGGTAACCTATATTCTTGCTCATGCCATTAACAACTCTTTTAACAACAAAATTCTGATGGGAATTGAACAACTGAAATGCAGTTTTACAGAATCCCTTAAAGAATATAAGAACTGGCTGAATGAGATTGTTGATTTTCTAGGCGACCTTCAAACGATTCAAATAATTGCTCGTGGTCCATCATTTTCAACAGCATGTCAAAGTGCACTCATGTTCAAAGAAGCACTTCAGATTCCGGCAGCAGGAATATTAGGAGGCGAATTTCGTCACGGGCCCATGGAAATGGTTAACGAAGGTTTTAAATCGATTTTATTCATACCTAAAGGAAGAACACAAGAGCAGAGTGTTAAAATGGCCAAAGACATTGTTGCTTTTGGAGGAAAAGTATTGGTCATCACGAATGAGAAACTGTATTGCGAGTCCAAAAACATGGCACAATTTTATATTAATCAACCCGATGAATACCTCTTTTCGATCCAAAGTATTCTTCCAGTTCAGCTATTTGTTGATGAGTATGCCAAAACTAAAGGTTATGAAGCCGGAAGTTTTTCAAAAGGAGCGAAAGTGACGGAAATTGAGTAAGTGATGTCTGCAAAACCAAAATCCAGGCTTTTATTTGTTGTAACAGTGCTGCTGTATATTTCGTTTGGCCTGCTCACTTCAGTTATTGGTGTTATTATTGATCGATTCGAGAATGATTACAATGTATCATTGAGTATTGCTGCACTTTTGCCATTTGCCTTTTACGTAGCCTATGGACTTACTTCGGTACCATTCGGCCTGGCAATGGACAAGTTCGGAGCAAAGCGGATTTTACTTCTGGGAACTTTGCTGATGGCCCTTGGGTCGTTCCTCTGTTTTATAAGCTCAAACTATTTGGTTGTTATACTGGTTATATTCCTTGTTGGAGTAGGCGTAACAGCCATCCAGGTTGCCGGCAACCCCTTTATCAGGGAGCTTGATAAACCTGATAATTACACGGCAAACCTTACCATTATTATTGGTATCGGTTCACTCGGTTATGCATTTAGCCCGTTGCTTGTTCCTATAATGCAGGCCAATGGCTTCTCATGGAAAACTGTCTATCTTTTGTTTGGGTTTTTTAACACTGTTTTGCTTATTGTATTGGCAATGGCCAGTTTCCCGAGGGTGAAACTGAACGAAGAAGAAAAAATCAATTATTCCAGTATTGGTTTATTACTGAAACACCCCGTCATCATTACCTATAGTTTGGGTATATTTCTGTATGTAGGCGCTGAAGTGGGTGTTTCATCTTACATTATTATATACATGAATAGAATTCACGGTGTGATTAACAGCCAATCGTTCTGGGCAGAAGGGACCTTCATGAATGCTATATTTCCTTCAAAAACTGCATTGGTAGTAGCCCTGTTCTGGCTGTTACAGGCAATGGGCAGGCTTATTATTTCAGTTATGATGAGGTATTTCAGCGAAAAAAAGATATTTATTTTTCATAGTTTGGGTACTGTTCTTGCGTTATTGGTTGCCATTACCGGCAATGCCAATACTGCACTTGTTGCATTTGCCCTGGTTGGTTATTTCACCTGTGCATCATTTACATCTATATTCAGCGCCGCTATAAATAGTTTTGGTGAATATCATGGAACCATATCAGGCATTTTAGGTACAGCCATTGTTGGTGGGGCTTTTCTCGGATGGCTGGTAGGTTTTACCGGCCAGCATGCAGGTATGAAATGGGGAATGGCCGTTAATGTAGTTGCATTTTTATACGTTACTGTCCTGGCATTGTGGGGAAAAGGGAAATTGGACATCGGTAGAATAAGAGAAGCCAACAGCAATGCGGAAGCAGACATTCGAAACTATTAAATGTCTTTCAATGTCGTTTAGTTGTACATAGTATTATATTATCCACATTCCCTTTCAGAAGGAATACCGTTTAAAAAGGGAAGTCGTGCAAATCCGGTTCAGGGTTTCCGGCCTGACGACTGACATTAAGGGGATGCTACGGTAAGCGGGAATTACTAAACAAAGAGAAATTAAGTTATGTATGTACAAAAGCATGCAAAATATGATATTCCGTAATTTATGAGTCTGAAAAAACTTTTAATAGGTGTTGACTTAGGAGGTACCAAAATAATGACCGGTGTAATAGACCGTGAAGGAAATGTTTGCGGCACACCGATAAGGGTCCCTACCGGGGGCAATGATCATGCCGAAGTAATTGTTCAGCGCATTATTGGTTCCATTGAGCAAAGCCTGAATACTATTGATGCGAACATCAGCGAGGTTCTGGGTATTGGCGTTGGTGCAACCGGACCGGTTGACAGCTTAAAGGGAGAAATACTGGAATGCCCGCAACTACCTAACATGCACTTTTTCAATTTGCGTGAAGCTATTCAAAGCCATTTTAATATTCCGGTTGAGCTAAACAACGATGCCAACTGCCTTATCCTGGCTGAATGCATTTATGGGGCAGCCAAGGATAAAAAAAACGTGGTTGGATTTACTTTAGGCACAGGCCTGGGTTGCGCCATCGTCCTCAATCAAAATATTTTTAATGGCGCAACCGGAACGGCTGCCGAAATATGGCCGTCGCCCTACAAGAACGGGATAATTGAAGACTATATTTCCGGACGGGGTGTAACAAGGCTTTTCAGGGAGGTTGCAGGCAAGGAAAGAAGCTCTTTGGAAGTGTATCAACTTGCAGAGCAAGGCGATAAAGAAGCCTTACAGGCATGGAAAGCATTTGGTGAACACCTTGCAGTTCCGCTTGCCTGGACCATTAACCTTTTAGATCCTGAGGTTGTGGTACTAGGCGGATCGATTACATATGCTTACGATTTTTTTAAGGCTTCAATGGAGAAAATGCTAAGAAAATGGATATGCCCGATTCCCGCTGAAAAAACGAGAATTGTAAAAGCAACACTTGGTGATTATGCAGGCTTTATTGGTGCTGCATGTTTAATTATTCAGAATAATAATACTTATTATGAAAATAGGAGAAGTATTCTTTAGAAATTCAGCAGTACTGATGGCTTGCACTGTTCTGTCAACAGCCCTGACATTCCAATCCTGTAAGCACCAACAAAACTCCGGTTTCGTTTTGTCAGAAAACGAAAAGCAATTCTTAAAACAATGGCGGATTGAATCTACCACGCAGGATTCTTCCGATGGATCAACTATATCAACAGCTGGATTCAATGATTCTGCCTGGGTAAAGGCTGAAGTGCCCACATCCGTGCTGAATGCTCTGGTAAAAGCAGGTATTTACCCCGACCCGCATTTCGACCTGAATGACCTGCAAATCCCTGATGCCTGCGATACATTCAATGAAAAAATGGGTCTGGCAAAATATAGCCATATCAAAGGTGTTGACAACCCGTTTAAAGATCCGTACTGGTTCAGGACGACATTCAGAATACCTGCCGAAAAGAAAGGCAAACGGGTGTGGCTGAACTTTGACGGCATCAATTACCGGGCCGATGTTTGGCTGAATAGCAAACAAATTGCCAGTTCAACTGACATGGCCGGTATGTTCAGGAGGTTTCAATATGATATTAGCGATCAGGTGAATTTTGAAGGACAAAACGTACTTGCAGTCAAAATACACCAGGTTGACCATGTTGGTACGCCAAATCCCGGCTACCAGTTTGAAGTTTTTGGTCCAAGCCGCGGTTGGGCTGAGGACATTTTTAAAGACGTTACAATAAAATTTATGGCAGGATGGGATTGTGCCCCGGTCGTACGCGATCGCAACATGGGTCTTTACCAGGATGTATTCCTTACCTACTCTGGTGATGTTACCATTGTTGACCCGTATATTATTACCGATTTGCCACTCCCTGACACGACCAAGGCTGAAATTTACATTTCCGCCGGGCTGAAAAACTCAGGAACCATAGCACAAAAAGGTGTTCTCAGGGGTAGTATTGACATGTTGAAAGTCATTGACTTCTGCACCTACAAAAAAGAGATGCCGGGCAACATGAATACAGTAACATTCGAGAAAGCAATTGAAATCCCTGCCGGGCAAACGGTAAAAGTTTCATTTTCACCCAAGGATTTCAAGCAGTTAACTATCAAAAATCCGCATTTGTGGTGGCCCAACGGATATGGCAAGCAGTACCTGCATAACCTCAATCTTACATTCGAGACGAACGGTACATCTTCTGATGTTAAAAATACGACCTTCGGTATCCGTGAGCTTGGGAGCACGTTGAAAGAACTTAATGGGGAGTTTGGAAGGGTGTTTTTAGTAAACGGTCAACGGGTATTTTGCCGTGGCGGGTGGATACAACCAGATATGATGCTCGACATGAGTAAGAAACGCATGTACGATGAAGCACGCTTACTTGCAGAATCGGGGGTAAACATGATAGCTAATGAAGATATGCCTGCCCCGCCCGAATACGTAATGGAAACATATGACAAGTACGGCCTGATGATGTGGGAAACATTTTACCAATGCTGGACAAGCTACCCTGGTACTGAGACTTTTAACAACCCTGTCGATACCAAGCTTTCGCTTGAAAACTCTTTTGATATCGTGAAAAGGTATCGCAACCACCCAAGCCTTACAATCTGGGCCATGCAGTGCGAAACCATGATACGTGAGGATTTATATGTACCATTAAGAAAATACATCAAGGAACATGACACAACCCGTATTTTTATTGCTTCTTCAAGTATAGGCTGGGATGTTGACAAGCTCACCCCTTACATAAAGCCTGATCTGCCAACCGGGATGACCGATGAGGGGCCGCCCGATTATACTTGGTATCCTCATGATTACTATTATCGCAAGGTACTGGAAGTTAAGGATCAGATGTTCCGGAATGAAATGGGCGTCCCTGCAGTTTCTACCCTGGGGAGCATGAAAAAATACATTTTCGACCTCGGTTCTGGGCCAAAAGACAGTCTCTACCCGCTTGACAAAGCATGGGCTTACCATGATGCCGTAGATGGTGATGACGATATCTACAGCACATATGACAATGCCATCCGTTCTCAATATGGCCAACCGCAAACTGTTGAAGACTATTTGCGATGGGCTCAATACGTTAATGCAGGGAGCTATCGGGCCATGTTCGAAGCGGCCAACCACCGTATGTGGGATATTACTTCGGGGGTTATGATATGGAAACTGAATGCCGTGTGGCCACAGGTGCTCTGGCAAATTTACGATTGGTTTTTGAACCCCAATGCAGCTTATTATTATACCAAAAAAGCACTGGAACCTCTTCATATACAGCTGAATGAACTCGATTATACAGTTTCGGTAATAAACACCCGGCACAAGAGCCATAAAAACCTTACAGCAATTGTGAAAGTATTCAACCTCGACATGACAGAACAATGGCATAAAGAACAGAAATTCACTATTGAAGCCGACCGTTATAAGGAGCTCTTTAAAATTCCTGAGCTGCAAGGTTTGAATTTGGCTTATTTTGTAAGGCTCCAGCTAAAAAACAATAAGGGAGATGTCGTTTCAGATAACTTGTATTGGTTGTCATCGAATAAAGAACAAGTCGATCTTCGTGCTATAGCAGGACTATCCAAAACTGAACTTGATATTTCGCACGTTATCAAATCGGATGGCGAAGAATACATGGTCATTGCACGAATAAAAAACAACAGCAACAAAGTTTCATTCTTTAACCGGTTCATGATCACCAAAGGGGAAGGCGGCGATGAAGTATGGCCAACGTTCTGGAGCGATAATTTCGTTACGTTGTTTCCAGGGGAGGAAAAAGTATTGACTGCGCGCTTTGCCAAACAAGACCTCGATGGGAAAGAAGCAATGATGGTATTGGATAAGGATTTTTAGCCAATGGGGCCTGAAGTATGGAGTTTGAAACATGAAGTATTTCATCATTGCTGTCTAATTAACAAATTGTGACTCAATACTTTAACTTTAGACTTGCGACTCTTTGGAGTGGCAATATAAGAGTAGGAAAATATTAAGATTCAATTTGACAATAGTCCAAAAAACTAAAACATGAAACGCAGGGAATTTATTAATAAAGCAGCATTGGGCAGCATCGCGCTTCCATTGTTTTCGCCTGATTTCAACATTGAAAGTAAAGGGAAAAGCGATATTAAAGTCGGTTTTTCAACGGTTGATCTCAGGGATTGCATCATAAGCGATACCGGATACCGTTACCCGCTTGAAGCAAAGTGCATGGTCTTGGAAGAAGGCAAACTAAACGTTCTTTTGTATGCGCTTGATTTTGGAGAGGTTCATTTGGGATTTTGTGAAGACGTTCAGGCAAAAATTGGACGAACATTTAATATCAGTCCCGAATCAATCCTGCTCCACACTACGCATACGCATAGTGGCCCCTGGGACCATGGGCAGGGCGAACGGATGATCGATGCCACCAAACTGGTTGAATTACTGACACAAACAGCAAACAATGCCTTTTCAAATGCCAAGCCTGCCAAACTGAAGATCGGAGAAGAAAATGTTGGTAAACGGTTAAGCGTCCATCGGCGGGGCGATACCAACACAGGCATGGGCATACAAACGTACTGGTTTGGTTACGAATATAATGAAGGCGATGACCGGCCGGAAGCGTCGGCATTGATTAATGAAATGTCATCGCGATGGATGGGCAAATTGGGTAATTATAAAAGTTGTGAAGAAAAGGTATATTTCGACCGCGAAGTGGATCCCTGGGTGCAGGTCATGTATTTCGTTGATCTCAAGGACAAGCCATTAGGAAGCATTGTCAGATTCTCGGCACATCCTCACCAGGCATCATTCTTCAGAGAGTCAATGTGGGATCCCGATTTTCCCGGACGAACTAGGAATTACCTTGAAAAGGAACTTGGCGGACATTGCTTGTTCCTTCAAGGCGGAAGTGGCAACCTTGTGCCAAAAGAACGTGTAAAATACCAATTATGGGATGATTATAAATTCAATGAAGTGTACCTCGGTCCCCTGAGCGAATTTCATGCAATTGACGAAAATGAGCTGCTTGCCGACATTGACCGTATCGGGAAAGAAATAGCCAGTGCAGCCATCACTGCTCTCCAAAGAGCACATTTTACCAGGCTCAACGGATTTCGCTATAAATTTTCAATATTCGACGTTCCCTTAGATCCATCACTTCCCGCATCAGCAGAAGAAATCGAGGTCATTCGCAAAGCTCTCACCAGGGAATATTACAACTTTCTGGCTGCTAACGGAGATCTTAGTGAACTCAGGAGGCTGGCAAATGTACTCAACTGGCTTGACTGGGGCGCTTATTATGCCCTTGGGCTTATTACCCAAACCGATAGGATCAATGGCTTTAAGCCTGCCCCCTACTCTGTGTTAAGGCTAAACGAAACGCCAATTGTATTTATGAATTCTGAAGTTTCAGTTGAAACATCCCTCGCCCTTCGTGAGCAATTTAAAACGCAAAAACCATGGATTGTAAGCCTTACTGGGGGTACCTTATCATATATGCCCACCGACAAGATGATTGATGAAGGCGGCTATGAAGGCCGTAATACCCTTATTGCAAAAGGAACAGAACCAAAAGTCAGGAGGCATATAACCGAGATGTTGACAAAATCTTAAATACCGCATAAATTTATAAGCAGGTTAATTTCAGGCCTTCTCAATTACACTGAAAGGAAGCTAATAGAATTCGCGAGGTAACATTAACTATAACTATTAATATCATGAAAAGATTACTGTTCATTCTTTTAACTATTTCCCTTTCATGCTGCACAAGCCGGGAAAGCAACAAAAAATCATCAGCTGAATTACCGGTCCCCTTATACGGGATAACTGTTGATGACAGTTGGACAGGCCAAACCAAACTTAACCAGATCATAGCTGCCATCAAAGCCATGCCTGTAAAGCCGACCGTCCGCATTGTCATGTCAAACAAAATTGAACCAAAGGAGTATATTACCACCTTCAGGGAAATCCACAAAGTTGCTTATGTTATGGCCAGCCCGGTTGATTCATATTACATGGAATCATATACAACTATTGACGATTATTTGAAGCGGTTTAAGGAATCATATCAAGCACTTGCTGCTTATACTGACATCTGGGAAGTAGCCAATGAAATCAATGGTGAAGGCTGGATTGGCGATGACCGGCAATTTAATGCCGATAAAATGTACGCGGCTTTTAAATATATTAAAGGAAAGAAGGCCAGAGCAGCAGTTACAGGCTACGAGACAGAACCTGACAGCCATGAAATGAGCATGTTTGAATGGTTGAATAAATATGTCCCTCAGGATATGAAGGATAATCTTGATTATATGATCGTCAGCTATTATGAAGATGACAACCACGGATTTCAGCCCAATTGGCAGCAGGTTTTTAACCAACTTCAGACAATGTTCCCCCATTCAAAGGTTGGTTTCAGCGAATGTGGCAACACGGCAGATAATGCCACTACCGAAAGCAAAACCCAAATGGCTTTACATTACTACACCATGCCAAAATATGTATCAAATTATATAGGCGGCTATTTCTGGTGGACCTGGGTGCAGGATTGCGTCCCACACGAAGGCAATACAATATGGCAGACTATCAACAACGGTATGTTAGTTGAGAAGAAGAATTTCGAGTAAAATCTGATATGGCACTATTTTGAGAAATTGAAGATAAATACTTGGATGAACTATTGCATAAAACCTCACTGGTGAATGAAATGGTCTCCATTTCTAAGATACCAGATATCATCTCTCAATTAATCTTTTCATAAAAACCTGGCACAAAACAAATATCACCTCCATGTTTGACTATGGAAGTGGTTGATTTTCCGTGTAGAGAGAGGGGTAATTGTCCGGAGGCGATTCACAGGGCGGAGCTTAACAACCAAAAACCCTGTCAGGCTGGGGCCTGACTACGGGCTTTTTAGTTTTTCAACCCTGTGAGCAAGCTCACGCGCTTCAAACAAAAAAGCCCTGTGTCAGCCTTCGGCTTTCACAGGGCTTTTGATTGTAGCGAGAGGGGGAATTGAACCCCCGACCTCATGATTATGAATCATGCGCTCTAACCATCTGAGCTATCTCGCCATTTGACCTCAGCAGCTTCAGCGAGGGAGGTACTTTTTGAGGGTGCAAATATAAGGAGTTGCCATCAAAATTCCAATATGATTTTTTCTTTTGATATTTTTTTCTATATTGCAGAATGCAAGGGCTAATTGCTGCTAATAAAATGAGGTTGAAGTACGAACTGGAATATACTCTGAACTGCTCACCAAAAACATTGTTTCCACGGCTCAGCACCCCTGAAGGACTCAGTGAATGGTTCGCAGATGACGTAACAATTGACGGGGACATTTATACCTTTAACTGGAACAAGAGCGAAATCAAAGCCCGGATTGTGACATTGAGGGAAAACAAACTTGTCAGATTCGAATGGGCAGATGAACCGGAAGAAAAGGAATCCAATTATTTTGAATTTAAAATATCAGTTCATGATCTTACGGGTGATTTGGCCCTGATAATCACCGATTTCGCCGAACCCGACGAGAAGGAAGACGCCATTTATCTGTGGGACACCCAGATATCAGATCTCAAGAGAGCCCTCGGGCTCTGATATTAAAAATGCATTTCCTTCCAGACTGCCTGTGTTATTCATAATTGGCAAAGCCTGACTGCAGGTTATTGCAAAAAATCAAGTAATTTTGCATCTTGAAAATTAAGGCTATGAAGAAACTTGACAGATTCGTTTTAAAATCATTTATAGGACCACTGATCCTTACTTTTTTCATAGTCCTTATCATCCTTATACTTCAATTCCTGTGGATGTATGTTGATGAACTTGCAGGAAAAGGACTCGAATTTAAAATACTTGCCGAACTCCTTTTTCAGTTCTCCCTGTCGTTCGTTCCCATGGCCCTGCCCCTGGCAATCCTGCTTGCCTCACTCATGACTTTCGGGAACATGGGTGAATACAGTGAGCTGACTGCCCTCAAGTCATCGGGGATACCGCTGAAAAGAATCATGAGGTCACTGATTATCCTTGTCGGGATTATCTCTGTGATTTCTTTCTTCTTTTCCAATAATGTGCTCCCGTATTCCAACAAGAAGGCCAGAACCCTTCTCTACGACATTCGCCGCAAACGGCCCGATATCAACCTTCAGGCAGGTACCTTCAACAACGACATTGACGGTTTCAGCATTAAGATAACATCGAAGGATCCGGTAACCAACCGGCTCGACCGGCTTTATATCTACGACCACCGTGACAACAAGGGAAACGTATCCGTCACCTTTGCAGATTCAGGTTACATGAGAATTACGCAGGATGAGACGGCTATGAGCATGATCCTCTACAACGGTTACTCCTATAACGAGATGCCTGAAAAGACTGATGCCCTGCAGGAAAAGAAATATCCATTCAGGAAAGACTATTTCCGGGAACAGACAATTCTTGTTTCACTTTCGGGATTTGACCTGGAACGCACCGAAATAGATCTTTTCAAGTCGCATTCGGCAATGAAAAACATAGCTCAGCTTACACACGACATAGATTCGCTTAACCGGAGATACAACTCCCGGGTCGAAAGCTATTATGATGAATTCAACATGAATAACCTTTACACGGGAAGAAGAAGGATTATTACCCTGTACCGCCATGTCAGGGAAGACTCAACCCGAAACAAAAATGCCGGTCCATTAATTGCCGGAGAATTATTCAATACACTTCCCGACATAGATAAGAAAGCTGCACTGATTAGGGCCATTAATGTAGTGAAGGACGCAAGCAATTTCCTTACCTCGAAGAACGAATCGCTGCACTCTGAGGTTAGATATATCAAAGGCTACGAGGTGAACTGGAACAAAAAATTTACCCTTTCGTTCGCATGCCTGGTTTTTTTCTTTATCGGAGCGCCTCTTGGTGCAATAATAAGAAAAGGAGGCCTTGGAACCCCCGCAGTTATCTCCGTTCTTTTTTTCGTGATATGGTACGTCATTTCACTTTCCGGAGAAAAGCTGGTCGAAGAGGATCTGATAAGCACGTTCGCAGGAATGTGGGCCTCTTCATACATTCTTCTTCCGATTGGTCTGTTTCTTGTATACAAGGCATCAAACGATTCAGTAATGATGAATGTGGAAACATATACGGCCTTCCTTAAAAAGACAAAGGATTACCTGTACAGGATCATAATCACCGGAACAAAAAGGAGGCCCCGGGTAACAACTCAAAATTTCTTTAATGATGGAACAAATTAAGCTTAATACAATTGAAGAGGCTATTGAAGACATAAAAAACGGGAAGCTGCTGATAGTTGTGGATGATGAGGACAGGGAGAATGAAGGAGATTTTGTTTGTGCAGCCGAGCTCATTACACCTGAAATTGTGAATTTCATGGCCACGCATGGACGCGGGCTCATATGTGCAGCACTGCCGGAAGAGAGATGCGAAGAACTTGAGCTCGATCTGATGGTAGGAATTAACACGTCGCTTCATGAAACACAGTTTACCGTATCGGTCGATCTCCTCGGTCCTGAAACGACCACAGGCGTTTCAGCCAGGGACCGGGCACTTACCATAAAGGCACTGGTTGATCCCAAAACAAAACCCTCGGATCTCGGGCGGCCCGGTCATATTTTCCCGTTAAAGGCGAAAACCAAGGGGGTACTCAGGAGAGCCGGTCACACGGAAGCGGTTGTCGACCTGACCAGGCTGGCCGGATTAAACCCGGGCGGCGCACTTGTGGAAATAATGAATGATGACGGCTCGATGGCACGGCTGCCCGACCTGGAAATGCTGAAAAATAAATTCAATATCAAAATAGTGGCCATCAGGGATCTGATCAGATATAAACTGGAAAGGGATTCCATCATTGAAAAAGGTGAAAAGGTCAAACTTCCCACCGAATATGGAGAATTTGAATTCATCCCTTTCAGGCAGACAAGCAACGGACTGGAACATGCGGCCCTTGTGAAGGGATCATGGACTCGGGATGAGCCAGTGCTTGTAAGGCTCCATTCCTCGTGTTTCACTGGCGATATCTTCGGTTCAATGCGGTGCGACTGCGGACCGCAGCTCCACAAGGCAATGCAGATGGTGGAGGCCGAAGGAAAGGGTGTTGTGATATATCTTAGCCAGGAGGGCCGTGGAATCGGACTTTTCAACAAGATCAAGGCGTACAAGCTTCAGGATGAAGGAATGGATACCGTACAGGCAAATCTCAAGCTCGGATTTGGCGAAGACGAAAGGGACTATGGTGTCGGGGCCAGCATCATGAGGGAACTGGGCCTCGGAAAGGTAAGGCTCATATCGAATAATCCGGTTAAAAGGGCCGGTCTCGAAGGTTATGGTATCAGCATTGTTGAAACAATCCCTCTCGTGATACAATCCAACCCATACAATGAGTTTTATCTGAGAACCAAAGCCAGCAAAATGGGGCATAACCTGACCTGCCACAAGCATATTGTCAAGGATTGATATTTTTAGTAGATTTGTATGACACAAGGAATGTCTACAGTCTATGAAAGATCTCAGGGTAGTTTTTATGGGAACTCCCGGGTTTGCAGTTGCTTCTCTTGGCTCAATTCTCATAAATGAATACAATGTGATTGCCGTTGTGACGGCTCCCGACAAGCCTGCCGGAAGAGGCCGGGTTTTGTCCAAATCCCCGGTCAGGGAATTTGCTGAATCACATTGTCTTCATCTACTTCAGCCTCATAATCTTAAAGATCCCGTATTCATCAGGAATCTGATTGACCTGAATCCCGATATCTTTGTTGTCGTAGCTTTCAGAATGCTACCGGAAGCAGTATGGAAAATACCGCCAATGGGCACTGTGAACCTTCATGCATCGCTGCTTCCGCAATACCGGGGATCGGCACCTGTTAACCATGCCATTATCAATGGTGAATCAGTTACCGGTCTGACAACTTTCCTTATCGACGATAAGATAGATACGGGGAATATTCTTCTAAGAGAAGAAGTGCCCATTCTCCCTAATGAAACTGCAGGCAGCCTTCACGACAGGCTCATGAAATACGGTGCAAGGCTCATCATCAGGACCCTCGCAGCAATGGCTGAAAATAAAATCAGCCCGCAACCCCAGTCAAACTTCATGATTCCCGGGGAAATTCTCAAAACGGCTCCTAAAATCTTTCCCGAACAATGTATTGTTGACTGGAACAGTCCTCCTGTAAAAATTCACAACCTGATCAGGGGGCTCTCTCCGAGTCCCGCTGCAAGATCAGAATTCATAAGGGGAAATAATAGGGTAACATACAAGATATTTGAAAGTTTGCCCGAGGAAGGAGAACACGATCTTGTACCCGGTGCGATCGTCTCTGATGGTAAAAGTTTCCTTAAGGTTGCCTGTAAGGGAGGATTTGTAAGATTATTCAGCATCCAGGCTGAAGGAAGAAAACGGCTTGATATTCAGGAATTCCTGCGCGGCTTCAGGATTGACGGATTCAGAAGCTGAAAACTCATCCTCCCGCCGGCTTCATGCTCCTTAGCCATATCTTCTGGCCGGCTGTGGGTTCCGTGCCCGGTGCCATCCTGTTCATTTCAAGCAGATCGCCCAGTCTTATACCATACTGCTGTGAAATTGAATACATGGTTTCCCCTTCTGCGGCAGTGTGAAAATCATTACCGGCCTCAGCCTTGTCCCTTTTTGGCTGAAGGTAGAGGATCTGCCCTGGAAACGGGACAAAATCCTCCTTAAGTTCATTATATCTTGGCAGTTCCCATCGAAGAAGCTGAAATTCGTTTTCAAGCTTCTCACGGGTATCGCCTTCAGCTACAATAATATATTGAATCTTGTTTTTTTCCTTAATAGCGGGAACCCTTGCCAGAACAGCGGCAAAAGTAACAGTTTCATCTGTGGTAGCAGCTGCCGGTTTTTCCGCAGTTCCTGCCGGGACGGATGAGGCCGGCTCCCTCGGAGGAGCCTTTATTCTGGCCCTGCCGGCTGAGGCAGTATACATTTCGTCATAAACATGAAGTTTATTCTCCTCAATTTTCCTGATGAGTAAATGTGCATAATCGGGGTTAGTAGCGTAACCAGCCTTTTTTAGTCCATGCGCCCAGGCTTTGTAATCCAGGGGATTCAGTTCGAAAAGAAAACTGTAGCGGGAACCCGATCTTAAAAAGTCAGAATGATCATAGAATGAATCCTCTATCTTCTGGTATTTCCTGAAGCATTCATTCCTCCTGTCATCATGTTGCCGTACAGACTGACCTTTCCAGTCATTATGGCATTTTATCCCGAAATGATTGTTGGCTGTCCTGGCAAGAGTGCTCCGTCCGTAATCCGATTCAAGCATACCCTGTGCCAGGGTAATGCTTGCAGGTACTCCGGTTCTTTTCATTTCATTTATAGCCAGATCCTTGTAGGACTGGATGTAGGCAGCGGCAGGGGCAGTAACAGGGGCATGAGAGGTGCCGGAAACGACGACGTGTGAGGATACAGGCTGCCTTGCGGCCCTGCACGAAAGCAGGAAAAGCAGCGCAACTAACAGGAAAATAAATGGTATGCGCAATTTCAACCTTTTTTCTGTTTCAGGCAAAAATACAAAAAGAATTCAAAGGGAATGCAGTCTGGGACAGTCTTGGTAAAATCATTGAAAGAAATGAATTTACACCCTGTTTAACACGAATTTTGTTAATTTTATCATCTGATCCCGACAGGCTGTACTATGACAAAAATTAAAAAAATCACTTTCAAATACGTGGAACATGAAAGTTTCAGCGATCTTGAAAGTGAAGACTCCCGGCTTATAACAGAGGCAAAAAGGGCTGCAGAAAACGCCTATGCTCCATACTCCGGCTTCAGGGTTGGTGCAGCTGTCATGCTTGAATCCGGTATTATCGTACACGGATCTAATGTTGAAAATGCGGCATTCCCGTCAGGAATCTGTGCCGAGAGGACTGCCCTGGCTTATGCGGTGGCAAATCATGCCGGCGACAGGCCATCGGCAATTGCCATAGCTGCAATGAATGGAACTGTATTTACCTCAGCTCCTGTTTCACCCTGCGGTAACTGCAGACAGATGATCATTGAGGAAGAATACCGAAATAAGAAAGAGATCAGGATTTTACTTTACGGGGAAGAAAAGATACTCATTATTGAAAGTGCCGCCTCGCTCCTCCCGCTCCAATTTGACAAGGGAAGCCTCAGCCTTCATCACTCCTTATAATCAGCTGGAAACCGGCTCCATGAACATTTTTAATATTGATCCTATCATCCTCCGATAAAAATTTCCTGAGCTTTGTAATGTATACATCCATGCTTCTGGCAGTAAAGTAATCATCGGAACCCCATATTCTTTTCAGGGCCATTTCCCTACCTATCAGTTCATTGGGATTCAGTGCCAGAAGTTCGAGAAGCTGAGCTTCCTTGGGAGACAGCTTTTTTTCCTCGTCTCCGGATGTAAGTGTCCTGAGCTTGGCATTGAAAATAAACTTGCCAATCTCGAATATATCTTTATGGCCCGTCTGAAAATCGCGCCTTGAAAGGATTGCCCGTATCTTTGCAATCAGGATATCGGTGTCGAAAGGTTTAGTAATGTAATCATCCCCTCCTGCTCCATAGCCTTTAAGAACATCCTCCTTTAACTTTTTTGCGGTGAGAAAGACTATTGGAACGGTAGGGTTGATATTTCTTATCTCGGTTGCCAGGGTAAAACCATCCACGTGGGGCAGCATCACATCGAGTATGCAGATATCGAACACATCCTGCTTGAAATGTTCAATCGCATTTTTCCCGTCATCCACCCATACAACCTCGTATTCATTCAGTTCAAGATAGGATTTCAACACCGAGCCGAAACTCAGGTCATCCTCAACAAGAAAGATTTTTGCTAATTTCATTTTTATTAATTTTCCCAGTTTGATGGCAGGAATATATCGAACCTGCTGCCTTTACCAGGTTCACTGAAAACGCTAATTGACCCCCTGTGTGCATCGATAATCGCTTTTACATAATTCAGTCCCAGGCCAAAACCCTTAACATCATGTACATTCCCCGAACCCTGACGGTAAAATCTTTCAAAAATCCTGCTTTGAACGCTTTTTGTCATACCTATTCCCTTGTCCAGCACCGACATCATTATTCCGCCATCGGTATTATATGTCAGGACAGTGATATCGGGATATTCGGGAGAATATTTTACAGCGTTGTCGAGAAGGTTGCTGACAAGATTTGTAAGATGCTCCTGATCACCATAAATTACCGGGTCAGTTGCATCAAGCTGAAGCTTCAGTTTTCCCTTTTTCTGATGCAGGTGTATTTCGATTGTCTCGGCTGCCCTTTCAATTATGTTATGCAGTGACAGGTTATCATAGTTGAAATTAATTTCTTTCTTGTCGAGTGAAGCAATCTGCAGGATGGTTTCCACCTTTTTGTTCATCCTGCTGTTTTCCTTCTTTATCATTCCTATGAAATGACGAATACTCGATTCATCCCTGATTATCTTCGGGTTTGTTATTGTATCTGCAGCCAGTGAAATTGTGGCAATCGGGGTTTTAAACTCGTGGGTCATGTTGTTCAAAAAGTCGGATTTCATTTCCGAAATCTTTTTTTGTCTTATTATGAAGAAAAGACTCAGTGCAAAAGTAGCCAGAATTATGAACGAAAATAAAAGGGATCCGCCCAGCAGCCAGGCCATAGACCTGAGAACATAATTGGTGCGCCCAGGAAATACCACCGAAAGGATCAGATTCTGGCTTATTATATTGTCGGGAAAGAGCTGAACCTTATAAATGCTTTTCAGAAAATCGTTTCTGGCCGATTTTGCGGTAGTATTTTCCTCAATCCTGCCATCTTTGATAACTGCAAATTCAAAAGGAGTTTCGATGCCTGAAAACAGGAATGCCCTCTGCAATGCAGCTCCTATCTCATTGTTGTCGAGTTCCATGCTTTTTTCCCACTGATAAACCTCCGATATCATCTGATCACTCATGTTCTGGAACTGGCTTGCCCTCCTTCTTACCCAATCGAGGAATTCCTGGCGGTTAACAAATATTGACTGTGAATTATTGGGATATCTGTCAGGTTCCCTGGCAGCACCTGCATGCGTCCGGCCGGACGGATACCTGATCATTATTGTACCGGTGTCGGCGAAAAAAGTAGTATCAGAGCGTATGACCGATGAATTTTTTACGCTTACCCTGGATTCAGAGCCAACGGAACTGACCACTGATTGTCTGGCAACGCTGAAATTAAAACTCCTCCCGTCGGAGGATGAGGATGAGTAGCTTCCCACACTAAGATAGCCGCTGATTCCGCTTTCAAAATTCAGCGGTGAAACCGGTTCGCCGAACATTAAGTCGTTGAAGAAACCCAGCCGCCTGTTTGATTCTATAGAATTGGCAGCATCATTGAGACTTGCAAATACTGTTCTGTTAAAATTCTCGTTCCGGATATTGACTGCATTTCGAATCCATACAATCTGAACCCATATGATGCCGGTAAGTGATATCAGCATCATTATTATCAGACCAATAAATTTGTTACGGCTCATGATTGCAAAATTAAATCATTGCCTTCGTTCAAAACATGGCTTTAACGTTTCATTAACTCAAATTAACCTGATATTAACGAGGTTCGGATCAAGTTTGGGATTTTTTGGTTATATACTTATTAAGCAAGTTATAAAAATATTAAAATATCCTTTTATTCCCGGCTCAATCAATTTTCATTGTTAGTTTCGCAGGAATATAAGAATGGGGATGAAGCCAACAAGTGGCATTTCGTTGTGTCAGAAATGAGGGTGCATCACACCTCAACTCCGCTGAAATGTTTCCAGACGTCAGTCTCAGGCAGGGGGGCACATATCTCAATTTTCTCTTTTCTAACGGGATGGATAAGTTCAAGTCGCCTGGCAAACAGACTGATGCTACCGTCATTGTTGGACCTGGGAGATCCGTATTTCAGGTCGCCTTTAACCGGGCATCCGATCTTTGAGAGCTGAGCCCTGATCTGATGGTGGCGTCCAGAATGAAGTTCTATTTCGAGGAGAAAGTAGCGATCCGATCTGCCGGCCAGCCTGTAAGTAAGTGATGCCTCCTGCGATCCTTTTACCTGCCTGTCGAAAACGTTTGCCCTGTTCTGTTTTTCATTCTTACGGAGAAAATGAGTTATGGTTGCCTTGTCTTCGGGAGGCCGGTTCCCGACTATTGCAAGATAGGTCTTCGTTACTTCCCTGTTACGGAACAATTCATTCAGCCTGCGCAGCGCCTTGGAAGTTCGGGCATAAAGGATCACTCCACCAACAGGCCTGTCAAGCCTGTGTACGACTCCCAGGAAAACCTCGCCCGGTTTATTATATTTTGCCGATAAATAATCTTTTATCTGTAAATCAAGGGAACTGTCCCCTGATGCATCGCCCTGAGAAAGGTCAGATGCCTTTTTATTCACCGCAAGCAGATGATTATCTTCATAAAGAACTTCAATCATATTGCATTTGACTAATATTGCTCTTTCTCATTTGGAAAGGAAAGAGTTCTCACATCACTGATATAAGCCTGAACGGCTCCCTTTATTTCGTCATAGAGATTATGATACCTTCTGAGAAATCTTGGAGAAAATTCCTTTGTGATTCCAAGCATATCGTGGAGTACAAGCACCTGGCCGTCCGTTTTGGATCCCGCTCCAATTCCAATAACAGGTATTTTTAATGTATTGGTTACTTCTTCCGCCAGTCTGGCAGGGATCTTTTCAAGCACCACGGCAAAGCAACCCGTTTTTTCGAGAATCCTGGCATCTTCCAAGAGGCGGCGTGCCTCCTCCTGTTCTTTTGCCCTGACTACATAAGTACCAAATTTATGTATTGACTGGGGCATGAGTCCGAGATGACCCATTACAGGTATTCCGGCTGACAGGATCCGCTCTACCGATTCCGCAACCTGGTAACCCCCTTCAAGCTTAACTGCATGTGCGCCAGTTTCTTTCATAATCCTTATTGATGAGGCAAGAGCCTCCTTAGAATTTCCCTGGTAAGTCCCGAAAGGAAGATCGACAACAACCATGGCCCTTTTAACGGCGCGGACTACGGAAGCTGCATGGTAGATCATGTTCTCGAGCGTTATCGGCAGTGTGGTTTCATAACCAGCCATGACATTGGAAGCTGAATCCCCTACCAGGATAATATCAATACCAGCTTCATCAAGGATCCTCGCAATGGAATAATCATAGCCCGTAAGCATCGCAATTTTTTCACCTTTAAGCTTCATCTCAAAAAGCACATGAGTTGTTATCCGCCTGGCTGTACTGGAATTCGACATAATATGGAAATTTATTGTTAATTAATCAGTGCCGGGGATTTAAATTGCAGTATCCGGTATCGCTGAAAGCAAACTATGCTGGATGTTTCCTCTCCCTGCATCCGGGCCTCCGGCGTCTCCCCTATCTTTGAGCAATGTTGTCAGGTAAATTTAAATATCAATCATGATACCCGGTGTTCCGGGCATTCTCAGCAAAGTTACATATTTGCCCCGGAAGCGTTACAACGGAAAATATATCTTTTTATTGACAGTTATGGCGTCCGGATCATGTCGTTTTGTCATGTTTTCCGAATGGCATAAACATTGTTAATAAATGAGTCATCAACAGAATACTTTTTAAAAACAAACATAAAATGGGAAAAATTATAGGAATTGACCTGGGAACAACGAATTCATGCGTAGCTGTAATGGAAGGCAATGAACCGGTTATCATTCCCAACAGTGAAGGTAAAAGGACGACGCCCTCAATTGTGGCATTTCTCGACAATGGCGAACGCAAGGTGGGTGATCCGGCCAAGCGTCAGGCCATAACAAATGCCAAAAAGACGGTTTACTCGATCAAACGCTTTATGGGTGAAACTTACGATAAGGTGGACGAGGAGATAAAGCGGATGACTTTCCCTGTGGTCAGGGGTGACAACAATACACCCCGGGTTAAGATAGACAACAGGATGTATTCGCCGCAGGAGATCTCTGCAATGATCCTTCAGAAAATGAAAAAAACCGCAGAGGATTATCTCGGGCAGGAGGTTACCGATGCGGTTATAACGGTACCTGCATATTTCAGTGATTCACAGAGGCAGGCAACCAAAGAAGCCGGCGAGATTGCAGGTCTGAACGTTAAAAGGATAATCAATGAGCCTACCGCAGCCTCACTGGCATATGGCCTTGACAAGAAGTCACAGGATCTTAAAATTGCTGTATTTGATCTTGGCGGAGGTACATTCGACATTTCCATTCTTGAACTTGGAGATGGAGTATTTGAGGTCAAATCAACCAATGGCGATACACATCTTGGCGGGGATGATTTTGATCATATGATAATCGACTGGCTTGCAGAGGAATTTCTCAAGGATGAGGGCGTTGATCTCAGGAAGGACCCAATGGCCCTGCAAAGGCTGAAGGAAGCAGCTGAGAAAGCAAAAATTGAGCTTTCAAGTTCAACATCCACAGAGATCAACCTGCCTTACATAATGCCGGTTGACGGAATTCCAAAACATCTTGTAAAAACACTTACAAGGGCACATTTCGAGAAACTATGCGACAAGCTTATCCAGGCATGTATTGAACCGTGCCAGAAAGCATTGAATGATTCGGGGCTGAAAGCTTCCGAGATTGATGAAGTTCTCCTTGTGGGAGGATCTACGCGTATACCTGCAATACAGCAGCTTGTTGAGAAGTTCTTTGGCAGGGTACCTTCAAAGGGTGTGAATCCGGATGAGGTGGTGGCTGTCGGGGCAGCCATCCAGGGCGGTGTGCTTACCGGAGAAGTAAAGGATGTATTGCTGCTTGACGTCACTCCGCTTTCACTTGGTATTGAAACCATGGGAGGAGTAATGACAAGACTCATTGAAGCAAACACCACCATACCCACCAAGAAGATGGAGGTATTTACCACTGCTGCAGACAGTCAGCCATCAGTTGAGATCCACGTTCTCCAGGGGGAAAGGCCAATCGCTTCTGGCAACAAAACGATCGGACGATTTCATCTTGACGGTATCCCGCCTGCTCCAAGGGGAGTCCCGCAGATTGAAGTAACATTCGATATTGACGCAAACGGAATTTTGCATGTTACTGCCAAGGACAGGGGTACGGGTAAGGAACAACGCATAAGGATCGAAGCATCATCGGGGCTCAGCGATGATGAAATAAAAAGAATGAGGGAAGAAGCAAAGGCAAATGCCGAAGCTGACAGTAAGGCAAAAGAACGTGCCGATAAAATAAATGCTGCTGACAGCATGATCTTTACAACCGAGAAACAGCTTAAGGAATTCGGTGACAAGATCCCCTCCGACAAAAAGAGTGCTATCGAGAATGCACTCTCAAGGCTGAAGGAGGCACACAAGTCGCAGGATCTGCCTGAAATCGACAAGGCTCTTGCAGAACTTAATGCAGTATGGCAAACCGCATCAGAAGAAATGTACAAGCATGCACAGGCCTCCGGTGCGTCGTCACAACCGGGACCCGAAACGGGTCACACTGATGACGGGAAAGCCCGGTCAGGAAATGATGAAGTGACCGATGTTGATTTCGAAGAGGTAAAGTAAACCTTTCAGGGGAAAAGATAGGGAACGGGGCCGGTTTAAAAGTTGCTTGACCGTGAGGTACAGCGGCTTCTGAACCGGCCCTTCATAATTATTGAAAATTCATATCAATATGAAGGGTACGGCTGCCGCAATAATCGGTACCTCCACTGAAAGGCCCCGATTTATTCTGAAGTCAGGGCGTCCCGGAACCTGTAAATTTTGTAATTTTAACTGTTAATCTCAGTGTTTTCCATGCCACTCAAAATTACAGCTGCTTTCCTGGTGTTTTGTTTTATGGCAATTAATGCTTTCCAAGACGATAAGTCACTGAATCAGACTGACAGCCAGGGAAGAAAACAAGGCCGCTGGATCAAAAAATATCCCAATGGCAATATAATGTACGACGGCTTTTTCAAGGATGACCACCCGACAGGTGAATTTAAAAGATACTATGAGAACAATGTCCTTAAGTCGTTGCTTGTCTTTTCACCAGATGGTAATGAAGCTGAGGCTGTACTGTATTATACCAACGGATTCAAGGCGTCGGAAGGCAAGTATTTCAGGCAGATGAAAGAAGGGAGATGGAAATTCTTTTCATTCTTCACGAAAGGATTGCTTATAAGTGAGGAGGAATATACCAATGATAAACTGCATGGCTGGCTGATTAAATACTATCCTGACAGCGTTGTTGCCGAGAAACAGCATTATATGGCCGGCATTAAGGACGGCAGCTGGATGAAATATCATCCCGACGGATCATTGCATTTTAATACTACTTACAGTAACGGCAGGCTCAACGGAAAATTCGAAGCTTTCTTCGCTGACGGCGGCAGGCCCGAAGTTACCGGCCAGTATAAAAATGACAGGAAGGAAGGCACATGGATAATCTACAACAAGGATGGAAGCATAAAATTCAAAACGGAATACGTTGCGGGAGTTCCTAAAAGCCGTGAAATGGATCTGTATGAAACAAATTACATTGATTCTCTCGAGAATCTGAAAAGAAATACAGAAGATCCGGAAAAAATGCAAATAAGGTGAGTGACGATCTGAAAAACAAGATTTCCCTGACTGAACTACAGCTGTTGATCAGGGATTCCCTGTACCTCTCGCTGCCCGATTTCTACTGGGTTATTGCTGAAATATCCGAAATAAAGGAGAATTATTCAGGTCACTGCTACCTTGAACTTGTTGAAAAGGATCCGGACGATATTAATATCAGGGCCAGAATCAGGGCTGTAATCTGGAGCAGCCGCTATGGATTCCTGAAATCATTTTTCGAAGATCTTACCGGAGAAACACTTCATTCAGGGATCAAAATCCTGGTAAAGGCCAGGATCGAATACCATGAAATATACGGACTAAGTCTGGTAATTACAGATATTGATCCATCCTTTACCGTTGGTGAACTTGCAGTAAAACGACAGCAAATACTCAGGAAACTGGAAGAGGAGGGTGTTATCAATATGAACAAGGAACTCGGATTCCCGCTGGTTCCGCAAAAGATCGCTGTTGTCTCCTCAAGGAATGCTGCCGGATATATTGATTTCCTGAAACATCTTGCTAATAATCCGTTTGGATATGGTTTCCATGTCCGGCTTTTTGAAACACCAATGCAGGGGACTGACACCGAACCTGGAGTGATCAGTGCCCTTGACAAGATAGCCGAAGAAGTGTCATCATTCGATGTGGTGGCAATCATCAGGGGTGGCGGGTCGCAAACGGACCTAAGCTGGTTTGACAATTACAATTTAGCATTCCATATAACCCAGTTTCCCCTTCCCGTTATTACCGGCATAGGCCATGAGAAAGACATGTCGGTCACAGACCTTGTTGCCCACATTGCACTTAAAACACCAACGGCAGTTGCTGACTTCCTGATTGAAGGAATGAGGGCAGCGGATGAACATATTTCAGACCTCAGCAACCGCATAACTGAAATATCCAGACAAGTTATCGAAAAAAACGCGCGGCTCCTGGAAAGCTTCGGTATTAAACTGATTCCGCTTGCAAGGACTTTGATTTCGGAACTGAAGGAACAACTTTCAGGTGTCATTATTGAACTTGTAAATTCAGGAAAGGGATTCATTCTTAAAGCCGGAATGCTGCCCGCCGGACACAAGGCCAGGATCATGTCTGCTTCGATATCGCTGCTGGGATCTCAGGCAACGGAGCTGAAAAACATAAAAGAAAATCTTGTCAATGCTTCCAGGATGCTTTTGGACAACATGAAGAAAAAGACCGAAAGTGCGGAAAATTCACTCAAGATCCTTGATCCGCGAAATGTTTTGAAACGCGGATATACAATCACCTCATTGAACGGCAAAATCCTCAGGTCAGGCAACCAGTTAAAGACAAATGACCTTATCACCACACGGTTCAGCGACGGATCCGTGAAAAGCAGGGTTGAAGACCAGGTGAAATCATGACACGGAACTTGTAAGACACAAATCGAAAAAACATGAATTTTCAAAATAACTGAATATGGCAAAAAAGGAGTTTTCGTTCAGCGAAGCAGTTAAGGAAATTGAAAAAATACTTCGCAATATTGAAAGCGGAAGCCTGGACGTAGATATTCTGTCTGCCGAAGTAAAAAAAGCTTCCGAGCTGATAAGGGAATGTCAGAAAAAGCTGAAATCCACAGAAGATGAAATTAATTCAATTTTCAAGGAAATGGGATAAAAATAAATCAGGACCGAAGTCCTGATTTACTACCTTACTACCCTAAACCTAAATCCATGAAAAAAATGTAACCGAGAGGTTACTACCTTCTGTTTCGGTTATATAACGCAGGATGTATGTGGATTGTTACATTTTTCTGATAATATTTTTAAACAAAATCGGAGTTATTTATCAACAATTCATTTTTCAATGCCCAGGACATCCTTAAAAGCTTTAATGAAAGTGTCCTTTGGCAGCGCGCCCATTGCCATCTGCGGTTGTCCTTCAGCCGGGACAAAAAGGATCGAAGGAATGCTTCTGATTCCGAAAACTGCAGCCAGTTCCTGTTCAGCCTCCGTGTCGACCTTAAATATGTCAACCTTGCCATCATACTCCCTGGACAATTCTTCAAGAATGGGTGCCACCATTTTGCATGGTCCGCACCAGTCGGCATAAAAATCAATTATGCATGGCCGTTCGCCTTCAAACTTCCATTCCTTATTGGTTTCATAATTAAACACCTTGCTTAAAAATGATTCTTTTGTCAAATGCTCTACCATATCCTAAGTTAAATTATAACATCGTAAAATCAAATCTGTTTTACCCTCTTCAATCATTGTGCTACCCGGTCAATACTTTGTCAATTTACTGATAATTGCCTATAAATTGTAACTTTGTCATGAATATTTATTAAATTGTCATATTTATATATGAACATATGTCTAAATGACAAAATTATTTCCGCTCTCTCCGAAGCAGTTTCATCAGAAAATATTAAAGCATGGGTCACAGGCGGTTATGTAAGGGACTGCCTTCTTAAAAGGGAGCATGGGGCAAGGGATGTGGACATAGTGGTTCTGGGAGATGGTATAGAATCAGCCAGGAAATCTGCGAGGAAGCTCGGGCCGGGGATCAGGGTAAGCGTTTTCAGGAATTTTGGAACAGCGATGTTCCGCTATAATGATTTTGATATTGAATTTGTTGGTGCAAGAAAGGAATCCTATAGCCGCGACTCAAGAAAGCCGGTGGTGGAAGCCGGGACAATCGAAGATGATCAGAAAAGGAGGGATTTTACAATAAATGCTCTGGCAATAAGCATAAACAGGGAGACATTCGGTGAATTTTCCGATCCGTTCGGAGGTATAAATGACTTGAAAAACAAAATTATCCGGACTCCGCTTGACCCTGATGTCACTTTCTCCGACGATCCTCTTCGGATGATGAGGGCCGTAAGGTTTGCCGCACAGCTCAATTTCACAATAGATCCTGTAACTCTGAAGTCGATAGCGAAAAATGCAGAAAGAATAAATATTGTATCGGCCGAAAGGATTGCCGGGGAACTTAACAGGATAATCATGAGCGATCATCCGTCGAAAGGGTTTGTCCTGCTTGAGAAGACCGGCCTTCTGAAACTGATTTTTCCGGAACTTGACAATCTGAAGGGAGTTGAGAAAAAGGAAGGGAAGGCACACAAGGACAACTTTCTGCATTCCGTCAAGGTGCTTGACAACATCAGCAGTAAGACGGATAATTTATGGCTCCGATGGGCAGCATTGCTGCACGATATTGCCAAGCCCCAGACAAAAAAATATACCCCCGAAACCGGCTGGTCATTTCATGGTCATGAATATATAGGAAGCAAAATGATACCCGGCATTTTTAAGAGGTTCAAGCTTCCACTAAACGAGAAGATGAAATATGTTCAGAAACTTGTCGATCTTCACCTCCGCCCGATGGTTTTATCGCAGGAGACAGTGACTGATTCAGCTGTCAGGAGGCTTCTTTTTGAGGCTGGTGATGATATTGATGACCTGATGCTGCTTTGTGAAGCTGATATTACTTCCAAAAATGAAGTTACAAAAAAGAGGCATCTTGAAAATTTCAAATTGGTAAGAAGCAAGCTTGTTGAAATTGAGGCGAAGGATGCTCTCAGGAAATTCCAGCCACCTGTGGATGGAAATGAGATTATCAGAACCTTTGGAATAAAGCCTGGAAAAGAAATTGGTATTATCAAGAACACCATCAGGGAGGCAATTCTCGATGGTATAATCCCAAACGAGCATGGTGCAGCAAGAGAGCTCATGCTCAGGAAAGGCAGGGAGCTGGGACTGACTCCTGCAGATGAATCATCGCAGGAACAGATCTAGAAATACTGGCAGGTGATCGCTTATTCCTCCCTGATACCGGTAGCCCCTGTATGTTGAAAAAGGTGCTGAACCGGTATATTTTTCATCATTGCACAACAGGAATTCAGGACTGAACACTTTAAATCCAAGGGAGTCCGCGGCCAAACCTTTACTGCATCCCAATAAATGATCCGATGCCAGCATCTGGTCAATTGTTTCCCAAGCCCCCCTGTATTTATATGTTCCTTTAACTGATTTCCCGGCTTTTACAGCAAGATTCACAAGAGACAGGCCGTTCTCATTTGCCTTTCCCTGAGATTGGCCGGCAAGACTTTGCATTATATGATCGTCCGGAGGGCAATTAAAATCGCCCATGATTAAAACCCGGGCTTTACCGCATGAGATACTGCCCAGTGAATCAGTAACGTGTCTGATCATCAAAGCAATCCGTGACCGGGATGATTCCCCGGTCAGGACACCTCCCCTCCTTGAAGGCCAGTGGTTGATCAATAGATGGAGAGTATCCCCGAGAACCAGCAGCTTAGCGTAAAGCACGCTTCTTGTCCGTAAAGCCTCCCCGCTGACGGAGTACGGTTTCAGGTATCTATAGCTTAGTAATCTGGCCTGATCCGGCCTGAAAATCATACAAACATCAATGCCCCTTTCATCGTCCGAATCTTCATGAACGATGTCATAATCAAATCTTGAAAGGTAGGTGCCGTGAACGAGATCTTCAAGGACCCGCCGGTTTTCCACCTCACATAATCCGACAACAGCCGGTGGTGACCAGCTGCCAGCAGCCATGAGGGTTTTGTAAATTGAATTTATTTTGTTTTCATACCTCTTCCTAGTCCATCTTCTGGTTCCGTCCGGAAGAAATTCTTCATCCTTCCCTGCAATATCATCGTATGTGTCAAACAGGTTTTCCACATTGTAAAACAATATCCTCACAGGAACATTTACAGCATTTTCCTGCGGATATGCGGTCAGGGTGCAATTTACAATCAGCACGAGAGTGCAGGCAGCGGTTCGCAAAGCTTATATGTCAGTATGCATTTATCCAACGATATCTCCTCGCATTTATGCCAAACTTAACGGCGAGTGTCAGTTCATGCGTGCCGAAACTCTGTTTCCGTATATCAGTCAGCGTAAAGTCAAAGGCGTAGGCAAAAAAGAATCGGTCGTATCTCAAGCCGAACATCATTATTACTGCGTCATTTGTCCGGTATGATAATCCTGCCCAATAATCATTCTTGTAGTAAACCCTTGTTGTGAGATCGAGCTGAATCGCCCTGAAGAACATATCTGACGATTTGATGAATGCGGACGGTTCAAGTATCCAGTTGGGTGCAAGGGGCACCTTTATGCCTCCCGTCAGGTAATAATGACCCAGCTCTGAATGTTTAAGACCCGATGAATTTCCGAACATTACCGATCCTCTCAACAGGTTTGTCATGGAGAATCCAACAAAATAATTATGAGTTGTATAATTTACGCCGAAATTAAAGTCAGGGATGAATACGGACCTGTCGTAACTGTTCAGGAGGGGATCGTCCGGGTCATAGATCTGGTCGTTCAGATTGGTCGTATACTGATATGCCACCAGGCTCAGCCCGAAAGCAAGGTTCTTTCTCAGTTCATTTTCGTTTTCACCAAATGGTATCATGTACGAATATGCGGCCTGCAGGCCGGTCCGTCTCATTATTCCATTCTGGTCGTTGAAAAGGTATCCCCCGAGTCCGACCTGGCCGCCCCTGGTGGGGCGGATCAGCTTTTTCTTTACTGTAGTGGATTTTGAGATATAGCTGTCCTTTAAAAGACGGGTCTGAAAACTCAGCGCATAGGTACTTGGGGCGTCTTTCAGGCCAACCCACTGCTCCCTGACTGTCAGGTTCAGGGAAGTTGACCCGTCATGTCCGGCAAAAGAAGGATTCACCAGGAATCCATTCATGATGTACTGGCTATACATCGGCATCTGCTGAGCATCAGTGACAACAGGCACAAGCACAAGAAAAAGGACAGGGATTATTTTGCTGAAACGGACCATATTTTTCTGTTTCTTCATTAATTACTGATTTACCTAATAACGCTTATTACTCCCGATTTTGGTGCGGATCCATCGTTCAGATACAAGATGTAATGATATGAATCTGCCGGAACCGGTTTCCCGTTCGATCGCCCATCCCAGGGATTTTCAGCAATATTTTTTGTTCTGAAAACAAGCTTGCCCCACCTGTTATACACCAGTATCTCTGCATCAGGATACAGGCCGATATTCTTTATTATCCAGGTGTCGTTAAATCCGTCATTATTAGGAGTAATGATATTGGGAATCTCTATACAGGCAAATGATCCGGTAAAATGAATTTCAGCCTCCAGCATTCTGGAGCATGAATTTTGATCGGTTACGATAACTGTAAAGGTCCCGGGCGGCATATTTATTCTGTTTTGTGTTGTTGCCCCATCTGACCACAGGAAATAATACGGACCGGTTCCTCCCTCCACGGTAAGGCTTATCGCTCCATCCTGGGAATCCGGACAGGAAGCCGGATTAGTGGAGTAGCTGATTGTCAAGGGAGATGGTTCCATGATTTCTGCAGTACCCGTAACTGTGCATCCGTTGATATCGGTGATTGTAACAGTGTAGGTTCCTGCCGTCAGTCCGGTTGCCTCCGCAGAAATTTGTTCGGGAACGCTGTTCCAGTAATAGGAATAGGGTCCAGTTCCGCCGAAGACAGTTGCAATGGCTCTGCCTGATTCCCCGCCGGTACAAAGTACGTTCTGCGCACTTACTTCAACCGAGAGTTCGTAATTTGGCTGGATTATTACAACACTCTCCATAGTATTGCAACCATTGATATCTGTAACGGACACTCTGTAGGTTCCGTCTGTTAATCCCGTAGCAGTAGCTGATGTTTGCACGGGATCCGTGTCCCACGAATAGAAATAGGGACTTGTTCCACCTGTAGCAATAACAGTCGCACTGCCTGAAGCTTCATTCCTGCATCGTACATTTACAGTCGTGAATGACAATGTAATAGGTTCCGGCTGGGAGATATCAACCGCGAGATCAACAGTTGCCATCAGGGCATCCCTGACAGTTATTGTATAAGAGCCTGCTCGCAGGTAGTTAAAGCTGCCGGATTGTTGGAAATTAACTCCGTCGATTGAATACTCATAGGGTGGACTTCCTCCCAATCCGGCTACTGTGACTGAGCCTGATTCCTCACCATTGCAAAGCACATCTGTTTCAGCAACAGTTGCCGTGAGTGGCAGTGCAGGCTGATTGATTGTCACGTTGATTTCGAAGGTACAAAGCCCTGCATCGCGCACTGTTACAACATAGCTTCCGGCTGCAAGCCCGACAAATGCACCTGAGGATTGAAAAGAGCCTCCGTTGATACGATAGGAATAAGGCGGTGTTCCGCCCGAGCCGGCTACAGTTATGCTTCCGTTGTTACCTCCATATACGGTAACATCTGATTGGGAAACAATTGTTCCTTCAAGGGCCGTTGCCGGCTGGGTCACCACGCAGGTCGAAGTAACCTCACAGTCTCTTGAGTCCCTGACTTTTACCAGGTAATTCCCTGCAGCAAGACCGGACAGATCCTCAGTTGTATGACCGTTGCTCCAGAGGAAGCTGTAGGGCGGTGTCCCTCCGGTCACAGTAAGGTTGGCTGATCCATTACTGCCGCCCAGGCAGCTTACATTTGTTACCTGGATGGTGGCTGAAAGCAATGCAGGCTGGTCTACCGTGATTGCAGCACTTTTACTGCATCCATTGGAATCTTTCACAAGAACAGTATATGTACCTGCGGGGATGCCGCTCAGGTTCTGACTGGTCGCTCCTGTGTTCCAGATAAAGGTTACCGGGTCGGCAGCATTGGAAATTGTCAGATTTATAGCGCCTGTTGAGTTTCCGAAACAGTCAGCATTTGTAACATCGGATGATATGGTCAGCTCGGTGGCAGGTTGAAGGATTGATACTGTTGCTGAGGTCCTGCACTCGTTCTGATCAACAACTGATACGGTGTATGTACCCGCAGTGAGCCCGGAAGCTATTGGTCCGGTCTGTACCGGGGTTGTGTTCCATGAGTATGTATATGGGGCAGTACCCCCGGCCGCAACAGCTGTTGCGCTTCCCGTCGATGCTCCCCTGCATATCACATCTGTCTTCGTTGCTGAAACACTCAGGGGATTGGCAGGCTGATTCACCGTAACAATTAATGTGTAAAGACACAACCTTGAATCCCTTATAACAATTGTATGGGTTCCGGCTCCCAGGCCGGTAAACTGCCCTGAAGATCGGAACGTTCCTCCATCAATGGAATAATTGTAAGGAGATGTTCCTCCCGTCCCCTGCACCCTGACACTCCCGGTCCTTGCACCAAAGCAGCCGACATCAGTCTGCGATACAATAATTCCTGAAAGAGACGCTGCCGGTTCAGTAACGGTAACCGTAAAATTATAAGTACACATATTAATATCCCTGACCATTGCCGTATGGGTCCCGGCTGCAAGCCCGGCAAATGCACCTGAAGATTGAAATGAGCCTCCGTCGATACTATAGGAATAAGGAGGTGTTCCGCCGTTCCCTGAAATGGTTACCGTTGCATCATTTCCGTCCTTGCATGAAACAGTTGTTTGCGAAATAACAGTACCTCCAACCGGAGAGTCGGGCTGCGTTACGGTTGCAGTATAATCGGCAATACAACCGTTCGAATCAGTTATGGTTACAGTGTAAGTTCCGGCTGCAAGGCTGGCTATATCCTGTGTTGTGCTGCCGTTGCTCCAGAGGTAGCTATATGGCGGCACACCGCCTGAAGGTGTCAGGTCAATGCTTCCGCTGGATTCCCCGAAGCATGCTGCATTAACGACCGAAGCTGTGGCAGACACTGCTTCATCGGGCTGTGAAACGGATGCATTCACGGTTATCATACAGTTTCTGGAATCAGTGATAACAACCGAATAATTTCCGGCAGCAAGATTTGTGGCATTCTGAGTTGTCTGACCGTTATTCCACAGGAAAGTATACGGAGGTGCTCCGCCTGAAACACTGAGGCTGGCTTCTCCGGTTGCCTCACCGTAGCATTTTACGTCGGTAACTGCAATTGTACCTGCAAGCATGATCAGAGGCTGGGTAATTGTGAACGACACTGTCCCGGTGCATCCGTTATTATCCCTAATGGATACAGTATATGAACCTGCAACAAGGTTTACGAATACATTGGATCCCTGAAAAGCACCGCCATTTAGACTGTACTGATAAGGCGGCACGCCTCCAGTCGCAGTAATAGTGGCCGATCCGTCCGACCCTCCGTTGCAGCTTACATCCGAAAGGGCCGTTACTGAACCGTAAATCGGAGACGGCTGGCCTATGGTGAAAGAAAGTATATAAATACAGGAAGCTGCATCTTTTATCGTTATGGTATGGTTTCCGGCTGGGAGGGAATTGAAAGAACCGGATGACTGCCATGCTCCTCCGTCAAGGGCGTATTCATACGGGCCAACTCCTGTACCCGGAGTTGCCTGCGCGGTGGCGGTTCCATCGGAATAACCGTTGCAGGTCACATTTGTGGATTGTACCAAAGTTCCCCTGAGTTCATTTACAGACACGCTGAGAGACACGGAACCGCTGCATGACAGGGCATTGCCTGCGGTGACAAGAATGGTTCCTGCAGGTCCGCTTCCCCACCTTACAGTTACATAATTATCTGAATGTGTTCCTCCGCCAGTGATCATCCCGCCTGTAACGGTCCAGGTGTAATAGCTGTAGACATCCGATAGGGTATATGTATGCTCCGAATCGGAACATACACTGACAGCCGGTCCGGCAAACACCGGCACCGGCACCGGAATGATTGTAACGTTCTCAATTATAGAGGCCTCGCATTCTCCGCCCGGAAACTCATCATTATGCAAAGCCAGTCTTGCCGTAACGGTTCCGGAAGGAACTCCCATTTCCCATCTGACTGTAATTGCACTAGTATCCTGGTCGGCAGTCAGGATTGTGCCGTTAACCACCGTCCAAGAATATGTTGCATCCGGGTGATATTTTACATGATAATCCCTGATCTCACCCTCGCAAGCTTCGGATTTCAGATTTGTAACATTATTGAAGTCCGGACGGGTCCAATTTATTGAAATATCTGCCGTGTCAACACATCCATGACCGTCAGTGACAACAAGCTCAATATCATACAGTCCGTCATCCAGGTTGGAGTTAAGCATGGGGGTGGGATCGGTGCTTGAGTTGAAAGTAAAGAACCACGACGGGTATATTATTATCATAAAAGGTTTCCTGGTTTCATTAAGTCCCTTCCAGAAATAGGAATAGTTTTGGTCGCCTCCCTCAATATCGGCCTGAAAAAGAGAAAATGGCGGAGCCAAGTCGCAGCTGTTCAGGGAAATTCCTTTGATCTTCAGCGTGGATGAGACCGTAATGCGGACCGTTTCCGAAGCTGTGTTGCCATACTGATCAGTTGCAGTGAGGGTAACAGTGTGCGGACCCAGATCACTACAGGTAAAGGTGTCAGGAAATACTGAAAGGCTGACTGACCCGCAATTGTCAAAAGATCCGTTATCTACATTTTCCGGTAGGAGAATTCCATTCCCTGCAGCATCAAGTACAAGATCGTAACTTTTAACAAACACTTTCGGGGCTATTGTGTCAAGGACAGTTACCTGTGCCACACAGGAAGACGAATTCCCGGAGCCGTCTGTACTCGTCAGCGTTACAGGCACCGGTGATCCTATATCACTGCAGCTGAAAACTGATCTGCTCAGATATTGGTAAAATCCTTCGGAACAATTATCGGTTGAACCATTGTCAATATCGGCCAAACTGATGAATGCCTTACCTGACAGATCCAGGTAAACGGTTACATTTTTGCATCTGGACTCAGGAACAGTCCTGTCTGAAACCATGACCGTTGTTGTACACGTTGAAGTCAGGCCTTCATTGTCGGTAACGGTGAGTGTAACAGTATTGGCTCCAAGCTGGGCACATGTGAATGTATTGGGAGTGACTGTACGGCTGACGATGACCCCGTCAGGGTCATATGAGCCCCCGTCGACATCGGAGGCGCTGATGGTGACTGAACCTGCCGGCCCCAGGATGGCACTGGCAACCCTGCATAAAGCAACTGGCGGAAGAACAGGATTCTGAGCCTGATTATTGATTGAAAAGGATGCCAGTTCAACACTGACAGAATTGTCTGCTGATGCGGTATTTATTTCATAAGGTGCCATGGAATAAACCACAGGAGCCCAAAGTAAAATAACTATCAGACACACTATCTGCCTTCGTATTGCATTATTGAATATCATTCCGGTGGGAACCAGGTTGAAATTGATTCTGATGTTTACCGGACTTCTACTTAACAGGTTATGTATGATATAATAAGGTTCCAGGAAGGTAGTAGAATATTTCATATAGGCCAGATTCAAAAAATTCCTTTTATAGCAACATACAATATATCAACTATATAATGTATCTTTAACAAAGACGATCAATCTTTCTGTATAGACAAGTCTGACTCAGGATATTAATATTTAAGCGAATGTATAAAATTTTTATACACTCGTTATCCGGTAATTTCTGAGGGTTTTCAACAAATTAACAGTACTTATAAAACTCCGGGCTGAAAAGCTGCATGCTCAACTCATTAATGGACCGGTATTGCTGATTTTTCACCCTGACAACAGGATTGTTCATCAGTTATTGATGGATATTATCAGGGTAACTTTAATAAACGAAAGGATGCAAAAATGGCATTTACAGTTAAGATTCTGCAAATGCCGTTTTTTAAGGTGGGCGATGACGGATTCGAACCGCCGACCCTCTGCTTGTAAGGCAGATGCTCTGAACCGGCTGAGCTAATCGCCCGAATCGCGTGCAAATATAATCCACATTTTATTCCCAGCAAAAAAATCAATCTGTTTTGTAATTATTGGCACTGCACTTCCGGATCTGAAACGGTCACTTTCATCCGAATTTATAGTGTTTTCTGACTGTCCGTATTATCTTCCAGCTGCATTTCAGGCCTCTGGTGAAAATAACAAGGTCGCCTTTCCCGAAGTTAACTGATGATCCATTCTCGGGAGTAACTACTACTTCTCCGTCAAGAAGATAGCAGGTTTCCGTTTCATCATATTCCCAGGGGAATTCAGAAGGTTCTTTTGTCCATACGGGCCAGGTTCTTACCTGAAGTTCATCTAGTCTTTCTTCAGAAGGTTTCTCAATATGTATCATTCCATTAAATATTTAAGCTATAACTGTAAATCACCAAAATAATAAAAACCCGAAAGCGAATGATAAAAACTTCTGTGAAAGGGTGCAATACCGAAAAAAATCAGTATAACCAAGGGAAAATAAAGGATTCCCGGTAGCGGAAGTTTATCATTATCCCACGTCTTAACTTAATCCAGGTATTTAAGCCGTTCATGGCCATATTCTGAAGCAAATCCGGGCATAAGTACAATGTAAGCCTTTCCAGATTTTCGTTAAACCGGAGTAACGGCAAACACATAATCAGTTGAACACTGATACTTATTTAACTGTAATGGCTTTGTCGAGAGAATTGTCGTAAGGCCGGAGAACTTTCAGGGTATATTTGCCGGAAGCAGGGATGGTGATCCCGACAGTTTCGTTCATTTGGACGATAACAGTCGGGCATGGAGTTCCGTCATAATTATACATACCCCAGGGTTCAATAAATAACTCATTTTCCAGATTCTGATAATTATATATTTTTTGCAGGCTGTAGCAACCATTCGGCCCGACTGTTCCAAAAAGTTTAACTTCGAAGGCAACACCGGCGTAAACGGTATCGGGAGCTTGAATACTGTCGGTATGAATCAAATAAGACTGCTGCGTCTTTGATTCAAGGCTGCAGGAAAAAAGTAAAAGTATGGATGCCGGCAATACCAGAATCCCCATTAGAGTGTTTCTCAGATTCATTTGGTTAAAGATTTTATTTCGAACAACAAAAACCGCACCACAATATGCAAAATTAATATTTAATTATTTTTTGTTTAGTAAGCCTTCATCTTCAGGCTTTTCAATTATCATCCCATATAACCGGGTCATGGAAACTCTGTAAAATATCAGCCTGTATGCTATGCCACAATAAAGTAACGGCTTTCTGACAATAAAAATGCCAGGCACATACACGGGAAGCAGGACAAAATTATTTGACATGAGTCCTTTTTATTCGTACCTTTGGTTTGGGTAATGGTTTGCAAAAAATACCGGATATAACAGATTGTCAGCAAATGCCTGTGTATCGAACTGATAGCTGGCAGATGTTACCGACTTGATGCCAGCTTATCCCGTGTGCCTGGCGACTAGTCCATGCATGAAGTTTTTCAGGGAAGGCAACAGAGAAATATTTTCCTGTAAGCAGGCCCGGAAGTGAAATAGGAATGTGGCAGAAGGACCACTTAATGATCGTCGGACGTTTTCAAAACGACACTTCCTTCGCAAGCTGAATTGACGGAGGGAGGTATATGTTTGACAGAAACCGCTATGAAAAAGAAATTATCTGTCATTCTGGCAAAAGCTATATAGGAGCCAAGGTTATAACCTTACATCAGTCAGTAAGTGACACCCCGTTTCAGGTCTGCAAGGAAAACGAAACAGGGAAATCAAACAGATCAGGTCATTATATAGGAATACGTCAGGTTTGATAATTAATTCCGGATAATTTCGATTATCCATCCTTTCGCTAAGGGATTTTTCCTGTTAAAAAGGCATCTGACCTCATAGGATCCGGAAGGCCGGAGCGAAAAACAATGCTCTGGTGAGTTATGATAATTCATGAATCAGTTTTCCGGATTGTTGAAAACTCAGTCAGATATGTTATTAACTAGAAATTACATTATAAATACAATGCCTAACTTTGGTTTGGGTCAGCATCCATCACACTTGACCTATTCAGGAAATTTTCTCACATACATTGACTAATACTAAAAACGGATGCTGGCCCCTGTTATTATGAAGGGGAGTGAAAGAAGAATGCATTGGGAAACGGATGGCAGTCCGTTGTTGAAGCACAATATTCTGGCAATATTCCCGTTACGATAATACTCTCAGGGAATCAAACATGATTGTAAAAACAACAGCTATGGGAACAAATTATTATAACAGGAGCATTAATGTAAGTGACTACAAGATCAGCCTTGCGAAATTCCTGGAAGAAAACAGGAAGAAAATAGAGGAAAACCGGAAGAAGCTGGAGAATCAGAGGAAGAAGGCTGAACCCCAGAAGCATGAACCAAACAGTTTTGTTTGTGACTGGCAAAATTTGTAAGGCCAGATTTATGAATAAAATGTTCATTTAGCAACATCTGATCATTAATGATAAGTTATTACCCGGATTAGAACAGTCATTAAACAGAGAATAAAAAGCCGTCTATATACAGCCGGCTTTTTTTAATGCAAAAAACCGGGAGTGCAACCCAATTTCACTCCCGGTTTTTAATACATATGGTATCTGGCAGGTTTTAGTTCCTTACACATCGTACCGATTTCCCGGCACTTTTAGGTGCATCTTTTCTGAAAACACCTGGTTCGCTATAATGGAAGTTCCGGTAAATTACCGTGGTTGATGTATGTTCGGTTGCTGTTAAAAAAGAACCTGTAGATCCGAAATCATAAAAGACACCGTCCTGATAAAACCTGTATCCGCCTGCAACAATTGACAAACCGCTCAGATTGTTGCCATTCCCGTTATTGTTCCAGCCTGTGGTACTTTTCATTTTTGTACCCTGATCGCCACCACGCCAGTAGGACTCATCTGCCTGTTCCTGGGTCATTCCCAGATACATTTCCAACACCTTGAAATCATTATCAGTTGCAACATGCCAGCCTGTGGGACAAAGCATTCCGGTATTAATGGCATACCAGTTGTAAAATGCGCCGGAGATATTTTTATATGTACCTGGATCATTATTATACCAGGAATGAGCGGGGGTATTTAAATCCCGCCATGCTTCATTGTCGGTTACCAGGGGGATATTAGTGCCATTGTTATACTTGGTTGTTTTCAGGTTTTCAGCGAACCACCACTGGTTACCGATCCTTATGGTTACATAAGTGTTCCCGTCAACATCGCTGACAGTCCCGGTTTCGTGCGTTGTCGAGAAACTGACTTGATTCCCGTATGCGGTTCCGGCTGAATTAATTGCATAAGCGCGAACATAATATATTGTTCCAGCTGATAATCCCGTCAGGCTGCTGGAAAAAGTACCCGTACCGCTTCCGTCAGTAGTATGTGATCCTGACACGGTCGGATTGGGACTCGTACCCCAGCATACGCCCCTGGCAGTTACGGTTCCGCCACCGTCAGCAGTAACATTGCCGCCTGATACCGCGGATATTGCAGTAATTGAGGTTACCGATGCTGTGGTAACGGTTGGAGGCGTGGAAGCACTGGTGGTAAATGTTACTTCATTCCCGTAGGCAGTCCCTACGCTGTTGGTGGCGTAAGCCCTGACGTAATAACGAGTTCCGGGTGTAAGACCCGTAATGTTGCTGGTGAATGAACCAGTACCTGAACCGTTACTTGTTGATGATCCTGGCTGCACGGTGGGGTTAGTTGAAGTGCTCCAGCACACTCCTCTGGCTGTCACTGGTGCACCGCCCGTTGCAGTTACATTGCCCCCGGAGGCAGCCGAAGTCTGGGTAATGGCCGATGCTGCTGTAGTAGTAACAGTTGGCATTGCAGCTGCCGTGGTAAAAGTGATGTCATTGCCGTAGGCTGTACCAGAACTGTTGATGGCATAGGCCCTGACATGATATGTCGTCCCGGGCTGTAATCCGGTCAGATTGCTTGTAAATGAACCTGATCCGGTTCCCTGGGTGGTATGGGAATTGCTCGTTGTCGGATTTGCCGCCGTTCCCCAGCATATTCCCCGTGCAGTGACAGGGGAACCACCATCTGAAGTAATATTCCCTCCGCTTTTCGCAGTTGTTGCTCCAATCTCCGTTACTGCTGCAGTTGTCAAAACAGGGCTGACTGAAAGGGTCTTGAATGTTACATCATTCCCATATGCCACACCTGCAGAATTTCTGGCATATGCCCTGACATGGTAAGTTGTCCCGGGTTGCAGGTCTGTAAGATTGCTGATAAACGATCCCTTTCCTGTTCCATTGCTGGATTTGAAATCATCTGTTGTTGGATTTGAAGTCGTTGACCAGCAGACACCTCTTGAGCTAATTTCAGCTCCGCCATCATCAGTAATTTCACCGCCCGAAATGGCTGCCGATGCAGTTATGGATGTTACTGTAACGGTTGTCAGTACAGGAACAACAACGGGTTTTGAAGTAAAGGAAATTTCATCCCCGTAAGCGGTTCCGGCACTGTTTGTTGCGTAAGCCCTGACATAATATTTAGTATCCGGCAATAACCCGGTAATAGTGCTTGCAAAGCTGCCTGATCCGGTCCCGTCACTTGTAACTGATCCTTTTGTGTCAGGATTCTGATTCGTTCCCCAGCAAACACCGCGGGCAGTTATTTGTGCTCCCCCGTCTGATGTTATATTTCCACCTGACAATGCCGAATTAACAGTAATGTCTGTAATTGATATAGTTGTCAGTACCGGGAGATCCGGTTTCTTTTTACAGGATATCAAAGAAAAAAATGCTGCAAGGAAAATAACTGGATAAATTGCCGGGCATGAGAAGTAATTCGTTTTCATTCCATGGAGAAATCTAAGATTTCAAAACGCGTAATATTGAAAAAGAATGTTGCTATGAGCAATCTGGATTGACATTGAACTTTTTATGACAGATTAAGTGGAATTAAGCCATTCGAAATTATATTATAAATTTTAATATTTATTATTATTTTGACAATCTACTTAGTAACTTTGATAAATGGCTTTTATTGTATGTTAAAACCTGCATGATTGACAAAAAACAAACACGAATGAATATAACCGCTTACAATCATGCGTGGTTCCATGCCCGGGACAAACAGGCTTCCGACCTTAAAAAAACCTGTCATAAGGATGAGGAATTATCGGGCATTAACATGGTTAATTGATTGAATGGAAATACACCCCTAAACAGTAGTAACAACAACATTCTGTATTTTCCGTACAGTCAGACCATCCTGAATAAAGGCAGAAGGTCAGACCTGGAATCGGCCCGACCTTCTGCCTTTTTATTGTAGTAAATAATAATCTTAACTCACTTACGCGATTCCAGTAAGCATCTGTTAATCGTGAACACACCTGACAGAAAATCCTGCGGACTTGCCGGCATTCATTCTTAGCACACGGCTTTCGTCGTTTTTCAGCTGCCTGTACATGTAGCCCGTTCCACCTGACCACTCAGTTGATGTACCAAAGCTGCCGTAAACCTGCAATCCGGCGAATTGTCCGTCAAAGTAAGCCCTGTAGCCTCCCGGCAGTGCTGTGAACCCGCTGGAATTGGTGGCTGCTCCACCAGCAGCCCAGCGATCTGTGGATTTCAGTTTATTTCCTTCGTCATTTCCCCTAAAGCCGGCGCCATCTGCCTGTGCCTGGGTCATACCCAGGTAGATTTCGAGGGTTTTGAATTCATTATCGGTAGGTACATGCCATCCAGCAGGACAAAGCTTTCCTGTTCCGATTGCGTACCAGTTATATAATCCTCCATAAATGGCCTTATTGCCAGCATCATTGCCAAACCAGCAATACGCCGGGGCTGTCTGATTCATCCACGAAGTATTATCTTCCACATTTGAAATAAGAGTCCCGTCATTAAATTTTGTTGTTTTGAGGTTCTCAGCCATCCACAACTGTGTGCCGATTTCAACAACATTGTAGGTATTTCCGTCCTCATCAGCCAGCCTGGTAATAAAGATCTGCTGCTCCCCGTAAGAAGTTCCTGCGCTGTTGGTGGCATATGCCCTGACAAAATATTTTGTTCCCGGTGTCAGGCCTGTTATATTGCTTGTAAAGTTGCCCCTTCCGGTTCCGTCAGTAGTATGTGAGCCTGCCTCTGTCGGATTGGGACTCGTACCCCAGCATACGCCCCTGGCAGTTACGGTTCCGCCACCGTCAGCAGTAACATTGCCGCCTGATACCGCGGATATTGCAGTAATTGAGGTTACCGATGCTGTGGTAACGGTTGGAGGCGTGGAAGCACTGGTGGTAAATGTTACTTCATTCCCGTAGGCAGTCCCTACGCTGTTGGTGGCGTAAGCCCTGACGTAATAACGAGTTCCGGGTGTAAGACCCGTAATGTTGCTGGTGAATGAACCAGTACCTGAACCGTTACTTGTTGATGATCCTGGCTGCACGGTGGGGTTAGTTGAAGTGCTCCAGCACACTCCTCTGGCTGTCACTGGTGCACCGCCCGTTGCAGTTACATTGCCCCCGGAGGTAGCCGAAGTCTGGGTAATGGCCGATGCTGCTGTAGTAGTAACAGTTGGTATGGCAGCAGGCGTAGTAAAGGTGATTTCATTACCGTAGGCTGTACCTTGGCTGTTGGTGGCATAGGCCCTGACGTAATAGGTTGTATTGGGAGCAAGGCCCGTTATGCTGCTTGTGAAACTGCCTGTACCTGTTCCGTCGGTTGTCCTGTTGGGACCCGTAGCAACTGGTCCGGTTGAAGTTCCCCAGCACACTCCGCGAGCTGTTATCGTCGCTCCGCCGTCAGAAGTAATGTTTCCTCCCGAGGTTGCAGTGGTACTTGTGACGGAGGAAGCATCGGCAGTTGTGAGTACCGGAACAACCGAAAGAGTGGTGAATGTAACTTCAGCACCGTAGGCTGTGCCGGATGCATTGGTTGCATATGCCCTTACATGATAGGTGGTTCCCGGAAGCAAACCATCCAGGCTGCTTGTGAAAGCACCTGTTCCGTTCCCATTTTCTGTCTTGCGGTCAGCAGTGGTCGGGTTTGCCGTGGTTGACCAGCATACTCCCCTTGCTGTTATATCACCGCCGCCGTCAGCTGTTATCTCTCCACCGGAAGTAGCAGTCGTGGAAGCAATTTCCGTTACTGCTGCAGTAGTCAGTGTTGCCGCAACAACCTCCTCTGTGGTAAACGACACTTCATTACCGTAGGAAGTACCTTCGCTGTTGGTGGCATAGGCTCTGACGTAATATAAGGTATTGGCTGTAAGACCGGTTATATTGCTGGTAAAAGCGCCCGTGCCTGCTCCATCTGTTGTTTTTGAATCCGTAATGGTAGGTTTGGCTGTTGTGCTCCAGCAGACTCCCCTGGCTGTTACCGCAGCTCCTCCATCTGAAGTGACATTACCGCCGGAGATGGCAGTCTTGGTGGTTACTTCTGACACCGCCGTGGTCGTCAGTGTCGGCGGATCCGGTTTTTTCTTGCATCCATTGAGAAATGAAATGCCTGAAACAAAACAAATTAATACAAAAATGTTAATAGCTTTTTTCATCGCAATTCTTATTAGTTAGTAATCATAATTTCAATAACTTATTTTCTGTGTATGTTCCCTTGACAGTTCAAATTAAGTCCTTTTGTATTCTTAAACCGCCATGGTTTGGAGAAAGTTTTCACCAATAACAAAGCATTAATTAACAACCGTGAAATGATTAATTTATATCTCTATCAATTCCAGTGGGTTCATCCATGTGAAACAATCTTGTAGGCTTTTCAGCAAGTAAAAGAATACCATTTTATCTTCCAGAATATTAAACTCAGTTTTTGTAAAAAAATTGTATTATCATAAAATGAGTTCTGTTTGTTTAATTTCATAATTTAAAACCGCGACTTAAACAAACTAGTTATTCTGAACCGGCGCCCGGACAGCTTTTTAGAAGAATTTTATCAGTCAACAGGAATTTCGTTTATTAAAGGTGACAGGTCAGATCAGTTTCTTAACCGGTTACTAAATAAGTTATTTAAATTTGAAAAAGGCTACAAAAAACTCATAATCCTGCCCGGAACAAGGATTTGCTTATCGGAAAAAGGCTGCGCCTGTTTTGTACAGAACAATCAGTTTTTAATGCACCGCACAGACATTCCGTAATTGTTGTCAAAATAATTACGGAAAGTTTTATCTGAAGAGTTGATAATCTTTCTGTTCCAGGAATGGGCAGCATTATAGGCAGTTGATGACCACCAGAAAGCTGAAGTACCCATTTCGGTGTATTGACCGGAATCATTTCTGTAACCACCAGGCAATGCTGTAAATTCTGTTTCATTTGTTGCTCCCGTATTTGGAGTGTCCCAGTGTGATGTGCCGGTTTCCTTGAGCTTTCCCCCGGCGGGGCTTGCTCCTCCCAGGTATGTTTCGAGGATGAACCAGTCATTATCAGTTGGAACTCGCCAGCCAGTCGGGCATAAATTGCCTGTATTGACCGCAAACCAGTTGTACAGCGCTCCATAATCAGTTTTATTGGCAATGTCATTATCGTACCAGCAATAACCTGAAGCTGACAGGCCTGCCCATGCAGAGGGGCTTGAAACAAGTGATATCGCCGCCCCGTTGTTGAACCTTGTGGTTTGAAGGTTCTCCTGAAGCCAGAGCTGGGTGCCAATCCTTTTTACATGGTAAACATTATTATCGATGTCCTGAATGGTTGCCGGGTCTGTTGTGATTAAAAAATCATTCCCGTAGGCGGTACCGACACTGTTGGTGGCATATGCCCTTATGTGATATTCGGTGTTGACGGCAAGGCCGGTTATGTTGCTCGTGAATGTTCCCGGGCCTGTTCCATCGGAGGTTCTGGGATTGGCAATTGTCGGGTTGGGGTTGGTACTCCAGCACACACCCCTTGCCGTAACCGGTGATCCTCCGTCGCTGCTGATCGTACCCCCGCCGGTTGCGGTAGTTGTGGAAGTTGGCTGGGGGGCAGTTGTTGAAATTGAAGGCAGCATCGGGCTTGTGGTAAAAGAAATTTCCTGGCCGTAACTTATACCCTCCTCGTTGATTGCATAGGCACGTATATAATAAATGGTGTTGCCTGTGAGCCCGGTTAGATTGCTGGTGAATGCACCGGTTCCTGTCCCGTCTTCAGTTTTTGAATTATTAAGGTCAGGATTTGGTTGTGTGTTCCAGCAAACGCCTCTCCCGGTAACTTCACGGCCTCCGTCGGATGTAATATTGCCTCCAGAAACGGCTGTAGTCTGTGTTATTCCTGTAACAGCAGAAGTTGTCAGTACCGGTGCTGTCAGGCCTGCTGAAGTAAAGGTCACCTGATTACCATACCCGGTGCCGATCTTGTTTGTTGCATAAGCTCTGAGATAGTAGAGTGTATTCGGGGTCAGCCCCGTAATGTTGCTTGTGAAAGAACCTATTCCATATCCGTCCGTTGTTCTTGTCCCTTCAATTGTTGGATCCTTCCTGGTACTCCAGCAAACGCCTCTGACAATAATATCTGATTTCCCGTCGCTGGTGATCACACCTCCAGATTTTGCTGTAGTTGCTTCTATTGAGGTAACGGGTACAGTTGTCAGGGTGGGCTCTTTTTCCGGATCACAACCACTTAATATTAACGAAATACACCCGACAATTATCCAGAGATTAATACGATATATCTTTTCCACAGTGAATTACTTTGAATTAAAGACCAATAATCAGAAATTATTTCTTATTCGCAATAGTAATTATGAAACATAAAATTAGTAAAAATTCCCGTTTCTGACATCACATAACAGGTATCCATTTCCACCAGGTACGGAAATCAGACCAGGGCAATGCTTAACCAGCTTCAACATCTAACACTTCAATGAACAGGTTTCATTTGAAGCTGAAAATCCTTCGGCCGGCATACAAAGCGCCTTACTGGCCGGATATAAGGCTTATCCTATAATTACCGGACCGGAAAGATCTCATCTCTCAGGATTCTGTTCACAAACTTCGTGCCGCCTCGTAATCTTCATTTAAGAATAATTTTAAGTTCAGTCACGCTGACAAGCCTCATATGATATATAAAACCTCTGTGCCGCTGAGCACGAATGAATGACAACATCCTGATTCATAGGGTATAATCCGCAATACGTTTTTATGTCCTTTTTTAGTTTCTGGTTTTTAATTCCGGCTTACTTCATTGGTTCCATCTCAATTGACTCAAAACTTCTCAATGTTCAGCAGGCATATCTTTTTTCAAATATCGTGAAGCTTGCCCTTATCCGGGTTTTGCTTCACATATGGGATAGTAAATCTGAAAGTTGCACCTTCTCCCGGATGGGAGTGAACCCATATTCTGCCTCCGATTAATTCTGCGTAGGCCTTGCAGATTGACAAACCGAGTCCCGTACCTCCATATTTTCTTGATACCAGATTATCCACCTGAAAAAATCTCTCAAAGATCTTTTCATGCTGCTCAGGCGGAATTCCTATACCCGTATCTTTTACAAAGAATTCCAGCATTGAATCCTTCATCTTGTAACCAAAATCAATTTGCCCTTCTTTCGTGAATTTAATTGCATTGCTAATAAGGTTTGAGAGCATCTGTATAAGTTTAGTGCTGTCGGTGATAATCCTGGCCTCTTCGTCGGGGAGTCCCGTATGAAGATCCAATGAAATAATATCAGTCTGTTCCTTATAACTGAACTGTTCGGCAAGGCTCCGCAATGATGCATTCAGATCCATTTCCCTGAGATTTAGCTTAACCTGTCCGCTTTCAATATTTGCTATGTCAACAATATCATTTATTATGGACAGCAGCTGGCTTCCGCTCTGAAAAATAATATCGATATACTGTTTTTTCTCAGCATCAGTGGTCTCAGGTTCATTAAGAAGTGTTGAAAAGCCGATAATTGCATTCATTGGAGTTCTTATCTCATGCGAGATATTATGAAGAAATGCTGTTTTCAATCTGTCGTTTTCTTCTGCTTTCTCTTTCGCTGCAACAAGTTCGGCTTCTGCCTTCTTACTTTCAGTTATATCCCTGAAGCTCCAGACCCTTCCGACACTTTTCCCTCCAATCCTCTGCGGTTGTGAATAACGTTCGAATACCCTCCCGTCCCTGAACTCCAGAAGATTCGATGTGATAACTTCTGGTTCCTTGTATAGCTGCCTGATTTGACCAGTGAATTCATCAGGATCTGATAGCTGTTCCATCACGAATTTTATTACAGCTTCATCATCGAGGGATACAAGGACATTATCCGGGATCTTCCACATTTCAGTGAATTTCTGATTATACTGAATGATCTTTCCGTTATTGTCAACAACAAGGATCCCGTCCGCCGTCGATTCGAGCGTTGCCTTAATAAGTGAAAATGATTTTTCAAGTTCGGCATCTGTTTGTTTCCGGAGTGTTATGTCTTCAACAAGTGCCAGAAAATATTGAACTTCATCATTATTGTTCCTGATGATACTTACAGTTGTTGCCCCCCAAATAACTGTTCCGTCGCGACGGACATACTGCTTCTCCGAATGATACACCGGGATCTCGCCGGCGATCAGCTTCATAATGGCAATTTCATCAGCTGAAACATAGCTGGAATAGGTGAAATCCTTAAGAGTAAGGGCCTTTATATCTTCCTCCCTGTATCCAAGCATTTTACAGAATGCATCGTTAGCCCTGATAATACCGAGATCCTTTCCCGTCATTATTATTCCAAAGGGACTTTCCTCGAATATTTTTCTGAATCTCTCCTCACTTTCCCTGAGGATCGATTCCGCCTGTTTGCGTTCCGTTATATCGCGGCAGATGTACTGAAAATACATAACTCCTTCAATTTCCACTTTCCTGGCGCTGATCTCCACGGGTATCAATCTGCCGTCGCTCTTCACATGAACCGTTTCAAAAGTCAGAAATCCCCTATCCTCAAGGATCTTTTTTTCCGTTTCCAGTTCTTTCAGGCTCCCGGGGTATGTCAGTTTTGCCAGATTTGATCCTATTAGCTTCTCCCTTGCCAGTTGGTATACTTCCAGGGCCCTGTCATTTGCTTCAATGATGGCAAGACCGCTGTCGGTAAGGAAAATTATATCATTTGCATATTTAAGAATGTAGTCATAATGTTTCCTTAATGCAAGATGATCAAGTTCAGCTTCATATTTTCCACGATAGAACCGTGCATTTTCGTTCCATTCGATCATTCCAAGCAATAATCCCATTGTAAGGATGAACAGGATGATTATTATGATTATCATGGTCATATGGCGATCCAATGCGATAAGTACCTCATTGTGATCGATCTTGGCGACCATAAACCATTGTGTCGCAGGTATCTTCTTCATAACTGCAACCACTGAATTACCACGGTAATCAATGCCTTCTGTAGTTCCTTCAATTCCTTTGACAGCCATGGCAGAAGGAAGGTTTTCCTCGTTGATTTTCTTTCTCAGGATCAATCCGGAGTTTTTTCTGAACCGGAGATCATTAAGATATACGATTTCATCGTTTTCCTCACGCACCAGTATGGTTTCGGCCGTTTTGCTCCTTAGGGGCCAGGCATTTATCAGGGGGAAAAGGACCTGATCAGGATCAATCCTGATTGCAAGTATTCCCAAAGGCCTGGGATTGCCGCTGGCTTTATGACTCAATGGTATAATCAGGTCAAGACCGGGTCGGCCGATTGAATTTAGCTTGTACAGGTCAGTGAGGAAGGGCGCATTCATCTTTCCGGAATACGGTAGCAAAGCCCTCAGCTGATCACTGACGATGCTGTCCCTGTAGGGGCAGGACATCCTGAGTATGCCGGCAGAATCGATGAGCTGAACATTCCTGTATTCAGGATTCTTAAGTATTGATCTGAAACTTTCCATGATTTTTTTCTCCGCCGAAATATCTCCGGGTTTCCCAAGGAATGATTTCAGCTGATCGCTAAATGCAGAATTCTCGCCAATTATGACAGCGTCATTCAACCTTTCATTCCTCCACTGTGTAATTTGTCTGACCTTCAGGTCTGCAATGGATGAAAGATCAACTTTCTTTTCATTCAGGATCAGGGCTTTCTGGTTCCGGTAGTACAGAAAACCGAAAATAATACTGACAGCCGATACTATCATGAAGTAGATTATCAGCAGCCAGGGTACATGTGGTTTTTGCCTGTGCAATGTCATATCAGCATTTCCATGTAAAAAGAAAACCCGGAACCTTTCACAAAACGATGGGCGAAATCAGCATTTTCCCTTCACAAGATCATTATGTTATGCATTTAACGGGAATGAGGGTCATTTATTTGATTTTAACAGGAGTGATGCCATGACTGATATCAGCAGGATGCCGATGATAACTGCAAGTGATAAAAGAATCGGTATCTCTATGCGGAAAAAGGATAACAGCATTTTCACCCCTACAAATGTTAAAATAAAAGCCAGGCCTATCTTCAGGAATCTGAAGTAACCCATAATGCCTGATATTGCAAAATAGAGTGATCGTAAACCAAGTATTGCAAAAATATTGGAAGTATATACAATAAATGATTCTTTGCTTATCGCCAGCACGGCCGGAATGCTGTCGACAGCAAAAATAAGATCGGAGGATTCTATTACCAGCAAAACCATAAAAAGTGGTGTTGCATACAATTTGCCGTTTTCCTTCACAAAAAGCCTGTTGCCTCGCAGAGTATCCGTGACCCTGAAAATCTTACGGGAGATCCTCAAAAAAGTATTTTTTTCGGGATCAACTGCAGTATTATTCTGGAAAATCATTTTTACTCCGGTTATCACCAGAAATCCTCCGAAAACCAGGATTATCCAGTGGAATTTACTAATGAGTGTTATGCCGGTAATAATGAATATGCCCCGCATAACCAATGCACCAAGGATTCCCCAGAAAATGATTTTATGCTGATATTCGGGTTGTATGGAAAAGTAGGTGAATATCAGAATGAATACAAAAATATTATCGACGCTCAGTGAATATTCAATTATATAAGCTGTAAAAAATTCCAGAGCATTCTGCCTGCCAAATTCAATGAGGACAAACACATTAAAGAGCATTGCAAGGGAAACCCACACACCAGTCCAGGTCAGGGCTTCGCGTACTTCAATCTTATGGGCCTTTTTATTGAAAATTCCCAGGTCGAGTGCGAGGAGCGAAAAAATTAAAATATGAAACCCTATCCAGAAAAAGACATTAACTTCCATATTGTCAGATTAGGCAGCAAAGGTAAAAAAAAAACTGTCAATCCGGCTGAAAGTCAGAAGTTATTTCTCAAATTCCCAGGCTCCGTGAAATTGCAATTGTTAAATATTATAATCCGTAACTTTATTACCTTTAAAAAATATTTATTTCAGTATAATGGTAGGGAAAAGAGTTCTCATCCCAATCTGCACATTTGTCCTGACGATACTATCGGTTTTATCGGCTGCACAGGACTCTGCATCAGGGAAGGAATCAATTAATGCCGGTGATCTGGAATGCCATGTGTCATTTCTTGCTTCGCCGCTTATGAATGGCCGTGCCAACGGGGCTCCTGAGCTTGATATTGCACTGAATTACCTGGTTTCACAGGCTGGTCTGAACGGACTGAAGCCAGCCGGAGATTCGGGTTATTTTCAGAACTACAGTGTTGTCAGATCAAAAAACGCTCTGCGATGGCCGTACTATACCCTGAAATCGACCGGAAACAATAGCAGGGAGAACGTTGGTGAAGAGATTGCCCTCAGGAACGTTATTGCCTGGATCGAGGGATGTGATCCGGTTTTAAAATCAGAATATGTGGTTTTTTCCTGTCACGCGGATCACATTGGCAGGATTAACGGGGAAATTCATCCGGGTGCGGATGATAATGCTTCAGGTTGTGCGGCCCTCCTGGAAATAGCCCAGGCATTCCAGACCTCTCCGGAAAAACCGCTCAGATCAGTTGTTTTCCTGTGGCTGACAGGCGAGGAGATCGGGCTTCTCGGATCCCAGGCATATGTAAAAAATCCTCCTTTCCCGCTTGACAGGACAGTTGCCGATCTGAACATCGATATGATCGGAAGGGTGAAAGGGATTGCAGACACAACCCTGGATACTCCCGTAACCGGACCATACGGCGTGTTCGTTATATCCGACGACCAAAGCAGGGAACTAATGCAGATAGCCGAAAATGCAGACGAAGGAAGCATAATCGATTTCGACTACAGCCTCAGCGGAAGAACTCACCATCTGAATCTGTTTGCAAGGAGCGATCAATATAATTTTGTGATGAATGACATCCCCTCACTTTTTTTTACAACAGGATTACATTCTGATTATCATACCTCCAATGATGTTACTGAAAAGATCGATTTCAAAAAGATGGAACAAATAACAAAATGCATTTTTGATATCGGGCTGGAAATTGCAAACAAAAAACAGGAATTACAGGTGGACAATCCTTATTCAAAAAGATAAAAGGATTTTATCAATTCTACTTTTGCGTCTCGAAAAAAGTTTCTGAAGGAAATACATATCTCCTGTCTATATCAGGGATCCCGTTATTGTCAGAATCGTTCATTGAAGCTATATATTCAAGAAGTGCAAGCCATTCCTTCCCTTCCTGGATCCCGGCCTCATTCCCATCCATATCAATAACCGAAGTGCTCATGTCTGTAATCCGGGTTCCGTCACCGTATTTTGGAACAACATTTACAAGGCCGAAACTCATCTTTTTTATTATACCTATGAATTCAAGCATATATGAATTAGCCGACACCGAGTACAACCGGTTGTTCTTTTTCGAGAAATCAACCTCCGTTTCATTACCGTCGGGGCTGATTATCCTTATTCTCCTTATCTTCTTCATAAATCCTTTTCCGGGGTCATATTCAACCCTGATACCTGAATAATAACAGAAATGTGAGGGTGCTGACTTGTATGCAATCTGGAGTATCTCCAGGATATTCTTCAGCTCCTTTCCTGTCACATAAAGCCTTGCCAGCGGGTATCCGGGCACTTTGTCCTTTCCCGATCCGAGCGACATAACCCTGAAAATATCAGCAGGAGTTTGAATGCCCGGTACGATTTTATCGCGTATAATACCAACTGCTACCATACTGACATTGGTACCTTCCCTTGTATTGCGGTTAATATAATAATGGATCGCATCAGCTACCAGGGGTCCCAGATTGCTGTTTTTGAAATCGCCGGATTCATTGCATTCAAGGAGGAAGTCATTCTCGGCCACCGGTTTAATATATTCCAGCCCCAAAGGTCTGAGTATTTCACGGTTAATGAGATCCTGTTGCTCTTCAATCAGATCCTGCACATCTTTATCTCCTTCAATATCATCCGTAACGGCAATCAACCTGTAATTGTCGACCTTTATGCCTGCCGGTGACCATGTTATCTCAAGACGACCCACATTTCTGCCATATTCTCCGGTCTGAACTATCGGTATTCCCTTAACAATCAGCGGTTCTTCAAGTTCTGTATGCGTATGCCCGCTGATTATGAGATCCAGGCCACGTACTTTTTTAGCCAGTTTTACATCCTCCCCTGCCCATGAGCCTTTCTTGTTTCTTTCAACTCCCGAATGGGAAAGGCAGATGATGATATTGCACCCGGCTGATTTTAGCTCTTTCACCATCTTCCGTGCAAATGGGACCGCTTTTCTGAATCTCAAAGGTTTTGAAAGCGGGGCAACATCAGCTGCATCCTTACCTAGGATTGAGAAAAATCCAATTTTCAGACCTTCTTTTTCTATAATCTTCTTTTTTTCTATCACTTTGCCCGTGAAAAGGGCCTCAAGTGCATCATCACCCGGGTCTTTCTTACTGAATATTGCATTGCCCAATATTAGTGAAGGGATTTCACCTTTCTTTTTGGACTGGCTCACTATGGCTGCCAGTTTTTCCGGTCCGAAATCAAATTCATGATTCCCAAAGCTGACGACATCATAGCCCATGGTTTTCATGAGCCTGAGCTGAAACCCTTCAGAAATCTCAACTGTGTGAAAGAGAGTGCCCATCAGAAAATCCCCGGCATCACACACCAGTGTTATTCCCTTATTCTCTTTTTTCTCCTTATTGATTATCCCGGCGATCCTGGCAAATCCTCCCTGAGTTTTGTCATCGTCTGCTGTCATGGGTGAGTAAAGAGATTCCGGGGCAAAACCGTTCAGCCTCGAATGAAGATCATTGGTATGGAGAATGACCAGTTTCTTTTCTCCCTGTCCTTCTGCACTTATAAAAAGCAACAGAAACAACGGGATCAGTTTGATTTTATTCATCCGTTTATAATTTATTATCTAAGACCGAAAAACTGTCTGTCCTCCCGGGCAGGGAACCACGCATGACTGAACGCGAAAACATTCATTCCTGTTTGTTTTTTTGTCAGTCATGTGGGTTTCATTGTTTTTTAATTGCCTTAAAATTACTAAAATCTGAGGGCATCTGCAACCACGAAAGTGCTGCCGCCGATATAAATGACATCATTTTCCGAAGCCGCATCCCTGGCAGCTTTCACTGCCGATCTCACATCGCAGTAGGAGTTCCCCTGCAGGTTCTTGCCATGAGCCTTTTCCATTAGTTTTTTTTCATCCATGGCCCTGGGAACGGAAGCCTTTGTAAAATAATATTCCGCCTCTGCCGGAAATAGAGATAACACAGAATCGAGATCCTTTTCGTTCACGAAACCAAGTACAAACCGCAGCTTTGATCGTGGTATTCTTTTTATCTGATTCAGATTATATTTCAGGCCTTCCAGATTGTGACCCGTATCACATATTATCAAAGGCCTATTGCCAATTTTCTGCCATCTTCCTCTTAATGAGGTATTTCTCACAACATTCCGGATGCCCCTTATTATATTGATATCAGTAATATTGAATTTTTTTCCAAGCAGGCTGCAGGCCTGATAAACCCCCTGAATATTTGCAGCCTGATAATCACCAGTCAGCGGTGTTTCTCCCTTAAGTTCAATGTTCCCGGTCCGGTCAGTTATCCGGTACTTGCGTCTACCATGTGAACTGGAGTATTCTTCAAGATGGCATTCTAATAATGCATCTGCAAAATAAATTTCGGAATTCTCTTCTACGGCTTTTTTTATGAAGATTTCCTTCACTCCTGTATCTGTTTCTGATATAACAACAGGCACACCCTTTTTGATTATTCCTGCTTTTTCATAAGCGATTTTCTCTAGACTGTCACCAAGAAGATCCATATGATCATGACCAATATTTGTTATTACTGAAAGCACAGGGTTTATTATGTTTGTCGAATCGAGCCTTCCTCCCAGTCCGACTTCTATTACGGCAACATCAACCCTTTCAGTGGCAAAATAATCAAAGGCCAGGGCCACAGTCATTTCAAAAAATGACGGTTTAAGGCTGTTTATGAAATCTGAATGATCGCCGATAAACCTGGTTACATAACCTTTTGGAATCATTTTCCCGTCAATCCTTATTCTTTCCCGGAAATCCGTCAGATGCGGCGAAGTATACAGGCCTGTCCTGTAACCTGCATCCATCAGGACAGAAGCGATCATGTGGGATACCGAACCCTTGCCATTTGTACCCCCGATATGGATCGCCGGATATTTCCTGTGAGGATGTCCCAGGTATTCATCAAATGCGATTGTATTTTTCAGATCATTTTTGTAGGCAGCTTTTCCTATCCTGTGATAAGCAGGCAGCTGGCTGAAAAGGAATTCAATGGTTTTTTCGTAATTCATTGATGGCCATGCCTCTATTAATTATACTTATAAGAATCTTTTACCTGGTTGCTTTTCATCAGTTGAGTCAATCCTGATCTCTGCAACCTGATACAAATTAACATACTTTCAAAACACCCTTCACAGTGTACTATATTTTTTTAATTTTGCACGTCGGGTGCCGGTTTTAATATCACTACCAGCAATTAGTTGATTACAAACTATATGGCAATAATGAAAAAGCTTAATAAGAAAATATTTATACTTGATACAAATGTTCTTCTCCACGATTACAAATGCATTTACAATTTTGAGGAGAATGATGTGATAATACCGATTGTTGTTCTCGAGGAACTTGACAAGTTCAAGCGTGGCAACGATCTTATTAACTTTCATGCCAGGGAGTTTACGAGGGAACTTGACAAGCTGTCGGGGGATATGCTTCTTACTGCCAACATATCTCTCGGGGAGAATCTGGGGAATCTGCATATTGAAACCGGAAAGGATTTTTCTGAAAAGGTGAGTGAATCATTCCCTGAAAGAAATCCTGATCACCGGATCCTGGCAATAGCCGAGTATGTATGCAATTCGAACAAAGACAAGACAGTAGTTCTGATAACCAAGGACATAAATCTGAGGATGAAGGCTAAATCTCTTGGAATAATGGCCCAGGATTATCAGAACGACAAAGTGGCCAACATAGATGACCTCTATAAGGGCATACAGGTTCTTGAGGGAGTTGATCACGGTCTTATAAACAAGCTTTATGAGATACCGGAAGGCATAAGTGCATCGGAGTTTAATTTTGATCCGAATCTGAAAGGGCATCAGTTTTATATAATGAAGAATAACGGGGCAAGTGCGCTGGCTCATTATTGTCCTTCCACCAGGATGCTTAACAGGGTGATCAAGCAGACCACCTATGGAATTGATCCAAGAAATGCAGAACAGACTTTCGCACTTGACGCCCTGTCAAATCCTGATATTCAACTGGTATCCCTGACAGGCAAGGCCGGTACTGGTAAGACCCTTCTTGCCCTGGCATCTGCTCTTCAGCAACACAAGAGATACAAGCAGATCTTTCTGGCGCGTCCTGTTGTTCCCCTGGCAAACCGTGATCTGGGTTTCCTGCCCGGTGACATAAAGGAAAAAATGGAACCCTACATGCAGCCGTTATATGACAACCTGACTGTGATCAAGCACAAGTTCAGTCATCAGAGTCCTGAATTCCTCAGAATTAACGACATGATGAAGGAAGAAAAGCTTGTGATAACTCCGCTTGCCTATATCAGGGGGAGAAGTTTATCGAGCATATTCTTTATAGTGGATGAAGCCCAGAATCTGACACCGCACGAAGTAAAGACAATAATAACCAGAGCCGGGGAAGGCACGAAAATGGTGTTCACGGGAGACATTGAGCAGATCGATTCACCTTATCTCGATACGGCTTCAAATGGTCTCAGCTATCTTTCTGACAAAATGAAAGACCAGGAAATATTTGCCCATGTGAATCTTGTTAAAGGTGAGCGCAGTTACCTTGCTGAACTTGCAAGCAGGTTATTGTGATTTTCGCATGATTTTTAATCACCATCTCCAAGAAACCCAATCAGAAATTATGAGAAACAAAACACTGATTTTCATTGCGGCCGTATTAATGCTGATTACCGCATCATTAAATGAAAGTCCTGCACAGGCAAGGCGCAATAATCAGGGAAGCCGGGATTCCAGGAGGGATCCAAATGTTGAAAATGTCCGGCTTTTCAATGGAAAAGACCTGTCAGGCTGGATATTTTATCTCAAGGACAAATCGGTGAATCCTGCTGAGGTTTTTATGGTGAGGGATGGCGTGATACATATAACCGGCTCGCCGTTTGGATACATGCGGACCAGGGACACATATTCGGATTACAGGCTGCGCCTGGAATGGAGATGGCCGGTGGAGGCCACCAACAGCGGTGTTTTCATACATTCCCAGGTCCCCGACACAATATGGATTAAAACAATTGAATGTCAGCTTGCCGCCGGTAATGCTGGTGATCTTCTGTGCATGAACGGAACGGACATGAATGAACACAGGGATAAATCATCAATAATCGTGAAGAAAATGCATCCGAGTTCTGAAAAACCGGTGGGAGAATGGAACACCATGGAAGTTATATGCAAATCCAACACGATTGAGGTCATAATTAACGGGATTCTTCAAAACAAAGGAACCGGATTAAACGTGAGCAGCGGGCATATCTGTCTGCAAAGTGAAGGAAAGGATATTCAGTTCAGGAACGTCGTTCTTACCAGGGAAAAGAAAACTACCCGCAGATAAAACGGGAAATTTTATAATGAAACCAGGAGGTCCAGTCAGCAGCAGTGAAATGAATGCCAGGAAAAAAGTAGCTTTTTACACTCTTGGATGCAAGCTGAATTTTGCTGAAACCTCAACCATGTCCAGAACATTTCCTGAAGATCAGTTTGAAAGGGTTTCCCCGGAAACAGGCGCCGACATTTATGTTATAAACACCTGCACCGTTACAGATGCTGCCGACAGGAAGTGCAGGCAGTCGATCAGGAAATTCATTAATCGTTCCCCGAATGCACTAATTGTTGTTGCCGGATGTTATGCACAGCTCCGCCCCGAAGCCGTTTCAGCAATTCCCGGGGTTGATCTGGTACTTGGAAACAACGAGAAGTTTGATGTTGTAAAATATCTTGAATCCAGGGCCGGGGAAAAGAAAGCTGTGATACATTCATGCAGCACTCTGCCTTCTGACCGTTTTAATTCATCCTTTTCAATGGGTGACCGGACCCGTGCTTTCCTCAAAGTGCAGGACGGTTGTGATTACAACTGTTCGTACTGCACAATCCCCCTTGCAAGGGGACACAGCAGGAATGAATCAATAGACGTTCTTGTCCGTGAAGCTGAAATAATTGCAGACAGCGGCACACGAGAGATCATACTTACCGGCGTCAATACGGGAGACTTTGGAAAATCGACGGGAGAATCATTAGAACAGCTTCTTGGTGAACTTGTTAAAATACCCGGCATCGAAAGGATAAGATTATCTTCAATCGAGCCCAATCTGATTACCAAAAAACTTATCCGGATGGCAGCAATCGAGGATAAGGTGCTTCCTCATTTTCATATTCCGCTGCAGAGTGGTTCAGACAATGTTCTGAAGCTGATGAGAAGAAGATACAACAGGGGTCTTTTCTCTTCAAAAGTTTTGGAAATCAGGGAAGCTATTCCGCTTGCTGGAATCGGGGCCGACGTAATAGTAGGATTTCCCGGGGAAACCGATGAAGATTTCGCGGAAACCTTCAGATTCATTGAAGATCTTCCTTTATCATATCTTCATGTTTTCAACTTCTCTGAACGACCAGGCACACCTGCCAGTGAGATGCAGGGGAAAGTACCATTTGCGGAAAGGGAGCAACGCAGCAAAAAGCTCCTGGCCCTGTCGGTTATCAAGCATGTTGAATTTGCACGTCTAAATGTCGGCAGCACATCCCGGGTTTTGTTCGAAGACAGCAGTAAAAACGGAATGACAGGTGGTTTCACAGAGAACTATCTGAGGGTGGAACATCCCTGGTCTGAAGGTCTCTCAGGAACCATACGTTCCGTCAGAATTACAGGATCTGATGATAAGGGCAATCTGAAAATTGAATTAACAGGCTGAATATATGGATCTGGAACAATTATGCAAAAGAATGGAAGTGGCTGCAAGGGAAGCCGGTGAATTCATTTCAGGGGAAGCCGAAGCATTCAGTATCGGCAAGGCTGAAAGCAAGGGATTGAATAATTTCGTTACTCATGTGGACCGGGAGTCGGAGCAGATGCTTGTAAACAGCCTTGGCAAATTGCTGCCCGAGGCAGGATTCATAGCTGAAGAAGGCACCACCGATAAAAGGGGAAGCAGGTTTAACTGGGTTATTGATCCACTTGATGGCACCACAAATTTTCTGCACAACGTCAGACCCTATGCCGTCAGTATTGCACTGAGAGAGTATGATGAGACAATTGCCGGAGTAGTTCATGAAGCCGGTGGTTCCGAAACCTTTACCGCCTGGAAGAATGGAGGTGCATGGCTTAACGGGAAAAGGATCAGTGTATCGGCGACAAAAAAGCTGTCAGATTCACTTGTTGCGACTGGTTTTCCATACAATCTGTTCGACAGGCTCGACCCGTATATGGAATTGCTGTCCCACCTGGTCACATGTACTCACGGGGTAAGAAGGCTGGGATCTGCATCAATTGATCTTGCCTATGTCGCCTGTGGCAGATTTGATGTCTTCTTCGAGTATGACCTGAAATTGTGGGATATTGCTGCCGGCATGCTGATAGTGCGCGAGGCTGGCGGCGTTTTCAGCGATTTCTCGGGCAACATGAAAAACCTCTCGGGAGATGAAACTGTTGCCTCAAACAGGCATCTGTTTCCGGAAACAATTGAAATAATAAGAAAATTTATGAAATCTGGATGATACATTCCGATAATGGGGAAATTAGGTTTCTATATATTTTACGGTGTCAACTGGCTTATAACACTTTTGCCCCTCAGGATCCTGTATGTTTTTTCGGATGTGTTGTTTCTTCTATTTTACTACTTTCCCACCTACCGCAAGAAGGTTGTTCTGTCAAATCTTGAGAACTCTTTTCCTGATAAGTCACCTGCGGAACGGAGAAAAATCGGCAGGAAGTTTTACAGGCATCTGGCAGATCTTTTTGTTGAGACTTTGAAGCTTACTCATCTTGGGAACCGGGAACTGAAAAAAAGATTCACCATAACCAATCCCGAACTGCTTAAACGTCTGTATGATTCGGACCATGATCTGGTTGTTGTACACAGCCATTTCAATAACTGGGAATGGCTTGTAAGTCTGCCGCTGTATACCGAATACAGGATTGTGTGTATCTACAAACCCCTCCAGAACAGGAACTTCAATAATTTCCTCAATGAGCTGCGTTCGCGCAATAATGTGAAACTAACGCCCATGAAACATGTTGTCAGGGAGGTCGTGGAAAACAGGGAGAAAAAGATTCGTACCATTTACGGATTTATTGCAGATCAGACGCCTGCAAAACCCGATATAAGGTACTATACAACTTTTCTCAACCAGGAAACACCGGTTTATCTTGGAATCGAAAAGATTGCGGAACGATACAACATGCCGGTGGTTTTCTTTAACGTTCAGAAAGTAAAAAGAGGCTGCTACAGCCTTACAGTGGAGTTGCTCTTTGAAAAGACTGCCGGCCTGAGGGAATATACGGTTACCGAGGCTCATGTCAGAAGGCTTGAAGAGCTGATCAGGCAGAATCCGGAATACTGGCTTTGGACCCATCGCAGATGGAAGTATAAAAGACAGGAAGAACATGATTAAAACCGCAGTTGTAATATTAAACTGGAACGGTGTCAGATGGCTGGAAAGATTCCTCAGGCAAACCATCAGTATGACTGCAGACAATGAAACTGCCGTATATGTTGTTGACAACGGATCCACTGATGGTTCAGTGGACTGGATAACAACAAATTCCGTGGATTCCGGAATCATCCGGCTGGACCGGAACTATGGTTTTGCCGGCGGATACAACCTTGCATTGGCCCAGATAAAGGCCAGGTATTATGTACTGCTTAATTCAGATATTGAGGTAACCGAAAACTGGCTGCCCCCCCTGGTTAGCTATATGGACAATAATCCTGATGTTGCCGCATGCCAGCCCAAGATAAAATCATACCATGAACGGGGAAAGTTCGAATATGCCGGTGCAGCAGGAGGATTCATCGACAAGTACGGATACACGTTCTGCCGGGGAAGAATTTTCAACAGTACAGAAGCCGATGAAGGTCAATATGACGATTTCACTGACATCTTCTGGTCGAGCGGCGCCTGCATGGTGGTGCGGGCAGATTACTGGGAGAAATGCGGAGGCTTTGACGATGCATTCTTCGCACACATGGAAGAGGTAGATCTATGCTGGAGGTTCCAGAGAGCCGGGTTCCGAGTGTCGTACGTTCCCGTATCCGTGGTATATCATGTAGGAGGAGGTGTCCTGCCGTATGATTCTGAGTTAAAGGTCCGACTCAATTTCAGGAATAACCTATATATGCTGTATAAGAACCTGCCTGACAGGAAACTAATTACTACAATTTTTATAAGGTTGCTTCTGGACGGTTTTGCAGGTGCTTCATATCTTTTACAGGGGAAATTCAGAAATTTCAAGGCAGTTGCAGCAGCCCACCGGGAGTTCTATCTGAATATGGGAAAGTTGAGAGTAAAAAGGGAACTTATAAAAAAGGAAGGAGAAGGCGGAAACATTAAAACCATTATGAACAAGAGCATTATCATTCTTTTTTACCTGCGGAAGAAAAAGAGATTTAAAGATCTTTTTAACTGATTATGAAAGGAACCAAAATGGCCATGTTCTTTGCTGTTGTTTTTATAATATACTTCACAGGGAACCTGTATATCTGCCTGAAGGGATATAACTCTGTCGGACTGTTCAGAAGCCACGGGGCATTGTATTTTATTTCCTTCACTTTGCTGGCATTTACATTCATTGCAGCCAAAATAATTGAATCACGTCATTCTTCCGTTTTTTCCGACATACTTAACATTGCAGGCGGTTTCTGGATGGCATTTCTGCTCTATGGTTTCATCTTCCTGTTTCTGTCTGACGTAATATCACTTCTGCTGAGATTAACTGGCGGACTGAATGACGGGAATATTCAGTCATTCAAAAAGTGGTCTTTCCTGACGACTCTTGCACTTTCATCTGTTCTTATCCTGGGAGGATTCCTGAATGCCCTGTCTCCTGTGGTAAAGACCTACCAGATCGATATAAACAAATTTGCCGGAGATATAAGGGAAGTCAGGATTGCTGCCATATCCGATATTCACCTGGGCAGTATCATAAGAAAAAGAAGTACCCGGAAGCTTTCTGAGATGCTGGAAGCTGTCAGACCCGATCTTGTGTTGCTTCTTGGAGACATCGTTGACGGAGAAATGGGTCCGGTTCTCAGGGATGATCTCCTGGGTTATTTTAAATGCCCTGACTGCCGCTACGGACTGTACGCAATTACAGGAAACCATGAATATATTGGCGGAGCGCACAGGACCATCCCATACATTGAAAACAAGGGAATAAGGATCCTGAAGGATGAGGTAATTACTCTTCCCGGAGGAATCCAGCTGGTGGGCCGGCTCGACAGGGATTCAAAGCGTATTTCAGGCTCCGACCGCATGACCCTGAAAGAACTTATGAACAATGTTGACACAACAAAGCCTGTAATCCTGCTCGACCATCAGCCATTCAACCTGGCTGAAGCAGCCGGCAGCGGTGTGGATCTCCAGCTTTCGGGGCATACCCATAATGGCCAGATGTGGCCCTTAAATCTTCTGACAAGGAGGATCTACGAACTCAGTTACGGCTATCTTAAAAAAAATGATACTCACTACATAGTTTCATCAGGCTTTGGAATCTGGGGACCAAGAGTCAGAATAGGAAGCAGGTCGGAAATTTTGCTTGTCAGAATCAGATTCACAGGTTTGGATCCCACGCATTCCTGATTCTGTATTTAGAGCAGATCATAGAGCTTTTCCAGTGTCATTTTTCTCGATCCCTTGATAAGAACAAGTTTATTTCTGAGTGGATTTTCCCTGAGATAACCAGCAAGACTATCAACATCCTGAAAAGATTTGTAATCAGTATTTTCTGCCGTTTCCTGAAAAATCGGCCCTACAAGGTAGACCGATGACGGATCAAACAATTCCAGTAATTCCAGTATTCTGAGGTGTTCTTCATGGCTGCATTCACCCAGTTCAAGCATGTCGCCGAGGATAAGCGCCTTGTCTTTATTCCTGAGGTTTGAGAATGACCTGATCACACCTGACATACTTGTCGGATTCGCGTTATAGGAATCACAAACCAGTGTATTACTGGCGGTTACTCTCACTTCTGACCTGTTATTAGTGGGCTGGTAGCCTGCAACAGCTTCTGCCATTTCATCAATCCCGACACCCATGAACATCCCCGCCGCAAATGCAGCCTGTACGTTTTCCAGATTATAGCTTCCAAAGAGCATAGTGGATACATCCAGTAACCTGTGCTGATATCTAACCCTTACACATAAGTTAAGTTCAGAAGCCATTGGCTTGATTGTTAGTCTTTTTCCTGCAGGGCTTGAAAAGGGAACAGCCCTGACACCTGTTTTAATAATCTGTCCGGCCAGAACAGGATCATTATCATTGAAGATTGCGACTCCGTTTACTTTCACGAGATATTCATAGAGCTCCGTTTTTGTCCTCAGCACCCCGTCAGCTGAGCCAAAGCCCTCGATATGAGCCGTTCCAATATTGGTTATAATACCAAAATCCGGCATGGCAATGCTGCACAGACTTCTGATTTCGCCAATATGATTTGCACCCATTTCTAATACCATTATTTCAGTACCCTCAGGAGCGGCGAGGATCGTCAGGGGAAGGCCGATCTCGTTATTCAGGTTACCACTTGTTTTATGGACCCTGAATTTTTTTGCCAAAACGGCTGCTATCAGTTCTTTTGTTGTAGTCTTTCCGTTTGTGCCGGTTATTGCCAGCACTTTTGCCCCAACTGTTTTACGGTGAAGGGTAGCAAGTGCTTGCAATTCCGTCAGGCAGTCGTCAACGAGGATGGTTTTCTCATTTTCATATGCAGGATCGTCCGTTATTGCAACAAAAGCACCCTTTGCCAGTGCATCACTGATAAATCTGTTTCCGTCATGATTATGTCCGCGCAATGCAAAAAAGATCTGTCCCCTTGCCACAGTCCTTGAATCGGTTGTTATTCCTGCGGATTGTTGCCTGAAAATCTTGTAGAGCTGTTCTGTTTTCATCTGACGATATCGGACCTTTGAAGGAATTAAATGTACATGAAAAAATTAGTAAAAACACTGGTGTGACCTGAATGTAATTAAAGAAGCAGTACTTTAATACTCAAATCGATCTCTTTTCACTTATATCAGTGACTTGAAAGGCCAGCGTACCGGATCGCAGGAAAAACAGACACACCATTTGACAAAAAGAAAGGGTGCCTCTTCTGACACCCTCTTTCTGAAAGTAATAAAATATTGTCACAATCCTGCAGGGCTTCCGACCCTTATCATTGCACATCTGAAACCTATATCGTCCCTTGAACTTTCCTGATCGAGGAATCTTCTTGTTGAAGGATTGAGCCAATAGGCCCTGTCTTTCCATGATCCGCCCTTATAGACACGGGCTTTATCATTGATCAGGGTAAAATAATCGTTTGTTTCCTGGGAATACATTCTTGTTGATCCGGGCTTGTTATCTTCAGTGGTCCAGTCGGAGCCTGAGGAGATTGAAGACTGTAAATCTCCATCCCTGTAGTTCCTGTAGTCCCCCTTCTGGTAATTGTACCTGTTGGCCACATCTTTGTCCTGGACGGTATCAATGTACAGTCTCCCCAATTTATCTTTTGCCACTATCTGTCCGTTTGCATCCCTGCGCAGGTCCGTAAAAACGTTGCCCCTGAACGGATTGAAGCCATCCACATCCTGTGAAGTAAGGGGCCGGTACACATCGGCCACCCATTCATTGACATTTCCTGCCATGCAATACAGTCCATAATCATTGGGCCAGTACGACTTTACATCAGTTGTAATGCTACCGTTATCGTTGAGGCTTCCTGCAACTCCCATCATGTCTCCCCTACCGCGAACAAAATTAGCCATCATCTGACCACGGTATTTCTTTGCGGCATTCCTTACATTATGTCCATCCCACGGATAAATACGCCGCTCATAAATTCTCTCTTCATAAGTATTTCCGCGAAGTGCGTATGCTGCAAATTCCCATTCGGCTTCTGTTGGCAGCCTGTAGGCAGGCAGAAGAATTCCATCTTCAAAATTGGTTCTCCGCTCGGTCTGATTTGGATTGAGGCTCTGGCGGAGCTGATTCACTACCCCTTCGTATTGTCCGGCAAGATAGGCTTCAGTGTTGAAATTTTTCTCATTTAGCTGATTCGGATCCGGCTTGAGTTCTCCTTCATTTATCAACAGCTGCTCGTTTACCCTGTCGGTCCTCCACAGGCAGTAATCATTGGCTTTAACCCAGCTGACTCCTACAACGGGATAATTATTGTACGAGGGGTGCCTGAAATAGTACTGGACATATGGATCATTGAAACCCATCGGACTTCTCCAGACAAGTGTATCGGGCAGGGCCCTCCTGAAAACTTCAGGATAATCGCGATAGACTCTTTTAAGCCAGAAAAGGTACTCCCGGTAATCAACATTTCTGACTTCGGTCTCATCCATGTAAAATGATGAAACGGTAACGGTTCTTGGCTGATTGTTCCAGTCAAACATAACATCCTGTTGTACCCGGCCCATTGTAAAACGTCCGCCCTCAATTAAAACCAGGCCAGGGCCTGTCCGCTGTTCTGCACCCAAAGTTACCTCAAAACCGCCATTGTCAGGATCGTTATATCTCCACCCGGTAGTGGAGGAAACATTGGCGCCACCTCTCTTCCCGCCTTTACATGAAAAGAGTATCAGTGCTGCAAGAATAATAACCGGCAAAGCTCTGAACTTATACATAACTCCTTAATTTTTATGGCTTTTATAAAATTCCCTTAGTTACAAAATACTATTAAACCGCAAATATAACTACAATGACGGCAGATTTATTGTTCTGACTTTAATTCTTTTTTCAACATTATTCAGATTGAAAGCCAATCCAGCCTGGTGCGAAAGGGAAAAAGGAAGCAGTGCATTACCAGATTTAAGATTAAACCTGTAATTATAAAGTATTGTAACTTGCTCTCTTCTGAATGATAAGCCGGTTTGAAGGTCCAGGTCGCCATTATTGTTAAAGAGGAAAAGAGAGTTTGCAGCCAGAAACCTGGTTTCGACAACAGCACCCGCATAAGCTGAAAAATACGATCCCTGTAACTCGCCGGCGGCAAGTGGCTGCAGTTTCAGATGTTTCAGCCTGTCAATATCATATTCCGCCGCAACATGAACGAAATATTTTCTTTTAAGTTTATCTTCTGCCGACCCCGAAGTTCCCAGATCGGGCTGGGTAAGATGCAATACTGAAAAGCCGCCAAAGTATCTGCCCCTGACAAACACCACACCGGTGCCGATATCGAACAGTGTCCGCGGATCATTAATAAGTGTCTCCGAAGAGGGTAGCGAAATATTTCCAAGAGGATCAATCTGGTCGGGCAATACAGCATTTCTGAAATTAAATCCGCGGCGTAAAAAGCCGGCTGATAACCCGGCATTGATATACAAATCCTTTTCTGCCTGAAGAAAATAAGAATAGGAAAAGGCTCCCCTGAGATCATTGACCAGGCCTCCAATAATATCATCCGACAGATAAACCCCCGCACCACCATGTATTTCATGAAAATATGAATCAAAAGAGGTGTAAACCGAGTGGAAATTATAGTTGTGGCCCGGAAATAAATTCAGATATGACATTCTGAATACTCCAGATCCTGAAATTCCGGTCAATGCGGGATTTTTCATGATACCTGACTGATAACCGGGACCAAAATCTGTATCCTGTGAAAATGCAGAAAACGTAGTTAAGGAAAAGATTGAAATTAAATAAAATAAGTATCTGGGCATATTAACATTTCTCTTATCGCAACCTTACAAACTCAGAGATTTCCTGGCAGGTAATTGTAAATGCAAATTAAGTAAAAAACAGATGCACATTCCTATCTTTACAAAAAATAATGGTGAGGGCAACCATCAAGATATCATTGATTCTCTTTGTGCTGTCGACGGGACTTCAGGGTCAGGAGATACCGGACACATATTCATCCTCCTCGGTTTTGAGCAAAGGTAAATGGTTCAAAATAGCAATTACTGAAACAGGAATATACAGGATAGATTTTGCAGTACTGAAACAACTGGGGCTGGAAAATCCGGCTTATCCAAGGCTTTTTGGCAACAATAGTGGTCAGCTGCCATATTACAACGGAATAAGGGAAGCAGACGATCTCATGGAAATTCCCGTCTGTATCGAAAAAGGAAATGACGGGCTGTTCAATGACGGTGATTATATTTTATTCTTCGGAGAAGCAACAAACAGATGGATCTATGACAGGAATCAGGGTAACTACAGTTACCTGGTCCATAATTATTCAGACACGGCATTTTATTTTCTTACTTCCGGTACCAGTGAAGGGAAAACCATCCAGGTCTCAGAAAAGCCATATGGTGCTGTCAATTATCACTCATCAGGTTCGGATGCACTATTCAATTACGGCAAGAAGCAGGAAAACCTCATAAAATCAGGACGAGGATGGTTTCAGCCTTTGTCATATTCATTTGATACCGAGATCAAACCCTCCTTTGAGGATCTAATTCAGGATGAAGTCGTAAAATTTGAAATCAGGGTGCTTGCACGATCTCCGGAACCTGTTGCTTTTTCCCTGTTTGAAAAAGAATCCCTTATTGGCAGTGTCTCCATTTCCGCAGTAAACATGGCATCAACAACAGGCACTTATGCTCATTCAGCCATATTTACAGGCGAGGCTTTTCCTTCTTCACCGGCGCCAAAATATAAGCTGCGGTTCACAAACAACGGTGAAGTATCGGCAAAGGGATGGGTCGACTATCTCAGGTTGTCGGGAAGAAAACGAAATGTATTCAGGGGTGAGGCAATTGTTTTTTCCGATTCAAAATCGGTGTCGCCGGGAAAAATTACCGAATTCACAATTGAAAGCCTCGCAGACCAGGAGGTTATCTGGGATATATCCGATCCTTATGACATCAGGAGCATATCATTTGAGAAATCGGGAAGATTCATCAGTTTCGGTTCATCAACCGACAGCCTGAAAACATTTATTTGTTTTTCAAAAAATAAGACCAGGGCTCCGGTAATCAGCAAAAAGCCGGTTGCAAATCAGGATCTGCATGCATCAGGACCTGCAGACATGATAATACTGACCCATCCCCTTTTTGCCCGGCAGGCTTCAAGGCTTGCGGATTTCCATCTCAGGACCAGCGGGATCATTTCACTAATAACAACCCCCGGGGAAGTGTACAATGAGTTTTCAGGCGGAATACCCGATATAGTTGCGATCAGGAACTTTGTCAGGATGAAGTATTTCAAACAGAAAAACAGCAACCGCCCCCTCAGGTATCTTCTGCTTTTCGGAGACGGATCCTATGAAAACAAAAAAGTGCCACCCGGAAATCCCAATTTCATTCCCACATATCAGTCAGAGAACTCCACGGTATTTGTTTCATCTTTTACATCTGACGATTTTTACGGCCTTTTGGAATATGGTGAGGGTGAAGAGACAGGGACACTTGACATCGGAATTGGAAGGCTCCCGGTTTCGGATACCGTACAGGCCGGCACGGTAGTTTCAAAAATAATAAATTACGCCTCCACAGCCAGTCAGGGCAATTGGAAAAATGAAGTGTGTCTCGTTGCCGACGACGAGGATTCGAACACCCATCTCACCGATGCGGAAAGTCTTTCCTCCATCCTTGCAGACAGGGTCCCATGGATAAATACAACCAAGATATATTTTGATTCATACAAACAGGTGGCCTCCCCTGCCGGTCAGTCATATCCTGAAGTAAACAAAGCCATCAATGAGATTGTTAACAAGGGGATATTGATATTTAATTACACAGGTCACGGGAATGAGATGAGCCTGGCACATGAAAAGGTTGTAAGTTCCGAGACAATAAATAAATGGAAAAACGGCTTGAAACTACCTCTGTTCATTATAGCAACATGCGAATTCAGCCGTTTCGACAACATTGATATCAATTTTATTACAGGTGAAATTAAAGGTATCGAGTCGGGAGGTGAAAAAATCCTTCTCAGCAGGGAGGGAGGCGGGATCGCCCTGATGTCAACAACCAGGCTGGCGTATTCGGGGCCGAACATTGCACTCAACAAAAGCATTATGGAACATGCATTTGAACGTGACAGTGAAGGGAATGCCCTAAGGCTGGGAGATATTATCAGGCTGGCCAAAAACAGTTCGGGGAGCAACTTCAGCAAGCGCAATTTCCACCTTCTGGGCGATCCGGCCATCCGGCTTGCCTACCCCATGCATGGGAACATAATAACTGATTCGATCTACAGCGTCAGGACAAATTCAACAACAGATACGCTCCGGGCACTGTCGCTTGTAACTGTTTCGGGGCATGTTGAAGATCAGAAGGGGAATCTGATATCCGGATTCAACGGTAGCGTTACCCCCACGGTATATGGAAAAGAATCGGTTTTCCGCACACTGGCAAATGACGGGGGGGAAAAGGTTGAATTCAGGCAGCGCAAAAATATCATATTCAGCGGTCAAACCACCGCACGGAACGGCCGCTTCAATTTCTCATTCATCGTTCCGCGCGATATTGACCATGACTTCGGAAAGGGAAAAATCAGTTATTATGCAGCCGGCAATGACCGGGATATGACGGGGTATTTTGACAGATTTTCAGTGGGTGCATTCGACAATTCAGCAGTACCCGACTCCAACGGACCGCTGATACAGCTTTATATGAACGACACCCTGTTTCGTGACGGGGGAATAACTGATCCCTATCCCAGGTTGTTTGCAATTCTGGAAGACCGGGATGGTATCAATATTTCAGGATCCGGAATCGGTCATGATCTTGTGTGCTGGCTCGACGATGACCGGAATAACCCGATTATCCTGAATAATTATTTTAAAAATGATTTTGCCTCATATACAAGGGGTACTGTCAGTTTCCAGTTTCCGGAACTTATGGAAGGCAGGCATACATTAACTTTAAAGGCATGGGACAATTTCAACAATTCGTCGGTGAAAATGCTGAGCTTCTGCGTCGAAAAGAACAAAAAATTTATTTTAAATAATCTGCTGAATTTTCCCAATCCGTTCAGTTCGGATACATGGATCACAGTGTGTCATAACAGGCCCGACACGGAAATTGAAATCACTGTACGCATTTACGATCTGGCAGGCAACCTGGTCTGTATCCTTCGTGAATATTCCCTGACTTCAGGGTATGTGACGGAGCCAGTGATCTGGGATGGGAGATTCAGCAACGGGAACAAAGCCGGAAAAGGCATTTATCCCTACAGGGTGACACTGAAAGCCGCTAATGGTGAAACTGCCACTATATCAGGTAAAATGATCATTTTATGAAAGTGACACAATAACTCTTCATTTAATAAGTTATACTTATATTTGAAAAATTTTATAAACAGGTCAGATGAAACAAAAATTACCCGGATTTTTATTACTAATCATATTATTATCACCTATTTCCCAACTGTACCCCCAGGAACTGAATGCAATCCAGACGGTGGTACCGTTCCTTACAATTGCACCCGACTCACGGGCAGGAGGAATGGGTGATGCAGGCGTTGCCACCAGCCCTGACGTGTACAGCAACCACTGGAACCCAGCTAAATTTGCGTTTATTGAGGGTAAGGGGGGTGTTGGAATATCATATTCCCCATGGCTCAGAAACCTGGTACCTGATATTAATATTGCCTATCTTTCAGGTTATTACAGGATTGACTTAAAACAGGTCGTCAGTGCCAGCCTGCTGTATTCATCGCTGGGTGATGTTCCATTTACCGACAATTACGGGAATCTGGAACGTACCTTCAAACCCAACGAACTGGCTTTCGACCTGGGATATTCCAGGGTGTTTGCAGACCATTTCTCCGGCGGGATAGCATTCAGGTTCATTTATTCGAATCTGACAGGTGGTGCTTATTCAGGAGGTACGGCAACAAGACCCGGGATTTCCTTCGCAGCCGATATCGGAGGCTATTATCACAACGACATATCCCTTTTCAGCAAGGATGGGGAATTCGGACTGGGGTTAAATTTCTCAAATATCGGATCAAAAATGAGCTATTCCGATGGCCAGACTTCCGATTTTATCCCGATGAATATGCGACTGGGGGCAGCCGGCACCCTTAATTTCAACAATTTCAACAAAATGACCCTGGCAGTTGATCTGAACAAGCTGCTGGTGCCAACACCGCCAAAATATGACGGAACTGAAATTGTTGCCGGAAAAGACCCAAACGTTTCAGTACCCATTGCCATTTTCCAGTCATTTTATGACGCACCCGGCGGTTTCAGCGAGGAACTTCATGAAATAACGTATTCATTTGGTGCCGAATACTGGTACAATAACCAGTTTGCAATCAGGGGTGGATATTTTCATGAAAATGCATCCAAGGGAAACAGGAAATATTTCACTGCAGGCGCAGGATTCAGGTTGAAGGGATTTACCATTGACTTCTCATATCTGATGCCGACCGTTTCCAATCATCCTCTTGCCCGTACGCTGCGCTTTTCACTCTCGTTTGATTCAAATGCCTTTAAACGGGCCGGGATATCTGAATAATGAAAATCAGAATAGGCCAGGGAATCGATTTTCACCGTCTTGAACAGGGCCGAGCATTGTGGCTTGGCGGAATAAACATTCCATCAGGCAAAGGCTGCATTGCTCATTCCGACGGCGACGTTCTTTTGCATGCACTGTGCGATGCCATGCTGGGAGCAGCCGGGCTCAGGGATATAGGTTATTATTTCCCCGACACAAGCAGCGAATTCAAGGACATTGACAGCAAAATACTTCTGAAACGTACATTGGCACTGATAAGGGAAAAAGGTTACTCGGTAGAAAATGCTGACTGTTCAGTTTGTCTTGAAGCGCCCAGAATCTCATCCTTTATCCCGTCGATGAAACATATCATCAGCGGTATCCTTGAAATTTCCGAGGACAGCATTTCAATAAAAGCCACAACAACAGAGAAGCTTGGATTTACAGGAAGGGAAGAAGGTATTTTCGCAATTGCCGTTGTCCTTCTGGCTGGCCGTCCGGGATAAATCATCAATGAAATACGGTCTTATTTCAGGTCTGGTCAGTAAAAACCTCATCAATCAGCTTATCATCGGCCGCCTCCGGCAGTGTGATGCGCAATTTACTGTTCCTGTGCATTTCCCTTTTAAGGGTTGACAATGCACCTTCGCTTCTCGCCCAGCTGCGCCGTGCAATTCCATTATTAACATCCCAGTGGAGCATCATCTCAATCTTCCGGTCTGTTTCTTCCTTCCCGTCAAGGAGCATGCCGAAACCACCATTTATCACCTCCCCCCAACCCACGCCCCCGCCGTTGTGAAGCGAAACCCAGGTGGCGCCCCTGAACGAATCACCAATTACATTCTGGACAGCCATGTCGGCGGTATATTTTGATCCGTCATAAATATTCGACGTTTCCCTGTATGGTGAATCCGTTCCTGAAACATCATGATGATCCCTTCCTATTACAACAGGAGCCGAAATAATCCCATTGGCAATGGCATTGTTGAAAGCCTTTGCAATTTCAATCCTCCCCCTGCAATCAGCGTATAAAATACGGGCCTGAGACCCGACCACCAGGTTATTCCTTCCGGCCGCCTTAATCCAGTGAATGTTATCAGAAAGTTGTTGTCTGATCTCATCGGGTGAATCAGGATAAATCTTTTCCAGTATCTCGCATGCAATCATATCGGTTTTTTTGAGATCCTCTGGCTCATTTGAACAGCAGATCCACCTGAAAGGACCAAAACCGTAATCAAAACAAAGAGGACCCATAATATCCTGCACATAGGAAGGATATTTGAATTCACCCTCCGGTGTCAGAATATCTGCACCGGCACGTGAAGCTTCGAGAAGAAAGGCATTTCCATAATCGAAGAAATAGGTACCCCTCCCGGCGTGAGTGTTTATTGCAGCTACCTGCCTGCGCAGAGACGCCCTGACTTTCTCTTTGAAACCTTCCGGATCAGCCGAAATCATACGATTTGATTCTTCAAACGACAATCCTGCCGGATAATATCCGCCCGCCCATGGATTATGGAGGGAAGTCTGATCTGATCCTATATCGACAGTGATCCCCTTTTCTGCAAAGTGTTCCCATACGTCTACGATATTTCCCTGGTAAGCCAGTGAGACTGGTTTGCCGGTCTTCCTGGCCTTGTCGACCCTTGAGACAAGGCTTTTCAGGTCAGTGAAAACCTCACTGACCCAGCCCTGTGAAAAGCGTGTGGCAACAGCCATGGGATTAACTTCCGCGATAACCGATACTAGGCCGGCAATCTCTCCAGCCTTAGGTTGCGCGCCCGACATTCCACCGAGGCCTGATGACACAAACAGACCGAGTTCTTTGTTTCTCTTTACGGCAGAAATTTTCCTGGCGGCATTCATAATGGTGATTGTTGTACCGTGAACTATGCCCTGAGGACCGATGTACATGTACGAACCTGCCGTCATTTGACCATACTGTGACACCCCTAGTGCATTAAAGCGTTCAAGGTCATCCTGTGATGAATAATTCGGGACAACCATTCCATTTGTGACAATCACCCTGGGGGCATTCAGGTGAGAGGGAAAGAGTCCCAGGGGGTGGCCTGAATAGATTACCAATGTCTGATCATCGGTCATCTCCGACAGGTATTTCATTGTCAGACGATATTGCGCCCAATTCTGAAAAACGGAGCCATTACCGCCATAGGTTATCAGCTCGTGAGGATGCTGGGCCACTGCCGGATCCAGGTTGTTTGATATCATGAACATTATTGCTCCGGCAGCTTTCGATCTGAATGGAAAATCATCAATGTGACGCGCCTTCATCTCATATTCAGGCCTGAACCTGTACATATAAATTCTCCCGTAATCCCTTAGCTCATTCAGAAATTCCTTCGCAAGTATCCTGTGAAACTTCACGGGAAAATACCTGAGGGCATTCTTCACTGCAAGCTTTTTCTCAGCCGTACTAAGCAGATCCTTCCTTTTTGGGGCATGGTTCACAGTTTCATCGTAAGGCCTGACATCAGGCAGTGAACCGGGTATCCCCTCCGAAACACTCTTTTTGAAGTCTGCAGAACTCATATCTTTATATTTTTGAGGATGAACAGTATAAAGGTAATAAAAATGAAAAACGTATTAAAACCTGTGTTTTAATACGTTTTTCAATGTTTTTCCCTTTGCCTTCAGCAAATGGCCATTAGCCGGATACTCATGAGCCGGGTTTTCTCAGGTCTGGCTGTCGTTTATTATCCCATCATCCACAAGTATTCTGCCGCAATACTCGCATACAATTATCTTTTTTCTCGATCTGATATCCAGCTGTCTCTGTGGCGGGATCTGATTAAAGCATCCGCCGCAGGCGTCTCGTTGAACCGGTACTACGGCAAGGCCGTTCCTGGCATTGGAACGTATTCTTTTATAGGCTGTCAAAAGACGTTCTTCAATAATCTGCTGTATTTTCTCCGATTTCTGAAATAATGTTTCCTCTTCTTTTTGCGTATCGGAGATGATCTCGTCAAGTTCCTTTCTTTTAGTTTCAAGATCTGATTTCTTTTCGATCAGGGTTGCCTCCGATTCTGATATCACGACTTTCTTTTCCTCAATCTGACTATTGAATTCCCTGATCTTTTTGTTAAACAACTCAATCTCAAGATGCTGAAATTCTATCTCTTTGGATAGTGAATCGAATTCCCTGTTGTTTCTAACATTTTTCTGTTGCTCCTCATATTTCTTAATCAATCCTTCAGCTTCGGAGATCTCGATATTCTTTTTTGAGACAGCTTTTTCAAGATTCACTACTTCGTCGCGGAAATTTCCCAGGCGTGTTTCAAGCCCGGCGATTTCATCTTCCAGATCCTGTACTTCGAGGGGCAGTTCTCCCCGGAGGGTTTTTATTTTATCGATTTCTGAATCAACAAGCTGGAGACCATATAATGCCCTGAGTCTTTCCTCGACGGAAATCTCTGCTTCAGGTGTTTTAACTTTATCCATTTCTCAAATAATTTATAGGATTGGTATTTATTTTTGAAAACCGGACTGCAAATTTAGGGAATTTTTTAATAACTAACTCAGCTAATATTTCTGCAGAAAATTTTTCGGTTTCGTAATGACCACAGTCAACGAGAAGGATCTCCTTCCCGGCAGACTGGAAGGTATGATACTTTACATCTCCGGTCACAAATGAATCGGCGCCTGATGCAATGGCCTCGCCAAGGAGATGGGATCCGGAACCGCCACAGAGGGCAACTCTTTTTATCTTTTTATCATATCCGGAATAACGGATTCCTTTCGCATCAAAGACTTCAGACAGTAACCTGATAAATCCTTCCACCGGCAGAGGGTCATCCAGTTCTCCAAGGCAGCCTGATCCGGAATCTGCAGATTCATTTTCCAGGGAATAAATATCATATGCAACCTCCTCATACGGGTGTGCGTCCAGGAGGGCCCTGACCACCTTATTTTTGAGATGGGAATGGAAAACCGTTTCCAGTCTCGATTCAGACTCGAAATGCAGTGTGTGTTTTTCACCCACAAACGGATTTGTACCGTCGCCGGCCCTGAAGCTCCCCGTGCCGCCGACAGAAAAGCTGCACTGGTCATACTTGCCCGTTACCCCAGCTCCTGCATCAAACAATGCCTGCCTTACAGCAGGAAGATGAACATCTGGAACGAATGTGACGAGTTTCAGTAAACGGTTTTTAAGTGGCGATAAGACAGTAATATTTTTAAGGCCCAATTTCAGCGCCATTCTGTGGCTTACACCTTCGGGGAAGGAGTCGAGATTTGTGTGGGCCGAATATATTGCAATGTTTTTTTTGATCGCGCTGAATATTATTTTCTCCGTATATGTGCTGTGAGTGATTTTTTTCAAAGGATAAAAGATCAGGGGATGATGTGAGATAATCAGATTACATCCTGTCGCGGCCGCCTCTTCAAGAACATCTTCTGTCACATCAAGAGTAACCAGTGCGGAACTGATTTCCATATCGGGGATTCCAACCTGCAAGCCTGAGTTATCATATTCTTCCTGAAATGATAATGGGATCTCTGAGTTCAGATAATCACAAATCTCTTTGAGTTTCATATTATTTGTTTCGGTTACCAGTTTTCTGAGGTAATTATTTCAAAACCGGGCCGGAGTCCACGGAATGTTGTACTGCCGGGGCAATGCGCCGGTAATCGGTGTTCCGGAGTGCCGGATCAGATATTGTCCCTGAGATCAATAAGGAGCTCCTTTATTCTTTTCAGTGATTCATTAATTTCATAAACCTTATCGGCCTCATCCCATTTTCTTCCCAGCTTCTTTCTGACACCCTGGAGGGTCATGCCTTCGTCTTTCAGCAAGCGATGGATTATGCGAAGGTTCCTGACATCAGTTGAAGTAAACATCCTGTTGCCTTTTTTGTTTTTCATTGGCTTCAGGATATCAAATTCATTTTCCCAGAACCTGACTGTTGAGACCGGCACATCAAGCATCCTGGAAACCTCACCTATTGAATAATAGAGTTTTTCAATCTTTTTTTCCGTATATGGCATGACGGGGATTTATTTGGTATTGGGCTGATGGCAAATTTCCGGATCATGAAATTCAGTCAAAAGACTGGCCTGTACGTGATGCAACTTCAATCATTGCCTCGTATTCCTCAGCTGTAAGATCATTGAAAAAATAGTTTACCGGATCCACGTTGTTGCCGTTAAGCTTGATCTCGTAATGAAGATGGGGAGCTATGGACATACCTGTGTTACCCACGTATCCGATAATATCGCCACGCCGCACCTTCTGGCCGACTTTTACATTGAAGTTGTCGAGGTGTGCATAAACTGAACTGTACCCGTACCCATGGTTAATAACGATACAATTGCCCATTCCTCTTTTTGTTTTCGACACCTCTGCAATGGTGCCATCGCCTGAGGCATAAATTTCAGTTCCGATCGGAGCCGTAAAATCCATTCCTGCATGAAATTTTGAGATTTTATATATCGGGTGTATTCTCAGTCCGAAACCCGAGGCTATTCTCGTAAGATCGACTATTGAGATCGGAAGGATGGCAGGAATGGATCTGAGCATATCTTCTTTCTCAGCGGCAAGTTTTATCAGATCATCATAGGATTTTGACTGAACATATACTTTTTTACGCAATGCATCAAGTCTTTCTGCAGTTTCAATTATCAGACTTGAATTATTGTATCCCTCAAGTTCCTTAAATCGGTTTACACCTCCAGTTCCTCCGAGGCGAAGCGTAGCCTGAACCGGTTCAGCTCCGAAAATGGCCCTGTAAAGATTATCGTCTGTTTCCTGAAGATGTCCAAGGACCTTTTCCAGGTCTTCCATCTCCCTGTTCACCAGGTTATACTGAAGGTTCATCTGTGCCAGCTCTCGTTTGAGTGCTTTTTCTTCAGGCGAATCGAAAATCATTCCGAATATCAGTCCGTAAATTGCAGCTATGATCAGTGATCCGACAAAATAAGCCAACGATCTCAGAAGGATAGCCCTGAAGCCCAGTCGTATCTTATCAAAGCTGAGTGAATCGGGATTGAATTTGTATTTTGCTTTTGCCATGGCATGACAAAGATAAGGAAATCCTTCCTTTAAAAAAACCGTAAATCTTCCGTTAAAAAACTGATTAGGCGAGGCAATACAGGGATTCTCAACGGTACTTCGAGTGAGCAGAGAGAGTCTGGATCATTTCGAAATACTCCTCTTCGGTAAGATCGTTGTTAAAAAAGTACAGCGGGTTCTTAAACTGTCCGTACAAGTCAATCTGATAGTGCAGGTGCGGCCCGGTAGATGTTCCGGTGCTTCCAGTAAGGCCAATGAGATCGCCGCGCTTAACGTTCAGCCCGGCACTTACTTTCATACTGCTGAGATGTCCATATGTTGACCGGTATCCATAACCGTGGTCAATCACAATACAATTGCCCAGTCCGCCCTTCCATCCTGCTTCGATAACCCTGCCTGATCCGGTGGCAAAAACCTCGGTTCCATAAGGGGTGCTGAAATCCTGTCCGTGATGCCATTGTGGCGTTCCAAGCACAGGATGCACCTCGCGGAATCTTACCCCGTCACCCAGCCTGTAAGTGACATTTACGGGGCTGATCATGGGAAGATACTCCATTTCCCGCTTCCACTCCTCCTGCCTTCCTTCAATTGCCCTGAAAGATTCATACTGCAATGTGCTCCGGTTTCGCAGATCTTCTATTCTTTTGGCATATGTCAACATCAGCCGGCTGTTCTCATATCCCTCCAGTTCCTCGTACCTGTTAACACCACCGATCCCCATATTCCTTACAGAGCCGGGGATGGGATCCATATCAAGAACCGGCCTGTAGCAATTTCCGTCTGAAAGCTCAAGATTATCAAGCAACTTATCCGAATTGTCAATATCCCTGCTTAAAAGAGAATAGTTTAGTTTTATGTCATCAATTTCCTGCCGGAGCAGTTTGGCTTTGAGAGATCCGAAATGACTATAAAATAGAGTATTGTAAAAAACAGACAAAACGATTGAGGCCGCAATCCACAAGGACAAACGACTCAGTCTCGCTTTCCATGGATACCTGATCCTTTTAAACTGCAGCTCGTGTAAGTCAAGAAAATACTTATGTCTGGGCATTCGCGACTTTCGTTGATTTGATTTTTGACTAGCAGACCCCAAATCTAAGATAAAAAACTAATTTTACAAACTCATTTACTTGCTTTTTATTGCATTAAATTATGTTAAATTCTTTAACAGCTAACGAATTAAGGCAACTTTTTTTCAGATTTTTTCAAGCCAGGGGGCATGTTATTGTACCGTCAGCTCCCATGGTGATAAAAAATGATCCCACCCTTATGTTCACCAATGCAGGCATGAATCAGTTCAAGGACATATTCCTCGGAAATCAGCCGCCTGTTTCAAGAAGAATTGCAAATTCACAAAAATGCCTGAGGGTTACAGGGAAGCATAATGACCTTGAAGAAGTGGGACACGACACCTATCACCACACTATGTTTGAGATGCTAGGGAACTGGTCGTTCGGAGACTATTTCAAAAAAGAAGCAATTGAGTGGGGATGGGAATTCCTGACCCGCGAACTGGGAATTCCCGAAGACCGTCTTTACGTCACTGTATATGAAGGCGACAAGGATGATGGCATTCCACCCGATCTTGAGTCTTTCGAACATTGGAAGAACTGCTGTTCAAATGCAGACAGGCAAATAATTTTCGGATCAAAAAAGGATAATTTCTGGGAAATGGGAGAAACAGGGCCCTGCGGGCCTTGCTCAGAGATTCATGCCGATCTCAGGGATGATTATGAGAGGAAGGGAAAGCCCGGTCATGAACTGGTCAACAAGGGGCATCCCCTTGTACTGGAGATATGGAACCTGGTTTTCATTCAGTACAACAGGAAATCGGACGGCACGCTTGAACAGCTTCCTGAAAAACATGTAGATACCGGAATGGGCTTTGAGCGGCTGTGTATGGTGGTGCAGGGCAGGAAATCCAATTACGACACTGACTTATTTCAACCCCTGATACAAAGGATCTCGGTAATCACCGGTAAAAAATATGGTGAGAATGAAAATACGGATGTGGCTCACAGGGTTATTGCCGATCATCTGAGGGCTGTGGCCTTTTCAATTGCTGACGGACAACTCCCGTCCAATGTCAGGGCTGGCTATGTGATTCGCAGGATTCTCAGGAGGGCCGTAAGATACGGTTACACAAGCCTCGAAATGGAAGAACCCTTTATTTATAAGCTTGTCGCGGTACTGGCAGATCAACTGGGAGCTACCTATCCGGAACTGGTTGCCGGAAAAGAGCAAATAACAAAAATCATCCATGAAGAAGAAGCGGCTTTTCTGAAAACTCTTGGCAAAGGGTTGAAAATAATTGAAAAAGTAATCGGAGAACTCCGGCAGACAAACCAAACAACTCTTCCGGGGAAAATAGCATTTGAATTATACGACACCTATGGGTTCCCCGTCGATCTGACCCGGCTTATCCTGAAGGAGAACTCCATGGATCTGGATGCCAGGGAGTTTGAAAATGAGATGAAAAGTCAGAAAAACAGGTCAAGGGATGATGCTGCCATCGTAACAGGCGACTGGACAATTGTACGGCCAATTGAAGGAACATTGTTCACCGGTTACGACAATACGGAAGAAGAGATACTGGTGACACGCTACCGGACAATCAGGGTCAAGGGCAGGGAAAGACTGCAGTTGATTTTTGACAGAACTCCCTTTTATGCTGAATCAGGAGGACAGGTAGGCGATACGGGATTCATTGAATCTGCAACCGAGAAAATACATATTTCGGACACAATCAGGGAGAACAATCTCATCATTCACATCAGCAATGACAGGATCTCAGACGCCTCCGCAAGGTTTTACGCGCGGGTCGACCTCGAAAAACGGAGGATGACCGCTATTAATCATTCAGCCACCCATCTGATACATTATGCACTGCGGAGTGTGCTTGGAAAACATGTTGAGCAGAAAGGTTCACTCGTTACCCCCGACCGCCTGCGTTTCGACTTCAGTCATTATGCCAAACCATCTCGGGAGGAACTGACCAGGGTGGAAATGATGGTCAACAGAATGGTGAGAGAGAATGTCGGTCGTCATGTTGCGGAAAACATTACCATGGATCAGGCAAAAAAGATGGGGGCTATTGCCCTTTTCGGTGAAAAATACGGTGACACTGTAAGGGTTGTAACGTTTGGCGATTCAGTAGAGCTCTGCGGCGGTACACATATAGATAGTACAGGCAGGATAGGAATTGTAAAGATCGTCTCCGAAGGAGCGATTGCGGCGGGAGTCAGGAGGCTGGAAGCAGTCACGGCCTTAAAAGCTGAAGAGTATATAAATGAAAAACTCGGATATGCTGACGAGATTGCTTCCATGCTTAAAATAACAGGGAATCTGAAAGAAGGCGTGGAAAAGCTCATTGATGAGAATACAACCCTGAAAAAGAATCTGGAAAAAGCCCAGGTACAGCTCGCCCTGTCAAAAGCCGCCGATCTTGAAAAAACTCAGAAAACCATCCGGAACATCAGGATATTTTCCGGTCAGCTTGAATCAGGGCCACCGGAAATCCTGAAAACAATAGCTTATCATATCCGGAATAAATACCACGATTGTGCTGTCATGATCGGGTCGGAAACCGAAGGAAAAGCCAGCCTGCTGATAATGATAAGTGACTCACTAGTAAAGAGCAGGAATATCGATGCATCTGAAATAATAAAGAAAGTTGCAGATGAAATAAAGGGAGGAGGAGGCGGTCAACCCTTCCTTGCCACAGCAGGGGGGAAAAATCCTTCCGGTATCGGTGCGGCACTGAAAAAAGCTGTAGAAATTATCATCAACATGATCTGAATAATGAAACACGGGCTGTCTGCGTTTGGTGCCTCAATAATCAAGTGAAATAACTCGGACCGTGTGACAGACCCGGGTTTACTTTCCTGACATGAGCGCCCATGCGGGCCGTAACGTCATTATAAATATTTGTGCGCGAAAACTACTGTGAAATGATTAACAATATAAGGCCCTGAACAGGTGAAAAGACTAATTTTGTAAATTTGATGCTTACAAGGCATGATGAAAAAAAGTTACAGGCCCATATTGCTTCTGCTGTTTGCAGCATTTGAAATACTGATTATATCCTGTGCTCCCGAAGCCTGTCTCGAAGAAACCGAATCGCTGGTAAAGGCATCCCTTTATGATAATACCACGAAAAGGCTGAGATCACCTGACAGCCTGACACTTTACGGACTGAATCATGAGACTGTAAAGCTTTATGACAGATCGCGGGGTGTGCAGCCTGTGCTGTTTCCGCTTGACCTTTCCTCTGATAACTGCACTTTTGTAATTAAGATCGACAGCGTAATTGATACAATTACCTTCAGGTATACGTCAAAACCGCGACTGGTTTCAAAGGAATGCGGTTATACCTTCTATTTCAATCTTACGGACACGCCCTTTTATACCAGGAATGCAATTGACCGTATATATACGGCCAATCGAAAAATAACCACTTACAATGAGGAGAACCTGCGTATTTTTTATTAGTCTCCTGCTCTTTTTTCATTCGGTTTCAGCCCGGGCCCAGGACACAATTGAATTCCCTCTTAAAATACGGATAGGAATGGATGTTGCCGGACCGGCCATCAGTTATTACAACAGGGACAGGCTCAGCCTGGAAGGAGTTTTATCACTCGACCGGAATGAAAAAATGGCCTATGTTCTGGAAGGCGGTTACCTGAAATTCAATTATTCCCAATATAATTACGACTACCGGACCGAAGGTGTTTTCATGAGAGCCGGGGTGAATTTCAACCTGCTTAAACCTGAAACCTCGACCGGCAAATATTGGGCAGGAGTTGGTTTAAGGTACGGACTGAGCCTGTTCAGTACCGAAGTTCCCTTTTTCCGGAAAGAGAATTACTGGGGTACTTACAATTCATCGCTGCCGGGAAGGACTAGTGCGGGGCATTTCATTGAAGTATCTCCGGGAGTCAGAACAGAACTTTTTAAGAACCTGAGCATAGGGTGGTCAGTCAGATTAAGGCTCCTGATTTCAGGCGGCGGGGGCAGGGATTTGCGACCGATACATTTTCCGGGATTTGGCAACAGCGGGAAAATCACAAATGCCGGAATAAATTATTACATTGTTTGGGAAATCCCGTTCAAAACCAAAAAAGTCATACGCATACCCGAAACAGAGGAAGAGGAAGAAGAAGAAACACCTGTTGAAGGATTACCCGGAAACGAGGTTCCGCAGAATGCGTTTCCATATTGATAAACGTACAAAAGGAAAAAGCAGCAATGAATGCACCTCCCCGCGCATCATGACATCTGCGGTTCTATGCGCCTGCTGAAGATCAGGAGTCCCACAAAAGTCAGGAATCCGTTAACCAACAGTATCTCAAATCCGAATCTGTAGCCATTGAATAGTTCCTCTGAATACATACTTAGAAAGTAGCATATTATTGGGCAAAGAATCGCCACGACGGGAGTTGCCCTGTCAATAACCTTTCTTGGAACGAATAATCCGAAAGTATACAATCCCAGAAGGGGTCCGTAGGTATATCCTGCTATGGTGAAAAGCTTGTCAATTACGGCCCTGTCATTCAATGCCCTGAATATCAATATGCAAATTACAAAGATGACCGCTATTGAAATATGAATGACATACCTGAATCTTGTAAGGGATGTTTCAGAGACGTCTTTTCTCCTGTCAAGTCTGAGAAAATCAATACTTACCGAGGTGGTAAGAGCTGTAAGGGCGCCACCCAGGCTCGGGAAGGAAGCGGAAATCAGTCCTATCAGGAAAACCATGCCGGCAACCGTTCCGAGGTATTTGAAGGCAATGGTCGGGAAAAGCTCATCCGTAAATGCCACTGCCACTCCCTTTGCATTCGCGTAAATCAGAAGCATAGCTCCCAGCACCAGGAACAGAAAATTCACGAATACAATTATTACGCTGAAGAAATACATATTCTTCTGTGCATCCCATATGTTGGGGCAGCTGAGGTTTTTCTGCATCATTTCCTGGTCAAGTCCGGTCATTACTATAGTAATAAACATTCCGCTGAAAAACTGTTTCACAAAATACCTTTCATTATGCCAGTCGGTGATAAACATCCTCGACATGTCACTCTGATTGATTTCCGCAAACAGCCTGCCGAGGGGAACTCCAAGGTCCTTGCTTATGTATAGTACGGAAAGTACAACTGCCAGAAGCATGAATGTGGTCTGCAATGTGTCGGTCCAGACTATTGTCTTGATACCTCCCTTCATGGTATAAAGGATGACCAGAACCATAAATACAGTAACATTCAGCCAGAAAGGGATGTTCCAGGCGTCAAACACGAATATCTGAAGCACGTTTATTACCAGGAATGTACGCAATGATGCCCCAAGCACCCGTGAGATAATGAAGAAACCGGCACCTGTCTTGTACGACCAGAATCCGAAACGCTGCTCAAGATAAGTATATATGGAGGTCAGTTTTAGCCGGTAGTATAATGGCAACAATACCAGGGCTATGATTATATAGCCGACAAGATAGCCAAAAACCACGACCATATAGCTGAACTGGGTATCCTGTACCCAGCCTGGAACCGACATGAAGGTTACGCCCGAAAGCGAGGCACCAATCATACCATATGCAACCACCAGCCAGGGGGATTTTTTATTCCCGATAAAGAATGACTGATTGTCGGCTTTTCTGACGGTCAGCCATGTTACGAAAAAAAGTGCTATTATGTAAATAACGAAAACAAACAGAATAAGGCCGGGAGTCATTTCTTTAAAATTTATCCGCAAGGATAACAAAAAGTCGGCAGGTAAAAAATATTAAGTATCCATAGTTTTAAAGATCATATTAAACTAAATTTGCTTCAAAGCTGCTTTTATGGGTTTTTCCGAATTTACATCCGGGCTTCTGGAAAATGCTGTAAATGAATTTGCCTCCCTTCCGGGAATCGGAAGAAAGACGGCATTTCGCATGGTGATGAACCTGCTGAAGAGGGATCCTGCTGACATTAAGCGATTTGGGGACACCATATCAAAGCTTCACAATGAGATCCGGTATTGCAAATCCTGCCATAGTATTTCCGATACCGAGATATGCTCCATCTGTTCGGATTCAAAAAGGGATCAATCTGTCATCTGTGTGGTTGAGAACATTCAGGATGTAATGACAATTGAAAACACAGGGCAATTCAATGGAACATACCATGTTCTTGGCGGGATTATATCGCCTGTTGACGGGATTGGTCCTGCTGATCTGAAAATTGATTCACTCGAGGAAAGGGTAAGATCGAACAGTGTCGCAGAAATTATTTTGGCCCTCAGCACCACAATGGAAGGGGACACTACAAATTTCTATCTTTATAAAAAGCTTAGCAGGTACAATGTGCTGATAACAACCCTTGCACGGGGGGTTGCAATTGGAGATGAGCTTGAATATACCGACGAGATCACACTGGGACGTGCCATAAAAAACAGGAACCCGTACCAGGTGTGACCTACCGGCGGGATTGCCCCTGTTGGATGCCTGCGGAACAAAGCATGAGAAGGGGGACAATCATAAAGACCGCCAGCCGGATGAGTGAAAAAGGCAGGCCGGAACACCTGCATGATACACTGGAGTTCACCTGGGGAATTATCCCGGTGCAAACTGTAAGCCTGAAATTCATTCAGGGCATAAAACTTATTTGAGTTCCGGTTGTTTATTGGTTGAGAATTATTGAAATTAATGTAAAACAGTATCCTTCAGTCTGGTATCCGGCAGAATGCCCTTCTGGCTGAAGATTTAAAATGGATCTACAGGTATGACGCGGATGAAAATTGTACTTCCCGCCATGGGCGAAGGAGTGATCGAAGCAACAATTAATAAATGGCTCGTAAGCAAAGGCAGCATTGTCAAGGAAGATGACCCCCTTGTTGAAGTGGCTACCGACAAGGTCGACTCTGAGGTTCCTTCACCCGGATCGGGGGTAATAGCAGAAATTTTGGCCGCCGAGGGGACCATTGCAAAGGTAGGAGAGGTGATTGCCCTGATTGATTCAGATGCTGAGACCCAGCCCGACGATGTGATAAAAGTTGAAAATGAGGTTAAGAGAATCCGCGATACCATTAGTGCCGTAAGGGAAGAAAAGATTGCCGAAACTCGGGTGGCACGCGAACTTAAAAGCCGTACCCCGTCAGGAAAATTCCTCTCTCCTCTGGTAAGGAACATTGCGGCACAGGAGGGGATAAGTCATCAGGAACTGGATAATCTTAAAGGGACAGGTATGGATGGAAGGATTACCAGGGATGATATTCTGAATTTTATTGAAGTCAGAAAAAGGAAATCTGAAGTAGTAAAAAAACCGGAAATAACGGAAATGGCTGGCAAGCCTGATATGTCCGTCACATCTGATGCATCGGATGAGATTATCGAGATGGACAGGGTTAGAAAGCTTATAGCCGAGCATATGGTAATGTCCAAAAGGATATCCCCGCATGTGACGTCTTTCATTGATGCGGATGTTACCAGGATTGTTCAATGGAGAAACAGGATCAAGGACAGCTTCCTGGCCAGGGAGGGGCAGAAGCTTACACTTACACCTATTTTCATTGATGCCGTCGCCGGAGCATTATATGAATATCCGATGCTGAATATTTCAGTTGACGGAGACCGTATCATCAAAAAGAAGAGAATTAATATAGGTATGGCCACTGCCCTGCCTGACGGTAACCTGATAGTACCGGTTATCAAGAATGCAAATGAGAAAAATCTTACCGGACTTGCACGAAGTGTAAATGATCTTGCTGAAAGGGCAAGAAACAATAAACTGAAACCCGATGAAATAACAGGTGGAACCTTTACAGTCACGAATTTCGGAAGTTACAATAACCTTTCGGGAACCCCTATAATAAACCAGCCCCAGGTTGCAATCCTGGGAACGGGAGCTGTAAGGAAAATGCCTGCAGTTATTGAAACTCCTGAAGGAGATGTAATAGCCATCAGACATATTATGATTTTATCACTAAGCTATGATCACAGGGTAATTGACGGGGCTCTTGCCGGAAAATTCCTGAACAAGGTTAAGGATTTACTGGAAAATTATCCGGTTGATACACTTCAGCAGTAAGCTGCCTGCTGCATCGGAAAACATTAGCTGATAAACAAAGGACGTGCCGGGCCGGATTTCTCAGAAATAAGCCAGCCTTCCATAAGAATTTGGTAAATTTTAATAAATTTGACTATTAAAATTGTACCTGATGGCAATTAAGGCTTCTGCTCAGTTTGCTGCTGAATCATTTTGTTTACATTTACATACACAGGATAATTCAAATCTACAAAAGGCTGTTCCTGAAGCGGATTATTTTTTCATGAAAGCTGAATCTCATGATTTCATGGCGTCCTTTACCGAAGAATCAACAAAAACGGCTGGATATGGATTCAATACGGTCATACCTGCCGGAAGCTGTGTGTTTGTAAGGGAAAAACTAAGTTGCGCCTGAATATTGATTTCCAAAATTATTATATTTGTTATGATGATAAAGATCAGGACAAAAATATTTGGCATTCTTCAGATGCTGATCATGCTGGTTGTTACAGCTGTTGCTGCTTCAGCCCAGTCGAATTCCGAAAAGAAAAAGATTTTCCTCAAAGCCGAATCATACAATCTGTACGAAGAATACGAACTGGCAAATCCCCTCTATCTCCTTCTTGACAAGCCTGACAATTTCAATATCAAATATAAAATTGGCAACTGTTACCTCCATATTGAAGGTGAAAAGGAAAAAGCCATTCCTTACCTGGAAGAAGCGGTGAAAAATTTCTCCTATGAATCAAAGACCGCATCATACAGGGAAAAGCGGGCTCCGCTTGACGCATATTTTGCGCTGGCCAAAGCCTACATGGTGAACAACGAACTTGAAAAAGCCCTTGAGGTCTTCAATTCCTTCAAAAGCCTTGCGCTTGAGACGGAATCAAAGGGTGGCATGAAAAACCTGGAATTCGTGGATCAGGAGATCCAGTCAATTAAAAATGCCATAAGCAGTCTTGAAGTACCTTTTAAAATAAGCAAGAGAATCCTGTCAGCAAATTTCACACAGGGTTCGTTAAATGTCAACCCGGCAGTCAGCTTCGACGGAAATACAATTGTTTACACGGAACGCAGGGGAAATGTAAATGCAATAATGTTTTCCAGGAAGATCAATGACAGATGGCAGGCGCCGGTTGAAATTACGAAATCACTTCAGGCAGGAGAGGATTGCTCTTCATGTTCGCTTAACAGTGACGGAACACTCCTCTTTCTGTACAAAACAGATAATTACGACGGTAACATTTATGTTGCTGAATTCAGGAATGAACGCTGGGGACCAATTCAGAAGCTCAACAGAAATATCAATACGAAGTATTACGAATCCCATGCCTCAATCTCGGCCGACGGGAAAAAACTTTATTTTACCAGTAACAGGGAAGGAGGTTATGGAGGGCTTGACATTTATCTGTCGGAAAGGGATGCTTCCGGCGACTGGGGACCGGCCGTTAACCTGGGACCCACGATCAACACAATTTACAATGAGGATACTCCTTTTATAACCATCAACGATTCCATTCTTTATTTTTCGTCAGAAGGTCACAACGGAATGGGGGGATTCGACATTTACAGAAGCACCGGCAGCAGGACAACCTGGAACACTCCGCAGAATCTCGGGTCGCCTATTAATTCAACTGACGACGACAGGTTCTTTCAGCCATATAATAATGACCTGAACGGATTCTATTCCATGGTTACCGATTACAAGGAAAAAGATATTTTTTACATTACACTCACAAATCCTGACCTGAACAGGATCTTTGAAATCAGAGGCAGGGTGAGTCTCCGCGACACAACCGTAACCTTTGACGAATCCTACTCGGTTACCCTGATCAACAGGGCCAGTGGAGACACCATTCAATTAAGCAATCCTGATGAAGAAACCGGAAATTATAATTTCATTGTATCACCGGGAGAATTCAGGCTGTTTTTTTCAGGACCTCCCGGGTACTATCCCCAGACCATTGATACAACCGTATTTGCAGACAATCGTGAAAAAATCATTAACATAGGAGATGTAATACTTGAACGGTCTCCATCAGGACCGGCTGCATATGAGAAAGTCGACCTTTCGCGTATACCGGCAGTTGATTCCGTCGACCCGGGAATACTGATAAGAGACCTCAGGGTTTCCGACATTACCGAAGACGACTCCTCCGATACAACCATCCTGTACTATACCGTGCAGGTAATGGCATTGTATAATCCGGTTGACGTCACCTATTTCAAATATGTCTCCGATATCAAGGTCTACTATAACAAAAACGACCTGTTCTACAGATACTCCACAGGCATATTTGATTCAAAGGAAAAAGCATATGCACACAGGGATTATCTTATAAGCAAAGGTTATGAGAATGACCTTTTCATTAAGAAAGTATCAAGAATCACTGAGGAAAGTCTTGTTAAGGAACAAAAGTATTATACCATTCAGCTTAAAGCAACTCAAACACCTTTAAACATCAGAAGCGTGTTTGCCGGACTGAGCGACATCAGGGAACTGAAGGAGATCGACGGGCTATATCATTATTTTTATGGCCGATATACCTCCTACGCCGAAGCAAAAATTGCAATGCAACGGCCACAGATCAAAGACTTTGAGGATGCATTCGTCAGGGAAGTGATTGTACTTGTAAATAATAAATGACCTTTTTGCAATATTTAAGTGCAAATCGTTCAGGTATTTATTAATTTTACAAAGAGGCAACACAAAATGAGGATATAATGAAAAGCAACTGCATAATGAAACGCCTGATTGTTTTTTCAGTACTGTCAGTCACCATGATGTCGCTGGCAGCCCAGGAGACTGGAGAAAAGGAACGTGCCAGCGCTCTTCAGAGTGCAGACAATTCGTACTACTATGATAAGGACTATGAAAGGGCTGCATCGTTATATGAACCCTTGCTGAATGCAAATCCGGAAAACAGCAATATTGCAGCAAAGCTCGGAATATGCTATCTGAATATGGATGGCAAAAAGGCTGAGGCACTAGAGCTTTTAAAAAAAGCTTCGAAGAATATCGCGGCAAGTAACAAGGCATACAAAAAAACAGGAACACAGGCACCGGCCGATACCTATCTTTACCTGGCCATTGCGTACCACAGGAATGACAGTCTGACAAAAGCAATATCGCTATATTCAGATGTAAAAAAGAAGCTGGCGCCCGAAGATGAAGCCCAGGCCGACTTTATCGATCAGCAGATAAGAAACTGCAGATATGCCATGGAAATGAAAAAGAAACCCCTCAGAATCATTTCAAACCTGTTTGCGCCATGGCTGACAGATTATCCGGGAGCCTGTAATCCCGTACTTGCCAGAAATGATTCCGTATTTGTTTTCACAGTTAAACAAAAGGGCAAAACCCAGATTTATTGTTCTTATAAATCAGGAGGAGAGTGGAACAGGCCATCCAATATTACCAGGCAACTGGGAGGATTCGACAGATTCTATTCAAATTCTATCACAGGCGACGGTAAAACCCTGATACTTTTTATGGATGATGGAGATGACGGAAATCTTTACATGAGCCAGAGAACGGATACCAGCTGGTCGCATATCAGAAGTGTCGGGAGATTTGTCAACACAGTATACTGGGAGGATCATGGCTTTATCACACCCGATGGCCAGTCCATGTATTTCGCAAGCAACCGCCCGGGAGGAGAAGGAGAACTTGATATCTGGGTATCCCGTAGACTGGAAGATGGAACCTGGGATCGTCCGGTAAATTGCGGAAATGTCATAAATACTCCCTATGATGAAAACACACCTTATTATGACGTTGATGAAAACGCACTTTTATTCAGTTCAAACGGCCATTTGAGCATGGGAGGCTATGATGTTTTCAGATCCATCAACAGGGGAGGCTCGTGGACACAGCCTGTGGCCATGCCCTTCGCATTTAACAATGTGCTTGAAAATACTCATTTCATCCTTAACAACAATGCACCCGGGTTTGTGGCAAGCCGTTATGATGAAAAGGAAAAATCCCGGAACATATATGCCATTGTTGCCGTTAATCCGGCAGATGAACTCACGAGAGCTGCCGGTGTCATTAAACTTGAAGACGGACTCGAAGTTGATCCTGCCGTTACTTTGATAACGGTCAAAAACACAAAAACCAATGAGGTGTTCCAGAACACTTCAGTGGCTAAAGACGGTTCCTTTTCATTCAATATAAAACCAGGTGATTATGAAATACTTGTAAGTCATGACGGTTATGTTACCGACACCATAAATCTCAGTTTGCCATTGTATTACGGAGGCAATTATATCCCGGTAAATCCCGTCCTGATACCACTCAGTGTCGCTTCAGGGGAATTCCTTTCAATAAAGAACATCCTGTTCGATTTCAGCAGCTACAAGATCAGGGATGATGTTAAACCAATCCTGGAATCAGTAAGAAAAATTCTGATAAACAATCCAGGCCTTACTGTGGAGATTGCGGGCCATACCGACTCCAAAGGCAGCATTGAATTCAATAAACGGCTTGCAGACCAGCGTGCCCAGGCAGTCATCAATTATTATACATCCTCAGGTATTGAGAACACAATCTTTATTAAAAGATCATTCGGAAAATCAAGCCCCGTGGCAATCAATACCAATCCTGACGGAACCGACAATCCTGAAGGAAGAAAATACAATCGTCGTGTCACATTCGGAATAGTAAATCCACAGACAGGCGTTATTATACGTCACGAAGTCTCAACTCCTGAGCAGCTGAGGCAATCATACTCCACGCGATTCAGCGTTGTTCTGATGAAAACAAAGAGGAAGCTCGATCCTGCCTATTTCAACAAATTGATCAAAGATGATATGCTTTTCATCAGGGTGATTGAAACGGATTCCCTTAATTATTACACCCTGGGTATATTCAACATCAGATCGGATGCCGAAAAATATGCGGAATATGCCAGGCAACAGGGACTGAATGAGGCTTACGTAATAAATCAGAATGATCTGGAAGCTCAATCCCCATCTTTAAATGAACCTGCAACGGTTGTTAATAAAAATTTTACACGGAAAATATTTACCATCCAGTTACAGGCTACACGCGGTCCTCTTAATATCAACAAGGCATTTGCAAAATACAGCGGAGTAAGGGAGATCGTTGAAGGAGACGGATGGTACAAGTACATCTATGGTGAATTCAACTCAGTTGCAAGAGCAAAGGAAGCACTGGTCAGTGTCAAAAAGGATTTTGAGGATGCGTTTATCAGGGAAATAGAAGTTGCAGAAAAAGATTAACATCAAGTCAGTGTAGAATAATGAAATATAAGGAGATACGGCTCAGGGCACTGGAACCTGAAGATCTCGAGCTGCTCTACAGATGGGAAAATAATGAATCCCAGTGGCTGATCAGCAATACAATAGCACCATATTCAAAATATACGCTCAGAAGATATCTTGAGAATTCACACCGCAGTATCTACGAAACGGGCCAGATGAGATTCATGATCGATCATATTGCTGATGATCTGACAATTGGAACTATCGACATTTATGAGTTTGATCCCTACCATAACAGGGCCGGACTTGGTATTCTTATTGCAAATGAGGAATACCGCAGGAGAGGATATGCTACAATGTCGCTGAAATGTCTGATACATTACTGTTTTAAGACATTGCAACTTCATCAGTTGTTTTGCAGCATACTGGCCAACAATCATGAAAGCATGGATCTTTTCAGAAAGCAGGGATTCGTTCAGTCCGGAATCAGGAGAGACTGGATAAAAACCCCTGACGGGTACATCGACGAATACCTTTTTCAGCTGATAAATTCCCGACCTGCCTCAGGCCGCTGATGTCTTGTTTTATTACCGGAATCGTACCTGCCGGCGAGAAGACCGCAGGCCGCATTTATATCAACTCCCCTGGATCTTCGTATTGATGCGGAAATACCCGAAATGACAAGTTCATGCTTGAAATAATTCATTCTTTCCGGCAGTGAAGGCAAATTCAAATCTCCCGGAACAGGATGATAAGGTAAAAGATTTATTCTTATACCCGAATTGCCAAATTCTTCCTTCAGTTTCTGAAGATGCCTATCCGTATCATTCAGATTCCGGATCATCATATAGGCAATACTTAAACGTCGCTTTCTGTCTTTAGGAAATGATTTCATTATGCCGCTAACAAACTTCCAGGGATGAGCCTTCTCCACCGGAACAGCTTTTATTCGTTCTTCTTCGAAGGGAGAATAAAGACTTAATGTCAGATTGCATTTTGTCTTTTCCATAAATTTATTTACACCCGGTTCAATTCCTACGGTTGAGACCGTAATATTTCCGGGGCTCATAGCCAGCCCCCAGCCAGAGGTAAGTATTTCAATAGCCTTAAGCAAATGCGAAAGATTATCCAGGGGTTCTCCCATACCCATAAAAACAACACGATTTATATTCCCCGCCCCGCCGGTACTGATAACCTGATTAATAATTTCACCTGCAGTCAGGTTCCCGTGAAATCCGTAACCGGCGGTTGCGCAAAACCGGCAGCCCATCCGGCAACCCGACTGGGTGGAGACGCATACTGTATGCCTTTTTTTATCCGGGATGTAAACAGTTTCGTATTCCAGCCCTTCAGGGTTCCTGAACAAATATTTTACAGATCCGTCTGATGAAAGGTTTTCCATAACAGGTCTGAAGATACCAGCATGAAACTCCTGGTTCAGGATAGTACCAAGTTTCCTGGGAATTGCGGCTATCTGCAAAAAATCCGTCACTCCCTTTTTGTACACACTGTTCGCAACAGCTTGCGCCTGGTTTATGTTAATCGGATACAAAGGGCTGACCGCATCAAGGATTTCAGCGGGCGTCAAACCGCAGATATTATTTTGCGCCAACATTGTCATTGATCTGATTCAGCAAACAGGAATATTGAAATCAGTTTATTCGGTGCCTGCACCTTCTAATGATGCGTGTTAAAATTAACTCAATTATCAATATCTTAGTGATCAGTTTCTGTTTTCCTTACAAGCCGGATTGTGGAACGATGGTACAAAACTGGGATTCTCTATACATTTATTGTTTCTCGGGCACTGGCAACGCACTTGCATCTTCAGCATGGATTGCAGGGGAGGCAAACAAGCTGGGAATCAAAGCGATTGTGCAGCAGATAGATTTAAAAGGCAATCTGCATTTTCCTGAAAAAAATGAACGTGTGCTGATTGGTTTTGCTTATCCGACACATGGTTTTAACGCTGCTCCCATATTAATCAGATTTGTGGCAGGGTTTCCCGCAGGACTGGGAAAAGAGGTTTTTCTGCTGAATACACGTGCCGGCCTGAAATTCAGTAAATTCTACATACAGGGCGTCAGCGGACTGGCATTGATAGTTCCGGCCCTTATTTTATGGCTGAAGGGATACAAATGCATTGGTTTCAGGCCAGTTGATCTTCCGTCAAACTGGATATCCCTTCATCCGGGGTTGAAAAAAAAGAGTGTTGACTCGATTATTGAACGCTGTGAGGGGATAGTAAGAAAATTTGCCGTAAAGCTGTTTTCAGGGGAAAAAGTCTGGCGAGGTTTGTATAGCCTGCCAGCCGACCTGTTAATAAGCCCGATTGCACTTGGATATTATATCGGTGGAAGATATTTTTTGTCCAAAACGTTTTTTGCCACCAATAACTGTGATAATTGCGGTTTGTGCATAAAGGAGTGCCCTACCTCTTCAATCAAACTGGTAAACAACAGGCCGTACTGGAAACTAACCTGCGAAAGCTGCATGAGATGCATGAACAGCTGCCCGAAAAAAGCAATCGGAGCTGCCCATGGAATGGCAGCGGGATTTGTGTTCCTGATTACTGCCGTAAATTCGGGGCTAATAATGCTTTTGCTTTCTTCCTTCTGCTTGCATCCGGATATCTGGTGGTGGAAACTTTTATCGCGGGTTCTGGGTATCCTCCTTCTGATAACTGTCCCGGCAGCTGTTTACATAATCACTCATATTGCAATGGGATTTAAGCCGTTCCATTACCTGGTAAAATATACATCCTTTACCACCCTGCCTTTCTGGAGGCGTTACAGATTTCCGCCGGGGGGAACCGGAGCAGAAGGCATGCAACGATAGTTGAAATAAAATGGGAGGGTCTTTGCCGGATCATCCCCGAAATTATCCGGCTGACTGGAAGTTGTTACACTATATCAGCCCCCTGTTTCTCAGAAGAGGCTCAATCTGCGGCTCTCTTCCCCGGAAATTAACATACATCTGCATGGCATCCATGGTACCATCCTTCTCAAGGATATTACGCCGGAAAGACTCCGCAACCGTCCTGTTGAAGACACCTTTTTCCTTAAACGCTTCAAAGGCATCATTATCAAGAACGGCTGCCCAGGTGTAGCTATAGTATCCCGAGTCATACCCGTCGATTATATGGAGAAAATATGTGCTCCTGTACCGGGACACTATCTCAGGAATAAGGCCTATCTTTTTCAGATAGTCTTTTTCAAAACTCTGAATATCAACCTCAGCAGGAGGTTCGAGTGTATAGTAGGCCATATCAAGCATTGAAGCCGCAAGCAATTCCACATTTATAAATCCCTGGTTGAAGAACTGGCTTTTTTCTATCTTTTTTATAAGAGTTGCAGGAATGGGCTCATCTGTTTTATAATGCCTTGCATAAACATTCAACAGTTCGGGTTCGGTGGCCCAGTGTTCCATAATCTGTGAAGGCAGCTCAACAAAGTCCCAGGCTATATATGCCATGTTATAGCTATTTTTTGAGAATAAGCCCTCAAGAGCATGCCCAAATTCATGAAAAAGTGTTTCCACTTCCTCTAAATTAAGAAGGGCTGGCAGGTCGCCGGACGGTCTAGTGAAATTACAGACAACTGTAATAACCGGCGTAATGGTCTTGCCGTCCCTGATGTGATGGTTCCTGTAGCCGCCGCACCATGCTCCCTGTCGTTTGCTTTCACGGGGATGGAAGTCCATGTAAAGCACACCGATATGCGTGCCATCCTCTTCCCTGACCTCATAAGCCTGAGCTTCAGGATGAGGAAGAGGACAATCATGAATCGGTTCAAAGGTTATTCCATAAAGCCTGTTTGCACAGGTAAAAACTCCTTCACGCACATTTTCAAGTCTGAAATACGGCCTGAGGGCATTGTCATCCAGAGCATATTTCTCTTTCCTCAGTTTTTCAGCATAATACCACCAATCTGAAGGTTCCAGCCTGAACTTACCCCCTTCCCGATCGATTATCTTCTGCATTTCTTTTACTTCATTCATTGCAACAGGCACCGCCTTGCTCCAGAGATTGTTAAGCAGATTGAACACATTTGCGGGATTTTTGGCCATCCTTGGCTCAAGAACCAGGTCAGAATGTGATTTATAGCCCAGCAGCCTGGCTCTCCGGGCTCTCAGTTTAATTATTTCAGCCAGCACCAGGTTATTATCATTCTCATTTCCATTGTTTCCCCGGTTTGTGTAGGCATTGAACAATTGACGCCGCAGATCCCTGTTTTCTGAATACTGCAGGAATGGGAAAATGCTTGGCCTGTGGGTTGTAAAGGCCCACTCCCCTTCCCTGCCTGCCGCAGTGGCTGCTTCTGCAGCCGCATCAATTAACGGTTGCGGAAGTCCTGCAAGACCATCCCTGTTAACAAATAACTTGTAATTGTTCGTTTCCTCAAGAACATTCTGGCTGAACTTTACACTTAAAACAGAAATCCTCTGGTTTATCTTTTTCAGTGTATCCTGATCCTGTTTGTTAAGATTGGCCCCGTTCCTCACAAATTCCCTGTAAAGGTTCTCAAGTATAAATCGCTGTTCGGAAGTGAGTTTCTGATTATCACGATTATCATATACCTTTTTTATCCTTTTGAAAAGGTCGGGATTTAATATTATTTCATCATTGTAGCCTGCCAGCCTCGGCGATATTTCCATCTCTATTTTCTGCAATGAATCATTGGTATTCGCTGAAGTCTGGGCAAAAAATACCGCTGAAACTTTAGTAAGCAGCTCTCCTGCCTGATCGAGAGCGCCGATTGTATTTTCAAAATTCGGTTCCTCCCTGTTATTAATAAGCCGTCTGATATCCATTCTTCCCTCTTCCATTCCCTTCTCGAAAGCAGGCATGTAATGTCGGGCCATGATTTTCTCAAAAGGAGGGACGTTGTAAGGAGTGTCGTAATCAGAGAAAAACGGATTGGCCATATCTTCCTTCGTTTGGTTCCTGCAGGCGGTTAACATGACTGCAAACAATCCGACGGCAAATAACATTTTGTAAAAAGTTTTCACGTTAAGGTTTTTAAGAGGTTAATTAGAAACTGCATGGTTGTGCAAAATAAGGTCATTCAGAAATGTAATCAAAACAAAAGCGGGTTATTTTTTTATCGGGTTACAGGGTTTTTCATATTGTTTAATTATTATTTTTGCCGCAACCGCAGGAAGGCAATGCCCGGGAAGTGTGTAAAAAACCTGGTGAACCGGATCAGTTTGATGTTCCGGTCACGGGGTGAAGTCTGGATACATTAACAGGCAACCGAATAACAAACAATCGCGTGGTAGCATGGCAAACTTCATGGCGATCAGGGCAATCAATGGAGAGATGGCAGAGTGGTCGAATGCGGCGGTCTCGAAAACCGTTTTCCGCCTATCGGCGGAACGGGGGTTCGAATCCCCCTCTCTCCGCAAATCCAAAATGCTGCCCTTCCGCGTCAGGCGGAAGGGATTTTTATTTTACAGCCGGCCGAGCCATGCTTTGCATGAGCGAGAACGAATGTAAAATAAAAATCCATGCGAGAGCAACGAGCATGGCAGCATCTTGCATTTGCAGGGAGTCCCATCATGGATCACCACCTGTCTGCAGGCAGGCAGACAGGTGGTAATCCCCGGAGAAGGATCACCGACGAACTGCAGGCAGGCAGTGAGGCGGTAATCCTAAATTGACCGGGGGTTGCCTTCCCTGCAACCTGGCTCCTTCACTAAAAACACCCACCGGGTGTTTTCTTAACGCTCGGCCCTCCCTCTCTCCGCAAATCCAAAATGCTGCCCTTCCGCGTCAGGCGGAAGGGATTTTTATTTTACAGCCGGCCGAGCCATGCTTTGCATGAGCGAGAACGAATGTAAAATAAAAATCCATGCGAGAGCAGCGAGCATGGCAGCATCTTGCATTTGCAGGGAGCCCCATCAGGGATCACCGACGAACTGCAGGCAGGCAGTGAGGCGGTAATCCCCGGAGGATTTATGCAGAATTTGCAAGGATCACTACATCAGTATCCCCGCAAGAGATGCAGAAACATATGAAGCCATTGTACCACAAATCATTGCCTTGAATCCCAGGCGTGCAAGGTCCGGTTTCCGGTTTGGTACCATTGCTCCTATCCCGCCAAGCTGAATGGCTATCGAGCTGAAGTTGGCAAAACCGCATAATGCAAAGCTTGCTATGATAACTGATTTTGCACTCAAAGCTCCCTGACGTATAAGAGGTGACAGATCGGAATAGGCAACAAATTCGTTGATCACCATTTTTGTACCCATCAATGAGCCCACCGTGAAAGATTCTGAAGCCGGCACACCCATAACAACGGCAAACAAAGAAAAGAAAGCACCAAATACATCTTTAAGCCTGAGATGGGTAACGTCAAGGCCTATAAAATCGAGAGAGATTCCCGTCCAGCCAAGGAATAATCCAAAATATCCAAGAAGTGCATCAGCAAGTGCTACAAGTGCAATCACGCCTATGAGCATTGCTATCACATTTATTGAGATGGTCATTCCGTCTGTTGCCCCATGAGATATGGCATCCATTATATTTGTGTATTGCTTTTTCACCTCCAGTTTCACTGTCCCTTTGGTTTCTGATTCCTGAGTCTCGGGAAATACAATTTTAGATATCACCAATGCCCCGGGTGCCGCCATAAGACTTGCTGCCAGTAGGTAAGAAGCCGGAACCCCCATAGAAATATAAACGGCCATTACCCCGCCTGCAATACATGCCATGCTCCCAGTCATCGAAGCAAGAAGTTCCGACATCGTCATTCCGGACAGATATGGCCGAATCATTATCTGTGCTTCCACCTGACCCACAAAGGCGCTTGCAACATTCGACAGCGCTTCACTGCCACTTACCCGCATCGCCCAATGCACAAAGCGGGCAATCAGCGCAACAATCCTTTGCATCAAACCTACATGATAGGCCATCGCAACAAGTACGCATACAAATATTATTGTTGGGATCAGGATGAACAGGAAAACACCGGCGCTTACGATTCCCGGAGGTAATATTTGTGATATCTTCGTGAGATCTCCGAAAACAAACACCCCACCCTCCTGCGAAAAATCGAGAAGTTTATTGATTGCCCTGCCAAGGAAAGCAAAAATGTCCTGACCCAATGGCACTTTCAGAATAAATATTGCAATGGCTAGCTGGAGCAGCAGGCCGGTAATCACCAGGCGCTTATTGATTGCCTTCCGGTTATTCGACCATAAAAATGCCAGTCCGAGAATAATGATTATCCCGATAATTCCGGTAAACCTTGCCATGTAAGAATGAATTAGTTTTTAGCATGGCTCAAACCTACTTTTTTTTTCGATCCGATGTATTGCATTACTGCAAAAAGATGTCACAGATATACTGCTATCTGGCCCTTTCTCGGGATGGCCCTGTATATGATCCTTGCATCGGCCCCGGGCAGAACCAGCTTAATAAACGGGTGATACTCAGGAACCTCCAGAATCGCAACACGCTTAAGGGAATTCCATGTATTCCTGAGCCTGTCATTCAGATCAAAAAAGTACTGATGTTTTCTGTCGGATGGTAATATCTTCTCAGACTGATAAATAAAAATCCTGATGCCAATATCGGTTTCCAGGATATAATTCACAGGCTCATGATAGGTGGTGTCAGGAATGATGTCAGGTTTATATTCAGAGGTGTCCCTGGGGGCCATTTTAATCATAAGTGGTTCTTTCCTTATTGTCGAATAATCCCCGACAATATTTAAGGGACCCGACAGCAATGAATACATCAGATATTCATTTCCTTTTCCAAGGATTGAGCTCATTCTGAAAAAGCTGATCCTTGCTGAATGAACCTCAACACCGCTTATTTCAAGACTTGCGATACTGTCTGCCAGATTCAGCACCAGATAGATGGAGTCAGTTTCAGCCATATTGATTTTCGACTGCAGGAATGCCTTCTCCTTTATGAGGCTTAAATAGGTGGAATCAGTCAGTATCCGGCTGCCGGAAGCGGCTTCCTCATATTCTGGTGTATATTTTTCCTTCAGCTCATTGAGTTTCTTCAGCGGAGCAAGCATTGCCATAACCGAATAGTAAACCAGAAACAGTATGACCAATACTGCAATAACAATTATCGTCAGTTTTCCTCCGGTTTTCGTGGCTCCTGTTTCTGTTTTCATGGGTAGAACTTGAGATGATTCAGAAAATGTAAACTTTTGAGCCTATATTCAATGTTTTGTATATCACTTCAAGATCTTCATCGTTCAGCCTGACACAACCATGGGTAACAGGCATTCCGAGAAATCTTTTATATATGGTTCCGTGAATCAGGTATCCGTCACCAATGCTGAGAGCATAATCACCCAGCACTCCCGGTTCCCATCGTGAAGGATGATTCGGAGGCGGGATGGGCAAACCTTCTTCAACAAAAGCCCAGTCGGGTTTTCTCCACACAGGCGAAGCTATCTTTCCCTGTATCCAATATTTGCCCTTGGGTGTTTTGAAGATCCACTTCTTTTCTCCGTGGGTCTTCAGCATAATATAGCTTCCCGTACTGCAGCGGCCTTCCCTGACAAGCTTTTTGTTTCTGAAAAGATGAAATTTGTTGTAAGTGGTATTGATTACAATATATGACTGGCCTGATGTGTATGAATTATATTTTCTCAGAAGCCTTTGCACATCTTTCGACAAGGTTCCTGTAATTTTTCTGTAATTCTTATCCTCCTTTAATTCTTTCAGATTCGCCGGTACCGATCCTTTACCATAGGGTAATTCCTGGAATTGCGGTACAGCAAATAGAATATAAAATACCAGGAAGACCACTGACAAGAGGGTTACAACAGAAATGAGTGTTGTACGAATGACACCCAGGAGCTTTTTATTTTCGTGCACTCCCGCGTAAAACCGGCTGATATGCGCTGATACCCGTTTACTTATTTCATGCAAAGTCATTTTATTCCCTGGTGGAAATCCGGATTCATTCCCTTCCTTCTGTACCCTGTCCTCTTCCATATGGTTAAAATAATTTCAATTGTGAATCTCATCAAGTTTAACCATCGATCCGACAATGGTTACCGGGGTACCTTCGCCCGCAAGGCGAAAAACGACATCCATTTCCCAATCAGTCAACGCAATGCATCCGTCGGTCCAGTCGATTCCCCTTCCTCCCCTGCCGTGAATTTCAATAAGACCTCCTATTCCTGCCGTTGGAGGCAGTACACCCGTTTCCAGATCACGCCTGAATTCAGCTTTGTCTTCCTCATTTGGATAATCAAGCAGCAATGCCTTGTAGTATTTGGTCCTGCCGGATCCCAGCTTCCTGATAACCTTGTACATTCCTTCCGGTGTGGCTTTGTCTCCCTTTATCCTCTTATGCCCCACCCAGTTTTTTCCAAGCTCCACATCATAAACATGCTGACGGATCCCGTTATAATAGATATGGCACTTCCTGGCATACTTATCCACTATAATCGAATAGCTTTTATTCCTTCTCGAATCGCTTATGGTTTTGTCGACCCATTGCCGCCATATCGGATATGATCTGAAGTAATCTTCAAGATTACCTGTTGCATTATTAAGAGACTCAGTCAGAAAATGCTCAGCATCAACTATTTTTGTATTAGCATGAAGGTATTCTTCCCTGCTGAAAGCTATTTCAGCTTCTTTCAGCAATAGTTTACCCTTGGATATCATTTCCCTGACTTCCGTGGAGAGAGGATAGTTTGTGAAAATCTTATTCAAATGCGCTACGATGTTGTTTAAAGTATCAATCCTGTACTCAATTCTCGTTTTGATTGAAATGATATTTTCCTTTGCAGTTTCAATTGCTTCCTTTGCCTTCTCAACCGACAGATCTGCATACTTTTCAACCTCATCGAAATTCCTGAAAAGGAAAAATCGCTCGTTTTCCCTGCTCCATTTGACCATCGAAGAGTCATAGAAACGTTCAGACTCCCTGTAAAGATCCGCCGAATATATATTTGCACTAAATGTCAAAGCCCGGGAAAGAGTGATTCTGGCATTTTCAACTTTTTCCACGGGAGGACGGGGTGCCAGATAAGCCAATAATAAAGCGAGCACGGCACAACCAAGCACAATAATGACAGGCACGAATATATATGACAAAACTTTTTTCCGGCCCATTCCCCTGACCTTAAAAAAAACCCCGGGTTCATTCCCGGGGATTTTAGCTTTAGCTGTAAAAGCTCTGACTATCTTCTGACTTTTGCAATGGCTTCCTTGAGTTCTGTATTGATCCCATCTGCCTTTTCCTTTGCAGCTTTGATCTTGTTCAGTGCATTCATGAAGGCACCCTTGTTGAAAAAGTCCTGAGCCTCGGCAACTGTGGCATCAATTGCAGCCATGTCGGCTTTTATCTGTTCAATTACTGCTGCTCCTTCTTTGCCCCTGGGGGCTTTAAGGATAAGCTTGCCGTTTTCCTCTGTTACAGCCTTAATGTCATTAAGCAGTTTTTCACTTTCTTTCCTGACTTCCTCTTTCTTTACTGCGGCATTGGCTGCGGCCTGATTTGCCATAGCAACAACAGCAGCAAGTTTTTCTTTGGCCGGACCAAATTTCTTGAAAAGTTTTGATTTCTGAGCTTCTACATTGGCAAGTACTGCATTCATCGAATCCTGCACTGCTGCAAGCTCAACCGGAATGTAAACGTCTGCTTCTGCTGCCTTGGCAGCCTCAATTGCAGCCTTTGCTGCATCAATTTCGACCTGCGGCACTTTGCCACAACCTGCAAGAAATGCAACCATTAAAATAGTTGCAAATCCAAATAACACCTTGTTCTTCATTTTGCTTCCTTTTAGTTACTTTGTTTCGTTAATTTTTTGGTTATTTCCAATCTTCCTATCAGAAAAAACCGGTGCAAAATTAAATTCATTTTAACGAACATGCAACAAAAAAATAAAAAATTAATTTCCTGGGTGTCACGAAACTGTTCTTATATATCAGAACAAAAATGCATGTACAATGGTACCGGAACCCCGGCGAATATCCAGGGCACTTCGATCCACTTGCAGAGTATTATTTACTTAAGGAAGATCGCCAGGCATATACTTTTAATAAGTTTCTAAAACCCGTAGTCCCCTGATCGATTCCGGCTGCAAGCCAGCCAGGTAATTATCGGGACAGATCCCTGAAAACCTGCATAAACCCTGCGGGTTTTTGTTATTTTACCTTTATTCCTTCAGAAAGCAGGCTTTCTTCGGGGATTACCTCCTCACTGCCTGCCGGCAGCTCGTCGGTGATCCCGGAGGGCGGCTCCCTGCAAAGCCTGCATAAACCCTGCGGGTTTTTGTTATTTTACCTCCATTCCTTCAGAAAGCAAGCTTTCTTCGGGGATTACCTCCTCACTGCCTGCCGGCAGCTCGTCGGTGATCCCGGGGGGCGGCTCCCTGCAAAGCCTGCATAAACCCTGCGGGTTTTTGTTATTTTACTTCCATCCCTTCAGAAAGCAGGCTTTCTTCGGGGATTACCTCCTCACTGCCTGCCGGCAGCTCGTCGGTGATCCCGGAGGGCGGCTCCCTGCAAAGCCTGCATAAACCCTGCGGGTTTTTGTTATTTTAC